>Ga0056115_1000006_pt1 | contig 199599 bp, 198 predicted proteins | sample WorMetOlspDAHAB1_FD_77007 | JGI IMG/M metagenome (GOLD analysis project Ga0056115, IMG submission 77007) | Marine gutless worms symbiont microbial communities from Max Planck institute for Marine Microbiology, Germany - Olavius sp. DAHAB.1 ...
AAGGTAAGTGCGGCGAAGGGAAGTGTGGCGGTTAATCCCTGAGCATGCGAACCATGCCTGATAAAAACTCGAGTTTCCAGGGAGCTGGACTCGGACTGCGGCGGGCCCTTCTGGGCCCGCTTTCAGATATGCCGCAGGGAAGCGTTGATTTCATGGAAGTGGCGCCGGAGAACTGGATCAATGTCGGCGGCCGCTGGGGGCGCCAGTTCCGCGAACTGGCCGAACGCTACACCATCAGCCTGCATGGACTGTCACTGAACATCGGCGGCACCGAGCCGATCGATCGCGAATTGGTATCTGCGATCGGCGAGTTCATGGACGAACACGGCTGTCCCATCTATACCGAACACCTGACTTACTGCGCCGATGATGGTCACCTCTACGACCTGATGCCGATTCCCTTTACCGAGGAGGCGGTGCGCCACGTGGCGGGGCGTGTGCGCGAGGTGCAGGACATCCTCGGTCGCCGCATCGGGCTCGAGAACGCTTCGTACTATGCGGTGTCCAGGGCAGATATGAGCGAGTCGGAGTTTATCCGTGCGGTACTCGAAGAAGCCGACTGTGACCTGCTGCTGGATGTGAACAATATCTACGTCAACAGCATTAATCACCGCTATGACCCCCACGAATTCCTGAGATCACTGCCGCTGGAGCGGGCTCGCTACGTGCACGTGGCCGGGCACTACGACGAGGCGGAGGATCTCAAGGTCGATACCCATGGTGCCGACGTGATCGACCCTGTCTGGCAGTTGCTGGCAGAGGCGTACAGTCTCTGCGGCCCGCTGCCGACCCTGCTGGAACGGGATTTCAATATCCCGCCCCTGGAAGAGCTGCTGGTTGAAGTCGAGCAGATCCGTCAGTTGCAGCAGGCCTCCGCGGCGGAGGGGCAGAGTTATGCCTGAGATCGCCTCGTTGCAGGAACTGCAGAAAGAGTTCACGGCCCACGTGCGCAATCCGTCCACCGTGGCGGCGCCGGCGGGTATCGAGAGTCGCCGGATGAAGATCTACAACGATCTCATCTACAACAATATCGAGGGGTTTCTCAGCGGCAGCTTCCCGGTGCTGCGCAGCCTTTACAGGGATGAGGACTGGCACCTGCTGGTGCGAGACTTTATCGTCAATTACCGCTGCGATTCGCCCTATTTTCTCGAGATCAGCCAGGAGTTCCTCAACTACCTGATGCAGGTGCGCGAGGCCTCGCCGGTAGATCCGCCCTTTATACTGGAGCTGGCCCACTACGAATGGGTGGAGCTGGCACTGGATGTATCCTCGGAAGAAATCCCTTGCCAGGGCATAGACCCCGATGCAGACCTCCTCGAAGGTGTGCCGGTGTTATCGCCCCTGGTGATGTCCCTGCAGTACCAGTACCCGGTACACCTGGTAGGACCGGGCACGGAACCCGACGCCGCGCCGGCGGAGCCCACCTACCTCGTTGTCTATCGCAATGCTGAGTACGAGGTGAAGTTCCTGGAATCCAATGCGGCCACGGCGCGGCTGCTGGAATTACTGGGTAGTAACGAAGACGGTGCCAGCGGGCGTGCGCTGCTGGAGCGGCTTGCCGCGGAGATGAATGCCGACTCGGTTACTCCCGTGGTGGACTTTGGCGCCAGGATGCTACAGCAATTCCGGGACCTCGATATCATCCCCGGTTGTCGACAGCTTTAAGCACATTAGCAACTCTCATTGGCAGTAGTTGCGATTTGTGGCTACATTGCGCTTAGTATGTTTATGACCCCCGCCATCAATCGTTTTGCCCTGGTTTGCCTGGTACTGCTACTGGCAGGCTGTGCGACGACCCTGGAGGAGCCCAACCCGGATCCCTTCGAGGGCGCCAACCGGGTGGTATTCGCCTTCAACGATCAGCTGGACAAGCGCCTGCTGGCGCCCGTGGCGAGGGGTTACAACTGGATCATGCCCGGGTTTGCAGAGCGTGGTGTCAGCAACTTCTTCGCCAACCTTTACGACCTCAACGGTGCGGTTAACGCGGCCCTGCAGGGCCGCTTCGTGCAGGTAGCCCAGAACAGCGGGCGCTTTGTGGTCAATTCAACGGTGGGTATGTTTGGCTTTGTCGATGTGGCCTCGGAGATGGGAATCGCGCCATATCGTACGGACTTCGGCCACACCCTGGCCATCTGGGGTTTCGACTCCGGGCCATACCTGATGGTGCCGTTCTTCGGGCCGCGGACCGTGCGCAGCGCGACAGGTACAGCCTTCGATACCGTCGCCTCACTGCAGTGGCAACTGGATACCACCTCGCGCAACCTGTTGTTCGCCCTCGAGATCATCGACAACCGCGCCGCGCTGACCGTGGCCGATGACCTGATAACCGGTGATCGTTACATCTTCATTCGCGATGCCTACCTGCAACAGCGGGAATACTTCGTCAACGGCGGCGTTATCGAGGATACCTTCTCCGACTTCGAGGATGATTTCGACTGGGACGAGTAGTCTTCGGGCCAAATTGTGAAATCCTTGGCAGAATCGATTGCTCGAGCTTGCAGCTCCTATACTAGGGGAGTAGTGTTCCGCGATTGAACTGGAAACCTCAGGTTTATGGGCGAATCCCGCGGCAAGGTACTGCTGCTTGAAAGCGACTCGGTAACTGCAGATGCCATTGCAGACAGGCTGGCTGAGCAGGGGTTTTACGTTGAAATTGTCAGCGAAGTGGACCCGACCCTCGATGGTGAAGTCGACGACGATGTCGACGTGGTGCTCTGCGATATTGAAATGCCCGGGATCTCCTGGGATCTCGTTTCCGAAATCCTCAGCGAACGTACGCTGGATATCTCCGCCATTATGTTGTCAACGCACCAGGATGTGGTCGATGTGGTGACGGCACTGCGGCTGGGCTTCAGCGATTTCTTTCCCCTGCCCATCGATAACTGGGAGGCACTGCTGGCCTCAGTCGAGCGCTGTGCCGGCCAGAGTGCGCTGCGCCGCGAGAACATCGCTTACCGCAAGCGGTTGGAGGGCGCCATCACCGAGTTGCGCGGTACTGTGCAGGTGCTGGAACAGGATCAGCAGGCCGGCCGCCATGTGCAGATGCGCATGTTGCCCAAGTCGCCCATGCTGATTGGCGATTACGTATTCAGCCACTCGGTAATTCCCTCCTTGTACCTGAGTGGTGATTACACGGACTACTTCCTGGTGGGTGACAGCCACGCGGCCTTCGTCATAGCCGATGTATCGGGGCATGGCTCCTCTTCAGCTTTTGTTACCGTGCTGCTGAAGAATCTGTTTGCCCGCAAGCGATCCGAATTTATTCACCGATCGGATGACACCATCACCAACCCGGTGGCGATGTTGCAGCGCGCCAACCGCGACATGCTGGAACTCGGTATCGGCAAGTTTTCCACGGTGGTCATGGGCGTGATCGACCTGCGCGCCAATACCCTGCGCTACTGCATTGCCGGCCATCTGCCACTGCCGGTGCTGGTAACCGATGAGGGTGCGCGCTACCTGCTCGGCGAGGGTACAGCAGTGGGCATCATGGAGGATGCCGATTACGAGGAGCACCTGGTGGAACTGCCGGAGCGTTTCATGCTGGCCCTGTTTACCGATGGCATCCTCGAAATCCTGCCGCCGGATAACCTGGTCGACAAGGAGAAGTATTTCCTCGACGTTTTCGCCCGCAGCAGCGAGTCGCCCGAGCAGGTGGTGGTGCACCTGGGCCTGGACCAGGTCAGCTCCGCACCGGATGATATCGCCGCGCTGTTTATCGGCAAGGGAGCTTGAGACCTTGGAGGGCAGGATCCTTGCGGCGGAGCACGACGGCGCCTATGCGCTGAAGCTGGTAGGTGATGTCCGCGTCAACCTGTGCAGCACGATCGACGACTATTTCCTGCACATGTTCCAGGATCCGGATTTTGTCAGTGTCACCGTGGATCTCTGTGATGCTGAAGGTATCGACAGCACGACGCTGGGCCTGCTGGCCAAGCTGGCGCTGCGCTTTCACAAGCAGTTCGGTCTGCGCCCGGCGCTGTATTCCTGCAATATTGGAATCAACCGGCTGCTGAGCAGCATGGCCTTCAGCAAGATATTCGATATCCGTGAGGAGGCCTGCAACAACCCTGAGGATATCGACGAGATACCGTCACACAGCGATGATACCGAGGCGGTACGGGAAAAAGTGATCGAGGCGCACCGCATCCTGATGGACATCAGCGAGGAAAATCGCGACCGTTTTCGAGACCTGATGACGGTGCTGGAGCAGGCCTAGCCCGCCGTCAGCCTCTGCCGCTGGCGGCCACCTTCATACGGATGTAGTCGCTGTGTGGCACGTGAATCAAATCCGAGACCTGCCTGATCAGGCGCTCTTCGTACTTGTCCAGGTCGCTGTCTGCATAGGCCACCCGCCACATGGACTGAACCAGTAACAGTTTCTGTTCCTTGGTGTAGTGATCGTTGATCTGGCGGGTGAATTCGTAGAGTGAGGTTGCGCGGTCGGCGGCCTTGCCCGCCAGGTGCATCAGCTCGTCGATTTCCTCTTCCGTGAGACCCAGGGAGGCGTGCAGGATCACCTCCAGGGTGCGCTCCTCCTGTGGATCGACGATGTAATCGGCGCGGGACAACTCTATCAACAGGGCGGCAGCCGCCAGCTGTAACTGGTGCTCCATTTCCGCCTGGTCTTCTTCAGAGGGTTTTGCAAACAGCGCCTTAAGCGACTTTATCATCGTAGTTCACCAGCAGTTGCTCCAGCTTGACCTGGTCGGCCACAAAATTGCGGATTCCCTCGGCGAGTTTCTCCGTCGCCATCGCATCGTCATTCAGCGCATAGCGGAATTCGCTTTCCTCCAAGTTTAGACGATCCTCGGCGCCGTCGGTCTGGTCCGGCGACAATACCCGTTCCAGCTCCGCGTCATCCGCTGCCAGTTCCTGCAGCAGGGCGGGGCTGATGGTCAGGCGATCGCAGCCGGCCAGTGCCTCGATCTCTCCCGCATTGCGGAAGCTGGCGCCCATGACAATCGTTGCGTAGCCGTGGCGCTTGAAGTAGCGATAGATGCGCGACACGGACTGTACCCCCGGATCGTCATGGGGGCTGCGGATATCCAGTTCGCTATTGGCCTTGTGCCAGTCGAGAATGCGGCCGACAAACGGCGAGATCAGGAATACACCGGCATCGGCGCAGGCCGCGGCCTGGCCGAAACCGAACAGCAGGGTCAGGTTGCAGTTGATGCCTTCTTTCTCGAGCAACTGGCCTGCCTGAATCCCCTCCCAGGTAGAGGCTATCTTGATCAGGATGCGGTCGCGGCCGATACCGGCCTCCTCGTACATACCGATGAGCTTGCGCGCACGTTCGGCGGTGGCCTTTGTATCGAATGACAGCCTGGCATCCACCTCGGTGGAGACGCGGCCGGGCACAATGTCGAGAATCTCGCGGCCGATATCCACCGCGAGCCGATCGCTGCAGTTGGCCAGTTGCTCTGCACTGCTGCCGCCTCCGCTGTGGGCCCAGTCCCGGGCCTGGCGAATAAGGTCCTGGTAGTGTGGCAATGCTGCCGCTTTAAGCAGCAGTGAGGGATTGGTAGTGGCGTCCTCCGGGTGAAAGTCGCGGATCGCCTCGATATCTCCGGTATCTGCCACCACCAGGGTCATGGCCTTCAATTGCTCCAGCTTGCTTGTCATAGGGCTATCTCTTCTCGTGTTGGGCTGACCAGTGCCAGCGCGTCTTTCAATACCTGGATCCCGGCGTCGGGCTTGTAGGCGTTCTCGCTAAGGTGGCGGCGAAATTTCCGCGCGCCGGGCACATTCTGGTAGAGCCCCAGTATATGCCGGGTAATATGGTTCAGGCGGGCGCCGCGGCCGAGCTCCTGCTCGATATAGGGCAACAGGCTTGCAGCGACCTCGTCGCGCCCGGGGGCATTTTCGGCAGCGCCGAACAGCTGCCTGTCCACCTGCGCCAGCATATAGGGATTCTGGTAGGCCTCGCGACCGATCATGACCCCGTCCACATGCTGCAGGTGCTCCTCACAGGCTGCCAGTGAGTCTATACCGCCGTTGATGATGATTTCCAGCGCCGGCAGTTCCTGCTTGAGGCGATAGACCCAGTCGTAGTGCAGGGGTGGTACCTCGCGGTTCTCCTTCGGGCTCAAACCCTGCAGCCAGGCCTTGCGGGCGTGCACGATAAACGTGGTGCAGCCGGTGGCGGCGACGGTTTCCACAAAATGGCGCATCTCCTCGAAGCTCTCCATATCGTCGATACCGATACGCTGCTTGACCGTAACCGGGATGTCGCAGGCATCGATCATCGCCGCGATACAGGCGGCGACCAGCTCCGGCTTGGCCATCAGGCAGGCCCCGAACATGCCGGACTGTACCCGGTCCGAGGGGCAACCGCAGTTGAGATTGACCTCGTCGTATCCCCACTGCTGTGCCCACTCGGCACAGCGCGCCAGTTCGGTGGGGTCACTGCCGCCCAGCTGCAAGGCCACCGGTTGCTCCTCGGTATTGAAATGCAGGAAGCGCTCGCGGTCGCCGTGAATGAGTGCGCCGGTGGTCACCATCTCCGTGTACAGTACCGCTTTTCGAGTGAGCAGCCGCCAGAAGTACCGGCAGTGATGATCACTCCAGTCCATCATGGGGGCTATGCAGAAGCGGTGGGAACTCACGGCTTTGTCCATGGAAGCGGAGCGCAATAATCCCGTATAATCGCCGCCTCATCAAGACGCCAGGCCTCTGAACACTGACATGACTGTTCGCACCCGTATTGCGCCATCGCCCACCGGGGATCCCCACGTCGGCACCGCCTATATCGCCCTGTTCAACCTTTGTTTCGCCCGGGCCCACGGCGGCCAGTTCCTGCTGCGGATCGAGGATACCGACCAGACTCGCAGCACCCTGGAGTCGGAGCAGGCGATCCTGGATGCCCTGCGCTGGCTGGGGCTGGAGTGGGATGAGGGCCCCGATGTGGGGGGCGAGTCCGGGCCCTACCGGCAGAGCGAGCGTATGCATATCTACGCTGAATATGCAGAAAAGCTCGTGGCGGAGGGCAAAGCCTTCTATTGCTACCGCACACCGGAAGAGCTTAACGAGCTGCGCGAAGCGCGCCGGGAAGCGGGCAACTCCACCGCCCTCAAGCCCTCGGACCTGATCTTGTCCGACGCCGAGGTGAAGGCCCGGGAAGCCGCCGGCGAGCCCAAGGTAATTCGCATGGTGGTGCCCGACGAAGCGGGCAGTTGCGAGATCGACGACATGTTGCGCGGGCCCATCGAGCTGGACTGGAGCATGGTGGACGCGCAGATCCTGCTCAAGTCAGACGGCATGCCGACCTACCACCTGGCCAACGTTGTAGACGACCACCTCATGGGCATCACCCACGTCATCCGTGGCGAGGAATGGATCAACTCCGCCCCCAAGCATAAATTGCTGTACGAGTACTTCGGCTGGGACATGCCGGTGCTGTGCCATATGCCCTTGCTGCGCAACCCCGACAAGAGCAAGCTCAGCAAGCGCAAGAATCCCACCAGTATCCTTTATTACCAGCGCATGGGTTACCTGCCGGAAGCCCTGCTCAACTACCTCGGACGTATGGGCTGGTCCATGCCCGATGAGAGCGAGAAATTCACCCTGGCGGATATGCTGGAGCAGTTCGATATCCAGCGGGTATCCCTGGGTGGGCCGGTCTTCGACGTGGAGAAGCTGTCCTGGCTCAACGGCATGTGGATTCGCGAGGACCTCAGTGACGAACAACTCGCCGACCGACTGGAAAACTGGGCACTGAACCGCAAGAACCTGCTGGCAGTGCTGCCACACGCCAAACAGCGCATGGAAACCTTCAGCGACCTGGCGCCGCTGGCGGCGTTCCTGGTCTCCGGCACGCTGCCCCTGGCTGAGGATGACTTCGCCGAGGTCAGGCTTGAGCGGGAGCAACTGATTACGGCCCTGCAGTACGTGCTGTGGAAGCTGGAAGCCCAGCGCCACTGGGAGCGGGATAATATCTTCGCCGACATCAAACTGGTGGCCGATGCCATGGGCATCAAGATGAAGGAGTTCCTGGCGCCGTTTTTTATCGCCGTATCCGGCTCCACGGCGTCCTTCTCCATATTCGATGCGATGGTGTTGCTGGGACCGGATATGACCCGTGCCCGTATACGCCACGCCATCGAGGTGCTGGGCGGTGTCTCCAAGAAAGCCATGAAACGCCTGGAAAAGGGCTACCGGGAATTGCCCGGAGAGGAGTGAAGATGAGAGCACTGTACCTGCTACTGGCAGTCGCCATCTGGTCCCAGGCGTCAATGGCCGAGGTGGTGTCTGCCTCCGCCTCGGGCTTCAGCCTCCGGATCGAGACCGTTAGCAATTCCACGCCGCTGGAATCCTACCGGGCCTTTACCGAGATCGAACGCTGGTGGGATCCCGCCCATAGTTATGGCGGAGACCCGACAAAGCTGTCACTGGAGATGAAGCCCGGCGGCGCCTTCCTTGAGAAGCTGCCCGGCGGTGGCTTCGTCAAGCACCTGGAAGTGGTCCACGCCAACCCGGGTAAGGAAATCCGCCTGCTCGGCGGCCTCGGTCCGCTGCAGCCCATGGGCATGCACGGTGCCATGACCATCCAGTTTGAGGAGTTCGGGCGGGGCAGCAAGACCATCTTGACCTACAACGTCTCCGGCTATACGAAGAATGGTCTGGAGAGTCTGGCGCCGGTGGTCGATGCGGTGCAATCCGGCCAGATGGTGCGCCACGCGGCCCACGCCGAGCGCCTCGCCGCAGAGCGCTAAGCCGGTTGACAGGGTGGGGGCACATCACTAGAATGCCCAGCTCTTTTTGGGGCTATAGCTCAGCCGGAGACAGCAATATCTGGTAGAGTTGTGGTCACGCCGGGGTCGCGTTCGACTTCGGTCCCGCGCCAATAAGCGGGATAAATATTATTGGGGCTATAGCTCAGCTGGGAGAGCGCAACACTGGCAGTGTTGAGGTCAGCGGTTCGATCCCGCTTAGCTCCACCAAACACTAAACAGCATCCTTCGGGGTGCTGTTTTTTTATGGGTTCGCAACACTGACTGAGGTCAGCGCCGGAAGGCCGGCCCGTTGATCCCGCTTAGCTCCACCAAACAAAAAACCCCCGACCGCCAGGTCGGGGGTATTTTTGTATCCGCTTGATCGATACTGATCAGGATTCCAAGGCCTGCTCGATTGCAGCCGACAAGTCCGCAATCTTAAAGGGCTTGTTGAGGCAGACTGCCACCTGCTCGGGAAACGCGCCGTTACCATCGAAGTGTCCCGATATCATGATGACAGGGCCTGAGAAGCCCTGCAGGCGTTGAACCAGCTCTACGCCCGAGGTGCCGCCTATGTGGTAATCGGTAATGAGGAGGTCGAAGTTGCCCAGGTCCTCGGCCAGTGCTTCCTCCGGGTCAGCATAACTCGTTACGTGGTGGCCGAGACTGCTTAGCATGGATTTACTGACCTCCAGCACAGCCTGGTCATCATCGATGAGTAAAATGTTATAGACAGCAAGAGGCGAGCTTTCCGGGGCTTGTGTATTGCTTGGTACATTATTCTGATACAGCGGAATACGGATCAGGAACCGGCTGCCGTGACCAATTTCCGAATCCACTTCGATCGTCCCATTCATGGATTCAACCGCCTCTTTCACCATGAGGAGTCCAAGGCCGGTGCCCTCCGTCGGTGACTTCGTGGTGAAGAAAGGGTCGAAGATTCTTTCTGCAACTTCCGGTGACATCCCACTGCCCGTGTCGCTCACCTCCAGCATGATTTCCTCGGAATTCGGGTTGGTCAACCGGATGGTCAGGGTGCCACCGGTATCGCGCATGGCGTGCCCGGCATTGGCTGCCAGGTTCATTACCAAGAGCTCCAGGGCAGACTGCTGGCCTAGCACGGTATCCTGCGTTGCCATGAGTTCGGTCTTGATGCTGACATTGGGTGGCAGCGAACCCGTGACGAACTGCTGAGCCATGCGCACAGCGTTGTCGACGCGCAGGGGAACCATGTCGTCAGATTCCTGCTTGCTTAGCTGCAGTAGATGCCCGATGAGCTCCTGTGCTCTCACGGCCGCGTCATGTATGGCGGCTACGTTGTTATCGGGGTAGCTGGCCTCGTACGCGAGCAGTTCGGCATAGCCGAGAATGGGGGTGAGCAGGTTGTTGAGATCATGGGCGATACCGCCGGCCAGGGTGCCAATGGTCTTGAGGCGCTCCGAGTCGGCAATACGGCGCTGGTTTTCCTGGCGCTCGCTGATGTCGCTCATGAAGCAGTAGTGACCATTGTGACGGCCCTGGCTGTCAGTGGTCTTCACCAACAAGAGGCGCTTGTAGAATATGGAGCCGTCCTTGCGCAGGGCGCGAGTTTCAACTTCACAACGGCCTTCATCCAACATCCTGTGCACGGCTGCGATACCTGTGGGCTGGTCCGATTCCGGCACCGTTATTGCCCAGGACTGCCCAACCAGTTCTTCCGGCTTGTAACCCAACATGCGCGCATAGCCGTCGCGCACCTGGCGAAAGATGCCCTCGGTATCCAACCAGGAGATTCCAGTCATCGAGTTATCGATAGCAATCTGCAGCTCTGCCAACGTTGCATCGTTGGCGTACTGGTCGGCTGACGCGGGAGGATGCAACTCTTCGGAAAAACTCTCTTGCAAGGGGATCTGCCTTCTACCAACAGGAGTAAATCAGCGTAGCACAGCCTGCGTGAACAGTAGCACCCGGAAGGGAAAAGCCCTGCCCGGTTTAGTGATATTTACCCCGAAGATTCCGTTCAGAGGTAAACAGAAGCTATACGGTCTGGACATCCGGGTGATTGCTGATGACGTTCACCCGAACCCTTGTGTATGACTGCTCCTGGTGCTGTAAACTTGCATCAACCCGGCCATCCAGGATCCCTTCTTGGCTCAATTATTCCTCAGCTACTCCCGTGAAGATCTGGATCGGGTCCGTCCACTGGTGGAAGCACTGGAGAATGAGGGTTACAGCGTCTGGTGGGACCGGGAGCTCCATCCCGGCGAGAACTTCGAAACCACCATCGACCGGGAAATTCAGCAGGCCGGCTGTGTGGTGGCCCTGTGGACCGAACGCTCGGTGCAATCCCAGTGGGTCCGCAACGAGGCCATGGAGGGCATGGACCGCGGCATCCTGGTTCCCGCCCAACTGGACGAAGTGCGTATACCCGTGGCGTTCAAACAGGTCCAGACCGCGGATTTCCGCGATTGGCCCGATTCCATCGAGACCGACGAGTACCGCAAGTTCATCAAGGTCATTCAGGCCACGCTCAACCCGGATCAGCAACCGGCCGAACCCAGTCTCAACGGCCTGGGCGGTATGCGGACCGTTGGCAAGCGCCGCCGCAAAAAACGAGACCGGATCGTGCCCACCCTCATTGCGGCACTGCTTGTGGCCGCGTCTGTCGCCGTCTACCAGACCTTCCGCAATAGCCAGGTGACTGGTACTGCGCAAGAACAGCCTGTTGAAACCATGACCGAAAACCGGGCAGCCTTCAGGAGTTACCAGCGGGGTGTGGACCTGCTGCGTCGCGGTGAAAAACACAACATCGATGAGGCGATAAAGCAATTCCAGTCGGCCGCGGAGCAGGATCCCGGGTTTGCTGCGGCCTACGCTGCGACCTGCCGCGCCTACCTGGAAAGCTACCAGCTCTCGTATGCAACGGACCTGATCGAACTGGCCGGTGCCAGCTGCGCCAGGGCACGAGAACTGGACAGCGATCACAGCCTGGTGCAACTGGCGCTGGCGGAGCTTGCCAAGACCGGCGGTGATCTTGCGCTTGCCCTGCAGCACTATCAACGGGCCTTGGAACTCGATCCGACTAATGCAGACGCTACCGCCGGACTGGGCCGGGTGTATTACCAACAGGGTAATTCCCAGCTGGCGGAGGAAGCCTTCATCGAGGCGACCAGGCTAAAGCCCGCTTTCTGGAAATTTCACAATGAGCTGGGCACGTTTTACTTGAGGCAGGGGCTCTACTTCCAGGCCATGGAGTCCTATCTGCGGGTTACGCAGCTCACCAGCACCAATGCCACCGCCCACAACAACCTGGGCGCGGCACGTTTCTACGCCGGTGATTTCGAGGGCGCCTACGAGGCCTGGAAGACGGCAAATAACCTTGCGACTAGTCCCGCCTCCTATTCCAATATGGGCACGGCTCTGTACTACCTGCGCCGTTTTGAGGAAGCGCACGACCATTTTGAGATCGCCTCCAGGATGTCACCCGACGACCACCGCCTGTGGGGAAACATGGGTGACAGCCTTCGCTTCATGCCCGGAGCCCGGCAGCGTGCCAAGGATGCCTACCAGCGGGCGATCGATCTCGCCAGCAGGATGCTCGAAGTCAATGCCGAGGAACTGTCGGCCATATCCCGCCTCAGTGTTTACTACGCAGCCATTGGTGAAACCGAGAAGGCCCGGCAGCACATGGGCGCTGCCGATGCCAAGGGTGGTGAAGACCTGGAGGTGTTGTATGATCTGGCGGTAGCCGCGTCCCTGGTCAATAATAAAGCGGCACAAAAGGAGTACGTTGCTCGAGCGCTGGATGCTGGCTATCCGGTGGTGCTCTACGAGTCGGACCCCCAGTTCAACTAAAAAAGGAGAGCAAGCGTGAAAATAATAATACTAACAGGGGTGGTATGCCTGATGATTACCGGCGTGCCGGCCCAGGCCCGCCAGAACCTGCAGGTGATGTTTGACGGCGCTGGTTGCCCGACCGAAGTCATCAGCCACGATAATAGCTGCGGGGGCGGAAGCGATCCCGTCAACCAGGCTTGCCGGCCAAAAAATGGCCCCGTGCGCTGGGCTCCGGTAAACGCTATCAGCGAAATCAACACCAAGGCCGGCTCCGAGGGTGGCCTGCACAATTGTAAGGCCAAACCCAACCAGGGCTATTACCAGTGTATCGTGCGCGGGAATTCCGGCGACCACGTGGAATACTTCGTGACCGCGACCAACGGTTGCACCCTGGACCCGGTGATTATCGTCCAGTAGTTTTTTCATCCAGAGTGGTGCCGATGAAATCTCTCATGCTGGCCTGCCTGTTGCTGGCCGGGACTGTCGGTGTGGCGGCGGACACGTTCAGGGTGACAACCCTGCGCGCCTCCCCGGGCAAGCTCGAAACCCTGGTCGATGAGATCAGGGCCTACCGCTCTGCGCAGAAAGGCAAAGTCATTGTGATGCGCCACAGCCAGGGAGATCACTGGGACCTGATGCTGCTGGAGCCCGCGGAAAGGGAGCCGGACCGCCGCAAGGAGTTTTCTCCCCTGGTGGATTGCCAGCTCGATTTTCTCGCTGACAGTGATGTCACCTTTGCCGAGCTCTCCGCGCAGGCCGACAAGGCCGGGCTCTACCATATCGAGATGTTCCACGCGCTGGCCGGCAAGCAGGCGGCGCTGATAGACCAGCGCGAACGGGAGAACGCCTACCTGGCCGCCACCGGTCAGGTCACCAATTTTGTGTTCGTGACCCGCTTTGGTTCCGACGTGGATGTGTTCACCCTCGGGTTTCATAAGGATATGGGCGCGTTCGCCGCCGGTCCGTCTGTGTCAGACGAGGAGGCCGAACAGGCGGCGCGGGACGCGGGTTTCAAGAACCGGGCCGATCTTGGCTATTTTCTGCGCTCGCTGCTTATCCGGCACCAGGATACCCTGGCGGTGCCGGTGCGCTGAATCCCGTGTGCGACGCCGGCCCGGAAAAAGGGGTCAGACCCCTTTTGATTAGTCAAAAGTGACTGTGTAGTTCTTGAAGCCGGTATAGCAACCGGGCTCGGCACAGTTTGAAATAACCACCGTGTATTCACCGGGATCCAGGTTAGTCAGGGTGAAGCTGTCATCCGAGGCCTGTATCAGTTGTTCGTCAGCCCCGTAGACCAGTATGAAAAACGCCTGGTTTGAGAACTGGCTGTCACCTTCAAATGTGATATTGCCGCTGAGCTCGAGCGTGTAGCTGTCCTCGTCATCCCCATCGAACAGGGTGCCACTGATCGTATTGCCACTGACGCTATCGCCGGCCTCCAGGGGTTCGTTGAGATCAACCAGGTCTGCATAGTCGATAAACACCTGGTAGGAAAAGTCCTTTACCTGCCCAGACTGCATAGCCACATCGCGGATCGTGACCTGGTAGGGGGTATCGAATTCCCAGGCCTCTACATTCCAGCTGAGGAAGTTGGGTACTCCGAAGCCGCTGGTATCCGAGTACTCGTCGGTGACAGTCATGGAAGCGCCGTCGGAGAGTCGCGTCACCTCGATAGTGGCGTTGACGAAATAGCCGTGCTGGTTGCCGAACCGGCTGGTCTGGTTCTCGATCACCGAGAAACTCCAGGGAGTGGGTCGGGCCTCGTTTGTCGAGAAGAAGAGGTAGGGGTAGGTGCGGTAGGGGAAGGCCACGTAGTCAACATCAACATCCGCTGTGACAGTGGGCTCCTGGTCAAAATCGATAACCTTCTGCACGCTGAAGCCATCCACCTGGCCGTAGCTCGTGTACGTCAGGAAGGGATCAATTATCCAGCGCCTGTGGCCTGCGGCGGCCACCACGCTCACGTTGGCGGAATCGTCCACCCAGCCGATCATGTCGAATGCCGGGTCTTCGAGCCTTGAGGAGCCGCTCAGGTTACCGCTTGCGCTGGCGCCGCCCTCGGTAAAACAGAGTGACCCGGTATCCGGGAAGTGGTCGAGGAAATTATTGGCCGCCTGGATCAGCGCACCTTCCTGCACGTCGGCGTCATAGAGATTGCTGTAGCTGACAGGCGCCAGGTCGTGCAGGGCGCGGATCTGGTTAAGGCTCTCCAGTGCCCGGTCGCGGGCGCCGTCGGTAAGTTCTCCCTCGATACAGAAATTGCTGTCGGGTATGGAGGCGTAGAGGAAATTTTCAGTGGCGAAACTGCGGTCGTCCAGTTCCGCGCTCAGTGCTCGCCAGTACTCCGCGTCGTAGTCATCCGCGGCGACGCCTTCCATGATGCTGTTGGCGAGGTTGTCGAGGGTAGCCTCGCTGGCGCCGCTGATCAGTGCGTCGCTGAAGCTATTGAGCAGGGCGATATCGCGCTTGAAGCTGGCCTCGGCGCTGAACAGGCGCGTCCAGTTGAGCAGATCCTCGTAACCGCTGCTGCCGTCCTTGCTGATATCGGTCACGACGGTGGCGGCAGCTACATCCAGGGCCTGCAACAATTCGTTGTCGTCCAGTTCATCGATTTGCGGAGCAATCCAGCGATAGGCCGCCTCGGTCAGGGCGCTGACTTTTTCGCCCTGTCCCAGCAGTACCTCGCCGGGCACAATGGCGCGCCAGCTGGCAGACAGGGCTGTTGGGCTGTCGTCCGCTCGCAGGTCGCGATCCATATCGTGGTCGAATCCACCGCTGGCGGTCACCAGGTACAGCGTGTTCTCATCGATAGCATTGGGATTGAGCTGGAAGATGCCCAGCCACCACTGTTGTAGCAGGGCATTCAGGGAATTCCACTTCTCCTCACCGAGAATGGTGCTGCTGTCGGTCTCGTCGAAGGACTCGGCGCTGGCGACAGTTACACCGGGGTTGCGCAGTTCAACGACGCTGATAGAGGCACCGCTCACCGAACCATTGAGTTGGGCGTGGAAACAGCCTCCGAGCAGCGACAGCGCCAGGGACAGCAGAATACAGCGTTGTAACAACATCATCGCAACCGTGTGGGACTGTAAATACTATAGATCATCCCTGCATCCCGGACCGCACACAATGGCGGTCAGAAGGGCAACTGCCATCATTTGACCTGTATCTCAATTTAGCAAAGAGAGATGGACTAATCGATTTTGAGCAGTAACAATATCAACGTTTTCCGTAACTTAGACCAATCTGCTAACAAAATGGCAGTGACTGGTCCAGGATTGTCGCCTCGCGGTCCGCGCAATTCCACCAGGAACTGGAAGTGGCAAGACAATGATGAATAAGATATTTGTGCTCCTGGCACTGATCACCCTCTCGATTTCATCTGAGGCCCAGAAACTCTACAAGATCGTGGATGAGGACGGCAATGTGTCCTTCTCCCAGTATCCTCCGGCGGAGAAAAAAGAGGACGTGACGGTGAGCGACATCGCCGTGAGCGGCGGCTCCAAGAGCTCGGTCACCGAAGAGCTGGACGGCAAGTACTGCGGCAAGATCAAGCTTTACAGCCAGCGTTCATCCAGCTATTCCGTCGAAAGGCATGTGAAGAATGTCGACAGGCAGCGCGACTCCTGGCGCAAGCAGCTGGATCAATTGAGCAAACGCATAGACGACGCCAACCAGAGAGCTATCGACAACAACAGCAGCAGGTATCGATCGGCTTCTTCCAACAAATACTACCAGGACTCGATCACCGCCAATGGTGAGAAGCTGCGGGATCTGCGCTGCGCCCTGGACTGGGCGGATGAGGAACTGAAAGGGACCAGCGATGTAGTCGCCACCAACAAGCAGGAGCGCGAACGCCTGGAAAAAATAAAGCTCGACCTTGAAGCGAAACTGGACAAGCGTTGCGGCGAGCTGCCGGCCTACGACCCCAGCGCCCGCAGGAATGCATCCTTGCGGAGCAACTGGTACGAGTGCAGCGACAAGCTGCGCGGCGATATAGAGAAGGTGAACAGGGCCATACGGAAAATCTAGGCCATTAAGCCCGGCGCTTAGCGGCAGGACACGGGTAAGCGATAACTTTCCACATCAGTGCGGTTTTCTCCGGCCGCAACCATCTTTGGCGGTACCGTGTCGTTGCCGCATATCCATGAGACCGGCGCATTCTCCTCGCCGGGAACGAAAATCGGCCGGATGCTGACAAATTTACCCTGCAGTTCGGGGCGAATCTTGTTGCCCAGCTCCAGGTGCAAGGCACCGTCTTCCACGTGGGTAGCCTGCAGGTAATTGCCCATGATGCTCGTCGGTTCCGGCAGGCCTGCCTCCTCATTGTCCGCCGGGAATTCCTGGTAGAACATGTAGTACTGTTCAATCTGGAGCTGGTACCCCTTGACCAGGTTGAGGGTTTCGTTGATTCCCGCCTGGTCTACCTTGCCGCCACCGGAAGGAATCGCCGCCATCATCAACATGGCAACGATGGCGAGAACCACCAGCACCTCGACCAGGGTAAAACCCCTGCCGGGGTCCTGCACAGGCCGGGTCCTGCTCATCGATTCTGCACTCTTGTCATCAGCGGGCATCACCTGTTTCGGTAGCGTTCGTTCTGCTCGTATTCCAGGAGCTCTTCCTCCTGGGCTGCCGTCAGTCTATTGTTGCGGTCCCGACGACGCTTCTCTTCTTCTTCACGTTTCTGGCGCGCATCCGCTGTTTTCACTGTCGCGGCTTTCCCCGCGCACTCGATGGTTTTGTAATTGCTTTTTACATCCTGCAGGAGGCGTTCGATATCCCGGCAGGATTGCTTGGGCAGGTCCGGCAGGTAAATTTCAGTCAACGCCGGCAGTGTCCGCACCACGCGAATGTCGCTCAATGGATTCTGGGCGATGTGCAAGGTCTTGAGGTGGGAGTGATCGTTGAGCGGCGTTATGGAGCTGATGTTGTTCCGGCTGAGGTCCACAAAGGTCAATCTGGCGAGTTCGCCGATGCCGCTGATGCTGTTGATGCCGCTGTTTCTGCAGTACAGCAGTTGTAACTCGCGCACATCGTCGATTCCACCGGTGCTCATCGGATGGATATTGGCGCGGTCCATGGCAGCCTTGCGTATGCAGCCCAACAGACCTTCATCCTCGACCCTCAGGCTGTCTATGGATGCGGTCACTTTTGCTATCCGCTTGTCGATCGCACCCTGGAATTTCTCGATCTCTGATTCCCTGCTGTTCAGCTGGCAGCTTCGCGCGAGCACGACAGCCAGGGCCAGCCCGATCAGCAGAATGCTGCGGGAGTAGGGCACTCTATCCAGGAATTCGCTTACGGGTCCCACGCGGGTACATCCCCTCCAGGCCTTGGCCTCTATGATGGTATCTCCCGTAGCATACTGAATTATGCTGCCGGAGTAGATACGGCCATGCCCGGAACTGTGAACTGCGCCGCCCTTTATACCGGTCCGCGCTCTCGGCAGAATTTCCTAAGTTGTTGAAATATAATGGATAAATATCGTCTGGCTGGCTCCGGCGGGGCATTCTGCAGAGCGGGGTGGAAAGCGGCTGAACACGACTGCGTTAAGGAGTGTAATTACGCTAGATCATACCCACCGCCTTCGGCATAATGAATCACAATCCCCGGCGCACGATACGCGACAGGCCAGCATGTACTACCGCTACTTCGGACTGCAGGAAGAGCCCTTTTCCATAGCGGTCAATCCCAGGTATCTCTTTATGAGTGCGCGGCATCGGGACGCGCTCGCGCACCTGCTGTACGGGGTTGGCACCGGCGGTGGTTTCATCCTGCTCACCGGCGAGGTGGGCACCGGCAAGACCACGATCAACCGCTGCCTGATGCAGCAATTGCCCGCCGACACGGATATGTCGATTATTCTCAATCCCGCGCTGAACGCCGAGGAATTGCTGGCTACCGCCTGCGACGAGTTGGGTATCGAATACGATCGCGAGAACTCGACGCTCAAGGACCTGACAGACCGGCTGCACGCGTTCCTGCTGGAAAATCACCGCAAGGGCCGCAACACGGTGCTGCTGATCGACGAGGCCCAGCACCTGCAGTTTGACGTGCTCGAGCAGATTCGACTGCTGACCAACCTGGAAACCAATACCCGCAAGCTGCTGCAGATCATCCTGGTGGGCCAGCCCGAGTTGAGCGCCATGCTCGCCAAGCCTGAGCTGCGCCAGCTGAACCAGCGCATCACGGCGCGTTATAACCTGCAGCCCCTCAACCTGGAGGAGACCGACGCCTATATCCGTCACCGCCTGCAGGTAGCCGGTCTGCCGGCCAACCAGGAGCTGTTTCCGCGGGCGGTTGTAAAGGCCGTATACCGCAAGAGTCGCGGTATCCCGCGGCTGATCAATATGCTCTGCGATCGCACCCTGCTGGGCAGTTACGGCCAGAACAAATCGAAGGTCGACCTGAAAATGTTGCAACAGGCTGCCCGCGAAGTGCTGGGTGAAGAACCCGCCACCGGCGGCGGCAGCAACTGGCCGAAATGGCTGGCGGGCGGCGCAGTGGCGGCCGCGTTGCTGGCCGGTGTTTTCATCTGGCAAAGCCAGGTCTCCGGCGGCGCCGGACTGAAGGCCGGCGAGCTGGCGCAGGCGCCCCCGGAACAGGCGCCAACGGCTTCCTCACAGGTAGCCGCGCCGGAAGCCGCGGTTGCGCCGCAGGCGAGTGCAGATCCCTGGTCGCGGGATTCGCAGCAGGCACTGCAGTCCCTGGCCGGCTTCCTCGGGATTACCCAACTCGCACCGGGGCCGACCTGCGATGCGCTGGCAGCGCAGGCCTGGCGCTGTGAAACCCAGCGCGTGACAAGCTGGGACGAACTCATGGAGTTCGACCGTCCCGCGGTATTGCAATTATTGCTGCCGGCGCGCTTTGCTGCCCACGCGGTGCTGGTCGGTATCAGCGGTGAAAGTGGGGTCCTGCTGCATGAGGGCCGCGAAATCCTTTTCCCGCTGGCGCAACTGGGGCCGCTGTGGCAGGGGGAGTTTGTATTCCTGTGGCAGCCCCCGGCGGACTACAGCGGCCCGATTAAAATTGGTGATCGCGGACCGGTTGTCGCCTGGCTGGCGGCGCGCTTTGCCGCAATCGATGGGCAGGCACAGCCCCTGGCAGGCGAAGAATTCAATGCCGCCCTCGACACCCGGGTGCGCTTGTTCCAGCGCCAGTTCAATTTGCGCGACGACGGTGTCGTCGGCCTGAAGACTCTGCTCAAGCTGGATGCGGTAGAGGGTGGTGCGGCTTCCCTGCAAGTTGGTGCATCGGCCCTGGCCAGTCTCGGGGAGCGCTGATGTCTTTAATACTGGATGCGCTCAATCGCTCGGAGGGTGAACGGCCAGAGCCCGAGAACGCGCCCGGTTTGCAAGCCCGGCACGGTCCTTCCGGAGATGAGCGCGCGCCGGCCTGGCGTCGGTGGCTGATGCCGGGACTGGTAGTACTGTTGATAATCGCCCTCGCGGCCACCTGGTTGCGCGAACCTACAGAAACCCCGACCCAGGCCTCTGCAAACGAAGCGGCGACTGAGGCGGCATCAGTTGCTGCGCCCGAGGCAGTGGCACCGCAGACTGCGATGCAGGAACAAATGGAAAACCGTGGACCCAGCCGGGAACAGATGATGGCGCAGCGCAAGGCCATGCGCGATCTCGCGGTCCAGGCAGCTGCACGACAGGCTGCGGCGCGCAATAACTCTGCAAACCGCGGCGCCATGCAGGCAGATGTGGCGGCGCTCTACGCCACCCCGGCCGAGGGTGCGGCACTGCCTCCGGCGGTGGATATGCAAACCGCTGCTGCCAGGCCGGAGCGCCGGAGTATTTCAATCAGCCAGGCGCCGGCGAATCCTTCGAGCGCGCAAAATCCACCGTCGCCGGCACCCGCTGAAGCTCCCGCGCTGGATGTCGATGCCCTCACCGAGGCGGCGCAACTGGCCCTGGCGCAGAAGCCGATCATCGAACATGCGGCGCCCACCATCGACGAGTTGTCGCAGCGCACCAAGGACGAGATCCCCTCGATCTTTTTCAGTGAACACCGGTGGTCTTCAAATCCGCGGGAACGCTCGGTGGTATTGAACGGCTCTCCCCACCGGGAAGGGGATACGATCAAGCCCGGTCTGAAACTGGTGGAGATCCTGGAGGACTCCATCGTCATGGATTACCGCGGTACGGAATTCCGCCTGCGTTCTCTTAACAGCTGGGTCAATCTCTAGCGGCGTATGCTGTCCAGGGGCAGGGCGGTGGTCTGCTTCATGGTTTCCATCACGAAACTGGAACTCACGTCGAACAGGTCGGCCTCGATCAACTTCTTGTAGAGCCGGTCGTAACCGGCCATGTCATTGACCACCGCCTTGAGCAGGTAATCCAGGTCGCCGCTCATGCGGTACACCTCCAGCACCTCGGGTATCTGGTCGATCACGGCGCCAAACTGGCTGGCCCAGGCCTCGTTGTGCTGATTGGTGCGAATCGAGACATACACGGTGAGCGCCAGGTCCAGGGCCTCGGGGTTGAGCAGTGCTACCTTGGCCCGGATCACGCCGGCCTCTTCCAGTTTCTGGATGCGGCGCCAGCAGGCGGTTTTCGACAGGGCCACGCGCTCGGCGATCTCGCCCACCGAGAGGCTCACATCGGCCTGCATCAGCTCGAGTATGTGGCGATCAAAATTATCCAAAAAGACCCCATATAAGATATATGTCCTATTAATGCGAATAATAGTGAATAAACGTTCTAATTAATAGCCGAATAAGTGGTCAATTGGAAACAATGTTTCCGGGGGGCGGCATTACACTGTCATTAGTGGGCAAACAAGCGGAGCAGCAGACAGTGGATTTCAATCAATTGGCACAGCAAGTCATCGGCGAGCGCACCCTGGTGGATACGCCCTTTGGCAAACGTCCCCTGGTATACGCCGACTACACCGCCTCCGGGCGCGGCTTCGAGCCGATCGAAACCTTTATTCACGAGCGGGTGTTGCCCTTCTATGCCAATACCCACAGCGAGAGTTCCATGACCGGACGCCAGACCGGTCAGTTGCGGGAGCAGGCCCGGGATATTATCCGCGAGGCACTGAATGCGGGCCCCGACCATGCGGTGATTTTTTGCGGTAATGGTGCGACCGCGGCGATCAACAAGCTGGTGCGCCTGCTGGGTCTGACAGCCCCGTCCACGGCCGAGCCCACGGTCGTCTTTATCGGCCCCTACGAACACCATTCCAACGAGCTGCCCTGGCGTGAGAGCAATGCCGAACTGGTGGTGATCCCCCTGGACGCCGAGGGTCGCCTCGATATCGCAGTGCTGGAGCAGAAACTGCGGGAATACCAGGGCAAGGCGCGCCTGCTGGCGAGTTTTTCCGCCGCTTCCAATGTCACCGGTCTGAAAACCGATACGGTTGCCGTCAGTGCGCTGGTGCACCGCTATGGCGGCCGCGTTTTCTGGGACTATGCGGCCGCAGCGCCCTATATGGGGATCGACGTGGCTGACAAGGACGCGGTATTTATCTCCCCTCACAAGTTTCTCGGCGGGCCCGGCACACCGGGTCTGTTGGTGGTGCGCCGCGAGTTGCTGTGCAACAAGGTGCCGGCGGTGCCGGGTGGTGGCACAGTGTCCTTCGTGGCGCCGGATTTCCACCACTACCTGGAAGACCGCGAGGCCCGGGAAGAGGGTGGTACGCCGGGCATCGTCGAGGCGATTCGAGCCGGCCTGGTGTTCAAGCTGCAACAGGCGGTGGGGACCGAGGCCATCGAGGCGCGGGAAGAGCAGCTGGTGCGGCGCGTCATCGAGCGCTGGTCGCAACATCCTTCCATTCGTATCCTCGGCAACCCGGAGTTGCCGCGGCTGTCGATTGTCTCCCTGCAAATCCGCCACGGCGAGCGGCAATTGCACTATGCCTACGTGGTGGCCCTGCTCAACGACCTGTTTGGCATACAGGCCCGGGGTGGCTGTTCCTGCGCCGGCCCCTATGGGCACAGCCTGCTGGGTATCGATGTTGAGGCCAGTCACGCCCTGGACGCTGAAGTCCAGCGCGGCAACCAGGTGCTGCGCCCGGGTTGGGTACGGCTCAACTTCAATTACTTTCTCGACGAAGAAACCCTGGAGTACATGCTGCAGGCGATGGAATGGGTGGCCGAGCACGGCTGGCGCATGTTGCCCCATTATCGCTACCGGGCAGAGACCGCGACCTGGGTGTTCCGCGGCAAGCGCTCAGAGCTGCCGGTGAGCCTGGCGGATTTCAAACTCGGCGCGGGAGGGTATGAACCGCTGGCGGCCTGTGAGCGTCCGCTGGCAGATTACCTGGCCGAGGCGTTGCCGATCGTCGACAGCCTGGAAAATGAAAGCGAAGGGCCGGTGATTGAACTGGATGCCCATGCCGAGTCCCTGCGCTGGTTCTACCTGCCCGAAGCGGGGTGATTGGCAAGCCCCGGTGAAGGTGCTAATGTCCGTTGCGTTCAAAAAATAAATAGAGGGACTCCCCGCGATGAAGATATTCCTGAGCCTGATTTTATTGCTGTCATCTTCCCTGGTCGCCGCCGAGTGCACGCGTCCGGCTGCACCCGAGTTGCCCGACGGTACGACTTCGGACCTGGAGACAATGGTAGCTGGGCAGCAGAAGGTGAAAGCCTTTATGGCGGAGAGCAATGCCTACCTGGAGTGTCTGACGGCTGAAGGTGATGCCGCCGTGGAGGAAGAGCCGGAGGCCCAGATGGCCAGGATCGCGGAGCATAATTCTGCGGTCGAGGAGCAGGAAGCCGTGGCCGCCGAGTTCAACGCGGAAATCAAGGAATACAAGGCCAAGGCCCAGTAGGCCCTAGGCGCGCAAGCCCCGGCGCCAGGCCGCCGGGGTCATCCCCTTCCACTTCCTGAAAGCGCGCCCGAAATTGGCGGGATCGCCGTAACCCAGTAATTCCCCGACATCGGCGACAGAGAGACCGGCCCGCTGCAGCAGGTCCTCGGCGCAATCGCTGCGCGCCTGTTCCAATAGCTGTTTATAGGAACTGCCTTCCCGTTTCAGGTGGCGAATCAGAGTGCGCGGGGTCAGGTGCATCTGCCCGGCAATGCTCTCCAGCCCCGGCGGCGGTTCCCCGTTGCTCTCCCCGGCGCGGGCCAGGTCGAAGTGACTGGCGAGTATATTGCGTACCCGCTGCACCGGGTCATCGCCGCGTTTCTGGGCGGCGATGATCTCGCGGCACTTGGCGATATTGGCCCGGTAGGCACTCTCGTCGTAGAGCGGCGAAGGGATATGTTGCCAGGAGGCGGGAACGCTGATGGAGGTGTGGTCGGCGTTAAACAGGCAGGGGGCGCCGTAGATTTCCTCCAGCGCATCGGCGTAGTCCGGCGCCGGGTAGGCGAAACTGATAATGACATTGTCGCCCGCCGGGTGGCCGACGATGGTCTCGATCAGTGACTCCACTACCCGCAGGACGGTTTCGAACATCCAGTAGGCGTACTGGGTGTTATTGGTCAGATCGGTCATGGCAAAGCGGAAGCGATTGTCTACCTGCTGCAGCTCCGCGGTGATGGTGGTAATGCGTACCGGGTAGAACTCCGCCATGACCCGCAGGGCCTCGCCGAGCGTCGGTGCGCTGAGGGCGGCGAAGCCGAGAGTACCGTGGGTGCTGACATTGAGCTGGGCGCCGGCGCGGGCCGCCCAGCCCGGTTCCACCCCCGCGGCCTGGATGTTGTTCATCAAGACCGACATCTCGTCTGCGGTGACGTAGTCCCGCCGGGACAGCTCCTCGGGGGTGAGCCCGGTGCCTGCCAGTAGCTCGTCAGGCTCCAGCGGTGAGCCGCGGATAAACAGTTCGGCATAGGCCGCTGAAGTTATTAGCAGAGGCTCCATGGGCGTATTTTACTTCTTTGTCACTTAATGACCAGTAATATGTCACTAAGTGAAATATAAAAGTTGGCTGGGCAAACCTAAACTATGCTCCATATAACGTGGAGGCTTTGAACAATGACGACTTACACACTGGACCACCCCGAAAAGGGACTCATCAGCTACACCGACAAGAAGCGCTACCTGTGGCTGTCTTCCGTACTGATGCCCGTCTTCCCGATGCTCGGCATCTTCCTGTATTACCAGACCGGTAGCCAGTGGGCCCTGGCAATCCCGCTGGCCTTTACCTACCTGGTCATCCCCTTCCTGGACTGGGCCATCGGCAGCGATGAGAACAATCCCCCCGAGGAGATCGTGCCTCAGCTGGAGGAGGACAAGTACTACCGGGTGCTGACCTATATCACGGTGCCCATGCACTTTGTCGTGTTGATCGCCATCGCCTGGTTCGTGGGCACCCACGACCTGACCGTCTGGTCGGTGCTGGCCCTGGCCATCACCGCTGGCAGCTACAGCGGCCTCGGTATCAATACCGCCCACGAGATGGGGCATAAAAAAACCGCCCTGGAGCGTACGCTGGCGAAGATCGTGCTGGCGGTACCTGCTTATGGGCACTTCTGCATCGAGCACAACCGCGGTCACCACACCGAGGTAGCTACCCCGGAAGACCCGGCCAGCTCCCGCATGGGTGAATCCATCTACAAGTTCATTTTCCGCGAGATCCCGGGTGCTTTTGTCCGCGGTTGGAACCAGGAGAAGGTACGCCTGGAGCGTCAGGGTAAGTCGGTGTGGAGCTTCAAGAATGATATCCTGCAGTCCTTCGCTATCAGTGCCGTGTTGCAGATCGGCCTGATCGTCGCCTTCGGCTGGATCATGATTCCCTTCCTGGCCATTCACAACTTCTGGGCCTGGTACCAACTGACTTCGGCCAACTACATCGAGCACTACGGACTGCTGCGGGAGCGCGATGAAAATGGCCGCTACGAGCGCTGCCAGCCGCACCACAGCTGGAACGCCAATTACATCTTTAGCAACATTGTGCTGTTCCACCTGGAGCGTCACTCGGATCACCACGCCAACCCGACCCGCCGCTACCAGAGCCTGCGCAACTTCGATGACCTGCCCGAGCTGCCCAACGGCTACTACGGTATGTACCTTGTCGCCTACATCCCCTGGCTCTGGTACAAGGTCATGGACAAGCGCGTCCTCGAACTGCCGCACATCAATGGCGACCTGAGCAAGGTCAACATCGACCCGGCGAAGCGTGAGGAGATCTATGCCCGCTACGGCAACATGCAGCCGGCCATCGCCTGATGGCCGTCTGGGAATGTCCCGGTTGCCAATACCGGTATGACGAATCACAGGGGGACGACCACGAGGGTTATCCCCCTGGCACTACTTTCGAATCACTCCCGGACGACTTCACCTGCCCCGACTGCGGGGTGCGTTACAAAGAAGACTTCGTCCGCCTCCCCGACTGATCCAAAAAAGGGGTCAGAGCCCTTTTATGGTAAAAAGGGCTCTGACCCCTTTTTTGGATAACTCTATGGATCTCTTCGAGACAATGCGCAGCACCTTCGCGGCGCGCGAATATACCGATGACGACTTGTCGGATGAGCTGCTCTACGAGCTGATCGAGAACGCGCGCTTTGCGCCCAGTGGCGGCAATCGCCAGGCGGGCAGGATTATCGTGGTGCGCGACAAGGGCGTGCAGGCCCAGCTGGCCGACATGAGCCTGCCGACGGCGCAGCACTACACGGCCCAGGCCATGGCCGGGGAGACACCCTTCAACGTGATCAAGCCCACTGCTCTCAGCGACGAACAGATCGCCGCCACCGAGCCGCTTCCGTTACTAACGGATCATATCCGTCATGCGCCGGTGGTACTGGTGGTTTGCGTTGATCTCGAGGCGGTAGCGGCCCTCGATAAAGACCTCGATCGCATCAGCCTGGCCGTTGGCGCCTCGATCTACCCCCTGGTGTGGAACATCCTGCTGGGTGCGCGGGCGAAGGGCTACGGCGGTACGTTCACCACGATTACACTGGCTGTTGAGCCGCAGGTAAAAGCACTGCTGGAAATTCCGGAGAACTGGGCGGTTGCAACCCTGGTGCCGATGGGCAAGCCGGTCAAGCAGCTGACAAAACTGAAAAGAAGGGCGGTAGAAGAGTTTGTTGTGCGGGACACCTTCGACGGTGCCCCGTTAGCGGAGTGATTAAGTCGGCATTGAGCGCTTAGCGCTCTGCCGTCTGCAGCAGGTTCTTATTGGGTGCGTCCTCACGCGCCAGCATGAAAATCTGACCGGTTTGCCGGTTCATGCTGCAGGTCGCCTTGAAGGAATCGCCGCCCTTGGGGTAAACCTGCAGACGGATCTGCTGGGCGCCGTCCTTGCGGCTCGCACCGCGGTACTTGATGCGCGGGCTCTTACCTTCCTCGGAAAACTGCTCCTTCGCCTGAGCCTTGCACATGGTCGCGGCGTCGTTCTGGGAAACGCCCGCATGGGCGGTTGAGGCCACCAGTGTGGCCAGACCGGCGGCAAGTACCGCCTTTTTAAAAGTGTGATACATGGACCTATCCTCGTTTTGCTAGCAAAACGCCAGGGTCTTCATGACCCGGCATGAGACCTACTTTATCCTGTGCACAAATAAGCAGGAATATCTAAAAGCGCACATTTATTTTGCAAAAATGCAGAGTTGCAAGATAGACAGTGGCATATTGAGTGGGTTAGGCAGCCACAAAAAAGCCCCCCGGCCTCAGGCGCGGGGGGCTGTTATCGCAAGGCTTGTTCAGCCCGGCTGAGGCCGGTATCAGAACATGTACTTGGCGCGAACGCCGAACACTTCGCCTTCTTCCATCACCTGTGAGTGCGAACCGGTCAGGGTCGGCGTGTCGAAGCTCTGGATGATGGCATCCTCGTCGAAGATGTTGCGGCCGTAGGCCATGACTTCCCAGTTGTCGCCCCGGGCACCGATGCGCAGGTTGACCTTGGTGAAATCGTCGACCTGGTCGATCGGGTCGTTATCACCCGCCGGGCTGAACTCATCCCGGTAGTTCACTTCACCGGCAACGAAGATATCCCAGCTACCCATGGGGTAGGTGTAGTCCCAGAACAGCGAGGCGCTGTAGTCCGAGGCATACAGGGTGGGTTCGCCGGAGAGGTCGTTGAAGTCGCCGCCCGGGTTGCCGGCCACACCGCAGAGCGGGTTGGCATCCAGTTGGATGGCGGTACAGGGCGCATCGCGGAAGTCGTCGTACTCCGCGTCCAGGTAGGCGAAGTTGGCGCCCAGGCGCAGGTTATCGGTGGCCGCCCATACCGCGTCGACTTCGATACCCTTGATCTCCGAGGAACCGGCATTGGTTACCGTGAATCCGATGCCCTTGAAGATGGCGGTCTGCAGGTTGTCGTACTCGGTGTAGAAGGCCGCCCAGTTCAGGGTCATGTCACCGTCCAGCAAAGTGTGCTTGCCACCGATTTCCCAGGCATCCACTTCCTCGTCGTCAAACTCGAAGTCGTCGTTGGGCAGGGTGGTGTCGTAGCAGGCTTCGGCATCTACCGAGCCGTCCGGTTCGATGGTACAGGGCCACTCGCCGAGGCCCAGGCCGCCGGGTTCGCCGTCATCCGCCGCGGTAAAGCCCCCGCTCTTGAAGCCCTGGGAGAAGCTGGCGTAGAGCATGCTGTCTTCGAACACGTCCCATTGCACGATCACCGAGGGAATCAGATCGTCGGTGCTGCGCTCTTCCTTGTAGTTGTAGGCGTAAGTGTTGAAGAAGCCCGCCTGGATCTGGCCCAGGTAGAAGTTGTTGTTGGGGGTGTCGTAGCCCTGGATGCTGTCCGCAAGGTACTGGCGGCTCACAACATCTTTATCTTCCTCGGTGTAGCGCACACCGAAAGTGGCGCGGAAGGTGTCGGTGAAGTTGAAGGTACCCTGGAAGAACACCGCCCAGGAATCCGAGTCCAGCTCGTATACGTGGTTGCGCGCCAGCTGGTCGGAGAAGTACTGCAGCAATGGGTCGGTAATCAGCGGTACCAGGCTGGTGACACCGATATCGCGCAGGGGTATCGGCGGTAAGGCCGGGCTGATTGCATCGCCCGGCAGGTCGCCGAACAGGTCATCGAAGGACAGGTCGATGGCAACCAGTCGATCGACGGTCAGCTCGCTGTCGTCGTAGTAGGCGCCGGCCACGAAATCGAAGAACTCACCACCCGGCGAGGTAATCCGGATTTCCTGGCTGAACTGCTCAAACTCCTGGTCATCGTCGCGGGCAATGAAGCGCAGGGGTGTCCAGTCCACGTCGGAGCCAGCCTCGAACTCGTACTCGGACCAGCCGGTGACACTGGTGATTGTGTAGTCGCCGAACTGGTAGTCGATATTGAGGACGCCGTTGTCCACCTCGGCATCGTCACCGTCTTCCCAGCGACCCACGCCCACCGTGTCGCCGGAGCCGAAGCCGTTGTCCTTAAAGGTCTGAAACTCCTCTCCCGCCTGGGCTGCGAATCCCGGGAAATTTACATCGACCAGGGCATAGGCGGCGTCCGCCACCGGGCTGCGGTTCGGCACGACCGCGTCGCGCTCCTCCGGGGTGGCAAGATAGAGCCAGGTTTGCGAGGGAGCGCCGGTACGGTCTTCGTCCGAGTGGCTCCACTTCGCGGTGATAAACAGATCGTCTGTCGGCTCCCAGGCAAGGGTCAGCCGGTCGGTGGTTTCCTCGATCTCGGGTTCGTCCTCATCGAGATAGGCATTGTCGACGAAGCCGTCCGACTCGCGATACTTGAAGGCAAATCGCGCGGCCAGGTTGTCGGTCAACGAGCCGGAGATAAAGCCCTCGGTCATCAGACCGTCATTGGACTCCACAGCACCGGCGATCTCGCCGTTGAACTCATCGCCGATACCAGGGGAGGCAGTGATGATATTCACCGCGCCCGCCACCGTGTTGCGGCCGAACAGGGTACCCTGGGGTCCGCGCAGTACTTCCACCCGCTCCAGGTCGAGGAAGGCGTTGCGGTACTGACGCCCGCGGCCCATGTAGACACCGTCGATGTACATACCCACCGATTGCTCGAAGCCCTGGTTGTTACCGGAGCCCACACCGCGCATATAGATGTTGGTGTTCACCGGCGCATTGGCGATGTGCAGGTTGGGCACGTAATCCGCCAACGCCGCCATATTGGGGATGCCGGCTTCCTGGATTTTCTCGCCTTGGAGTGCCGATACTGAGATCGGTACGTCCTGCAGACTCTCGGCCCGTTTGGTGGCGGTTACGATCACCTCTTCCAGTTGTGCGAAGCTGGACGGGGCGGCTACGGCTAACGCCAACGCGGCAACAATAGGGGTTTTCCTGAATCGAACAGACATGCGGGGTCCTCATTTATAATTATGGGATAACGGTTGTTATAGTTAGGCCATCATGGGCCTTTTATCAGTTACTGTTTGATATTAGACCACCGGCTACGTGTATGACAGTGAATGAAAATAATTTTCATCATAAATTGTATGAATGGTATTTACTCGGTGGCCGCGGCTTTCTGGAAGGCCGGCCGCTGTTTCAGGCGCTCGAGATAGGCCAGTGTGCGCGGGTAGTTCTCTGTGAGTACCCCTAGCAATTCTGCAGCGGAGAGGGTGAAGCCCACCATGATATCCGCGGCACTGAACCCGTCCCCCAGCAGCCAGGTCTTGTCCCCCAGTTCCTTTTCCAGGTAGGCGAGCCCGACACCGGCGCGGTCCTGGGCATCGGCGATCAGCTCGGCCTGTTCGGCGGCGTCCTCCCGGTATAACAACAGCCAGATCAGAATGCCCAGCGGCGGGAAGGCGGTGCTGTCGGCAAAATGCATCCATTGCAGGTAGGCGGGGCGGTCCGGGGATCCGATTGCCGGTGCCAGGCGTCCCTCGCCGTAAGTCTCAAGGATGTACTCGGTGATGGCGCCGGATTCGCACATCACCAGCTCGCCGTCCTCGATGGTCGGCAGTTTGCCGGTGGGCGTATTCTGCTGGAAGAAGCTTTTGGCCGGTGGAATGAACTCCACCCGTTCGAGTTCGTAGGGCAGCCCCAGTTCCTCCAGTAGCCAGAGTATGCGCACCGAGCGGGTGCGCGGTGCGAAGTAGAGCTTGATCACCTGTCCCTCCCTCGGCTGCGGGGTGGAGCGAGTCTAGTGCGGCATATGTTCGCCGCCGTTTACGTCCACCTGTGCACCGGTCATGGCGCAAGAATAGTCCGAGGCGAGGAACATGGCGACCTTTGCGCAATCTGCATCGTCGGGGATGGCGCCGGTGGGAATGCCTTTTTCAACTTCAGCTTTAACGCCGGCGGCACCCTCGGGATGGGTGTCCTTCATCATCTCCATGTAGAACTCCACCGGCGGTCCCCACATCCAGCCCATGTAGGCAGAATTGACCCGGATGTTGTAAGGCCCCAGTTCCAGGGCCAGGTGGGCGGTGGCCGCGCTGAGCGCCGCCTTGGAGGCGGCATAACCGCCCTGGGTCGCCATGGGTTGGCGGGTGACCATGGAATTGATCATAACGATGGCGCCGCCGCCCTGTTCTTTCATGGCGGGAATGCAGGCCTGGGTCAGGTGCATGGTGCCGAACAGGTTGACGTCCATGGCCGCACGCCAGCCATCGATGTCTGCGCTCTCGATCGGCGCGAAGGCGCCCGGGTTATAGGCGCTGTTAATCAGGGCGTCGATACGGCCGTACTCGGCCAGCGCTTTTTCCACCAGGGCATCGCACTGGGCACGGTCGGCGATATCGGTGGGTACCTTGAGTACCGGGTTATCCATGCCCTCGGCGCGAATTTCTTCTTCCGAGCCATCGAGCTTTTCCGGTGTGCGCGCGGCGATCACCAGCTTCGCGCCCTGGCGGGCAGCCTCCAGGGCCAGCTCGCCGCCCAGGCCGGGGCCGATGCCCGATACGATCACTACCTTGTCCTTGAGTAACATGGGTGTCTCCTGTCAGTCGGTGGATTCGATTCCGGTCGCCTGGCCGGCAAGGTACGCTTGTGCGCGCTGCCGGGCATTTTGCCGGATATTCATGTAAAACAAATTGTAGTCGTAGGCGTGGTAACCGCCGCCCGGAAACAGGGCCTTGTCGTAACCGTCCTCGGCGGGTCGGTCGATCCACAATATGCCGTCGCTACAGCGGGCGCCGGTCAGGGCCTGGTGCGGGGCGTCTATAAAGCGCATTCCGGTGATCGGTATTGAGCCGAGGTTGAGTGAAGCGTCCGCCACTGCTTCGTCGTGACGCCAGCTCAGGGGATTCACGCACAGGGGTTTCCCCTTCGACTGCCAGTGGCTACCGTCACCGCCGCGCAGCACGGCATTCCAGCTCAGGAAGCAACCGGTCTGCCGCGCATTGGAGCAAACGTTCAACAGGGGTGTCAGTTCCGCGGCGACCACGGTATTGCCGATGAGGTATGCGGCCACCAGTCTCGCGGCCGCCTCGGGGTGCTGGTGAAACAGGTATTTCACCAGTTCCACGGCATGGGTCGTGCCCTGGCTGTGGGAGGCAATGAAAAACGGCCGCCCCTGGTTGTAGCTGGCCAGGTAGTAGTCAAAGGCACGGGCGATATCGGTCAGCGCGAGGTCCAGGGCCTGGTACTTCGAGGCCATATCCCGCGATTGTATTTGCGCCCCCTGGGATGCCTGCCGGTAACGCGGTGCGTAAACCCGGGCCACGCCGTTAAAGGCGCTGGCCTGTTGCGGCAGTACCCCATTATCCGTCACCCAGTTGGCACGCCAGTCATCGGTGGCCGCATTCCAGTTGCCGCCGAAGAAATAGGAGGTGGGATAGAGAAAGAATACATCGACCGCCGCGTTCGCCTGGCCATCGCTGGCGCCGCTGCCGGGGGGTAGTGTGTCGGCCCCGTCGATGCGGTCCGGCAGTGCCGCCCAGTTGTCCCGTTCGCGATAATCCGGCGCAGGTGGTACCGCGCTGGCGTCGAATTCCCCGCGGGGATAAATCAGGTAGTCGATCAGCGCCCCGCGGAACAGAAACAGGCCGCCCGTGATCAATGCCAGCAGCCCGGCCGTGATGCCGAGGAGGCGAGCTCGGCTCAAACGGCCTGGTCCAGTGCCGTGGAAACCGGCAGGTGCGGCAACACCTGCTCTTCGAATAATTTCAGCATGCGCCAGGATTCCCGGGGATCGATGCCGGAGAGCAGGGGATTGAGGTAGAGCACCGAGTCGGGTCCCAGCTGCTCTGCCAGTTGCAGTACCTGCTCCGGCGTTAGCACCTGGTAAGCCGGACTCTGGCGCACGGTGGTTTCATCGAAGTCGCCCGCATAGGGGCCGGCGGCCTCTCCCCAGGCCTCGGCGGTCCATTGGCTGTAGGTCTTCATCTGGTGTTCGACATGGGGATAGAGCATATCCCAGGCGCGATCGGGATCTTCCGTTACCCACATGAAGACCGGGCCGTGTGTGGGATAGTCGCCCGGGTCGGGCTTACCCAGTTTGAGGCACTCATCCCGGTAGGGTTGCCAGAGTTCCGGCAGCACCGGTGGAAACCAGTCGTCGGCGATATGCGCCGCACGCCGCGCCGCCGCCGCGGAGCTGCCCCCCATGATAATCGGTGGGGCAAAGGGTTCCGGTTTGGGAGTGATGCAGCAGCTGCGCCCCTGCCACTCGAAGGGTTCGCCGCGCCAGGCCTGCTTCAGGAAAGCACAGGCATCGCCCATGGCCTGCCACCGGTCCTCCAGTTTTTTGCCGTAGGTTTCGAACTCACTGGGACGGTAGCCGGCGCCGACGCCCAGCAACAAGCGGCCGTTGGAAAGGATTTGCGTGACCGCCGCATCCTCCGCCAGACGCGGCAGATCGTAGAAGGGGACCAGCGCCACGGTGGTGCGCAGTTTTATATAGCGAGTGCGCGCCGCCATGGCCGCGGCGAGTACCAGCGGCGAGGGGTTGTAGCCGTCTTCCACCCCGTGGTGTTCACCCAGGCCCACGACGTCGACACCGATATCGTCCGCCCAGGCCACCTGGTCGAGGGCGGCGTCGTACAAATAATTGCGCTGGGCGCCGAAGGCGGGCGCGCGCATGTCAAAGGTAATGCATAGCTCCATGCAATTTTTTCCCGGTGTTGCTAGGCTCAGGCTTTCCCGTGGGAGGATAAGCAAAGAATGGAAACGCTTATAGAGTGGCTGCCGCGAATCGGGGCCATCATCATGTTAATCATCGGTCTGGTGGGATTCTTTAAACCACAGCTGTTCACCCGCAACCTGGGTATCGAAATGAACGGCCCCATGGCGGTCTCGGAAATGCGCACCGTGATGGGCGGGCTGAATATCGGCCTGGCGACTGCCGCACTCCTGCTGCAGGAGCCGCTGGTCTATATCACCCTGGGCGTGGCCTGGCTGTTTGGCTTGTTGGCGCGTTTCTATTCCCTGCTCGCGGACAAGTCGGGATTCAAGGCGAGCATCCCCGCCTTCGTCATCGACGGGGGGCTGGCCTTCCTGTTCCTCGCGAATCTCTTTTTATAACAGCAAGCCCAGGGTGGGGACGTTGATGTCGGCGATGTCCATCACGATCTCCCGCTCGGCGATGCGGTAACCGTTCTCCTCTCGCAGCAGTACATCGCGGCGCTGTCCCGCGTAGAAAAAGTCGGCGCCACCGGGGCGCGCATAGAACAGGTGGAAGTTGCTGAATACCTTGTAGCGATCGCCGTCCACCTCGTGCAGCTCGACATTGCCGATAATGCGCCGGGTTCGCGCCGGGGGGTTCTCCGCCCATGAGTTGCGCTTGTAAGCGCGATCGACCCGCAACATCAGGTGAATGATATTCTCGTCGCGGATCGGGCAGCCCTCGGAATCCAGGTCTTCCAGCTCGCGCTCCACGCTGATCATGTCCTGGTTGCCCACCGCCCGGTTGTCCACCATCGGGTTGGTGCGGGCCGGCATCGAGTAGCGGATGTCCTCGGCGCACAGGGCCAGCCACTCCTGGTACTGTCGGCCGTCGAGTAAGCGGGCTTCACGGTAATAAAACTGCTCCAGGGACAGTTGCAGCTCCGGTGTCAGTGCTTCATGTGCGCTCATCTCAGGCCTCCACCGCCGCCAGGGCGTCGCGCCAGCGCCGGAAGAAGGCGCGGGCATAGAATTCGTTGGCAGTGCCGCTGACCAGGCCGGGCAGGTCGGGGTGTTCGGCTTCCTCGCCCATGCCCAGCCCGTAATAGAAAGGACGGTCGTCGGCAAAATCGATATTGGCGCCCATGTACTGCTGCATCCAGCTCTCGGAATCCTCCTGCTCGACCATGCCGCCGGGGCCGAAAAAGGAGGTGTAGTTGGTGCGCAGCAGCTTCTTCAGGTGTTCCGGTGCGTCGGCAGGGACCACCGACCAGGACCAGTATTCCACCTTGCCGGGACCGCGGGGGTGAGACACCTTGAAAGAGGCATTGGACCAGAGGAAGCTCAGGTTGGGGTAGATGCCGTAGGTCAGGCCCTTCATCCTGGCGCGCACCGGACCCACCCGGTCGGCGGCCTGGGCCTGGATCTCACGCAGGTAGTTCTGCAGCTCCTCGCCACCGGTCTGGCCGGTGATGCTCTCGAAACCCCAGGCCATGTTTTCCACCGGTGTATCTTCCGGCATCAGCCTGAAGGTGGCACCGTGCCCGGGTTCGGTCACCACCGAGTGCCCGGTGGCCTCGATTTCGTCCTGGGCCTCCTGGGGAATAATGGAGGCGTGCAGAAAGGGGCCGTGATTGACGTCCCCCAGCTGGTTCTCCATGGGCAGCTTCCAGTTGGCATTGATCACCCAGCGGTGGGGTGCGCCGACGAACTCGATGCCCTGGGGGAATCTCGCAAAAAAGGCATCGAGGTAAAAACGCATATCGCCCAGGTAATCCTCCAGCGGCACGATGTGTTCATCGAAGCTGCCAAAAATCAGGCCATTCCAGGATTCGACCCGGGGCACACGCTTCAGCCCGAGTTCGCTCTTGTCGGGTTTGTGCTCCACCTGGCGCTCCTGGGGAATCGCCACCAGATCCCCGGATACGGTGTAGGACCAGTTGTGGTAGGGGCAGACAAAGCGCTTGGCATTGCCGTGACCGGCCCGGCAGACGGGCAGGCCGCGGTGGGTGCAGCTGTTGATGCTGGCGTAAATGCCGCCGTCCTCCCCGCGGGCGAGGATGATCGGGGTTTCGCACATAAAGGCCTGCACGAAATCGCCGCTGTTGGGTATCTGGGATTCGTGTCCGAGAAACAGCCAGGCCTTGCCGAAGATGCCGCGCTTTTCCAGCTCGTAGACGGCCGGATCACTCCAGGCGCGGCGGCTGATCAGGGAGGCATCCTCGTTCACCAGTTCGTGGACGTTGATGGGCATTGTGCATACTCCATTGAAACCGGCGGTAAAAATTATCACTTATTAATAAAAATGGCAATAATTTCGCAGGTGATGTATAAAGTGCAGATATCTACCCTGAAAAAGACGCTATATGCGCCCATTTTTATTAAAGAACATTAATAAATATGCCTAGTTCAACCGATGCTCCCCTGAAACCTGCTGATGCCGGGAAACCCAGCAAGGGTGAACAGACCGCCCAGCGGATTCTCGATGCGGCGGAACAGGCCTTCGCCGAGCGAGGCTTCGAGGCCACGTCCCTGCGCGAGATAGCCGGGCGCGTGGGTATCCGGGAACCGGGGCTCTACAACCACTTCGCCAGCAAGCGGGACATCTACGCTGCCGTACTGGAGCGGGGCCTGTCGCCACTGCTGGAAGCCATGCAGACCCACCTGGACGGGGAAGATGCACTGCAGGCCTACGCCCGTTTGCCGGAGATGATGACCGACCTGCTGGCCGAACACCCGGCAATGGCAGCCCTGTTCCAGCAGGCGCTGCAGGGTGGGGCGGAATCCTCAGGCCAGCAGTTGATGAGGGAATGGCTGGACCGGCTGTTTTCCCGGGCCATCGAAATCCTGCATGACATGGGCTACGAACAGGTGGCAGCAGAGGATCTCGCGATCCAGACCATTGCCATGTTCAATCTCTGTACCGGCTACTTCCTGTCCCAGCGCGCTTTCGAGGTCATGGCCGAGGGCAGCATTGCGGCACCGGAGAACCTGGAGCGACAGAAGAAACTGCTGCGCAAGTTGCAGCGGGCGGTGTTATTGGGCTGAAGCCCGGGCCCGGCAGCCGCGGACCTACATCTGCAGGGGACGGTCCGCCTGCCAGAGCACGTTGAGGTAACGCCGGGTGTATTTGTAGCTGTCCCCGACTTTGACGATCGTGTCCTGGTAGCGGATGCCGACTTCCCAGTTGCGGGCCACGCCTTCCTGCTCCGAAATATGCGAAGCCACACAATAGGTCTCTCCCTGGTACTCGTCGCCGTTCCAACTGCCGTACTGGTTGCCAACCAGGTGCATGGTGTGGGAGAAGTTGTGCAGCAACTGCACCTGTTCCTTGAAGGCCGCGAGGCCCTGGCAATCGAAATCCGGTGAGCCGACCACCACCTCATCTACCATGATGTCGTCGAGTTCGTCGAAGAGCCGGTCATCCATCATACGTGCATAGGCGTAGGCCAGTTCCTGGGCAATGGGGTCGATCACGATGCGTTCCTCTATCCGTCTGCTATGCTGACTGAAGATAGCAGATGCAAGGTGGTGGAACCATGGAACCAGCCTCGGAAAGTGACATTGGCGCCGCCCTGGAGGAATTGTCGAACTGGCAGCGCGAGGGCGACAGGATCCGCCGCCAGTTTGTCTTTGGCGATTTTGTCGAGGCCTTTGGTTTCATGTCTTCGGTTGCACTACTGGCGGAACGCGCCAATCACCACCCGGAGTGGAGCAATGTCTATAACCGGGTTTCCATCGAGCTGACCACCCACGATGCCGGCGGCCTCACGAGTCGGGATTTCAAGCTTGCGGCCGAGATCGACAAGCTGGCAGCGGCAGTCTAGAACTTCAACGCCAGGCGTCTCGAGCGCCACCGCCGTATTCCCTCCAGCGCAGCAAGACACAGGCAGCACATCCAGAGCATACTCGCCGCCCCGGATACGGCGGCCGTATCCGCGTGTTTCACGGAGATCCCGAAAGCTGCCCAGGCAACCACCAGGATGAACACGACATCACCCCGTCGCAGCAGGACGCTGGCGCCTATGGCCCCGGCGAGGGCGAGTTTCAGCTGGGTCCAGGTGACGGCGTCGAGGCCGGCATTATCCCAGCCCATGCCGGTTTGCAGGGCGCTCAGGTTGGCGATGGTGGCGACCGCGATCCAGCCGCAGTAAAGACCAAAGGGGAACTGGAGCAACCATCGCTCGCGACCCGGCCGGGCGTGGTTGATTATCCCCAGTGAGCGGTAGATGGCGATCAGCGTAATCAGTATGCAGGCCATGACCGCAACCGACAGCCACAGCAGGTGGTAGTGCCAGACAACGATCCACAGGGCATTGGCGGCGCAGTTGGCCTTAAACCAGCCGCCGATGCGGGCGAGCTCGGCGTTGTTGCGTTGCCCGGGCAGCGCCTGGTAGATAGCGAAGCCAATGAGTGCCAGGTAGATCAGGCCCCAGATAGAAAACGTGAACCCGGCGGGGGTGAACAGGGAGGGGTAGCCGTCCGAGATTTCGGCCATGGTCTGTCCGTTGATGGGCAGGGCATTGGACAGGGTGTTGACCACCAGGACCAGCACCAACGCGATGATATTGCCGCCCCAGTCCGCGGTTTTGCGCACTATGTCTACTCCAGGATCAGACTGTTATTCTGCTATGCTTTTAAGTGTAGCCGGAATGGAGCCTGGACGATGAAGCTGATCCTGGAATCCACCGACCTGGCGATGCTGATGGAAAAGTCGGCACTGCTGGAATCCCGGGGTATTCCCACGCACCTGGACAATGTGCCCCATGTGGGCGCTGTGCCCTCACACCTCTATGTGATCCTCGACGAACACCTGGAGGATGCCCGGGCCCTGCTGGAAAATGCCGATCACCCGGTGCGCAACCCGGTCTACCCGGACGACCTGGAGGCGCTGGCAGAACGGCGTCGCGAAATTGCCCGGGAAGATACGGAAGCGTACCTGCCGCAATTGCTGGCCGGGTTTTTCCTGTGTGTCGCTGCCGCTGCCGTGGTGCGCTGGCTGTCAGTTCCCCAGGGCTAGACCCTCTAGCCCTTGCCCTTACAGCTCCAGCACGTTGGAGCGCACCAACACACCGCCGTCCACGACCAGTTCCTGCCCGGTGATAAAAGACGCCTGTTCGCTACACAGGTAAACCACCGCATCGGCAATTTCCCCCGGCTCGGCCAGGCGACCCATGGCGTGGGCATTGAGCACCTTATCGCGCATTTCGGGCATGGTCTCCAGGTAGGCTTCCATGCCGCCGCTGTTGATACCGCCCGGACAGACCGTATTGATGCGCACGCCGCGCTTCGCATACTCCACTGCCGCCGATTTGCCCAGGTTGATAACCCCTGCCTTGGCGGCGGCATAGGCCGACTGGAAAACCTCGCCGCGCATTCCGGACACCGAGGCCACATTGACGATGGCGCCACCACCGGAGGCCTCGATCAGCGGTAACTGGTACTTCATGGCCAGCCAGACACCTTTCAGGCTCACCGCGTGGCAGCGATCCCAGTCGGCCTCGCTGATATCGGTGATGGGCAGGTTCTTCGTGCCCATTGCCGCGTTGTTAGCTGCGGCGTGAAGGCCGCCGAAGGATTCCCGCGTGGACGCCACCACCCGTTCTATATCCGCTGCACTGGCCATATCGGCCTCGACAAACAGGCCCTCGCCACCGGCGGACTCCAGTTCTTCCAGGCTCTTGCGGCCGCCATCGGCATTGATGTCGGCGATCACCACCCGGTAGCCGGCAGCGCCAAAGGCCAGCACCGTGGCGCGCCCGGTACCGGCTCCTCCGCCCATGACCAGCGCGGTTTTAGCTGTCATCTTTCTCGCTCCTGCCTTTTTCCAGAATGCCCTCGCGCCGCTCGCCAATCGTCGCCGCCATGATCTGCCTGGCAGATTCGATCGCCTGTTCTTCCTCCCAGGCCAGCGCTTCCCGGTAGGGCATGTTGTAACCCTCGTCGATAAGGCGCTTGTACTGTCTCAATACATCGGGAACACAGGCGCACATGTTTTCAGCTATCTCGATGGCCTTGTCGAACAGCGCATCGGCGGCGACCACGTGGTTGACCAGGCCCCAGTCGTAAGCCTGTTGAGCGAATACCGGGGCGCCGGTAAAGGAGATTTCCTTAGCCCGGCCCAGGCCGATCAGTCGCGGCAGTTTCTGGCTCAGGCCCCAGCCCGGCAGAATGCCGACCCTGGCGTGGGTGTCGGCAAAGCGCGCATTCTCGGACGCAATCAGCACATCGCAGGCCAGGGCCAGCTCGAAACCACCGGTGACCGCGTGGCCGTTGATGGCGCCGATGATGGGCCCGTCGAAGGCTTCCATCGCCCTGGCCATGGCGTTGTCCGCTTCCTGGTCCGGCTGGGCGTCGGATTCCGCCAGCTCTTTGAGATCGAAGCCGGCGCAGAAGGCCTTGCCGGCGCCGGTGATGATGAGCACGCGAATCGCTTCGTCTTCGCAGCAGTCTTTCAGCACGGCGACAAAATCCTCGCGCAGCTCCCGCGACAGTGCATTCATCGCCTCGGGACGGTTCAGGGTCACAATGGCGAAACCGTCGCGTTTTTCCAGCAGTACTTTATCCATGGCTAGTCATGCCGAGCAGGGAAGGGGTATCCAGCAGGCCCAGTTCCTTGGCGATAGCGGGCCCGCGCAGAATTTCCGTGGGTGACCATTCCTGGCGCGGCTCGTTCTCCGCCAGCCAGGCGACGACGGCACCGATGGCGGCCGGTGAACAGGGCTTGAATCGTTTGAGGATTTCCTTGTCGATGCCGGATTGTTTCATCAACTCGGTGATCACGGTGCCCGGTTCCAGGTTGAATACCCGCAGGCCGCTGTCGCCGTGCTCAGAGCGCAGTGCACCGGCCATGCGGCCGAAGGCGGCCTTGGAGGAGGGGTAGGCGAAGCCCCAGCCACCCCTGTCCGCCGGCGCCGGCGGATCCATAAAGGCCGTGGCAGACAACATATTGATAATGGTGCCGCAGCCGCGTTCGCACATGCCGGGAAGCAGTTGTTTGATCAGTGCCAGCGGCGTGAAGACATTGCCCTGGTAGATGGCCTGCAATTGTTCGTTGGTAACTTCCAGTAGTCGTTCCTGGTTGCCCTGGCCCTGGTAAACCGCGTTATTGAATAGCAGGTCGACCCGGCCGAAGTGTGCCAGCGCCTGCGCGGCTGCATTCTCCACCGAGGCCTGGTCGAGGATATCCGCCGGCAGGCACAGGGCCTCGCCGCCGGCCGCTTCGATGGCCGCCGCGGTTGCCTGCAGGCTGCCCGGAAGCGGGTTGTCGCTGCCGATGTGATCGTGGCGTTCGCCGTCAGCCAGGGTGCGCGCGGTAATGGCCAGGTTATAGCCGGCCTGCGCCAGGGCCACTGCAGCCTCGGCACCGATACCGCGGCTGGCGCCGGTGATAAATGCGATCTTTCGGTTCAACTATATGTCTCCTGGAGACCCCGGTACGCGGTTTCCGGTCCGGGGAATGCGCTAAACTGGCCCGAGTCTAGCGTGTTCACAATTGGGGATACAGATGTTCCAGGTTTTTGCCGCCACACCGGAGACCATGGGTCCCGGTGACATCGGCGCCCACGCTGCCCGCGCCGAGGCCATGGGTTATGACGGCCTGCAGGTGCCCGATGCGGTGCACGACGGCCTGTTGCTGGCAGCCCTGGCCCTGGATGCAAGCGAGCGGCTGCTGGTGGGTACCGGTGTGTTGGTGGCTTTCCCGCGCAGTCCCATGACCGTGGCCGTGGCCAGTTGGGATCTGCAGCAGATGTCAGGCGGGCGCTTTGAGCTTGGCCTCGGAACCCAGGTCAAAGCCAATATCGAGCAGCGCTATTCGGCGCGATGGGATTCCCCGGTACCCCAGTTGCGCGAGTACCTGCAGTCCCTGAAGGCGATCTTTCACAGCTTCCAGACCGGGGAAAAATTGAACTTCGTCGGTGAGCACTACCAGTTCACGAAACTGCAGCCCTTCTTTAATCCGGGGCCCATCGAGCACCCGGACATCCCCATCCTCTGCGGCGCCGTGGGTCCGGACATGACCCGGATGGTAGGTCGTGTCGCCGACGGCATGATTACCCATCCCACCAATACCCCGCCGGAGTATATCCGCGAGGTCTGCCTGCCGCGCCTGCGCGCCGGCTTCGAAGCCGCCGGCCGCGACGCCAGCGATTTCAAATTGTTGCTGGGCCCGCTGCTGGCCACCGGCAAGGACGAGGCCGCAGTCGCCGCCGAGTGGGAGAAGCAGCGCAATATGCTGGGCTTCCTTTACTCCACCCCCGCCTACTGGCCCAGCCTGGAGCTGTTCGGCTGGCAGGAGGTGGGCCAGCAGTTACTCGACCTGACCCGGGAGGGCCGCTGGGAGGATATGGCACAGGTGCTCACCGATGAGATGCTGGAGAAATTCGTACCCCGGGGCACCTACGCAGAGATTGCGGATATCCTGCGGGAGAAATACGGGGAGCTGACCCGCCGCATCACCTTCCCGATGCCGGCAGACCCGGCAGATGATCGCCTCGCCGCCGAGGCCATAGCGCAACTCAAGTCCTGATCCGTGGCAGAGATTCCGGTTACGGTGTCCGAACTGTCAGCCGAGTGGCTGACCGCCGCGCTGTCCGAGAGCTGCCCCGGCGCTGTGGTCAGTGATTTCGACGTGGAAGATGCCCACGCCGGTACGACCGGACGCGCGCTTCTGCGACTGTTCTATGCTGACAACCCCGGCGCGCCCGAACGCCTGTTCATCAAGTTGCCGCCGGATGATCCGGCCCAGCGAGCCTTTGTCGCCGAAGTCGGCATGGGCAAGAAAGAAGCGCACTTCTATCGCGACCTCGCCGGCGACCTGGGGATCGCAGTACCGCGTTGTTATCACGCCGCGTTTAACGAGACCGGCGACCGCTACATCATGGTGCTGGAAAATCTCGAGGCCCGTGGCTGCACCTTCCGCAATGCCACCACAAACTACTCACTGGGTTACATCCGCGAGGTTCTGGATGCCTTTGCCGGCCTGCACAGCCAGTTCTGGAACAGCCCGCGATTTGCAGCCGACCTCGACTGGATCCAGCCACCCACATTTCATCCGATGGGGCCGCGCCTGGTTGAAAAGGCATTGCAGCAGTACAGTGCATCGATGCCGGAGATTTTCAGCGCCATGGCAGAGCTCTACCTGGCCAGGGTCGAGGCCGTGCACGCGCTCTGGAACCGTGGTGTACCGACCCTGGTCCACGGCGATATACACGACGGAAACCTGTACTACGACCCGGGCTTCGCCGGTCGCGGCAGCCCCGGTTTTCTCGACTGGGGAGTCATGAGTCGAACCTCCTGCATGCGCGATGTGGCCTACTTCCTCGCGGGCACACCGACGCCGGAGGATCGCCGCGCCCACCAGCAGGAGCTGCTGGATTATTACTATGCGGCGCTGGAATCTCGCGGAACGGAGCAGGTCGATCGGTCCCGCCTCGCCGAAGAATTCTCGTGGCATATCGCCTATGTGTGGGTGGCGGCGGTTACCACCCTGGCCATGGGCAGCGAGTGGCAACCGGTCAATTACGTGTCGCGAACAATGCAGCGCCTGCACCAGGCCCTGGAGGACAACGAGAGCCTCGCGGCAATGCAGGGGGCGCTGTGTTAAAGCAATTAATTGCCGAAAGCCCCTGATTTTCACGCGGGATTTTCGTACAATTCGCGCCCCGAATTCCCCGACGCTACAGGATCGATTATGTACAGCAATCGCAACTTTAACCGCTGGCGCCGTCACCCCTGGCACGGCCTGCGGGCTCGCGCCGACGACATGCCCGAGGACATGGTGCAGGTGTATATCGAGATGACGCCCGCCGACGTGGTCAAGTACGAGCTGGACAAGAACTCCGGCTTCCTGATGGTCGATCGTCCCCAGCGCACCACCTCCAGTCCGCCGGCCCTGTACGGGTTTATCCCGCGGACCTATTGCGGCGACGAGGTAGCCAAGCGCTGCCCCCATGCCGAGGTTGCCGATGGCGACCCCCTGGACATCTGTGTCTATTCCGAGCGCCACATCACCCGCGCCGATATCCTGCTCAATGCCCGTGTGGTCGGTGGCATCCAGATGATCGACGGCGGTGAGGCCGACGACAAGATCATCGCCGTGCTGGAAGGCGATAATATCTGGGGCGATGTCGAGGACATCGGCGACCTGCCCGATATCAAGATCGAGCGCCTGCAGCACTACTTCAGTACCTACAAGATGCAGCCCGGCAAGGACCTGGATATCAAGGTCGACTTTGTCTACGACCGCGAAGAAGCGCTCAAGGTCATCGCCGCCTCGGAGAAGGATTACTGGGATACCTTCAGCGAACTGCACGAGCAGGCCCGGAGCTAGCTTGGGCGACAACCGCGAAGGCTGGGAATCGCTCCTGGCCCAGTTGCAGCAACGCGAGGCCGTGGCCGAGGCCATGGGCGGCGAAGACAAGATTGCCAAACAGCACGGGCGCGGCCGGCTCACGGCCCGCGAGCGGATCATCCAGTTTTGCGATCCCGACAGTTTCAACGAAATCGGTGCCCTTGCCGGTGGCAACCATCCCGGTGGCGATGACCCGGTGCCGGCCGATGCACTGGTAGGCGGTACCGGCCGCGTGCTGGGCCGCAGCGTTGTGGTTCTCTGTGAGGACTTTACCGTCAAAGGCGGTTCTATCGGTCATCCCAATGCTGCCAAACGGGCGAGACTGGTACGCCTTGCCGCTGAACAGGCGCTGCCGCTGGTATTGATGCTCGATGGTGCCGGAGAGCGCGCCAGCAATGGCAGCGAACGCTACCCGGTGGCGCCGGGCGACCTGCAGTTGCTGGCCGACCTCAAGGGTGAGGTCCCCGTGGTTACCCTGGTGTTGGGTACCTCGGCCGGCCACGGTGCATTGACCGGTATGTTTGCCGACCTGATCATCATGCTCGACGGTGCGGCCATGTTTACCGCGGGACCGCCTCTGGTGGAAGCCTCCCTCGGTATCAAGACCACACCGGAAGATCTGGGTGGGGCGCAGATGCACACCCGAATCAGCGGTGTCGCCCACAACCTGGCGGCGAGTGAAACCGACGCTTTCAACCAGGCCCGTTATTTTCTGTCAATGTTGCCCCAGTACAGCGGCGACCTGTTGCCGGAAGCGCCACTGGCAAGCGGGGTCGAAGCCCGCGAGCTCGACGAACTGCTGGATATCATCCCGCCGGTGCTCAACCAGGCCTACGATATGCGCAAGCTCATCGATTGCATTGCCGATGCGCAGACCGTGTTCGAGTTACAACCCGATTACGGGCGCAGCCTGGTAACCGCCCTGGCCCGGGTCGGCGGCGTACCCTGCATGATCGTGGCCAACCAGCCGGCGGTGCAGGCGGGCGCCATCACCGCGGAGGCCGCCGAGAAAGCCACACACTTTATCGATGTCGCCAATGCCTTTGGCTTGCCGCTGCTGAGCCTGCTGGATAACCCGGGGGTGATGCCGGGACCGGAGGCCGAGAAAACCGGTGTGCTGCGTGCCGCCGGTCATATGTTTGCCGCCCAGCGCCGTTACCGGGGGCGCAAAATCGTGGTGACCCTGCGCAAGGCCTTCGGCTTTGGCAGTTCCGTCATGGGTATGAACCCCTGGGACAACCAGGCCATCAGTATTGCGCTGCCTTCGGTCAGCCTCGGCGGCGTGCCCGCGATTGGCGGTGCCGAGGCGGCCAAGGCGAGCGAGGAAGAGGCGGCCCAAATGCAGGATGTGCAGTCAGGCGCCTGGGTACCTGCCGATGCCATGGCCTTCGACAAGGTTATCGATCCGCGGCAGCTGCGCAATGAAATCATCGCGGTGTTGCACAGGGACCGGGAGCTGCCCCAGTGAAGGCGATCAAGGCGGTCGACAACCGGGCGGTACTGGCGGATGTGCCCGAGCCCGGCGGCGAAGGCGTCAAAATCAAGATCGTGTCCTCCTCCATCTGCGGTTCCGACCTGCACATGCTGGAACGCGGTTACCTGGTGGACCGGGTCATCGGCCACGAATTTGCCGGTTACACCCCGGACGGTACCGCGGTGGCAGTCGAACCCAACATCGGTTGCGGTCAGTGTGCCCCCTGCGGCGAGGGTTATAACAGTCATTGCGAAGCCGGGCTGCAGCTGATGGGTGTTATGAGTGATGGCGGCATGGCCGAGTATGCCTGCGTGCCGGAGCGCAACCTGGTACCTCTGCCCAGCGGGCTCGATATTAGTGCCGGTTCACTGGTGGAACCGCTGGCAGTGGCGATTCACGGCCTCGACCGGGTGCGGGTGCGCGACAGCGACCGGGTACTGGTCATTGGCGCCGGCCCGATCGGCCTGGCCACCGCAGCGGCGCTGCAGGCGCGCAATATTCCCTATGCCATCAGCGCGCGTCATGAACACCAGCGTCTGGTGGCCGAACAACTGGGCGCCAGTTTCGACCTGGAGGGCAGCTTCGATGTGGTGATAGACGCTGTCGGCACCAGTCACTCCCTGGACGAGTCCGTGTTCAAGCTCAAGCCCATGGGGCGTATTGGCATGGTCGGTTCCTTCTGGGATCCGACCACCCTGAACCCGGCTTTCTGCATGAAGGAAATCGAGTTGATCGCCTCGGCGACCTATGTCTGCAAGGCGCCCAACCGGAATTTCGAGGAGGCCGGCCGGGTGCTGGCCGAGCGGCCTGAATTACCGGGCCTGCTGGTGACCCACCGCTTTCCCCTGGACGCGGTCGATGAAGCCTTTGCCGCCGCGGCGGATCGCGCCGCCGGAGCCATTAAAGTTGTTTTCGATGTTTAACGCTCAATCAGCAATAAGGAAGAGGGCATGGTAATTGTCAACGTGGAAGTAAAAGTGGAAGCGGGTGCCATTGACTCGATCAAGGACGCGGTGGCGGCCATGGAAACCGAGAGCCGCAAGGAACCGGGCTGCCAGGTGTACGCCTTCTCGGTGGATGTGAACGATCCCACCACGGTGCGCATCACGGAGCACTGGGATTCCCTGGCTGACCTGCAAAATCACTTCACGTTGCCGCATATGGCGGCTTTTGGCGCGGCCCTGGGAACTATCAATATCCTGTCCATGGATGCCAAGGCCTACGAGACTGCCGCGGAAGTACCGCTTCCGATTTAGAATCTGGCACGTAGACAGGCGTTAACTTCCTCCGCGCCGGCTTCTGCTATCCTCATCAGGGTCTAAACGAGGATCTTGCCCATGAACGTGGAAGCAGCGCCCGCGCGGATAATGCCCGGCTGCCATATCGCCGGCTTCGAGGCCGTCGAAGGTGAATACGACTACAGCGTCGCCGCTGACGAGATACAAGGCCAAATCCCGCACCAGGTAAGCGGCACCCTGTTTCGCAACGGCCCCGGGCGGCTCAAGATAGGGCCCTACAAGTACGGCCACTGGTTCGACGGCGACGGCATGCTCAATGCCATCACCATCCAGGAGGGCAAGCTGCACTACCGCAACCGCTACGTGCGCACCCCGAAATACGTCAGGGAAACCGCCGCCCAGAAAATTCTCTACCGCGGCGTGGGTACCCAGCGCCCCGGCGGCTTCCTCAATAATATGTTTCGCTTTCCGGGCAATGCCGCCAATACCTCGGTGGTCTACCACGGCGGCAAACTGCTGACCCTGTGGGAGGGCGGCGCACCCTGGGAGCTTGACCCGGCTACCCTGGAGACTGTCGGCGCCTGGAATTTCGACGGCCAACTGAAAACCGGCATGCCCTTCAGTGCCCACGGCAAGATCCATCCGCGCACGGGTTATTACTACAACTTCGGCATGATGGGCATGCTCAACTTCTACAAGATTGATCCGGAAGGAAGGATGGAGCGGCGTGTGCGTCACAAGGTCGGCAACTACGCCATGTGCCACGATTTCGCTATGACCGACAAGTACGCCATCTTTTTCCTGGTGCCGGCCGTATTCAAAACCCCGCTGAAATTTCTGCTGGGCATGCACAGCATTGTCGATGCCATGGAATTCGTCGATGACATGCCGACGAAAATCGTGGTGCTCTCCCTCGACGACCTGTCAGTGGTGCGCGAATTCGAGGCCGATCCCTTTTTCTGCTTCCACTTCGGTAATGCCTGGGAGGAGGGGGACCTGCTCTGCGCCGACGTGGCCCGGGTCGACCAGATGGGCTCTATGGATGCCATGCGCGACGTCTTCCAGGATGTGCAGATGGAAATGGACCCTTCCGCCTGCTACTACCGCTTCGAGCTCAACCTGGCCACCGGCGAGATCGGCGGCCACAAGCACCGCGACGCCAGCGGTGGTGATTTCCCCATGTGGGACATGCGCCGCACCGGTCTCAAATCACGCTATTCCTACCTCGCCAGCTTCGTGGAGAACGGCACCCCCTATAACTTCAATGCCCTGCAGAAGGTGGATCACGAAACCGGCGCCGCCCTGGTCTACGATTTCGGCCCCGGCCGTTTTACTTCCGAGGCCCTGTTCATCCCGCGGGAGCGGGAAGCGGCCGAGGACGACGGCTGGTTGATCGCCGTGGTATTCAATGCCAATACCGGGAAGAGTGAGATTTCCCTGGTCGATGCGCGGACCATGGCGGAGGAGGTCGCTGTAGCACCCCTGCGGCACCACATCCCCTATGGCTTTCACGGCTTCTTCGAGCGGCGGGTTTTCGCGCCGGTGTAATTGGCACCCCCGCGGGTTTGTCTGCTAATCTTGAATGATAATAAACAAACCGTGATATGCAGCGGAGGTCAGGCGTGTTGCGTAGCCTGGTCGCACTGTTGCTCCTGGCAACAGCGGGATCCCTGCCGGCGGTGGCCGGCAGCGCCAATAATTCCATCCTGGGCGAGCGCCCGAGGCCAACCCCCTATGGCCTGAAGATTGTGCGCGGCAACGACGATCGCCGCGGCGAAGCCGAAAACGAACTGCCTATCGCCGGCCTGTCCCTGGGCCGCTACCTCCAGTCCATCGAGCAGGCCGAACTCGGTGGCGGCGCCTATGCCGAGGACCTGGCGGAGCCCTTGCAGGACCTGGGTCGCGCCTACCAGGCGGAAGAGAAACACCCGGAGGCGATGGATTTTTTCAGTCGTGCCCTGCACCTGTCGCGCATCAATGAGGGCTTGTATTCCCCCACCCAGTTACCGCTGCTGGGCTACATGATCGACAGCCACCTGGCCATGGGCCAGCTCGGCGATGCCGACAACAAGCACAATTACCGCTTCCGAATGCAGCAGCGCATTTACGAGGCCGGCGACCCGGCCCTGATGGACGCGACCCTGGAATACACGGAGTGGCAACGCCAGGTATACCTGGACGGCTTTTCCGGTAACACCTACCGCCGCATCGTCGATATCCACACGGTGCACAGCAAGGTCATCGAGCAGCTGGAATCGGAGGACCCCGCCGATCCGCGCATAATTCCCCATCTCTATGAGCGCATGGAGGCCGAATACCTGGTATCCCAGTACGACGGAGAGAAGGAGGCGGAGTTCCAGGTCAATATCAGCAATTCCATGGACGTCCAGTTCGCCATGAGTACAGACCTGTCGGCGCAGCGTTTCCAGTACCTGCGCGAATTCAACTACCGCAACGGCGTCAAGACCATGCAGCGCATCATCGAGTTGCAGGAAGCGCAGGAACATACCGATCCGCTGGAACTGGCCCGGGCCAAGATCGCCCTGGGAGACTGGTATATGTGGTGGGATACCCGGGCCCGGGCAGTGCAGGCCTACGAGGAAGCCTGGGCGATTCTCGACGGGGACGGCTCCGAGATGACCGATCCCGATGCCCTGTTCACCCACCCGGTGGAACTGCCGGAAGTGCCGGTTTTCCACCCCGGCACCATCACGCCGGTCAACGATGAGCGTGCCCACGCCACCATCTTGTTCAATGTGTCCAGGGCGGGTCGCGCCCGCGATGTAAAAATCGTCCAGCAGACACCACCGGGCCATATGGGCGCGCGGGTCGCCCTGTTCGATATGGTCAAGGAAATGCGCTTTCGGCCCATCGTCCGCGAGGGCAAGGTGGTGCTGGCCGAGAACGTGATTCGCGACTACCGCTACGAATTCACCGACTCTCCCTAGCCGAGCTGTGCCGCCCCGGTGATCGGGGGTAAATCCATGCTGGTGACCACGCCGGGTTTGGCATCGCAAACCCCGGGAATCGCGTTGACGATCCAGTTGGCGGCACTGGCATTGCCGCCGCCCGCCGCGCCGGGTTCGAAGTGGTCGCCGGCGTGCAGGCTCACCGTGAGATCGGGGTTGCCGCTGATGATGACCTGGTGACAGCCGCGCCCCTCCGGCGGGTAGGGCCAGTCGGTGGCGCAATCGTCGTCAATGCGGGTGACATGCTCCAGCACATAGAGCGCGTCGTCGCCGTGGAAACCGCGCACCTCGAAGCGGAAGGCGCCCTGGGTTCCGGCCTCGAACAAGCCCATACCATCCACGGTCACATCCTTTTCCAGCGGGCGTCTTTCCACGAAGGTTTCAATGCGGTCTACCGGTTTGTCCAGCGCCCTGCCGACACTGCGTACCATCGGTGCCCAGACCATCTCGATCGCGAAATCGTGCAGCATCAACGGCAGTTCGTCCATGCTGCCGCCAAAGCCAATCACCTCGCGCACCACCTGGGGTTGGTCGTAGAGAGCATAGTTGAAGATCTCGCGGCTGCGGATTTCGCGGATGCCCGATACCGCACCGCTCAACACCACCGGCAGCATGTCCATGGCCCAGCCGGGATCGATACCCGAGACCAGCAGGGAGGCACCGCTACCGGCACAGGCGGCCTCGATGGGCGCAAGCACTTCGTCCGCGGCGGAACGGGGGTCGAGATAGCTGTAGAAGGAGGTGGACACCACGTTGATACCCGACTCCAGACAGGCCACGAGGTCCGCCATCGCCTCTTCAGGGCGGGTATCGGCTGTGGCGGTGTACACCACGGCGTCGGCACCGGCGTCCAGCAGGCTCTGCCAGTCCGAGGTGGCAGTAATGCCAACCGGCGCCATTCCGGCGAGTTCGCCCGCGTCCCTGCCCACTTTGTCCGGGTTGGATACGACCACACCTGCCAGCTCCAGGTCGCGGTGCGACAGCACCGCGCGAATGGCGGGCCGGCCCACATTACCCGTACCCCAGACAATTACCCTCAGTGACATGCTGTTGACTCCCCGGTCCTTTTATTGATGTGCAAGCATATACGCTGTGCGCCGCTAATGGGATTGCTCAGGCACCGGGCCGTAGTCCGCAGGCGGCAAGCAATGGCCCCAGCGCCTCGACGTGACGACGGGCGGCGCCGTCGGCGTATGCCAGGCGGGCGTCGCGTTGACCCCGCCAGTCGCGGTAAGTCGCCGGCATGACGCTCTCCAGCTGCACCTCCAGGGCGCCGGTTGCCGCGGACAATTTACGCCTGCGCTGCTGTAACTGCACCAGCCAGGTTTGCACGTCGGCGACGAAATACTGTAGCACCACGGTTTCCACAATCCGGGCCTGCGGGGTGGTTTGCTCCTTCACACAAAGGGGGCGCGGCCCGCTGCGGCGCTGAACCGCAGCGGTGGCCGCCTCGAGGTACTCAGATTGCAGTTGCATTGTCCACAGCAGCGCACCGCCATCGCCGCCGCGCAGGTCGGCCAGTGCCTGTTCCAGCTTGCTGCCGTCCGCGCTGTAATCTCCGCTGTACCATCGATCGATCATGCTGCCGATGTATTCCATGGCGAGCGCTGCACCGTAACCGGTTTGCCCGGGGTAATCCGCCAGCTGACGCGGGCGTTTCCAGAAACTGCGCATTTCCGGGCCTGCCAGCACAGCGTTCCAGATCCGTCTGGGCAGTTGATCGCGCTTGTCCTGCCAGGCGGTGGATAACTGCTTTACCAGCGCGTGATTCCCCTCAGCGTTGAGCTCGGCGATGCAATCGGGTGCCAGGGCAAGGAACTCGAGATCCAGTAGCAGTCGCTGGGAATCGGGGGCAACTTTCCCCAGGCTGCTGTTCATCTTGCCGATGGTGACCTGCAGTGCACAGCCCTGCAGGGCCAGCATGTCGAGTAAATCAATGGAGCCACCGCTGACCTTGAGCCGCAGTTCCCTGGCCCGGGGCAGTCGTTCCCAGGTAGGCTCCGCCGGGATACTGACCGGTTCGTCCAGGGCGCGACCCAGGCGGGTCAGGTAATTGTCCAGGCGGTCTTCGGCACCCCCGGAACAGGCGCAGAGCAGCACGAGCATATACACTGCGGCTATGGGCACACGAAAGGTCATGACAATCCTCGGCTACCTGGGCCTGCTGCCCTTCGCCTTCTGTGCGGTCTGGGTCTGGATGCCTGCGGCACCCGGGTACGCCCTGGCACGTGCTGGATTCGTCGTATATGGGGTTGTCATTCTCGCCTTCCTCGCGGGCACCTTGTGGGGTAACGCCGTTACCAGACCTGTTACGCAGAAACCGGCGCGCCTGATCATCAGCAATGTGGTAGCCGTGTTTGCCGCCGTGGCCGGCCTGGTGCAGGCATACTATATTGCCGCCATACTGCTGGGTAGCGGGCAGCTGGCCCTGTTGCTCTATGAGCGCAGCACCGGCGCACCGGGGTGGTACCTGCAATTGCGAACACGGCTGACCCTGACGGTAATACCCATCCACCTGGTCTACATAGGAGGGCTGGTGCGCTAGGGCGATGGCAAAGATACTGCTGGCAAATCACTGGGGGGGTGGCACCGGGCACGCGCGGCGCTTTCGGGCGATCGCCTCGGCCCTGAAGGCGCACGGGCACCAACCTCTGCTGGCGCTGCCAGACCTGGTGGCGGCGGAACCGGTTCTGGCGGACGTGGACTACCCCGTGTTGCAGGGTCCCTTCTGGCGTGGCCGAGCGGTCAAGCGCAAGCTGACCCGCAACTTTACCGATATCCTGGCCAGCCACGGTCTCGCCGAGCCGAGGGTATTCCTGCCCATGGCCCGGGGCTGGAACACCCTGCTGGAGACACTCAAACCTGACCTGGTGGTGGCGGATTACGCGCCGGTGCTGCAAATCGTGGCCCGCGGTCGCCGGCCCTGCGTTGCGCTGGGTGCACCCTTCTGTGTGCCGCAGGCGCAGGGTGAGGATTTCCCCGACCTGAACCCCGATGCACCACCCGCCTTCGAGGCGGGAAAAATCCTCGAACTGGTCAATCCCTGGTTGCAGAACCGCGGTGTCGAGACACTGGATAATTTGCCGCAGCTCTATCCGGCGCAAACCAGTTTTGCCTTCGGCCTGCCCGAGCTGGACCCCTACCGGGACGTGGGGCGCCTGCACCCGGTGAGGCCACTGCCGCGCACTTGTGCGGAAGCGCTGGGTGCGGCCCCGGCGACATCGGATGTCGGCGTGTTCGCCTACCTGTCTGCACGCCACAAACCCTCGATGCGCCTGCTGGTCAGGCTTGCCCGGTCCGGGATTGCGGTGCGCTGTTTTCTGCGCGACGGCAATCGCGAGGTTGCCGGCAAGCTGCGCAGTGTTGATGTCGAGGTCTGCGACCAGCCCGTTCCCATTGCCGAGGCCCTGGCCAGTGCCCACGCTTACCTGCATCACGGCAGCGGTACCGCGGCGGACGATGGGTTGTTACTGGGGCGTCCGCAGTTGTGCATGCCGGTGGACCTGGAAAAACGCCTGATCAGCGAGGTGTTGGTGAACATGGGCGTCGGGCTCAATCTGCGGGCAAGCGACGAGGTCGAGCAGCTACCGCAGCAGGTCAGGGATTTTTGCCTGGCCGACGCCAGCCACGAGCGCGCGCAGACCGTGGCCCGTGAATTCAACGGTCGCTTCACCGAAGACCCCATGCCGGATCTGATCGCCGCGTTCGAACGTATCATGGCATGAAGGTCGAACTCGGTACTTGTACAGCGGTCGAAACTCCATGCGCCTCCTGCTCCTTAGTCTGTTTATCGCGGTTGTCCTGAATCCGGGCGCGGCGGTCGCAGGTGAATACACGATCGAACGCGATGAGCAGCGACTGGAGGTAGATATCCATTTCACCCTGCCTAACTCCCGCGAGCCGGAGGTATTGAGCTGGGTGGAGTTCACCGCAGAAGCGCTGGCGGGCGTGTTCGGTCGCTGGCCTCGGGATCACTGGCGGGTCGAAGTCAAACCCATCGGTATCTACACCAATGACCCGGTGCCCTGGGCACAGGTCAACCGCGGCGACCCGGACACGGTCTCGTTCTATATCGATGCCATGGCCAGCGAGGAGAAACTGGTCAACAACTGGACCGCCTACCACGAATTCAGTCACCTGCTGATTCCCTACCGGGGCTGGGGTGACATGTGGTTCAGCGAGGGGCTGGCCAGCTATTACCAGAACCTGCTGCAGGCGCGACAGGGCGTGTTCGATGAACGGGAAATGTGGCAACGCCTCCACGACGGATTCATGCGCGGTCGCAAAAATCGCCGCCCGGACCTGTCACTGGCGGAACTCAGTCCCAGAATGCGTGAAAACCGCAGTTTCATGCGGGTCTACTGGAGCGGCGCCTGGTACTTCCTCAAGGCAGATGTGGAATTGCGACGTCGCAGTGAAGGTCGGCAAAGCCTGGATACTGTCCTGGCCCAGCTCAACGCCTGCTGCGCCGAGCGCGCGCTGTCGGCCGAGGAAATCGCCCGGCGGCTGGATCGGCTCAGCGGGCAGGAACTGTTCCTGCCCCTGTTCCGAGAGGTGGCGGAGAGTCGCGCCTTACCGGATTTCGAGTCCCTGTACTCCGGCCTTGGCATCGGGCTGAAAGCCGGTAAAGTGGAGCTTCTGGACGATCACCCGGGTGTGGAGGTGCGTCGCGCAATTGCCGCGGGCTGAGCGGCAGGCCCGGCCCCCTCAAATGGGCATCGGGTGTTATAAAAATCAGGAATATCAATGAGTTGGCGATTTTTCGCCCGATGGTCGGGGATTCTGCTGGGGAGCCTTTTGCTCACGGCTTGCGACGGGGATGGCCCCTACAGTGGGGAGGAACACGCGATTCCGGCCCTGTCTGCGGCGGCTAAAGCCCGCCTGCTCGATACTGCCGACCGGGCCATCGCCGACCACATCCAGGGACGGGCAGATTTCGTTCCCCTGCCTGACTTCGAGGGTATGGAAAACCGGGTCTATGTCATCCTCTGGCAGCGGGGCCGGAGGCTCTATTCCTGGTGGACCGCGGGCGACAATCTCTCCGACAGCGTTTACCGCGCCAGCCGCAAGGTGCTCGACAAGGGCAAGCTGCAGGGTACCGAGGGTCTTTCGGTACATATCCAGGTGCTGGGTCGCGATTGCCGGCTCGATGATGGCGCTTATATCCACGGCTTACACGGTCTCAGCTTTACCCGCCAGGCAACGGTGAATTACCCCGCCGCCTACGCGGTAGAGACCAACTACAAACCCGACAAGTTGTTCGATCTCCTGGAATTACGACTGGATGTTGAAGACACCGGTGAACGGCCGCTGAAGAAGCATTATTTTCCGGTGCTTCATTTCGCCCGTGATTACGGTGGCGAGCGGATCGTCGACTATTACAAGGGCAGCACGCCGCAGCTGCAGTTGGATTTCAGTCTCGCGGACTTCGAGGACAGCCGGCGCCGGGCCCAGGACTGGCTGCTCAACGCACTGTCGGAAGAGGGAGAGTTCAGGTACTACTACTATCCCAGCCGCGACCAGTTTCCGCGCGGCCGCAACAATATGATCCGCCAGTTGATGTCCTCCCGGGGCCTGGCGGAACTGGCGGGAGAGCGTGAGGATCTGCTACCCCTGCACAAGCGCAACCTGGATTACCTGATACAGCACTGGTACCGGGAGGAGCGCGACCACGGGTTTATTTACTACCGCGACAAATCCAAGCTCGGCGCCAATGCCATGGCCCTGCGCACCCTGGTCTACAGTCCTTTCTTCGATGAGTACCGGGAGCAGGCCCTGCGGCTGGCGCGGGGCATCATGTTCCTGCAGCAGGAGGATGGGGCCTTCGAGCCCTGGTACACGGCGCCCGACTACGAGTACGACAGCGATCGGCTGCTCACTTTTTATTCCGGCGAAGCCCTGTTGGCCCTGTTCGAGTACTACCTGAAAACCGGTGACGAGATGGTGCTGGCGGCTGCGATGCACTCCCAGGATTTCTACGTGAAGCGCTATGCCGATGAACTCGACCAGCACTACTATCCCGCCTATGTGCCCTGGCATGCCCAGTCACTCCATGCGCTGTACCGGATCAGCGGCGAGCGGCCTTATGCCGAGGCCGTGTTTACCATGACCGACAAGTTGCTGGAAATACAGAACCTGGACGGCGCAGGCGATCCCTATTTCCTGGGCCGTTTTTACAACCCGGACACGCCCCAGTACGGGTCACCCCATTCCAGTTCCGATGCGGTCTACACCGAGGGCCTTGCCTACGCTTACGAGTTGGCGGTGGAGCTGGGGGAAAAGGCGCGGGCCGAGCGCTACCGCGAATCGCTGCTGCTCGGTCTGCACAACCTGCGCAACCTGCAGTACCGGGGCCAGCGCATGTATTTCGTGAAGCGGCCCGCGGCGGTGAACGGCGCCCTGCGCATCCACAGTACCGATAACCGGGTGCGGGTGGATGCCACCCAGCACGCCCTCGACGCTTTCAGCAAGGTGTCGCAGTTACTGGAAGACGGCCTGTTGTCACTGGATACCGCCGCTGCCGACTGAATTCAGGGTCGCGGTCGTAACAGGATCCGGTCGGTGGTGGCCTCCGGGGGACTGGTGCTGAACAGTCGGCCTGCCAGCCAGGCGTGGAACTGGTCAGTGTAGTTATCGCTGAGGGGATGGCCCGATTGCCCGCCGGGGATAACCGCGCGCATGAGCGGTACCTCGGCCATATCGGCAACCGCGCGCACCGTGGCAGCGTGGGAAACATAAAACGGCCGGTCATAGGCATAGTTTGCGCGGCCGACGGCAGCCGGTGAGCCACCCCAGGGCTGCGCCGGGAAGGCAAACAGGAAGGACAGCTCGGGTACTGCCTTACTGAGTTCATGGTGCAGGCCGACCCGCTGGCGCTGATCCAGCCGCCAGCTTGCCATGTCGATTCCCAGTTCGGCGGACAGTTTGATCACCGCGGCTTCCAGTCCGGCGGCCAGGCTTGCGGGGCGATCGGCAGTGCCGTTCGGGCCCCACCAGGCGGCGTGGCGGTCGGTTAACAGCAAGGTATCCAGGGCATTGGCCAGCAGGTAGTTGTTTTTCAGCAGCCGGGGATACCAGTCCGGACCCAGGGCCTCGGCAAAGACTGCGCCGGCGATTTCCAGGTACCACTGCTGGAAGATGAGCGCCGCGGCACTGTCCCGGGCAGCGACCGGCTCTTCAGCCCAGGTACTGAGAGAATCACGTGCCCGTGTCGCCGACTGGCCAAGAGGCTGGTCGGCCAGGTTTTGCAACATACCGTGCAGCAGCAATTCCGCCTGGCCGTCGTGCCAGTCCATCTGCAGGGCCTGCATATCCTCCGGCGAGAACTTGCCGGGCCGCCCCAGGACCTGGTGCAGGCGTGCAATACGGTAGAGCGCTGCATTGTCTGCGGAAACCAGGGGATAACTTCCGGGAGGGCTGACCCGGGCATTGGCGGCGGCGAGGTAGCCGGAGGGCGGGTTGGAGCGTCGCGGCATATCTTTTGCCGGCACCAGTCCCTGCCAGCGGTTCTCCGGGCGGTCGCCGGGCTGGGGTAACAGGCCTTCGCCCCTGCCGCGCAGGGGTAGCAAGCCCGCCGTGCGAAATCCGATATCACCGTGGATGTCGGCGTAGGTTGCATTCAGTGTGGGCGCCGGGAAACGGTCGAGTGCGGCATTGAATTCTGTCCAGTTTCGGGCCCGGTTGAATTCCAGCAGCGCATCCAGGCCGCGTTCTCCCAACTCGTGAACTGTCCAGCGCAGACTGATCGGCGGGTCGAGGCTGATCAGCGGGCCGTTGCGGGTGTGCAGGATATCCAGTTTCACCGTAGCCTGGTCGCGTACCGGGATCTCTACCGATTCCAGCCTGGCGTCGTACCACTGTTCGCCGTCGCGAAAGCGTTGGGGATCGTTGCGGTGACGGGTCTCGATAAACAGGTCCTGGCTGTCGCCGATATTGGTAAAGCCCCAGGCGATGGATTCGTTGAAGCCGTTGATCACGCCGGGCAGGCCGGGTACAGACCAGCCGCGGATCTGCCGACCCTTGCCAATGAACAGGTGCACCTCGTAGAACAGGTTGGGCAGACCCAGGGTGTCGTGGGAGTCGAAAGCGAACAGGGCGTTGCCGGTGGTACTGCGCCCGGGTGCAAGCACCCAGCCGTTGCTGCCGAACCCCAGTCGCGGCATCAGCGGATTCTGGTCCGGATCGATACTCGCCAGCCGGTCGAAGGCGGCAAGTATACCGGGCCCCTTGCCCGCTGTGTCCAGCAACGGGTCAGCCGGCCCGGTTGTCGCCGCAGAGATGGCTTGCTCGAGAACAAAGGGGTAGTCCGGCCGCGTGCTGTTGTCGTCGGTAAACAACTCGAACTTATCGCGCCCGAGATGTTGCAGCAGGCCGAAGCGCAGCAGTTCCTTGCCGGCATTGTTGGCGGAATCGAAAGCCATTAGCGCGCCCAGGGCAAACACATCCGCGCGGGTCCAGGGTTCGACCCCGCTGCGCAGCAGCAGGAATTCCGGCGGCCATAGCCGGTAGTCGTCCAGGGCGGCGTTGACTCCGGCGAGGTAGGCATCGACATGTGCCAGCATGTTTACCGATGCATTCTCCTCCAGTCGCTGCGCGAGTTGCGGTACCCCGTATCGCCACAGTTCTTTATCGCTGGCCAGCAGATCCTCCCCCAGCAGTTCTGCCAGGCGGCCCTTGCCCGCCCGGCGCAGCAACTCCATTTGCCACAGTCGGCGCGAGCCATGGAGCCAGCCCTGGGCGGCCAGGGCATCGTCCAGTCCACTAGCTTCCACGTAGGCGCGCTGCTCGGCGTCGAAGCGAATTTCAACCGGCTGTTCAAGCCCGGGTAATTCCAGATTGCCGGACACGACAGGCAGCGAGGCCAGCAGCGTGAAATAGAACGCGGCAGCAGCCAGTAACAACAGGGCGCTGACACCCGCAATCACTTTGAACAGGAGACTGTGGCCCATAGCCGGCTAGTCGTTTTCCAGGGTTGGCCACTGGGTGCTGATGCGCTGGCCATCGAACACCCGGATCGGACCGAACTGCAGCATCACTGCCTCGGACTGGGTCGGGCGCAGGAAGGCCCAGTCATCGACCGCGATAGCAGAGTCGGCAGGGATGGTCATCATCTGCTGGTTGGAACTGAAACCGTAGAGGCTTGAAGGCTGCATGCCCTCCGGCCAGGCGGGCTTTGCCATCCAGCGCCCGCCATAGAGAAAGATACTGTCGCGTTTTTGCAGGCGGCTCTTGAGCCGCGTCCAGGGCTGGATAAACGGGATGGATACGCCGGCCCGGCGCTTCAGCACCGGGGTGGCCACCCACAGTGCGGGCTGGTAGTCGGCCAGTTGCGGTAACTCGAAATCCGAGGGTTTGACCAGCACCGAACCCAGGCTGATATCGTTGAGCGGGCTCTCGCCCTGGTGCAGCACGTGGGTTGGACTGCCGGCGCCGTTCAGGGTCAGCTCATCGGTGTTGCTCTTTAATACGGCCAGGAACTCGGCGTAGCGGCGGTTACTGTCGGCCAGGGCCTTATCCATGCTGAGCAGACCCTTCGGCGCCTTGGCGGTGTGGGCGTCGTAGCCCATCAGGCCTGAGAGCTGCAGCGATTCCGGGTTGTCGAGAATGAGCTGTTCCAGGGCGGCCAGCTGGGCCGGCTCATCGAGCCCGCCGCGCAACATGCCGATATTGATCTCGACGTTGATGCGCAGTCGGAGCTGATGGCGCCGGGCCAGGACCAGGTATTGTTGCAGGCGCTCTTCGCTGTCGACCAGCCACTGTACCTGCTCCAGTCGACCCGGTGGCAGGGGGCGGCTGTCATCCAGGATCTTGCCGACAGCGGCCGCCGGCAGCGGCTTGCCCAGCAGGATGTCCACGTCATCGTAGCGCTCCAGCAGTTGTTGCAGGAAGGGGCGGTGAAAGCTCATCAGTTTGCGGGTGCAGAGCCGGGCCATGGCGTAATCCAGCAACGGCAGGCAGGGCAGGGACTTCACTACCAGCCGCAGGCTCTGATCGAAGGAGTGGCCGGCCAGGGTGGCAAGGTTATTGTCAAAACGCGGTCGATCCAGCACCAGCAGGGGTTGGATGTGACCTGCCTGGTCCAGTGCCCGACCCAGGTTGGGGAAATACTCCTCGTGCATGTCAGGCGCTCCTCAATCCAAGAGCCCAGCCGATCTGCCGGCGCAGCAGGCGGGCGATGTGATCGCGGTCGATGCCGGTGGTTTCCGTCACCAGGGCATCGTATTCCAGTCGGGTCATGGTATCGAGCAGTAGCTCGGCGTCCAGCTCCGGGTCCTGTTTATTGAAGCGCGCGCACATCTGCACCAGGGGCGCCAGCAGGGTATTGCGGTGCTCGGTGGCCATTGCACGCAGGCGGGGTGCGAGTCGCGCTTCGGTGAAGAACACCTGTTCCACCGCCAGGCGCACCGGTTTCTCGCGGACCTGCTCGACCAGGTAATCGGTGGCCAGCTCGCTGAGGTCCGCACAGATTTTCTCGCGCACCGTGGTCTTGCGCAGTTCGGTGGGGGTGTAGTGGTCGAGGTAGTTAAAGACCCCGGCCCAGACCTTTTGATAGCCGGGCCGGCTGCCTTCGCAGAAGAGGGCAAAGGCCTCCTCGATCAGTTCCTGTCTGTCCTTGAAGTAATAGGTCGTCAGGGACAGCTGCACACCGGCTTCGGCAGCGACCGCCCGGTGGGTCACGGCGCGCAAGCCCTGGGTGGCGATGACCGACAGGGCAGCATCGAGTATGCGCAGGCGGGTTTTCTCGCCTTTCGTGAGTTTTGGCCCGGCGGCCGTTACTGTGGCCATGCAGCATATGCCCGTTTGCGGTTTGCAAATAATTGTACATATGTGCAAAAATACTGCAATTCCATCTTTATCCCCGCAGGCAGTGTTATGAAGTTTCCCCAGCAGGGGCAGTCCCCGGACGCCATTCTCGAAAACCTCGATGCACGCAAGGGCAATGACGTGCCCTGGGCGGAGGGCCGCGTGTTCGCCTATATCTATGACGCCGGCGAGGAGGCCAAGCAGCTACTGAGAGATGCCTTCAACCTCTACATGACCGAGAACGGGCTGGACCCGACCTCTTTCCCCAGTTGCATGGAGCTGGAAAAAGACGTGATCGGCATGGCCGTGGACCTGGTCAACGGTGGCGATGATGCCACCGGCACCTTCACCTCCGGCGGTACCGAGAGCATCCTGCTGTCGCTGAAGACTACCCGGGATTACTACCGCGATATCAAACCGGAAATCACCGAGCCGGAAATCCTGATGCCGACCACGGCACATCCGGCCTTCCACAAGGCCTGCGCCTACTTCGACCTCAAGGCGGTGCTGGTGGAGGTGGACGATAACTTCTGCGCGATCCCTGAGAAGATGGAGGCGGCGATTACCCCGAACACCATCCTCATGGTCGGCTCCGCACCGTCCTATGCCCACGGTGCCATCGACCCGATCACCGAGCTGGGCCAGATTGCCCTGAAGCACGAGTTGCGCTTTCACGTGGACTGCTGTGTAGGCGGCATGTACCTGCCCTTTGCCAAGGAACTGGGCTATGACATTCCCGACTTCGATATGTCGGTGCCCGGGGTGACCCAGTTGTCCATGGATTTCCACAAGTGGGGTTATGCGGCCAAGGGCGCCTCCTGCATTCTCTACAAGGACCGAGCCATCCGCCGCTACCAGATCTTCTCCTACGCCAGCTGGACCGGTTATGCCGTGATCAATCCCGGTGTGACCTCGACCAAGGGCGGCGGACCGGTGGCGGCCTGCTGGGCCATCCTTAACTACCTGGGTCGCGAGGGTTACCTGGAACTGGTGGATGCCGCTCAAAAGGCTTCCCAGAAAATTGTCGACACCGTGGCCGCGATCGACGGCCTGGAAATCATGGGGGAGGGCAAGATCAATATGCTGGCCCTGCGCGCTACCGATTTCGATATCTTCCCGCTGGCTGACGAGATGAAAAAACGCGGCTGGTACATCCAGCCCCAGTTCGGCTATGCCAACAGCGCCGAGAACATGCACCTGTCGGTGGGCTACCACAACGTCAAGGCGGTGGACGAGTTCTGCGAAGACCTGGCCGAAGTGGCGAAGGCGGTGCGCGATGCACAACAGGGCCAGGAACGCTTTGTTATGCCGGAGGAACTGAAGGAATTCATCGCCAATTCCGGCCCGGATGTGCTGGATGAGCTGGGGGATATTCTCGGTGACGGCAGCGAACTGCCCGAGAGCATGGTGGAGATCAACAACATGCTCAACCAGTTGCCCGCAGACAGTCGCGAGATGTTACTGGGCGAATACGTGAATCGCCTCTACAATCCGGATAACTCACAGGCTTAATAACAAGAAACCGGGGAGCCGATCATGACTGCATTCCTTCAGCAGCGCCGCTGGCAGTTGGCGCTGGTACTGATGGTGACTTTCTTCGTCGGCTTTCTCGATCGCATCAATATCACTTTCGCCCTGCCGCTGATGGCAGCGGAATACGGCTGGAACGAGGCCGAGACCCAGAAGTACGGCTCCGCCCTCATGGGATTCTTCTACGGCGCCTATGGCCTGGCCAATATGCTGCTCTCACCCCTGGCGGCGCGTTTCGGTCCGCGCCGTAGCCTGATGGTGATCGTCTGCCTGTGGTCGGTGTTCACCGCCATGGGGGCCTGGGTCAGCCAGTGGATCATGCTGTTGCTGGCAAGCCGTGTACTGCTGGGACTGAGCGAAGGTGTGCACGTGCCGATGATGACCACGGCTACCAAGACCTGGTTCCCCTTGGAGGAACGGGCCCGGGCCAACAGCATTATCGTCTCGGGGATTTTCCTCTCGGTGTTGCTGGCGCCGATCCTGCTGGTGCCGCTGATGTCCGGTTTCGGCTGGCGCGCCGGCTTCCTGGTGCTGGCCGCCGCCGGTGCCCTGATCAGCCTGCCCCTGATCCATCGCTTTGTGTACGACCGCCCCGAGGATCATCCCAGGATTAGTGACGAGGAGCGCCGCCACGTGGCGGACGGCCGTGAGCGCGAGGCCGCCGGCGAGGAGTTCGGCATTCCCCTGCGCACCCTGTTCACCATGCCGCGCTTCATGCTGTTTTTCGTGATCGGCATTTTCAACAACCTGCTGTCCCTCGGGCTGGTGAGCTGGTTGCCGACCTACTTCACCAACCGGCGCGGAATACCCTTCGAGGACATCACCTGGCTGGTGGCCGCTCCCTACGCCTTTTCCATTCTCGGTGTAGCGACCTGGTCCATGCTCGGCGATCGCTTCAATATCCGCTCGGCCCTGGCCGGGGTGGGCTTCGGACTGGCGGGCTGTATTATCTGGTTCGCTCTGCAGAGCGAGAACCTCACAGTCATCATCGTTTGCTTTTCAGCAGCGGTGTTCCTGTTTTCTGCTTTCACCGCCAGCGAGTTCGCCCTGGTGCAGCGCATCCTGCCCATGGACAAATTTGCCGCGGGCATGGGTTTCTATAACGGTGCTTCTGCGCTGGTGGGTGGCGGACTGGGGCCGCTGATCATGTCGCCGATCATTGGCGACGGCTCCGGGACCTGGATTATCAGCGTAATCGCGCTGCTCAATGCGGCGCTACTGTTCTGGTTTTACCGGATGGTGCGCTACTAGGCTTTCGCCCTTTAGATGTAGGTGTTTTCGTCGAATTCCTGCTGAATGCGTTCGACTTCCGCCATATTGCCAATCAGGGCCGCCACACAATCCTTGTCGAGTCTTTCCCCGGCCAGTCGCTTCAGCTCGGCCGTGGCATCCCGGTTGCTCCAGGCGTCCCGGTAGGGTCGTTCGCTGGTCAGTGCATCGAACACATGGGCCACCGCAACGATGCGGGCTTCCAGCGGGATGTCGTCGCCTTTCAGGCCGGCGGGATAACCGCTGCCGTTGACTGCCTCGTGGTGGAAGGCAGCAATATTGCGCAGTACATCCTTGTACTGGATTTTGTCCAGGCCGAAGTGGTAGATCAGGTCATTGATCATGGCCTCACCCTTTTCGGTGTGCGTGCGCATGAGGGACTCTTCCTCTTCGTTCAGCACACCGGGTTTTTGCAGGATGTTCTTTGGAATACCCAGCTTCCCGATATCGAGTGCGGGCGAAAACATATAGATGTGTTCGATGTAGCTGTCGTTCAACCTGTATTTTTCTTTCAGATTTTCTGCAATCAGTCGGGCGAAGCGAGACATGCGGTCCAGGTGGCTCCCGGTCTCGGGATCAGCTGCCTCTGCAACTTTGCCGATGGTTTTCGTAACCGCCGCCAATGTTCTGGAGGCAGGCAATTCGGCAATCACCATCAGCGAAATCAGGTGGCCATAGAGACTGAGCTGTCGCAGGACGTGATCGTCAAAGGCGTCTTTCCTGTCTGAATTGAAGAAGACCAGGCCGATGAACTCGCCGCGGTTGAACATTGGTAGGGTGTAGCTTGCGGGATAGCCGGAGCGTCCAACGCGTCGATTTTGCTCCGGCCCATTTTCTTCAACCGTGAGCGGGTTGCTAATCACCCGGGGTCGGCCCTTCTCCAGGAGTTCTTGCAGGGAAACACCCAAGTCGATGTCCTCGACCGGTTCGTCACCGCCGCCGCTGTGCAGGTACTGCTGCAGGGTATTGGTCTGCGCATCGTAGATCTTGACCGCAATACGGGCGATAAATGGGAACAGCTCTCGCACGGAACCATGGGCGGCCGCCAGCTTGTCTTGCAGGGGCAAGGCCTCGTTGAGTGCTTCCAGACTATCCGGTTGTTCCGCCATTGATTTCGCAACTTAGCGCCATGCGCGTGATTGAGTTGCACCGAATATAGCTGTGGGTAGCGAAATCAGACAATTTGAACAGGGGTTTCTGTGACGGGGCGGGCATTTTTGCCCACTTTTTCAGGGTTTTACGGGCTCCCAGCCCAGCTTGGCGCGCTCGGCGTTCATGTGCTCATAGACGCTGGTGCGCAGTTCTGTGAACTCCGTCCGCGATTGCAGTGGCGCAAACCAGGGCGAGTCGAAATCGAGCCAGCCCAGTCGAAAATGTTGCAGTGCGATTTTCAGGGAACCCAGGGCCTCCTCCTCTTCCCCCAGCAACATTTGAACCTCCGCGAGGGTAACGAAATAGGTGGGTGGTTGACCGTTGGCCGCAGCCTGCTCGATGTACTGCCTCAGCCTCTGCGCCAGCTCCAGTGCATCCCCGCCGCGGCCCGTTTCGCGCAGGCACCAGGCATAGTGCAGGGTTATGTTGACGTTACTCAGTCCAAAGGAGAGGTCACCCCAAATCGGTGTTGTCATGAACTGTCGGTCGGCATAAAGCTCAAGGACTTCATCGCAACGGCCCAACATGATCATGGTCATGCCCAGTGCATTTTTGGTGTTATCGTTCTCCCGGTCGGCAGGTAAATTACGCAGCCTGGGGTAGGTCGCCGCGGGGTCCTCGATGCTGTCGAAGATAATGGCCATGGTCGGATTGGCATGCTCCCTGGCCACATCAAAATTGTGCAGATCGAAGAAGTTGATGACGCTGAGGAAGAATCTGAGCTGGTAGTCCTTGCCGGCCTCTTCCAGCTTGAGGGCACGTTCCAGGTATTTCACCTGATCGGCAACACGTCCCTCGCGGCCAGCAATCAATTGCTCTAACTTGTAGGCCAGAGCAGTTTCCGGCGTAACGATTTCCCGGGCCAGGGCATAATCTCCATCTTCGGCGGCGCTGAGTGCTACATTGTTGCGAATGGTCTCGTGCAGCGGGTCGATGCGGAATCCCTGCTTGACTGCAGCATTGGCCTCCCTGTGACGACCGAGCTGGTTGAGGGTGATTGAGCGCCAGGAATAGAGGATGCCCTCGCTGGGGTTGCTGGCGATGGCTCGGTCGAGACTCTGCAGGGCTGAGTAGGGTTCGCCGTGGTTGAGGTCCAGCAGGGCCTGGGTGGCATGGGCCTGGGGCAGGTTGGGATCGAGCTCAAAGGCCTTGTCGAGCATAGCCTGGGCTTCCAGGCGGCTGCGCTCCACCGGTTCGGTGCCATAGTGGTTTTCAGACAACAGCTCTGTGACGGTGGCCTTGCCCGCCCAGGCAGCCGCGTAATCCGGGGCGATATCGATGGCCTTCTGGTATTGCTTCTGGGCCAGTTGCAGGGATTTCTCCGTGCGCCGGCGCAAACTGTGCTGGGCCTGCAGGTAGGCATTGTAGGCATCCAGGTCCACCGCCTCGTGGGCAGCCTGGGCCTCGTCCTCGGTGAGGTGCACTTTGAGTGCGCTGACGATGGCGCCGGAAATCTCATCCTGGATAACGAAGATATCGGTGAGGTCGCGATCGTAGGTCTCCGACCAGAGGTGGTAGCCGTCGTCAACGTTGATGAGCTGGGCGGTGATGCGCAATCGCTGGCCGGATTTGCGCACGGAGCCCTCCAGCACGGTTTCCACGTTGAGCTGGTTGCCGATCTCGGTGATGTCCTGGTTCTTGCCCTTGAAGGCAAATGAGGAGGTGCGTGCGGCCACCCGCAATTCCCGGATCTTGGCCAGCCCGTTGAGCAGCTCCTCGGAAATGCCATCGGAGAAGTATTCCTGCTCCGGGTCGTTGCTCATATTGACAAAGGGCAGCACGGCGATGGATTTCGGTTTGCCGTCCTGGACAGCTTCGGCGACAGGCTCGGCGGTCATGGTGGCCACGCTATCGACGGGCGCCCTCAGGAAAAAACGATCAACCAGCAAAAGCAGTATCGCCGCCGCCATCAGGCCGATAATGGCGCCATTCAGGCTAATAGCGGTTTCATGGGTGATCGAGTCGTCCGGGTGTACTTCGTGCGTCCGTTTGAGCCCATCGGGGGTGACCTCGTACGCCCAGGCAAAGAGGATGGCAAATGGGAAGCCAATGATGCCCAGGAAGGTGACCAGGCTCATGGTCCATTCCGGCAGGTGCAGGGCGGGGGCAACAATGTCGGTAATCTGCAGGACGAGCCAACCCAGTATCAGGTAGGCAAACGCCACCTTGTAGACATTGCGCCGCTTCAGCTCTGACAGCAGAGTTGCCATGTCGTTGGGCCGCTTCTTGTTGTTGCCAATTAGCTTATCAGTTCACCGTGAAAATGACACGATTCGGCGCAGTAGCGCTTGCTGTTCGTCGCAATCGGCGTAGTCTTTGCAAATCAAAAAAATAAGGGGTTGAGGCTATGAAATACATTGTTCTTGCGCTGGTACTGTTGTCTTCCTGGGCACAGGCGGATGCGGTCGAAGACGCCATCAACAAACCCGGCCGGCTGGAGTCCGATATCAAGCGCGATGCGCGCAGCCATCCCGAGGTGGTCTTGCCACTCCTGGAACTCGAGCCCGGCGACCGGGTGGCGGATATCTGGGCGGGCGGTGGTTACTACAGCGAACTGATGGCTGACGTGGTGGGTGCCAAGGGCGAGGTGTTGCTCATCAACAACAAAGCCTACGCCCAATTTGCCAGCAAGGGCCTGCAAAAGCGCTTCAAGGAACGCGAGGTGCCGGCGATCACGATGCACAATCGCGAGGCCGAAGACCTGGACCTGGGCGAAAATGCGCTGGATGCAGCGATCATCATCATGTCTTACCACGACCTCTACCACGTCGACGAACCCAGTGGCTGGCGCGCCATCGATGCGGCGGATTTCCTCGGCCAGATTCACCGCGGTCTCAAGCCCGGTGGACGTTTCCTGATTGTCGACCACTACGCCGAGCCCGGCAGCGGCAAGAGTGCCGCCCAGGACCTGCACCGCATCGATGTGGAGTTCGCGAAAAAAGATATCAGCAGCTACGGCTTCAAGCTGGTGGCCGGGTCCGATGCCCTGCGCAACCCGGACGACGATTACAGCATCATGGTGTTCGACCCCGCGGTACGAGGCAAAACCGACCGCTTCATCCTGGTGTTTGAGAAATAGCGTAGGCCTCACTCAGCAGCGGATCGCCGCCGAGTTTTTCCAGCGCCGACTTCTCCAGCTGGCGCACCCACTCGCGGCTGACGTGGAGTTGATCCGCCAGTTGCGCAAAGGTGCGCCGGGGTCGTCCATCCAGCCCCCAGCGTCCGCAAATCACTTCCCGCTCGCGCTCTTCCAGGGTCGAAAGGTGTTGCCAGAGCAATCGCTTCAGGCTGCTGTTTTCCGCCAGGCGCTGGGCCCGGTCTGAATCCGGGTCGGCGATGCTGCCGGCCAGCTTCAACTCCACATCCTCCGAGTCCGGGTAGTCCATCGACAGGGTGATATTGGTGAGCCGGCGCAGGCGGTTGACCTTGTCCAGGTCGAAGCCGGTGCACTGGGCGAGGCGCGCTACGCCGGGGTCGTGGCCGGTTTTTTCCTGCTCGTCCTTGCGCGCCCGGTGCAGGGCATTGATCTCCTGTATGACATGGGCGGGGTAGGTGATCAGGCTGCCGCGGTTTTCCGTGGTCCGCTGGATGTGTTGATTGATCCAGGGATAGGCATAGGTGGTGAAACGGTAGCCGCGCCGGTAGTCGAATTTCTCCGCCGCCCGCACCAGGCCGATGATACCGTCCTGCACCAGGTCACTGCGCGGTATGCCCTTGTCGGGCATATCCCAGACCAGTTTGTGTACGAGTCGCAGGTTGTGCAGAACCAGTGTATCCCTGGCCCGCATATAGGCCTCGATCGCGTGACCCAGGCTCGCAATCGGAGAAGCTGGTGCTGAATAGCGCTGTTTCCAGGCCGGCTGCCAGGTGCAGAGCGCATCCGCCAGGATGTCGGGACGAGCGCGACCGCAGCGACGCAGATGAATGATTGCCAGGCCGATCATCAGGGTTGCCGGCCACTGCCCGTCGACGTTGACGATTTCCTTGCGCAGGGTGAAATACAGGGAGCGTGGCTCGAAATCCTCGACGTGCGGCGGCTGCTCCTCACAGGCGCGGCAGAAATCGCTGACCAGTTCAGCGCCCTTGTCATCCCGCAGCAGCAAGCGCAGGCAGCGCCGTGCCGCTGCCCATTTCCGCCGGTCCAGCTGGATTTCCTCTTGCGCCGTTAGCAGGGGCCGGCGCGCGCTGGACTCAAGATAAAAGTCGGTTTCAATTTCGGGGTCGGTAATGGCCCTGTACTGCATGGTGTTGTCTCGTATGACGCTGTCACTGACTGTACGGCAGCGGAGGGAAGCCGATGCAACTTGACCAGTTTTTGTTGAGCTCACGGGCGTCACAGAAGCTAAACAGTGCTCCAAAATCCAATTAGGCGCGTAACAACAGGTGAACAATTACGCTGAGGCAACACAATGACAGTTGCAGAACTGGAGACACGTCCCCTTTACGGTATCGGTACCGTGGCCCGACTGACCCGCATCCGCCCGGAAACCCTGAGGATCTGGGAGCGGCGCTACGGCCTGGGTGCATCGCAAAAGGCCGCTAACGGCCGACGGCTCTATACCCAGACCGAACTGGAGCACCTGCAGATTGTGGTGCGCCTGGTGGAGCAGGGATTTCGTATCGGCGAGATCGCGGCAATGGAGCGCAAGACCCTGGAGGCCATGGCGGAGCAGGTGGGCAGTGCGGCCGCCGCCATGGAACAGAAAACCAGGGTTCTCTTTATCGGCAACCAGCTCTGCGGCTGGCTCGACGAGCACCCCGGGTGCCTGGCTGGCCTGGATTCGCGCTTGTTGCGTGCCGGGCTGGAAGATATTCCCGACAAGCTGATCGAAGATATTGGTGATATTGACTTGTTGGTGCTCGAGTGCGGTGCCGTCAATGCGGAGCAGGTGAAGCTGGTTCAGTCACTACGCGAACGCTTCCGGGTCCAGGCGACGCTGGTGTTCTACGAGTTCAGCAATAGTCGCTGGATCAGCGAGCTGGAGCAGGACGGAATCAGCAGTGCCAAGATGCCCCTGGAAACCGCCATGTTCGCCGAGCAAATGAAACGTTCGCAGAGTAGCGTGGATGTTGAGCGCGGCGTGGCTGACGCGGGCGAACTCGCTGTGCCCCGGGGTCGGATTTTCAAGGAAACCGAGCTGGCACGGCTGCGCAAAATCGAGTCACTGCTGGCCTGCGGCTGTACCCAGCACCTGTCAGAGCTCATCCAGTCCCTGGCCAACTTCGAGCAGTATTCCAGCAAGTGTGCGGTAGAGAACTGGAATGATGCGGCCACCCACAGCTGTGTTTATGCCTACACCAACCAGGCCCGCTGGTTGATGGAGCGCGCCCTGCAGACGGTGCTGGAAGAGAACGAGCCCCATGGCTGATGCGAACGTGGCATCGATTCCAGTTCCGGTCGCCAGACCTGCCGAGCAGCCTGAGCGCCTGCCCTGCCGGGGTTGCACTCGGGATTGCAGTAACTTCCAGCGCTGTCAGGGAACACCCTGGCGCATGCGCTGATGCAGAAGATCTCGCTGGAAGAGTTACGTCGCCAACCGCGCATCGACCGGGTGCTGATCCTGTCGCTGCAACCGGCCCTGTATACACTGCGGGCTGTTATCGATGAGCAGGAATACCTGGTGCAGGAAAAGGGCGCTAACCTGCGCCGCCACAGCGCCGAGGCGATCAAGCAATTGTTGCTGGATTGCCCGGTCGGCGAGTTCCGCCTGGTGCACCAGAGTCCCTACGACGAGATGATCGGCCAGCCCGGTGGCGGTGAAAACCGCCTCGATGTACCCACCGCAGCGCCGGTGAAAGCACCGGATATCTCCCGTCTGCACTGAAACAGCGCACCTGAATGGTGCAACCGGGCCCCAGGATTGCCCCTGAAACCCCTTCTTCACAGTCTCTTCATACCCCTGTAATCGCCGCCACCTAGCATGGCGCCTGGCTTTGCTGTTCTTGGCAAGGAATTTGCTGAATATATTGTGAATCTACCCTGTGGCATTGCGGGAGGTAGGCCATGGCGTTAGACAATACAGTTATCGATCACATGACGCGCCTGGAAAACCAGGCGGCCGAGGGTCCCGTGGTCGCCTATTTCGACCTGGATCGGACCCTCATTCTCGGTTACTCGGCGCTGGCCCTGGTGCTGGAGCGCCTGCGTCATGGCAGTACCGGTGCCCGGCGCATGGCCGCGCAAATGCTCGGTAATGTCGACCGCGGTGGCAGCGGCAGGCATTACACCGCCTTGTACCGGCGCCTGGTGCGCGGGATGGCCGGTACCGAGGAATCGCTATTGCAGGCGCTGGGAGAAAAGGCCTTTGAGCGCAGCCTCAAGGCCAGTATCTATCGCGAGGCCCGACAGATCATCCGTCGGCACAAGGAACTCGGCCACCGGGTGGTGATTGTCACCGCCGCTACCAGTTACCAGGCAGAACCCTTTGCCCGTGCCCTCGGTGCCGATGCCCTGTTCTGTACGCGGTTGAAAACGGACAAGGGACAGCTGACCGGGGATCTCGACGGCCGCCTGTGTTATGGCGAGGGCAAGGTGCTGGCGGCGCGGCGTTACGCCCGGGCCCAGGGTGCAAACCTGGCCGATGCCTGGTTTTATTCCGACAGCCGCGACGACCTGCCCCTGCTGAAAAAAGTGGGTCAGCCGGTGGCGACCAATCCCTCGCCGGCGCTGGCGGAATACGCCGCCGACAAGGGCTGGCCGGTACTGCGTTTTTGCAGTCGTGGCAAAGCCAATATCGAAGGGGTGCTGCGCACGGCACTCACCGCCAACACCCTGGTGACCACCGCGGCAGCCGGGGCGGCCTCCTGGTTGATGTCGCGCTCGCCGGCGAAAGCCGCCAATTCCATGAGTTCCTGGCTCGGGGATTTCGGGGTCGCCCTGGCGGGTCTGGATTTCGATATAGCGGGCACTGAACACCTGGAAGCGGTACGCCCGGCGATCTTTACCTTCAATCACCAGAGCTACCTGGATTCCATGGTCATGGCACACCTGGTGCGCCACGACTTTGTCGGCTTCTGCAAACAGGAGGTGGCCAACAATCGTATTCTCGGTCCGCTGCTGCGCGCCCACGGCACGATTTTTGTCGATCGGGATGCCGGCGACCAGAGTCTTTGCATTCAGAAAGCCAAGGAGGCGCTGCGTGTCGGCAAGAGCCTGGTGATCGCACCGGAGGGCACACGCAGCGCCACGGGCGAGTTACTGGAGTTCAAGCAGGGGGCGTTTTACCTGGCAAAGAAGATGAAAGTACCGCTGGTGCCGGTGGTACTGCACAACCTGTCTGATGCATTGCCCAAGGGCAATATGCTGCTGCGACCGACCACAATCCAGGTAACGGTGCTGCCGCCGCTCATGCCGGAGGATTTGACTCCCCTTCGTTCGGCAGGTTCAGCGCTGCAGCAACGTTACCGGGAGGTCATGCGCGCACCCTTCGGTGCAGCCCTAGTGAGCCGCGACGAGTTCGCCGTGGCTTGAGGCGGTAGCCCACTCGACTTCCACCCAGATCTCGTTGCGGCGCAGGAAGGGCGGTGTCCAGGGTGGGTTGTACTGGTTCAAAGACCATTCGCCGCTGGTGGCAACACCGTGCCTGGCCAGAACCTGGTCCAACTTCTTGCGCATGCGCTTGACCTTGCCCTCGGTGGCCCAGCCGGAAAAACGGATAACCGCGACGGTGCGGCCGGGGATTTCATCCAGGCGTACCGCGCTGCTGTTGGGCTGCGGCAGGTCATCCATGGTGTATTCCCGCGGCATGGTGAAGGCCATTTCCGGCTGCTCCACGCCCAGGGTTTCCTGTACCGGCGCGGTCATGGCAATGGACTGCTCGCTCTCGTTGCCACCGAAGATGAAGCCCGCCAGGCGCTGGAAGCCATTGCCGCTGGCGCGGCTGGAATTGAGGGTGGTAACCGCCTGGATTACCGGTTCGTACTGGCGAATTTCCACGTCGCCGAAGCTGTCGATCCTGACATAAAGGGGTTCTTCAATACTGTGTGCCATGCCGCTTCCTCCTGTTACGAGTATCAGGGCCAGACTACGCAGGTATTTTTTGCAATTGTTTATCATCGTGCGTTGCTGCTGTGTATTGGTAGGAGTTGATACGCAACGCACTCCCGGTAGGATCAGTGTCAGCCGACGTCGGCCATACGCTCGCGGTAATCCCAGGAAAAGATGCGGGTGGGTTCCACGGTGACCAGTAGTTCCTCGTCACAGCGCGACAGCAGCCAGGTCGCCAGGCTGGAATCGGTACCGCCCAGGTAGCGGCCCAGCAGTCCCTCCAGCCGCTCGACTTCTTCAAGGGGTTCCAGTGTGGCAATCCCCTGGCCGCGAATACCGTGGTAGGGCGGGTCGTTGGGGGAAACCTCGAAGCCGACCTTGTCGTTGCTGGTGAGCAGTGTTACCAGCTTGGAATCGCGGTGGGTGACGCAGTAGATTTTGCCGTTCTCATAGCGAAACCACAGTGAGACCACCCGCGGGAAACCGTCGCCGCCAATACAGGCAAGGCGGACCGGCACGCGGGCCTCGGACAGGAATTCATCGATTTCAATCAGGTCCCAGGGGCCTTTCAGCTCTGCTGCCATGGTGCTGTCTCCTTTCGTCGCCTTAGGCGCTTGAATCCGGATGCCGGATGATGACCAGGAGAATTCTGCCAACACCGAAGCCAAATTTCGAGAGTTTCGATTCATTGACCAGTACATCGTCGGAGACCAGGTACATGCGGTCGTCCACCCGCACGTCCACGGTACCGTCGCCGTAGGGAATGCGCAGTACGTAATCGAGGAAGATGCTGTTGCCGGCAAACGTGAGTTCCCCATCGCCGACCACATCACCGGCGCGGCCGATATAGCCGCCCGCACCGTCGGGGGTCAGCGTCCAGATGCGCTGTTGCTCCTCGCCGTCATTGAAGACGAAATCCTCCACCAGGGTGCCGACCCCGTCTTCCCAGGAGGCCTGGATCTCGGCATTGAAGCTGCGCATGACCTTGCCGCCGCGGTTCTGCACCACGCCGTGGGCGGTGAGGTGGCCGACGAAGAATTGCTCTGGGTCCAGTGTCGGGGTGAAGTCGGCGTAATCGTTGACCTCGACCCGGGCACAGGCACCTAACAGGATAAGCAGGCCCGAAATCAGCAGGCGGTTGAACATGGTGCACTCCAGTGTGGTGTCTGGAGTGTTATACGTCAGAAAAAAGGGGTCAGACCCCTTTTCGCCAGAAAAGGGCTCTGATCCCTTTTTTAGTTGGCGGCCAGGCTCTCGCGCTTGATGTTCTTGTGGGGAATGCCTGCCTTGTTGCCGAAGATGTAATTGCCGTCCTCGTCTTCGGCCGCATCGGCGATCCAGATCTCCTCATTGGTGAGCTTGAGGGTATCGCTGATGAAGATACGCTTGCCGGAACGCTTGGAAATGAAATTGCACGCCCGCTCGCCCATGTGGCCGTCGAAGAACTCACCGTTCCAGGTCCAGTACACCTCGCAGCCGGGCAGGGTATAGACCTCACCCTTCTCCAGGTCTTTGATGACGGCGGGGTCCTGGTCGGTATTGCGGTATTTCTCCTCGTTATAGAAGGACCAGATCACCAGTTTGATGGCCTGCTTTTCTTCGTCCTTGGTAAAGCTGTAGAGGCGCTGGCGGTAGACATTCTCGTAGTCGCCATCCATGTACTGCTTCACAAACACGGTGGTGTCGCCAATCGCCGGTGCGCTCACCGGCATGAAGATATGAAAGATGTGCTCGTGCACCTGTTCCAACCCGGCGGCTTTATCTGCTTCCGCCTGTTCGGTGTTGTCGTACTTGCCCGGGAACCACTGCATCATCCGCTCGAAATCGGCATCGAGACTGTTGCCAGCCAGCGCGGGCAGGGCAAACAGGGTCAGGCAGAAAAGTGTAACTGCACGCATGTGGGCGCCTCCGTAATGAATGCCCGCCACCTTAGCGGTTTTGCCGCGTTTTCCTATTGATTATTGTCAATATGGCGCGGTGCTGCGCTCCTATAATCGGACACTGGATACGTATTATTAGAGTGCCCATGCCGTATATCGCGCTTTGTGATGACACCTATGACAGTGCCGAGCTGCGGGCGAAAAGCCTGCAGGAGCACCTGGCGTATGTGGAAGAACACCAGGACAAGATTGCCGTGGCCGGGCCGCTGGGCGAGAAGGCGCAGGAGTACCAGGCCAGCCTCTTCATCTACAACGTCGACTCCCTGACCGAAGCGGAATCCCTGCTCTACCACGACCCCTATTATCGCGCCGGCGTTTATGCCACTGTACGCTTCGAACCCTTCCAGCCGGCCATCGGCGGATGGGTCGGCGGCAAGCAATGGTAGGGAGCACGCATGAGCGCTTATATGATCATCCGCGCCAAACTGAGCGATCCGCAGAAGTTCGGCGCCTACTCCGCGGCCATGCCCGCGGCGGTGTCTGCCGCCGGCGGTGAATACCTGGTGCTCGGCGGCGGGCCCGAGTGGCTGGAAGGGGAGAGCGACGGCAGCACGGTGGTAGTCTCGCGCTGGCCCAGCCGTGAAACCGCCCAGCAGTTCTGGCATTCCCCCGAATACGCCGAGATCAAACCCCTGCGCGCCGGCTGCGGTGAGTTCGAGGTGGTCCTGGTCGATGGACTGGAGGGATCTGGGTGAGCGATATCGAACGCTACTGCGCCCTGGCCCTGCAGGTCGAATGCCAGGCGGTTAACCAGCTCGACAATGCCGCCGATGCCAAAGCACAGATGGCGGAGACCATCGCGCGCCTCGGCAAACAGATTGCCGCCAGCAAGGCCTTTGTCGGCCCCCAGTTGCGCCTGGTGGTGTTGCCCGAATATTTCCTCACCGGCTTCCCCATGGGCGAGTCCATCGCCGCCTGGGAAGAAAAAGCCTGTATCGATATGGACGGGGCCGAATACAAGGCGCTGGGCGAGATTGCGAAGTCACAATCCGTGTATATCTCCGGTAATGCCTACGAACGCGACCCGAATTTCCCTGGCCTTTATTTCCAGGCCAGCTTTATTTTGGATGACACAGGAGAACTGGTACTGCGCTACCGGCGCCTGGTGTCCATGTTTGCGCCGACGCCCCACGACCTGCTCGATCGTTACATCGAGGTTTACGGCCCCGACAGCCTGTTCCCGGTGGTGGATACGCCACTCGGCTGCCTGGCCACCGTGGCTTCTGAGGAAATCCTCTACCCGGAAATCAGCCGGGCGCTGGCATTGCGCGGTGCCGAGGTGATCTGCCATTCCTCCTCGGAAGTCGGCAGCCCCAACGCCACCCCGAAACAGATTGCACGCCAGGCCCGGGCCTACGAAAACCACTGCTTCGTGGTCAGCGCCAACAGTGCCGGCATTACCGGTACCAATATCCCGGCCCAGTCCACCGACGGCGGCAGCGCGGTGGTGGATTTCCATGCCCATGTGCTGGCCGAAGCCTCCCCCGGCGAGAGCATGGTGGCCAATGCCGATATCGACATCGCCGCCCTGCGCCATCACCGCAACCGGCCCAGCATGTTCAATGTGCTGACCCGCCAGCGCCTGGACCTGTTCGCCGATACCTATCGCTATACCGAGGTTTACCCGGAAAACACCCTGCTCGATGAAGCGGGCCAGCCGATAATTCCGGATCGCTCCCATTTCATTGATACCCAGGCGGCGGTGATCGCGCGCCTCAAAGAGAAGAACATCCTCAAGTGAGCCGTCGAATGCTCAAGGCGCGCAACCCGCGCAGCGGTGAACTGGATTACGAGTTTGCCGCGCCGGACAGCGACGCGATCCTCGATGCCGCCAATACCGCGCGTCGAGCCCAGCAACTCTGGGCCGAGCTCAGTGTTGAACAGCGCGCCGGCATCCTCCTCAAATGGGGCGAGGCCCTGGAGCATCAGCGCGATGCCATGATCGGTGCCCTGGTCGCCGACACCGGGCGTTACAACGAGAGCGTGCTGGAAATCGATACCACCCTCGGTGCCATCAATCGCTGGCGGGCCCAGGCCCCGGCACTGCTCGCCGAAGCCGTGCCCTTTGCCAGTGCCACGCCCGGTATCGATATCGCCAACCGCGGGGTGCCCTACGCCCTGGTCGGTATTATTTCTCCCTGGAACTTTCCACTGCTGCTTGGCCTGATCGATGTGATCCCGGCCCTGCTGGCGGGATCGGCGGTATTGATCAAACCCAGCGAGGTCACGCCGCGCTTTATCGAACCCCTCAATGCCAGCCTGGATGCGGTGCCTGAACTGCGCGCGGTGGTGCACTGCCTGCCCGGTGACGGCCAGACCGGCGCGGAACTGATCGAGCAGGTGGACATGGTGGTGTTTACCGGCAGTGTCGCCACCGGCAAGAAGGTCGGTGCGGCGGCGATGGAACAGTTTATTCCTGCCTTCCTCGAACTCGGCGGCAAGGACCCGGCCATCGTCACCGCAACAGCTGATATCGAACGTGCAGCGACTGCGCTTACCTGGGGCTGTATGGCCAATGCCGGGCAATCCTGTCTTTCCATCGAGCGCTGCTATGTGCATGCGAGTCGCTACGATGAACTGGTTGCCGCGCTGGAGAAAAATATCCGCGGCCTGCAGCAGTGCGTAGACGATGCCTCGGTGGGGCAGGTGGGACCGATCATCGCCGAACGCCAGGCAGATATCCTGCGCGAACACCTGGCCGATGCCAAAGCCAAAGGCGCCGAGGCCCTGGTTGGCGGCGAGGTCGAAGAAATCAACGGCGGGCTCTGGTGCCAGCCGACCCTGCTGACCGGAGTCAGCCACGACATGCTGGTGATGACGGCGGAGACCTTCGGCCCGATCCTGCCCGTAATGTCCTACGAGACCGACGAGGAGGCCATCGCCCTGGCAAATGGCACCGAGTTCGGTTTGTCCGCCGCGGTGTTTGCCGGCACCAATACCGAGGCCTACGCCATTGCCACCAGGCTTGAGGCCGGCGCGATCAGTGTCAATGACTGTGCGCTGACCGCGATTATTCACGAGGGTGAGAAACAGAGCTTCAAGGCCTCCGGGCTGGGCGGCTCACGCATGGGCGCGGCCTCGATCCAGCGTTTCCTGCGCAAGCAGACACACCTCATCAATGCAGAGCAGAGCTGGGACCCCTGGTGGTTCCGGTAAAAAGGATAAGAATAAATGCAAAGTAAATTCCGCTGGGTGATCCTGGCAATCGCCACCGCCACCCTCTGTGTCAGCAATGGCATGAGCATTACCGGTATCTCCGTGTTCGACCAGTCCCTGCTGGCGGAATTCGGGTGGGACAGGGGAGAGCTCAAGTTCCGCGACATGGTCACCTTCGCCCTTGCCGGACTGATCGCACCCTTTGCCGGTGTCGTGATCGACCGGGTGGGCGTACGCAAGGTGATGATCTTCGGCTTTGCCCTGCTCACCGTGGCCTACTGGTTTTACGGTGCGCTTAACTCCCTGGGCGACCTCTATATTGTGCACGCCATGCTCGGCATCGTACTGGTGTGTGCCGGCCTCAATGTGGCAGTGATCCTGGTCTCGACCTGGTTCGTGGACAAGCGCGGCACGGCGATTGGTATCACCCTGGTGGGCACCAGCCTCGGCGGTGTGATCTTTCCGCAGTTGGGCACACAGCTGATCAACAGCGAGGGCTGGCGCAGTGCCTACGACTGGGAAATGGTGGTGCCTGTTGTGATGTTGCTGCTGACCATCTTCGTGGTGCGCGATCGGCCCGATGACGGGGAGGTGCAGCCGGTTGAAGCGGCCACAGAAGCACCGGACGATTACGGCTATGTCGAGGCCCTGAAAACACCCACCTTCTGGGCCCTGGCGATTATCGCCATGACCACTTTCTACACGGTGCTCGGCGCCCAGGCCCATTTGTTCCTGCATATGCTCGATATGGGCGAGAGTCGCCAGACTGCCACCAATGCCGTCTCTGCGCTGTTCACGGCGGCCCTATTCGGCAAGTTTATCTTTGGCTTCCTCGCCGACCACATCAACCAAAAGAGAGTCCTGCAGGCCAACCTGCTGGTGATGCTCGCCGGCGCGATCTGCCTGGCCATGCTCAAGCCCGGCCTGATCTGGGGCGCCGTCGTCGCCTTCGGATTCGGGTGGGGCGGGCTCTACACCCTGCTACAGCTCACCGCCATCAACAGCTTCGGCCTCGCTGCCGCCGGCAAGATTCTCGGCACCATCACCATCCTCGACGCCCTCGGCGGCGGACTCGGCATCTGGCTCACCGGCGTGCTCTTCGAGTCCGGCGGCCAGAGCTACGCGGTGCCCTTTGGCGTGTTTGTGGGCATGCTGGTTACAGCGATGATTGCCAGTTTCTGGATTAGGCCCACCAGGACGAATCCGCACTGATTGTCGTTCCCGCGAAGGCGGGGAACTAATCTTTCGTTTAGGCCGATTGGACGAATTGCACGAAACTGACTTTCCTTTATGGTTGTCGTTAGACTGACGGCGGGCTTGAGGTATACGCACTTGAACATATATTTCAGATTGGCATGCTTGATCACATCCCTTTGCTATTGAGTAAGCTGTTATACATCATCCTGAAATGGCCACTGAAACACATAAGAAAATAGATATAGCAGCATCACAGTTGGAGACAGCCATTGAGCTGTACCGCGAAAAAAAATACGCTGAATCCGCAACACTCGCGGGTGCTTCTGAGGAGATTCTGGGAAGCTTTGTCAGGCTTCAGGGCGGGGAGGCTGATCTAGATTCGACCGCGGCGAGCGTTTCGAAGATTCATGAGCGTTTGACTGGTCGGCCATTACCAAAGAAATATGCAAAAAGAGTCATAAATTTCACCAAAAATTCTCTGAAGCACCTCGACGGCGAGGATGACGCAACTATTCAGGTTGATCTCGAGGATGAAGCGAAGGCGTTGCTGTGGAGAGCTGTCCACAATTATGATCAATTGGATATGCCTTATAACGCGATAATCGCTGGATTTCCGGGCAATGTAGCCGATGTATAACAGGGGCCGACATTCACTGCGCTCGGTCGCCGCCCCTACCACTGCGCGCCAGGTCCGTCTTCGCTACGGCCGGCGTTAGGTTTCAAGTTCAGCAGAGGTGCGAAATTGAAATCCATCAAACTTCGGCAATTAATCGATCTCGTAGCGGGAGATGTCGAGGATGGTGAGAAGCGAATTGAAACTATCTTCGGTTGGCAATTTGAGCGGGAAATGGCCGTGATACGTTGGTCTCTCGGGATTTCGGCATCATTGGCCGTGGCGATCTTGATTGCGTATTTTCGCTCTCTTCAAGTCGGACAGTCTGTACCCTCAGCCATCAGCGGCACCGAACTTGGGCTCGCGATGCTCTTTGCCACTGCGAGCGCCTCTTTCGGAATCTACAGACTGCTACAGTTACGCAAGCTCCATGAGCAGTACACGTCGGCCCTGATGCTATTCAGTCGATTTCGATCGATTCGTGCATTCATACATCGGTACAGGGCGCACTGATGGCTGATCCATTCTCCTCAGTTGTTGCGATTTCTACCCTAGTGGCAGCGTTGAGTTCGTCGGTTGCGACGATAGTTCAGATTGTCAGCACTCGTCGAGAACGATTACGCAAGCTTAGGCAGGCAGAACATAATCGCCTGGATAATGTACTTGAAGCAAATGAGCTTGAAGGGCTTGGAAAGTTCCTCGATGAGACGATTGGTGAATTCAATGTTGCGGAATACACGGCCAACTTCGGCGTAGCTGATACCATTGATAGATATTTGGATGGGGTGGTCTCCTTCTTGGGCACAGAAGAAGAAATTCCGGAAGAACGAGATACAGCCGCCGACTCAAGTGATTATCAAGTGTTCGTTGTTCCTCACCACGGTACAGTTGATGATGCTCTCTCGAAAGTCATCGCAGAACTGGAAGATGGCGAAATCTGGAACGCGTTGGCGCGACTACGCCGTGAGATCGAGATGTTCTTGCGAGGCATTGCGCAAAGACAGGGCTTCAAGGATCGACATTTGCGTGGAGCCGGCCAGATGATCAGGTTGCTAGCTGAGCGAGAGTTGCTACCCAGAGATGCTGTTGAATCACTTTCTCAGTCTGTTTATATCTGCAACCGCGCAGTGCACGGAAGGGACGTTACGATCAATGAGGCTCGGGAGGCATATCTGCTCGCGGAACGGGTGCTCGATGGCTTTGCGGCCTAACCAGTGCAAGCGGGAAGATCGATTCGGTCGAGGGGTGCCGCTTACGCGGCGCCCCTGTTTTGGGCTTTATGTATTTATGGAGGACTAGATGGGTAAGATAACGAGAAATTGCCCTCACTGTCATACTCAGCATGTTTCATTTTCCGCCTATGCAGAAAAACAGAAGCCAGATGAAAGAGTATTTGTAGGGGCTTTCCATTGTGATAAATGCTACGGAGGTTACATTGTCGAGGCTGTTTGCGAGTCGAGTAATTTTTTTACAAATACCAACGGGAATATAGAAACTCACCCACTCATCCATTTCCGTAAGGAGTATCCGCTTCCACAGTCCGTCGAAGCGCCAAGCAATCTTCCGAACAATATTGAAAATTTTTATCTACAAGCAGCGCACGCACTTAATGCAGGGAGCCATGACGCGTCTGCAATGATGTGCCGTAAGGTTCTGGAGGTCGCGGTGAAGAAATTGCAGCCTGGAGGTGCAGGGAATCTCTATCAGCGAATTGAGGCGCTAGCGGAGACAAACCTTATTACAGAGGAGCTAAAGGATTGGGCTCATATCATTCGCGACGACGGAAACGAGGCCGCGCATGAAGAAGATCCAGTAACATCAGACTTCGCGAGAGAACTGCTGTCTTTCGCTGAGATGTTTCTAATGTACACGTTTACTATGCCAGGTATGGTTGCCGAGCGGCGCCATGAGACGGCACCTGACGAATGAGTGCATAACAAGGGCCAGCAGCTTCGCCAGCTTCGTGGACTGGACAGCCAACCTGCAGCTTCGCTTTAGATTGGCCGTCAGTGTGGCTGGCGTTGAGGACAACCCAACCATATGAGTGAGCCGAAACATGATGCCTGAAATTGACTGGATCTCAGTAGCTATTGGGGCTGCTCCATTCGCTGTCGCGTTAGTTCTGAAATCTTTACTGGATCTGCATTTGGCTCCCAAATTGGTCAGGTATCTAGGCTGGCTACCAGTTCGAGGCGTTTTTCGCGAGAAGCCTCCGTCTTTGAAGGGCAAATGGGAAACAACATGGGAGTCAGGGGGGAGCATGGGGTTTTCTGAAGTAACCACACGGCATGGGCAGAGCGACACGTGGCAGCTAGGTAGCTATTGCTACAGTGAGTTCTTTTCTGCTGGAATCAAATACTCGTTCTTTGGCCGCATTAAGTCAGGGTATGTGGTCGGCGATTGGTATGCGACTAAAGACGCACTGGGATATTTTGGAACGTACCAGCTTGAAATAGTGGATTCCAGTACGCTGAAGGGCAAGTGGATTGGCCACTCAAAAACTACAAAAGAGGTACGATCAGACGAACTAATCTCGCAGAAAATTGACCTTTAAAAAATGCTCAACTACATTCCGGCCCTACGGGACTGCACCGAACAGCCAAGACGCAGCTTCGCTGCTGGCAGCTGTTTGGCAAGGCATTAGATGGTCCTTATGAACACCTCACAATGGATAGATTTTGTGGTGTCAGAAACGGAAACAGCGTTGGCGCTTCTATACTCATACATGAAGTTTCATAAGCTGCTGACAGATCAGGAAAATGTGAATCAAATTAATAAAAATTCCGAGTTTTGGATGCTTCATAACGGTGCAGTTCAAAGAGCATTGTTTCTGTATTTGGGGCGCTTAGGAGATGATTCACAGGACGGAAAATCTTTCTCAGATTTCAATGCCCATTGCATACAGAACGTCTCGGATTTCTCTAGGCAAGCTTTTTTGGCGCGAAAGCCAGCGATTCTAGACGTTAATCCTGCGTATCTGGAAGGAAAGACCGAGCCATCCGTTGATGATCTCAAGGCTTTATTCAAGATGGCCAGGCCTCACAACGGATTTCTCAGGGGTGCCTGTAGAGACATCAGAAATAGGGTGTTTGCGCATGCGATTCTGACTGAGGAGCATGAATACGCTAATCTATTTGCGAAAGTCAGTCTTGGAGAAATCGAGGAGGCGCTACTCGTTTATTGGTCGATTTCACAGCATCTCTGGCAGTGCTTTCATAATGCAAGAAGTGTTGAACCTATCAAGCTCGAATATTCGGGAAAGGAAGGTATAGCTAATAATCTTGAAGCAGCAATACATGGGCCATCTAACAGACGAGGATTTGTTGGCGCGCCCTAACGCGCGCCCCAATCGCGAGAGTTACGCATCAATTGATCTAGGGAGTAAAAATGTTCTTTGACCAAGAATTTATAGAATGGGTGGAGGAAAATCCTATTGAGGGTTTGGTTAAAGCCGGAGAAATGGCTATCGCGAAACTAAAAGAACTAGAGAGCTCAGAAGAATGGACAGAACCTGAGCACGAACTTTTATGGGATGCGTCCACGTTTATCAAGTTGATTTTGGAAGCGAATGAAATAACTGTTGAGGTCAGTCCTCCAGATGCAACTACAAATCTAGGCGCTAATTGCAAAAAATTGTTGGAATATATTGAAGGCGTAGTTCGCTCTCTTCGTGGGCATGCTACTCAGCTTAAAATCGATTCCTATAAGAACAGATATAGCACAGCTCTTAAAAACTCTTTTGCCTATGAGTTTTCTCAAGGCGACCTCGATCGCGTGCAAGTACTAGTCGATGAAATAAGGAGTCATATAAGCGAAAACCAATCACTTGAAGAAGGTCATAGGTTTCGACTTTTGAAAAGGCTAGAAAAATTACAATTGGAGCTACACAAAAGAGTATCGGATCTTGATCGATTCTGGGGATTAGTTGGTGATGCCGGTGTAGTTCTAGGAAAGCTAGGAAGTGACGCCAAACCGATTGTTGATCGAGTAAAAGAAATTGCTGAGATAACATGGAAAACACAAGCAAGGACAGAAGAACTACCTAGTGGATCTCAAAATCCAATGCTTGAGCATGACGAGAATTCATAACAAGCGCATGTTGTCGCACTGGTTTTTTGCTGCGCTACAATCCATTCTCAAACGCTGGCGTCATATGCACCTAGTATTTGGCAATCCTGTATGACCAGAGATTTTTTCTCACTATCTGATCTCGCTATTAAAATGCGACGAAATCTCCTATTTGTTGCGATCCTCTGCATTGTCCATTTTGGAGTTACATCTCTTAGCGCTCTGACAATCTTCAATGTGTCGATTCCAGATGAGTTTTTGGGCTTAGCGCTTCCTCTATGCCTAGTTTGGTTCGCATTAAATTATTTCTATTATCTTTACGCTGAATATAGCCAGTGGAAGGCCACATACATCATTGATGTTGATGTTCCGGATGGTATGACCGACCGCTCGTGGAAGAATAAAACTCTGATTCCTGAGATTCGGCAGCTGACAAACAATTCGATCGAGATTCATGCGGAATTCTCCACGGGCAAGGGCTACTCCCAAGAAAAGGTTTTGCTACCCAAGGAGATCGTGGCTGATGTAGAAGAACTCATGCCGAATATAGAACGTCAATTGATGTCCGCAATAAAAACTGATGTGGCCCGAATTCAAGAGTTTCAGTCTGTTGTTTCCAAATACAATACGGCCAATCGACTTCGGCTGTACATTCTTGACACAGCAGTACCGCTATTCTTGGTGTTGGTGGCAGCAGTTGTTGCGTATAACAAGTAACGCAAGCGGACGGCTTCGTCGCTACTTCGTTTGGCGTTATGGATCAGGCTTTAGAAACGTCTCCGAACTCAAGTCCGGATTAATTTCAATCTCTAATACCTTTGTTGTCTGCATCACCTCGCCAGTGTCGAGGTTGCGTTTCTCCGATATCCGGGAAATCAAAATATCGTCTATGGGCTGGTAGTCCTGGTGGATCGTTTCGTTGGGTGTCTCTGTGGCATCAATATCCGGGTGCGGTTTGCTGGCAGCCTGCCAGCACCAGGGTGGCCAGCAGGGCCGTCAAAAATGTGCGAGTCATGTCGCTAGGATAGCTTGATCCACTGCTGCGCTGCACGCTCCCCCGACACAAACGCCGCCTCCATCCCCGAGAACTGATCTTCGGTCTGCTCGCCGGCCAGGGTGATGTTGCCCCAGGGTTTGCGCATGAGTTCGGAGAACTTGCCGATCTGCCCCACCTGGTAGTGGGAGAAGGCTCCGCCGTAGTAGGGGTCGTTGCCCCATGAGAGTACGCGTTCAACCTTGAGTAAGCCTTTGGCGGCTGGGCGCAGCGTTTCCATCTGTGCGACGACCATCTTGCCGACTTGCTCATCGGGTACGCCCTGCAGTTTCTCCGCCGGCGGGCCCATGATCCAGGCACGCAGGTAGCGCACATTGTCCTCGTCATCGGTCTCGGTGAAGACGCGGCCGATGCCGGTGTCGGTCCACATGGAGGGGGGCATGCCGTCCTTCTCCCAGAAGGGTTCCTTTGCGGTCATGAACACATGGGTCACCTTGGTCATGCCCATGCTGGCGATACCCTTGCGCAGGTTTGGGTCGATGGCCGCATCCAGTGCGTTGTTCTGCAGGGCGGGGAAGGGCAGGGCCAGGATGCAGTGCTTGGCTTTGAGTGTCTCGCCGTCTTGATTGACCACCTCCACGTGGCTGCCACGGTCACGCACGGCGCTCACCGGTGTGTTCAACCGCACGATGTTGCCCAGGTCTTTCGCCATCCCATCGGGTATGGCCTGGGCCGGGCCATTGACCATATCGGCACCGCCGGAGGCGCGCAGTATCGCCAGTTTCTGCAGCACGCCGAGTGTGGAAAGGCTATCGATACTGGAGCCGTTGAGGTTGGCGTTGATCAGGCGCAGGGCTTCTTCGCTTGCCCCGGCGCCGGCCAGGGTTTGTGATAGCGGTACATCGAAGTCCAGGTTCGCACCTGCATTCCAGGCCACATCCGGATTCAGCTTGGTGTTGCCGAGCAGGAGCCACATCAACCAGCCGGGCTGGGTGCTGTGAAATTTCTCCGGGAGCTTGTTGGCCGGTGATCTGGCCCAGTCTTCGCCGGGGAACACCTCGCCATTGATGGCAAAGGTCATCCCCGGGCGACCGCTGTCCTCGCCGCCAAAGGTGATGCCGTGCCTGGCGCCGGCGGCGCGCATCAGGTCGTAGTTGCGGCCCACCTGGGTGCCGCCCACTTCCGGTGCGCCGGGCATATCGGTCAGCGTATACACGCGACCACCGACCCGCTTGCTCGCCTCTAATAGCAGTACATTGGCACCGGCTTCCTTGAGGCGGGTTGCTGCGTGCAGGCCGGCGAGCCCTGCACCGACCACGATCACGTCGTAGTTGGGTTCGGCGGCATAGAGCGGGCGGAACTGGCTCGCGGCGATGAGGCCCGCGGTGGCGCGGAACAGGTCGCGGCGGCGCATTTTGGACTCTGTGTGATGACTCATGACATACTCACTCTAATGAATGACTCCAGCCTTTTTCTCTCCGGCTTCCAGGAAGCAACCGCCTGTGTGCAGGATATGGAGGCCTGCGCGGCGTCCCTGTGCAAGTTGGCTGGCTGGGAGATTATTGGGACGGGGAATATTGATCCCCGGATCATCAATGGCTGGGACTGCGACGGCGTCGGGGCTTTTGTTCTGCTTGCCAACCCGGGCGATGATCGCGGTTACCTGCGCCTGCACGAGATTGCCGGTGTCGAGCAGGTGCCGGTGCGCTCCAACCCGCAAACCTGGGACCCCGGCGGCATTATCGATCTCAATGTGCGGGTGCTGGATTTGCCCGACAAGTATGAAAAGCTGAAGTCCGCGGGCTGGTACAGCACCGCCGATCCGGTGCGCTGGACCTTTGGTCCCGCGGAAGTTGAAGAGTGGATTGGTATCGGCCCGGACGGGCTGGCCATTGCCATTATCGAGCGCCTGGCGCCGCCACTGGAGGGTTGGGATACGCTGAAGTCCTTCAGCCGCGTGTTCAACTCCAGCCAGATTGTGAAGGACATGCCCGCCGCACTTGCCTTTTATGAAGAGGCGCTGGGCTTCAAGCAGGCCCTCTACCAGCGCGCGCCCTTGTCCGAGGAACCCATCGCCAATGTGCTGGGTATTCCGCTTAACCTGGTGCCGAGCACCGAGGTGGAGATCGCCATCCTGCAACCCTTCGGGGAGATGGATGGCTCGGTGGAACTGGTGCGCTTTCACGGTCTTGAGGGTCGGGATTTCTCGGAGACGGCACTGCCCTGGAACCTGGGTGTGACGGGTTTGCGGTTCCCGGTGTCGGACCTCGACTCTGTGCTGGTAGATGCGGGGAAGTGGATGGCGACGCCGCCGGTTGAAGTCGACCTGCCGCCCTATGGCGAGGTTCGCATGGCCGCATGCCGGGCGCCGGACGGCGCCTGGCTGGATTTCTACGAGGTCCTCTAGGCTCAAAGCTCCAGTACGCCCGGGTTCATCAGTCCCCGCGGGTCGAGCTCTTGTTTCAGGGCGCGCAGCAGTGATTGCGAGCGTTCGGGCAGGGCGCTGTAGTAGGGATAACCCTTGGCGATCTGCATATGTACGGCGCCGTGTTCTCTCAGCACTTTCACGACTTCGCTGCGCAATCTTGCCACCACCGCCCGGGCCTCCGGGTTGGCGGGGAAGCCGTCGATCTTTTTCAGGTAATCGGCATCGATATAGCCGTGGTGGATTTCGTTGAGTTCGTCGGGCCAGAAGAACACCGGCTCGATGACAAAGCCGTTGCTGGAAATCGTGGTGTACAAATAACCGGTGAGAATGTCGTACTTGTCGATGTCCGCCGCGTTGGCCGCGAACACCGCGGCAATGGCTTCCGCCGCGGCGATGGCCTTCGAATGCGGGAACACCCCGTGTACCGGCAGCCAGCGCTCACCCTCGGGGCCGATCATATTGTTGACCGGGCCGAAGGGATTGGCGCGCGCAATCTTCGGAATGCTGGCCTCGATCTCCTTGCCCTGGTGTTCCCGGCAGATGGCCTTGATCGCCTCCACCGCGGCATCAGCGCCGGCCTGGGTGGATTCCTCGACCATAAAGTGCACCGAGTAATCCACGTCTTTCATGTAGCGACGCCCGGCCAGGGCCACCTTGGCGCCTTCTTTCAGGGCACCCATCACCGAGTCCTGGGATTTCATGACACCGCCGAGGGCTTTCACATCGGCCATCAGGCTTTCGCGCTTGAGGCGTTGGCGTTGCAGGTTGGGATCGAAACCAAAGGCCTCCATGGCGAGCCCTTTGCGCGACACTTCGCTCATCGCGCGGAACATGTCTTTATCTGTCCCGAAATCAAATGACGCGTACGCCCGGGCCTCGAGTTCAGGGATCAGGCGCAGGGTGATCGCTGACTTGATACCGAGGCCGCCGGCATCGCACAGGAACAAGCCGGTCAGGTCCGGGCCGTAGTGGCGGAAGAAGGGCGAGTTGCCCTCGCGCGCCGCCGAGCCGGTATTGAGAATCGAGCCGTCCGCCAGTACCACTTCCAGCGCAAGAATCGAATCCGCCGCGGTGCCGTACTGGCCGCTGCCCCAGAAAATACTGTTTTGTGAGGCACCGCCGCCCACCGTCGCAAAGCGCCCTGACAGTGTGCCCCAGTAGGGGGTGCGCAGATTGTGGGGTGAGAGCGCCTTGTGCAGGTTTTCCCAGGTGCAACCGGGCTGCACGGTCACGTACATGTCTTCGGTGTTGATCTCCAGCACCGCGTCCATGGGGCCGGTATCGATAATTACGGTGTTGTCGGTTTGCGGAACACCACCGCTGGTATAGGACATGCCGCCACCGCGGGCGATCACCGCATGACCGGCATCGGTGCAGGCTTTGACCACGGCAGCGAGTTGCGCGGTGTCCGTCGGACGGACTACGGCAGCTGCCGGTCCCTCGCGGGTATACACATCCTGGGCATAAAAAATGCGCGCCTGGTCGTCGGTGAGCAACTGCTCCTCGCCGACGATGGCGCGCAAGTGGCCTGGGAGACTGTCCGTTAGTGGGGCGGCATTGTCTGACACGTTGCGCGCCCCCGGATTCAGGCCTTAGAAGTTGTAGCTGACTTCAACCCCGAACTGGCGTTCCTTGCGCTTGGCGGCAAAGAAGGCGCGCGGCGTGCCGGTGTCGACACCGGGTACAGAGCTCACCACGGTTAGCGAGGAGAAGGTGAAATAGGGGATTGCCAGCCAGCGGGTTGCCATCGGGGTCGCGTCCTCGTCGGTCAGGTTGCGACCGAAGGCAGCAATACTCCAGTTATCCCCCGAGAGCTGGATGCGTGCACCCACGAGGGTGGCATCCGGTGCGTAGGCCAGGTTGTGCACCTGCACCGGCTTCTCATCCTCGTAGGTGACATCCGCGCCCATGAACAGCTCCATGCCGTTGGCCAGCGGGTAGATAAAGTTAATGTAACCGGAGGCCTGGTGTTTCGAACTAAGAGGAAATTGATTCCCCTCGATGGAGCAGTCGCCGTTGCCGGTGAAATCCGCCGAGGTGGCTTCGTCGCCGGTCCAGCGGCCGCCGCCGGAAGTCAGGGTCCACTGGAACTCGTCGCAACCCTCGGTGAACTCCGTGTCCGCCAGGGCGTAGTTGGCGCCCAGGGTGATGTTCTCGGTGGCCCGGTAGACCAGCTCGATCTCCGTACCCCAGACTTCACCCTCGCCCTGGTTGGTGGCGATGGAGTTGAGCGCACCGTCCGGGTCCGCCAGCGGCGTGGTCAGCTGGTACTTGTCGATCTCGGTGTAGAAGATCGTGGCATTGGCCAGCAGGCGGCCATCCATGAGGATGGATTTCACGCCGATCTCGTAGTTGTCGGACTCCTCCTGGTCGTAGGTTGGCTTGCCCACTTCCTGGCCAGCCACGCCGTTAAAGCCGCCGGGCTTGGCGCCCTCGGCGTAGGAGGCGTAGAACATGATGTCATCGTCGAACTGGTACTCCAGCGAGACCCGGGGCGTGGTGCTGTCCCAGGTGTCGTTGTCGTTGTAAGTCTCGGTGCGAACGCCGTCGATATCATCGAACTCCTTGAGGGTCTTCTCTTCTTCCATGTAGCGCAGTTCGGCGGAGATGCTCAGCTTGTCGGTGAAGCTGTAGTGGGCCGAACCGAACACCGCCCAGTTCTCCAGCTCTTCCTCGCCCTGCTTGAAATCAGGTGCGGCGAAGAAGTAATCGTAGTCATCCACCTGCTGGTCGAAGTAGAAGCCGCCGACCATCCAGGTAATGGCCTGGTCCTGGGGTGAATCCAGGCGCAGTTCCAGGGAGTAGTCGTCGGTATCGTCCTTACCGGAGATAGCGAAGAAGCCTTCCTCGAAGGGCTCGCCCGGGGTGCCGCCGCTGAACTTGAAGTTCACCGAGCTGTGGTCGGAGTCGGAACCGGTTTCCAGTTCCTCGTCGCGGAAGGCGCCGGCGAAGGTCAGGGAGTAACCGTTGTCGAACTCGTAGGTCGTCAGCAGCGAGCCGAGCACCACCTCGCGCTCGACCCCGTCAAAGGCGGTGCCGTCGGTGGGGGAGTATGGATCGCCGAAGAACGTGGTGCCCCCTGGCAGGAAGCCGGTCAGCGGCACGTCGTCGCGGGCGATGGTGTCACCCACCTGGTCCTTGTCGTTGAGGCGAATCGGGTACTCGCCGATATCGCCACAGAAGTACTGGTTGTCGTTGTCGCTGCCGCTGGTCGGCCATACGCTCAGGGAGCGCAGTCCCGGCCGACAGTTGTTCTTGGTACCGTCCTGCAGATACAGCGGCCGGGTTCCGTCGTCGTCCTTGTTGTAGGTCAGGCGCGGACGGATGGTCAGCTTTTCGTTCGGTGTCCACTCCAGGCTACCGGTAATGGACTGGGTTTCCTCGTCGCCGATATCGTCGCGGGTCACCTGGTTGGTCCACTGGCCGTCGAAGCTGTAGTAACGGCCGTAGAGGCTGCCGCCCAGTTTGCCGGGAATAATCGGGCCGCTGATATGGGTGCGGATATCGTACTCGTCGTCCTCGGCCGCGCTGGCGACGATGCCGCCCTCAAACTCGTCACTGGGTGCCGAGGTCACGAAGTTGATGGCACCGGAGTAGGAGTTCCGGCCGTACATGGCGCTCTGGGGACCCTTGATCACTTCCACCCGGTCCAGGGAGTTGAGGTTCAGGCCCTGGATGTCGCCGGGGTAATAGATCCCGTCCACGAAATAGGCGGCACCGGATTCCACACCGAACTGCACACCGGCCAGTACATTACCCAGGCCGCGGATAACCGGGCGCTCGGTAGCGCGGCCGAAGGCCTTGGAGAAGCTCAGGCCGGGCGTAAAACGTGCCACATCGTTAATCGACTGCAGGTTGCGGTCGGTAATGGCCGTGGCGTCGACAACCGCCACCGACATCGGGACTTCCTGCAGGTTTTCCTCGCGCTTCCGCGCGGTGACCAGTACCTCTTCAATGGTCAGGGGGGTGGTTTCCTGGGCCGTGGCGACCGGTATTACCGCTGCGGTGCCAAGCACGAAACTGGATGCGAGCGCCGCGCGTACGGCCAGGGTAGTGGTCTTGCGGGTTGCTGAATGCGACATGTGGGAGTCCCTATAGTGGCATTTGACTTATTGTTATAACGATAGTCTGGTAGGACCCCTCCAGTCGCATTGATAAATATCAAAGGCTACGGGATGATTGGCACTCGCCGGCCGAAGGATGCCCTTCTGTGAGTATAAAACAGATTGTCCGCCCCGAAGGTGATGCGAGTATCGATTACTGCGCGCCGGAGCGCAGCAATCTCTACGCCAACCTGGGTGAGGAGGAAATCGAGGCGCTGGACCGTATCGCCCACCCGGTGACCGTGTCTGCCCAGAGCGCCCTGCTGCGCCAGCACACCCCTGCCCGGCACGTGTACAACCTCATGAGCGGTGCGCTCATGGTCGACCGGCTCTCTGCAGGCGGTCGCCGCCAGGTACTGGCCTTCCTGTTTCCGGGGGATTTCCTAGGGATCGCCCACAATGAGTACTTTGAATTCACGGTGCACGCGCTGACCGATGCCACGGTGGCGGCCTACCACCGCAAGGAATTCGGCCAGCTCACCGACAAGTACCCGACCCTCAAGCACAACATGGATGCGATCAGCAGTAATGTCCTGGCTCGCGCCCTGGACCAGGTATTTGCCCTGGGCCAGAAGAAGGCCCATGAGCGGGTCTGCTTCCTGCTCAACCAGATCCTGCAGCGCCAGCCGGGCTCAACCCCGGAAAAGCTGATGCTGCCCATGACCCGGCGGGATATTGCCGATTACCTGGGCCTGACCATCGAAACGGTGAGCCGGGCCTTTTCCAAGCTGCACGATGACGGCGTGCTGGAAATCGACCAGATCTACGAGTGCCACATCCTCGATTTACCCGCCCTGCAGGAGATGGCGGCGTCGGATTGAAAATCCCCCTGTCGGAGTGGTGATTGCGGCTTCTTGGGCTAGCAATGCCAAGGCAGAAGGCGAGGCATGACTCTGTCTTGTGACAAATCGATCAAAGAAAGACGTTAAACAGTTTCCAGGTATAGAGAAACCAGCAATAGGCCAACCCGGCGATCAGCACCGCGAAATGAAAATACCGCGACACATTCCCCATGGCCAGCTCCCGCACAACCCACAGTACCTGGCCTGCCAGTGCCAGGGTTAAGAGGGGCACGGCCAGATTGACGATCAACAGTGCGCGGACCAGATTTGTCACACCGAAGGCAATTTCGATGGGGTCCTCGAGGGCGACGACAAAACCGATATTCAGCAGCAGCACGACGAGGGCCAGGGTCCAGGCGGTCGTCCGGTAATGCCGGAGTGCCTTAGGTTCCTGCCAGCGATGGGAGAACCGCTGCACCGGCCAGGCCACCAGCACCCAGAGAAATACAATAATGCAGACAGCGACCAGGCCCTGCTGGAAGGGTGGCGCGTAGAGCCAGCTGACTCTTTGAAAGGTCGCCATGGGAGCCCGCTTCAAGAAGAAGTGCGTGGCCTGGCCCGCCTGGTCAAATCGGAAGGCGATGGTCTGATCCTGACCCAGGCGCTGATAGAGACCGCTGTCGATTTCCACGAAATACTGAGGATCGCCAAACCCAAGCAGCACCAGCTGACCCTCCTCGTTGGCACTGATCTCGACATTCGCCATCAGGCGGCCCAATTGCGTGAAATCAGTGAAAGAAGAACGCAGGTTGGCGTAGTTGCCAACCACCCTGTCGAGCTCGGTGCGATCGAATTCCGCGATCTCGGGCAAGCCATCATAGGGGTAGAAACGCTCCAGGAAACCGTTGATGAAATCCCGGTAGACGCGCCAGCCTTCCTCGGAGTTGGTGGAGATAAAAAAGCCCGCATTGAGCTCGGGAAGAACCATGAACTCGCTGTGAAACCAGATTGTGGCCCCGCCGTGGCCAATGATTCGCTGCCCGTGCCGGCTGGATTCATAAAAGCCGTGCAGTGCGCTATTGAGCCGTGGGTCCGCGCGGTAGAGGCTCTGCTGCATTTCCGCCCAGGTGTCCGCCCGCAAGATTCTCGCGCCGTCCAGCTCTCCCCCGTTCAGATAGGCCTGCAGCAGGCGGGCCATACTTGCAGCGCTTGAACTGGCGCCGCCAGCCGGCGCCAGGGGCACGTATTCGAAGGCCTGGGCCTGGAACCGGCCAGCATCCCACTTGTAGCCCTGTGACATGTAAGGCGCCAGTTCGTCCGGCACTGGTTGGCGAACGGTAGTGAACTCCATATCCAATGGGTCGAGTATGTTGGCCTCGACGTAATCGACCCAGCTCAGGCCGCTGACCTGCTCGACAATTACACCGGCTAGCGCGGTGCCATGGTTGGAATAAGCAGGGAGGTCGCCGGGTGTGCGCATGCGCCGGGGAAGTTCGTCATTCAGTATCTCCAGATAGGGGCGCATGTCTGCCACGTCACGAGAGAACAGGCGAATAACGTGATCCTCCAGCCCTGGCGTATGGCTCATCAGGTGACGGATCGTGATCGGGGATTCAAACGTCGCGGGAATTTCGATACCCGCCAGGTATTCGTTTATGTCGGTGTCGAGGTCCAGCTTGCCCTGCTCCTTGAGCTGCATCAGGCTGGTCCAGGTCAACAGCTTGGTGATCGAGGCGATCCGGAACAGGGTGCGCTCCGGGTCGACTGGCGCCTGCTTTTCAACGTCGCTGTAGCCGTAGCCCTTGGAGAGTATGACCTCACCATCTGCAACCAGGGTCACGACAGCGCCGGCCACATGGTGGTTACGCATGCTGGTGTGGACAACCCCGTCGACGAAGGCTTCGAGTTGCTCGGCGTCGTGGAAATCGCGGGCATGACTGGTCTCTGCCATGCCCAGCATGGTCAGTACAATTAGCGCGGAAAGCATCGGACTTCGCATGTTGGAAGTGTAGACGAAAGGGTCAGCGCTAGAGCGCGATCGAATCAATTAAAAATGTTGCGTAATTTGCGAAGCCTTACTATATGAACTCTTGTAAGACTGCGACTATACAGGGTGAGGTAGCATCGCCAGCGCTAAAGTTACACAGGCTGGATAGCCTGCACAGCGTTTAGGCCGCTGCTATCAGCATCAGGTGTCAGTGCCAATGAATATACTTACTCAAGCGCTTCGGAGCATTGCTTCCATTATTGTCGGTTACGCAGCAATCGTCGTTGCAGCCCTCATCTTTCAAGATGCTCTATTCGGTGGAGTATCGTTGCCAGACTCTTCCCTCATCGAGATCGCCGTCGGAGGTGGATTCACGGTAATCGGGGCAATCTTCGGCGGCTACCTGCTCGCAATGGTAAGCCGGAGGCTGCCGATGCTTCACGCATCGGTTCTGGGCGCATGGCTCATCTTCGAGGGGGTATACCTGTTCGTTTCGGGAGCCACCACCAATCCGCTGTGGTTCGACGTGATATCGAGCGCGAGCCTGTCAGTGGGAGTGATTTTCGGGTCCTACGCTTTTGTCTATCGGGCGCGTTCACACGTCACGTGATGGGTGCTCAATCGAAAAATATTATCCCGAGTATCCGATGGCGGCTCGCCCTCAAAGCTCCACTTCCATCACTTCCACAATTCCTACCGGAGCAATTCCTACCTTGCCGCGAGAGACCTGGGAGTTGAAGAGAATACCGTGGAATATTCCGCCGACCGCGCCACCCAGGCTCGCTAGCCCCGCATTCATTGAGTCGGAATCCTTAAGATCGCCGCTGTCGATATCAAAGGTGAGAAAGCGTGGATCAGTGTGTATCAGTAAATACCTGGTGCCTTCGGGAACACTGAAAATATTCTTTATGGTATTGCCTTTGATTTTAGAATCGTTGCTGGGCAGCATTGTCGCAAGGAGGTTTCTGTCGCTATCGAAGGCTGTGGCGATCGGATAAAAAATAAACTTGCGACCCTTATTGGGCTTTATCATATAACTGTTGATCTGCACTTTCGTAGTGGGCAGGTCCTTGTCGAAAACAACCGGTGCTGCATAACTCATGTAATTGCCGAAATCAGTGTACACGGCTGTGTCTCTTGCGACGAAAGTGGCATTTTGTGTTTCCTTTTTGGCGCCCATGCCAATCTGCTGTATGGCAACAGCACCAAGCGCCTGTTGAGGGCTGACAGCCTTTTGTGGATCAGGGTTGCCGTAGACGTCATTCATCGTGACTTCAATCGCTATCGCACTGACGCCGGCATATGACAGACAGGAGCTCAAAGCTAATACAAGAAAAAGTCCCTTTCGCATCTCTAATTCCTCGCTGCTTTAGCTGGCAGCATTGTGGCCTGAGTAACTTTGGCTAGGAGTCCGCTTTCGGAGTTTAGCGGACTACCCATTAAGCCAGTCAATATACATTTTTATCAGGATTTGTTTGAGCACCCATCCGGATCGCCGGCCGCACGGATGGGTGTTAGACATCATATTCGCTGACACGTCGCGCGACGCGTCGCGACGGTCCGGCGCACCGGACGCGTCACGTGACGCGTTTCAGTCATCATTTCCGGTCAGCTCAGTTGCTCACCCGCACGAAGTCGAGCTTGGTCAGCGGCTTGTTGCGGGTCTTGCGCTTGTCGATGATCTGCCAGGTCACGCCGTCGGGGCCGGTGAGCAGGAAGGACTTTTCGCCGAATTCGTTCTTCGCAATACCGGTGGGGGTGAGGCCGTGCTTCTTGGCAAGGTCGTGCACCATTTTGAGCTTCGGCGTGTAGTAGCTGTGCAGGGTGATGCCTGCCTGGCCGATCTTCTGCCGGTCGGAACGGTCGCGCACGAATGCCGGGTCGGTGGGTGCAAACAGCTTGATCTTGCCGCAGATATTGTTGGGGGAAACGAAGCCCCGGTACCAGTGGCTCTCGCCGGGCTCCATCATGAACACGGTGCGCGGTCCCTTTTGCCAGTCGCCGTCGATCACCGGGTCGTTTTCCGCTTCGAGCCCAAACACATCGCTGTAATAGGCGGAGATCTCGGCCATGTCGCCGTTGACGATGAAATCGTGGTGGGTGAACTCGCTGGTTTGCAGTGGGCTGTGGTCGCCGATGGTGCCGTAACCGGGAATGCTGTAGCCGTAGCGCTGGAAGAAGACGTGGTTGAAGTCTGGCCCCAGACGCCCATCTCGCGCACCCCGACCCGGCGCTTGTGAATGGAGATTTCGCCTTCGTCCATGTCGTAGAGATCGTCAAATACCGGGCCCGCGGGCAGCCAGGGCTGGCCGGCGACATCGCGCAGGTCGGTGAACACATCATCGAGGCGGAAGATATCCCGGGTGCGCATCACTGCCATGCGCTGGCCCACGGTTTCCGGCGGTGCATAGCCCACGCCGGGTCCCTGTAACTCGTCCCACTCGAAAATGCGCAGCAGGCCGTGGCTGTCGATGTCGCCGTTTTGCAGGCGGTAGGATTTCAGCGCGCTGTTAACGCCGTAGAGCATTTCGGCTTCGGCGGCGCTGAGGCTGGCCTCGTCCACCACCCCGAATCCGAATTCGCCAAAGTACTCGATCAGCGCCTGGGCCTTGTCGGTCCCCACCATGACTTCGTAGACGCCGGAGATCCCTGTGTCCGGCAACTCGTCGGCGGTGGTCCAGGCGGGCAGGGCGAGGGCCAGGCAGAGCAGCAGAGTTTTGATTTTTGTCATGGCTGTATTCCGGTCGGTGGCTAAGACTGTAGCCTCCCACCATAAACAGAATAAAACATCATGCCTTTGATAATTGCCAAATGGCGTATTGCCGCCCTCTGCGTATTTGCCCTCCTGCTCGGCGGTGCCGCTGTCGCCGAGGAAAGCCGCGATGCCCTCGCCCCCAAGAGTACCGTGGACGAGGCCCTTGCGCTGCCCCTGCACGTGGTCACGATTGCCACCCGCGACCTGGATTTATCCCGCAAGTTTTACGTGGATGGCTGGGGCATGCAGGTGGACGGGCCGCTGCCGATCTCGCGCAGCCAGCGTATCAAGCTGACCCGGCACTGGCAGCTGCCGGTCGACCTGGGCTGGGAGGTTTACCACCTGCACCGCGCCGGGGTCGACGGGGTCGCCCATATTCGGCTGCTGGTGCTGGACCGGGATACGCCGCATATTCACAAGAGCTGGAATGCGCTGGAGCTGGGCCCGTTTTCCATGGGCTTTCCCAACGAAAAGGCGGAGTGGGTGGACAAACACCTGCGCGATCTGGGCTTCGATTCCCTCAACAAAATGGAGGTCTACCCGGTACCGCGCACCGACGGCAGTACCTACATGATCTACGAGACCATCTTCAACGGCCCCGACTTTGTGCACGCGGTGAATATCCAGCGCGGCGACGGCATGGCCCAACTGGGGCCGGTGGCCGACAATGGCCTCGGCGGGCCGGGTTACTCGGCGCAGGTGATCGAAGACAGCGACAAGGTGCTGGGTTTCTACCAGGAGGTGCTGGGTATGGAGCTGCGTTCCGACCGGCACTGGAAAAGCGCCGGCAGCGAGGGCGCGCTGAACGTGCCCGACGGCACTGAGTTCCGCTTTTCCATCGTCTACAGCAAGGGTGCGACCAGCGGCCACCTGTTGTTCGTGGATTTCATGAACCGGGAACCGATCAACACCGGCGTACCACCACGCTTACCCAATCGCGGTATCGGCCTGTGGACCTTCCCGGTCACCGACCTGGACCAGGTGCTGGTCAATGCCAACCTGTTTGGGTCCGAGGTGGTGTCCCAAGCGAAGCAGCGTGAGTTCCCGATTCTCGGCAAGGTGCGCAGCGCCTCGCTGATGGCGCCGAATGGTTTCGTGGTGGAAGTGTTTGAGCAGGCGAATGACTAATCGCGTCACGGCATTCATCGCGGCTCTTTGGCTGAGCCTGTCCGCAATACCCGCGATTGCCGATTCCGGGGAATTCAAACTCGAGGGCTGGCGCGAGGTACTGATCTCGACCCGCGATATCGATACCTGGCGCGACTTCCTGCAGCAGCAGGGCGGTTGGACGGTTCGCCAGGAGGGATCTATCGACAAGGCGCAGCTGACTGCCTGGGGCCTGGATAAGGGAGTCTCCGGTGAACAGGTGCTGCTGGGCAATGCCGGTACCGAAACCGGCTTCATCCGTTTGCTGAAACTCGACGGCGCCGGGCAGCGCCGCATCCGTTCCAACGACCAGAGCTGGGACACCGGCGGCATCTTCGATATCAATATGCGCGTCACTGACATGGAGCGCACCTTCGCCCAGTTGCAGGCGCTGGGCTGGCAGGCCCCCAGCGACCCGGTGGAATTCCAGTTCGGCAAGTTCCACGTCAAGGAGTGGATTGTGGCGAGCCCCGATGGGGTGCGCATTGCCATGATTGAACGCCTTGCCCCGACCCTGGAAGGTTGGCCGCATTTGAAGAAGTTCAGTCGCAGCTTCAACTCCACCCAGACCGTGTCGGACATGGAGGTCTCACTGCGCTTCTACCGCGATGTGCTGGGTATGCAGACCTACATGGAACACCGCGGCGCCAGCCGCGAAGCCGGGCCCAATGTACTGGGGCTGCCCCACAACCTGGCCACGCAGATCGAGCGCCAGGTCTATATCCTGCATCCGGACGGGATCAACGAGGGCTCGGTGGAGCTACTGTCCTTCGAGGGGGCCACGGGCTGGGATTTCAGTGAGGGGGCGTGGTTGCCCAACCTGGGGATTGCGGGCTTGCGTTTCCCGGTGCGCAATATCGAGGCCTTGCGGGATCATTTGCGCGCGGTGAATTACCCGGTCGAGGGCGCGATCCGCGAAGTGGCGATTCCGCCTTACGGCCGCTGCAAAACCTTGATGGTGGTGGCGCCGGGCGGCACCCGCAATGAGTTTATGGAGTGCGCGGACTGAGTTGGCGCGCCCGGCAGTCATCGCCCTTCGGACAACTTTCCGCTGTCCAGCCGGTCTGTATCCAGCGCAGGTTGATCCCGGCGCGGGTGGAACCCACCTCGGTCCATGTGTAGGCAAAAGCCTTGTCTTCACCGGTGCGGAATAGCTTGAGCACCAGCACATTCACCTTTGCCCGCTGCTGTAGCAGCCTTGCCAGCTGAATCTCGAAACCACTCTCGCTGCCGTCCTTGTCTTTCAGCGGAATACGCTGGCCTTCGTTGTGAATGCGCAACCCGGCGGCGAAGATCCACTCATCCTCACCCGCTGATGCGTCGACGCGATCCTTGCGCACCCCGGCCCAGCCGGAAAACCAGCGCACCTTGCGGCTGACGGTGGTGTGTTCAGAGACTCGCTGGCCGGTGTTGTCGTAGACGCCCAGGTCCAGTGACAGCAATTCACTATCGAGGCTGAGCGTGGTGCCAACCGGTACCGCGGCACCGCTGTCAGCGGCACTGGCAGCACAGGTAGCCGCGTCGGTGAGCTCGCCGCGAAAGACTCCATCCTGCAATTGCCAGCGCGACGCGCAGCCCTCGAGGGTTTGCCAGTCCTGTGCCCGTTCCGCTTTGGCCCGGCCGGGCAGTCGCGGTGTTTTCAGCGTGACCTGTACTGCGCCCGCTTTGTCCTCAAGCACCCACAGGTAGTCGCGCACGCTGCGATCCAGATCAACGCCATCGGCCTGGCGCAGGTGAAAAACCATACCTTCCGCTCCGTCTACCCGCGTCACCGTGGTATGCAGGTGGGGAGAGGGGGTGACCTTGTCGATGTCCTGTTGCCAGACCTGGGCATGGTTGTTGAACTCACCGCTGAACCACTCGGCGAAACGATCGATATCGGCGGCCTGGGCAGTGCCGGTGCCCAGGGAGAGACCCAGGCACAGGCCGGCAGCGTAATTAGTCATCTGCGATCAGAAGGGCTTGGTGGCGCCGAAGAATGCCACCGAGGCAATACCGATCCAGTAGATGTAGGCCAGCAGCCGCGCGAACGCCAGGGAGCGTTCCAGGGTGTTCTCGACTTCCGGGTTGCTGCCTTCCTCATCCAGGCGTCGGAACAGTACCGTCCACTCGCGCATCACGAAGCGCAGCTTGAGCCCGATCACCAACAGGCCGGCAAAGATGAAGATCTTGATAGAGAACCAGAGTTGGCCCGGGCCGGTGGCGAAGGGGCCTTCCCCCATCCAGCTCGTGATGCAGGCAATGATGATGGCCGGGATGAAGACGTAGCGGATGCGCTCATCCCAGATCGTCAGGCTGATGCCGCGATCGGTTTCCCGGGCGAAGAATGCGGCCCAGCACAGGGACAACCAGCCGATAAAGAAAATCCACATGCCCACCAGGAAGCTGCCGCCCCAGGGTTGTACTCCCCAGTAGAAGCCCATGTGCATACCCAGCGGGAACAGCAGGATGATGCCGGTGCGGGCGAGGATGTCGATGCGATAGGCGGTCTCCATGTGGCGGCGACGCTCGTCCATGCTCAGCTCGCGATTGATCACGTTGCGCGAGGTCTGGAACACGCCCCATTCGCCGCCCAGCCAGTAGACCATGGCGATGATATGTACCCAGCGCAGTACGGCCAGTGTGCTCAACATGATCAGTGTCCTCCGCGCTTGAATTTGCCGCCTTCGACCTTCTTCTTGTAGTAGGTCCAGCTGGTTTCATTGGGACGGTCGTCGTCCAGTGGCGGCGGCGCCTTATACAGGGGCGCTTCCTCGTTGATGAACTTCTTCATCACCGGGCCCATGCCCTCGAAACCGTCGACCATGTTGCCGGCGGCGTGCATGTACACGGTGCCCTCGCGGCCTTCCATCATCATCCAGGGAAGCCAGTCGGACAGTCGTACCCATCCCACGTGGGCGTCGGCGCGCCGGCTGTTCTCATCGAGCAGGGTGGGCAGGTGGCCGGAGAAGTTGAACATCTCGGTGGCGTGGTACACACCGCCGATCTGCTTCTGGTAATCACCCGCCAGCACGTTGTGGTAGTAGAGCGGGATCGGCGCCGAGGTCCACCAGGTATCACCGCGGATCTGGCCGTTGAACTGCTTCATGCGCGGGCTGACCTTACCGTTCTTGTCGCGGGCAAAGGTGGGCCGGCCGTTGACCGGGTCATTGAGCACGTGCATCACGTCCACGGTTTGTCCTGTCCAGGGGTTTTCCCAGGTGTCGATGGGCTTGCCGGTTTTCGGATCGGTGTAGAGCAGGATCTCGCGGCTCACCAGGCGGTAGCCCTCGCCGCGCTTGCCCCCATCCAGGGTCTTGCAGGTGCGTACGTTCATGCCCTCGATATTGAACAGGTTGCGATCTTTCTCGCCCTGGCGGCGGGCGAAGACCTTGCCGATCCACCAGTAATAGGTGGGCTCGCCGTCGACCGTGGAGCACTGCATCTTGCGTGAGGCGGTCACCAGGTCGTCCGGGTCAGTGAGGTCCAGTTCGGCGCTGGCGGGCAGGCTGGTTAACAGGGCCAGGATCAGGGCAGTGCAGGAACGAATTGAGAGCAGGGGCGACATACTGGGCTCCGGGTCTTGTTGTTATGGAGAGCCCTAGACTAAGGAATTATCAGGCGTCGACTATGATAATTATCAAAAGGGATTGCGAGCGCCGGTTCTGCACCATCCTGGACCACGCGAAAGTGCAGCGCACCGTGCTGGTGCGAAATCCGGTGCCAGGATGACCGCAAAATGCCCAAATGCGGCGCAGGGACTAGACTTTTAACTTGGCACGGAACTTGATCCGGGAAGTGGGTGATAGAGGCACGGTGGTTAGGGTCATTGGATAAACCGACAGCAGAGATGGACCCGGGACTGCGCGAGAAGATCGCGGCCTTTGTGGCCGGGGAGCGCTTGCCCGAGGCATACACGGAACTTGCCGTGACCTGGATCGTGCCCCTCGCCGACTGGCTGGGCAAACGTCGTCTGGAGCGGGGCAGCATCTTGCTGGCTGGTGTGCATGGCGGCCAGGGCACCGGTAAAACAACCGTGTGCCGGGTACTGGAACTGCTGTTGGCGGAGGCGGGGTATCGTTGCCTGACCCTGTCGCTGGATGATTTTTACCTGGGTCGCGAGACGCGGGAGCAACTGGCGAAGCAGGTGCATCCGCTGTTGGCCACACGCGGCGTACCGGGAACTCACAATATAGAGTTGCTGGCGAAGACCCTGTCGGCGGTTGCAAGCGGTGAAGCCGTCGACCTGCCACGCTTCAACAAGGCCGAGGATGATCGCGAGCCAAGGGCGAACTGGAGCAAGGTGAAAGCCGGTGTCGATATCGTGCTGCTGGAGGGCTGGTGTATCGGTAACCTGCCTCAAACCGAGAAAGAGTTGCGGGAGCCGGTGAACCCGCTCGAGGCAGACGAAGATGCCGAGGGGGTTTGGCGCCGCTATGTGAATACCTGCCTGGCGGGTAATTACCGGGCACTGTTCGAGCAGTTGCACTGCCTGGTAATGCTCTGCGCACCCTCGATGGAAGCGGTGCTGGAATGGCGTACCCTGCAGGAGAGCAAGCTGGCAGGGCAGGGTGGCAGCCGCGTGATGAGTGAGCAGGAAGTACAGCGGTTTGTGCAACACTATGAACGCCTGACCCGGCATGCACTGGCGGAGATGCCGGCGCGGGCTGATTACCTGTTGCAGCTCGACCGGGAGCATAATTTTACAGAGGCCATTGTCCGATGAGCACCACACTGATATTCACGGATCTCGACGGCACCTTGCTGGATCACGACGATTACAGTTTCGATGCGGCTGCCGAAGCACTGGCAGAGATCCGCCGCCGTGCTTATCCGCTGATCCTGGCGTCGAGCAAAACCCGCTCGGAAATGCTGCACTGGCAGGAGCGCCTGGACCTCAGCGATCCCTTTATCTGCGAAAACGGCGCGGCCATCTGCGAGGCGGGCATCGAAACAGAATCCCTGGCGCATCATCGCGAGGAAGTGCTCGCGGCGCTGGAGCAATTGCGCGAGGAGCGCGGTTACCGCTATACCGGGTTTAATGACTGCAGTATCGCCGAGATAGTGGAGATGACCGGGCTCAGTGAGGAGGACGCCACCTTCGCCGCTGACCGAGAGTACTCGGAACCTCTGCTCTGGCAGGACAGTGATGCGCACCTGGGCGAGTTTCGCCTGGCGCTGGCGGAGCATTCCCTGCAGGCATTGCAGGGCGGTCGATTCATTACCGTGTCCGGTTGCTGCGACAAGGCCGTGGCCATGCAACACCTGCTGCAACGCTACGAAGCCCCGGTCCGGGTGCAGACGGTGGCCCTGGGCGACAGCCCCAATGATGAATCCATGCTGGCCAACGCCGACATCGCCGTTATCATCAATTCGGCACACGCCCACGACATGCATCCCACGGGCCCCGAGCGGATCATCCGTACCTCGGAGACGGGACCCCGGGGCTGGCAGGAAGCCATGGACACACTGCTGGCAACACCACATATATTCCCTGCGGAGGACTGAAGATGGGAGATTTCCACCAGAACGGCCTGGTCACCACCCTGCACAATTTATCGGACCGGCCGGTGGAAGAGCTGGAGCAGGAGCTCGACAGTTTCAAGGCGACCCGCCCCATGTCCCTGGTGCTGCCCTGCTTGTATTCGGAATTGCAGGGGCCGGCGCTCGACAAGATCGTTGAAGAGCTTGCCAAGGTCCCCTACCTGGACGAGATCGTGATCGGCCTCGACCGGGCCGACAAGGACAACTACCTGGAGGCAGTGGAGTACTTCTCGCGGCTGAACCAGCGCCACCGCATTCTCTGGAACGACGGGCCGCGTCTGCTGGCGGTTGATGCGAAACTGAAAGAACTGGGGCTGGCGCCCACCGAACTCGGCAAGGGCCGCAATGTCTGGTACATGCTGGGTTATGTGCTGTCCTCCGGTCGCGCCGAATCCGTGGCCCTGCACGATTGCGACATTGTCACCTACGAGCGCGAATTGCTGGCGCGGCTGATCTACCCGGTGGCGCACCCCACATTCAGCTACGCCTTCTGCAAGGGCTACTACGCCCGGGTAGCCACCAATACCATGGGGGGCCGGGTCAGCCGGCTGTTTGTCACGCCGCTGCTGCGCACCCTGACCAAGGTCTGCGGCTACAGCGAGTTCCTCAACTACATGGACAGTTTCCGCTACCCGCTGGCCGGCGAGTTTTCATTGCGCGCCCATGTGATCAACGACCTGCTGATTCCCAGCGACTGGGGACTGGAGATCGGCGTGCTCTCGGAGATGAATCGCAATTACGCCACCAATCGCCTGTGCCAGGTGGATATCGCCGATGTCTACGATCACAAGCACCAGGACCTGTCGGCGGACGATGCCTCCACCGGCCTGTCGAAGATGAGCAGCGATATCGCCAAAGCCCTGTTTCGCAAGCTGGCCACCAAGGGCGAGGAGTTTTCCACAGAGAAGTTCCGCACCATCAAGGCCACCTACTACCGGGTGGCGCTGGATTTCATCGAGACCTACCACAACGATGCCCTGATCAATAGACTCCAGTACCACCGCCACCGCGAGGAGGAAGCGGTCGAACTGTTTGCCCGCAATATCATGACGGCGGGGGAACACTTCCTGGAAAATCCGATGGAAAAGCCCTTTATTCCCAGCTGGAACCGGGTGCGCAGCGCGATTCCCGATATCCTGGAACAGTTAAAGGACGCCGTAGACGAGGACCACGCAGAGTATGTTGGCACCCGCTGATAGCACCGCTGAGCTGCGCCGCCGTCTGCTCGAACACCTGGCGGTAATTTATCCCGGCGAAGACCTGCCGGCGTTGGCTGACGCCCTGATACAGGCGGCCGGGCTGGAGCAGGGTTGCCTGCAACCGGAACGGCACCGCAATCTCTGGGACGAGTCCGACAATATTCTCATCACCTACGGCGACAGTATTGTCAGCGAGGGTGAGAAGCCGCTTAAAACCCTGCACCGCTTCCTCAACGACTACCTGTCCGATACCGTGAGCGGCGTACATATCCTGCCGTTCTTTCCCTACAGCTCCGACGACGGTTTCTCGGTGATGGATTACCTCAGCGTCAATTCATCCCTCGGCGACTGGGAGGAAATTTCCGCCATTGCGGGCGACTACCGTCTCATGTCGGACCTGGTGCTCAACCACGCCTCGGCCCGCAGCCGCTGGTTCGACAATTTCAGGAAGCGAGTCGACCCCGGCAAGGATTACTTTTTCGAGGCGGACCCGGAAGCGGATCTCAGCGCCGTGGTGCGGCCGCGCAGTTTCCCCCTGCTCAACGAGGTGGAAACCGCCGATGGCACTCGCCATGTCTGGTGTACCTTCAGTGCCGACCAGGTCGACCTCAACTTTGCCAATCCCCAGGTGCTGCTGGAATTCGCGGGGATCATTCGCCACTACCTGGAGCAGGGGGTGCGCCTGTTCCGCATGGACGCGGTTGCCTTCCTCTGGAAGATACCCGGTACGCCCTGTGTGCACCTGCCGCAAACCCACGAGATCATCAAGCTGTTGCGAACCCTGATCGAACACCACACCAGCGATGCTGTTGTGGTTACCGAAACCAACGTCCCCAACCGGGAGAACCTGACTTATTTCGGCAATGCCAACCAGGCCCACTGGATCTATAACTTTTCGCTGCCGCCGCTGCTGGTTTACACCCTGGTCAATGGCGACTGCCGCCACCTGAAAACCTGGATGATGAGTATGCCGCCGGCCCAGTCGGGTACGGCCTACCTGAACTTTATTGCTTCCCACGACGGTATCGGTCTGCGTCCCCTGGACGGCCTGGTCGACGAGGCAGACAAGGAGCGACTGTTGCAGTGCATGCGCGATTTCGGCGGCCGGGTGACCACGCGTAAGGCCCGGGAGGGCAACCAGAAGCCCTACGAGATCAATATCTCACTGTTCGATGCCCTGCAGGGCACCATCGGGCACGGCCGCGACATGCTGCAGGTGGAACGCTATCTCTGCGCCCACGCCATTATGCTGGCGCTGGAAGGCATACCGGCTATCTACATTCACAGCCTGGTCGGTACCGAAAACGATTATGCGCGGGTGGAAAATACCGGCCGCAATCGTTCCATCAACCGGCATATCTGGCAGATGGATGACCTGGAAGATGCACTGGGGGACGACACCCGCCACCACCGGCGGGTATTCAAATCCCTCACGCGCCTGATGGCCATTCGCAGCCGGCAGCCGGCCTTTCATCCCAATGCCACTCAGTTCACCCTCCACCTGGGTACGGAGGTCTTCGCCTTCTGGCGCCAGAGCGTTGACCGCAGCCAGAGCATCTTTTGCCTGTACAACGTGACCAGTCGATCCCAGTCCCTGAACCTCGCCGACATTAACCTGATCGGCACCGACCGCTGGCGCGACCTGGTCAGCGGCGACGAGTTCAGCGACCTGGGTGCGCGGCTGGAGCTGGCGCCTTACCAGTCTGTATGGATAACCAACCTGTTTGATGATGAGTGACCTCGATTCCCTGATAGAAGGTTTCCGCGGCTTTCGGCGGAAATTCCTGGAAGACAGCAGCGGCAAGTACCGCGGGCTGGCCGAACATGGCCCCCACTCGCGCATCCTGATGATTGCCTGCTGCGACTCCCGCGCCGACCCGGCCATCATTACCAATTCCTCCGCCGGGGACCTGATGGTGATTCGCAATATCGCCAACCTGGTGCCCCCCTGCGGTGAAGACAGCGACTTCCAGGAAACCCGGGCCGCCCTGGAGTTCGCGGTCGGCTACCTGGAGTTGGAACATATCATCGTGATGGGTCACTCCCGCTGCGGCGGTATCCGCAGCCTGCTGACCCGCCTGATCGATGCCATCGAACCCGCCCGACCGCTGGATCGCTGGATGACCGTGGCGGAGCCGGCGGCACGCAAGGTGATCAAGGCTATGCCGAAGGCTTCCCTGGACGACCAGGCCTGCGCCTGCTCCCGGGAGGCGCTGGCAACCTCCCTGGCTAATCTCCGGACCTATCCCTGGGTGCGCGAGCGTATCGATAACCAGGGATTGCAGTTACACGGCTGGTATTTCAACCTGGCCAGCGGCGAGCTGGAACGCTACCGGGAATCCGAGGGGGATTTCATTTCCCTGTTTGAAGCTGCCCAGGCGTAGAGGGGTTGCAAAGCCGTTATATCTAAATGATAATCATTCTCATTAAGAGGTTTGAGGATGTTTGCCATGCGTTACCGGTTTCTCTGTCCACACCACCGCCAGTGGCTGATGCGCCGGCCCCGGGAGGTCGCGCCCCTGTGGCAAAGCGGCATGCAGGCCGCACAATCCCATGTCGCCAGGGGCGAGTGGGAGCGCGCTTTCAGCCAGGTGGGTTGCGCCTTCGAAGCGGCGGGCCTCATGGTCAGCAGCGCCCTGCATTGCAACCGTGACTGGCTGCGACGCCTCAGTGCGAGTGAGGCCCTGCTGCGACTCGTCGTCCAGCGCCTCACCGGTGAATCTGCCGTCGAACTGGATCGCAGCGACAATACCCACCTTGCGAGGATTCATTAGCGCCGTGTGAACGGCGCTCGGTTGTTTTTCAGTACCGCGCCCGTAAACTAGGCGCAGGTGTGCGGTTGACTGAGGCATCCATGACCCCCGACAGGGACGGCAGTCAGTGACTGCTGTCAGCTTTACAAATCTCGGCAAAGCCTGGGCCGGGGTACACGCGCTAAGCGATATCACCACGCAGTTCCCGGCGGATTCCATCACCGCCATCATCGGCCGCAGCGGTAGCGGCAAGTCCACACTATTGCGCACCATCAACGGCCTGGTCGTACCCGATACGGGCGAGGTCACGGTCTTCGGCGAAACCATAGACTACGCGGCGCTGCCCGCATTGCGGCGCCGGATCGGCTACGCGGTGCAGGGCTCCGGTTTGTTTCCCCACCTGACGGTTGCGGACAATATCTGCCTGCTGGCACGGATCGAGAAGTGGGACAGCTGGCGCACCGAACAGCGTCTCGAACATCTGCTGGACCTGGTGCAGCTCGATCAGGAACTGGCGCAGCGATTCCCCCACGAACTCAGTGGTGGACAGCAACAGCGTGTGGCCCTGTGCCGGGCCATGATGCTGGACCCGCAATTATTACTGCTGGATGAACCCTTCGCCGCGCTGGATCCCCTGACGCGGCTGGACATTCACGAGCAGGTGTTACGCCTGCAGTCGCTGGAACCCCGCGCCATCCTGCTGGTCACCCACGATATGCGCGAGGCCCTGAAACTGGCCGACACTATCGCGGTGATCGAGGCGGGGAAGATTATCGTCCAGGCCGCGGCTTCCGAACTGCAATCGGGTCGGGGCGACGTGGAGGCGGAGCAACTGCTGCTGGAACTGATAGGGGACGCGTCGTGAAAGCCCTGTCCAATCTTCTCTTTTGTCTCTGTATGGTCGTCCCCCTGCCCGGACTGGCCCAGGTGGAGACCCTGCGCGTCGGTTCCAAGACCTTTACCGAAAGCCATGTGCTGGCGGAACTGGCCGCCCGGCAACTGGAATCCCAGCGCTTCACCGTCGAGCGAAAACCGGGACTGGGCGGCACCATGGTGGTATGGGAAGCGCTGCGCAACGGGGATATCGATATCTACCCGGAATACACGGGCACCCTGGCGCAAACGATTCTGCAGCGCGCCGACGCCAGCGACGAAGAGCTGGCCGCGGCACTCGCTGCCCTGGACCTGGAAATTGTCGCCGAGTTTGGTTTCAACAACAGTTATGCCATTGCCATTGGTGGCGAGCTGGCGCGGGAGCGCAAGCTGCAAGGTGTCAGTCAGCTCGCGGCTCAGCCGGATTTAAGACTCGGTTTCTCGCTGGAGTTTCTCAATCGACCCGACGGCTGGCCGGCGCTGCAGGCCCACTACGGTCTGCCCCATGTGGTCAGCGGACTCGAACATGCGCTTGCCTACCGGGCGATTGCCAGCGGGCAACTCGATGTCACCGATGCCTACACCACTGACGGTGACCTTGAAAGTTTCGACCTGGTCCTGCTCGACGACGACAGGCAGTTCTTTCCCCGCTACGACGCTATTTTGCTGGCGCGCCGCGACCTGCCACCCTCGGCGCGGCGGGTGCTGAGCAGGCTAGAGGGCAGCCTGGATGAAGCCGCTATCCGCCGTCTCAATGCGCAGGTGGGGGTTGATGGCCTGTCGCCGCGCCAGGTAGTGGCAGATTTCCTGGAACTGGATAACGATGGCGAGCCCTCGGTCAGTGCCAACATTCTGCGCAATACCCTGGTGCACCTGAAGCTCACCGGGATCGCCCTGGCGCTGGCCTGCCTGTTTGCCATTCCGCTGGCCCTGTACCTGACCCGCTATCCGCGCGGTGCGGCCACGGTGGTGTACGTCAGCGGTTTGCTGCAGACCATTCCCTCGCTGGCACTGCTGGCCATGTTGATTCCCCTGCTGGGGCTGGGGCAGGTCCCGGCGATTACCGCCCTGTTCATGTATTCCCTGTTGCCGATCATTCGCAACACCCTGACCGGTATCGCCTCGGTGGACCCGTTGCTGCGAGACCTGGCCCTGGGCATGGGCCTGACCCCCTGGCAGAAACTACGCCATGTGGAAGTACCCCTGGCAATGCCGATGATTCTCGCCGGGATCAAGACGGCGGCGATTATCAGTATCGGCACGGCGACCCTGGCGGCTTTCGTCGGCGCCGGTGGCCTGGGTGAACCCATTGTCACCGGCCTCAGTTTGAACGACAGCGGCCTCATCCTGCAGGGGGCTATTCCCGCGGCAGCACTGGCAATTGCCACCGAGTTTCTGTTTGAATGGTTGGAACGGGCCCTGGTGCCCAGACACCTGGTGCAGGTGCAATGAGTGAGGAATTGCTGCAACGCTTCAATCGGGTGCGATCCGATTCGGAGCGCTTTTGCCAACCGCTGGAGGCGGAGGACTACAGCCTGCAGGCCATGGCGGAAACCAGTCCGCCCAAGTGGCACCTGGCCCACACCAGCTGGTTCTTTGAGACGTTTATCCTCAAAAACTACCTGGACGACTACCAACCCTGGCACCCGGATTTCGAGGTGCTGTTCAATTCCTATTACAACGGCATCGGTGCACAGCACCCGCGGCCCGAGCGCGGCCTGTTGTCGCGACCGCCGCTGCCGGATGTGCTGGAATACCGTTCCCACGTCAATGAGCAAGTTGGACAGCTCCTGGACACTGGCGAGCACACGGAGCACACGCGTATTGCCGAGCTGGTAGAGCTGGGCACCCACCACGAACAGCAACACCAGGAACTGTTTTTCACCGATATCAAGTACAGCTTGTCGCGCAATCCGCTGTATCCCGCCTACCGGGAACAGGTCCTGGAGGCGAATGGGGCCCTGGCTGAGTTGGGTTGGATCGACCACCCGGGAGGCGAAGTCGAGGTGGGTTATCGCGGTGAGGCATTTTGCTTTGATAACGAATTGCCGGTACACGCCGTGCTATTGCAACCTTTTGCCCTGGCCGACCGGCTGGTGACCAATGGTGAGTACATGGCCTTCATGGAAGACGATGGCTACCAGCGACCGGAACTGTGGCTGGCGGATGGTTGGGCAACGGTCAATGATCAGGCCTGGGATAAACCCCTGTACTGGTTGCAACGCGATGGCCTGTGGCTGGAGTACTCCCTCTATGGCCTGCAGCCGCTGGATCCGGCTCGACCGGCTGTACATATCAGCGGTTACGAGGCGGATGCCTATGCTCGCTGGGCTGGTGCCCGCCTGCCCAGTGAATTTGAGTGGGAGGCGGTGGCCAACAGTCGCAAGATTAACGGGCAATTTGTGGATTCCGGAGAGCTGCACCCGCAGGCCCAGGTGGATGCGCGCGACTCGCAGTTACACGGTGGGGTGTGGGAGTGGACCTCGAGCGCGTACAGTCCCTACCCGGGTTACCATCCTGCGGCCGGCGCAGTCGGGGAATACAACGGCAAGTTCATGGCCAACCAGCTGGTGCTGCGCGGAGGCTCCTGCGTGACCAGCGCCGATCACATGCGCAGTTCCTACCGCAATTTCTTTTACCCACCGGACCGCTGGCAGTTTAGCGGCATAAGGCTCGCTCAATGGCGCTAGACCTTGTCGATGAGACAGTAGATGTTCACGCAAGACTGCGCAGCGAATTGCTGGCAGGTCTTTTGGCGACGCCGAAATACATCAATGCCAAGTTTTTTTATGACGAGCAGGGCTCCGAGCTGTTCGCAAAAATTTGCGAGCTTGAGGAGTACTATCCCACCCGCACTGAAGTTGGCATCTTCAAAGCCCAGAGCGCATCCATCGCCCGGGTGATAGGCCCCGAATGCGAATTGCTGGAGCCCGGCGCCGGTGCCTGCGAAAAGGTACGACACCTGATTGCCGACCTGCAGCCAGCCACTTATCTGCCGCTGGATATTTCCGGCGATTACCTCCTGGCAGCAGCCTCGCGCCTGCGTGGCGATTACCCGGGCCTCGAGGTAAAGCCCATCATCGCCGACTTCAATGCCGACTTTGAGCTTCCGGACTTTAACGGTGGGGGCCGGCGGGTGCTGTTCTACCCCGGCTCGACGGTCGGCAATTTTGAGCCGGAAACAGCGCGCGCCTTCCTGGCACGTGTGGCAGAGCTGGTCGGTGTCGGTGGCGGATTGTTGATCGGTGTCGACCTGCACAAGGACTCAGAGGTGCTGCACGCCGCCTACAATGACGCCCAGGGTGTGACAGCGGCGTTCAATCGCAACATCCTTCATCATGCCAATCGCCTGCTGGACGCGGATTTTGATCCCGGCTTGTTTGATCACGTGACCTTCTACAACGAAGAGGAGCGCCGCATCGAGATGCACCTTGAGAGTCAGCTGGAACAATCTGTGCGCTGCGGTGACACCGAATTACAGTTTGCCGAAGGCGAGCGACTGCTCACCGAGTATTCCTACAAGTACAGTCTCGAGGATTTCTCCCGCCTGGCCGCCACTGCCGGGTTCACACCCCGGGCTGCCTGGGTGGACGATCAGGGGTGGTTCAGCGTGCAGTATTTCGAGGTCGGCTGAGACCCTCGAACGCGCTTATCCCTCCACCACCCGGCCCAGGGTCGCATCCCCGGCAATCGTGGTGCGGTGAATCACCCGCTCGATGCCCGGTTTGGTACCGGTGGCGCAGTGCATGGCGCGCCAGTTGTCCCAGAGGATCATGTCCCCTTGCTGCCACTGGTGGAAATAGTGGAACTCCGGTTTACGGGTATGGGCGACCAGGCGCTCCAGTAAATCGATGGCCTCGTCGTTGGAGAGCCCGACCTTGTGTGGCGCAATGATGCGTTCCAGGAACTGCTCGCAGATCTCCAGTACCTTGTGGCCGGTAACCGGGTGGGTCACCACCGCGGGGTAGGCGATCTCGGGGAAATTGGGGTAGTTGATATCCGAGGGTTTGCGCGGGCTGTAAGGTCCCGGTTCGTAACCCTCCAGGTCCACGTAACGCATATGCCGGCGCTGCATGGAGAAGGCATAGGTCACTTCGATCTGCTGCAGCAATTCCTGGGTTTCATCATCGAGGGCCTCGTAGGCTTTGGCGAGGTCGCCGAATCCGGTCATGCCGTCTTCCTCGGCGCAGACCACGGCGCGGAGCAGGGCACCGCGATTGGGTTTGCCGGTGTAGTGCAGGTCCATGTGCCAGTCGAGGCGGCTGACGATTTCCTCGCCCTTGTAGCTGGCGGTGAGGTATTTCTCCTTCTCCGGGTCGTTGGCGAGCATGAACAGTTCGGGATATTCCTCGGAGCGGGTCTCGGAAATGGGATGGACTTCCAACGGCCCGAAGATGCGGCTGAAGGCGATCTGCCGTTCCGGGTTCACATCCTGCCCGCGAAACAACAGGATGCCATGCTCGTCCCAGAGGGCGGACAGGGTCGCCTGTGTGTCTTCATCCAGTTCTTCGGTGATGTCGAAACCGTGGACCTCGACACCGACGTTTTGCAGGGGGGTGATTTCAAGGCTCATGGGCTACTCCAGCAGATCCGGGTCGCGGCGCAATTCACGTCGCGCCATGGCTTCCCACAAAAAGGGAAAGCCGTTGGCATCGGGCAGGGCTATGGCTGCAACCTGCTCCTCGGTCAGTGGCACACCACCGCCGGCCAGTTCGATTTCGTAGGCGCGCTTGCTGCGCCACTCCAGGGTAATCACGCGCAGGTGTGCCTGGCGTAAATCGCGCCCAACCACCAGGGAGCCGTGGTTGGCCAGCAGGGCCCACTTGGCGTCACCGAGTGCTTCGACGGCGGCCATGGTCTTGTCTGTATCCTCGAAGGTGCCGGCGTACTCGTTGTAGAGGGGCAGGGGGCCGTCGACATAGGCGCCGGCCTGGTCGTAGACCGGGGGCACGCGGTGCATATTGGCCCAGATACCACTCCACTGGGCGTGGTTGTGAATGACCACGTGGATGTCCGGGCGGTGTTCGTGTAACTGCAGGTGCAAACCGATGGCGGGAGTGACGTTCCAGTCGCTGTCGAGTATCTCACCCTGATCGTTGATGGTGACGATATCGCTGGCATTGACCTCGTCCCAGGCCAGCTCCCAGGGATTGGTCAGGATGTTGCCGTTGTCCAGGCGGTAGGTGATATGGCCGGCAATGTGTTCGTTCCAGCCCTCATGAAACAGCATCCGGCACATCAGGGCTACCTGGGCCTTTTCGCTGAGCTCGGGCAACAGCGGTCTGCGACCTGGATTGGGTGCGAACTGCTTGACGATGTCGGCGTTGATGCCGGGAATGGTGGCCATAAAACACCCCGCGCGTGTGGGCAATCTGCAGGCAGTTTAGGCATAATGCCGAGCATGAGCAAAGCGGAGAGCAAAGCACAGTCCAAACGACCGGGCAGTGGCACAAAATTTAATACCGACCAGGGCTTTAGCGCCATCAAGGACGGGATTAAGGAAAACCCCAACCGGGACATTCCCCACCAGCGCAAGCCGCCCTGGCTGCGCATGCGCATGGAGCGCAGCGAGAAGTTTTCCGCGGTGCAGGAAACCGTGCGCGAACATCGCCTGGCGACGGTCTGCGAGGAAAGTCACTGCCCCAATATGGGCGAGTGCTGGAGTAACGGCACGGCCACCATCATGCTGATGGGGGCTGTGTGCACCCGCGCCTGTCGCTTCTGTGCCGTCGATACCGGCAATCCCGGCGGTTGGCTGGATGCAGAGGAACCGGCCAATGCTGCCCGCTCGGTGCAGTTGATGAACCTGCGCTATGTCGTACTCACCTCGGTGGACCGCGACGATATCGACGATGGCGGCGCGGCCCACTATGCGGCCTGTGTCAAAGCCATTCGCGAGGTGAACCCGACGACCGCGGTGGAAGCCTTAACCCCGGATTTTTCCGGCAGCAGGAGCGCCGTGGAAACTGTGGTGAATTCAGGTCTGCAGGTCTTCGCCCAGAACCTGGAAACCGTTGAGCGGCTCACACATAGAGTTCGCGATCCACGCGCCGGCTACCAGCAGACCCTCGACGTGCTGGCCCACGGGAAATCGGTGCAGCCCGAGGTACTGACCAAGTCCAGCCTGATGCTGGGCCTGGGTGAAACCGAAGAAGAAGTACTGCAGGCCATGGGCGACCTGCGCGAACACGGCGTGGATATTCTCACCCTGGGCCAGTACCTGCGGCCGACGCCCAACCACCTGCCGGTGGAGGAATTCGTCCACCCGGACCAGTTCGCCGCCTACCGGGAACAGGGGCTGGAGCTGGGTTTCATCGAGGTGGCCTCGGGGCCCCTGGTGCGTTCCAGCTATCGCGCCGACCGCATCCTTGAGCAAAACAACCTGGGCCTGCCCCTCGATCCCGGCCGCATCAAGGCGGTCAATCTCGACTAAGCGCCTTAACTCGTCGGCGCTGCAATCAGTTTGCGAATGGCCTTGTCGCTCTCGATGGCGATAAAACTGGGCAGTATGCACAGTGCGATTATCGGCCACCATTCGGCGGGAAACTCGGCGGTGCGGAACAGGGCCGCGGCCTGGGGTACCAGGGTCGGGATAAAGCGGATAGCGACGCTGATAACAATGCCGCCCAGCAACCAGCGGTTGGAGAAGGGGTTGATGGTAAACGCTGAATCGTGGATGGAGCGCGCGGAGATCACGTAACCGAAATGAGCCAGCAGGATGGCCCAGAAGGCGGCGGTCTGGGCCTGGGTCAATAACAGGGCGTCGACGATTTCACCGTCGACCACCGCGGCGGCACCGAAGTGGTGGTAGACCAGGAAGCCGGGAATAGAGATCGCCAGCCCCATAATGACCACGCGTTCCATGAAAAGGCGATTGATGATATGGGACCCGGCCGGTCGCGGGGGTTTTTCCAGCAGGCCTTTTTCCTTGCCCTCCATCATCAATGGCATGGTCAGCAACACCGAGTCGAGCAGGTTGATCCACAGAATCTGCACCGGCTCCAGCACGAAGCGGGCGCCGAAAATCGGGATGAATGAGGCCATGAGGATTGCGCCCATGATCAACAGGGCCTGGGCGGCGTTGGTGGGCAGGGTGTAGAGAATCGCTTTCTGCAGGTTATTCCAGGCGTGGCGACCTTCCTCCACTGCGGCGACGATGGTGGCGAAGTTGTCGTCGGCCAGTACCATGTCGGAGGACTCCCGCGCCACCTCGGTGCCGGAAATACCCATGGCTACACCGATATCGGCGGCCTTCAATGCTGGCGCGTCGTTGACCCCATCGCCGGTCATGGCGACCACGTGGTTGGTTTCCTGCAGGGCCTCGGCAATGGCCTTCTTGTGCTCGGGTGCGACCCGGGCAAACACCGAGACTTCCTCGGCGATAGTGCGCAGTTCGCTGCGGTCGCCGTCGATTTCGGTGAGTTCGGCGCCGGTCAAGGCCCGCTGCGCATCGATACCGAGTTGGCGTGCTACCGCCTGCGCGGTGTCCGGGTGATCGCCGGTAATCATTACCGTGCGGATCCCCGCACGTTTGCATTGTTCAACCGCCAGGATCGCGGATTCCCGGGGCGGATCGATCATGCCCTGCAAACCCACGAAACACATCTCGCTGAGGTCTTCCAGGCGCAGGTCCCTGCGATCCGTTGGAATCTCCTTGATAGCAAAGCCCAGGGTGCGCAGGGCATCCCTCGCGAAACCGCTTGCCTCCTCCAGTGCGTCTGACGGGTCCAGGTGAATCGATTGACCCTCCGCATCCTGGGTGGTGCTGCACATCTCCAGAACCACTTCGGGCGCACCTTTCACCAGTACCAGGCGGTGATCCTCGATGTCGACCAGTACCGCCATGTACTTGGTGGAAGAATCGAAGGGAATTTCTTCCAGGCGATGAACCCCGTCGACCACCAGTTCGGCCTTGGCACCGGAAATCCGCAGTGCCAGCTCGGTTGGGTCACCACTGCCGCCGGCACCGCTCAGGTGCGCGTTATTGCAGTGGAAACCGCACTGCAGCAAACGCATCAGCGCCGGTTTGTGCTGCGGGGATTGTGCCTGCCCATCCAGTTTGAATTCCCCTTCGATGTCGTAGCCGACACCACTGAGTGAAAACTCCTCGGCGCCGGCGTAGACCCGCGTCACCGTCATGTGGTTCTCGGTGAGGGTACCGGTCTTGTCAGAGCAGATGACTGAGGTGGCGCCCAGGGTCTCGGCGGCGGGCAGTTTGCGGATCAGTGCCTTGCGGCCTGCCATGACCATGCCGGACAGGGCCAGGATGGAGGTCACCAGGGCGGGTAACATTTCCGGGATCGCGGCAACCACCAGCGAGATGGCGCCGAGGAAGCTGTAGGTAATGGCATAGCCCAGGTAGATGCCGAGGGCGAAGTTGAAGGCGCCGACCACCAGGATCGCGATGATCAGGGTGTGCACGAATTCCTTCATCTTGCGCTGCAGCGGCGTCAGGTGGCTTTCGGCGGTTTTCACCATGTCGGCAATACGGCCGAACACGGTGGTGCGGCCGGTTTCCACAACCACGGCCCTTGCCGTTCCCCGGGTTACATAGGTACCGGAAAAGCCCATATTGCCCTGGTCGCCGGGCACCAGGTTGGTTCCGGACAGTGCCTCCGATTTTTTCAGGACCGGGATTGACTCGCCGGTCAGCGCGGATTCATCCACGTGGGTGTTGGCGATTTCCACGAAGCGCACATCGGCGGGGATTTTGTCGCCGCTCTCCAGCACCACCATGTCGCCCGGTACGAGTTCCCGTGCCGGGATGCGGCGCTGGTCCCTGTCGCGCACGACCAGGGCTTCCTGCACCATCATGTTGCGCAGGGCGTCCAGGGCACCTTCGGCCTTGCCCTCCTGCACGAATCCGAGAATAGCGTTAAGCATCACGACACTGAGGATGACGATGGTGTCCGGCAGCATGTGGCTGCCCAGTGCCGTGAGCACACCGGTCACCATGGCAGTGACCAGCAGGATGATGACCATGGGATCGTTGAACTGGCGCAGGAAACGCAACCAGGCGGGTGTTTTCTTGAACTCTATCTCGTTGGGCCCGAACTGCCCCAGGCGGGCGCGGGCGACATCGTCAGTGAGTCCGGTAGGGCGGGTGTCCAGCTTTTCCATAACACCGTCACTCGACAGTGCATACCAGTTCTCACCCGTGGACTGCTGTGCGTCGGCAGCCTGGTCCATGTTACTCCACCGCCCGTTCCACTGCGCGCAGGAAGGCCGGACGGGCCTGGTTGCGCTCCAGGTAGGCAGCCAGGGTCGGGTAGGGTTCGAGCAAACCGAGTCGTTCGCCCATGGAGACCATATAGGTGATGCCGAAATCGGCGCCGCTGATGTTCTCTCCGAGGATGAAAGGATTCTCTCCCAGCTTGTTGGCGATGTGACCGAAGTGCAGTGCCACCTCCGGGTCTGCAAATCCATCGAGCAGCGGCTGTGGCTGGCCGCTGCGCAGCACCAGCAGTTTCAGGAACAGGGGCACGAATACCGAACCCTCGGGGTAGTGCAGCCACTGGGTATATTCCCCCCAGGCTGCGAGATCTGTCCGCGGTGGTGCAAACTTTCCCTGCTGATCGTGTTTTTCCAACAGGTAGGCGGTGATCGCTCCGGATTCCGATAAGACCAGGCCGTCGTCGTCGATCACCGGCGACTTGCCCAGGGGGTGGATATTTTTCAGTTCCGGCGGTGCCCGCATGGTTTCGGGGTTGCGGTGGTACTCGACCAGTGAGTAATCCAGTTCCAGCTCTTCCAGCAACCAGACGGTGAATATGGATCGACCGATACGGAGATGGTGGATGGTCAACATAATAGGTTCCTCGGCGTCGATTAGAGTTTAAACACTCGCTCGGCATTTTCATGCAGAAACTTCGGCCAGACTTCTTCTTTGAAAGGGACTTGAGGCAGATCAGAAAAAATCCGCTCCAGTGACAGGCCCATGGGATAGTAACCCGCGTACATGACCTTGTCGCCACCCCGGGTATTGGCGTAATCGATGATGTCCTTCGGGTAGTACTTCGGGGCAAAGGCGCTGGTGGAATAGTAGAGGTTGGGGTATTTCAGCATCAGCTTCCAGGCCAGCTCTGTCCAGGGTTCGGCGCCGTGGCGCATCACGATTTTCAGTTCCGGGAAGAACCAGCAGACTTCATCGAGGTGCTCCACCTTCTGCGGTTCCATCGGCAGTCGCGGGCCGGGTACCCCGACACACAGGCAGATGGGGATATCCAGGTCCACGCAGGCCGCGTAGATCGGGTACCAGCGTTTGTCGTTGATGGCGGCCTGGGGAATCGTGCCGGAGGGAAAGCCGGTCACCGCCTTGATGTCGTACTCATCCTTCAGTTGTCGGATCTTGCGTACTTCTTCCATGCCCAGGTTGGGATTGCACTCGTAGCTGGCGAAAAAGCGATCAGGGTGAGCCTTGAGGGCCTTTTCGTGGGTTCGCTCGGGATCCCCGCTGATGCCGATCATGGAGCGCGCAATGCCGTACTTGTCCATCTGCTCGATGGTATAGGCGATACCGTCGGCAATATCCTTGAGGTCCGGCACATTGAACATGTACTGGGCCGGCATGCTGAACATCTCGCGACTTTCCTGGTCCAGGAACATCGGCTTCATCCAGTCGTACCAGTGATTGCGCTCGTCGCTGGGGATTCCCATCATCAGGTCGATGATGCCGATGCCGGCGGGGATGGACATGTTATTCTCCGCTAAAAGGGGTCAGACCCCTTAATATTAAGGGCTCTGACCCCTTTATGGATAGCTTATGAAAAACCTGCAGGACAAAATTATTCTCGTTTGCGGCGGGGCCACGGGGATTGGGGCGGAAACGGCGCGCCAGCTCAGTGCGGCCGGTGCACGGGTCGCCCTGGGAGACATAAACCTGGAGGTGGCGCAGCAGACGGCGGCCGATTGCACCGGCGACGTGGTCGCCTTCCAGTACGACCAGGCGGACGAGGCTTCGATCAATGCCCTGGTGGAACAGGCAGTTGAGCATTTCGGCGGGCTCAACGGGGTTTTTGCCAATGCGGCCGACCTGCAGACAGTGCTGGTCGACGGCGATGTCCTCAGTAATGACATCGGCATCTGGGAGCGCACCCTGTCGGTAAACCTGACCGGCACCGCCATGATTATCCGCGCAGCCCTGCCGCATCTCCTGAAAGCCGGGGGTGGCGCCATTGTCTGCACCTCCTCCGGTGCCTCGACTATCGGTGAGCCCGAACGCGTCGCCTATGCGGCCTCGAAAGCCGGCATCAATGCGATGTGCCGCCACGTTGCCTCGCGCTGGGGCAAAGAGGGGATCCGCTGTAACAGCCTCGCGCCGGGCCTGGTAGTCACCGAGCAATTGCAGGAAGGCATGGGCCAGGAATTCCTGGACAAGCTGCTCAAGGGCGTGAATTCCACCCGCCACGGGGAGCCGGCAGATATCGCTGCCAGTGTGGTCTTCCTGTTGTCCGACGAGGGCGAGTGGGTCAACGGCCAGACCTGGCATGTGAATGGCGGAGTGTTCTACGGAACTTGAGGAACCCGGACTTGAGTTATTGGCGTCATCTTTTCCTGCTTGCGGTCTGTGCCCTGCTGGCCGCCTGCGGCATGTTGCGACCCGACCTGGGTGATCCGCCGTCGCCGCCGGTATTCAGCAGCGCCGAGACTGCACAACTGGTGGTGTACCGGCCCCGCCAGACTGTTCATCGCAAAACCGATATCTATCCCGATGTTTTGCTCGACGGCACCTCCCTCGGATCCCTGCGCTACAACGGCTACCTGGTTTATCCCACGGCACCGGCGGACGCAGAACTCCTGATCAGCGGGAAGGGCGGTCGGGCCAATGAGTGGATCTTCCCGGAACGCAGGCTGCCGATTCAGCTCGAGGCCGGCAAGACACTCTATGTTCGCCTGATTGTGCGCTACGAAAGCGGCGGCCTGACCAGGCCTGGAGATTACAGCCTGGAAGTGCGCCCGGTGCGCGAGGGCACCGCACTGGTGGAAATGGAGGGGTCGCGGTACCTGCGTTAAAAAGGGTTCTGACCCCTTTTACTTCAAGCTCTGGGCCAGGGCCCGGGCTGCCTTGAGCTTGGCGTGAAAAGTCGGGTTATTGGCGGCGGACGCGGTCGGCTGGCTTGAAAACCAGGCCATTACCGTGTTGGCGCTCTGGTTGATGTAGATAACCTGGCCGTGGATGCCCACGGCTGCGTATTCGCCACCACGCGGATTCAGTACCCACCACATATTGTGATAAGCAAGCCAGGGATCCCTGCTGTACTTGGCATTGCGGCGCATATTGTTGATATGGCTGCGGTTGAGGCGCACGGTCTGGTCGATCCAGATGGCGGGAATGACCTGCTCGCCGTTGAAGCGGCCGCGGTCTCGCACCATCATGCCGAACTTCGCCGCGTCCCTCAGGGTCGAGTTCATGCCGCCGGTGGCAACCGGCATGAAAGCCCGGTCGACGATGATGTAGGCATCGTGCTCAGCCCCCAGTTTGGACCAGATGTATTTCTGCAGGTACTCCTGCAGGGGCATGCCGCCGACCCGCGCTGACATCCAGCCCAGTACATCGGCATTGGATGAGTTGTAGTCGAAGGCATCGCCGGGCTTCAGCGATTTGTCCGGTTTGATGAAGTTCACCAGGAAATCGTGCACGCCGTAGATCTCGCTGTCGCCCGGCTGCACGTCTGCAGCACCTGGCAGCCAGGCCATGTTCAGTGCGGGCGCATAGTAGCGGAAGAAATCGGATTTCTGGTCGGTGTAGTTTTCCTTGAAGTCGATGGCGGTGGCGTGGTCCAAAACCTGTTGCACGTTGGCCCTGGCGAAACCGCTCTTCCCCAGTTCGGGGATATGATCGGCGGGAGATTCCTGCAGGTCGATGTCGCCACTGGCCAGCAACAGTCCGAAGGCGGTGGAGACCAGGGACTTGGTCATGGAAAACCAGATGTGCTGGTCGTGTTCACCGAAGTCGTGGAAGTAGCGTTCGTGCAGGATCTCGTTGCCGCGGATGACAACGACACCGTCGGCGCAGTTATCGGTGAATACCCGGTCGAATGCCGCGCTGTCCCAGCCCTCGATGGTGCCCCGTTCGAATTCGTGGATCTCGCCCTCCCGGGGAATCATCACCACATTCATCGGTGCGCCGGCATTGCGGAATGCCCATTGACTGAACGGTCGCTCGCGGTAGTTGTTGAAGGTCACCTGGGAGTCCCGCGCCGGTGGAACGCCGCGCATCACATCCTGTGCAGACGCCGCGGCTGCGCCAAGCAGCAGCGCAAGGCAGACGAGTCGGAACCAGTCAGGCTTTGGGAATGAAGCGGAAAGAGGGATCTGTTTCATCACGAGCGGATTCCTTGTTCGGTGCGTCGATCACGGGTACGCCATTGACCGACTGTGTATCCAGTACGTGTTCGCGGTGCACGATAAGCCACCGGCCGTCCTGTTTCTGCCAGCGGTCCAGGTAGCGACCGCGTACGACGGTCTCAATCATGTCATCGCCCTCGCGCATCCACAAGACCACGGTGGCACAGGCTTCGCTGCTTGCACTGTCGCCGTCCAGTTCGATCAATACGTTGGTGATCTGGTGGGAGTGGCGCTCCATGGCGGCATGGGTTTCCCAGGCCCAGTCCACGAAACCGTGGCCGCTGCCCTTGTAGATGTCGTAGTAGTTCACCGTCGCATCGGCGCTGAACACATCGTAGGCCATGGACATGTCCATGCGATCCAGCCCGCGGCAGTAGCGACTCAATACATCCCGGATAGCCAGTTTGTCTTCGGTTGCTTGCATGGTTCAGTTTCCTGTTTGTGTTGAATCCTGGTTGGAGCTGGCGGCTAGATCGATGACCGTGTTCATCCAGTAGCGGTGTGACAGGAGGAACTGGTAGGAGAGGGCGCCCAGGGTGAACAGCATGGCCACGATCCCCAGTACCCGGCCGTCTTCGAGTAGCCAGAGGGCCACACCGAACAGGGCCAGGATGACCACCAGGGCGGCAGAGATCGAATAATCACGCCAGGTTGCCGGTGGGGCGTGGCGAAAGAAGTATGCGTTTTCCGGGTCCTGGCGAGCGCGTCGGAAGGCGATGTGGCTGGCGCCGGTACACAGGCCGAAGATAATGGCCTGGACCATGAACCAGGGACCCAGGGTAGCGGGTCCCATCAGGTCGATCATGCTGAATTCCAGTAAGCCGATGGCGAAGGGAATAATGGTGTCTTCCATGGTGGGCATCCAGCGGAAACGCAGCACCAGGCTGACGTACATCAGCCAGACCAGCAGAATACCCATCAGCATTGCCAGTAACTGCAGCCAGCCCAGGGTTGCCGTCAGTCCACCCTGCCAGAGGAAGTCACTGGCCTGGAAACGGTTCCAGTAGAGTTCCAGGGCCAGGGCCTGGATCATGCTGAGAACAGTGATGACGATAGACGGGAGCAAGTCCCGTGCGCGTTCGATTTGTCTGTCCATGGTGCTTACCCGCGAGTTTAGACTGTGATTACTTTAGCCCCAGTCGTGGCCTGCGGCTATGCCTAGTCGGCTGTGCTGTCCACCACCAGTTCAATACGCTCACCGCCCCGGCCGCGTAACAGCTGGACTGGCTGCCCGGCGTAGGGGAAGTCGCTGAGAGCCTGGCCCGCGGACCGCTCTCCCACCTCGACCAGCAGGCTGATACTAAGGATTGGCGAGGCCGTCGACGGCTTTGAGCCCGCCGGGTAGTGATCGACCTCGAGGGCGAATTCCGGCGTGACTGAGACCATGGCCAGTTCAAACATCGTGTCTGCGGGCAGTAACAGGCGGTCGGCCAGCACCGCGATCCGGTAGGGGAATGGGCCTACCACCCGCATACCCAGTTCCCCGCTGTAAAAATCCAGGGCCCCCGCTAAATCCGTGCTGCCGGTGACCATCATGAAGGGGCGATCGACGCGCGAACGGGCCTGCACCGGTGTCAGCGTCATCGTTTCCGGTTTGACCACCTGGCTGAAGTAGACCAGCTCACCGGCGGGACCCGTTGCCTGCATGGCTTTCACGTTTTCTTTGTCACTGATCCAGGCCGGTGGATAGAGGATTTCAAACGGCGAATCGTTCAGGGCGTCGGCCAGGGCGTTCACGTCCTGCACCAGCAGTTCCATCGCTGTCCAGCCACTGGCCAGCTCCTCGATGTCCCCGGCGTCTGCCTCCACGAATCGCAGGTAGGTTTCAGCACCGCTGGCCGCTTGCATCACCCGGTAGTGATTGCCCGCGAGTTGCTCGCGTTCCCAGAGCTTTGCCTGTGCGCCGCTGACGACACCGCTGGATACAGTCTCGTAGTCCAGAAACTCCCGGTAAACCCCTTCGGATTCCCCCAGGTTGGTGGTGAGCAGCGTCACCAGCAGCAGGGTCTTGATCACGTACATGGCTCTACATTACCGCGATTTCATACGGGCATGCGATGCCTGCACAGCCCATGGTGCAATAGATTGCACCGGGGCGGACCGGCAGGACTGCCGACTTGTCGGCAACACCGGGCCTGGCCTATGTTGTGAGGCATGTATTTCGATGTCGGCTACTGGTGGCGGGTGGTACGCCATGTCTGGACCCTCAAGCACTGGCCTGGACGCAGCCGGCTGTTGTTCCGGCTGCTGTTCATCGTACCGCTCAGCAGCGCCGTACACGCGGTTTTCTTCCTGCTCGACTACCTGTTTTTCCCCCGGCTCTGGACGCAGCAGGTAGAGGCGCCGATTTTCATCGTCGGCCATGCCCGCAGCGGCACCACCCTGATGCACCGGCTGCTGTCCGCGGACGGTGATCGCTTCAGTTACTTTCTCTACTGGGAGATGTTTTTTCCGTCCCTGTTGCAGAAAAAGCTGATCCGCCTGCTCGGCTGGATCGATAATCACTTTCTCAACGGGTTCTGCCATCGCGCCCTGGTCGCCTGGGACGACAAGACCTATGGCCCCTACCGCCACATGCACAATATGAGCCTGTGGAATGCGGAGGAAGACTGTTTTGCCATGCAGGCCGCCTTCGTCACCCAGCAGTGGTCCCTGGAAGTCCCCATGATGGATGTCATCGACGTCTTCCATGTCGATAGTATGGGTGAGCGGCGCCGGCGCTGGATGCGCCACTACAGCGAGCTGGTAAAGCGACAGCTGGTGCTGAATGGCGGTGACAAAATTCACCTGTCCAAGAACCCGGTCATGAGTGGCTGGGTCGATGCGCTGATCGAAACTTTCCCCGGTGCGCGCTTCGTGGTGATGCTGCGCGATCCCGCCGATTGTATTCCGAGCTGTCTCAAGCTGGTCCAGGCCACCTGGCAGGGCAAGGGCTGGGAGCGCCCGGATTTTGAGGAGTCCCTGCGTATCCTCACGGATATTTCCTTCGAGCACTTCAGTAATCCACAGCGTGTGCTCGCCGCCCACCCGGATACCGCCCGCATCGAGGTGGACTACCGTGTGCTCACGGCCTCGCCGCGGGAGACCGTTCTCGACGTTTACCAGGCGCTGGGGATCGACATCGATGAGGACTTTGACCGCTGGCTGCAGGCCCAGGCAGAGCGGGAAAAGAAACACCACTCCCGGTTTGATTACAGCCTGGGCGAGTTCGAGGTCTCCGCGGAGCGTATCGAGACCGAACTGGCCGACTTCTACGGGCGGTATGGCTGGCCCCGGCAAAGCGGATAGCATCGGCCCGGCGGTGGTCTATTATTGTTAGCGATCCACTGTGGAACAGGGCAAGCATTAATGGACTTCAGAATTCTTTTCGCCGGGATGGCGGTGTGGCTGGCCGGCTGTGTCAGCGTCAGTGAACCAACTATCCAGACCGGGGTGAATGCCGAGATCATCGGCGGCAAGCTGCACCGGGTCGACAATGCCACCATGGGTATCGTCTATGTCGATCCAGACGCAGACTTCAGCCGATACAGCCGGGTCATGGTCGACCCACTGGGTGTCGATAATGTCGAGATTATCCAGCCGGGCCGCAGTGTCGCCAGTCGGGCGAGCAGGGATGACTGGGAGCTTGACGATCGCGACCGCAAAGCCCTGCAGGATACCTTTGCCAACTCCATGCGGATCAACCTGGAGGAGAAGGGCGACTACCCCATCGTGACCCAGGCCGACGATGATGTGCTGCGCATATCGGCGAAACTGGTGTCTTTCGCTCCCAACGCGCCCAGGGACGATGCCCGCTCGCGCTCCATCGGTCGCAGCCGCACCTACAGCGAGGGCTTCGGCACCCTGTCGATCAGCATCAGTTTTTCCGACGCGGAGAGCGGCGAGGTGCTGGCGCTGGTCAAGGACAGCAAGGAAGGGTCCAATATGTGGGGCGTCAACAATCGCGCCTCCAATCTTGGCGAGGTCAGGTTCATATTCAATAGCTGGGCACGGGCGATCCGAGCGCGGCTCGATATTATTAACGGACATTGAGGTAAGCCGGTTATGGCGACCGGACTAGTTTGAGGTAGGCGCAATGATCAAACAAAATCGCTCCCTGGCGGTGAAACTCACCCTGTTTTTCTGCCTGCTTGTCCCGGCAATGGCGCCGCAGGCAGATCTCCGCGACGAGATTTTCGATATCGTCGAAGATGCGACGATTGGTGAGCAAGCCTACCTGTTGCCCGAGCCTCTGCGTGCAGGGGATTTAATCCACCTGTTCTACCTGCAGCGCGACTACCAGCCGGCCTGGGAAGGGCGCGAGCGGGTCGACGAGGTGGTGGAGGTTCTGGGGCGGAGTGCCGCACATGGGCTCAATCCCGAGGACTATCACTACTCGGCGTTGCGCGCGCTCGCAGAGGAGTACGACAGTCGCCGTTTCCAGCGAGATCCGGTGAGGGCCCGCTTCGACGTCCTGCTGAGTGACGGGGTCCTGCTCTACGCGCGCCATCTCCAGCAGGGAAAAGTCGACCCATCGCGCTTTGAGCCAACCTGGAACTTCACGGTCCCGGATTTTTCCCCGGAGCGTGTCACCGCAGCACTCACCTCGGCCATCGAGGAGGACAGGGTCGTTGCCACGCTGAGTGGGCTCGAGTCGGATATCCGCTTCTATCGCCTGCTAATGGCGGAGCTGCAGCGCTACCGCGATCTCGAGGCTGAGTACGAGTTCAGCCAGGTGCCGACGGATACCGTGCTGCGACCGGGAATGACCCATGACGCTGTGCCGGCACTGCGCGAGCAATTGAGGCGGCTGGGCCTGGCACAGCCCGCGGCGGGTGAGGCCAGCTTTTTCGATGAAGCACTGGAGGCCGCCGTTCTCAGTTTCCAGCGCCTGCACGGTCTGGACGCCGATGGCATCGTCGGTCGCGGCACCTTCGCTGAGCTCAATACCAGTTATGCCGATCGGATCGGGCAGATAAGCATCAACCTGGACCGGGTCCGCTGGATCCAGAACGATTTCCCGGCGGAACTCGTGATCGTCAATGTTGCGGGCTACGAGATGTACTACTTCCGTCAGGACCAGCTGTTCTGGGAAACCAACGTCATGGTGGGCACCATCAAGCACCAGACACCTTTTTTCCACTCCCGCATGAAGTACCTGGTGCTAAACCCGGACTGGACGGTGCCGCGCAGCATTATTCGCCGCAGCCTGTTCCCCAAGTTCAAGGCCGACCCGGCCTATGTCACCGAGCACAATTACAAGCTCTATGACCGCGACGGCAACGAGGCCGACCCGATGACCATGGACTGGGGCAGTTACTCCGCCGGCAGATTCCCCTACCGCGTGGTGCAACAACCCGGGCCCAACAACGCGCTGGGCCTGGTGAAATTCATCTTTCCCAACCAGTATGCGATCTACCTGCATGACACGCCCTCACGTGCTCTTTTTGAACGCACCACCCGCGCCTTCAGTGCGGGTTGCATCCGGGTGCGGGATCCCCTGCATTTCGCTGACCTGTTGCTGGAAGACCAGGACAAGTGGTCCCGGGACAGAATCGACCAGGTCATCGAAGGGGGCAAGATGCAGGTGGTGCACCTGAGCGAGCCACTGGAAGTCATGTTGATGTACTGGACCGCCAGTCCTACCCCCGATGGGAAAATACAGTTCCACCCGGACATTTACAGCCGAGACGACAAGACTCTCGCCGCCTTGAGGGAGGAACCCCGCTGGGACGACAGCTGATAGTCTCATTAGTGGGCTTGCTGCTCGCTTCATCGCTGCACGCGGAGCCCATGTTGCTGGCTATCCAGGGGCACTCCGTCCGTGAGCCCGTGTTCAGTACCTTCGCCCTGTCCGGGCAGATGGTGCGGATTGGCTTGTTACCCTATGCGGGCGCGCCGATCGAGGTGACCCTGCGCGGTCGGCCGGTGGGCGAGCGCACCGCCGATGGCTGGCTGGTACCGGCACCCGCCGCCCCCGGACTCTATCCCCTGCGTATTCGCCGCACGGACAATGACGAAGAAAGCCTGTTGCAGCTGTGGGTGCTGACGCCAGCAAGCGCCGTGCAAGATGAGTCTCTCAATGGCTACCGCATGGGCCCTTATCCACCGCCGCGCAGCAATCGCCGCAATTACGAGCCACCGGCCGGCTTTATCGAGGTCACGAAAGACAATATCGATACCCCGCTGAGTACGAATTTCACCCTGCGCCAGTTTCTCTGCAAGCAGGAGTCCGACTACCCCAAGTACGTGGTTGTGCAGGAAAGCCTTCTGGTGTTGCTGGAGCGTCTGCTGGCGGAAGTGCGTTCCCGCGGGCACGACATTCCGACCTTCGGCATTATCAGCGGTTACCGCACACCCTGGTATAACAAGCGCATTGGCAATGTGCGCTACTCGCGCCATGTCTACGGCGACGCCATGGATATCTTCATCGACGCGGATGGAGACGGCCGCATGGATGACCTGAACCGGGACGGCTGGTTCAACGCGGCCGATATCCAGCAGTTTTACGAACTGGTCAATGAGGTCAAGGCCAGGCCGGAAAACGCGCTGCTGGTCGGCGGTGTCGGGCGTTACAACAAGACCAGCCGCCACGGCGGCTTCGTGCATGTGGATACCCGCGGCTACCGCGCGAGATGGTAATGTGGCGGCCTGGGTTACACTGTGGAAATAGCGACGGGAGATAGACTGTGTTTGTGAGATTGCTGGCCTGTATCGGGCTGTATTGCGCCCCGCTGGTTTGCGCGGAGACCCTGGTAATCGCCCACCGCGGTGCCAGCGGCTACCTGCCGGAGCACACCCTGCCTGCCGTGGCCATGGCACATGCCATGGGCGCGGACTACATCGAGCAGGATGTGGTAATGACCAAGGACGATGAGCTCATTGTCCTGCACGATATCACCCTGGATCACACCACCGATGTGGCGCAACGCTTCCCCGACCGGGCCCGGAAGGGCGGGCATTTCTATGCCATCGACTTCACCCTCGCTGAAATCAAGCAGCTGCGAGTGGGAGAGCGACGCAATGAGGAGGGTAGAGCCGTGTTCCCGGATCGCTTTCCCAGCGACCCGCAAATTCTGCGCATTCCCACCCTGGCCGAGGAAATCGAACTGATCCAGGGCCTCAACCGCAGTACCGGTCGCCAGGCAGGTATTTATGTCGAGCTGAAGAAGCCGGCCTTTCACGCCGAGGCGGGCAAGGCGTTTCCGGGCACGGTGCTGCAGACCCTCTACCAGTACGGCTACCGCAATGCCGGGCACCGCGCCTACCTGCAGTGTTTCGATGCCGACACGGTTAAATATCTGCGCGCGCACACGGGCCTCAAGCTGGTCTACCTGATGGAGGACAAGAACCTCACTGCCGAACGGGCGAAGGAAATCGCCGAGTGGGCCGACGGCGTGGGTCCCTGGATTGGTTACCTGGTTGAGGCGGAAGAGTTCGTGGTGGCAGCCCAGGAGGCGGGTCTGGAGGTACACCCCTTTACCTTCCGCGCCGACCGGCTGCCGCGGGAGTTCCGCAATTTCGATGCGCTGCTCAACCATTTCATCACTCGCATGCAGGTCGACGGTGTCTTCACCGATCACCCGGACCGGGTACGGCGGTTCGTGGACGCACGGTAATGATCGAACCCGGTAAACCGGTACATGTGGTCAGTTGCCACGCCGAGGGCGAGGTGGGGGATGTCATCGTCGATGGGGTGGCGCCGCCACCGGGCGATACTCTCTGGGAGCAATCCCGCTTTATCGCCGAGGATGAAACCCTGCGCAACTTCGTACTCAATGAACCCCGCGGTGGTGTGTTTCGCCACGTCAATCTGCTGGTGCCGCCAAAGAACCCTGAAGCGCAGATGGGCTGGATTATCATGGAGCCCGAGGATACGCCGCCCATGTCCGGCTCCAACAGTATCTGTGTTTCCACCGTGTTGCTGGAAACCGGCATCATTCCCATGCAGGAACCTGAGACCCGGATGACCCTGGAAGCACCCGGCGGACTGGTGCGGGTGGTGGCCCAGTGCGAGGCCGGCAAGGTCAAACAGGTTACCGTGCGCAATGTCGCCTCCTTTGTCGATCGCGCCGACGCCACCATCGAGGTCGAGGGTTACGGCAGTCTGACAGTGGATACGGCCTACGGCGGTGACAGTTTTGTGATCGTCGACGCAGAGCAGCTCGGTTTTTCGATCACCCCGGACGAGGCGCGTGAGATGGCCGTGGCCGGTATTCGCATTACCAATGCGGCCAATGAACAACTCGGTTTTCACCATCCCGATAACCCGGAATGGCAGCATATCTCCTTCTGCCAGATCGCCGGGCCCCTGCGCCAGGAGGACGGAGCCTGGACCGGCCGCAACACGGTGGCGATACAACCGGGCAAACTGGACCGCTCACCGACGGGTACGGGCTGCTCAGCGCGTATGGCCTTATTGCATTATCGCGGCCTGATGAACCAGGGCGACCGCTATATCGCGGAATCGGTGATCGGCTCGCGCTTCAACTGTGCTATCGACGAGATTACCTCGGTCGGCGATAAAGCGGCTATTCACCCGCTGATTTCCGGCTGCGCCTGGATTACCGGTACTCACCAGCACAGCCTGGACCCGGAAGACCCCTGGCCCGGCGGCTACCGGGTGGCCGATACCTGGCCGAGGCTCTAGGCGTCGACTTTGCTATGCTAGGGCTAACCAAAACCGGGATGTGAGATGGCAGGGAAGGATTACTCAGAAGGTCGCTTCGGCGATTTCATGCGTCAGTGTGTACAACTGGGCCTGATCAACCCGGCAACCCTGCGTGCCCGCAAGCTGGCAGCGGAGCATTTACTGGTGGAGCTCAAATCCCATGAACGCAACGACCTGCGTCTGGTCGATGTGGATGAGCTCTGTTCGCGCTTCCATAAATTACAGGACTCCACGATCCGGCCCGAAAGCCTGGATGTGTACAAGACCCGCCTGCACGACGCGCTGACGGATTTTATCGCCTGGACCGACGATCCCGAATCCTTTGCGCCGAAGGAGAGCGAGTTCAAGGCCACCCGCGAAATGCTGCGCAAGGAGCCCGAGGGTCACAAGAAGGCGCGGGAAGAGCTGGCCCTTAACCCGCCGCGCAGCCCGCTGGAAATCTTTCCCGTGCCCATTCGCGCGGACCTGGTGGTTTACGTCCAGAACGTACCGCTGGACATGACGCCAAAAGAAGCGGAGAAGATCTGTGCCGTGGTCCGCGCACTGGCCGATCCGGACACCGGAGAGTAAGTCTTGAGCAGACTGATATTACTGGCGCCACTGATCCTGTTCGGCCTGGGCGGCATCTACCTGCTGATGCTGTTCCTGCAACCGGGCAATGAAGGGCGGGTTTTCGACAACCTGATCCCGGAGCTGATCGGTTTTTGCCTGGAAGGTTTCTTCCTGATCGGCTTGTTTTCGCTGATCCAGCGCCGCCGCGAGCGTGAGCGCAAGGAGGAACTGCGCCTGAGCCTGCGCGGCGCCCTGCGCGACATTATCAGCAATGTGGATATCGGGCTGCTCGGCGAAACCGCGGAACCGGCCGCCTCCCGCGCGCTGGAAGAGGATCCCAAGGTGGTGGCCTCGCTGATCATGAAACTGGCAGACAACCCCCTGGAGCTGGATGCCATGGCGCGTATCAAGTCCGTGGCCCAGCACAACCTCACCACCATCCACGACCTGATACCGGTGGCGGCCCAGCTCAGTGCCGATCACATTCGCTGGTGGCTTGCGATCACCGATAGCGTGCGCAACATCGCCGACGCCACCGATGCGGCTGAGGTCGGGGGCAACCTGCACCGTTTTCTCGCCAACCTGGGCGAATTCGACCAGCTGGAACTCTGAGCGTGGCCCTGACCGTTATCAGCGCCCGGGAGGTACGCCAGCTGCTGCCCATGGCTGAGTGTATCGAGGTGATGGCGGTGGCGATGGCTGCGGCATCCAGTGGCAGCATAGATATTCCTGCGCGGCAGTTCGCGCCGCTTATCGATGACAGCGGTTTGCTGGGTTTGATGCCGGGCTCGTCGAAAGAGCTGGGCAGCTATGGGGCCAAGCTGATTAGCCTGCACAGGGACAATCCTGAGAAGGGCTTGCCGACAGTCCAGGGTTTTGTCGCTCTGTTTGATTTTGCCACCGGCGTACCGACGGCCATCGTCGAGGGTGCGGAGATTACCGGTCTGCGCACCGCCGCCGCGTCCGGCCTGGCCACAGGATTACTTGCACGGGAAGACGCCCGCCGTTGTGGCATATTCGGTACCGGCGTGCAGGCGGTCAGCCATATCGATGCCATGTGCGCTGTGCGCCCGGTGGAGGAAATCCTCATCTGGGGGCGGAATAGCGAATCGACTGCTTTGTTTGCAGAGGCCCAGGCCGAGCGCACTGGGCTGATAGTACGGGCCACCGACGATCCCGCCGAGGCCGGGGCCTGTGACCTGCTGTGTACGGTGACGGCATCACCGGAACCGGTGCTGAAAGGGGAGTGGGTGCGACCCGGCGCCCACATCAACCTGGTCGGCGCCCATACCTTGGAGACCCGCGAGGCAGACACAGCGCTGGTCGCCAGATCCACCGTCTATGTGGACCTGCTGGCCTCGGCCCGTAACGAGGGCGGTGATGTGATGATCCCGGTGGCCGAGGGTGTTGTGGGCGAGGATCATATCGTGGGCGAGATCGGCCAGCTGGTGGGCGGAGAGATTCCGGGCAGGTCCGGCGCCGACCAGATCACCTTGTATAAGTCACTGGGAATAACCGCCCAGGACCTCTATGTCGCGCAGTCTGTTTTTGAACGCGCGCAGGCGGCAGGAATCGGCACCAAGGTTGACCTGTAGCAAGGCTGCGAAGGGAATTACGGCGCAAGCCTCTGTTAGACTAGTCCGATCTCAATAGCGGGGACCGGGAGCTTGGACCTGAAAACTTTGATCGGTGTTTTCCTCTCTGCCGGTATCGCTGCATCTGTGGCAGCCACCAGCATTGAATCCGAAGATCCCACCACAAGTTCAGCACCCCCGATGGATGCGCGCGCCTGGATCGCCGCGGCCATCGACCTGACCCGCGGCACTACCTCCTACGCGGAAATGAGCATGGTCATCCATCGTCCCGACTGGGAGCGTTCCTCGACCCTGCAGGCCTGGACCCGGGGCAGGGAAGACGCCCTGATCCGTTTCACGGCACCGGCCAAGGATGCGGGCAATGCGACCCTCAAGGACGGCGAGAAGATGTGGACCTTTACCCCCAAGCTCAACCGGGTGATTCGCCTTCCCTACAGTCTCATGTCCCAGAGCTGGGCCGGTTCCGATTTTTCCTACAACGACCTCTCCCGCACCGATGCGCTGCTGCACCAGTACGAGCTGTCTATCGTCGAGACTACGGAATCCGACGGCCACCAGGTCTATACCATCGAGGCGATTCCCTATGACACGGCACCGGTGGTCTGGGGCAAGGAAGTCATCGTGGTGCGAGACGACTATGTACTGCTGTCGCAGACCTACTTCGACCAGGATATGGAGCCGCTTAAGCGCCTGGAGGCCCTGGAAATCGGCGAGCTGGGCGGGCGCACGTTTTCTACCCGCATGCGCATGTACAAACTGGACGAACCCGGGCGCTATACCGAGGTCCACTACGAAAAGGCGGATTTCGATATTGAGCTGGAGGACGGTTTGTTCACGGTGTTCGCACTGAAAACAGGCAGGGCGCGGTGATCGCCTGGCGTAATCTCTGGCGCAACCGGCGTCGCACCCTGTTTACCGCCGGCGGTATCGCCTTTGCCTGCCTGTTGTTGCTGTTCAGTCGCAGCATGCAGCTGGGGAGCTATACAGGCATGATCGAGGCTGCCACCGACATGCTGTCGGGCCATATCCAGGTGCAGCACGAGAAATTCTTCGACGATCCCAAACTGGAGTACGTCGTCGGCGACGCCGATGCGCTCGCCAGCGAGCTGAGCCGGCATCCCGAAGTGATGTTGGCGTCACCCCGGGCCCAGGCCTTCGCCTTGCTCTCGGTTGGTGAGAAGAGCTTCGGTGCCCAGGTGATCGGGGTGGTCCCGGAAAACGAAAAAGAATTGTCCACTTTGATGAAGACCCTGGTGGAGGGTAAGTACCTGGCGGCGGATGATGACGCAGTCATCGGCCGTACCCTGGCCCGTAACCTGGGTGCCGGGGTCGGCGACGAACTTCTGGTGCTGGGCTCCGGCAAGGAAGGGGGTGTCGCCGCCCTGGCCCTGCGTATAGGCGGTATCTTCGATACGGGCCAGGCGGAACTGGACCGCGCCCTGGTGATCGTGCCCTTGCAAACCTTTCGCGACGGCTTTTACCTCGATAGCGAAGCACACCAGGTGGTCGTGAAACTGCACGATGTGGAGGCCACTGAACAGGTGATAGCCGATATCGGCGCGACGCTGCCGGCGGGGGTGGTGGCGCGCAGCTGGCGCGAGTTGCTGCCGGACGTGGTGCAGGGTATTGCCCTCGATCGAATCAGTGCGCGCCTGTTCTACGGCATCCTGGTCCTGATCGTGTTGTTCAGCATCATCAATACCTTTGTTATGACCGTGTTCGAGCGCACCCGGGAATTCGGTATGTTGCTGGCTATCGGCATGCACCCCTGGCGAATTATCGCCATGTTGCAACTCGAGGCTTTCTGGCTGGCGCTGTTAGGCGGAATACTCGGCGCCTTGCTGGCGGCACCGGTGCTGGTGTGGCTCATTTTCTGGGGCATTCCCACCGCCGGTTTTGCCGACCTCGCCCCCAATGTATTGCTGCCCACCCATATCAAGGGCGCCTTCGGGCTTGAACAAATGGCGGAAGTGCCACTGATATTTATCATCGGCTGCCAGCTGGCGTCCCTCGCGCCAGGCCTGCGCATCATGCACCTGCGACCGGTGGAGGCGCTACGTGCCGAGTAAGATCCCCCTGCGTATCCTGGTGCAGCTGAGCTGGCGCAATATCTGGCGACACCGGCGCCGCAACGGCCTGCTGCTCGTTGCCATCCTGGTTGCAGTCTCTACCGTGGTGCTGGCCAACTCACTGATCCGTGGCTGGCAGGTGCAGTTACTGGATATCGTGGTGTCCAACCTCACCGGTCACGTGAAGGTGTTGGCGCCCAAATACCTGGCGGACCCCTCGATCAAGGAAGCCTTCGAACTGCCGCCGGATTTCAGCCCGGAACTCGAGATGGAGGCGGTAGTGGGCTGGACCTCACGGATTCGGGTACCTGGTGTGATCCTGTCGGAGCGGGATACCCGGGGTGTGCAGCTGGTGGGTGTGGATCCGGCAGACGAGGCTCTGATTTCCTTTCTCGGCGATGCCGGCATCAGCGGTGAGGCACTGGCGGGGCCCGACGACCGGCGCGTGCTTATCGGCGCCGAACTGGCGAAGCGCCTCAATACCGATATCGGTCGCCGTATCGTGTTGATGACCCAGGGCGCCGATGGCAGCAACCGGGAGTGGGGTTTCCGCATCGCCGGGCTCTATGATGCGGAGTCCAACGGGGTGGAAAAGATTTTTGTGTTCACCGGGCGCGAAACCCTCCAGACCATGCTCGATACCGTGGCGGTCACGGAATTTTCCCTGCGCCTGGCGGATAACGGCGACAGCCCCGCGGCGCGGGATAAGCTGCAGGCACGCTTTACCGGTCTTTCGGTCAAGACCTGGGACGAACTCGAGCCCCAGGCGGCGGCCCTGTTCAACTACGCCGACACGGTTATCCTGATCTGGTTTTCCATCCTGCTGCTGGCCCTGGGCTTCGGGCTGGTCAACACCCTGGTGACCGCGGTAATGGAGCGGGTCAAGGAGCTGGGCATGCTGCGGGCCATTGGCATGCGCCCGGGGGTGGTTGTCGTGCAGGTCGTGATCGAGAGCCTGCTGATCGTCTTCTCGGGCGTGTTCCTGGGTATGCTGCTGGGCATCTGGTTCGTGGACCTGCTGTCGGCGGGTATCGATTTGAGCCAGTGGGCGGCCGGCATCGAGAGTTACTACATATCCACCCTGTTGATTCCCCACCTGCAGGGATCGGACCTGGTGCTGGTGGCTGTAATGAGCCTGTTTTTCGGACTGCTGGCCAGTGTCTACCCGGCCTGGCGGGCGGTAAAAGTTGAACCCCTGGAGGCGATGAGAAACTGATATGAGCGAGGCAGCCAATACCCTGGTGGAATGCCGCGGTCTGACCCGCGTTTACCAGGATGATGCCGTGCCGGTGAAAGCACTGGCCGGCGTGGACCTGGATGTACACGAGGGGGAGTTCATCAGCCTGGCCGGTCCCTCCGGCTCCGGCAAGTCCACCTTGCTTAACTGCATCGGCGGCCTCGACCGGCCCAGCGGTGGCAGTGTGCATGTCGACGGTGTGGCCCTGGAATCCCTGAGTTCGAGTGAATTGTCCGACCTGCGCCTGGAGAAGATCGGCTTTGTGTTCCAGTCCTACAACCTGATCCCGGTGCTGTCGGCCCGGGAAAACGTGGAATTCATCATGCAGTTGCAGGGCGTGGCGGCAGTGGAGCGGCGCCATCGGGCCCTGGCCATGCTGGACTCACTCGGTATCGGCGAACTCGCCGAGCGTCGCCCGGGGGAGTTGTCCGGTGGTCAGCAGCAGCGGGTGGCGGTGGCCCGCTCCATCGTGACCCACCCGCGTCTGCTGCTGGCGGATGAACCGAGTGCCAACCTCGATTCCCATACCACCGCCGAATTGTTGGAACTGCTGGACAGCATCAATAGGGACCAGGGCATGACTATTATTACCGCCACCCACGATCCCGCAGTCATGGCCTACGCTCGCCGGCGCATTCGCCTGGTAGATGGGCAGATCGTCTCCGACGAGAGGGCGGAGGTCGAGGCCGTTTGAATCGCAGCCTGGCGATTCTGTGCCTGGCCCTGTGGCCCTTCGGTAGCCAGGCGTCGGAGCTGGATGCCCGGCTCAAGGCCTTCGCCACGGTTAATGATTTACCCGATGAGGATGTGCTGGCGGAGTTTGCCGGCAGTCCCGCCTGGGACGGCAACCTGGATTTGAGATTGCTGTTCCGGGAAAACCGCGGCCCCTGGGAGCTGATTGTCGATCACACCACCATCGGCCTCGGTGGCGATGCCTTCGAGTACAGTGAAAACTCCCGCGGCGCCGTGGACCAGACGCCCACCGACGACGAGCGTCGCGCCCTGGAACTGACCTGGACCCTCGACCGCGATGACCGCTACCGGTTGTATCACCGTTTCGACCGGCTTGCGGTGCAATACCGCGGCGACAGTTGGGGACTGACCCTGGGCCGCGAGGCGGTGAGCTGGGGTAGTGGCAAGGCTTTCAACCCCATGGATGTATTTGCGCCCTTTGCCCCAACCACCGTGGACCGGGATTACAAGGCCGGTGAGGATCTGCTCAAGTTCGACCGCCTGTTCGACAGTGGCAGCGACCTGCAATTACTGGCCGTGTTCCGTCGCGACGGGGAGGGCGACCGCGAATTCGACGAGGGTTCCTACGGCGGTAAGTTCCGCGCGTTTGTCGGGGAGAGCGAGTTTGAAGTTGCCGCAGGGCGACACTACGAAGACGACCTGGTCGGGCTGACCTACCGATTCCCAATTGGCGGCGCCCTGGTTCAGACCGACTGGGTCGCGACCCACCTCGACGAGGAGGATGAGTGGAAGGTTTCCGGGGTGGCCAATATCGATTACAGCTTCGAACTGGCCGGGCGCAGCGCCTACGTGTTTGCCGAGTATTACCGCAATGGCTTTGGTCGCAATGGCAATCCTATCGATCTCGCCTCTCTGCCGGAGTACCTGACCGAGAGGATTCAGCGGGGCGAGGTTTTCAGCCTGATGAAGGACTACCTGGCCGCCGGGGGCAGCTACCAGTGGCACCCGCTGGTGATGCAGTCGACCACCCTGTTGTGGAACCTGCACGATAACTCCAGCCTCATACAGACCAATGTGTCCTTTGAACCCAGCGACCAGCAGCGGCTGGAGGCGGGGCTGACCCTGACCGTGGGTGAGCGCGGTGAGGAGTACGGCCGTATCGACCTGGTGGAGGGCTTGACCACCGGCGGTGGCAGTCGCTTCTTCCTGCGCTGGCTATATTTCTGGTAGCCTCTCGCTACAAAACAATAGCCAGGGACCCATGATGACCAGAAACCTCTCAACGATCGTGCTGATCGCCGGCCTGCTGCTGGCCGGAACCAGCTACGCCGACAAGCTCTCGCGCCAGGTGCAGAAAGACTACGACGCCCACCTGGGCGATTTGTTCGTGCACTTTCACGAAAATCCCGAGCTCTCGATGATGGAGCACAAAACCGCCGCACGCATGGCGCAGGAATTACGCGCCGCGGGCTTCGAGATCACAGAGGGGGTGGGTGGCACCGGTGTGGTGGCCATGATGAAAAACGGTCCGGGACCCCTGGTGATGATGCGTGCCGACATGGATGGCCTGCCGGTGGAAGAGAAATCCGGGCTGTCCTATGCATCGCGTGCGAAACAGATTGACTGGAACGGCAACGAGGTCTTTGTCATGCACGCCTGTGGCCACGATGTGCACATCACCAGCCTGGTGGGTACGGCGCGGATCATGGCGGCCACCCGCGATACCTGGTCGGGTACCCTGATGCTGATCGTGCAACCGGCGGAGGAACGCATCGGTGGCGCCAAGGCGATGATGAAAGACGATCTCTGGAAGCGATTCGGCAAACCGGATTACGCCCTGGCCTTCCACGTCGATGCCAATACACCTACCGGCAAACTCGTGGCCCGTGAAGGGGCGGCCTATTCAGGTGCCGACACGGTGGATATCTACGTGCCGGGCATCGGGGCCCACGGCGCCAGCCCTCACCAGGGCATCGATCCCATTGTACTGGGTTCCCAGATCGTGCTGGCCCTGCAAACCATTGTCACCCGCGACCTGGCGCCACAGGAGCCGGCCATCATCACCGTCGGTGCGTTTAATTCAGGCACCAAGCACAATATTATTTCCGACCAGGCCCATCTGCAGCTGACCGTGCGCAACGACAGCTTCGCCACCCGCCAGGTCTTATTGGACGGTATTGAGCGGGTCGCCACCAATATGGGCCGCGTGGCGGGATTGCCGGAGGACAATCTGCCGAGGGTTGTGGTGTCCGACGAGGGCGTGCCACCGACGGTCAACGATGTTCCCCTGACCAAGCGCCTGCGCGCAGTCTGGGTGAAGGAATTCGGCCACGGAATCTTCAGTGAAAAGCCGCGCAAGGGCATGGGGGCCGAGGATTTTCCCTATTTCACGGTCGATCCCCGTATTCCCAGTACCTATTTCCAGGTGGGCGGTACGCCGGCGGCAGACCTGGAACGGGCCGCGGCTGGAGGTGGCGGTTTTGGCGGCCATCATTCGCCCCTGTTCAAGATCGACCCGGAACCGGCGGTGACCCTGGGCGTCGAGGCAACAGTCGTCGCCCTGCGGGACCTGCTGCAGAAGTAGATCTAGCGGGTTAACAGGCGCCGCAACCAGCCTTCTTCGTCGCGGCTCTCGTCGCGCAGGGCCTGCAACTGCTCCAGCATGTCCTCGATCTGGTCTGCCACCTCGTCGCGCACGCCGAGCAAGGTTTTCTTCGCCACCCGTTTGCCCGCATATTTCTTCATGGGTACCGGGTCGCCGAATTGAATGTAGCAGCGTTGTGGCTTCGGCATCATCGAGCCGAGTGCACCCATGGGTACCGGCGGCAACAGGTCGGTACGGGTGTTCTCGGTGAGTATCCCGGCGCGGCTGAGCCAGCGGCCGACGACGGTATCCGGCAGATCCCTGCCTTCAATGAGATGATCGTAGAATTCGTCCGGTCCGACCAGCGCCATGGGCATGATCGTATAGCCGTGTTTGGCGGCCATGCGTACGAAACCGAAACGCTCCTTCCATTGCAGGGTATAGCGCTCCGCTGAGGTCTTGGTGGCTTCATGGGCGCCACCGGGGAATACCATCAGGTCCTCGCCGGCTTCCATCATGGCGCTGCAGACCTCGGGGTGGCCCAGCACACCGCCCTGGCCCAGCAGGTAGCCCTCGGAAAACTGGTTCCACAGGAAGCGGTCTGCCAGTCCGCGCAGGAAGCGGCCGAGTTCGTGGTACATCACCGGTGCCAGCACCATCCCGTCGAGTGCAAACAGGGAGTGATTACCGACGAACAGGCAGGGCTCGTCGGGAACCTTGTCGGCATCGATCAACTGGGGCCGGAAGAAGCGCTTGAGCAGCGGATAAGCCAGGTCGAAACCCGCGCCACCCGGGCGTTCCACGGTAAGTGCCTGCTCTATGTGACGGGCCAGGCCAGTCTCGTTAAAGGGTTCTGAATTTTGGTCGAATATACCCATGTTCGCACACGCTGGGAGCAGGGGCGATTATACAGGATGAAAATGGCTCAGCGACACGGGGACTACTTGTCAGGACTCCGGGTCGTGTATTGGCAATTCGCATATTCCAGTTGCTGCTTGCGGGGCTACTGGGGTTGCTGCCTGGCCTGTCCTGGTCCGGCGAAGATCACATCAGTATCAAGTTCACCCGCAAGAGCCAGCTCCGCACCAGTTTTCGCTGGATTGAAAACCAGCCCAAGCTCATTCGCGGTGCCTCGCTGACGCCTATCCAGCTGGGTTCCGGCTTCGATCCCGGAGCCGATCAGCACGGACGCCATGCTCGCCCTGATAAAGTCGGCGTGCCGGAAGTTTTCACCGACATCCACCTGCCGTACTCGGCAGTGGGCAAGATATTCTTCACCAAGCGCAACGGTGAAATTTCCACCTGCACCGGGGCCTTTGCCGGTGCCATGGATACGGTGCTCACCGCTGCTCACTGCGTGCTCGGTATGAGCGGTGAATGGTACGGGGATTTCATTTTTGTGCTCGCCTACGGCGGCGAGAACCAGGATGTCTACGCGGTCGAATGCGTGGCGGTGCCCGCCGAGTGGGGCGAGCTGGAAGGCGATGCGGCGCTGGACTACGACTATGCCTTCCTGCGCACGGTACGCCACAGCAAGACAGGCAGCCTGGGCATCACCAATGGCATTCCACCCCAGGACCTGATGCTGGTGGGCTATTCCAACAATATCCTGAACGGCCGCAGCATGTTGCGCGTTGCCGTCGAAGCTTATCAAAGCGGGCCCAACAAGCTCGCCTTCGCCAATAATCCATTGGGATCAGGCAGCAGCGGTGCACCCTGGCTGGGGATGTCCACCGTCTACAGCCTGACCTCACATTTTCACCAGAACGGGGACCAGACCATGCTGGGCCCGCGTTTTACCAACAAGACAATGCGTTTACTGAAATACGCACGCAACGGTTGTGAAGACACATGACCGTGCAGGAGGTGACACCATGAACAATCAGAGACCTCGATGGTACCGACGCCAGTACCTGGTCAATCCCGGCTTCCAGCTGCGTTTTATGTTTTACGTGGCCAGTGCGGTATTGCTGGGCTTTGCCGCCATCTACGTAACCAATCTCTGGTACCTGGATACCCTGGTGGCCCAGGGGGAGGAGCTGGGGCTGAATCCCCAGCATGTGTACTTTGAATACATCGCGGAGCAGCGGCGGATGATGAACACCGCCTTCCTGGTGGTTTTGACGGTGGTTTTCGCGCTACTTATGGTCGGCGGACTGTTGCTGTCCCACAAGATTGCCGGGCCAATTTACCGCATCGAGCGTTACACCAACGATTTGCTGGCGGGTAACGCCAGCCCCCACCCCGTAAGACTGCGCAAGGGCGATTTCTTCCCCGAGATCGAGACTATCGTCAACGGATTGATCAGCCACTACCGCGATGACGATACTGCGGATGCCACCCCGGCTGAATCGCCAGCCAAGACTGCTTCGTTTGACTCCACACCTCCTGCCCCCTGAGGGGCTGAATAAAAAAGGGGCGGCAGTGCCGCCCCTTGTGCTGCTATAAACTCCCGCTACTCAGGGAGATTGGAAAAACAGCAAAAACAGCTCGAGGTCGAAGGTGCTGCTGAATGTGAACTGTTCGTAGGTCGTACCGTTCACGGACAAACTGCCACCCGCCGAAAGGTCGATCGGTCCGGGATCCGCAGCGCCATTCCCCTGGGTGACACCTACGATCCCATCCAGCGCCGACACAGCGCCGTACTCGATCGTCACGTCGCCACTGGCTTCCAGGGTCACGGAGAAGGTATTGGATCCCGTGGCGAAGAACTCCGGCACGTCCATGAAGGTGACGGTCAGAGAGCCAGCATCCTCGTCGGCGATCACCATGCCGCCATTGTTCGGCGCCAGGTCATCCCACAGTGGAGCGATCCGCGGTGGACCGTTAAGGAATTCGCTCACACTCTCCGAGAAGTCGGTACTCCCTACTCCAAAGGTGAGATTACCGTTGGAATTGACGAACACGCTGTTGTAGACAGCACCCTGGTACGGGAAGTTGAAGCCGAAGGACACGTCCTGGCTGTCATCGTCGCCGAGATCCAGCAGGGTTCCCTCGATGGCAACCAGGTCCAGAATGTAACGCCCGCCACTGCCGCCGTCGCCGGTGAAATCGAAATCGGAGAAGGTCGACACGGCAATCGCATAGGTTCCATCGGCCTCAATCGGTACGACCAGCCGGGACAGGAAACCCGCGCCACCGTCATCATCCACGGCGATTTCTACCGCTTCGAGTGGAGCATCGTCGTCGTCATCGTCGTCGCCACTACTGCCGCGGACAAGCTGGAACAAGCCGATCACTGAATCCAGGTTCCCGCCGGTGACTTCCGCTACGAGCGTTGTACCTTCCCTCGCCCTGAAGCGATACCAGTCTACATCGTTGCCTACTGGCGAAATCTCGGAGTACGAGTCCAGGTCAACGGTGTCGAAAGGCAGCCTTACCCGGGTGGCCCGGTTGGCGGAGTTGTTGGGTTCAAAAACATCCTCGAAGGCCGTGGTGCCGGTGTAGGCGAGCGGGGAGTTCGCCAGGTCATTGGGATTGGCGAAGAAGCTGAACTGCTCGAAGATCGCTGTGGTGTCCGCCGCGTCGATGGGTTGTACAAGCGCACTGAGGTCGCTGCCTGTTTCCGCACCGGAGGTAACACCGCCACCGCAGCTGAACCCGGCGATGCCGTCGGAGACGCTCAGGTCACCGTAGTCGACGGAGAAGCGATTGCCGAGGCGTGCACCGCGGTCATCGTCATCGTCGTCATCATCATCGTCGTCGCCACGACCGCGATCATCGTCGTCATCGTCATCGTCATCGTCGTCATCGTCATCGTCATCGCCGCGAGCTGCAGCATTTCTGAAGAGCGTGATGTCGAAGCTGTTGGACCCCGAGTTCGGGAATTCCGGGACGTCTTCAAAAATCACCGTGAAGCTGTCGGGCCCCGGCTGATAGGTCACCAGACCCTGCTGCACGCCACTGAACAGATTGAACGGGCTCAGGTCGTCCCAGACGCCGGCGATTCGCGGTGGTCCGCTCAGGTGCTCGGCGACCGATTCCGTGAAATCGCCACTGCCGGCACCGAAGGTGACGTTGCCGTTGGCGTTGACGAATACGGAGTCAAACGTTTGTCCGCACAGCTCGAAACTGAAGGGCAAAAACAGCTCGACGAAGCCATCGTCCCCGATCTGGAGCGGATCTCCCGGGCGGGGCGCATTGAAGATCACATCAATGCCCGTGGCGGGCGCTCCCGCAGCGGCCGTGATGTTGGTCGCCTCATTGGGATCGTCCAGCACGTCAATACCATTGGACTCATTGACACCGTTGTAGAACTCCTCCGGTCCGGGTAACGAGAGCGGTGTGGTGCTGAATCCTCCGGCCAGGATTTGATCCACATGCACCGTGTACTGGGCACCCGGGGTAAGACCGTTGATGGTATACAACCCGGGTGTACCTCGATCACCCGATATCGCTGATACCGCATCCACGAAGGGATTGGCGACATTGCGGGCGATCACGTTGACACCGGTCAGCGGCGTGCCGGCTGGTGACAGGATCGATCCGCTAATGGACCCGCTGCCGGAGAAAAAGCCGGCGGTCGGGTACAGGGTCGAGTAGAACGCGATGTCATCGGCGTGTAGCGTCGACGCACCGCCTCCGACCAGTGCGAAGGGATACATGGTTTCAGATTGATTGGTCGGCGAATTGCCGTAGGTGTTAAAGGGCGTGGGCCCGCTCTCGTCGCCGAAAGCAAGGTTCTCGCCATTCGTCACCGTGTGCGCCATACCGCTGTAGTGTCCAAACTCGTGGACCTGCACACCGAAGAAGTCCGCGACCGGAAACCCCCCGAGTATCGATCCGCCGTTCAGAAAGCTCACAGCTTCTATTGGATTTCCGTTCGCATCGCGGGTATCCGTGCTGGCAAATCCGAGGACGCCGGTACCGGACCCGAACAGTGCTGCAAAGATGGAGCCATCCGCATCGTAGACGATCGGACTTAAGCCATCGGAGACATTGGTTCCAAAAAACAGGTTTTGAATGAAGGGTTGAAAGTTGGTCTGGTCCACGTCGAAGGGCAGGAAACCATTATTGCTATAGGTTGCCGTCGAGGTGGCGACGTTCTCCCACTCCTGGAAGGCCGCAACCGTCTGCGCCACTGCCTGGGCGTTGCTCAGCGGCCCCAGGGCGCCCTGGTCGGGGTTGAAGGGAATATTCAGTCCGCCGTTGGGCCATCGTTCAACTCCCAGGGGATCGTTGGGGTTCAGGTTCAGCGGGCCTCCGGCAATTACCGGCAAAGCGGCAAGCAGGCAGAGCCCGCATATTGCGCCAGCGTAGCTGACAATTCTGTGAATTATCTGTTTCATCAGTCCGCACCTCCCACCAGTTGACGAATCGTGTCAGCCAGGTCGGTGTAGCTGACCGGCTGGCCGCTGGTAAGCGGGACATCCATACCGCTGAACAGGCCTGTATTCTGAAAGCCGTTAATCGCTATTTTGTCGCTGTCCTCACCGGTGAGGTCAAAGCATCCCTGGGCCAGACCTATGGTGCTGGTCAGGCCGACCGGCCCCTCGGGAGCCACCAGCAGCACGTATTCACGTCCGACCTGCAGCAGCGGGAGTGCTGCTATTGGAGCGCGGCCGGTCTCCACGTGCTTGAGCGTTCCCACCATCTTGAACTCGGTAACCTGGATGTTCTTGACGGTGCTGTAGTTTCCTTTGAAAGCTTCCTCAACCTGAAACTTGTAGGTGAGGGCTGGTATCTCACCGCCGCCGGCCTCCACCCGGCCTTCGGTGATTTCCAGTACGGTGCCGCGAAAGATACGATCCGATCGCTCCACCATTTGTGCCAGGTTCATCTGCAGAACCTGGGTTGCTAGAGTTTGAGCCGAGTTAAACATGGCGAAGACTATCGCCAGAAACAGAAAACATCGCTTGGCAAATTTCATGAAATCCGCCCTCCTGCAACTGATTGAAGTAAATGAAACCGACTTGCCTTTCCCGGACAACAGGGGCCAAACCACCGTACGAAATGGACGGGGGCCAGGCACAAAGTTTGAGTGCACCGTAGCGAGCGTGCGGTGAGACGGGCGAGCCGTGTGGTGAAAAAACGTGTCCGTGACATGTAGTCCACCCGACCTACAGAGACACATTGCGGCATTCAGTATAGGAGAAACTCAAGCACCGCGATGCGTAAGCAGCGCCCAGCATCTATACTGCTGGACTGGGCGCACATATCTATAATTCCGCGCCGACCGCCGTTATGGAGTAGCGAATAATGAGAATGTTTAAATCCTTCAGCCTGTTGCTGTTGTGTGCCGTACTGCCGGCCTTGGCCGCCGAGGAAGAAAAGGTCGATCCGGGCTTCAATACCGAGACGTTCAAGGGCCTGGAGCTGCGCAATATCGGACCTGCGCTAATGTCGGGGCGTATTGCCGATATCGTCCTGCACCCGGAAAACCGCAGTGTCTGGTACGTTGCTGTGGGCAGCGGCGGTGTCTGGAAGACGGTCAATGCCGGAACGACCTGGGAGCCCGTCTTCGATCGTGAGGGCTCTTATTCCATTGGCGCGGTGACTATCGATCCCAGCCGCCACGACACCATCTGGGTGGGTACCGGCGAAAACGTCTCCGGTCGCCATGTCGGCTACGGCGATGGCGTATACCGGAGCATGGATGGCGGCAAGACCTGGACCAACATGGGTCTCAAGCAGTCTGAACACATCGGCATGATCCGAGTGCACCCTGAGGATTCCAATACTGTCTACGTGGCCGCCCAGGGTCCGCTCTGGTCCGGTGGCGGCGATCGCGGCCTGTACAAGACTACCGATGGCGGCGATAACTGGAACAAGATTCTAGGCGGCGGGGATTACACCGGCGTCAGCGAGGTGCACCTGGACCCGCGCGACCCGGATGTGATCTACGCGGTGGCCTGGCAGCGCTTGCGCAATGTTGCGACGCTGATGGACGGCGGCCCGGAAACCGCAATCCACAAATCCAGCGACGGCGGCAAAACCTGGCGCAAGCTGAGCGAGGGCTTGCCGGAAGAGGCGATGGGCAAAACCGGCCTGGCGATTTCCCCGATTAATCCCGATGTGATTTACGCCACCATCGAGCTGGCGCAGCGCAAGGGCGGCTTCTGGCGCTCCACTGATGGCGGTGAGAGCTGGGAGAAGCGCAGCGATTACCTGTCCAGTGGTACCGGTCCCCACTATTACCAGGAACTGTTTGCCAGCCCCCATGACTTCGATCGTGTCTACCAGGCCGATGTCTACCTGCACTACACCACCGACGGCGGTAAGAACTTCACCCGCATGGGTCGCGACAACAAGCACGTGGACCACCACGCCGTGGCCTTCGACCCGGAGGATCCCAACTACATCATCGTCGGTAATGACGGGGGTGTTTACGAGAGCTTCGACAAGGGGGCGACCTGGAAGTTTATCGCCAACCTGCCTATCACCCAGTTTTACAAGGTGACGGTTGATAATGACGAGCCCTTCTATAACGTTTATGGCGGCACCCAGGACAACAGTTCCCAGGGCGCACCCTCACGCACCGATAACACCTCCGGTATTCGCAACTCGGACTGGTTTATCACCCTGGGTGCTGACGGGCACCAGAGTTTTGCCGACCCGGACAATCCCGACATCGTTTACGCCCAGTGGCAGGAGGGCAACCTGACCCGCTATGACCGCCGTACCGGCGAGTCGGTTTATATCCAGCCGCAACCGGAGCAGGGCGAGCCGGCAGAGCGCTTCAACTGGGACGCACCCATACTAATCAGTCCCCACAATTCCGCGCGCCTGTACCACGCCAGCCAGCGGGTCTGGCGCAGCGATGACCGGGGGGATAGCTGGCGGGCAATATCCGGTGACCTGACCCGCAACATCAACCGTCTCAATCAACCCGTCATGGGGCGTCAGTGGAGTTTCGACTCACCCTGGGACATGTACGCCATGTCCAAGTTTTCCACGATCACCAACCTGTCCGAGTCACCCCTGGTTGAGGGCCTGCTTTACGCGGGTACCGATGACGGCTTGATCCAGGTCAGCGAGGATGGCGGCACTAACTGGCGACAGCTGGACAAGCTGCCGGGTGTACCGAAAAATTTCTTCGTCAATGATATCCGTGCGGACCTGCACGACCCGGATACGGTCTACGTGGTGGTCGATGACCACAAGAGCGGCAACTTCACGCCTTACGTGCTGAGTTCGACAAACCGCGGCAAGTCCTGGAAGAGTATCGCCTCCAACCTGCCGGAGCGGCATGTGGCCTGGCGCATCGTGCAGGATCACGAGAAACCCGGCCTGCTCTTCATCGGCACCGAGTTCGGTGTGTTTTTCACGGTGGACGGTGGCGGTCGCTGGACCAAGCTGGAGGGCAACACGCCGAATATTCCCTTCCGTGACCTGGTGATCCAGCGCCGCGAAAACGACCTGGTGGGTGCCACCTTTGGCCGCGGTATTTTTATCCTCGATGACTACAGCCCACTGCGCCAGGTCAGTAACAGTATGTTGAAGAATGACACCCTGTTGTTCCCGGTGCGCAAGACCCACTGGTACATACCGCAGCGCACGCTGGGTTGCTACGAGGAAAATTGCGCCGCCGAGCAGGGCGCCGCATTTTACGTGGCGCCTAACCCGCCCTACGGGGCCGTGTTTACCTATTACCTGCCCGAGGCGGTGCAGACCCGCCAGGAGCAGCGCCGCGAGAAAGAGAAACCGCTGGAGAAAAAAGGTGGCGATACGCCTTTCCCAGGCTGGTCGGCGGTGCAGGCCGAGGAGCAGGAGGATGCACCGGCAATGGTGCTGACCGTGCGTGACGACAAGGGCAATATTGTGAAACATGTGGAGGGACCGGTAAGCGCGGGCTTCCACCGCGTGGCCTGGGACCTGCGCTATCCGGAGGTCGAGCCCTGGGTGGCACCTGACAAACGACAGCCCGCATGGGACCTTCCTGCCGGTGTGCTGGTTACCCCCGGCACTTTCACGGTCAGCCTCGGCCGCCGCGTCGATGGCAAACTGGAGGACCTGGGTCAGAGCCAGCGTTTCGAGGTGGTGTCGATTCGTGAGCCGGTTCTGCCAGGCAGCTCCCAGGAAGACCGGCTTGCCTTCTCGCGCAAAGTCGACGAGATGCGGCGTGCGGTACAGGGCTCGGTATCGGCGATTGACGAGCTGCTTATCGCCACGGGTGCCATTAAGGAAACCCTGCAGAAATCTGCGGCCAAACCGGATCTCTATGCGGAAACCCAGGCCATCGAGCAGCGTGCCAAGCGCCTGCGCGATCGGCTGACGCAAAACCTGACCCGTGATGTCATGGGTGATCCCGGCCCGGTCTCGATATCACAGCGCCTGACGGTGGCCAGTTATGGTGCCCGCGACACTGCCTACGGGCCAACTGGCACCCAGCGCCGAAGCCTGGAAATTGCCGAGGCAGAATTTGCCGAGGTGTACCAGGCCATGGAAGACCTGATGGCAGGTGAGTTCAATGCCCTGCAGGACAAGCTGGATGCCGCCGGGGTTGCGTGGACCCCGGGGCGTGGGCTGCCACTGGTGGATTAATCGGGGATGCTTTCCCGGATGCGCTCGATATAGGGCCTGCGTATCGCCAGTTTGTTGGCGGCGTAGGCTTCGCCGGGCATCTGCGCCAGTACGCCGGCGATGGCCAGGCAGTGGTGTTGCAGCATATCGGCCTGCACGATCTCGTCGAGAAAACCCACATCCACCGCCTGCTCCGGATCGAACAGGCGGGCCTGGATGGTGGCCGCCTGCAGGTGGCGCTTCGACAGCCGCGCCGTGGCCAGTTCCAGCCCAAAAACGGGCAGGGTCATTCCGATAGCTGTTTCGTTCAGACCCAGTTTGAAATCGCCGCCGATCCCGACCCGGGTGTCGCAGCAAAGCAGGGTGAAGGCACCGGCGGCGATGGCGTGCCCGGTACAGGCGGCTACAACCGGCTGCGGATGGGTAAACAGCCGCAGCAACATGCGCGCGCCGGCGGTGACCAGGGCCACGGAGGCATCCTGTCCCTTCTTGAACTCTTCGAGATCAAAGCCCGCGGAGAACTTGCCCTCCCGGCCCATGATGAGCACGGCCTTGGCATCTCGCTCGGCACGGTCCAGCCCCTCGTTCATGGCATTGATAAAATTGTGACCGACGGAATTCACCTTGCCATCGTCGAAGTGGAGCAGGGCAACGTCGCCTTTTTGTTCGTATTCCATGGGTTTCTCCGCCGGGGGTATCGCGATTAAAGTGTATGGAGTATAGACGCGAGCCGCCTTCGCGACGTGAAAGTTAGCCACCGCTACTGCAATTTTCCGCCACAAATGAAACCAAGGCTGTTATGATGCCCGGGCAAGCGTGCAGGTCTGCAGCGGTTGACGAATAACAACGGCGCGGGCTTCGCAAAAAAACGCCGATTGCTCAGCCTGGATACCCGGATTGACGGGTTCGGCGGAGCCAACCGGTAACAATAAATAATAATAATAAGCGACAGCAAAGGAACGAAGAGATGTCCAGTACGGACCGCCTGCGTCTGATAGGTGGCACTGGTTCGCCCTATACGCGCAAAATGGTAGCTCTGTTGCGCTATCGCCATATTCCCTACAACATCATGTGGGGCGACCCCGCCAGCGTCCAGCACCTGGGATTGCCGGTTCCGAAAGTCAGTCTGCACCCCACCTTCTTCTTCAAAAACGAGACCGGTGAACTCGAAGCCGTGGTGGATTCAACCCCCATCATTCGCCGTCTCGAGGAAATGTATGCCGGACGCTCGGTGATTCCCGAGGATCCCGCGCTCGCCTTTATCAATTACCTGCTCGAGGATTTCGGGGACGAGTGGTGCACCAAGTACATTTTCCACTACCGCTGGGCTTTTGCCGCCGATATCGAGCGGGCGGGCACACAATTGCCGCTGACGATGGACCTGACCATGAATGCGGATGTGCACCGCCGGACCAAGCGTATGTTCAGCGATCGCCAGGTGGGGCGCCTCAGTGTGGTCGGTTCCAACGAGGCAACCCGGCCAGTGATCGAGGGCAGCTACCTGCGCCTGCTGGAGCTGCTGGATGCACACTTTGCGGAGCACCGTTTCCTGCTCGGCGACCGTCCCGGCAGCGGAGATTTTGGCATCTACGGCCAGTTTACCCAGCTGGTGGGTTTCGACCCCACGCCGATGGCACTGGCCTATGAGAATGGGCCGCGGACAGTGGCCTGGGTGTCACTCATGGAGGACCAGTCCGGCCTCGAGCCGGGTGAGGGTGCTTGGGGGGATGTGAACCATCTGCCGCAGACCCTGAAAAATATCCTCAAGGAAGTTGGCCGGGTCTATGTGCCGGCCCTGCTGGCCAACGCTAAAGCGGCAGCGGCGGGAGAGGACAGCTGGGAGGCGGAGATCGACGGCTGCACCTGGACCCAGAAAACCTTCCCCTACCAGGCCAAGTGCCTGCGCTGGATGAAAGAAGAATATACCGCGCTGTCGGACGCGGACCTGGCCAAGGTCGCCAAGGTGCTGGTCGGCACCGGCTGCGAAGCGCTGCTTACGCCTTAGTCAGCCGCAGGGCCGCTACCAGCAGAATCACCGCACTGACCACTTCTACCGAGATCGCCTGGGTGGCAAAGGCGGCATCGTGCAGTGCCCAGGCCAGTGTCCTGAACAGCGCCGCACCGACCAGCAGCATGATCGCCGGGTAGAACCAGGTACGCTGCAGTGTGATTACGCCGATCAGGGCCGAGAGCCCCAGTGTTACAAAGAACGAGGCCAAGTCACCGATTTGTGTGCTGAGCGCCAGGCCTTCCAGCAGTGGCATACCCAGCTCATTGGCGATACCCTCCGGTGCGATGATCCAGCGCACACCCATTACCAGGAACAGCAAGCCCAGCAGGCCGGCGATTCCACGCAGTACTTTGTCCATTGCGCTCATGCTGCTCTCCTTCTAACGGTTATTGTTCTCTTGTCGAAGCTGATCACGGGTCTATCCTTAGATGGACACTGCCGCCTGCCTTAGACTAATGGCGCATATTATGCCAATATATCGGCCCGGCGCAACCGGCCCCAGACCATGACTTGTTACAGGACGGAATGATGAGCGAATCAATAGCAGCAAAAACCTTTGAGGTTCTCAAGGACGACTGGTCGCAGACCCGGGTGGTGGAGGAATCCATCCCCCTGGACCTGGCCGCCGGCGAGGTGGTGTTCCGGGTCGACCGCTTTGCGCTCACCGCCAACAATATTTCCTATTGCACTGCCGGCGACACCCTGGGCTACTGGGGCTTTTTCCCCGCCGAGGAGGGCTGGGGCCGCATTCCCACCATGGGCTATGCCGATGTGATTGCTTCCGCCATCCGGACATTCCCGTGGGTGAGCGGGTCTGGGGGTTTTTCCCCATGTCCACCCATCTCAAGGTGCAGGCCGGCAAGGTGCGCGCCGACCAGTTCGTCGATGTGTCGCCACACCGGGCTGAGTATGCTCCGGTTTACGCCCAGTTCACGCGTTCGGCGGCCAACCCGATCTATGATCCCGCCCGGGAAGACCAGGACAGCCTGTTGCGGGGCATGTTCATGACCTCCTGGCTGTGCGAGGACTTTATGAGCGATAACGCCACCTTCGGCGCTGACGCCTACCTGATCACCAGCGCCTCCAGCAAGACCTCGATCGCGCTTGGATTTGCGGTGAAAGAGCGCGGTGAGAAGCGCGCTATCGGTCTCACGTCGGCGGGGAATGTGGCCTTTTGCGAGAGTCTCGGCTGTTATGACGAAATCGTTACTTACGATGCCATCGCCGAGCTCGACCCGGCAGTGCCGGTGGTGATGGTGGATATGGCGGGCAACGCCGACCTGATCAGCCAGTTGCATCACCACTATGGCGACAATATGAAGTACTCCTGCCGGGTCGGTGCCACCCATCACGACAAGGGGGGTGTGGTGGAGGGGCTGCCCGGTGCGACGCCGGAGTTTTTCTTCGCTCCCTCCCAGGTCCAGAAGCGGAGCCAGGAGTGGGGTCCGGAAAAACTGATGCAGGCTTTGGGCATGTCCTTCTTGCGCTTCCGGGAATTCAGCGACGGCTGGCTGCAGGTTAATCGCGGGTACGGTGCCGAAGCCGTGAGTACCACCTATCAATCGGTGTTGGCTGGTGGTGCCAGCCCACAGCAAGGACAGATACTTTCAATGGAGGAACAATCAGCATGAAACTCGGATACGCCCAGATGAGCTTTGGCAAGACAGCCAGCCTCAACATGGACATGATCAAGCACGCGGAGAACCTGGGATTCCACTCGGTGTGGACCGCCGAGGCCTACGGTAGCGACGCGGTATCCACCGCCTCCTGGATCCTGGCCCAGACCAGCAAGATCAATGTCGGCACCGCCATCATGCAGATGCCGGCGCGTACCCCGGCCATGACCGCCATGACGGCGATGACCCTGGATCACCTTTCGGGCGGGCGTTTCATTCTCGGCCTCGGACCCTCCGGTCCCCAGGTGGCGGAGGGCTGGCACGGCCAGATCTACGGCAAGCCCCTGACCCGGACCAAGGAATACATCACGATCATCCGCCAGATCCTGACGCGGGAGGCCCCGGTAGAGTTCCAGGGCCAGTACTACCATGTGCCCAACCACGAGGAGGGCAGTACCGGCCTGGGCAAGCCCCTCAAGAGTATCCTGCACGGGAACCCCGAGCTGCCGATCTTCACCGCCTCCATCAGCCCCAATGGCCTGCGTAGCGCCGGCGAGGTCGCCGATGGTGTCTTTCCCATGATGCTGGACCCGGAGAAATATGACACCGTGATCCGTCCTCACATCGAGGAGGGCTTCGAGCGCGCCGGTGGCAGGGACCGGGCCGGTTTCACCGTTGCACCGGGGGTGTCCTGTGCCGTGGGGGACTATGAACAAATGGCGCCGATGTTCAAATCCAATATGGCCCTGTACATCGGCGGCATGGGCGCGAAGGGTAAAAACTTCTACACCGATTACGCCTCGCGGCTGGGTTTCGAGGAGGCCGCCCACACCATCCAGGATCTCTACCTGGCCGGCAGGAAGGACGAGGCGATTGCCGCGGTGCCCGATGAGCTGGTCGATGCGGTGCACCTGGTGGGTCCCGAGGAAAAGATCCGCGAGCGCCTCAAGGCCTGGAGGGCCTCCGGCGAGCGCGGTGACGTGAATCTGATGATGGTGTCGGCCATGCAACCGGAGGCGCTGGATATCCTCGCTGACGAGCTGCTTTAACTGGGGGTTACCATGAAGCCCATAGACGTTTACTGGTCCTTCCGCAGTCCCTATTCCTACCTGGCCACGCCGGGGATGCGGCATATTCGCGACAACTATGCAGTGGAATTAAACCTGCGGCCGGTGATGCCTATCGCCATCCGCGCTCCGGAGATGTTGTTCAAACCGGAGAACGCTCACCGGACCATGTATATCGTGACTGACTGGCAGCGCCGGGCGGAATTTCTCGGCATGCCCAATGGCTGGCCATCACCCGACCCCATCGTCCAGGACATGAAGACCATGAAGATCGCCGAGGAGCAGCCCTATATCTACAGGCTCACAAGTCTCGGGGTGGAGGCCCAGCGTCGCGGACGGGGCGTGGATTTCGTCTACGAGGTGTCCCACCTGATCTTCGGTGGGACCAAAGACTGGGACCAGGGCGATCACCTGGCGAAGGCAGCCGAACGCGCAGGTCTCGATCTCGCCGACATGGATGCCGCCCTGGAGGGCGGTGACCACCTCGCGGAGGTCGACGCCAACCAGGCTGCGCTGGAAGCCGCCGGTGGCTGGGGCGTGCCCAGCTTTGTCTTCGAAGGCGAACTCTTCTTCGGTCAGGATCGCATCGACACCCTCTGCTGGCGGCTGGATCAGCACGATTTACGGAAGTAGCGTTTTCTGACCGTATTTGATGTCTAAAACCCATCCGCCGATGGGTTCTGCACCAGCTTGGTGCAAATGCGTCCGGTGCGCCGGACCGTCGCGACGCGTTGGGCACTCATCCGTATGGATTAGCCCTTCTGGCGGATTGCCCGGTCCTCCCGTTCACATCTAAATTTATCGACAGTGACGCCAGCGCAGGAAACACACCAGCTGATTGAGGGGAGAGGGGATGAGTACTATCGATATAACGGAAGAACAACTGGGGATACTCAAGAAATACTCCGTGCTAGACGGGGAATCGAATACATTTATATCGGAGAGAATGAATAGCGGGCTTGCCAGCCTTAACCTTGAGCATAATGCGGCTGCGAGAATTCGGAACAAACTCGGCGATGAGTTGGACATAACAGAGATCGAGGAGCTGGATTACTGTCTCGAGGCTATCCTGGGAAACATCGACGAGGAATGACTCACTTCCTATCAACATATTGGCCAACATGGAGATCAGTCATGGAGGAGAAATCACCCTATCTTGAGCACCCCAAACGGCTGGCGGATGTAATTGCCGCAATCCAGTTCCTGGGTTCACACAAGTACGGGAGTCGGAGCATGGAGAAATGGGCCGCCTATATCGGTTCGGCTCCCAAAAGTGCTGGCAGCTGGAATGAACTGTTCGAACAACATCCTGAGTTTTTCAGGATCAACGAGGGATATGTGGCGTTGGTCTGGCGCAGGGCGAGACCTAAAAATTACCACCGTGAAAGAGACGAGATACTTACAAAGAGTGAGATTGCTGAGCTTTCAGACGAAGACAGGAACAACGTTACCTGGCGGCCCCTGGAGCCATCACAGATTGAGGCGTTGTTGAATTCCGCGATCCAGATGCATGCTTCAGCAATTGCGCATAAGCAGGAGTTGAGATGGTGGATTCCGGTAATTGCTGCCTTGCTCGGTACCGTGCTGGGTGCTGTACTTAAAGGCTGACATGCAGTGAAACGAAAGTAACTGCAAAAGCGGCTAATTAGCCGATTCTGAGGTGACTTTGGCTATTCAAGTTGTAGGCATCGACCACATCGTCCTGCGCACCTCGAAGCTGGAGGAGATGTTGGCCTTTTACCGCGATATCCTGGGTTGTCCGCTGGAGCGGGAATTACCGGCCGAGGTTGGTCTGGTGCAGTTACGAGCCGGTACGGCGCTGATCGATATTGTTCCCGTCGACAGCGAACTGGGCCGGATGGGCGGAGGGCCGCCGACGGCCACGGAAAACAATGTCGATCACTTCTGCCTGCAGATCGAGCCCATGGAAGAAGCGGAACTGGCTGCCTATCTCGAGAGTCACGGCGTCGAGGTCGGTGAATTCGCCGAGCGATACGGGGCCCAGGGCTTCGGGAACTCCATCTATATCAAAGATCCCGAGGGTAACGTGGTGGAACTGCGCAACCGGCTCGACGCCTGATGAGCCCAACGCTGCTCGGTGCCCTGATCGCCCTCGGGATGTCCGCAGTCATTCTCGGGCTGTTGTTCTGGCTCTGGCCGCGTTCGGGGAAAATGGGTATCAACACGCAGACCGTAAACTGCCCACAGTGCGGGCTGAAGGCACCGAAGGTCCGCAAGCCCACCAGCCTGCGCCAGGCCATGTGGGGAGGCTGGACCTGTGCGGATTGCGGTTGTGAGTTCGACAAATACGGTAAAAAGATCGAGGCGGGGTAGCCCGGCTTCAGCGCGATAAGGAGATCAGATGTCTTACAAGCTTTACGCGGTGCGTGTATTCAGCTTCAGGTGGGAGGAATCCCTGGCCTTTTATCGCGACACGATCGGGTTTCCGCTGGCCTTCCACGATACTGACCTGGGCTGGGCCCAGTTCGAGCTCGGGCAGGCCGCCATCGGCCTGGAACGCTGTGACCCGGAGGATGCCGAAGCCCAGGAACTGGTTGGCCGCTTCGTGGGCGCCTCAATCGAAGTCGAGGACATCGAGGCGACCTACGCTGAGTTGGTCGCCAAAGGTGTCGAGTTCCACGGGCCGCCTGAGGAGCAGGCATGGGGTGGCACCCTGGCCCACTTCAAGGACCCGGATGGCAATATCCTGACCTTGCTGGGTTAATCCACGGCTGCAGCCGGTGGAGCCTCCTCGGGAGTATCCGCGACGGGTTCTGCAGTCGACTCCCGGGCAATATCCTCGGGGGCTTCCTCTTCCTTCGCGGTCTCGGGAACCATCTTGATGACCAGCGGGTTGGGCTTGTGCGAATGCATGGCCCCGGTACCTGCGTCCACACCGGCACCGATAATGCCGCCGATGAGTACGTTGCCCGCCATGCCCGCCGCACCGGCGCCATCGATACTGCTGGTCACGGTGGTGATGACAGTCTCGTAGCCTTCCTTCTCGACGGTCAGGGTAAAGTCGCCGCGGCGCTTCACCTTCATGCTGCAGGGCGTCTTGCAGTTCCAGCCAGAGGAGGAGACGACTTCAGCGCCCACCGGGTCGGTTTCCACCACGTAGGCCTCAGAGGTGCCGCGGGTCACGGTGGCACAGCCGGAGGCAAGGGTGAGCATCAGTACAGAAAAGAAGATCCGTTTCATGGGACAACTCCATTTGATCGATAAACAAAGGTTTATTTTATATTTAGTCGATAGTCTGCGCTAGCCTTCTGGCCGGAAAAAATATGGCGCGGTGGGAAATTTGTGATCTGCGTGCCCGAAAGTTGGGCTAGGTGGCGTAGGCCTTCACCACTTCCTCGGCGATGATCTTTACGCCCGCCTGCACCGACTCCGCGTCCTGTGCGTAAGACACGCGGATGCACTCGTGCTGGTGGGGCCAGTCTTCATCGAGGCCAACGAAGAAATCCTGGCCGGGAACAACCAGGACGCCGCGCTGCTTGAGGCGCTCGTACAGTACCTGGCTGGTAATCGGCAGGCCCTCGAACCACAACCAGAGGAAGATCGCACCCTCGGGTTTGTGGATGTGGTAGGGCAGGTCGCCGAGGGATTCGCGGAACCACTGCACGGTTTGCTGGGAACGCTCCCGGTAGAAGGGCGTCACATGGTCCGCGGTCAGCGACAGGATTTCCCCGGTGCGGAAGAACTCCTTGACGATGGCCGGGCCCAGGTTGCCGCAGGCCAGGCTGACGATGGTATTGGCATTGGTGAAGGCGTCGATCGTCTCCTCGTTGGCCACCACAATGCCGGTCCGTACCCCGGGCAGGCCCAGCTTGGACAGGCTCAGGGCGACGATGGTGTTGTCGTTCCAGAAGGGTTTGGCGTCGACAAAGCAGATATTGGGGAAGGGCAGCCCGTAGGCCCCGTCGATGATCAGGGGGATTGCGTGTTTTTTCGCGATCTCGTCCAGGTGTTCGATTTCTTCGTCGGTCAGTACATTGCCGGTCGGATTGGTGGGGCGCGATACACAGAGCGCGCCAGTGGTGTCATCCGGTTGCAGGTGGGAGAAATCCACGTGGTACTTGAAGATGTGGTCATCTAGCATCTCGATGCTGGGTCGGGTCGCGGTGAAAAAATGGCCGCTGAGCCCCACGTCTGCATAACCCAGGTATTCCGGGGTCAGGGGCAGGTGGATGGTGCGCTGGCTGCCATCGGGCATCTGCCCGGCAAACATGTTGTAGATAACGAAGAAGGCGGCCTGGCTGCCATTGGCCACGGCGATATTGCGACCTGTCAGGTTCCAGCCGTACTGCTGCTTGAGAAAGCGCGCTACCTCCTCGCGAAACTCCATGTCGCCCTGGGGTGACTGGTAGATGCCAAACAGCTTGTGCCGTTCCACCGGGTCGTTCATCAGGGCTTCGAGGCGTTGCTGAAACAGGCTTTCCACGTCCAGCAGGCGGCTGGGATTGCCGCCACCCATGAATATCATGTCGGGGTTCTCGACCAGGGCCTGGCCGAGATCGTCCATCAACTCGACGATCCCGGATTTACCGGTGAATTTCTCCCCGAAGGCCGACAGCTTCATCAAAATCCCTCGTACAAGGTGAAATTGCCGGTAGCCTCTTCCCAGGCGCGGCGCATCACGAATTCCCGGTCCAGGCTCATGATGGGCCCGAAGGTGATCGGAACATAGCCCGCATCCTCGGTGAGGCGCCCGTTGACCAGGGTGTCCTCCAATGAGCCGTTAATACTGGCGGCGTAAGCCCCGACCTCGGCCAGTTCGCGGAGAAAGTCCTGGAACTGACGCATGCCCTCGGCATCTGTCACGTCCCCGTGACCCGGGATGACCTGGTCGAAGGGCAGCTCGAAGAGCGCGTCAAGAGTGTCGCCCCAGACTACAACGCTGCCGCCGGCCTCGAGGTCGATATTGGGATAGCGCTTGTTAAAGAAGAGATCGCCCGTGTGCAGTACCCGGTCTTCCTCAAACAGCACCACCAGGTCACCGTCGGTATGACCACGGCCCGGGTGGATCACGCGAATTGTCTTGTCGCCGATGACCAGGGTGTCTTCCTCGGTAAAGGTCTTGTTCGGCAGCCCGGACTCAGCGTCTCCGGAGAAATAGCTGGAATCGAGCTGCTTCATGTGGTGCAGGGTACGCTCGGTGGCGACCACCCGGATGCCGGCAGGAAAGGCCGGGTTACCGTGGGTGTGATCCAGGTGGTAGTGGGAATTGATGATCATGGTGACGGGCTCGCCCGTCAGGGCCTCGGCCATTTCCCGGATCTTCTCGCCCTGCAGCGTGAAGGTCATGGTATCGACGATCACGGTACCGGCCCCGGTCTTGAGCACGCCCACGTTGCCACCCCACTCATTACTGATCATGAGCACGTCGTCGGTGATTCCGGTCACGGTAAACTTCTGCATATCCTCGCGCAGGTAGAACACAAAGCCGGTGATACCGACCAGCAGGACTACAACGCTCAGCAGGATAATCTTTTTCATCGGGCATTCTCCTCAGCCAGCGCCTGATTGTGCCACAGCCATCACGGGATGGCAGCGCCCGCATCTAGCCGTATACTGAATAGAGAACTTGGAGGCGTGATGATCCGGGCAGTCTTTTTCGATATCAGCGGCGTGCTCTACCAGGGTGATGAGCTGATCCCCGGCGCGGTAGAGGCGGTGGCTGCCGTGCGCACCTCCGGCCGGGCAATGCGCTTTCTGACCAACACCTCGCGCAAGACCGGCGCACAGATTGCCGACGACCTGGCGGGGTTCGGCTTCGACATTCCGCTGCAGGAAATTATCACGGCCCCCTCGGCAGCCCGGGACTGGTTGGCGGGCCAGGGGCTGCGGCCCTACTGCCTGGTGCACCCGAACATCCTCAGCGAATACAGCCCCCTGGTCCAGAATGACCCCAACGCGGTGCTGATCGGCGATGCGGCGGATGATCTCAACTACAGCAATCTCAATCGCGCCTTCCAGCTCTGTCACGACGGCGCAGCCCTGGTGGGTATCGGCGCCAACCGCTTCTTTCGTCAGGGTGAGGAGTTGCTGTTGGATGCCGGGCCCTTCATCAAGGCCATCGAGTATGCGGCGGGTGTGGAGGCCGTGATTATGGGCAAACCCTCGGCCGCCTTTTACGAGCAGGCGCTGGCCGATGTCGGCTGCGCCGGTGGCGAGGTCCTCATGATCGGCGACGATGTGTTCGGAGATGTCGAAGGCGCCATCCAGGCGGGTCTCAACGCCGCCCTTGTGCAAACCGGAAAGTATCAGCCAGGCGATGAGCAAAAGATTGACCTGGATTTTGCCTGTCTGTCATCGGTGGCTGATATCATGACCCTGTTAGGAGACGCGGAACCCTGATATGCGACTGCGGGATACCAATGTTCACAAGCTCGACGACGACCTGCTGGATGTACTGATCATCGGCGGGGGTATCAACGGCGCCGTCTCGGCCGCCTCGCTGGCCGGTCGCGGCGTCAAGGTGGGGCTTATCGACCAGCATGATTTCGCCAGCGACACCAGCTCGAACTCCTCCAACCTGGCCTGGGGCGGCATCAAGTACATGGAAACCTACGAGTTCCTGCTGGTGCGCAAACTCTGCAAGTGCCGCAACCAGCTGATGCGGGAGTATCCCTCGACGGTCCAGGAAATCCGCTTCCTGACTACCATCCAGAAGGGATTCCGGATGCCGCCGTTCCTGATCTTCCTGGGTACCATCCTGTACTGGTTTATCGGCCTGTTCGGGACCCGGCCGCCGCACTATCTCACCCGGGGGCGGATCAATCGCCGCGAGCCGGTCATCAATACCGACAACGCAGCCGGAGGATTCGAGTACTCCGACTGCTACCTGCATGACAACGATGCGCGCTTCGTTTTCAATTTTATCCGCTCGGCAATGAACTACGGCTGTATCGCTGCCAATTACATGGAATCCCTGGGCTCGGAACGTACCGATGGCATCTGGACCACCCGGGTCCGCGACCAGATCAGCGGCCGGGTCTTCAATGTTCGTTCGAAAGCGCTGATCAACGCCTGCGGGCCCTATGTGGACGCCCACAACCGGCTCACCGGCCAGGAAACCCACCATCGCCACATTTTTTCCAAGGGCATTCACCTGATGGTGGACCGGGTCACGCCCCACGACCGCGTGCTGGCTTTCTTCGCCAGCGACGGGCGCCTGTTCTTTGTGATTCCCATGGGCCCCAAAACCTGTATCGGCACCACCGATACCCGTGTCGACGATCCGGCAGCGCCCATCACCGAGGAGGACCGGCGCTTTGTGCTGGAAAACGTCAACAGCCTGCTGAATCTCGAGCGGCCGCTGGAGCTCGGTGACATCATTGCCGAGCGCTGCGGGGTGCGGCCATTGGTGACGCGCAAGGACAACGGCAGCGACGAGACCACGGATTGGGTTCAGCTCTCGCGCAAACACGAAATCGAGGTCAGCAGGAGAGACCAGCACCTGAGTATCTTCGGTGGCAAACTCACCGATTGCCTGAATGTGGGCGACGAGGTGGCGGATTATGTGGCCGACTTCGGCATCGAAATTCCTGATCCGCAACGCAAGTGGTACGGGGAACCGGCCCGGCCGATTCGCGATGAATTCTTTTACCAGGCGCGGATGATGGATCTGGACGAACTCACGCCACCCACCTCCACTGAGCCGCTCTCGGTGCGCCTGTGGCGGCGCTATGGGGACAAGGCGATCGACATGCTGGAGGAGATCCGCGAGGATCCGGCGCAAGCTGAATTGCTGATCGAGAATACCGAGTACCTGCGCTGTGAGATCGTCGAGGCCGCCGGGACCGAAATGATCGTCAAGCTGGAGGATTTCCTGCGTCGGCGTTCCAAAATTTCCCAGGTGGTGCGCTTCGAAGACATCATCAATGCGGAAGGCCTGATGGAGGCCTGCCAGATATTGTTCGGTGATGCGGCCCAGGAAAAAATCGACGAGTACATCGCAACTCACGGTGCCGCCGTAACGAGCACGGATAACGAGGAGCCGCAATGCGCCAACTGATCACGCTGTGTCTGCTTATTGCCGCCGGTGGGACGATGGCGCAACAGGTACCCTTCGGCGATGTGGTGAGCGAGAAGATTACCAATTACCACCGCCACACACCGACCCTGGCCACCTCGGGCACACCTAAGCCCGGCGCCGCCGAGGAACTCAAAGCCCACGGATTTGTAACCGTAATTGATCTCAGGCGTGACGAGGAAGAGAACGTGGATATTGCCGCATCGTCACAGGCGATGAGCGCTGCCGGGATCCGGCATGTGCACCTGCCCCTGGGCAAGGAATGGCCGAGTGCCGCCCTGGTGGGGGAATTCCGCACCATCTACCAGGATCCGCAGCAGGGACCGGTGCTGATGCATTGCCGCTCCGGTAGTCGCGCCGCCGCGGTCTGGGCCGCCTACCGCCTGGAGCAGGGGGTGGATTACGAACAGGTTTTGCTGGAAGCCCGCACCATCGGCCTCAAGCCGGAATTCGAAACCGCCCTGCGCGAGGCAGCGGGGCTCGAGAGCAAGAAGCCCTAGATATTGGACCCCTGGCTGTCACTGTCACTACCCGCCAGGTCCTCATCGCTCATAATTATGTCATCGAAGGAGCCGCCGGCGGGAATCATCGGGTAGACGTTCTCGTCCGCATCAACGATGACATCGAGCAGATAGGGTTCATCCGGGTCCGCAAGCATCCTTTTCAGCGCAGCTTCTAGTTCAGCGGGCTCGCTAACCCGTTCCGCCTTCACCCCGTAACCCGCGGCGATAGTGAGAAAGTCGGGATAGATGGCCGGCTCGCCGTCGGGCTTCACCTTGCACAGGGGGTCGGAGAGGTCCGAGCAGGCCCGGTGTCCGTCGTAGATCATGTCCTGCCATTGCCGGACCATGCCCAGCCACTGGTTATTGATGACCATGACTTTCACGCCGATACCGTAGCGGTGGCAGGTGCTGAGTTCGTGGATGGTCATATTGAGGCTGCCGTCGCCGTCGATGTCCACTACCATGCGCTCGGGACAGGCAACCTTGGCGCCGATTGCCGCGGGCAGGCCGTAGCCCATGGTGCCGAAACCGGAACTGCTCAGGAAAGAGCGTGCTTGGCGTGCCCGGTAGTGCTGCATGGCCCACATCTGGTGCTGGCCCACGCCGAGGGCGACGATCGCATCCCCGCCGGTCAGCTCGCTAAGCAAGCTGATTGCAGATTGCGGCTTTATCCCCTCGCTGTTACCCACCGGATAGGGATATTCCTGTTTCCAGTCGGCGACGGTACGACACCACTCGCGATCGCTGACGGGGGCGGCGGCAGAAAGCAGTTGTTGCAGTGCGGGTTTCAGGTCGGCGCACACCGGCACGGTCACGGTCTTGTTCTTGTTCAGCTCGCTGCGGTCGATATCGATATGGATGATCCGGGCGCCGGCGGCGAAGCCCTGCACATTGCCGGTGACCCGGTCATCGAAGCGCACGCCCAGGGCCAGTACCAGGTCGGCCTCGTGAATCGCGCGGTTGGCGTACTTGGCTCCATGCATGCCGAGCACGTCCAGTGACAATTCGTGACCGGGGGCGAAAGACCCGATTCCCATCAATGTTGTGGTGACCGGGCAGTCCAGCATTTCCGCAAGGCCGCGCAGTTCATCCTCGGCACCGGCGGCGGCAATACCCCCGCCGATATACATCACTGGTCGTTCGCTCTCACTGATCAGGTGTACGCATTCGGCGAGCTGGTCGTCGGTCATGCCCTGTACAGCGACTTCCGGGGGCTCGACCACGGCGGGAATGCGCGGCGGCGTGTAATTGCCCTCGGCATCACGGGGATAGTGTTGCTGGATGTCCTTGGGAATATCCACGAGCACCGGCCCCGGGCGGTTGCCGGCGGCGAGGGTGAAGGCTTCGCGAACCACCTCGGGAATGCGCGCAACGCGATTCACCAGGTAACTGCGCTTGGTGATTGGCTGGCTGATGGCGACGATATCCACTTCCTGGAACGCGTTCTTGCCGAGCAGGTGTGAGGGTACATTGCCGGTGATCGCAACGATGGGGGTGGAGTCGCTATTGGCGTCCGCCAGTCCGGTGACCAGGTTGGTGGCGCCGGGACCGGAAGTAGCCAGGCAGACCCCGACTTTGCCCGTGGCCCTGGCGAATCCCTGGGCGGCGTGGGCGGCGCCCTGCTCGTGTTCAACACGGATGCAGCGAATGCCGAACTCGGGCAGTACATCGAAGATTTCCAGGTTGGCGCCGCCGGGGTAGCCAAACAGCACCTCGACGCCCTCGGCTTGTAGACTTTTTGCCAGCAATGCGGCACCGCGCAGGGCGCCGGCGCGCTGATCCTCGGCGATATCCTTGAGGTTGCCGCCGGTGACGGTGGTGCTGTCGGCATAGGTTACGGTTTCGGCATTCACGATCTAGATCCAGTGCATGAGAGTGACGGCCATCACCAGGCCAATCATGGGAATAACCACGGTCAGGGCGAAGACCGGCCAGTAGGCGCTGCGGTGAGTTTCGCGGCAGATCGCGCGGATGGTGGTGACCACATAGCCGTTGTGGGGCAGGGAATCCAGGGCGCCGGAGGCGATGGAACTGATCCGGTGCAACTGGTCCATGTTGACGTCGGTGGTCTGGTAATAGGGCGCCAGCACCGGCAAGGCGATGGACAGTCCGCCCGAGGCAGAACCGGTCAGCCCCGCAATAACCGTCACGGCGATCGCAGCCCCGATCAGTTCGCTCCCGGGTATGCCCGTCATGGCGCTCACTGCAACGGCAAAAGCCGGCGAGGCCTTGGCCACGGTACCGAACCCGACTACAGCGGAGGTATTACCAATCGCAATCAGGGCGCCGGTGGTGCCGTCATTGATCGCCCGGTTCATATTGTGGAAGTGACTGAAGTTGATCGCCATGATCGCCACGCAGCCACCGCCCAATGCCAGGATCAGGGCGTACTGTGAATAGGCCTCGTGGAAGAAGAAGGACACACCGAGTACCACCAACAGCGGCACCAGGCCGGTGCCTGGGTGGGGATAATCCCGCTCCGGTATCTCCGGGTCACCGGGCCGGTGCTCGAAATGTTCACCCTTGGCCACGGCCTCTGCAATCATTCGCTTGATCCACCAGAAACCCGCGATGGCCATGAACACGGCGACAATCAGGCTCACTTCCCAGGCGGCGTAGGGTGAGGTGCCGAGGAACTTGATGGGTATCCAGTTCTGGATTTCCGGGGAGCCGGCGCTGGTCATGGTGAAAGTGACCGAGCCGAAGGCCAGGGCGCCGGGTATAAAACGCCGCGGCAGGTTGGCGTCCTTGAACAGGCTCAGCGCCATCGGGTACACGGAGAAGGCGACGATAAATACGCTCACGCCCCCGTAGGTGAGAATCGCACAGGCGATAACCACAGCCGCAACCGCGTGCTGCATACCGAGCCTGTCGACAATGAATCGCGCCAGGCTGTCGGCGGAGCCCGTGTCTTCCATGAACTTGCCGAACAGGGACCCCAGCAGGAACATCAGGAACCAGGCGGCGACGAAGCTGGCGAAGCCGTCCATGTAGGTGGTGACGAAAGCGTGCTCGCCACCGTCGGGAAATATCGGTACTCCGCCGGTCAGGCCCACGATCAGGGCGCAGAAGGGCGCTGCGATAAACAGGTTCCAGCCGCGCAGTGCGAGTGTGGTCAGCAGCAACAGCCCGCCGACCAGGCCGATCATGGCAATCATTCGGTTCCCCTGGTATCCATGTGTTTATTGTTATTGGCCAATCATTTTGCCAAAGTCGGCGTAGGGTGTCGCGCTGTCCTTGATGGCCGCGTGGCGTTCCCTCGATACAGCTCGGCTTTCTTCCGTGTGCACTACTCCTGTCCCCTCAACGATCCGGTTCATGAAATTGAAGAGCGCACAGACGGTGATGGCGTCGAACAGGGCCTCCTCACTCCAGCCTGCGGCATAGACCGCCGCGGCATCCTCGTCGGTAAGTCGGGCCGGTGTCTCGGTGAGTTTTTTCACATAGGCCAGCAGTGGCAGCCACTTCTCTTCCAGCCCCGCCTCTTCGGGGGCAGTGATCAGTTTGTCGAAGACCTCCGGGTCGATGCCGTGAATCTCGGCAATGATCTGGTGAGAGCCGAAACAGAAATTGCAGGCATTGATGCCCGAGGTGTAGGCGGCGATCAGTTCCCGCTCGGCGGCGCTGAAGGGAGAATCGCCGCGCAGCACGATATCGTGGAATTCCATCAGCGGTGCAGTGCCCCTGGGAAAGCGCTTGAATACATCCGCCAGGTGCGGTGCATCGGGTAGAGAGGGTAGGCGCGACATGGTGTATCATCCTCGTCTTTTTGCGGGTAATCCGCACAGTATAGGGTGAATCATGGTCGACGCCGAACACGAGAACACATCATATATCCTTGCCTTTCAGTGCCCGGACCGGCTCGGGGTGGTGGCCCGCTACAGCCAGGCGCTGCTGGATTGCGGCGCCTTCATTACCGAGGTCTCCAACTACTCGGACCAGGAAACGGAAACTTTCTTCCTGCGCTGCGTTTTCGATGATCGGGATCTGACGGTGTCCTTCGAGCAAGTGGCTGCGCGCATCCAGGTACTGGCTGATGAACTGGATATGCAATACACGCTGCGACCGCTGAGCCACCTGCCGCAGGTATTGCTGGCGGTGTCCAAATACGATCACTGCCTCAACACGCTCCTCACCAAGTGGCGAGCGGGAGCGCTGCCGGCGGAGATTGTCGGCGTGGTTTCCAACCACCCCGATTGCCAGGGTATCGTCGAGTGGTACGGCTTGCCCTACTATCATTTTCCCATTACCCCGGAGACCAAGCCGCAACAGGAAGCACAGATCCTGGAACTGATGGGAGAGCTGGAGGTGGACCTGTTGGTGCTGGCCCGCTACATGCAGATACTTTCCGACGATCTGTGTCGGCAGCTGGAAGGCCGGGCGATCAATATCCACCACAGCTTCCTGCCGGGCTTCAAGGGCGCCAAACCCTACCACCAGGCCTACGAGCGCGGCGTAAAGGTAATCGGCGCCACTGCCCATTACGTGACCAGCGATCTCGATGAAGGCCCGATCATCGTGCAGGAGGTGCGCCCCATCGACCACCAGGTCTCGGTGGAGCAGATGGTTCACCTGGGCCACGACACCGAGGCCACTGCCTTGTCCCAGGCGGTGCGTCTGCACTGTGACCAGCGGGTGATGTTGAACGGACAAAGGACCGTGATTTTGTGACGGAGCGAACTGTATGCGGAGGAGCGCCGCATGCCCGCGATGCGCGACGCTGTTGCCTGTGAATCCGTTCACGTCGATCGCTGGTATTCCTACGACAGGGTGGAAGGCCAGCTGTTTACCCTACGGTGTAAAACCTGGTTGCACAACATAGTCCCTTGCCGTTAATCTTTCGCTACGGATCAAATTACAACAAAAGGAGTTGTTCCATGAATCGTATACAAATCATTGCATTCACATTGCTGTCCACGCTTGCCCTCAACGCCAATGCCGGTCGCTACGAAGTCTCGGAAGTGGAGATCGAAGATCTTGGCGGCGGTTCCTTTGTGGCCACGGGCTCCCTGGCATCCGCCCGCTTTTCCGACAACGATGTCGAGCAGATCGGTTGTCGTTTGCTCGGTATCGCCGGCGCGCTTAATCAGGTTCAGTGCGGCGCAACGGATAGTGCCGATAACAGCGTGTCCTGCACCTCCACGGACCCGTTTATCATCGAGGCCGTACAGGCGATCTCAGCCTACGCCTGGCTCAGGATCGAAAGTAATGAGGGAAGCTGTGACCGCCTGTTTGTATCGACTCGCTCATTCCATATCCCGGATGCGAAAACCCAGAAGGGCAGCAAGAAGAGCAAAAAGTCGAAAAAGCACGATGACGATGATGATTGAGGTGGAAGTCCTTTTCACCTGATAGCTGGTAACTGCTGCGGGCGCGGTCTCGCGCCCTAAACCAAGGTTCTAGGCAATTTGGCGCATTGTGACGCGGCTGTGCTGTGCCTAGACTGGTAATCATGGGAAAACGATTAGCTGTCTGTACATTTGTCTGCTGGGGTCTGCTGTCAGTGTTCCTGCCGGCGCAGGCTGCAGATGATCTCCTCGACTGCGTGGACCCGGATGTCAGACACGCCTTCCTGGAGAACTACTATGAGGGTGAGATGAGCGTCACTGCCGACATAGCCCCCCTTTACCAGGCAATGAAGTTCCCCGACTACCTTTCTCCCATTGGCACCATGGAAAAAAACGGACGCGAGGCTGTCGCCTACTCTACCCGGCGAGAGGGCGTGAATCCCATGGATGATATCGCCGCGGTATTGCTGAAATCGGGTTGGAAGGATAGCCCCCGTGATCACGGCCTGGGTGGCGGGGGTTTCCAGAGCGCAGTCCAGCCGCAGTACCGCAATCTCTGCAGCCCGGATAACTGGAGCACGATGCTCAATACGCGACGGGTAGATGTGGTCACCTATGTGACGGTGGGTGTGCCCCAAGCACCGGCTGGGGGTCATATGGATGGTTGCAGTGACAATCCTGATGACCCCATTACCAGAATCGTGCATCGCAGTCTCCGCCGCTATATGCCTGTGCTGAAAATGCCGGAGGATGCCAGTACTGATCCGCGCCAGCACCACTTCGTTGGCTTCGGCGGTGGTAGTAGCGAGGATGTGGACACCAAGACCCGCTTTGAGACAAGTTTGTCGTCCGAGCAGCTGGCAGCGTTTTTCGGGGTCCAGTTGACCGACCAGGGTTGGCGGTCTGATGCCAGCTGGTCCGGCAGTGTCTCCACCGGGTCTACCTGGGTCAATACTGCCGAAGACGATTCCACCCTCACCGGTGAGCTGGTTATTATTGATGAAGGAGAGACTTCCTACTATCTGGTCTTCACACTGCGCAAGCTAAGGAATAGCTGATCTATGGAAAACAATGAATCACCACGGCTGGTTTTTTCGCCCACTCAGATCGCGGTGGGCTCGTACTTCGGCGGCCCTGTTGCCGCGGTCTATTACATCTGGGATAACTTTCGCTCCATGGGCGAAACGGAAATGCAGGGCCACGCGCTCAAGCTGGGTGGCGCCTTTATAATCGCGCTGACCATTTCCCTGCCGTTTATTCCCGAGAACACCCCGAATTCATTGATACCGGCAATCTACACGGCGATCGCGGCGTATGTTGCAACGAAACACCAGGTAACCAAGGAGCAGGCGGCGGCTGACGACCGCTACGTGTTCTACTCCAACTGGACGGTAGCCAAAGTGGCCCTGCTGTCGATGCTTGCCTATTTCGGCTCGCTCATCGCGATACTCATGGTGATGGCCGGCGCCGGCTACGAGTTGTAGCCGACGATCAGGTCCCGCAAAAGGTCTGCCTTACCACCTGCTCGGGTTCCGGCGGCAGCGCCAGTTCTGAATCAGCTGTGTCGTAGTCAAAGGGGCTGGCGAGTCGATCCACCAGGCGATTGAAGGGTTCGTAATCCCCATTCTCAGTGGCGGCGACGATGGCTGCTTCCACCAGGTGATTGCGCGGGATGAAAGCGGGGTTGGCACGCAGCATCGCGCTGCGATCGCCACTTTCGAGCTCGAGTCGCTGCTGCCAGCGCTCTTTCCAGGGCTGCAACGGTTCGGGTAGCTCAAATATGCCTGTCACTGTTTCACCGGCCCCCGGGTTTGCCAGATCCGCCAGGTGCCGGAACAGCAAGGTAAAGTCCACTTCCGTTTCCGCCATCGCTGATAACAGGTCCTGCACCAGGGACTCGTCCTCATCACCCTGCAGGTTGATGCCGAGCTTGAGGCCCATGCCGCGCTGGTGGGCGTCGAGGAACAGGTCTGTGAATCCGTCGACGGCGCCCTGGGCGAGCTCTACCGCCCGCTCCTGGTCCTCGTCCAGTAGCGGTACCAGGGTTTGCGCGAAACAGGCCAGGTTCCAGTGGGCGATGCCGGGCTGGTTGCGGTAGGCGTAGCGACCGCCGTGATCGATGGAGCTGTAGACAGTTTCCGGGTTGAAGTTATCCATGAAGGCACAGGGGCCATAGTCGATGGTTTCACCGCTGAGCAGCATATTGTCGGTATTCATCACCCCGTGGATAAATCCGATTAGCTGCCAGCGGGCCACCAGCTGTGCCTGCTGGGAGATAACCTTTTCCAGCAGTGCAAGGGCGGGATTGTCTGCACCGACCGCATCCGGGTAGTGGCGTTCCAGCACGTGGTCTACCAGTGTGCGCAGGGCGTCGCCGTCCTGGCGGGAGGCGAAGAACTGGAAGGTGCCTATGCGGATATGACTCTGGGCAACCCGCGCCAGTACCGCGCCGGGCAGGGCGGTTTCCCGGTACACGGGGTCTCCGGTTGTGACTGCGGCCAGGGCACGGGTCGTGGGAATGCCCAGTGCCGCCATGGCTTCACTGACGATATATTCCCGCAGCACCGGACCCAGGGGCGCGCGACCGTCGCCACCGCGGGAATAGGGGGTGCGACCGGACCCTTTTAGCTGGATATCGTAGCGACGCCCGTCATTGCCGATGACTTCCCCCAGCAGGATGGCGCGGCCGTCCCCCAACTGAGGATTCCAGCCGCCGAACTGGTGGCCGGCGTAGACCGTGGCAATGGGATCGGCACCCTCTGGAATACGGTTGCCGGCGATCACCTCGGTACCTTCTGTCGATGCCAGCCAATCGGGATCGATGCCCAGGAATTCGGCGAGTTCGCGATTGGCACGAATGGGGCCCGGATTGGTCACCGGCTCCGGTTGCAGCCGGGTAAAAAAGTGCTCCGGAAGTTGGACATAACTGTTATTGAAGGGAACGCTGGGCTGATTCATAGACCTGTCACAAAAATGCTGAGCTCAGTGATTATACGCCTGTCAGGCCGTTTCCGGATGGCTGGTTTCCGCACTGTCATCGTTCCGTAACAGAGCTGTTACAAATCCGTCACTACCCGATCATAAATCCGTCACAAGCCCCACTTAGGATTGGCGCAGCTGAAATTTAGGAAACCCCTGTGTGACAACGCCGGGGTTGATTGACAGGAATAATCAATCCATGGGGCTCTGCATGACATCTCAATCAACGATCAAGCACATTCTGCTGCTGGCTTTTGCACTTTTACTGACGGCTTGCGGCGGGTCCTCCGATAACGTGTCTCCCGGATCCATTGTCGTCGAAGTGCCGGTGGCAGGCGATGGCGATGGAGACGGTGACGGCGATGGAGACGGTGACGGTGACGGCGACGGTGACGGCGACGGTGATGTCGATGTGGAGTCCGAAATCCCTCCCAGCCTGGAAGACGCCATTACCGATACGGGTGAAGTGATCAATGGACGCACGGTATATGCCATCGACGTGACCGCGCTGGATGGCGGGACCCTCGACCCGGAAGGCCTGGTGATCGGAAACGACGCCATTTTTGAAATCGTCGGTGGGGGTCCGCTGAGGGTTGACGATGGCGGCTCCGGTGTGAGCGCTGCCTCTATTACCAGCGACTGCGTACTGGAAATGGCCCCGGGCTCGATCATCGCAGCGGAGACCAATACGGAATTCGTGATCATCGAGCAGGGTTGCCAGATCGATGCTGACGGCACTGCAGAGCAGCCGATCATTTTTACAGCCAAGGCAGACGTAGAGGGTGAAGTACCTGAAAACTCACGCGGTCTGTGGGGTGGCCTGGTGCTGAATGGTTTTGCACCGATCAACGACTGCCCGGAAGGCGCCATCGGCGGTAGCGCCGAGTGCACCAAGGAAGGGGAAGCCAACTCCGGCACTTTCGGCGGTGACCAACCCAATGACAGCTCCGGTGTGCTGCGCTACGTCCAGGTGCGTTACGCGGGTTCCAACGTGGACCCGGAAAACCAGCTCAACGGCATCGCCTTCCAGGGTGTGGGTTCCGGTACCACGGTTGACTATGTGCAGGTGCACAACAACCTGGACGACGGTATCGAATTTTTCGGTGGTACTGTGAGCGCCAGGCACGTGGTATTGACCGGCAACGCTGACGATTCCCTGGACTGGACCGACGGCTGGCAGGGCAACATACAGTACCTGTATGTCGAGCAGACGGACTCCGCCGACAATGTGATAGAGGCGGATAACCGCGAAGGGGACGAGGACGCCGAACCGCGTTCCAATCCTTCCATCGCCAATATGTCGGCCTACGGCAATCCGGCGGAGCGGTCCCTGCGCATTCGCCGCGGTACCGGCCTGGCCCTGACCAACTCCTATATTGTCGATTCCGAGCGTTGCCTGCGTGTGGACGGCACCTCCCGCGACCTGCTGGGTAGCGAGCTGACGGTTGGCGGTACCAGCTTTGCCTGCACCGAGATGCACGAGAACGACGACGGTGGCGCGGTCGAGAACTACCTCGACAGTGCCGAGGTAGTTTCCCAGAACGGTGGGGCAGTCAATGCCGTTGCACCGAGTAACAGTTTTTTCGAGTCCACCAACTTTGTCGGTGCGGTGGGCGCGGACAACTGGCTGGCAGGCTGGACCGTGCCGGGCAGTGTCAATAACTCGGGCCAGGCCGACTTTGGTTGCCCGGCGGGCACCACGGATACCGGCAATGACATTACCGGCAAGAATGTCTGTGCCCTGGAGGGCACGATCACCGATGAACTGCTCCTGACCAGCACCAACCACTACCAGCTTAACGGCAAGGTGGTGATCGGTGGCGACAACGCCGACTCGGCGACCCTGTCGATTCAGGAAGGCACCACCATTTTCGGTGGCACCAGCTTCGATTTCCTGGTGATTTCCCGGGGTTCCCGGATCCAGGCGGAGGGTTCGCGCACTTCGCCGATTACCTTCACATCCATCGAGGACGAGGAACTGGGCGGCAATGCCGACATCGACAGCAGCCGCGGCCTCTGGGGCGGGCTGGTGATCAACGGTAATGCGCCCATCAACGATTGCCCGGAGGGGGCCACCGGCGGCACCGTCCAGTGCACCAAGGAAGGCGAAGCGGATTCCGGTACCTTTGGCGGCGACCAGCCCGACGAGAGCAGCGGAGTGCTGCGCTATGTGGTGGTCAAGTACGCCGGATCCAACGTCGACCCGGAAAACCAGCTCAATGGTATCGCCTTCCAGGGCATCGGTTCCGGTACCACGGTGGAGTTTGTGCAGGTGCACAACAACCTGGATGACGGTATCGAGTTCTTTGGCGGCAATGTCAACGCCAAGTACGTGGTGCTGACCGGTAATGCCGACGACTCACTGGACTGGACCGACGGCTGGCAGGGCAAGATCCAGTACCTGCTGATCGACCAGGCGGAGGATTCCGGTGATAACGGTATCGAGGCGGATAACCGGGAAGGCGATGAGAATGCACTGCCGCGTTCCCTGCCTGAGATTGCCAATATGACGATTAAGGGGAATACCGGTGAACGGGCTATCCGGCTGCGTCGCGGTACAGGCCTGGATACCTACAACACGGTGGTGCAGGACAGTGCAAACTGCCTGCGCATCCAGGGGGAGTCCCTGAATCTGCTGGGCACGGAAATCACTTTCGATGGCGTCAGTTTCGATTGCCCGACGGTTGTGGAGGGCGACGATGTGGCCGCTATAGAGGCATTGCTGGATAGCAGCAATGTGTCACAGGACGGCGGCTCGGTACCCCCGGCTGACCTGAGCGGTGATGCCTTCTTCGACAACGCCACCTACATCGGTGCGGTCGAAGACGAGGCCAATGACTGGACCGACGGCTGGACCGTGGGTATGCCGGATGGCGGTGTCGACTTCGATTGTCCCGATGGTACCACCGAGGTGGCCTCGCTGGATGGCAGTACCCAGACCTGTGAGCTCAGTGGCACCTACACCAGCGACCTGACTCTGGCACGCGGCAATTACTATGTGCTGGACAACAAGGTGGTTATCGGTGGAGACAACACCAACTCCGCAATCCTGACCATCGAATCCGGTGTCACCATTGTCGGCGATGATCCTGAGGACTTCCTGGTGGTCTCCCGCGGTTCGCAGATTGTGGCCAACGGCACCAACAACAGCCCGGTCACCATGACCGCGGCGCTGGATATCACGGGCTCGGTCGGTCCTGAAGTTCGTGGCCTCTGGGGCGGACTCGTGATCAACGGTAACGGCCAGATCAACGACTGTCCGGAAGGCGCCGAGGGCGGCACCGTGGAATGCATCAAGGAAGGTGAGGCCAACTCCGGTAGTTTTGGTGGTGCGGACAACAACGACAACAGCGGTGTGCTGCGCTATGTCGTGATCAAGTACGCCGGCTCCAACGTCGACCCGGAGAATCAGTTGAACGGTATCGCCTTCCAGGGCGTTGGTTCAGGCACCACGGTGGAATACGTGCAGGTGCACAACAACCTGGATGACGGGGTCGAATTCTTCGGCGGTTCCGTCAACGTCAAGTACCTGATCCTGACCGGTATCGGCGACGACTCTATCGACTGGACGGATGGCTGGAAGGGCAACATCCAGTGGGTGCACGTGGAACAGTCTACCGAGGCCGGCGACAACGGCAATGAGGCGGACAACCGCGAGGGTGACGAACTGGCGACGCCGGTGTCCGAACCCAGCATCTCCAATATGACCATCATCGGCAATCCCGGCGAACGCGGCATCCGCTTGCGTCGTGGCACCGGCCTGCACCTGTACAACAGTGTGGTCGATGATAGTGCTACCTGCCTGCGGATACAGGGTGAGTCGCTGAACCTGCTGGATACCCTCATCACCAACACCAGCATCTCCTATGGATGCCCGACGGTGAATGAGGGTGATGACGAGGCGGCGGTCCAGGCCTTCCTGGACGGCTCACCGAATGTCACACAGGACGGCTCAATCCCGCCAGCCTCAGCCCTGCCTGACAATGGTTTCTTCGAGCAGACCAATGTCGTCGGCTCGGATGTCGACAACTGGAAGGGCAACTGGGCCTTTGGACTCTAAGGGTGCGCGCGGAGAACGGTAGCTCGATCATGAGACAAAAAAAGATAGCTCTGGCGGTATCGGCGGTGCTGACAGCAGGGCTGGTACAGGCCCAGGAGGAGGGTGCCGGTGCTCAACCCGAACTCGAGGAAGTCTTCGTACTCGGGGAGTTTATTCCCGATGAGAAACGGGATACCTCGGAGATCTCCGATGTTCTGACCATGGAAGACATGTCGGTGCTCGGCGACAGCAATGTGGCATCCTCCCTGGAGCGTGTGACCGGCCTCAGCCTGGTGGACGGCAAGTTCATCTACGTGCGTGGATTGGGCGAGCGCTATTCCTCCACGCTGATCAACGGCTCCCGTATTTCCAGTCCGGTGCCTTTCCAGAAGACGGTGCCCCTGGATATCGTACCCAACAACCTGGTCAGCAGCCTGCTGGTGCAGAAGACTTTCTCTGTGCAATACCCCGGGGATTTCAGCGGTGGCCTGGTGGATATCCGGACCCGTGCGGTACCGGACTCCAACTACCTGGATATAAAGCTGGAGACCGGTGGCAATTCAAAGTCCACGGATGGTAACGGCCTCAGCTACCGCGGTGGCCAGGACGATAATTCCGGTTGGGACGACGGTACCCGGGATATTCCCAAGAACTTACGCCAGGTCAGCCCCGATGAGTTCAACGCGGCTGCCTACCCCGAGAGCGCTGCCTATGGGGCCAGTTTCTTTAACAACTGGGAAATCCGCGAACGCAATGACCTGAATTTCGATGCCGATGTCGAGGGCGAGTTTGGCATGCGCTTCGAGTTGGATAACGGTACGGCGCTGGGCCTTACCGGTGCCGGCAAGTACGAGAATTTCTGGCGCAACGTGGACGTGGATATGCGCCGCTACGAGTTCAGCGGCGTCGACGGCGGCAGTACCCAGACCGTGGACTTCGACGAATTCACCACCACCCAGACCATCAATGTCAGTGGCTTTCTGAACCTGGGCTGGGAGATAAACAACGACAACCAGATAGCCCTGTCGGGGATGATCCTGCGCCAGACTGATGACCTGGTCGAGCAGCGCAAGGGTCTGTCCAGCGAGGATGACGTTTCCACAGGTACACCGGTGGAGAGTTATTTCATTCAGTGGGTGGAAAACGAGATACGATCCTACCAGCTGTCCGGGGAACACTACCTGCCCTTTATCAACAGCGACACGGTGTTGCGCTGGCGGGCAGTGGATGGCGAGTCCGAGCGAGATGCCCCGGACACCCGTAGCTACACCTATGCGGATAACCGTGACGGGCTGCAGGAGATCGTCACCCCCAACCGCCAGGCCGCCGGTGACCTGCGCGAGGTATTCCAGGCGCCGGACCGGCTCTACAGTCAGCAGGAGGACGATATCGAGGAGTATGGCCTCGACTTCGAATACCCTTTCTTGCTGGCGGGCATGGATATCACGCTGAAGGCGGGTGGTTCGTCCTATGAAAGAACCCGGGATGCCGAGGAGCGCATTTTCCGTTTCGACCTGACCCCGCTGACCCCGGACTACGTACCGCTGGAAACTCCCAGGCAGTTGTTCGATATACCCAATTGGACGGATGCATACCTCAGCGCCCGGGATTTTACCTCTGGCGCCGCCAATGCATCAGGAATTTTCCCCTTTGCCAAGTCAAAGGAAGAAGTGGATGGCTATTACCTGGCGGTCGACGCTCAGGTGTTGCCGCGGCTGCGGGTCCAGGCGGGGGTGCGTGAAGAGGATACCGACCTGAGCGCTGATGCCTGGGGCGGCAATACCGAGCCCGGCACGACCAACGCGGTCAAGCAGGACTACGAAGATACGCTGCCCGCAGTGTCCGTGACCTTTGAGCTGATCGAGAACATGCAGTTACGCCTCGGCTATTCGGAAACGGTCAATCGGCCCAGTCTGCTGGAAATAACGGGAACCACCATCCGCAACCCTGGAGACGGCAATCTCTACCGCGGTAACGTGTTCCTCGAGCAGGCGGACCTGGACAACTACGACGCGCGTTGGGAGTGGTATTTCGGGTCCGCTGACAGCATGTCACTGGGTGTGTTCTACAAGGAATTCGATAACCCGATCGAGCTGGGCAAGGTACAGGCGCAGAACGATATCTTCACCTGGTTCAATGCCGACAAGGCGGACCTGGAAGGCATCGAGTACGAGCTGCGCAAGGATCTCTACTTCGGTGAGTGGTTTGGCTGGGGCAGCAACTGGGATTCCTTTACCCTGACCTTTAACGTCTCCTACATCGATTCCGAGGTTACCCTTCTCGGCAGCGGTGAGACCGCGGAAGATGTACCGCTGACCGGCGATCGCCGCCTGGCCCAGCTGTTTGACAATAAGCGCGAGCTCACCGGCCAGTCTGACTGGCTCGGTAACCTTATCCTGTCCTACGAGAATTACGACCTGGGCATCAAGGGGTCCCTGGCCTACAACTACACTGGGGATCGCATCGTCCTGGTGGGTGACCGCAATAACCCGGATATCGAGGAACAGGGCCGCGGCCAGCTCGATATCACCTTCAAGTATGCCTTCGAGGCTTACCAGCAGGATATGGAACTGGAGTTAAAGGCCAGGAACATCCTCGACGAGGAGTTCAAGCTGGAACAGGGCGGCCTGCTCTACGAGGAGTGGAACCGCGGTATCGACTGGGCCATCGGTCTGACAGCCCGCTTCTAGGGCCGGTCAGGTGCTTTTGGCGGAAACCTTGCGCAGCTCCCAGCTGGCACCTTCCTCGCTGTCCTCTGTGTAGCGATACTGCACCTTCGCGCCCGGCTTGGCATCCTGGATTTGCGAATCCGAGGGCGCCTTGAACTGCAGCTTTTCTTTCTTTCGCAAACGACAATTAGCGCCCTGCTCGGCGGGTTTGGCGGAGTGGAAGGCCACGTAAACCTTGTTATCGTCGGCGTTGTGTTTCTTCACTGTGCCGTCCAGGACGCAGTCGCGAACGGTTTCCGAGGTGGCGGATAGTGATGAAAATGCCAGCGTACTGGCCACTATGGCGGCTGGGATCGTGAACTTTTTCATGGCCTAATCTCCTGTCGTTTCCCAACGAACTCAATGACTTAGGCACACTATAGCCCCGGCTTTAAGGCCGGAGCAATGAAATTCACCAAATTGTCACAATAAATTCACATAAGGCTGCTATAGGGCCAGGTGAGCGCCCTCCAGCCCTGTAAAACGGGTGCATGCGCGGCTCTGCACAAATTCCTGCAGCCGCGCATTAACTTGCGCCTGGTCACTCTGGGGCACGCCGAACATGAGGCCGTCGTAGTAACCCAGCGCCTTGGCATAGATCACATCGCTCTCGGCCTGCTCATAGCCGTCCAGTACCTCCCTGGTCATGTCACCATATTCTTTCCCCGTCAGGTAGCCGAGTGACTCCTGGGCGAGTACACAGGTCAGGTTCCTGGCGGCGACGAATTCATCCGGCCCCATGGCCAGCGAATGGGCCGTGGTGCTGCCCAATAGTGACAGGAGAAGCGGTAGAGCCCGTTTCATGATCATTCCACGTTGACAATTTGCGGGCAATCATACGAACTTTTGATGACAAAACTGTTACGGCTTAATGACAGAGATCAGTCCCAGTTTACTCCGGTGCGGCGGCCAGGTCCTCGCGCAGGGTGCGCCCGGCCAGGTAGAAGTGGCAGGCCGAAACAAACATGATGGCCGGCAGCACATAGAGCATGGCATAGCGCAGGGATTCCTGGCCCAGGGTCGGTGCCAGGTAGTCGCTGAGCATGCCGATGATCCAGGGGCCGGCGCCGAGGCCGATGATATTCAGGATAAGGAACAGGATCGCCGAGGACATGGCGCGCATGCGCAGGCCCACCAGGCCGTGGGTAGTGGCGATGGTATTGCCCAGGTAGACGTTGAACAGTATTCCCGGGACGACCGACATTGTCAGCGCCATATAGGGATTGTCGACCAGGTAGACCGCGGCCATGAAGGGCACGCAGATAAACCCGGTGACCGACGGCAGCCAGGTGTACCAGCGCTTGTCCTTCGGCGCCAGGTAGTCCGCCAGCAGGCCGCCGCCAAAGACACCGACGGCGCCGCCAAGTCCTATGGTCAGCGACAGCCAGGTTCCCAGTTCCCCGGTGGACATGCCGTGGCTGCGAATCATGAACGAGGCGGTCCAGTTGGTGATGCTGTAACCGGCAAAGGCGTTGAGCGCCGCAGCCCAGGCCATATGTCGGAAGGAGGAGCGGCTCCACAGCACCCGCAACACCTCCATGGTCGCCACCCCCTCCTCACTGGCCTCACGCTGCTCCGACAGGCCGCGGATCGGTTCGGCCATGGTAAAACGCACAATGAATGCCAGCAGGATGCCCGGCGCACCCACCACCATGAAGGCCACGCGCCAGCCGAAAAACTCGTTGAGCCAGCCGCCGGCGAGGAAACCGAACAGGATGCCCACGCTAACGCCCATGGAATAAAAACCGATAGCGCTGGCACGGCGGTGGGGCGGGAAGATATCGGAAATAATCGAGTGTGAGGGCGGGCTGCCGCCGGCCTCGCCGATGCCGACACCGATGCGGGCCAGCAACAGCTGGATATAGTTCTGCACAAAGCCGCTGATGGCGGTCATGAAGCTCCAGATAAACAGGGAAAGGGCCACGATGTTGCGCCGGTTGGAGCGATCTGCCCAGCGGGCGATCGGTATGCCCGCGGTGACATAGAAGGCGGCGAAAGCGAAACCGGTGAGCAGCCCCAGCTGGCTGTCAGACAGGTCCAGCTCTGCCTTTATCGCCTCCTGCAGGATGGCCAGCAGTTGCCGGTCGATAAAGTTGAAGCTGTAAACAACAGTCAGCAGCACCAGGGCGTAGTAGGCCGACTTGCTGGAACTGTAGGGGTTCAGGGGCGTACCGGTGGTCTCGGTGTCTTGCGGCATTATTAATCCGTTCTTATAGGTAAATCCGGGGTGCCCGCAGCATATCAATACCCGGTTATCGCGTACAGGCAGTATACTGGCGGGCCTGATAACAAGAATCCACAGGTGGCCAATATGGGCTTGAGACTCGCGAGATTATTACTGGTTCCCCTATTGCTGGTATCTGGTGGTGCCCACGGCGCCGACCCGGAACCGGGAGAAGAGGGAATCAGCAGGGCCCTGGCCATGGGGGTGAAACCCGTGGGTTTCCCGCCACCCCGCGGTGATGAGAGCGAGGGCCCGTTCTCCCGCCTGGTGATTGAAAACGCATTCATTGTCGAAGGTGCCGGTGCGCCGCCCCTGGGCCCGGCTACCATCGAGATCGAAAACGACCGTATTGTTGCCATTCATGGCAGCGGTACTGCGGCCATACTCGGCGGATCCATTGCGGCAAGAACCGGCACGAAGGTGATCGACGCCGCGGGCAAATATGTGCTGCCGGGCTTTATCGATGCGCACACCCACTTCGGCACCCCCAACCACGCTTTCGCCGGCTACCTGACCGATCCGGAATACGTGGCCAAGCTTCACCTGGCCCACGGGATTACCACTGTGCGTGACGTGGGCGCGGGGATGGGCCTCAAGTGGACCGTTGAAATGAAAAAGCGCAGCGCCGCCGGTGATATCGCCGCGCCGCGTATCGTGGTGTTCGCCATGTTTCCGGAGCAGCACGCCTCGACCCAGGCGGCCCGTAAGTGGGTACGCGCAGTCCACAAGAAAGGCGCCGACGGCATCAAATTCATCGGTGCGGCGCCGGAGTTGCTCGCGGCAGGTATCGAAGAAGCCCGCAAGCTGGGCATGAAAACCACCATGCACCACGCCCAGGTTTCTGTGGTGCGGACCAATGTATTGGACAGTGCGAGTATGGGCCTCGATAGCATGGAGCACTGGTACGGACTGCCGGAGGCCATGTTCGATGACAAGGTCATCCAGGACTATCCCTACGACTACAACTACAGCAACGAACAGGACCGCTTCGGCGAGGCTGGCCGACTCTGGCTGCAGGCTGCACCGCCGGGATCGGAGACCTGGAACGCCACTATCGAAGAAATGATCTCGCTGGATTTTACCCTCGACCCTACCCTGACCATCTACGAGGCCAACCGCGACCTGATGCGGGCGCGCTTCGCCGAGTGGCACGACGAGTACACCATGCCCTACATGATGCGCTCCTATGAGCCCGACCCGGTGGTGCACGGTTCCTATTTCTTTGACTGGACCACCGCCCACGAGATCAACTGGAAACGCAACTACCAGCGCTGGATGCAGTTCCTCAATGACTACAAGAATGCCGGCGGCCGGGTAACGACCGGGTCCGATGCGGGCTATATCTACAAGATCTACGGTTTCGGCTACATCCGCGAACTGGAGCTGTTGCAGGAAGCGGGCTTTCACCCGCTCGAGGTGATCAAGTCAGCAACGCTCAATGGCGCCGAGCTGCTGGGCATGGACAGCGATATCGGCAGCATTCAGATCGGCAAGAAGGCCGACCTGGTGATCGTCGATTACAACCCGGTGCGCAACTTCAAGGTGCTCTACGGCACTGGACACCGCGTACTCAACAAGGAGACCGGCAAGCTGGAGCAGAAGCCGGGTGTTCGTTACACGATCAAGGATGGCATTGTCTTCGATGCCCACAAGATGCTGGCGCAGGTGCGCGAGCTGGTGGCCGAGCAAAAAGCGCGGGAAGCAGCAGAATGAGCCGGATTGCCTCTATATCGAGTAATAACTACCCGGAAATCCGCGAGGCGGTGGTAAAGCTGTGTACCGGCTTCCCGGAAAGTTACTGGCGTGAGCTGGACCGGGAGCGGGCCTATCCCACCGATTTCGTGCAGGCGCTTACCGAGTCGGGATATTTGTCGGTATTGATTCCCGAGCAGTATGGCGGCAGTGGGCTGCCGCTGGGGGCGGCCTGCGCGGTGCTGGAGGAAATCCAGCGGGCGGGGGCCAATGGCGGTGCCTGCCACGCCCAGATGTATACCATGGGCACCCTGTTGCGCCATGGTAGCAGCGCCCAGAAAGAGCAGTACCTTCCGGCGATTGCGGCAGGGGAGTTGCGCCTGCAGGCATTCGGAGTCACCGAACCGAGCAGTGGCACCGATACCACCCGTATCCGCACCCGGGCTGAACTCGACGGCGATGATTATGTGGTTAACGGGTCCAAGGTCTGGATCTCACGCACCGAGCACTCGGACCTGATGGTATTACTGGTGCGCACCAGCCCGCGCGATGAAGCGCGTCGCACCGACGGCATGTCGGTGCTGCTGGTAGATATGCGCGAGGCGCAGGGCAATGGCCTGACCATCAAGCCGATCCGTACCATGATGAACCACGCCACCACCGAACTCTTTTTCGACAACCTGCGGGTGCCCGCGGCTAACCTGGTTGGCGAAGAGGGTAAGGGTTTCCGGTATATCCTCGATGGCATGAATGCCGAGCGCATACTGATTGCCGCCGAGTGCATTGGCGATGCGCGTTACTTCATCGACAAGGCCTCGGCGTACGCATCTGAGCGCGAGGTGTTCGGCAAGCCAATCGCCGAAAACCAGGGTGTGCAGTTTCCCATCGCCAGGGCATATGTGCAGACCGAGGCGGCTGCGGCCATGGTGCACCAGGCCGCGGATCTCTACGACAGCGACCAGCCCTGCGGCTCCCAGGCCAATATGGCCAAGTTGCTCGCCTCGGAAGCCTCCTGGGCGGCGGGGGATACCTGCATCCAGACTTTCGGCGGTTACGGCTTTGCCGAGGAATACGATATCGAGCGCAAGTTTCGCGAGACCCGGCTGTACCAGGTGGCGCCGATCTCCACCAATCTCATTCTCTCCCACGTGGCCACCCACGACCTGGGGATGCCGAAGTCATTCTAGTCAGGCCAGGATTCGTCCGCTATTACTTTCAAAGTAACGCTCGCCGCGGAAATTGTGCTTAATGGCGTAGCCTCCCTCGTGCAGCAGGTGATGGTGTTTCGAGCAGAGTAGCAGCGTATTCTCCAGCGTTGTTTCACCCCCATCAGCCCAGTGCTGCACATAGTGCGCGTCCAGCCATTTTGTATGGCTGCAGCCCGGGTACTGGCAGCATTTGTCCCGCGACATCAGCGCCCGCTTCAGCGCGGGTTGTACCACGCGGTGTTTGCGGCCGACGTTTAGCTGTTCCCCTTTCTGGTTCTCCACGACAGGGGTAATCGCACCGTCGCAACAGAGCCGTCGAACGGTCTCGATGGGCAAGTCGCTCTTTGCGCCCTCAGCTTTTTCTGCGGAACCGGAATCCGTCGCGCGACGCAGCGCGCGTTCATCCACGTGGACCATGACCTGGTAATGGTCGGCGCTGCAGGAGCGCTTGCCCCCGCCCGCCAGGTAACTGCGTGCAAGATCCACCAACGCATCGGCTTGCTCTCTGAACAGTGACCCATCGGCGGATGGGTTTTCCACATCAATTTCGCTCACAGTTCCTTCCGTCGCATTGCACTCATCGGCGCGTTCCGGCGATCTCGGTGAGTTGATCCGATTGTCGATTCGGGCCGCCGCAACAGCGTGATCAATCGCCTTCATTACGAGCTCGCCGGTTTCGGCGGGCAGCTGGACCGTAATCGTCATCTGGCCACTCTTGTCGATCGAACGGCTCAGGTAACGACGGTTATGGAGGCGCGTTGCATCTTTGAGTGATGACTGTGGGTCCGCGTTGCGCAAGCGTTGGCAATGCTGTTGTACCTGTTCCCCGGTGGCCTTGCGGGCGTAGTCGAGCAGTTCGGACTCGTTGTGTGGCGTCATGACCCGGGTCAGTGCGCGGGCCTTGGAGTAGCCGATTTCTCCCTGCTCAAAGGCGGCAGACAACTGCGGCAGATCAAAGAGGCAGCGCGCCACCCGGACCTTCTCGCGCGCAGTACCCACATCGATTCCACATTTCATGCTCAGCCATTCGGAGCAGTTGTTAAAGTGATAAGGCTTCCACCCCTGCCGCAAATCGAACTCCCGCAGTAATACCAGGAACTCGTATTCCTTCGCGTTGATCTGTTCAGACAGGGTAATGATGTCGTTCTCGAGCTGGTCGATGGAACGGCGAGAGAGCTTGAACTGGGCTTGCATGGTGAACTCCTTTTCTCGGTTGCGGGGCAGGAACTGAGGGCATCTACTAACCCTCTAATACTGTATATAAAAACAGTATAATATCAGCAAGCCATTGATAAATATAAGAATAATTCGCTATCAGGGCCGGCCCCAATAGACCCGACAGTTTGGAAACTGAGCGAAATTGATGTCCAAAACCCATCCGCCGATGGGTTTCCGCCTGCGCTGCGTTGACTGAGGCGCGGACTCGGATCGAGGTAGTTAACAGGCGCCGAGTGAAAAACATCGCACACAAAAAAACCCCGCGCCGAAGACGCGGGGTGAAAGAGGGGGAAGAATTCCCCCATCAGGGATTGCTACTCCTGTTCCTGGACCTGGTCGTCGTGGCGCTGTTTGTAGATGCGGGCGCGATTGGCATCCGCAGTCACATGCAGGTTGGCACGCTCGCGACGGGTCAGTACTCCGTCCTCGCGAAAACGCTGTTCCTTACGCTCCATGCGAACCTGTTGCTTGCCCAGGCGGTACGCCTCCTGGTTGGTCAGGCTGCCGTCTTCGATGCCGTTGCGGATGGATTCCCGCTGTGCGGCTTCACGCTTGTTGATACCGGCGGCCTCGGCGGTCTGCATGGTTAAGGTAGTGGCCGCAAGCAGGATTACGACTGCTGATTTAAGGGTATTCATGTTTCGTCTCCCGGTTGTTTTTGTGAACCTCACGCTATAGAACGCGAGGCCCCAAAAACGGCCGACCGGGAAAGTGTAAAGAAGTGTTAATCCGCGCCAGGCAATGGCGCTGTTGCTGGTGCCGGCGGGATTCGGCTGGGGCGTTTGCCCCTATGCCGCCTCGGCAATCTCCCGAATCCGCTTCACCATTGCTCGAAGGCCGTTGCCGCGAGTCTGGGTGAGGTGGTTCATCAACTCCAGCTCGGTGAAGTAGCTGTCGATATCGAAGTCGAGGATTTCCGCCGGGGGTTTGTTGTTGTAGGCGGCGAGGATAATGCCGAGCAGGCCCTTGACGATAAAGGCGTCGCTGTCGACGGCGATTTGCAGCTTGCCGTCTTCCAGGGCCGTCTCAATCCACACCTGGCTCTGGCAACCGCGTACCAGCCGGTCTTCCGTGCGGTACTCCTCCGGCAGTGGCGGTAGCTCCTTGCCCAGGTCGATGATGTACTTGTAGCGATCTTCCCAGCTGTCGAAGAAACCGAGGGTATCGAGGATGTCCTCGCTATTGATGCTGTGGCCGAAAGGGCGGGTATCGAGCATGGTCTGGTTGGCGGCTTGTTGTGGGAGGTTCATGATCTCAAAAGAACATGCCGGTTTCGAGCTGGGCTTCCTCCGACATCATCTCCCGCTGCCAGGGCGGATCGAACACCAGCTCGACTTTCACTTCTTTGACGTTCGGCACCAGGGCGACGCGGTACTCCACGTCTCCCACCAGTACCGGGCCCATGCCACAACCGGGTGCGGTGAGTGTCATCTCGATGTACACGCTGCCAGCGTCCTGGTCGATTTCGACCTTGTAGATGAGTCCCAGATTGACCAGGTCTACCGGTATCTCGGGGTCATAGACCGTGTGCAGGGCTTCCCAGATCTGTTCCTCGTGGATCGTGCCGTCGGGGCATGGCTCGAACTCAAAGCTCAGGGGCTCAAGTCCCAGGGCATCGGCATCGGTGCCGTCCACCCGCACCATGTTGCCGTTGTAGACCAGGGTGTAGTTGCCACCGAGGGATTGAGTCAGGGTGACGAAGGTGTGAGCCGGGATGGTCAGCGGATCGCCGACGGGGACCAGCCGTGCGGGACAATCCCGGGTGGTGGTGAGTATGGTGCGTTCCTGGGCCGTCATCGGGTCACTCTATGCTGAAGCTTTCACCGCAACCGCAGGCTGCCGTGACGTTGGGGTTGAGGAACTTCAGGGTGCGGTTGATACCCTCACGCACGTAGTCGAGCTGCGTGCCGTTGAGTACACCGATGGAGCCGGTATCGATAAACACGTGAATGCCGTTGTCGAGATCGACCGTCACATCTTCCGCTTCACCGCTGTCGACTTCTTCCATCACGTACATGTAGCCGGTGCAGCCGCTTTCCTTGACGCTGATGCGCACGCCGGTCTTGCCCTTGGACTCGACCTGGGCTTTCAGGTGCGCCGCTGCCTCCGGGGTTACGGAGATTACGTCGGTGCTGACATCAAAACTCTCAACAGTCATCCTTAATCCTCTATCCAAACAGGCTCTTGGCCTTGCGAATACCGGCGAACAGCGCATCCACGTCGTCGCGGGTATTGTAAATCGAGTACGAGGCGCGCACGGTACCGGGCACGCCGTAGCGGTCCATCAGCGGCTGGGCACAGTGGTGCCCGGTGCGTACCGCGATTCCCTGCTGGTCCAGCAACATGCCCAGGTCGGAGGGGTGGGTGCCCTCCAGCAGGAAGCTGAAGATACCCGCCGCGTGGTCGGGAGTGCCAATTCGGCGCAGGCCTTCCACGTCCTCAGCCAGCTCCAGTGTATAGCGCAGCAATTCCATTTCGTGGGCCACCGCGGCTTCCCGATCGAGACCCTCGAGGTAATCGATGGCCGCCGCGAGACCGATCGCTCCCGCTATATGTGGGGTTCCCGCCTCGAATTTAAAGGGCAGGGTATTGAAGGTAGTCCCCTCGAAACTAACCCGCTCGATCATCTCGCCGCCGCCGAGAAAGGGCGGCATGGCATCGAGCAGTTCGCGTTTGCCCCACAGCACGCCGATACCGGTGGGCCCGAAGACCTTGTGGCCGGAAAAGGTGTAGAAATCGCAATCCAGTGCCTGCACGTCCACCGGCCAGTGGGCCACGGCCTGGGCGCCGTCCAGCAGTACCCTGGCGCCGGCGGCGTGGGCTTTCTCGATAATCGCCTCTACCGGATTCACTGTGCCCAGGGCATTGGAGACATGATTCACGGCGACCATCTTCACCCGCTCGTCGAGCAGTGAATCCAGGGCCGCCAGGTCGATATCGCCGCTGTCGTTTACCGGGATGGCCACCACCTCGGCACCGCGCTCGGCGCAGACCAGTTGCCAGGGCACGATATCGCTGTGGTGTTCCAGGTAGGACACCAGCACCTTGTCACCGGCCTGCAGATTGGTGCGACCCCAGCTGTGGGCCACCAGGTTGATGCCCTCGGTCACACCGCGTACCCAGATCACCTGTTCGGAGGCGGGGCTGTTCAGGAAACGTGCGGCGGTTTCCCGGGCCGCCTCGAACAGGCCCGTGGCCCGGTCGCTCAGGGCGTGGGCACCGCGGTGCACGTTGGCATTGTCGCGGCGGTAGTAATTGGCGATGGCCTCGATCACCGCTTCCGGTTTCTGGGTGGTAGCGGCATTGTCCAGGTAGACCAGCGGGTGACCGTTGACCTCCTGGTCGAGGATCGGGAAGTCGGCGCGAATCGCTTCGGCGTCGAAGGCAACTGGCGTGTTGGCATTCAAGGGTGTCATGCCAGGTGCCTCGTGAGTTTCGGGTCGCGGGAGAAGCGGTCTGCCAGCAGGGGCTTGAGGTAGTCCCGCAGGGCCTCGTGGCCCAGTGCTTCGATCAATTCGTTGATAAAGCCATAGCTCAACATTACCTCGGCCTCGTCCCGGGACACGCCGCGGGTGCGCAGGTAGTGCAGCATTTTCTCGTCGAGCTGGGCCACCGTGGCACCGTGGGCACACTGCACATCGTCGGCGTAGATCTCCAGTTCCGGCTTGGTGTTGACCTCGGCCCGGTTGCTGGTCAGCAGATTCTTGTTGCTGAGTTCGGCGCGTGTTTTCTGCGCATCCGGGTGAATATGGATGCGGCCGTTGAACACTGCGCTGGCTTCATCGCCGATGATGCCGCGGAACACCTCGTCGGTGGTGCAGTGGGGCACGCTGTGCTCGATGCAGGTGTGGTAGTCGACGTGTTCGCTGCCGCGCAACAGGTAGACACCGTTGAGCTCGCAGTGGGCGCCGGGACCCTGGTGGTCTATCACGATATCGACCCGCTTGAGTTCGCTGCCCAGGGCGAGCTGAAAACTTTCCAGGGTGCTGTCCCTGTGCAATCTGGCGTGTACGCCGCCGATATGCATGGCCTTGCCCTGTTCCAGCTGCAGCCGGTAGTGCGCAAGACGGGCGCCGTCTTCCAGCACCAGTTCGGTGATGCCATTGGTAAAAGCGGCGGTAGAGCCGTCGGTACTGGCAAAGTGCTCGACCACCGAAGCCTGGCTGTTGGCGCCCATCACCACCAGCAGGCGCTGGTTGATACTGAAGCCCGTATCGGCGCAGGTGGTCAGCCAGACCAGGTGAATACTGTCGTCGAGTACGGTGTTCGGGTTCACCTGCAGGAAGACGCCGTTGGCGAGCCCCGCGTCGTTGAGCCCGGCAAATACATGTTTGTCGCTGTCGACCACAGTACCCAGGTGTTGCTGAATCCGTTCGACCTGCCCGGCATCGGCCTCGGCAAAGGGCACCAGCTCGGCGCCGGCGGGCAGTTCCGCGCTGGAGAGTTCGGCGCGGTAAGTGCCGTCGACAAACACCAGCCGGGTACTGCCCAGCGCAGGTAAATCCGGTTCGATAGCGGCGGCCGAAGGTGCGGTCGCAAAGTCCTGGTCCAGTGCATGGACACTGGTGTACTTCCAGGCCTCGGTCTTGCGGGTCGGGGTTCTGGCCTCGGCCCAGGCTGCGCGGCCTGCCGCCTGGCGCTCCTGCAGCCAGGGCGACTGGGCACTGTCAACCGAATCCAGGAGGCGGCCCATAAAATCCGTCATCAGGCGACCTCTTCCTCGATCCAGGCATAACCCTTGTCTTCCAGCTCAAGGGCCAGGGACTTGTCGCCGGACTTGACGATCTTGCCGTCGGACAGCACGTGTACAAAATCCGGTTCGATATAGTTGAGCAGGCGCTGGTAGTGGGTAACCAGCACGAAGCTGCGCTCGGCGCTGCGCATGGCATTGACCCCGTTGGCCACCACCTGCAGGGCATCGATGTCGAGGCCGCTGTCGGTCTCGTCCATGATGGCAAGCGTCGGTTGCAGCAGTAGCATTTGCATCAGTTCATTGCGTTTCTTCTCACCGCCGGAAAAACCCTCGTTCACACCGCGCTTGAGAAAGCTCTGGTCCAGGTCGACAGTCTTACAGGCCTCGCGGGCGGTCTTCATGAAGGTGACAGTATCCATTGCCTCCTCACCGCGCTGTTCGCGACTGGCATCGACCGCTGCCTTGAGGAATTCCATATTGCTGACGCCGGGAATTTCCACCGGGTACTGAAAGGCCAGGAACAGGCCCAGGTGGGCGCGTTCTTCCGTGTCGAGGTCGAAAATGTTCTTACCCATAAACTCGACCGTGCCGCCGGTTACCTCATAGCCCGGACGTCCAGCCAGCACATGGCCCAGCGTGCTCTTGCCGGAACCGTTGGGCCCCATGATGGCGTGCACTTCACCAGCCTTAACTTCGAGGGACAATCCCTTGAGGATATCCTTGCCATCGACCTGGGCGTGTAAATCAACAACCTTCAACATCTAACTCTTTCTCCTTAACCAACCGAGCCTTCGAGGCTCACTTCCAGCAGCTTGCCGGCCTCGACCGCAAACTCCATGGGTAATTCCTTGAACACTTCCTTACAGAAGCCGTTAACAATCATCGAGACCGCCTTCTCCGCGTCCATACCGCGCTGTTGGCATAGATAGAGCTGGTCGTCGCTGACCTTGGAGGTGGTCGCCTCGTGTTCGACCACTGCCGCCGGGTTACGGCTTTCTATATAAGGAAAGGTGTGGGCAGCACACTTATCGCCGATCAGCAGCGAATCGCACTGGGTGTAATTTCGGGCACCCTCGGCCTTCGGACTCATGCGTACCAGTCCGCGGTAGGCATTGCTGGATTTGCCCGCGCTAATACCCTTGGAGATGATCGTCGAGCGCGTGTTCTTGCCGAGGTGGATCATCTTGGTGCCGGTGTCCGCCTGCTGGAAATTATTGGTCAGTGCCACTGAGTAAAACTCGCCGACGCTGTTGTCGCCGCGCAGGATGCAGCTGGGGTATTTCCAGGTCACCGCGGAGCCGGTTTCCACCTGGGTCCAGGAAATCTTGGCATTCGTATGGGCCATTCCGCGCTTGGTGACAAAGTTGTAAATGCCACCCTTGCCTTCGGCGTCGCCCGGATACCAGTTCTGTACCGTGGAATACTTGATCTCAGCGTCGTCCAGGGCAACCAGTTCCACCACGGCGGCATGGAGCTGGTTTTCATCGCGCATCGGCGCGGTGCAACCCTCCAGGTAGCTGACGTGACTGCCCTCGTCGGCAATGATCAGGGTACGCTCGAACTGGCCGGTATTAGCCTCGTTGATACGGAAATAGGTGGACAGCTCCATGGGGCAGCGTACGCCCTTGGGAATGTAGACAAAGGAGCCATCGGAGAATACGGCGCTGTTAAGTGCGGCGTAGAAATTGTCCTTGCGCGGGACCACGCTGCCGATGTACTTGCGCACCAGCTCCGGGTACTCCTGTACCGCTTCGGAAATGGGGCAGAAAATGACACCGGCATCCGCCAGTTTCTCGCGGAAGGTGGTAGCCACCGACACGGAATCGAATACCGCGTCGACTGCGACCCCTGCCAGTGCTGCCTGCTCGTGCAGCGGAATACCCAGCTTTTCATAGACTTCCAGCAGCTCCGGGTCGACCTCGTCGAGACTCTGGGGCCGGTCTTCCATGCTCTTGGGCTGGGAAAAATAGGAGATGGCATTGAAGTCCACTTCCGGGTAGTGCACGTGTGCCCACTCGGGTTCGATCATCTCGCGCCAGTTGCGGTAGGCCTCCAGGCGCCACTCCAGCATCCATTCGGGCTCATCCTTCTTGGCCGAGATAAAGCGAATCACATCTTCATTGAGACCCGGGGGCAGGGTGTCCGATTCGATATCGGTGGTGAAGCCTGCGGAGTATTCCCGGTCTATGGCCTTGTCGATCTGTTCCTGTGACATATCAGCCGCCACCCATCGGAATCGCAGCGATAGTGTCTTCGTGGATCCGGTTCTCCTGGCTGTCGGAGATGTTGCGGATTTCCTGGCGGGTGACCAGGTCAGCCAGGGTAATGTCGCCGAGAAAATCGCGGATCTGGTCGCTGAGATCCATCCACAAATGGTGGGTCAGGCAGGTTTCGCCCTTCTGGCAGTCACCGGCACCGTGGCAGCGGGTGGCATCAGTGGTCTCGTTGACCGCCTCGATCACCTCGGCGACGCTGATGCTCTCGGGGGGTTTGCCAAGGTGGTAGCCACCGCCGGGCCCGCGCACGCTCTGAACAAGGCCGTTGCGTCGTAACTGGGCAAACAGCTGCTCCAGGTATGACAGGGAAATGTCCTGGCGCGCGGAAATACCGGCCAGCGGAATAGGACCTGTGTCCTGGTGCAGGGCGAGGTCGAGTATGGACGTTACGGCGTAACGGCCCTTGGTTGTCAGTCTCATGGGATTACCTGTGTCAGGGCCCGGAAAGAGGCGGGCATTATGATAAACCCGACTAAAATAGTCAAGTAAAAGACCCCTCACGCTACAGGGATTTAGCCCACTCAGCTTGCGCCACGTCAAAGTGGTTGGTCGGTCCCTGGCGTAAAATACGCGCCTGACAGACGGGACATAATATGAATGAGATTTCCCGGATATTGATTCCCCTGGGCGCGGTATTCCTGGTCAGCCTGGCTCTCGAGGCGGTGGGTCGGCGCACGCGCCTGCCGCGGGTGACACTGCTGATCCTGTTTGGTATCGCTGCCGGCCCCGCCGGGCTGGCGTGGATTCCGACGGGTTTCGAGCAGTTGTACGGGCTGATTGCCGCTATTGCCCTGGGTATGATCGGTTTCCTGCTGGGCGGACATTTGACCCGAAAGCGCCTCCGGCGCCTGGGCCGACCAGCGGTCTGGGTCTCCGTAATGTTGGTGCTCGTGACCTACGCGGTCGTCGCACTGGGCCTTTGGTCACTCGGGGCGGCGCTGCCCCTGGCGCTGATCTTTGCCGCGATTGCGACCGCCACGGACCCGGCAGCCACCGTCGATGTCATCAATGAGACCGGTGCCAAGGGGCACTTCCCGAACCTGCTGGAAGCGGTGGTTGCCATTGACGATATCTGGGGCATCATCATTTTCAGCCTGACCCTGGCCCTCGTACAGGGCATGCTGGGTAATGGCGGCCAGGCAGATATCATGCTGCACAGTGCCTGGGATCTTGGCGGCGCGATTCTGCTGGGCATGGCTCTCGGCATTCCCGCGGCCTATCTCACGGGTCGCCTGCGCGACAACAATCCGATCCTGATCGAGGCCCTGGGCACGGTATTTCTTTGCGTGGGCCTTGCCTTCTGGCTTGAAGTTTCTTACCTGTTGGCCTGTGTCACCCTGGGCTGCACGGTGGCCAACAGGGCCCGGCACCACAAGCGGCCGTTCCACGCCATCGAGGGAATCGAGTGGCCCTTCCTGGTCGTGTTTTTTGTTCTCTCTGGAGCCATGTTGCAGTGGCAGGAACTTAAGGCCATGGGTGTGCTGGGTCTCGGCTATGTTGTGTTTCGCATTATTGGTCGGATCTTTGGAGGCTACCTGTCGGCGCTGCCGGCCTGGACCTGGGCCGTACCCCTGCACTGGATCGGGCCGGCGATGTTGCCCCAGGCCGGGGTGGCACTGGCGATGGCCATCGTCAGCGTCCAGGCCCTGCCGCAGTATTCCCAGCTCTTACCCGTGGTGATTGCCAGTACTGTTTTCTTCGAGTTGCTCGGCCCCATTGCCACTGGTTTCTCCCTCGCCCGGGCCCGGCGCAGCGGGGGAGGGGAGATGCCCGAACAGCCGCAGGGCGTTGAGTAAGTTGCGGTTGGCATGGTGAATCTCGCGATTCACATTGAGCTGAATCGACAGCTCCGGCTCCATATCCTTGCGACCACCCGCGTGGCTGTACACGGCGGCGTCCATATCCCTGTAATGTTGATCATTGATGCCGCGTAATTCCTCAAGGCGCTCTTCGCGGTAAACCGGGTCGTGGGGTCGCTGCACCAGTAACATCATCTCACTGCCGACGCCGCGCTGGAAATCGCGCTGGGTCTTGAACAGCCAGTCTGCGGCGTGGTGACCCCGGTGCCGGGCCTGATCCAGCCCGGCTATATCGTTGGACACGTCCTTCATGGTTTTGCTGGCGTAGACGATGTTGCGGGCCAGCTCCTGCACAGTGGCGAGCTGTTCCGATTGCTGTTCTTCCAGTGGTGCCTGCTGCAGCTTGTAACTGAGCTGGAAAATCGCCGACTCCTGTTCCCTGAGTTGTTCGTAGACCTCGGCAACGTCGTCGATGTCCGCTATGCGTTGCGCCGTGTCGGCAATGCTGTCACGGATGTCTTCGTTGCAATCCAGGTCCGCTGCCCCGACGCGGAAGTTGTGCAGGATATTGAGTACTGCCACCAGCCAGAGTTGGCGCAGGGCATCTACCAGGGCCGGCAGTCCGGCTTCCGGCACCGGTTGTTTGATTTCCGCCAGGTGGAGCAGGGGGTTTTCCGCGCTGACGAAAAAGCCGGAAACCCAGTGACTGAAACGGCGCAGGAATGGCAGGAAAGCGAGCAGTCCCAACAGATTGACGGTGGAGTGGAAGGCCACCACCGCGTACAGGGGATCGTCCAGACCCAGCCAGGCAGCGGCGGCGGGCAGGAAGGGGAGGAGCAGCAGGAAGGCGCCTAAATCCACCACGGCGTTGAAGACCAACTGTGCCACCGCCAGTTGCCGTTTGATATAGGCCCCGGTGAGGCTGCCGATCACCGTGGTGCTGGTAGTGCCGAGGTCGGCGCCGATGACCAGTGCGCCGGCCTCGGCGAGGTTGACGATCCCGCCGTCCAGGGCGGCCAGGGTGAGCATGACCGTAGCGGAACTGGACTGGATGATCGCGGTGAGCGCGGTACCCACCAGCAGGTAGACCACCGGGTGATAACCCTGCAGCAGGCTGATATCGAGTTGTTCCGGCAGGACGGCGACACTGTCCTTCATCACCGACAGGCCCAACAGGAGCAGTCCCAGGCCGACCACGGCCTTGCCCCAGTAGCGCAGACTCTGGTCGCGGGCCGAGAGAACCTGGGCCAGGCCGCCGGCGCCGAGCAGGGGCAGGGCGAGACTGGTGATATCCACCTTGAAGCCGATGGTGGCAACTATCCAACCTTTGAAGGTGGTTCCCAGGTTGGAGCCGATGACGATACCGATGGCGTTATACAGGGGCAGGACGCCGGCGCTGGCGAAGGCGAGCACCAGCAGGGCGACCATGGAACTACTCTGCAGAATCGCCGTGACCGCGGCGCCGAAGCTGACGCTGCCGATGGGGTTTCCGGTCAGTCGCTGCATGTGGGCGGTGACCCGCTTGCTGCTCAGCGCCTCGATTCCCGCTTCGAGGCTGGCCATGCCGAACAGGAAGATACCCAGGCCGGCCAGCATCTGGATGGCGACCGCTGTCATCCGTCGCCCTCCGCACGGCGGGCGATTTCACGGGTCATGGCGCGAAAAATCCACAGGTGAAAAGGTGCCAGCGGGTACCAGTAGAGCAGGCCCCAGACGCCGGCCGGGTGGAAGTAGGCGGTGACCTGAACACGCCGGCGGCCACTCTCCTCAAGTATCTCGAACTCGAGTACCCCTGCACCCGGCAATTTCATTTCCAGCAGCAGGGTCAGGCGCCGGTTTTCCTGCAGCGCAATGACGCGCCAGGCGTCGACCACGTCTCCCACACGCAGTTCACTCGGATGCCGGCGCTTGCGGCGGAAACTGGGGCCGCCCAGCAGCCAGTCCGCCAGCCCGCGCAGCCACCACAGCATATTGAGGGCGAAGAAATCGCCCTTGCCGCCTACACCGCATATCACTCGCCAGAGCGCTTCCGCGCTCGCCGTGCTGGCCCAACTGCCACTGGCCTGCTTGGCATAGAAAGCGTAGCGCGGCTCAAAATTGCGGCAGCGTATAGAACCTTCCACCCAGTGCGCGGGTACCGATTGATTGCGTTCTGCTGCCAGTGCGTCCTCGATCGACTGCTCCAGGCTTTTAAGAGGCAGGGGTACCAGGCGTCGCAACTCGGTATCATCTGCGAGCACGTCGTGGCGCAGGCCATCGATAAGCGCCCGGGCAATGTTCACCGGCACCGCGGTGACCAGGCGCAGCCAGTAGGATGACAGTTTCGGTGTCAGTACAGGCACCCGGATGATTAGCGGCGACTTGCCCAGGATCCTCCCCAGGCGGTGCATGATTTCCGCGTAGGTCATGATTTCGGGACCGCCCGCGTCGTAGATGTTACCGGCCGCCTCATCGATATAAGCGAGTTGCACCATGTACTCCAGCAGGTCGCTGAGTGCGATTGGCGGCGAGCGGGATTCCACCCAGCGCGGCGTGACCATCACCGGCAGGTAATTGACCAAGTCCCGCATGACTTCGAAGGCCGCCGAGCCGGGCCCGACGATCATGCCGGCGCGTAACTCGGTCACCGGTACCGGGCCTGCGCGCAGGCATTCCCCGGTTTCCAGGCGCGACTGCAGGTGCTCGGATTCGGGATCCTCGGGGATCAGTCCTCCCAGGTAAATAATGCGCCGGATACCGGCCGCGGCCGCGGCGTCGCGAAAATTAGCGGCGGCCTGCAAGTCCAGGCGCCCGAAATCCTTGCCGGAGGCCATGGAATGGACCAGGTAGAAAGCCACGTCGACACCGTCCAGCGCTGCCGGAAGTGTGTCCGGTTGCAGGGCATCGGCGGCCATGCACTCGATATCGGTCCAGCCGCGATTTTCGATAACGGCGGGATTCCTGGCGGTGGCCCTGACGCGCAAGCCCCGGTCCTGTAAACAGGGCACCAGGTTAGTGCCGATATAACCACTGGCGCCGAAAACCAGCGCTGGCTTGTGAGTGGCTTGTATGTCGACCTCGGGCACTCTCGGTCCCTATGCCTGCACTACAAGTCTCCTAGGGTAACGTCTCGCCGCGGGAAGTGACATAGAGCCGCTACCGGTCTCCGAGGCTGGGCTCGAGCGCACACATTACCGGGGCGGGGAGCGGGTATCCGCTACCGCGTCCTTGACGGCCCGCAACTGATCCGAAAATGCAGGGCCCTGGCGCAATGCCAGCCGGGTGGTCAGCACATCCAGAACTACCAGTTGCGCGATGCGCGAGGTCATCGGGGTATAAATCTCCGTATCCTCGTCGCTCTCCACCGGCAGCACCAGGTCGCAACGCTGCCCCAGGGGTGAATTCAGGGCGGTAATACCGAGCAGCGGGATGCCCCTTTCCCGGGCCAGTTCGGCGACCTCCACGATCGCCCGGGTGCGCCCGGTATAGGAGATACAGACCATGCAGTCTCCCGCATTGAGACCGATGGTCGCCTGGCGTTGGTTGATGATATCAGTGTGTGCGATCACCGGAGTCGCGAAACGCAGCAGCTTGTGCTGCGCATCCAGGGCCACGGATGCGGAGGCACCCAGGCCGCAGAGTACTATGCTGCGCGCTCGGTCCAGCATACTCACCGCCGCTTCCACCAGTTCACCGTCCAGCCCGGCTTCGACACGGCTGAGACTGGCGCGAGTGGACTCAAAGACCTTGGCGATCACGTGGGTGCTGGAGTCGTCGGCTTCAATGTCTCGAGTCATGCCCGGCTGGCGACGCGCCAGTTCAGCGGCCAGGGTGAGTTTGAAATCGGGGAACCCCTTGAGGCCCAGCCCGGTGCAGAAGCGGTTGACTGTGGGTTCGCTTACACCGACTTCCCCGGCCAGGGTGGCGATAGACATACTCACCACCGCATCGGGCTGGCTCAGCACGTAGTCGGTCAGCTTCTGCGCTGACTTGCTGCGTTTGGCGCCACTGTCGCCCAGGTCTGCCAGTAGGCTCATAAATGGTCTCCGTAAGTGTGAACTTGACGAAATGTAATAAAATTACACTAATTTGGCAAGCTGTCCGGTTATTGCAGGGATTTGTGTCAGAAAACCCCTTGATAGACGGTCATTTCGGGTGTATGGTGCTCATCCTTGAAATAAAATTACATTTTGATGACGATGAGCCCAGAACAATTGCAAAGCTACCGGGTGCTGCCGGTGATTACCGCCAACGATGTCGAGAGCACGCTGGCCCTGTGCCAGGCCCTGGCCCGCGGCGGCATGACCGCAATGGAAATCACCCTGCGCACGGATGCCGCGCTGGACAGTATCCGCGCGGTCAAGGCCGAGCTGCCGGAACTCCAGGTGGCGGCAGGTACCGTCACCAATGGGACGGAACTGCAGCAAGCCATCGATGCGGGTTGTGATTTTTATGTCAGCCCGGGATTGACAGAGAATCTATTGCAGGCCGCCGCCGAGGCTCAGGTTGACCTGCTCCCGGGTGTCGCATCGGCTTCCGATATCATGCGCGGGCTGGACTTTGGGCTAAGCTGTTTTAAGTTGTTCCCCGCGGTGGCGGTGGGTGGCCTGGCATTGCTGAAATCCCTGGGCGGCCCGTTTCCACAGGTGAACTTTTGCCCCACCGGCGGACTCACGGCCGACAACTTCAGGGAATTTCTCGCGCTGCCTAACGTGGCGTGCTGCGGCGGTTCCTGGATGGTCGGGGCCGAGCTGGTGGGTGCCGGGCAGTGGGAACAGATTGAGTCCCTGGCCCGGGATGCGATGAGTGAATAGCGTTACAGGAGAGAGAGTATGAGCAAGGCTAAGCCGATACGGGTAGGTTTGATGGGATTTGGCCAGACCGGTCGCCAGATCTATGAGTTGGCATCGCATAGCGATGATGTCGAGGTCGTGGCAATAGCCGATATCGGCGATCCGACGATTCTGCATTACCTGTTCTGCGCCGAGGTGGAAGACAACAGCCGCCACAGTCTGGACGGCAACTTCCTGGTCAACCCGAACTTTCGCGCCCGCATGATGCCGATCGACTCACCGGCAGAGATGCCCTGGGACGTTTTCGGCGTCGATATCGTGATTGACGCCACCGGCATCTATCGCGAGGGACTGTTCATGGCAGACCACCTGGATAACGGGGCGCCGAGGGTCTTGTTGCGGACCCTGCCGGCGGACCATATCGACCGCATTGTTGTTCCCGGTGTCAACGGCGACAGTATCGAGGCTAGCGACCGGATGATTTCCGCCGGTTCCGCGACCACCAGCGCCCTGTGCCTGCTGCTGCACATCCTCTCCGGCAAGTTCGCGATCGAGTGCGCCAGCATGACCACGATTCACGCCTACACCAGTGATCAGGCCCTGCAGGACTATGCCGGTAGCGATTTCCGCCGCAGCCGTTCCGCGGCGGAGAATATCATCCCCAATTCCCACGAGGCCGCAGCCTGGCTGGGACAGATCCTGCCCGACTTCGAGGGTAAGGTGATTACCTCGGCACTTAACGTACCCATTCACGAGGGTTGCCTGGCGGATGTAAACCTGGTGTTTGCCGATACTTCCATTACACCGGAACAGGTTAATGACGCTATGCGGGAAAGAGTTTCCGGGCTGGCGGGTATCGTCGACGTGGTTGAGGATCCGATCGTCTCCTCAGACGTAATCGGCAGTTCCCTGTCACTGTTGTTTGATACCAAGGGCACGATCAAGGCCGGTGACAGCATCATCAAGACCCTGAGCTGGTACGAGAACCTGGGACATGCCGCGCGCCTGCTCGATGTGGTGCGACTCTACGGTGAACTGGACAGCAAGCAGGAGGCAGCGTAATGGCGACGATGAAAGTAGCAATCAATGGATTCGGCCGTATCGGCCGTTCGGTTTTCCGTATCCTGGAAGATGTCGAGGGCATCGACGTGGTCGCCATCAACGACCTGTTCGATTACGATGCCCTGCGCTACCTGCTCAACTACGACACGGTCATGGGTCCGTTTGGCAAGGACCTGGCGCTGGAGGACGATCATTTCGTCACTCCCAAGGGGCGCACGAAGCTGATCAGTGAGAAAAACCCGGCCGATCTGCCCTGGGGTGAGCTGGGTATCGATGCCGTCGTGGAGGCAACCGGCGTGTTCCGCACTCGCGAGCAGCTCGAGCAGCACCTGGCAGCGGGAGCAGGGCGCGTGCTGCTGACGGTGCCGGCCAAGGATGAGATCGACTACACCGTGGTACTCGGCGTCAATGACGAGGGGCTCAATCCAGAACACCGTATTATTTCCAATGCCAGTTGTACCACCAACTGCCTGGCGCCGATGGCGAAAGTGCTCAATGACGCCTTCGGTATCACTGAGGGTGTGATTAACACGGTGCACGCCTATACCAACGATCAGCGCCTGGCAGACGTTCCCCATTCGGACTGGCGCCGCAGTCGCGCCGCTGCGGAGAACATCATTCCCACTTCGACCGGGGCCGCCAAGGCCGTCGGTGTGGTATTGCCGGAGCTGTCAGGCAAGCTGCACGGCATCGCCGCCCGGGTCCCGGTGCCCGATGGTTCGGTGGTGGACCTGTTTGCCAAGCTGGGCAAGTCCGTTACCGCGGACGACGTACACGAGGTTGTTCAGGCGGCTGCCAACGGCCCGCTGCAGGACATTCTCGAATACAGCGAGCGGCCCATCGTGTCATCGGACATTATCGGCAATTCCCACTCCTCGATTTACGACGCGGGTTTTACCGCGGTAACCGGGGGTAACTGCCTGCGAGTGCTTAACTGGTATGACAATGAGTGGGGTTATTCCTGCCGGGTAGTGGATCTGCTGGCGCGCGTCGGCCAGTGGTAGGCGGATAGTCTGGTGACAGCCGCGGAACCTGGGGACTACTCGTCCCTGCGACGCAATGTCAGTTTTCTCGGCCGCGTGCTGGGAGAAGTGATTGCCGCGGCGGAAGGTGATGACTTTCTCGCCCTGGTCGAGGAAATCCGCACGCTGTCGAAAACCGCACGCGAGGGCGACCACCGCGCTCGCGAGCAGATGCTGGCTGTTTTGCGGGGGCTCCAGGAAGAGCAGCTGCTGCCGGTGGCCCGGGCCTTCAGCCAGTTTTTGAACCTCGCCAACATCGCCGATCAGCAGCATGTGCTGTCCCGGGAAATGGACCCGGTATTTTCCGCCTCCCAGACCCTGGCCGGGGCCCTCGCTGAGCTGCAAGGCGCCGGTTTCGGAGCCGATGACATCGCTGAAGCAGTGGGCCGACTCAACATAGAGTTGGTATTGACGGCGCACCCAACCGAGATCACCCGGCGCACCCTGATCCACAAGCATGGCGAGATCGGTCGCTGCCTGGCGGACCTGGAGCTGCAAGGCCATACCGAGCGAGAGCGTCAGCAGATCTTGCTGCGCCTGCGCGAGGTGATTGCCCAGACCTGGTATGGCGTGGATTTTCGCCAGGAGAAACCCAGCCCGGTTGACGAGGCGCGCTGGGGTTTCGCCGTGGTTGAGGACTCCCTGTGGCAGGCCGTTCCGCAGTTCCTGGGCCGGCTCGATGGCACCCTGCGGGAGGCGGGCTGCCCCGGGCTGGGGCTGGATGCGAGGCCGGTTTCCTTCCTGTCCTGGATGGGCGGTGACCGGGATGGCAATCCCAATGTCACTGCGGAAGTCACCGAGACAGTATTACTGCAGTCCCGCTGGAAAGCCGCCGAGCTCTACCTGGCGGATGTCCTGGTACTGATCGATGAGCTGTCGATGACACACGCCAATGCCGCGCTGCGTGAACTTTCAGGTCAAGCCCACGAACCCTACCGTGAAGTGCTGCGCGAGCTGCGGCAGCTGCTGCGCAATACGTTGGATGCCCTGGCAGCCCGTTTACAGGGTCGCAGCGCAGACATTAGTCCGGTCCTCACCGAAGCTGCGCAGCTATTCGAGCCATTGCAGTGTTGCTACCAGTCATTGCTAGATTGCGGCATGGAGATTATCGCCAATGGAGCGCTGCTCGACCTGTTGCGCCGTGTGCAGTGCTTCGATGTCCATCTGCTCAAGCTCGATATACGCCAGGACAGCGCCCGGCATACGGCGGCGCTGACGGATATTACCCGCTGGCTTGGAGTGGGCGATTACAGTGAGTGGGACGAACCCCGGCGCCGCGAATTCCTGTTGCAGGAGCTACAAAACCAGCGGCCGCTGCTGCCGATAGACTGGGAGGGCGAGGCGGACACCATGGAAGTGCTCGCCACCTGCAAGGTCGTGGCGACCGAGCCGCCCAGCGCGCTGGGCGCTTACGTGATTTCCATGGCGCGGGATGTCTCGGATGTTCTGGCTGTTCTGTTGCTGCTCAAGGAGCAGGGCTGCCATCATTACATCCCCATTGCGCCGCTGTTTG
>Ga0056115_1000007_pt1 | contig 195259 bp, 172 predicted proteins | sample WorMetOlspDAHAB1_FD_77007 | JGI IMG/M metagenome (GOLD analysis project Ga0056115, IMG submission 77007) | Marine gutless worms symbiont microbial communities from Max Planck institute for Marine Microbiology, Germany - Olavius sp. DAHAB.1 ...
GTTCAGAGGGTCGGGGGATTATTCGTCGTTGAAATTGACTGGTGCCCATTCGGCGGAGACTTTGTCGCCTTTCTCTTTGCCGGGATACCAGACATCGGATTTCTTAACGCAGTAGGTCCAGGAATTCTCGACCGCCATGGGCGCTACCATGAGCTGGCGGTTGTTGAACATATTGTTCTCACTCATGCACTTTCTGTGCTTTTCGTCCTCAGCGGCTGAGCCGAAATGGTTGGCGAAGCCCATCGGAGAGGGAGTGGAACTACAGCCCGCCAGCAGTGCCAGCAGGGAAATCGCGAGAATCTTGTTAGCGTTATGTGTCATCACAAGCCATTTATACTGCAAAAATGGCGGGCGACTATAGTGTCCAGATCACGTTTTTGATGCGACTTAATACTAAACCATGTTTATTTGTGACATACATCACAGGAATTGAATGCAAGTTTCACATCCTGTGGGGTGGCTCGCAGTTTGGGGGGGAAATTTCGACCCCGGGACCTACTCCCCGGGATGATATTTTGAACTGGCCCGGGCCTCCACATCGGCCCGGTAGAAGGCCACATCCTTGAACTGGCGATCGACGTAGAGACGGGCCTGGTCGTTGAAATGAGGTGAGGCCGGGTCGCCACTCTGACCGCCCGCGAGCAGGGTTTTTGCCCTCACCTTGTCGCCAAATTCCACCACGGCGACAAAGCTGTTGCCGCGATAGCCGTACAGGCGTTTGGTGTTCGGGCCGGCCCTGGCGCCGAAGGCCGCGAGAGCACCCCAGCGCCCGGAGGCCATACCCACGCGCAGGCTCGCCTTGTTGTCGTTGTAACGCTGCACGATTGCACCGTCGAGGCGCTGGAAGCGATTGACGTCGCCCCAGGCAGTGTTCCACTGACCGAAATCCGCCTCGATCTGTGCAACCACGCCGGCAAGCAATGCAATTTGCTCCGCTGCGTTCGCCCTCTCGGCAAATGCCTCTATGCGCTGCATCCGGCTGAGGTCTGTCATCCCCTCGGTGTGCTTCAACACGGCGAGGCCATAGAAATGCGCAAGAGTCATCGCCGATGAGTTGAGCGACACCATATGATCCCAGGCCTGGAGGACATCGATGGCGTCCTGCAGGTAGAGCTGTTCGCGAGTAGCGCTCTTCCACGCTCGTAGGAGGGCGGGGACCAGGACATCGAAGGCCGGCAGTGCCGGATCGTAGGCCAGCTCGATCAGGGAATCGAGTGTGAACTGCGGGTTGCCCGCTGCGGTTGATTGCTGCAGCAGCCGCACCGCGTGGACGCCGCGGAAGTTCTCCGGGTCCGGTGCCATATAGGCCGGGAATTTTGCCGGGTCCGGGCTGTAGGAGCCGGCCGCGGTAAAGGGGGTGGAGTTACAGTTCTGCAACCAGCCGCTCGGCGGATTGAGCAGGCTGATGGTCTCATCGACTTCGTGCAAGCCCTGCCAGTCCGTGGCCGGATTGCTGCCGTCCACCGGCTTGGAGTAATCGAATTTGCGGTCGCGACGGGGTATGAAATTGCCGTGGTAGTAGGCGATGTTGCCGCTGCTGTCGGCGTACACCGTGTTGTTGGAAGAGTTGGTGCGAATCTGCATCATCTCGTGAAATTCGGCGTGATTGGATTGCCGGGTACGAAGCCAGGACTGACGCAGGGCGTTGACCGGATCCCAGTTGATCTTTGTCGCCACCCATTTTCCGTCGATCTCGTGGGTGATAGGACCGTGGTGGGTGTGGTACATGGGGAAGCGACGCTCGGTGAAGCCATTGCCCTCGCGCACCTTCAGGCGCACATCAGAGACCCGCACGGGTCTCAGCTTCTCGCCGTAGCGGTAGAACAGTCGGCCGTCGCGCTCGACGATGTCCTCGACAAATTCGTCCATGAAATCCACATAGGTCGAGGTGTGCATCCAGCCGGTGTGTTCGTTGAAACCCTGATAGATGAAAAACTGGCCCCAGGTCACGGCCCCGTAGGCGTTGAGGCCCTCCTCGCTGACCATGTGCACCTCGCCGCGAAAGAAGAACGAGGTATGGGGGTTGATCAGTAACAGCGGTTTGCCGGATTTGGTCAGGGCACCGGAAATGGCAATGCCATTGGAGCCACGTGGCTCCGCGTCGGCAACTGTCGCGGCTGAGAACCCGGGTGTTTGCCTGTACTCGCCGCCATAGAAGGCCTCGATGCCACCGAGTGGAATCTGCTCGATGTCACCGCCGATAGAGCCCTCGAAGAAATACATGGGCATCCACGGTTCAAAATGATTGATAAGCCGCGGCTGAACCTCGGGGTGGGTGCGCAGGTAGTAATTGATGCCGTCGGCGAAGGCGATGCAGAGATTTTTGAGCCAGTCCGGGGCGCTCTTATAGGCTTCCCGCGCTTCGATCTCGGTCATATAGAGGCGTGCTCGCAGGTCGCTGTACAGGGCTGATTCTCCCTCCACCTCGGCCAGCCGCCCCATCGCCCAGATATAGTTGCGTTCCACCCGCGGGAAATCATCCTCGCTCTGTGCATACAGCAGGCCGAACACAGCATCGGCATCGCTTTTGCCGTAGATATGGGGTACGCCGAAATCATCGCGGATGATGGTGACATTGTTGGCCCGGGCCTGCTGGCGCATGTGCTCGGCGTTGGCGACCGCCGTCGCTGCATCCAGTGTCGGCACTGGGGCTTCGACCGGTGGTGCCTCGCGGCTGCAGGCTGTGAGCAGGACCAGGGGTGCGAGGCACAGAACCAGTGTGGTGCGTAATTCAACGCGCATGTATCTTCCCCGGGGCAGCCATCATCAGATCATGACGCCCAGAATACCATTTGGCCAGTGTCTCTATATTGTTGGAGGAAAAGGTCAGTTCCCCTGTGTCTTGCGGCGGGAGTATTCCAGCAGTGCCCAGAGAATATTGCCGCTGCTGACCTGGCCTACCAGTTGCCCCTGGTCGATCACCGGGCGGCGGCGCTGGCCGGTGAAGCGCATGTGCTGGGCTACCTCTACGATGCCGTCGGCCGAGGTACAGGAATTGATATCGGTGACCATCACATCACTCACCAGCGCGCTCTCGGCGTTGCCCTCGTTATAGATCGAATCGAGTATCGAGGCCAGGCAGTCAAGCTCCGAGAGCACCCCCACGACCAGTCCTTCCGAATCTGTCACGGTGAGCCCGGTGAGCTTGTACTCCACCATCATTTCTACCGCCTGGGCGATATTCGCATCCGGTTGGATGGTCAGTGGCTTCTTGTGCATGCAGTCCGAGATGCGGGTGGGTGGGGGCATGGCTACTCTCCTGTCAACCAAAGTGGTCCCTGTGCGTTTAACAAGTATAGCCAGTCTCAACCTTTCAGGGAGCCCGTAATGAACCAGACAGAAATGGCGATGGCGATGATTGTGGTCATGGTGGCTGTTCTCATGACAGCCTGCTCTTCCGCGCCCCAGCCCATCGTGGATACCCAGGGGGTGGACATGAGCCGCTACTACGCGGATCTCTCTGATTGCCAGGGCTATGGCGACCAGGTGCGGATCGAAGAGGGCATGACCAGGGGCGCTGTCGCCGGCGGTGCTACAGGCGCGGCGGCCGGTGCCATCCTCAGCGAGAGCGTCGGTGAGTGGGGCGGTGTCGGAGCTGTGTACGGTGCGGCCAAATCCGGCATCAAGGGTGATCGCGAGAAATCCCAGGTCGTGAAACGCTGCATGCGCGGCCGCGGTTACCGGGTTCTGAATTGAACCCGCTCAGCTGGTTCAGGCTACCTGCAGGCGAATGCCGAGTTTCAGCAGTTGTTTCCGCTCATCACGCAACTCGTAGGCGGTCAGGGGATGCTGCTCCAGCCAGCCATCAGGAAACTGTAACTGCATAACCGTCTCTTCGGCGACGACCCTGAATTCCGGCAGGTACTCCAGCTGCTCCACGTATTTGAACAAGTTGGCCAGTCGCAGTAGAACGACCAGTCGCAGCAGATGCATGCGGTCTATTTCCGCCAGTTCCTTGAAATCATCCACCGGTAATTTGCGCCGGTGACACCACACCAGCAGGGCCAGGGTTTCCTGCTCGTCCTGGGAGAAGCCGGGCAGATCCGCGTTGCGCAGCAGGTAGGCTCCATGGCGGTTGTAGTGTTTGTGGGAGATGGCCATCCCTATCTCGTGGCTGCGGGAGGCCCAGCGCAGTAAGTCCCAGTCGCTACTGGTCAGGCCCCAGGCCTTGCGGGTGGCGAGGTAGAGAATTCGCGCGCGACGCTCGACGATTGTGGCGAGATCCTCGTCGGCACTGTAGCGCTGCATCAGGGCGTTGATGGTGCGTTCGCGTACGTCCTCGTGGTGCAGGCGACCCAACAGGTCATAGATGACGCCCTCGCGCAGGGCACCGCGGCTGCTGCGCATGATCTCGATTTTCAGTTCATCGAACAAACCGGCAGTAATGGCGACGCCGGAAAGAATCACGTTGCGGCGTGTTTCCGAGAGGCTCTCTATGTCGATATCGTCGATGTGCTCGAAAGCCAGCAGCGCCTCCTCCAGGCAGGAGAGACCGCTGCGTGTAATGCCGGACTCGCTCCAGCCAAAATTCTGCAGGATCAGCTCGATCGCCTGCAGGGTGCCCGAGGATCCCACGCAATCTTCCCAGCGCTCGGCATTGAAGCGGTGGCGGATCCGGGATACTTCCAGGCGCGCCGCATCGTAGGCGCGCTTGTAGCGCTTGCGGGTAATCTTCCCTTTTTTGAAGAATTCCCGGGTGTAGGACACGCAGCCCATTTGCAGGCTTTCCAGGTTCTGAGGTTCGAAGCGCTTGCCGACGATAAACTCGGTACTGCCGCCGCCGATATCCACCACCAGCCGGGAGTGTTCGTCATCGGCCAGGGTGTGGGCCACTCCCAGGTACACCAGCCGCGCCTCTTCCCGGCCATAGATGACATCCACGGGCACGCCGAGCAATTCTTCGGCCTTACGCGTGAACTTGCGACGGTTGTGTGCCTGGCGCAGGGCATTGGTGCCGACGATGCGGGTGCGGTAGGGGGTGACGCTGTCCAGCACCTGCTTGAAGCGCGACAGGCAGTCCATGCCCCGCTGAATGGCAGCCTTGTCGAGTTTGTCATTCTTCAGGCCGGCGCCGAGCTGGACTTTTTCCGCCAGGGTCTCGATGGTGCGCACTTCGTCGTGCTCTACCCGGGCAATGATTAGGTGAAAGCTGTTGGAGCCGAGGTCGATGGCGGCCAGAACCGCCCCCTCGGGTATTTCCGTGTCCTCTCCCTGCTTGTTATCCGTTATGACTTCCTGCATTCGGGCGCGATGTCGGACAAGTTTCTGTTATGGTAATGCAATCATTTGAAATTGCACGGAGAATCCTATGCGCTCGTTCTGCGCGACCCTGTTTTTGTTGATTTCGATGCAGGCACAGGGTCAATCCACGGACCTGGTCGAGCTTTACAAGTACTTCCATGCAAACCCGGAGCTTTCCTTCCAGGAAGAGCAAACCTCCGAGCGTGTGGCCAGGGAGTTGCGCGCCGCGGGATTCGAGGTGACTACACGGGTTGGCGGATTCGGTGTTGTCGGCTTGTTCGAGAATGGCGAGGGCCCGACGCTGATGTTGCGCATGGATACCGACGCTCTGCCGGTGGTGGAGCAGACCGGCTTGCCCTATGCCAGTAAGGCTCGCGGTGTGGAATTGACGGGACAGGAAGTGGGGGTAATGCACGCCTGTGGTCACGACGCCCATATGACCGTCGTCATCGGTGCGGCTCGGGAAATGCTGGCGCGCAGGGACGAATGGCGCGGCACCCTGATGGTGATCGCCCAGCCGGCGGAGGAGCGCGGCGCCGGGGCACGGATGATGCTGGACGATGGCCTGTTTGAGCGTTTCCGCCAGCCGGATTACAACCTGAGCCTGCACATGATTGCCACCTTGCCGGCAGGTAAGGCCGGATACGTGTCCGGTTGGGCCATGGCCAATGTGGATATGGTGGATATCACCCTGCATGGTGTGGGTGGCCATGGCGCTTATCCCCATACCACGAAGGATCCCATCGTATTGGCCGCGGCCATTATCATGGATCTGCAAACCCTGGTCTCACGCGAAATACACCCGCTGGAACCAGCCGTGGTAACGGTCGGATCGATTCATGCGGGGGCCAAGCACAATATCATCTCCGACCGCGCCGAGTTGCAGCTCACGGTACGCTCCTACTCTGACGAGGTGCGCGACAAGCTCCTGACCGGGATTGAGCGTATCGCCGTAAACCAGGCTCGCGCGCTCGGCCTGCCGGAAGAGAAGCTCCCGATTGTCGAGATCCGCAACGAGTACACGCCGGCCCTCTGGAACGACCCGGCCCTGACCGCGCGCAGTGTAACGGCGATGAAGCGCGCGATCGGCAATGAAAATGTTGTCGAGGTCTCCCGCGAGATGGGCGGTGAGGATTTTTCCCGTTACGGGCGCACCGAGGCGAAGATTCCCGGTTTTATGATGCGCCTGGGCGCCGTGCCCAGGGACAGGTTTGCCGCCGTTGAGCAGGGGGAGGGTAGCCTGCCCTCATTGCATTCGCCCTTCTTCTACCCGGAACCGGAGCTCACCATAGAAACAGGTGTGGCCGCCATGACCGCGGCAGCCATGGGTCTCCTAGGCGGCGATTAGCCACAGCACAAGTCCGCTGCCGAAACCGCCCATGGCGCTGCGTTTGAGTACGCCGCCATCGATCTTGCTCAGTTCGGCGAAGGGTTCGCCACTGTGTTGTGAGCGACGGATCACCGGCCACTCGATCATGCCACCGAAGATAGCGCTGCCGACGGCGCCGCATACCAGCATGATGCGCCCGGGGTTGTCCATGGGTATCAGCCACCACAGGCCAAACACGGTAAGCCAGCTTCCCGCCTGGCCTGCCAGGCTCATGATGTTGAATTGCCGCAGCGTGTTCTTCTCGTAATCGAAGTCGTAGACAAAGAAACCGAATTTCTCCGGAATCGAGTACGCCGAGCCGGAAGCAATCGCGCCACCAAAATGGAACCATTCGTGAATCACGGTGCTCACCGCAGCACCGGCGAGGGCGGCCAGGATAATGGACAGCGCGCCGGCGATGGGCAGCTCTGTCAGCAGGTACCAGCTGTCAGCGGCGGTCCAGAGGGTGAACATGACAAGTGCTATGCCGAATTGCAGCGCCGCGTGTTTGAGTAGCATCATTATTGTGCTTCCCGGCCCGGGTTGTACCAGATAGGCGATGTCCAGGCCCGTTCCTGTATGGTTTTCGGGATGTCCGGGTCTGAGCAACTCGCGGGTCGCTCTGTCGCCGGCAGTTCATTGCATTGATACGTACTCCAGCGGCAACTTGGATTCTCCAGAACGCGGCTGTAATACACCGCCGATTGCGCCGGTTCGAAATCGGGATCGCGCCACACCTTACACAACTGGTTGTAGCCGGAACCGCTGACCTCGCAGGACGCGGTGTCGACGGAGGCTCCATTGTCCGGATTGCCGGCAATGTCGTATATCGCCTGGTGGGTACGACCCGACTCATCCACCCAGCCCTTGATGATCTGTATACGCTGCAATAGCTGACCGTTGGCATCGCGGCTGGCGCTGGCGAGAAACTGTGGCGCCGTGCTTACAGCGGGTGCCGGGGGCAGGTCAGCCCCCATCGGTACTGCGCGGGCGTAAGCCTGGGCGGGCATATCGGCGGAATCGCAGATATCCTCCGGGATATCCCAGCCTGCGAAAAAGCGTGGTTCGATGCGCGGGCCGCTGGTGCCGAAGGTTTCCCGGCGGCGCATGGCGGCAAACAGAGCCTCCCGGGAGTTTTCCTGCGCCCAGACGCCGGCGAAGCCCCCCGGGTTGTAGCGCACCGGTGAACCCTTGGCGATACCACCGGGAACTTCCACACCGCCACGCAAACGGTTGGCGGCTTCCCGGTCCAGCCCGTTGGCGCCCATATAGCCTTTTTCAAGGTCGGCAGTGGGCGTCGCATTGTGATTATCGGTGGCGGCGACTATGCCGAGCTTGAAGGGATTCACCCCCAGCTTTTCCGCCTCGCTCAGACCGGTGCTGAGCGCATAGCGAGCATAGTTGAAACGGGACAGGCAACCCACCAGGCGCATGTTGCCGCTACCCATCTCTTCACCGCAGTCCTCTACAACTTCCGAGGGCGCCCGCAGCTTTTCGAAATCGCAGAATTCATCCGCTGCACCGGCAACCGTGCTCAGACCGTTGCGGCACTCCGAGTCTCCCTTGACCTGCATGATCTCCACCAGCGGTTCCATTTGCGCGCGCAGTGCGGCGTAATCCCGTTGCTGTTGCGGACTGAGATCGTCGCGGTAGGAATAGGGGTACCACATCCGGCCACTGCTCCAGTTACTGTTGTGGGGGATGGTCACGACATCGCAGGCCTCGCCGGAGTCCAGGCAGCTGCGGCGCAGCCATTGCCAGAGCTCCTCGGGAGTCTGCTTGTCCTTGGCGCTGATGACCGCCGGTGGCACGCTGGCGTTGGCGAAGATCACATTGCGATGCAGGTTGGCGCCCTGTTTCGCCAGGGTGTATTCGTAAGCGTGAAAGGTAGTGAACTCGCAGTTGCTGCTGCGGTCCTGCCAGCGCTCGGCGGCGCGCTGGTTTTCTTCCCAGGCGTCCCGGGCCTCCTCATGGCAGTCCACACCGCCTTCGCCACACACTCGCAGGGAACGCTCCTGCTTGAAAATCGCCTGTGACGCCAGGCGCACCAGGGCCTGCATACTGTCCTCAACGGGCAGTTTTACATCACCCCGGTACACTTTGCAGAGCAGGGAGTTGTAGCCGGTACGGGCCGGATTCTCACAGATCCGCTTTTCACCGAGCTGGCCGGCATGGTCTGTAACCGCGGCAAAATCCAGCGGCGTGCCGATGGTGACAGTGGGTACGTCGACGTGAGGATCATCCCCCAACAGTCGCAATTCCAGTGTGCGACCCCGGGAAAAGGCATAGGCGTCATCGGCAGTGTTGGTCACGCCGAAGGCGGTTGCATCAAATGAGGCCGCCGTGTGTATATGCAGGGCGCCGAAAAAAGCCTTCTTCTGCGGCCACTGGTCGGTGCAGGGCTGGCGCTCTGCGGTCGCAAAATCCGGTACCGTGGCGGGGCGGCTGAAGAAGGCTTCTATTTGGGCCGGGTCGGGCGGGGTGCGCGCCAGTTCGAAGCGCAGGTAGAACCAGCCCGTCAGCGCCAGTACCAGTAGGACCAGCACCCCGCCGAGCAGAATGCGTAGTATTCTTTTGAGCCTGATAGCCATGGGCGCCACCATCTGTGACTTCTGCGGGTCACTATAGTAATGTCTTGATCCACAGAGCATATCGCGTAATCGGCCGTACTGCCTCAGTCCGGCTGCATCTAAGGAGATTTTCATGAATAAATGGACCGCTGCCTGTATTGGCAGTTTGCTGCTGTTGCCGGCGCTTGTGGCGAGCGCAGACAAGTACGACCGCCGCGCAGCAGACCTGGTCAAAAAATACCTGTTAGTGGATACCCATATCGATGTACCTCATCGCCTTCACGGAGACTGGGAAGATGTGACCCGGGCAACCGAGCGGGGCGAGTTCGACTATCCTCGCGCGGTGAAAGGTGGTCTCAACGTGCCCTTCATGTCGATTTATACACCGGCCGGCACTGAGAATGATGGCACTGCCTACGCCCAGGCCAACAACCTGATCGACCAGGTGGAGGCCATGGTTGCACGTGCCCCGGAAAAGTTCGCGATCGCCGCCTCCACCGCGGATGTAGAAGAACAACGCAAGTACGGCCAGATTTCCCTGGCCCTGGGCATGGAGAACGGCGCCCCTATCCAGGGCAACCTGGACAAGCTGCGCCACTTCTACGATCGCGGTGTGCGCTATATCACCCTGGCCCACTCCCAGGCCAACCACATCAGCGATTCCTCCTACGACAAAGCGCGCTTCTGGAACGGCCTGAGCCCCTTTGGCGCGGAACTGGTTACCGCCATGAACGAGCTCGGCATCATGGTGGACATTTCCCACCTCTCTGATGCTGCGACCCGGGAGGTGCTGGCAATCAGTAAGGCGCCGGTCATTGCCTCTCACTCCTCGGTGCGCAAATTCGTAGACGTAAAACCGGTTTTCGAGCGCAACATGGACGACGACCTGATTCGCGCCCTGGCGGACAACGACGGCGTCATATTCATCAATTTTGGTTCCAGTTTCGTGACTACCGCCGCCAACGAGTACGGCCAGAAGTATCGCGTCGCATCGACGGCCTACGCGGAACGCAACGGTTTGAAACACAGCGATCCGCGGATGAAGGAATTCCAGAAGCTCTATCGCAGCAAGCAGCCCTATCCCTTTGCCACGATTGCTGATGTAGCCGACCACATCGATCATGTCCGTGACCTTGTGGGTGTTGACCATATCGGCATTGGCTCCGACTATGACGGGGTGGGGGACTCACTGCCGGTGGGCCTGAAGGACGTGTCTACCTACCCCAACCTGGTGGCGGAGTTGTTGCGCCGCGGGTATTCTGAACAGGACATAGAGAAGATTCTCGGCGCAAACCTGATGCGGGTGTGGAAGGCCGTCGAGAAACAGGCGGGGTGATGCCATGCAGGCGATGATAGAAGATTTCCGGATCGTGCCGGCGGGCCATTGCGGCAGCGGCGCCATGCGCAACCTGATCTACCATTACTGCGGACTGGACCTGGAGGAGGGCGTGGTGTTCGGCCTCGGCGCCGGTCTGGACTGCACTTTTTTTACCTATAAGTCCGGCAAACCGCCTTTTATGCTGTTCGGTCGCGGCTCTACCATGGAGGCCGACCTGGCCAAAACCCTGGGCATCGATTACAGCGAGCAGGCGCAACCGGACGATGACCTGGCCTGGGAGGAAGTGAAGCAGGAAGTCCTGGCGGGGCGGCCGACCATGCTCTCCGGCGATATCCTCTACCTCGATTACCGTGAATACAAGGTCCACTTTCCCGCTCACCGGTTCATCCTGCTCGGCTTCGACGAGGAGAAGGAAGAGGTTTATATCGCCGACCGCATCAACGATTACCCGGAAACCTGTTCCATGGGAGCACTGCGGGAAAGCCGCAATCCCAAGGAGGCGATCTCTACCTACAACCTCTGGGGCAAGTTCTCTTCCGGCAAGGTGCGGCACAGCCTGCCGGAGGCGGCCGGCATTGCGCTGCGCATGGCGGTTGAGCGGATGCAGGGTATGGACACGTCCCAGAGAGACCTGATGTCCATGGCCTCAGGCCACGGTGAAATCTGTGAAGTGGGCCTCAAGGGGCTGCAGACCTTTCACCAGCAGATGCAGGCCTGGCCGGAACGGGATGATGCCGCCGATCATGCCCAATACGTGGACAATGCCATTATCAAATTCGGAACCGGTGGTGGCTTTTTCCGCAACCATTTCGCGGTATTCACCGCCTGGGCCCGGGAACAACGTCCCGACCTGGTGTCGGCCGACTCAGTGGCGCTGGCCCAGCAGGCCGCAGACCAGTGGAACGGGCTGTCTCCCACCATGCAGGCCCTGGTACAGAACCCGGCTGACCTCGACCTGTGGCAGCAGGCCGGTGACCAGGTTGAGGATATCTACCAGACTGAGTACACCCTGTTCGGGCAACTCGGTGATACCGTGCTGCGCGCGGCTTGATACGGAGAAACGCAAACCATGGAAGTGAGTGACAAGATTGCCGCGGTGCACAAGTACATCGAGGCCTTCGACAAGCAAGATATGAATATCATTCGCGAGCTCTACGCCGACAACGGCGTGGTAGAGGACCCGGTCGGTACAGATCCCCATGTCGGGATCGATGCCATCGTCGCTTTCTACGAGCCCTCGCTGCAGTCCGGCGCAAAGCTTGAGCTGACCGGAACGCCACGCTGTACGGGTAATGCGGTGGCCTTCCCTTTCCGCGCGGTGGTCGGCGAGATGAAGATCGAGATTATCGACGTTTTCGAGTTTGATGAAGCCGGCAAGATCGCCAGCATGAAGGCCTACTGGGGGCCGGAAAATACCGCCTGAACCTTTTCGGAGCTCCCATGACAGAAGACCAGAATTCGACTGAAGATTCCGGCCAGACCGGTGGCCAGCCGGACCCTGTAAAGGTGCTCAGTTGCATCAATTGCCAGGCGCCGGTGGCGAATACTGCAGGGGCCTGTCCGGACTGCGGTACGCCATTGAGTGGCAAGGAATTTCCCTATATCGTCCAGCGTTCCTCGACGCCGGACATACCCGGGCTGATCAAGTGGTGGCTGATCTGGAGTGTTGCGATCTGGGCCCTGGCGGGCTTTTCCTTCGGCATCGGCTCCTCGATCATGTTTACCCTGGTCAGCGTCATCTACCTGGTTCGGATACTGCGGGCCTATTACCGCTAGGAAGGATGGTGGCGCCGTCGCTTAACTGCCTGCGATTCGCTCAGCCGGGCATACCATGGGCGACGCAGACAGGGGCTGGCCGGTACCGCAGACATTCTTCTGCATTTCCTTCAGCAGGTCGCCGCAGGGATCATCGGCTGCCAGTACGCGCTTGACCATACTCTCACCGATCACAGACAGACCGGCGGTCATGAACGCAGCCCAGCCCCGCCAGAGCAGGCCCGTGGTGTTGGGCACGATGGCCGGGTCTGTCATGGGACCCTCGATGCGCACCGTGTTTGAAAACACATTACCCACAGCGAGCCCGCTGCCGCCGCGGTTGCGTGAGTCGAACTGGATCTTCAACTTTTCCTTGCGGAAGTCTACCTCGATGCGGCCAATCAGGTTTGCGGTTCGCGTGCGGGCGGCGTAGCCGTAAGGCGTGATACCGACACCGTCCTTGAACTCCCCGATGGCGACCGCACAGCGCATTTCCGGTTGCCGGGTCTCGGTGCCGGGTATAAGGGCGCGAAACATCGAGGCACCAACATCGGCAGTTAGAAATGCCAGGCCCTGGTAGTCCATGGGGCCCCGGCCAAACTCGATGTACACCTGGCCATTGAGGTTGGCGGCCAGTTCTGCCGCATTCAATCCCTTCGACTGGAACTCGATGTGACCGCTGCGCGGGTAGCTGGTCTGTTCGCGCAACCGATACACGTCCGTGAAAGTGGCGCTCAGGTCACCAACTGGAATCTCCCCGGCAGCGTCGACGTCGATCTTGAAGTCTGCCTTGCCGCCATTGAACTCATCGGCGGTGACGGAGAGACGCAGCATCGCGTCTTTCAAGTTCATGCCGATATCCAGGTCCCTGGCGAAACCCGCCTGGCTGGTCAGTGAGTCAAGCTTTACCCGGAAGTTGCCGTTATTGCGGTGCAGGAAACTGATATCAATGGGTTCCTCGCTGAAGAAGCGAGTCTCCGAAGATGGACCTTCGGAATCGCCGGTCAGCATCCTGGCCGGCGCCGTAAGCAGGTTGCCGACGAAGCCGGCACTGGTGCTTGCGGCGCGCCCGAGGGTCGATTTTTCCTCGTCAGGATCTTCGGTTGTTTCCTCCTCCATGGCATCTTCCCAGGGTATGAGCGAGAGATCGCCGCCTGTAATTTCGACATCCCAGAGGGGGGTATCCTCGTTCTGGTAAACGAGGTGGCCCTGCAGTTCGCTCTTACCCCAGGCCAGTGTTTTGACCTGGGCATCGACACCGTTTGGCAGGCGCTTCAGCTCCACGTCCAGCAGGCGTCGCCTTTCAGGCGGCTGGGGGCTTTCCGGTTGCAGGCTGACCTGCCCGTTGAGTGAGGCCAGTATCTTGGCAAAACTGGTGCCCTGGCCGTCCAGCTCGAACGAACCGGCCAGGGGCACCTCGTCCTCGAGGTTTTTCGGGGCCAGGAAGTGATCAAGGACCAGGCCAACTACGTTGCCCTCGGCTTGCAGCGCGGCCTGCTCGTCCTCCCAGGTAATCCCCGCCTTGCTCTTGAACTTGCCCTGTTCGTAGGTGAAATCGAGCTTGCCGAGATTGAAAAAGTCCTTCCCTGAGACGATCTCGGTGCTCACTTCCTGCAGGATTACGCCGGCAACCTCGATCTCCTCCACCTTGAACGAAATGCGGGCATCACCCAGTTCGCGCAGAGACAGTAATATGTTGGCCTGGTCAGCTTCCTCGGCGGTATCCGGCAGCCATTCCATGATGCGACTGACGCTGAAGCGCCTGGAAGACAGGTTGGCAATAAACCAGGGCGACTGTCCCACCGCCATGGTGAGTTCGCCGGTCAGGTCCTGCTCGACTGCATCGATGTCCAGTTGGTCGATCTTCAGTCCCAGGATTCGATCCTGGTCGATGACCAGGTTTGCCGCACCGGTCAGGCGTATGTCCTGGTCGAAGCCGGCCTGGTCGGCACCCTCAGGGCGGCTAATCAGGGTCAGGGTCAGATCTGCATCCCCACGCATGGCCTTGAAAATCTCTGCAATATCGCTGCCGCGGCTGCTGAGCACCACGTTGCCGGTGGTCTTGCTTTCCAGCAGACCGGTTCTCTGGTCGAACAGGCGTTCCAGGTCCACTTGATCGAGGTCGACAGCCATGTGCACGTTCGAGCCATCCTCCGGTGCCGGTTCCCAGCTTAATTTCATGCCCATTTCGCCACCTTTGGTCCCGGTGGCCCTGGCGATAACCCGGCCCCGGTCGACACCCCGGTCAATTGAGATGTTTGCAGTGCCCAGGTACATATTCGGAAGCCTGAGATTACGCGCCGTCACTACCCAGCTCACCTCGATGCCCGGGAACAGGGCCAGGAATTCCGGCACGGCGATACCCGGTGCCGATTCCGCATCCGGCTCGTCGAAGAGGAAATTCAGGTCCAGGTCTTCGCCGTCGAGATTGAGCGTCAGTTTGCGCTGTTTGCCGCCGGAAAAGTCCAGTGAACCGGTAACCACCGCATCACCGGAGCGTACCTCCAGGGATTCCAGCCGCAGGGAGTCACCATTGGTGTCCAGGCGGGCGTCGATATTCAGCGGTGTTTGCACCGCACCGTCGTGAAAACCGGCCAGGGTCACGTAACCCTTGAGTGAGTCGACGATCTCGCCCCAGGTTTTACCCGTACCGGACATTTCGGCCCGGCCGTCGCGCCAGTGCCAATCGGCCTCGAGGTATTGGGACAGCAAGCGGTCATCCGCGTCGCGCGCTTTGATGGTTGCGTCTACTTTCAGCTCCCAGTTCTCGTCCTCCTGGTGCATGGCGGCATCGCCGCGCAAGGTGCCAGCAGGTCCCTGGGACTCCAGGGAATCCAGGCGGTAGCCATCGGGGCTCACAGCCAGGGTAAATACGGTGTCCCGCAGGTGCTCGTCATCGACCTGGATATCATCGATATCCACGCGAGCCTCGTGGGTGGGCAGTGCGTAGCGCGGTACCGGGGATTCCAGTAGAGCCTCGAGGTCGCGATCTGCCAAATCCCGGTCCAGTCCGTCCAGTAGGGCGGTGATATTCGCTGGCACCAGGCGGTCGATCTCTGTCCGGGATTGGCTGGGGAACCGCCAGGATTCCGAGTTGCCGGCGCTGAGTTTCAGAGCCATGCCGGCCAGCTTGCCATTTGCCTGCAGTGCATAACCCGAATCAGTGGCCGGTTCTATCGACAGTTGCAGTGTCGTCGAGGGGGTTTCAGGGACTTTCAGATCGATCTCCAGGTCGAGCCGGCGCATACCCAGCAGATCCGCAAGTGACTTAAGCCCGGTACTGATGTGCACGGCGCCCTCGGCCCGGTCCTCTGTCCAGACCAGGCGTGCACCTTTACCAGCGCGAAACCAGCGGCCCTTGCGCAGCGGCCAGGTATTACCCTCTGCATCGATGTAACGCCCACTGTCGAGGGCCAGTTCCTCGGGTAGCCAAGGGTCGAGGAAGAAATAGTCCGTCGGCCAGGGATCATCATTGCCGGGCCAATTGGAGAGCTGAACCGTGAGATCCTGGCCAGCGGCCTTGATCAGGCGCACCTCACCGCGGACGAGGTCCCCCCAATCCAGGCTGACCATGACCTGCCTTGCATCGATCGCAGGCGCAGAGGGATCTCCCATCACCAGTTGTGCCGTGCGGGCGGTCAGTGTGAGCAGGTCGGCATCGATGGGTGCCAGGCTCACCGGCAGGCCCAGTTGTTCCGTAAGCAACGGTCCCAGCTGTTGGTCGAGTATGCGCTCGGTGATGCGATTGCCGGTGAACAGCAGTACTGCAAGCAGCAGGAGCAGGCAAAGGGCAAGGCCGCGTGTTTTCACTACATCTCCAGGGTCAGCCCGGGTTGGGCTCGATAATTATCGCCTTGCCTTTGTGTGGCGCCATGAAATAGTTGGGGGGGTACTGGTATTCCGGCCCGATGCCGCCCTCATTGTACCAGCGGACGATCTGGCTGGTACCCCCGGTGCCATTCTCCGATAATCCGTCGTAAATTGCGATGAGCCGGTCGCAGCGCTGAATCACGTAGGCACCGGCCAGCGCATACTGCTTGTTGCGCGCCTCGTTGCTATCGAGCCCCTCGCGGTAGGCCAGCTCGCGGATATTGCCGAAGCGCATGGGCATTTCGTAGTAATAGTCCGCCTGACCTACCAGTTCTTTAAACTCTTCCACCGATTCCGCTGTGTTGAAATCCGATACGTAGAGATCGTAGGGCAGGGGGAGCGGTACTTGCAGCGAGGCATCGAGAACTTCCATGGCCAGCTTCGCTACGAGCCGGTCGGTACCCTCCGCCAGGGGCGAGAGGACGGTGAACTCGTGGTTAGGGTATTCCTGTCGAAAACCCTCCAGGGCCGCGACCACCTGTCGCTGCAGGGCCTGGTTATCCACGTCCATCTTGTGGGGGCGGTGGCCTGAAACGCCGATCACTATAATGCGCGCGATTGCAGTGCCGGCATGGCGATTGAAGTAGGCCGGTTGGCGCAGAGCCTCGGTGATTTCGTTGTCCCGCTGCTCTTCGGGCAGTTCGTTCCAGGGCAAGAGAAAGGGATTGATCTTGGCATCTTCCAGGCGGTGCTCACCATAACGCCAGCCATCGTAAATCTTCTGGCACACGTAGCGATCGTGTTCCATTTTGGCCTGCAGTTCGGCCTCTTCGCTCGTATACTCCGGAACCTCCAATGCGCGCGGGTGGGGTGTGCAGCGAATAGCGCGCAGTCGCACCGGCCAGTGGTCGGCCTGCAGCAGGTTCTGCTTGCGTTCCCACTGGGGCAACTCGGTCCAGCTCTGCAGGGCCTGGTGCTGGCGCGGGTCGCCTCCTGCCTGCAGCTCAAGATACATCTCGTGAATCGAATGGGCCAGGTCGTCGAGGTGACTGGTGAGAATATTATCGGCGTGCAGCACCTGGTCGAGCATGCCGAAGGGGTAGAGGCCGTCGGGAATTTCAGGGTCGCCTGTGTTCGACTCCAGCAACTGGGCAAGCCCGCTGGATTGCTGCATGCGGACCAGGATGGGCGCGTTGCAGTCGCGTTTTTCCAGTAGTGCCGAGCGCAACATCAGCGCATTGTTGAGGTTCTCCTCGTCCGTATCCCGGCAAATAATGTGCTGGGTAACCGAGGGCAGCCGCTTGGCCAGCTCGCCGTCCAGTACATGGGGACCGAAGGTGCCCAGCTGGATGAACTCGTAATCGCAGATCTCTGTCAGGTGTGGGTACTCGGAACCCAGGCGAAGGGCCTTACTGTCTGCGTCATCATCGAAAATGGTGATCAACAGGCGGCTGTCATTGGCGTAATGACAGAGCAGGGCGGCCTCGATAACCAGTTTCTCTGCCAGCCGCCCGAAGCCGTAGATAGCAAGGTGGACCCGGTCGTGCCCCGCGACATCGGCAAAAATTTCCGGCGGGTAGTCACGCAGCAACAGGCGGGCGCTGAGGTCGTAAACGCTGAAGAAGGAAATTTCGGCAATGGAAAAATCGGCAAAAAACTTGGGATAGCTCTCCAGTTGGTTGGCCAGGCCGATCTCGTTCAGGTGGATGTGTATCTTCAGGTGGGGCTCGGTGCCCGGATTCTCCTGGATATAGTTGCGTGCCTTTATCGCCAGCTCCACGTTGCTGCCGTCATTGCCGGTGAAAGCGATCAGCGTGGTCGCCTGTTCCAGGCTGATGCGGTCAAACATGCCCGCCTCGAAGATGTCACCGATGATGACCTTGAAGCCCATCTTGCGTACCAGTGGAACTCGCCGGTTTTCCGCTGAGCGCTCGACAATAACCACGTTGTGTCGATTGTCACAGGTCATCAGGAACTGCCAGCACTTTTCTCCCAGGCCGGCAACGACTATATGCCCCTCGTAGAAGCGCACCGAGTAGTTGATCACGGAGGTACGGGTGGTGGCGGCAAAGACCAGGATGATGGAAGCCAGCGCCACCAGCGGTGCCAGGATTCGCACCAGTTCGAGGGTAAAAGGTACCCTTTCCAGGTTGACCGTCCAGTCGCCTTCCAGTACGAAAAGCATCATCACCTGGTACAGCGATCGCATAAAGTTGTCGCTCAGGTTTTCCGGCGCAATCTGGTACTGGCCCCAGAGTCCCAGCAGGAGCAGCAGCATGACGATGGCGACGACGCTTAAACGTTCACGCATGAAAAGTTCTTAAATCCCGAGAAGCTCTAGAGAGTTTAGCCAGCTTGGGGGGTGAGTGTAAGTATTCTTTAATTAATGAATTCCCGGGGTACCCGGTTGTGCATGCGCGTCATGATTTCGTAGCCGATGGTCTCGGCGTGAACGGCCACCTCATTGGCGCTGAGCTCCTCACCCCAGAGAATTACCTCGTCGCCGATGCCAACCCCGGGAAGATCGGTGACATCCACGGTGATCATGTCCATGGAGACGCGGCCCACCAGCTGGGCGCGTTGGGCGTTGATCAATACCGGGGTGCTGCTTTCCGCGTGGCGGGGGTAGCCGTCGCCATAACCCACCGGGACCGTGGCGATGCGGCTTGGGCGCTGCGCAGTCCAGGCATTGGCATAGCCCACGGACTCGCCGGCGGCAACCTCTCTCAGGGCCATAACCGCGGAGCGGAAGGTCATCACTGCGCGCAACTTGTCCGCCTCCGGGTGCGGGGCCGGGAAAGGCGAGTGACCATACAGCATAAAGCCCGGCCGGTTCCAGTCTGCCCGCGCCTCGGGCCAACCCAGCAGGCCGGGGGAGTTGGCGATGCTGCAGGGGGCATCGATGTTTGCAGTGTGTGTCCGGAACAGGCGTATCTGTTCACTGGTGTAGTCCTTGCCGAGGTCATCGGCACTGGCAAGGTGAGTGGCCATAACGATGCCATCGGCAACCTGCCTGCATTGTTGCAGCCGCTGATAGATCTCAGTGGCCCGAATCGGGTCATAGCCCAGGCGATGCATGCCGGTGTCCAGCTTGACCCAGCAGCAAACGGGTTTACTGAGGGCGGCCTTGTCCAGGGCTTCGAGGTGATAGTCGTTCTGCACCATCAACCAGAAATTGTGGGCGGCGGCGATTTCCAGTTCTTCATCGCTGAAAAAGCCTTCCATCAGCAGTACGGGTTTTTCAATGCCTGCCTCGCGCAATTCCACGGCTTCCTCGATGCAGGCAACACCGAGCGCCGGCGCCAGGGGCTCCAGGGCCCGGGCAATAGTGATGGCGCCGTGACCGTAGGCGTTCGCCTTGACGATGGGCATGGCCTGCCCCTCACCGCTCAATGCCTGCGCCAGCCTGTAGTTGTGGCGCAGGGCCTCTAGGTCGACGATGGCGCGGGTAGGTCGGGACATCAGTAGTCGTACTTGAATTCGGAGAACAGGGCCTGGGCTTGTTCCCAGACATCACCGACCCCACCGTCGCCCACAGGCTGCCCATCGACCAGTACCACCGGTGCTATTTCCTTGGTCGAACTGGAAATCCACACCTCGTCGGCTGCCTGTAATTCCTCCAGCGTCACATTGCGCTCCTCGATGGGGATGCTGCCATCGGCGCGCAGGATCTGGATCAGCAGGAGACGGGTTATACCGGGCAGGATCTGGTGATCGGTCTCTGGCGTCGCCACAACGCCATCTTTCACCACGTAGACGTTGCAGGCGGAAGCCTCGGTCAGTTCGTGCTTGTCGTTGTAGAGAATGGTTTCGTTACTGCCGCCCTCGTAGCCCTGGTTGAAGTGCATGACATTGCCAAGCAGGGCGGTGGACTTGATATTGCAGCGTTTCCAGCGCATGTCCTGGGTGGTAGTGACCGTGTAGGTCTTCGTGGTGCTCTTGTCCGCCACCGGCGAAGGCGGGATATCAAAGGTAAATGCGAACACGGTGGGTTTTATGCCCTCCGGGTAAGCGTGATCTCGACGGGTGTCGGCACCGCGGCTGACATGCAGGTAAAGTCCCAGGTCACCGGCTCCGTTTTTGGCAATCAGTTCATCGCAGACGCCGCGCCAATTGTCCTCGTCCCAGTCCAGTTGTATATCGATGGCGGCGAGCCCGTCTTTCATGCGATTGATATGCGGCGAAAAACCTACCATGCGGCCACCGTAGGAGGGGATGACTTCGTAGATACCGTCGCCGAAGAGGAATCCACGATCCATGGGGGATATTTTTGCCTCTTCCATTGGCAGGTAGGCGCCGTCCAGATAAACCATACTCATTGTGGTGCTCCAGTACCGTGAGTGTCGATTGGATAAACCTTGCGAGTCGGATTTTCCCAATCCGGGCTGCGCCACCCAATACCCAATAATAGCTACCAGCTGATATTACCCGATTGTGTCGGCCAGTGCGGCCAGGTGACAGGGGATGGCGTGCAGGTTTTAGCCCGCCGCCGGCTGTGGCAGACTTCTTCCGAGATCTAAAGCGAGGGCGAGAGCCTTGTCCCATCTTCGAACAGCGCTGAATTTCCTTTCCCGGCACCGTTTTGCTGTGTTCTTTGCCCTGTTACTGGCACTGATCATCATCCCGCCCTATTTCGAGGGCGAAAGCTGGATGGGCGAGGTCTGGCGTAGCATGCTTACGGCGGTGCTCATCTGGGCACTCGCAGCGGTGCTCGGCAACCGGCGTGCGCTGCTGCTGGCTGTCGCTCTGCTGATCCCCACCCTGGTGTCCAACTGGCTGGGCAATCTCGAGGGTAGCCCCAGGCTGGTCGCCTATATCGATAACTTCACCAATATCGTCTATTTCGGCCTGATCTGCACCTACCTTGCCATCTATATTGCCAGGTCGCGTCGCGTGGACACTGAGGTGCTGTGTGCGTCCATGTGCCTGTATATCTCGATTGCCTTGCTCTGGGCAGCCATATTTACCAACCTGGAGCTGTTCTACGATCCGGCTTTCTCCTTTTATGGCGCGACGGCAAGCGAAGCCGGAATCGGCAAAGATAATTTGTTCGGCTACCTGATGTATTACAGCTTTGTCACCTTATCGACCCTGGGCTACGGCGAAATTCACCCGCTGCACCCGGTAGCCCAGAACTGGGCGGCGGTGGAAGCCATGGTGGGCCAGTTCTTTATCGCGATCGTGATTGCGCGACTGGTAGCCCTGTATACGGTGGAACAGGGGCGCCCGGAAGCCTAGGCCCGGGCAAAGCCGGTAAGCCTGCGCAACTCCTCGATAAGCGCTACCCCCTCGCTGGCGGGCAGCCCGTCCTCGGTGAGAGTGTTTTCCCGGGTGACACCGTCGACGCTGCCACGGCTGGACAGGTAGTCGAGTATGTCGACCGCGGAGATTTCGGCGAGCAGGTCTTCACCGCGCCAGTAGCCGAGTATTGCAATAAGTCCGTAAGCTCCCCAGTTGGAGACGTCCGCCACCAGTAATTCATCGCAGCAACTCATTGCAGGCACGATATCCAGGTCCTCCAGGGCTTCCTTGATATTGCCCATGCCGATTTCGTTGCCACCGTCACCAATGGCTATCGTCGGACAGCCCGCCAGTTCCACGAAGTAGTCGAAACAGGCGCAGCGATCGGTAATGTCTTCGCCGCGCATATTGAAATAGCGGCCCTCGGCAGACAGCCCCGGCCGCTCGATGCTGATAACCGCGCTGGGTGACAGTTTTACCAGGGCATCCAGGGTACTGATCTCCGGGTCGCCCTCACGCCGGCCGCCCACCAGGCGCACCGGTTCCCGGCCGCTCTCGGTGAGTCGACCGGCAGCATTGCCGACGGCGATATCGAGTACCCGGTAATCCTCTGACAATGTGGTCGACAGGGGGGTGCCGCAAACAATTATCGGCTCCGCCCCCAGTCTGTCCAGGCACTGGTAGAGGGCCAGTGCGCCGACCGGGCCGTCGGTTTCGTAAGTATCCTCGACGGGAAAGCCGGTGCCGATCAGTACTGTGCCGGTGATATCGCGCAGGGTTTGTGCGGCCCGCAGATAGTAACCCGGCTCCAGCACCGCCTGCGCCTGTTGCATGCCGCGCAGGTTGCGCGAGACCAGCAGATCCTCGATCTGGCGGCTGAGGGTCAGTTCATCCATTTACTGTCTCTGGTTTTACGCGGTGAAAACGGCTGTGGGCCAGGTGGAACGCGTTGTCCGCGTAGTGGGGGGTGACCGGTTCGAAGCGGACTTTGCCGCCGGGCATGAGCTGGGCCAGCTTCGCGGTATCCAGGGACAGGGCGGAGCCGATCTTCGGATAACCGCCGATGGTCTGGCGATCCTGCAGCAGCACGATGGGCTGGCCGTCTGCGGGAATCTGTATCGCCCCCATGCAAATGCCCTCGGAAAGAATGCCATCGATCTCGCACTCGATGACCGGCCCCTCCAGCCGGTAACCCATGCGGTCCGCGCGGTCGCTGACCTGGTAATGGCCGGAGAAGAAGCGACGCTGCTGCAGGCGGGAGAAGGAGTGCTCCTGATAACCGGGTATGACCCGCACGGTGATCTCGTTTGAATACTGCGGACGATCTGCTTCGGCAAGTTGCAGGCAGTCGCTGTTGCGGTCCGTGGCGCAGGGAAGTAACTCCTGCTCGCGCAGTTTGTTGCCGTCGATGCCGCCAATGCCCTCGCGAACGACGGTGGCGGTACTGCCAAACTGCTCCTCGATGTGAAAACCGCCCCGGGCCGCCAGGTAGCTGCGACAGTATTTATGGGCGTAGCCGAGACTGATGAGGTCGCCGGCTTCCACCCGGTGGCTGCGCCAGGTCTCGACTTCGATACCGTTAATGCTCAGGCTCTGGTCGCCGCCGGTGACGGCGATCAGGGTGTCGGTTTCCACATCGAGTTCGAGGCCGCCGAAACTGGCCTCTATGGCAGTCACCTCCGGTTCGTTGTGAACCAGCCGATTGGCCCAGGCAAATGCCAGCCGGTCTGCCGGTCCACCGGTGGTGAGGCCAATACGGTGTTGCCCGTACCGGCCGCCGTCCTGTAACAGGCTGAGGGCGCCGGGGCGCCGGATGCGCAGGCCGCTCACAGTTCACCGCCCAGGTGCAGATAGGTATCGCGGTCGATGGCTTCGAAGCGGATGCGGTCGCCCACCGCAACCGGCATGGTCGGCCGAATATCCGGATCGAACATGCGCTTCGGGCAGCGCCCGATTAAATTCCAGCCCCCCGGCGAGGGCGCAGGATACACCGCGGTTTGCCGGTCGGCGATGGCAACAGCGCCGCGGGGTACCTTCTGGCGCGGTGTGCTGAGCCGCGGTGCGGCAATGCGTTCATCGACCTGGCCCAGGTAGGCGAAGCCCGGTGCAAAACCAATGGCGTAGACCCGGTATTCGGTGCCGGTATGGATATCGATGACTTCCTCAATGCTGAGACCGGCACCCTCGGCCAGGCTTTCCAGGTCGGGACCGGCTTCCGGGTCGTACCAGGCGGGCAGGGTGACCAGAGTCCCTTCATCTGACTGCGTGTCATCGATTTGGTCCAGGGCCTGGTGGATCCGACTCTGCACCGACAGGTGATCGGCCACCAGTAAGTTGTAAATAACCAATACCGAGGCATAGGAGGGAACCAGGTCGACCAGGTCTGAACCCAGTACCGATTCGATCGCCGCGCAGGCCGATTGTACCCGGGCCGAGACCCGCGGGTCGGTGCCCTCACCCAGGTAGACAATCAGGGCGTCTTCGCCGGCGCTGTGAATTCGCATCGAGTCGCTTAGCCCACCAGAGCGCGGATTTCGCGAATGGCGTTGACCCCGGCCTCATTGTCACCGTGTACGCACAGGGTGTCGGCCGCCACCGGTAATTCCATACCACTGATCGTGGTCACTGTTCCTTTTTCGCAGAGTTGTTCGACCTGGACCAGCATTTTTTCACGGCTGTGAACCGCACCCTCGAGGCGTCTCGATAGCAGTTTGCCGTCGTCGGCATAACAGCGGTCGGCAAAGGCCTCGAACCAGACTTCGACGCCGGCGATATCAGCTTCCTTGCGGTGGTCTTCAACGGCGGGTGTGGCCTGCAGCATCAGGGCCAGGGGCCGATGGTATTCCGCCAGGGCCTCGAGAATGGCGTTGCGCACCTCTTCCCTGGCCATCATGTCGTTGTAGAGGGCACCATGAGGTTTTACGTAGCGCAATTCCAGGCCGGCACAGGTGGCCATGCCATCGAGGGCCGCGACCTGGTAGTGAATCTTGGCGATTATTTCCTCACGCGAGCAGGCCATCGAACGGCGGCCGAAACCGACCAGGTCCGGGTAGGCGGGATGGGCGCCAACGGTAACCCCGTGTTCCTGCGCCAGGCGCAGAGTGTGCTGGATGACCAGCGGGTCGCCGGCGTGAAAGCCGGTGGCGACATTGGCCTGGTCGATATGGGGCATGACCTCGGCGTCGAGGCCCATGGTCCAGGCGCCGAAGCTTTCGCCGAGGTCGCAATTCAGTTTCATCGAGCTCATGGCGGAATTCCTACATGACAGCCAGTTTGCTATTGGGCATATCGGTGACCAGCATACAACCCGGGCTGTGGGTGATACAGAAGGGCGGTTTTGCAGCCTCCAGCGCCACCTGGGGTGTAACGCCGCAGGCCCAGAACAGCGGTAACTCCTTGTCCTTGATGCTGACAGCGTCGCCGTAATCCGGTGAGCCGAGGTCCCCGATTCCGATCAGTGTCGGGTCACCCAGGTGCACCGGGGCGCCGTGTACCGCGGGGAAACGGGTACAGATCTGGATGGCCCTGATGGCATCTGCCGCCGCAAAAGGCCGCATGCTTACCACCATCTTGCCGGAAAACGGTCCCGCCGGTGTGCAATCGATGGCGCTGCGATACATGGGCACGTTGACCCCTTCGCTGATATTGCGCACTTCCAGTCCGTCGGCGAGCAGGGCTTCTTCAAAACTGAAGGAGCAGCCCAGGGCAAAGGTAACCAGGTCATCGCGCCAGAGGGATTTTATATCCGAAGCCTGGTCAGTACGTTCGCCGTTTTCGAACACCAGGTAGCTTGGCACATCGCTGCGGATATCGATATCGCCCAGCCCGGGCAGGGTGGTATCCCCCGGGTTGGCGGCGCTGGCCACCAGCGGGCAGGGCTTGGGATTGAGCTGGCAGAACTTGAGGAAATCAGCGGCCCAGTCTGCCGGCAGGATGACGATATTGCACTGTACAAAGCCCGCCGCCAGGCCGGAGGTGTTGCCCGTGTGTTCCCCACTGCGAATACGCGTGCGCAGTTCCCGGGGTGTGAGAGCCTGTGCCAAATCTGTCATGGGCCTAACTATACCGGTTTGCGCCGGAAGGGGCATATCACCCGAATCCGGTAGCTTCTATACTCAGGCCAGTGCTCCAATCGCCGCTGATGTCCGTATACCTGGAAACTTCAGGAGAAATCGACCATGAAAGCAGTCTGGAATGACACGATTATTGCGGAGTCCGATGACACCGTGGTGGTTGAAGGCAACCACTACTTCCCTGCGGATTCACTGGACCGCAGCCTGCTGACAGACAGCGGCACTACAACTGTTTGTCCCTGGAAAGGCACGGCCCACTATTACAACATCACCGTCGATGGCGACACCAACGCCGACGCGGTCTGGTACTACCCGGAACCCAAGGAAGCCGCCGAGGAGATCCGTGACCGCGTCGCATTCTGGAAAGGTGTGCGGGTGGAGTAGGGCGTCGTATACTCGCGGCTTCTTCAAAATATGGCAGGAATCCCATGTCCGAGATACTCCGGCAGCCACTGAGCTTGCCCTGCGGGGCAGAATTGCCCAACCGCATCGCCAAGGCGGCCATGACCGAGGGCCTGGCAACAGCCACAGGTGTGCCGACAGCGGAACTGGAGCGTTTGTACGGACTTTGGTCGGACGGTGGCGCCGGCATGCTCTTGTCAGGCAACATCCAGGTGGATGCTGACCACCTCGAGCGCCCCGGCAACGTCGTGATTGATCGGGAGCCCGACGCGGAGATGCGCGCGGCGCTGGCCAGTTGGGCCAAAGCGGCCACCCGCAACGGCAATCATTTCTGGGCCCAGATCAGCCACGCCGGGCGTCAGACCCAGAAGATGGTCAATCCTCACCCGAAAGCACCCTCGGCAGTGAAAGTCGGATTACCCGGTGGCCAGTTCGGTGAGCCGGTTGCCCTGACGGTCGCCGAAATCGAGGAAATCGTGCGGCGATTCGGTGTTGCGGCCAGTGCCTGCAAGGAAGCCGGATTTACCGGTGTGCAGGTACACGCGGCCCACGGCTACCTGATGTCGGAATTTCTCAGCCCGCGCGCCAACCAGCGTACGGACCAGTACGGAGGCGAACTGGCCAACCGGGCGCGGGCGCTGCTTGACACGGTCAGAACGGTGCGGGGTGCCGTGGGTCCCGACTTCCCGGTGGCGGTCAAACTCAATAGCGCCGATTTCCAGAAGGGCGGTTTTGCCTTCGAGGACAGCCTGGAGGTGGCCCAGTGGCTGGAGGAAGCCGGGGTCGACCTGATCGAGATATCCGGGGGTACCTATGAACAGCCAAAGCTGCTGGGCCTGTCGGGGATCGAAGAAGAGGAGGACCAGCATGTGGCGGAGTCCACTCTTATGCGCGAGGCCTATTTTGTGGATTTCGCCGTTGCCATGCAGCAAAAAGTGTCCATACCGCTGATGGTGACGGGCGGGTTCCGCAAGCGGGCAGCCATGGAGCAGGCTATCGAATCCGGCAGTGCCGACCTCGTTGGGCTGGGCCGGCCCATGTGCGTGGACACCGATGCGCCGGCACAGCTGCTGGCGGGGGCCGAGGAACTCAATCGCTACGAAGGCAGTCTGTCATTGTTTCCGAACTGGCTGTCTTTCCTGGGCCGGATGAAGGCCCTGCGTTCCGTGGCCGGTTTCGCGGTACAGTTCTGGTTCTACGCCCAGCTGGACAGTCTCGGTCGGGACGGTGTAGCTAAACCCGGGATGTCGGTATTCGCCGCCACACGTCGGGTGATGGGGCTGCAAAACCAATTACTGAAAGAGACTTAGGCGGGGAATTGAGTATGTGGTACGCGATCATCAGTGAAGATGTCGAGAACAGCCTCGAATTGCGCAAGGCCAACCGGGCGGCGCACCTGGAGCGCATGCAGGTTCTGGTTGAGGAAGGGCGCCTGCTGGTCGCCGGCCCCCACCCTGCACTCGACACCGAGGACCCCGGCGAGGCGGGTTTTACCGGCAGCCTTATCATCGCCGAGTTTGATTCACTCGAGGATGCGCAAAGCTGGGCCGACGCCGATCCCTACGTGGTCGGCGGCGTGCACAGCCATGTCACCGTCAAACCCTATAAGAAGGTATTGCCCTGACGCCGCGGGTTCCGTGATAGTCTCTGAACCCCTGCGCGAAACCAGCAAGAGGTGACAAGCGATCATGGATTTCGAGATACCCGCGGATGTGGCGGAGTTCCTGGAGGAAGTCGACCGGTTCATCGAAGACAAGATCAGGCCCCTGGAACAGGCGGATGACAACATCCGTTTTTTCGATCACCGCCGTGAGGATGCCCGCACCGACTGGGACCGGGGCGGCCTGCCCAACGAGGAGTGGGAGGGCCTGCTGCACCAGGCCAAGCAACTGGCCATCGAGGCCGGCATTTTCAGTTACCCCTTTCCCGCCGAGCACGGAGGCCGAAATGGCACCAACCTCGGTATGGCGATTATCCGGGAACACCTCGCGGCCAAGGGCCTTGGCCTGCACTGCGACCTGCAGAACGAACACTCCATCGTCGGCAACAACATAGGCCTGTTGCTGATGCTGGAGTACGGCACCGAGGCCCAGAAAGAGGAATGGGTGGAGGGCCTGAAGAACGCCACGCGGGGCTTTGCCTTCGGCATTACCGAACCCGCCCATGGCTCCGATGCTACCTGGATGGAAACTGTCGCGGTACGCGACGGTGATGACTGGATCATCAACGGCGAGAAGACCTGGAACACCGGGGTACACAAGGCCAGCCGTGACATGGTCATGGCCCGCACCTCCGGCGAGCCCGGCGATGCCAGCGGCATCACCGCTTTCATGGTGCCCATGGACGCGCCGGGGGTGAAAGTGGAGGAGTACCTGTGGACCTTCAATATGCCCTCGGACCACGCCCATGTGACCTTCAAGGATGTACGAATTGCCGAAACCGAGATATTCGGCGGCGAGGGCCGCGGCCTCCAGGTGGTACAGCACTTCTTCAATGAAAACCGGATCAGGCAGGCCGCTTCCAGCCTCGGTGCCGCCCAGTACTGTGTGAACGAGGCGGTGAAGCATGCCGGCGAACGCAAACCCTTTGGCAAGCCCCTGGCGGCCAACCAGGGGATTCAATTTCCCCTGGTGGAGCTACAGGCCCGCTGTGAGATGTTGCGGGCACTGGTGCACAAGACAGCATGGCTGATGGACCGCGACGGTGCTTTCTCCTGCTCCGACAAGGTGTCTATCTGTAATTACCAGGCCAACCGGCTCTGTTGCGAGGCAGCGGACACGGCAATGCAGGTCTTCGGCGGCATGGGATATTCCCGCTACAAGCCCTTCGAGCATATCTACCGCCACCACCGGCGTTACCGCATCACCGAGGGTGCCGACGAGATTCAGATGCGCCGGGTGGCCGGTTATATGTTTGGCTTTATGAAACAGCAGAAACCCAAAGGGGTGAGCTAGTGTCATTCCCGGTGTGCCGCGCCAAGCGCAAACGGGAATCCAGGACCTGATGGACAAATTCGAGGAAGATCTCACAACCGTTCTCGCCCGGGAGATTGACGGTTTCTCGAAGCTGCTCGGCTGTGAAAAGCTCACCGCCGGTGCCAGCCAGGAAACCTATCGCATCGACATTGAATCTGACTGCGGGTCACAACGACTGGCGCTGCGGCGTTCGGTACCAACGCTGGAGACCTCCTCCAGTGTCGGCGCTATCGATCTCGCCACCGAGGCCCAATTGTTCAGGCTGGCGGTCGATGCCGGCATTCCGGAGCCGCAGGTCCACTATGTCCTCGAAGAGAAGGATGGCCTCGGTGAAGGCTTCATCATGCAGTGGCTGGAAGGCGAAACCCTGGGTCAGCGTATCGTCCGCTCAGATGCCCTCGCTGAGGTGCGGCCCAGGCTCGCCGCTGAGTGCGGGGAGGCGCTGGCGCGCATTCACGCCCTGCAATGGCAGGGTACGGCACTGGAATCTGCGCTGCCGGTGGTTTCACCGGAAGCACTGATTGACGAGACCTGGGCGCATTACCGGGACCTGGCGGTACCGGTACCAATGATCGATTTCAGCTGGCGCTGGCTGAAAGACAACCTGCCGGCACAGTCGCGGCAAACCCTGGTGCACGGCGATTTTCGCAATGGCAATCTCATGATCGGTCCCGAGGGTATTGTCGCGGTGCTGGACTGGGAGCTGGCTCATGTCGGTGACCCGGTGCGCGATCTCGGCTGGCTCTGTGTGAACTCCTGGCGCTTCGGCCGCAGCGATCTCCCGGTCGGCGGCTTCGGCGAAATCGAACAACTGCTCAGCGCCTACCGGGCCGAGTCGGGCATCGAGGTCAGCCACGAGGAACTGCACTTCTGGCAGGTATTCGGCTCCTTCTGGTGGGCCATGGCCACCCTGCGCATGGCCAACAGCTGGCGCACCGGTGAGACTCCCAGCCTGGAGCGACCGGTGATCGGACGTCGCTCTTCCGAGGCACAGATGGACTGTGTGAACCTGCTGATGCCCGGCGCTTTCAAATTGCCCCACATGGATCGAGACATTGCCAGGGGCACGCAACTGCCCATGCCTGCGGAGCTGTTGTCCGGTGTCGCAGAATTCCTCAAGTCGGATGTCGCCCCGGTCGTGGAAGGACACCACAGTTTCCTGGCGCGGGTCGCCGCCAATTCACTGGGCATTGCCCAGCGGGAGTTTCTCCACGGTTCGCACCTGGCGGAACAGGAGTGCGAGCGCCTGCGGAAACTGTTGGGAAGGGAAGGCACGCTGGATGAGTTGCGCCTGGAACTGGTTTCCCAGCTCAGGGGTGATTTGCCCCTGGATACCCCGGGCCTGGGCGATCATCTGCGGCAGACGGTGGCGGGGCAGCTGGCTATCGATCAGCCCGGGTATTCGGCACTCAAGTGATCGTCATCCCCGGCTGGGCCGGGAATCAGATAAACGCTACCCGCGGATCGTTGGGGTAGATCCACTCCTCGGGAATCACCTGCTGTACCCGCAGCTCCTCGGGGATGTTCTCGATGCCGATCATGCGGTCCGCGGCCTCGTTCCAGTGATAGATGCGCGCTTCCTGGTAGGACAGCGGTACACCTTCGAAGCCGTAGGACTCCATCGAGGACTGTATCTTCAGGCCGAACTGGGTGTCTTCCTGTAGCACCTGGCACAGTTCCTCGCCGCGGTTGACGGTCCACAGGTCGGGTCCGTCACCTTCGCCCCAGTCCGGTGCCATGGTCCAGGTTTCCATGCGGCACTTGTCGATGCCGTTGGGCCAGAACTGAATTGGCGGAATCGCATACTGGCTCAGGGGCGCGACGAAGTTGGGAAACAGGCCGTAGCTCTGGGTGCAGGTCCGGGCAATTTCGCCCACGGTTTCAAACTGCGGCAGGTCCAGAGGTACTTCCACGGCTTCCAGGTTGGAGCGGCCCTCCGGCGCCGGTGCGATCATGCGACCGTGGCCCCAGGGATAGAGCGTGTTCACATTGCGGCGGTCGTCGAGGATAGGGGAGACCGTAGTGGGGTGGATGCTGCGCACGTGGTAGACCTCGGTATTGGCCTCCATGGCGATCTTCCAGTTGCAGTCCAGGTCGAAGATTGCCCGCGCCGACAGGCGACACTTGTCGAACTGGAACTCCTCCCACTCGTCGGCGATGGGGCCCAGCCACTCCAGTAGTGTCGGTGCCTCGGGGTCGAAGTTCACGAAGATCAAATTTCCGAAACGCTCGCAGCGCACCGGTTTCAGCCCGCGGCAGCTCATGTCGAGGTTGGTGAAATCCTCCGGGTTCCGCAGGCCCTTGAGCTCACCGTCGTGGTTGTAGCTCCAGCCGTGGTAGGAGCAGGTCAGGCGGCGGCTCTGTCCGAATTCCTCCGTGACTACCGGCGCGCCGCGGTGACTGCAGGTGTTGTAGAACGCCTTGATCTCGCCCGCTTCCGTGTGGGTAATCACTACCGGTTGGCCGGCGTTGTCCCACAAACGGTAGCAGCCGGGTTCGGGTACCTCGTCGATATGGGAAGCCAGTAACCAGGATTTGCGCCAGATGTGTTCGATCTCGAGGTCAAAGTAACGCTGGTCCACGTAGCGACCGGCGGGAATGTCAGGCATGTGTGGCCAGCCTTCCGGTGGCGCGTCGCGCCCGGCCTCGTACTCCATGATCCGGCGCAGTTGCTGAATATACTCGGGTGTCATCATCGCGGGTTACCTCAGCCGGTTTTGGCCAGTTCGTCGTCGGCGGGTTCGAATTCCAGCCACAGGTGGTGGAAGCCCCGCAGCATATTGGAGTGGGTGCGTTCATTGGCGGCCTTGTCCGGGTGGCGCACCGCCTTGAAGCGCTTCAGCAAACCGGCCAGCCCGTAACGTGCTTCCAGGCGTCCCAGGGGAGCGCCGATGCAGAAATGGATGCCGTGGCCAAAGGTGTGGTGATCCTGGCCCTTTTCGCGATCCAGGCGGAAGCTCTCGGCATCCGGGTAGTGGTTCTCATCGCGATTGGCGGCGCCCAGCAGGACGAAAACCGTTTCACCGGCCTTGATAGGCTGGCCGGCGATTTCCACGTCACGGGTCGCCTTGCGGTTGACCCAGTGCACGGGTGCGTCGTAGCGCAGGATCTCCTCCACGGCGGCATCGATCTTGTCAGGGTTCTCACGCAGCTCCTTCCAGGTGTCCGGGTGATCGGCCATGTAGTAGAGCAGGTTGCTGAGCAGGTTGGTGGTGGTCTCGTTACCCGCAATCAACAGCAGCAGGGTGAAGCCGACAATGTCCATCTCGTTGAGGCCTTCGCCATCCACCTCGGCGTGTACCACCTTGCTGATCAGGTCTTCGCCCGGATTTTCCCGGCGCCCCGGAATCAGCGACTGAAAGTAGGCGGCCATTTCCATGATGTCGGGCATGCGGTCTTCGAGGGACTCCGCCTCGCTGGTTCCTGTCAGCGCGTCCGACCAGCGCTTGAAATCGTCCTTGCGCTCGAAGGGGATATCCATGAGCTGGGCGATGATTGCCACCGGCAGTGGAATGGTGAACTCGGCCGAGATGTCGATAGGTCCGGTGGGATCGAGCCGGTCCACCATCTGGTCGACCATCACCGCCACGTCCTCTTCCATTTGTTTCAGCGCGCGGCTGGTGAAGGCCTTGTTGACGATGGCCCGAAGCTGGGTGTGGCGGGGTGGATCATCGGTCAGCAGGGGCAGGGCCATCGCCTGCTGGTCCATCTCACCCATGGATTGGGATGAAAAGGTCGCCGCGTCCTTGAGGACGGCGCGCACATCATCGTAGCGGCTGATCACCCAGCCCTGCACATCATCTGCCCACCAGATCGGCTGCTGCTGCCGCCACCTGGCGTAGTCGGGGTAGGGGTCTTGAATTCGCTCCGGACTGTAAAAATCCATCGACGGGCGCTCTCTCCAGAATCAGATTGCAAAAATTACATCCGAGTGTAAAATTTGTCAACCATGACTGCACAGACCACAGTGCGCAGTAAACGGGGCCCCTATTCCTCGCCCCGCCAACAGGAGCGTCAACGGCGAATCCTGGAAACTGCGCGGCGGGAGATTACCCTGGCGGGCTACGATTCCCTGACCATGCAGCAGCTGGCCAGCGCCAGCGGAGTTTCCACCAAGACTCTCTACAACCTCTACGGCAGCAAGGACGAGTTACTCCTGGCGGCGGTGGCTGAGTTGCTGGGAAATCTTGAGCAGAACGCGGTCGTCAGTGAGGCGCAGCCGGGGGTGCCGGCGCTACTCGCCTTTACCGGGGTCGTCTGCCAACAGATCATCGACACGCCGCGCTACGCGGAGGTGATGGCGAGAGCCTTGTTCCAGGCCGACAGCCAGCATCGGCTGGTGGACATCCTGCTCGGTAACTCGGTGCGTTTTTACCAGTCGCAGCTGCAGGTGGCCGTGGACTTGCGGCAGGTGGACCGTGACCTGGACGTTTCCGGCTTTGCTCGAAGGCTGGCGGCACACCAGTGGGGGATTATCCTGCTGTGGAGCAAGGGCCTGTTCAACCTGGAAGAGCTCGCGCACCAGGCGCTCGACAGCCAGAAGGCGGCGGTGGCGGCAATCAGTTTGTGAAGCACCGGGCTCTCACGGCTCCTGGTATTGAAACGCGGTGGTACCCTCTGGTGGATGCTGCTCCGGGGTGAACAGCACGTTCTCTGCCAGGGCGGTATCAAAGAACTCCCAGACTTCCCGGATCAGTCCGTCGTCGCCGAACTCCAGTACCTGCAGGTAACGGTTGTTGTAGGGATTGCCCTCCAGGGTTTCGGAGTAGCCCTCGAAAATGACTACCGCCCGGTTCTCGTCGGCACACATGCATTTCCAGTTGACGCCGATGCGGGCGGTGTCTGGATTGTTGCGACTGAAGAGCTGCGGCAGGATGCCCTCCATCAGGGCCTGCTTACCCTCGGTGCGGCCCGATACCGGGGTACTGCCATTCACATTGAATACCACGTCCTCGGCGTGCATGCCTGCCCAGGTAGCGAGATCACCCTGGCTGAGCGCGCTGTAGAGCGCCTCGAGTACGTCCTGCAGGTTCTCTGGCAAGGCCATGGTCGATTAATCCTCCTCGCTGGTGCGGTAATCCGTGAACGGTGCGTCGCGCTTCGAAAGGGCGTCGGTCAATCCTGCTTCCAGTTCCTTGAAGTGGGCCCGGGTGGATTTAGTGTGGAAAGCCAGGGCCTGGATTTCAGTGCCGGCGCGGATGGCGGCGCGCATGCCCATGAGTTCCATTTGCCGGTGCACCGCGCGTTTGTTCATCTGCTGCAGGTCCGACGGTACCTTGGCGACCCGCGCGGCCATGTCCAGCACACCGTTTTCCAGTTCTTCGGCGGGAAAGGACCGGTTGGCGAAACCGCAGGCTACCGCTTGTTCCCCGGATATGGCATCCCCGGTGAGCATCATTTCCATGGCGCTGCGCATGCCCACCAGCCAGGGGAAAAACTGGTTGTCCGGCGGGCTCATGCTGCGTACCACCGGGTAGCCGATCTTCGCATCGTCAGCCACGTAGACCAGGTCGCAGGCGGTAGCCAGTTCTGTGCCGCCCGCCAGGCAGTAGCCGTGAACCTGGGCGATCACCGGTTTGGCCAGGTCCCAGATGCGAAAGGCGCCCTCGACCACGTGCCGTGCCCAGGCACCGTCGCCGCCGGCTGTATTGTAGGGCCGGTCTTCATTGAGATTGGCCTTGAGATCGTAACCGGCGCAAAAGGCGGTGCCGGCACCGCGGATCACCGTGACCCGTACCGCGTCGTCGCTTTCATTGGCTTCCAGTTGGGTAAATAGTTCACCGCGCAGGGTGTTGTTCAAGGCATTGCGGGCCTCGGGTCGGTTCAGGGTAATCCTTGAAACCGCGTCGATAGGTGAGTCGACAAGAATGTGCTTGTGTTCCGGCATGCTCGGCTCCTGACTGGGGCGTGGGTCCTGTTTGCATGCCTATAGTGTAGCCCCTGCACTACCGGGAGCGGCGCATGCCTGGAATTGCGACTTTCATTATTGACTGGCGGGCTCTTCTCGGGCGAGTCTTAAGTCATGCGCTTATTGAAAATCCTTTCCCTGTTAGTGGGAATTGCTGTGCTCTTGGGCCTGACCGGGCTTACTGGCTGGGCGCTTGCCACTATTGCCCTGGATGGTCAGGAGGATAATGTCGAACAGCTGGCACAGAAACAGCGCTACCTGCAGCAGTTGAATAAGCTCGAACGGGCTGAGGGTCGCCCCAATATTGTGTTCATCCTGTTCGATGACCTGGGATACGGCGACATAGGTTTTTCCGGGAGCCGCGCGATCGCCACGCCGAGCATGGATCAGTTGGCATCAGAGGGCGTCTTTCTCAACAACTTCTATTCGCCGGCGCCGGTGTGCACGCCGGCACGGGCCGGTTACCTGACCGGTCGCTACCCGCTTCGCGCCGGCATGCCCCAGGTGGTGTTTCCCACCGGCTCACTGATGGGTACCCTGGCGCGCCTGCTCGACAACAACAAGCGTATCCCCGCCGAGGAGATCACCATCGCCGATGTGCTGGAGGCCGCGGGCTACGCCACCGGCATGGTGGGCAAATGGCACCTTGGGGATCGCTCGCCCTCGCTGCCGAACGACATGGGCTTCCAGGACTATTTCGGCGCCCTCTACAGCAACGATATGGAACCGTTTGCCATCTACCGCAATCGGGATGTTGAAATAGAGGCGCCGGCGGACCAGACCCGGCTCAACGAGTGGTACGACAAGGCGGCACGTGAATTTATCCGTGACAATAGCGACGACCCGTTCTTCCTCTACCTGGCCCACAACTTTCCGCATATACCCCTGTACCGGCCGGCAGCCGACGAGGGACGCTCAGCCGCGGGTCTTTATGGCGACGTGGTCGAGGGTCTCGATGACCTGGTGGCCTCGGTGGTTGGGGAGCTGAAGTCCGAAGGTGTCTACGAGAACACCATCATCCTGATCACCAGCGACAACGGCCCCTGGTACCAGGGCAGTGCCGGTTTTAGTCGCGGTCGCAAGGGAGAAACCTTTGAGGGCGGTATGCACGTGCCGATGATTGTGCACTGGCCCGCGGGCCTGGTCGGTGGACGCGTACTTGAGGGAATCAGCATTGGTATCGACTGGTTCCCGACCATCCTCGACTGGCTGGAGCTTCCGCTGCCGCAGGACCGCGCCATCGATGGTCGCTCGCTGCGGAAGATGCTGGCGGGAGAGGGCGAATCCCCCCACGATTACCTGTTCTATTTCTTCGGCGGAGAACTGATGGCGGTGCGCGATGCCCGCTATAAGTATCACGAGACCCGGCCGGTCATGTATAACATAGCCGGAAATCCGTTCACCTTCGGCCCCACGCTGGGCCCCTGGCTGTTTGATATGCAGGCCGACGACAACGAGGCCTATGATATTTCGATGCTCAAGCCCGACCAGGCGCAGCGCCTGCGGGATGTCTTCGATGACAAGCGCGAGGAAATGCAGCAGAACCTGCGCGGATTTCAATAACACGGCTTGGAATTTTCCTGTCGCTGCGCATAATGTAGGCCCGCGAACAAAGAGACTCCTTGTGCCAGATCGCCAGACCCTCGAACACCTGCTCAATACCATGACCCTGGAACGCCAGGGCAGTCATCGTTTCATCGCCCAGAATACGCATCCCGATGGCCCCAGGCTCTATGGTGGACAGGTGCTGGCCCAGGCTTTGCGGGCGGGGGTGGAAACCGTGGAGCCGGAGCGGACGGTACACTCCCAGCACGCCTATTTCCTGCGCCCGGGGGACTGCAAACTACCGGTGGAACTGGAGGTCGAAGAAGCCCGCGACGGCGGTACCTTCAGCGCTCGACGGGTAGTGGCCTCCCAGGAGGGGCGCATCATCCTGGTCAGCTCCCTGTCCTTCCAGGTCCCCGAGAAGGGCGATCTCTATGAGCCGGAGATGCCTGCGGCGATCGGTCCAGACGGACTGGAGAATGAGCGCGATCGCAATATTGCCGAGGGTATGTTCTGGCCCGAATTCCAGATCGTCGATGGCCTGGATTTCGACGTGCGCTTTGTTGAGCCGGTCAACTGGCTCAATCCCGAACCCCGTGAGGGTCTGATCCAGGCCTGGATGAAGACCTCGGCGCCCATCGGTAATGAGCGCGGGCTGCATGAGACCCTGTTGGCCTATCTCTCGGATTGCTGCCTGGTGGATGCGACCCTGCTGCCCAACGGCCGCAGTTTCCACCAGGGCATGCAGACCGCCAGCCTGGATCATGCCATGTGGTTTCACGCACCCTGCCGGGTGGACGATTGGTTGTATTTCGAGGCGGATTGCCAGCGCGCAGGCGGTGGCAGGGGGCTGGCACGCGGTCGGTTCTTCACCCAGGATGGCATCCTGGTAGCCACCTGTATGCAGGAGTGCCTGCAGCGGCGGCTGCAGTAATATGCTGGGTCCGGTGGCCGGTATCGTCTTCGACCTCGATGGCACCCTGGTCGACTCGCGACTGGATTTTAGCGCCATGCGTGCGGAGACGGGCTGCCCGGAGGGGACGGGTCTACTGGAACATCTGGAGACTTTGAGCTCGCCGCAGCAGCGTCGGGAAGCTGAGGCCATCATCCATAGTTATGAGAGAGCCGGCGCCGAGCGGGCTACCTGGATCGATGGCGCCCGGCCATTTATGGAAAAGCTGGTGGCGGCACGGCTGCCCATCGCTATTTTTACCCGCAACAGCCGCGAAACCGCGGGCATGATGATCGAAGCCCTGGGTATCCCCTGCGATGAGCTGATAGCCCGTGAAGACGCTGCCGCCAAACCCGACCCGGAGGGCCTTCTGAAAATTGCCGGGCGCTGGCAAGTGGCCGCAGAGGAGCTGGTCTGTGTCGGCGATTTTCTCTACGACCTGCAGGCGGCACACAATGCCGGTATGCGGGCCTGCCTGTACGATCCGGATGGTGAGAGCCCCTTCACCGCCGAGGCGGACTTTGTGATCCGCCACTTTGACGAACTCGATACCCTTTTATTTGGAGAACCGGCTGATGACTAAGCCCGCCGCCTATCCCAGCGAACCCGTGGAATTGTTCGAGCACTTCTACCGTATGACCCAGATCCCGCGGCCGTCTGCAGAAGAGGCGGCAGTGAGGGCCTACGTGGTCGGACTGGCGGAGGCGGCCGGCCACCGCTGGAACAGCGATGATCGCGGCAATGTGGTGATCTATGTGCCCGGTTCGACCGGGCGCGAAGCCGAGGAGCCAGTGATCATTCAGAACCACCTTGACATGGTCACCGTGAAGACCGACGACAAGGAACACAATTTCAGCGCCGACCCCCTGGACCTGCAAGTTGAGGACGGCTGGCTGCTGGCAGACCGCACCACCCTGGGTGCGGACAATGGCATCGGCTGTTCGGCGGCGCTGGCGGTGATGACTGACGAGACCGTCTCGCACCCGCCGCTGGAGTTGCTGTTTACGGTGGAGGAAGAAACCGGGCTCTACGGCGCCAGTGAACTCGATGCGGGCATGCTCACCGGTAAGCGCATGCTCAACCTGGATACCGAGGACTGGGGAGAATTGTTTATCGGTTGTGCCGGCGGCCGTGGCTGGATATTGCGGCGAGAACTGGAGCGCGCAGCAGTTCCCGGAGATATGGAGCCCTGGCAGTTGAGCCTGCGAGGCTTGTCCGGCGGTCACTCGGGTATCCAGATTCACCAGCAGCTGGGCAATGCGATCAAACTGCTCGGCCAGTGGTTGCTCGAGGCCCGCGACATCGGCGTGCAGCTTTGTGGCTTCGATGCCGGGATCGCCCACAACGTGATCCCCCGTGAAGGGGTGATCAGCTTCTGGGCTCCGACAGGGTCCGGTGACATGCTGGAAGCGCTGAATTCGACAATGCGCGAACGCTGGTTGAGCTATCTTCCCGAGGCGGACGACGGCCTGCAACTGGAACTGGAAACAGCGGACCCGGCCGAACCCCTGGCAGGCGCTGCACAGGCGCAGCTTGAGCAACTGATCCAGATATTTCCCCACGGTGCGGTCAGCTATAACGCGGAGCAACCGGCCGACCTGGTGGACCTGAGTATCAACATGGCGGTGCTGCGGGTGGACGAGTCCGGCCTTTTCCTGGAAACAACCCTGCGCTTTTTCAATGAGGCCGAGGCCCGGGGCCTGGCCCAGCAGGTGCTGGCCATTGCCGAGTGGCTCGATGCGGCCGTAGAAGACACCGTGGACTACCCGGGCTGGCAACCGGATTTTGACAATCCGCTGCTGGCCCGCGCGCGCGATTTATATGCGGAGCTGTTCGGTAATGAGCCCGCCGTGAAAGCCATTCACGCCGGCCTGGAGTGCGGCATTCTGAAAAGCAAGAAGACAGATGTGGACGTGATCTCCTTCGGGCCTACTATTCGCGGTGCCCACTCGCCCCGCGAGCGCCTGGAACTCGCCACGGTGGAGCCCTTCTGGCGGCTGCTGACGGCCCTGCTGGAGCGCTTGTAGCGCGGGCCCGGCCGGTCTACTCTTTGCGTCCGGATTATAACTATTAGATTTCTGAGGTAGCGCCATGCCCCATATCAGTGTCACCGCCGAGGCCACGCCCGATAAGCCCGCCATCATCATGGGCAACAGCGGCAAGGTCACCACGTATCGCGAACTGGACGAACGCTCCAACCAGGTGGCCCACCTGTTCCGCTCCGTGGGCCTCCAGCCGGGCGACCACATCGGCATGATGATCGAGAACGATCCCCAGTTTATGGAGATCGTCCAGGGGGCACTGCGCTCGGGTATTATCTTCACGCCGATCTCGACCCACCTGCAGCGGGAGGAGACCCAGTACATACTGGAAAACTGCCAGGCGAAGCTTTTCGTGGGTTCAAAGAAACTGTCTGCGGTTGCCGAGGAACTGGTAGGCGATATACCCGCTATCAGTAAATTCTACATGATCAACGGTACGGTGCCGGGCTTCGATGCCTGGGAAGAAGCCATTGCCGATATGCCGACCACGCCCATCGAAGATCAGTGCATGGGCATCCCGATGCTGTACTCCTCGGGAACAACCGGCCAGCCCAAGGGCGTTTTGCTGGGGACGGCGCCCACCGATATTCACGAGATTCCACCGCAGCTGGAGGCCTTCGCAATGGCTTTCGGCATTGATGAGAACACCGTCTACCTCTCACCAGCGCCGCTGTATCACGCCGCGCCCATGCATTACAACAACATGATTCTCTCCCTGGCAGGCACCACGATCATCATGGAGAAATTCGATGGGGAGCGTGCGCTGCAGCTGATCGATGAGCACAAGGCCACCCACAGCCAGTGGGTGCCGATAATGTTTATCCGCATGCTGAAACTGCCGGAAGAAATCCGTAACAAGTACGATGTGAGCTCTTTGAAGGTGGCCATCCACGCGGCCGCACCCTGTCCGATCGATATCAAACAGCAGATGATCGATTGGTGGGGCCCGATTATCTTCGAGTACTACGCCGGTTCCGAGGGTTCCGGAATGACCATCATCGACTCCAACACCTGGTTGACCCACAAGGGTTCTGTCGGGCAGGCCATCGTCGGCGAACTGAGGATCTGTGATGACGACGGAGAAGAGGTTCCCCAGGGCGAGGTGGGTACGGTGTATTTCGCCAATGGGCCTGCCTTCGAATACCACAACGAGCCCGAGAAGACGAAGAAGTCCTACAACAAACACGGTTGGTCGACACTGGGTGATGTCGGCTACGTGGACGAGGAGGGCTTTCTGTACCTCACCGACCGCAAGAACTTCATGATCATCTCCGGCGGCGTGAACATCTATCCCCAGGAAATTGAGAACCTGCTGATTACCCACGACAAGGTGGCGGATGTGGCAGTGTTCGGCATTCCCAACGAGGAGTTCGGTGAGGAAGTGAAAGCCGTGGTGCAACCAATCGACTGGGCCCATGCGACCGATAATGTTGCCCACGAACTCATGGAGTGGTGCAAGGAACGGCTGTCACATGTAAAGGTGCCGCGCTCTATCGACTTCATGGAACAGCTGCCGCGCATGGAGAACGGCAAGCTCTACAAACGCCGCCTGGCCGAGGCCTACAAAACCTCCGATCACTGACTTATCCACAGATTTGGCACCACCCTCCGACCCCAAAGGGGTCGGAGGGTCCAGCCAAATCTGTGGATAACTTTGGTAATCAGGGCTCTTGCAGCTTTTCGATGATGGCACTCAGGAAGCGGGCGGCTTCGGCGCCGGTGACGCAGCGGTGGTCGAATGACAGGGACAGGGGCAATCTGCGGCGCACTGTGACCTCGTCGTCAACCGCCACCGGCTCGGGACGAATACGCCCGGCACCGATGATCGCGACCTGCGGTGGTACCACCACCAGTTCCGCGTAGCGTCCTCCAATACTGCCAAAATTCGACAGGGTCAGCGTCTGGCCGCGCAGCTGGTCCGGTGGAATACTGCGTGCAATCACATCCGCTTTCATACGTTCCATACCCGCTCGCAGGCTCGCGGCGTCACGCTCACCAATATTGCGAAGCACGGGTACAAACAGGCCGTCCTCGGTGTCCACCGCCAGGCCAAGGTCGATATGGTCGTGCAGTCGCCGCGACATGGTGGCGTTGTCGTACCAGGCATTGAGGGCGGGTTCGACCTTGCAGGCATGGGCAATTGCCGTAACCAGGCGCAGGGTAGTGTCAGTATGTGGTGGCCAGGCATCCACATCAGCATCCTCGTGGATACTTGCCGGCACCACCTCGGCGTGGGCCTTGATCATGCGGTCTGCCATGGCCCTACGAACACCGCGCAGTATTTGCGATTCGGTGGCGTGGCCACCTGCCGGTACCGCCTGTTCCACGTCGCTACTCAGGATAGCGCCACCGGGACCAGAACCCCTGACCGAGTTCAGTTCCACACCCAGTTCCCGGGCCAGGGCGCGAACACGGGGCGTGGCTGAAATCTCTGCCGCTGGAGTGGGCGCTGTAATCGGCGCCGGCGCTTCAGGGGCCGTTTCCAGGTTCCCGACGACCGTGCCGCTGTCACTGCGCTCGCTGCTGTCGAATTCCACCAGTGGAGCACCGACGGCGACGATATCGCCCACCTCGGCACACAGTTTGGCGATCGTGCCGGAGCGCGGCGAGGGGACCTCAACCACCGCTTTGTCGGTTTCCACCGATAACAGGGGCTGGTTGGTCACCACGTGGTCGCCCACGGATACCTGCCAGCTTACGACCTCTGCCTGCTGCAAGCCCTCACCGAGGTCGGGCAGAGTGAGAACATCCATGCTCAGTTGAACTCCAGTACGTCGCGCGCCGCGTTCACAATCGCCTGGCTGTCGGGCATGTACTGCTTCTCCAGTCGCGGCAGCGGCATCACAGTGTCATAACCGGCTACCCGGCGCACCGGAGCCTGCAGTGACAACAGTCCGCTATCGGCGAGAATCGCCGCGATTTCCGCACCGAATCCACCCTGGCGTACCGCTTCCTGCACGATCACGGCACGACCGGTTTTGGCGACGGATTCCAGGATGGTCTGGCTATCCAAGGGGTTGAGTGTTGCAATGTCGATGACCTCGCAGCTGATACCCGCCTGGCCCAATTCGTCCGCCGCGGCCAGGGTTTCGTGCATCATGGCGCCCCAGCTGATGAGACTGATGTCACCGCCTTCGCGCACCCGGAAGCAGTGATCCAGGGGCAGGGCACTGCCATCGTCCTCGACGTTTTCCTTGAAGGCGCGATAGATACGTTTGGGTTCCAGGAACACCACCGGGTCCGGGCTGCGAATTGCCGCCAGCAGCAGGCCGTAGGCGGTAGTCGGTGAGGAGGGGATTACCACGCGCAGACCGGGAATATGCGCCAGCATGGCCTCGGTACTTTCCGAGTGGTGTTCCGGTGCACCGATGCCACCTCCATAGGGGGCTCGCAATACCATGGGGCAGGACAGCCGGCCGCGGGTGCGATTGCGCAGGCGGCTGGCGTGATTGACCAGCTGGTCGATACAGGGATAGATAATACCCATGAACTGGATTTCCGCGACCGGGCGAAAGCCCTGGGCGGAGAGTCCCACAGACAGGCCGGCGATGGTTGTTTCTGCAAGCGGCGTATCGAGCACGCGCTGTTCGCCGAAGCGGTCCAGAAGGCCATCGGTGGCGCGGAATACACCACCGTCGATGCCCACATCCTCGCCCAGAACCACGACCCCCTCGTCTTCTTGCATGCTGCGCGCCAGGGCCAGGTTAACGGCTTCAAGGAGGCTTAGCTCGCTCATGACTTGCCGTCCGCCTGTCGCTGCAGTAATGCCGCACGCTGTGCCTGCAGCGGCTCCGGTAACGTCTCGTAGAGGTAATCGAATATGGTTTCCAGGGGCTGGGGAGGCGTGCCGAGGTAAATCTCCACTGCGGCGTCCACCTGTGCCTTGCAGTCGGCGATAAGGCTTTCTTCCTCTTCCTTACCCCAGCCGGCTTGCGCGGCCAGGTAATTGCGCAAACGCACCACGGGATCTGTTTGCCAGTGGGCGCTGACCTCATCGTCTTCCCGATAACGTGTGGCGTCATCGGCGGTGGTGTGATCGGCCAGTCGATAGGTCAGAGCTTCAATCAGGTGGGGTCCGCCGCCCTCGCGGGCGCGCTGCAGGGCCAGGTCCGTCGCCCGGCGCACGGCGATCACATCGTTACCGTCGACCTGTTCACCGTCAAATCCAGAGGCGATTGCTTTCTGCGCCAGGGTTTCGGCCGCCGACTGCGCACTGCGCGGCACAGAGATAGCCCATCCGTTATTGTTCACGATAAATACCACTGGAAGCTTCCAGACGCCGGCGATATTCATGGCCTCGTAGACATCACCCTTGGAGGTGGCGCCATCGCCGACCACGCAAACCACTGCGCGATCCTCACCGCGTAATTTGAGTGCCAGGGCAACGCCTGTTGCATGCGCTGCCTGGGTGCCGACGGGTACGCAGACCGGGAAGTCCTCTGCACATTTCTCGAAGGCGGAACCGCGCTCGTCACCACCCCAGAACAACAACAGGTCGGCGAGGGATACACCGCGGAGGAGTTGGGCACCCTGTTCGCGAAAAGAGGGCACCAGGATATCGCGCTCGGTCATGGCGCTGCCCAGACCGACACTGACCGCTTCCTGGCCCAGCGATGAGGGGTAGGTGCCGAGCTGGCCGGTGCGCTGCAGGGTCACTGCGCGGGCATCCAGCTCCCGGGTCAATACCATGGTCCCGTACAGGGACTGCATCAATTCGTAGTCGCCGGCAAAATCCGGCAACTCGGCTACTACTTCACCGGCCGGATCCAGGAACTGGCTGTAGGACACCTCGAACTGCGCCACAGTGCTCATAAGGTGCAATACTCCGCCAATCAGGCCATGAGCTCAATGACCTGTATCAACCACCTACTTATCCCCAGATTCGGCACCACCCTGCTACCGCGCGCCTCCGACCCCAATAGGGTCGGAGCGGTCCGCCGCTGCGGGTGTCGGCTTAACTGTGGATTGTTTTTGTTTGAGGAAGGGTAGGTAGAAGGTCGGCACCACGAACAGGGTGAAGAGGGTGCCGATCAGCATGCCCGCTGTGATGACCAGGCCGATGGCGAAACGGCTGGCGGAGCTGGCGCCGGAGGCCAGTACCAACGGCAGCACACCGAGTACCGTGGCAAAAGTGGTCATCAGGATGGGTCGCAGGCGCAGGGCGGCCGCTTCCAGCACGGCTTCTTTGCGATCCATGCCGTCTTCCACCATGCGGTTGGCAAAGTCCACGATCAGGATGCCGTGTTTGCTGATCAGGCCGATCAAGGTGAGCAGGCCCACCTGGGTGTAAATATTGAGCGTCGCGAAACCCATGGCCAGGGGCACCATGGCGCCGAAGATGGAGAGCGGCACGGCCACCAGCACGATAAACGGGTCGCGGAAGCTGTTGAACTGGGCGGCCAGCACCAGGAATATAAAAATCAGCGATACGGCGAACAGCACGCCAAAACTCTCGGTTTCCTGCACAAAGCGACGCGATTCACCCTCGTGGCCGGCCCGGTAGCCGCTGGGTGCGACTTCCTGCAAAGTCCTGTCGAGGAACTCGAGTCCGGTACCCAATGAATTGGGGGGCATCATCAGGCCCTGCACTGTCACGCTGTTGAGCTGCTGGTACTGGCTCAGGGAATTGGGCTCAACTCGGGAGTCCAGGGAGATGACTGTCGACAGCGGCACCAGTTCTCCGCTGTCGGTGCGCAGGTAGTAGCGCTCCAGCCATTCCTTGGTGAGGCGGAAACCCCGGGAGGCCTGGGGAATAACCTTGTAGCTGCGCCCCGCCATGCTGAACCGGTTGGCCTCGGCTTCGCCCAGCATTGTCTGCAGGGTGTCGCCTATGGCCTGGGCGGAAATGCCCAGGCGAGCGGCCAGGTCGCGATCGATGCTGACAGTGATTTCCGGACGCGAGTAACGCAGGGTCTTGTTGACGAAGGCAAACAGGCCCGACTCCCGCGCCTTTTGCAGCACTCCCTCGGAAACCCTGTCCAGTTCCTCGTAATCGGCGGTTGAGGCAATAACGAAGTTCACCGGCAGCCCGGAGTCGGCGCCGGGCAGGGAGGCCCAGCCAAAGGTAAATATCTCCAGGCCCGAAATTTTTGAGAATCCTTCCTGCAGGTCTGCCTGGATTTCCTGCTGGCTACGCTTGCGCTCGCTCCAGGGTACGAGCTCGACGCCACCGAACACCTGGTTGGGATCATTCACCTGCCAGGAATGGCTGACCTCGGGTACTTTTTTCCAGGTTTCCACCATCTCATCGAGGAAGTAATTCACGTAATCCACACTGCTGTAGTCCGGTGGCGTGGCGACGATGAACAGGCTGCCGTTGTCTTCTTCCGGCGCCAGTTCCTTCTGGGCCAGGCCAAATAACACCGGCAGGCTGCCTAGAATAGCGATGGCAAACAGCAACACTGCACCGCGGTTGTTGAGGCAGTGTGCGAGCAGCCGCTGGTAGGCATCGTGCAGGGCCTCAAAGCGTGCATCCAGCCAGTCTGCAATAGCCCCCTGGTGATCGTGGTCCTTGAGCAGGTAGGCACACATCATGGGGCTCAGGGTCAGGGCAATGATCCCGGAGACTACCACGGCGCCGGCCAGGGTCAGGGCAAATTCACTGAACAACACACCGGTGAGTCCGCCCAGGAAACCGATGGGTGCGTAGACCGCCGCCAGGGTCAGTGTCATGGCGATGACCGGCAGCGCTACTTCCCGCGCGCCCTGTATCGCCGCGTCGAAGGGTGTCATGCCTTCCTCGATGTGGCGGTGCACGTTTTCCACCACCACGATGGCGTCGTCCACCACCAGGCCGATGGCGATTACCATTGCCAGCAAGGTCAGCAGGTTGATGGAAAAACCCATCATCCAGACCAGGAACAGGACTCCGATCAGCGACAGCGGAATGGCTGCCAGCGGGATCAGCACCACCCGCGGCGAACCCAGGAAGAGCAGTATCACCAGCATCACGATGATGGATGCCTCAACCAGGGTTTTAACCACCTCCCAGAGGGCCTCCTTGATGAAGATCGAGGCATCGGAGTCGAAAAACACCTCCAGGTCTGCCGGCATCTGCGCAGACAGTCGCGGCATCACCGCCTTGACCCGCGCCGCCACTTCCAGGGGATTGGCGCCCGGGGCCGGGGTTATGGAGAGAAACACGGTATCGCGTCCACTGGAAAAGGATGCGGAGTCATAATCCGCAGCCGCCAGCTCCAGTTCCGCGACGTCTCCCAGGCGCACACGCAAATCGTCTTCCTGTCGCACCACGATGTTTTCGAAGTCTTCCGGCCGCTGCATATCGGTTTCGGCATCGACGCTGGCGCGCACCAGGTCGCTGCGGGTGGTACCCGCGGCAGAAATATAGTTCTGCTGGCGGATGGCCGCATTGATGTCCGCCGCAGTCACGCCGAAGGCGGCCATGCGCGCCGGGTCCAGCCACACCCGCATGGCAAATTCCCGGCTGCTCAATACCTTGGCCTGGCCCACACCTTCAATGGTGCTGAGCTCCGGCTGAATGGTGCGGTACAGGTAATCGACGATCTGCTGGATGGACATCTGTTGGCTGAGGAATGCCATGTACATCATGGCGTCGTCACCGAAACTGTTCGTGACTACCGGGTCTTCCACTTCCCGCGGCAGTTCGAACTTGGCTTCGTTGATCTTGGCGATGACTTCGGTCATCACCTGGCTGGCGTCCTCTCCCAGGCGTACGTGCACGCGAATGCTGGAAATACCCGGGTCACTCTGGGAGGTGATGTACTCCACGCCCTCGGCGCCGGCAATCCGGCGCTGCAGCGGGTCGGTAACAAAGCCCTGTACGGTGCGTGCGCTGGCGCCGGGATAGGCGGTGCTGACAAATATCAGGCTCTTCTCCACATCCGGGAACTGGCGCACGCTGAGCTGGCTGGCCGCCTGCAGGCCGAGCATGAGCAGCAGGCAGCTGACCACAACGGACAGGACCGGCCGCCGGATGAAGGTGTCGGTAAAGCGCAGGCCGCTCACAGGTTTACCTCCTCGTCGATGAGAATACGCACGCCGCGGTAGAGCTTGTTCTGGCCCACGATGACAATCTGTTCACCGGCGGTCAGGCCTTTCAGGATTGCAGCGGTACCTTCTCGCACCTGGCCGACTTCCACGATGCGTGAAACGGCAGTGAGCTCTCCTTCTTCATTCTTGTCCACCACATAGACCACGTTCCCCTGCAGGGAGTAGGTGATTGCGGTCTCAGGCACCGTCACCACTTCCTGGCTCTGGTCCAGGTCCAGCAGCAGGGTGGCAAACATACCCGGCAGCAGGCCCTCGTGTTCAGTTAACCTGGCGCGCAGCAGCAGGTTGCGGGTATTCGGATCGACCCGCGCATCCAACGCAACCAGCTCAGCTGCAAACTCCCGGTCGGGAAAGGCATTCACTCGCAGGGCAATCTCGAGTCCGGGCCGCAACTGTGGCGCGTAGCGCGCAGGTACGGTGAAGTCGATCTCAAGCTCAGTCGGATCCTGCAGGGTCGCGATCACCGTTCCCGGTGAGATGTAATCGCCAAGCTCAACCCGGCGGATTCCCACGGTTCCGGCAAAGGGCGCGTGGATGCGCTTGTTGCGGATGCGCGCCTCGGTCTCGGCCAGCTGTGCCCTGGCCTGGGCAAGATCTGCCTTGGAGCGATCGTACTGGGTTTCCGGGATCGACTGCTGGGCAATCAATTTACTGTCGCGTTCAAACAGGATCTCGGCCAGTTCCAGGGTGGCGATTTCATTGAGGCGGGCCGCTTGCTCCACTTCGTCATTGAGCACCAGCATCACGGCACCCGTCTCAACCTGGTCGCCGGAGTCGAAGTTGATGGCTGTGATCTCGCCACTGGTTTCCGAGCTGAGGTCTACGCCGCGCACCGCGCGGAGGGTACCCACAGCATCCAGGTAAATGTCCCAGGTCTCCGCCGAGGACAGGGCGGACGCAATCGTCACCGGCGGTGGCGAGAAGTCCATGTCTGCAAAGGCGGCAAAACGCTGGTAGAGATAGGCTGCAATCGACCCAAAGATTGCCAGCAGCAGGACAATGACGATTAAATAGGCGCGCACCACGGATCCTTGTTTTGTGAGGAGTGCAAGTGTATAGCTTTTGTACCGAATAACCATCAGGGTAGATCACTATGAGCATCTTTGATCAGTTTCGTCTCGACGGCCGCACGGCCGTGATTACCGGCGCCGGCAAAGGTATCGGCGCGGCGATCGCGCGCGCCTATGCGGAAGCGGGCGCCGATGTGGTGTTGGCAGCGCGCACCGAGGCCGATCTCGAGGCGGTAGCCGCCGATGTCGCCGCTTTCGGTCGCAGGGCGCTGGTAGTACCCACAGACGTGATGCAGCCGGACCAGATGACAGCCCTGGCGGAACAGGCCCGGAGCGAATTCGGGCGTATCGATATCCTGGTCAACAATGCCGGGGGCTTCCCGCCGAAGCCTGCCCTGGATACACCGACCGAGCAGTTCGACCAGGCCATGCAATTCAATGTCAGCACAGCCTACCGACTGTCCACGCTCTGTGCCGGTGCCCTGGCCGAGCAGGGTGGTTGCATCATCAACATCTCCTCCGTGGCAGGAACCTACCCGACCCCCTGTTTCGCCGCCTATGGCACCGCCAAGGGAGCCCTGTCGCTGCTCACCAGAGAGCTGGCCCAGGAGTTCGCCCCGAAGATCCGGGTCAATGCCATCGGCGTTGGTTCGACCAAAACTGACGCCCTGAATACCGTCCTGACCCCGGAAATCGAGCAAACCATGGTCGATCTGACCCCCATGGGGCGGCTCGGTGAAGTTGAGGACATTGCCCTGGGCGCACTCTACCTGGCTTCGCCGGCGGCCAGCTACGTGACCGGGGAGGTGCTGGGTATTCACGGTGGATTGACCCGCCTGAACATGCAGATGCCCCGCGCCTTCGGCGGAGTGGGCTGAAAGGGCCCTGCCAGCTCGCGCGAGGTGCTGGCGCCTGGTTCAAAAATCCGTCAAATGTGGCCAACGCGTCCTGAAATGACCGCTATTTGCCGTGAAATGCAGAAAAGTCCTGTTTTGAATAATTTTTAATCAATTCTGGGACCCGGACCGCTTGATGGGGATCAAATAGTTGATTTCAAGCCTGTTTTGCAGGCCCTCAATCGGATAAGCTAACGCTGTAAACATATCCCCTTTAGAGGCAATTATGGTCCTGAAAAACCGGCGCTTGAAGCAGCTGGATAAAGAGCTGAATCGGGCGGAAAGCTACGAGGCATGGTGCGAACTTGCCGCGGCTCACGATGAGGCCAGCGGCATGAAGCGCTGGCGCGAAGTGGACCAGACAACCCTCTACGATTACGCCTCTATCCGCCGCCGTCTCGATCGCCTGCGCAGCCTGCGCGCCCGACACGACGATGTGGGCCTGCTGTACACCCTGAACGAGGGTATTCACGGCAATATGGGCGGCATGGGCACTTCCAAGCTGCACCAGCAGGCCAGGGCCGGCACCAAGCTGTTGATCGAGGACTATGTCGATGAAATTGTCGACGCACTGAAGCACATCGCGGAGCTGGATTCCGACGATATCAGCATGTCCCACAAGCTAGATTTCTTCTACCGCGCCAATCACTGCTACGGCCGCTCCGCCCTTATGCTCAGTGGCGGCGGCATTCTCGGTTTCTACCACCTCGGTGTGGTCAAGGCGTTGATGGAACGGAACCTGTTGCCGCGGGTGATTTCCGGGTCCAGTGCCGGTTCCATGATCGCCGGTGTACTGGGCACCCATACTGATGTAGAGCTGGAGCGCTTCTTCGATCCCAAGCACGTGCACTTCGAAGCCGAGAAAGAGGCCACGGTTTTTGACCGCATGTTCTTCGGCAAGAACCCGACCATGGACGTGCATGATGTGCAGGCCATCGTCGAACGGCTGATCCCGGACATGACCTTCCAGGAGGCCTACGAGAAGACCGGTCGCCAGATCAGCGTTTCCATAGCACCGGCGGAGCCACAGCAAACTTCGCGCCTGCTCAATGCGATCGCCTCGCCCAATGTCTATATTCGCAGTGCGGTGATGGCCTCCTGCGCCGTGCCGGGTGTGTTCCCGCCGGTGATTCTGAGCGCCAAGAATGTGTATGGCGACTCGCAACCCTACCTGCCCTCGCGCAAATGGGTGGACGGCTCTATCAGCGACGACCTGCCCGCCAAGCGCCTGGGGCGCCTGTATAGTACAAATCACTCGATTGTGAGCATGGTCAATCCCATGGTCCTGCCCTTCCTGCGCAACAGCGGCACTCGCAGCCGCCTGGTGTCAGCGGCGGGCAAATTAGGTATCGAATTGACCCGGGAGGCGCTCAACTCCTACCGGCAACAGGTACAGAAGTACGGTTCCGATTACCCGCGCTTCAGCTGGCTTGTGAACACGATACACGGGCTGCTGGACCAGGAGTACAGCGGCGATATCAATATCGTGCCGCGGTTCCGCTTCTACAACCCCGCCAAGATCCTCTCCCACATCACCGAAGAAGAGATGATGTTGCTGATGAAAGAGGGCGAAGCGGCGACCTGGCCGGAGATCAGCTCCATTGAAACCTGCACCAAGATCAGCCGCACCCTGGATGAAATCCTCGAGCGCTTCGAACGTGGTGACCTCAAACCGGTGCGCGCTGCCCGTCGCCGGCCCAAGCGCCCGGTTACAAATGGGTCCGGTAAAAAAACACAGGCGAAAAAGCCGGTAAAAAAGTCTGAACCGGCAACCCCCAAGGCCGCCTGATCCCACCCCAGCGGGCAGGCTGAGAGTCTGCCCGCAAGCTCCGACTGTTAAACTGCCGGTTTTTCAGTTCGCGGAGTTTCCATGAGCTTCAAACGCAGTCTCCTGGTCCTGATGGCATTGGCGCTTGTCGCCATCGCCTGGATTGCCACCAGTTTCAACCCGGCGGGAATGCTGGGTTCGCAGCAGCGCAAGAACGATGCCCTGATTGCCGAGCAAATGGCCTACCACGTCGGAGTACAGGCCTATGTTTACGGCTACCCCTTCGTGGACATGTACCGGCAAATGCACAACGAAACCCACCGTACCGGCGCTGATCAACAGACCTACGCGCCGGCGAACCGTTTTTACCGTTTCCCGGAACTGGTCGGGCCGCACAATGCCGGCAATTTCCGTGCCCCGAACAACGATACGCTCTACTACACCGCCTGGTGGGATATCAGTGAGGAACCCCTGGTTATGCACGTGCCGGATACCGGTGGTCGTTATTACACCATTGCGGTCACCAACTGGTACTCGGAGGTACAGCATATCGGGCGGCGCACCACCGGTACCGGGGAGGGCTTCTTCGCCCTGGTGTTACCCGGTTGGGAGGGCGAGTTGCCGGCCGGGGTGACCCCCTTTGAAGTGGAGACGCCACGGGGTTGGCTGCTGGGCAGGATGCTGGTGGATGGGCCCGATGACTTTGAGTCCGCCATGTCACTGGTGGAGGATGTGTGGCTGGCGAGCCTGAGCGAATTCGACCCCGGACAGCGCCCTTCTCCGCCACCGGCAATCCAGGGGACGCCATTGGACCCCATGCGCTCCCTGGGTTTTTTCGAGATCATGAACCAGTCTCTGAAGGAATTGCCGCCGCGACCGGATACCGCGGCACTGATGGCACAATTCGACAGGATTGGTGTCGGGCCGAACAGTCAGTTCGACCAGGCGGCTCTCGGACCCGCGGAGAAGCGCGGCCTGGAGCGAGCGATTCGCGATGGCCGCGCCCTGGTCGAAGCCGCTACCCAGCGCACAATCCCGGATTACAACGGTTGGATGATTTCCTCAAATATCGGCCGCTATGGCCACGATTACCTGCACCGGGCCGCGGTGGTAGCGGGTGGTTACGGTAACCTGCCGGAAGAATCCCTGTACCCGGCAATGGTGTTCGATAGCGATGGCCAGTTGATGGATGGCTCCCGGCGCTACCGGCTGCATTTCGAAGCCGGCCAGCTGCCGCCGGTGAACGGTTTCTGGTCACTGGCGGTTTACCAGCTCAGTGACTACCAGCTGGCCGAAAATGCGATCAACCGTTACAGCATTGGTGACCGTACCCCCGGACTCAATTATAACGACGATGGCTCGCTGACCCTCTCGCTGCAACACGAACAGCCGACTGATCCCCAGGCCAACTGGTTGCCCACCCCGGCGGGCAGCTTCATGGCTGTAATGCGGATGTACGAGCCGGCACCGGCTGCGCTCAGCAACGACTACCTGTTACCGAGAATCGAACGACTCGACTGAGCGCGCCTCAGCGGGGTGCGGGAATGAGTTCTTCCTGGGGCGGGTTTTCGATTACCGCCGGAGTCTCCGCCGTGGCGATGCGCCAGCTGCGGTAGAGCTCACCGAAGGCGGCCAGCAGGTGTTGTTCACTGCGGGCCAGGGATTCCGACAGTGCATCGCGGCGTTCCCCGGGTGTCATATCCTCGATATTGCGCGGCAGGGATTTCTCCGCCGCCACCATCACCCGCATCAGGTTCTCGACGGTTTCCTCGGCGGCTTGCTCGAGGATGGGTTCCCAGGCCTGGTAGTCCTCACGCAGGGCACGCAGTACATCCATATTGGTGCGGGTCTGGCGCCAGGCAAAGCGTGCCGGAGCGGTCGCCAGTTGAAATGCGCGTTGGGTAAAGCTGGCCATGGCAGTCACCTGGGTAAGTACAACCTGCCCATTTTAGCGCTGCGGCGTGTCAGTTCAATGAGGGTTGGTGCAGTCAGCAGAACTAAACGCCGGCTTGACCGTCCCTAGCGACAGGACACGGTCTTGCCCAGGGGTGAACACATGCCGTCGGGCCAGCCAAACTCCTGCCAGTATTCGACCAGGCCCATGCGTTCCACCACCTCTGCAAAACGTGGATCGGCGCGGAACCGGCGCTGCTGGGGCAGGTCGTACCACCAGGTTGCAAAAAACACGTAGTAGTCATTCTCCAGGGCTTCGTCGATGGCTTCATAGGCGAGATCCAGGTCATTGAGCCAGATCGCGATTCCGGACCGGGCCTGGGCCCACTCGGGTTGGTAGTCGTTCCTGACCATCTCAAGGAGTTCTTCCCGGGCGGCCGGGTCGCTGTGTATGGCGTCGAACAGCTTCTCCGGGTCAGGGACCTGGAAGATGTCCGCACACTCCGGGAAGTCGCTGCGGATCATTGCCAGCGCCTTCTCGAACTCCGCCCGGTCACCTTGCGCCAGTGGCGGATACCCGCGGATAACCGGGTAGTTGCAGGATTCGGCACCCGCGGCGCGGGCTTCTTCCGCCAGTGCACGCCCGCGTTCCGGATCGGTATGGATCACCGCGGCGGCCAGGTCGATGATCGTGCGCGGCTGGAGGGGATTGTTTCGGTAGTTGCGCTCGTGCAGCTCCAGTTCCTTTTGCAAGCGGCCGCGCCAACCCAGGAAATTGGCGTATTGGTTGATAGTTTTCATGCGGTTGGGCTCCATCGCCAGGGCGTCCTGGAATTGCAGTTCCTGGTCGATGTGCCCGTTGTCGATGCCCTCGTAGGAGGGTACCCAGATCTTGTACGCCCAGCCCAGGGTGGGGCAGAGATCCAGGGCGCGCCGAGCCGCGTCAGTGGACATGGGCTGGTAAATACCGCCCTCGTCATCCCGGGAGCGGCCGTAGGCATCTGCCAGCAGTTCCCAGGCCCGGGCGTATGCCGGGTCCAGTTCCACTACGTGGCGCAGAATTTCCCGCGCCTCGCGCACATTGTGGATACCACGCTGGTGCAACTTGAATCGGGCCACGTGGTATTGCTCCAAGGCCTGGAGATTACCCGTGGACGGACACTCCTCTGATATGGGCGTGCTGGAGCCTGCCAGGGATGCCAGCTGACGTGCCAGGCGGGTCTGGGCGCCCGCAATCGAATCGCTGGACGCGGCAAACAGGAATTCATCGGCCCACAGGGTGGTGCCGTCCGCCTTGAGCATGTTGGCCTCGAGCCGATAGGCGCCATCGACTGCCGTGAGAGTGCCGGTAACGACGAAGTCCGATTGCAATCTGCCGGCGACGTCGGGCAGGGCCATGCCCGCCAGAACCGGCGACAGCGCGGATTCAGGCGATACCACGTAGAGATCGGCACGCCGGCGCAGCCGCTCCATCAAGTCCCCGGCGAAGGCCATTCCCAGCGGGCTGTCCTCCACGCCTTCTTCATCGAAAGGAAATATCGCCACGCTGGCCACTACCTGGGTAAACACACTGCCGCGCTCCGGGCCCGCCACTGGCGCTTCCACAACGGCGGTCATATACAGGGCGCTCGACAACCCGACCAGCAGGGCCAGGGCCAGGCTGAGCACCAGGCCGCCGCGGAGGCTGCGCACCTCCACCTGGATGCCGGAGCGGGTCCACTGGAGGGCCCAGGACAGGAAAATTACCACCGGCAACCCGGCGATAAAGATCGCTACGGACAGGGTGCCCACCCAGGCGGGCCAGTTGAGCTGGTCGGAGGCTGTGAGCAGGATTTCCGTAGCGCCGTAGCCGACGGCGACATAGATCGCCAGGGTCTGGACCACGTAGCGCCTGAAGAGTTGTTGCAGCAGGCCCTGGCCTACCGCGGACTGCCGCTCGGATTCTCGGTCGCTGTCATTCATGCTGTGTTCTTCTTGTTGGTCTTGTTTGCGATCGCTTCGGACTGCCGCCGACTACATGCGCCAGGTGAAGCTGAGATGGTAGCGCCTGCCTATCACATCGTACATAGAGGGGTCCGTATTGTTCTGCTGCGACTGGTCGCCCATCAGTGGCGGTTTGTTGTCGGTCACGTTATTTACCCCGGCGATAACGCGGATCTTGTCAGTGGCCTGCCAGCCCAGGTGCAGGTCCAGGTAGTTCTCAGAGTCCAAGTCCTCCACTGCGACCTGGTCGATGCCGGGTCGGTAGCCAAGGAATTCGATAAATGGTTCCGGGTACTGGCTGATGGCATTGTCCATGCTGTCGATCCACTGCCACTGTAGCTGAGCATCGACCGGTCCGAGGGTGTAGCTCAGGGCCGTCTTGCTGCGGTACTCGGGGAAGGTGCCGAAGGATGTGATGTCGCAGGGAAAACCGAAGAGGCCTTCACAGTCGTATGCGGGGGTGAGTCGGTCTGCCTGGAAACTGGTCTGCCGGTTCCAGTTGCCGATAAACGACAGGCCGAATTCGCCTGGGACCAGGCCCGCCAGCTCGAAGCTGTAATCGATTTGTAAGTCGACACCTTCGGCCTTGATCCTGGCCAGGTTGCGGTAGGTGCCGAGCTGGGTATCGATATTGCCGTCTGCTGCGCGCGTGAATGAGTTGCAAAACTCGCTTTGGGCCGCGCCGATGTCGAAACAGAGCAGGATCGCGTCATCGCCGCTGATGAATTCGATCGCGTCGTCGATATCGATTTGATACCAGTCCAGGGCCACTGATAGCCCCGCGGACCACTCCGGTTCCCACACCAGCCCCGCAGTCCAGGTGTCAGCCTCTTCCGGGTCCAGGTCGGTATTACCGCCACGGGCGAAATTGCGCAGGTAGAAGGGGTCGGCCTCGTAGATACCCAACTGGTCCGTGGGGATGCCCTGGGCAACACAGAGCTCAGTATTGCCATTGGCCACGGGATCGGCGCTGGCAGAGCAGGGGTCATTCACCTGCCCGGTGAAATCAGCGGCGAGACCGGGTTCGTTGAAGGCCACCGTGAACATCTCGGTCAGGTTGGGCGCGCGCACTGCGCGCTGGAACATACCACGAAAGCGCAGGCTTGCGGTCGGCGCCCAGCTCAGGCCTCCCTTGTAGCTCCAGATATCCCCCGCCTCGGAGTGATCGGCGTAGCGGGCACCGGCTTCCAGGCTGAGCTCGCTGGCAAAGGGATTTCCGCGCAGCAGGGGCTGGTAAAACTCGACAAAAACCTCGCCGACGTCGAAATCACCATTGACGGAATCATCGGCTCCGGTACCGATCACGTCATTGGTGAACAGTGCGGGATCGGGATCGAAACTGCCTTCTTCGTCCCGCCACTCGAGGCCGACTGCCACACCCAGGTCCTCCACCAGGCCGGTATCGAAGGCCGTCTCGGCCGTGAGGGTTGCCAGGTGCATGGTGACTTCGGATTCGTTTTCCACACCCGCCACACGCAGAAATTCTGCGGCCTCAGGTGAAATATTTCCGGGGCCGAAAACGTTTGCCGCTACGCAGCCACCGCTGGGGTCGAAGCATTGGCCGGTGGCGGGGTCCACCAGCAGCGCTTGTTCGAAGCGTGAGGCTGACAGGGCGTTCAGAGTTTTGGTGTCCCAGTTGTGCTCGGTGTAGTGGTAGGAAAAGGACCAGGTCCAGCCCGGCCCGAAACGGCCGTCGAAATTGATGCCGGCGCGCCAGTTTTCCGAGTCATCCTCAAAGACGCGGGGTCCGGTGTCGACCATACGACGCCGCAATGGCAGCTGTGCAAAACCATTGCCCAGGACCTGGAAATTTTCCGTCAGGAGCTGTCTGTTGGCGTCGGTCAGGAGTGGGTTGTCCAGGTTGATATCGTAAAAACCGAATACCGGCGGTGGAGCGATCTGCCGATCCATGTCCGTGGCCGAGCCCAGCAACTCAAGCTGTGCACTGAGTGCATCGGAAACCTCGTAGTCCATCAGAATGCGGGCGGAGGTGCGTTCCATACCGGTTTGCAGGTAGGTAAAGTCGAAAAAGTTGTAGCGGTCTGCGGGATCTTCAAAGGGGCGGGGATTGCCCTCCGCCGTGTAGGTAATAAAGCCCAGGGAGGGATTGAAAAAGGGGTTCAGCACGCCGGCCGCATTGGCGGTTGAACCAAAGGGGGTCAGTTCGCCGGTATCCCAGTCGTCGATCAGTTGGACCTGTGAAAAACTGCGTTCCGGTGACAATACCGGGTCCCGGTCCATATAGTCGACGAAGCCGCTGATGTGTCCGCGTCCGCCAGCGAATGCGGAGCCCCCGGCGGCGTTGACACTCCAGATCTCCGCATCGCTCTCGTCGCTTTCCTCGTAGTTGCCGGAGATTTCCAGGCCCTCGAAGTCATCGCGGGTAATGAAGTTTACGACCCCGCTCATGGCATCGGAGCCGTAGACGGCGCTGGCGCCGCCGGTCAGTACCTCGATGCGCTCCACCATGACCGTCGGCAGGGAATTGATATCGATGACGCCGTCGACACTGCTCGGGCCCAGCCGCCGGCCATCCAGTAGCACGAGGTTGCGGTTGGTACCGAGGCCGCGCAGGTTAATGGTGGACTGCCCACGACCGGGATTGGTCGAGGTCTTATCGAAGGAGGGGGAAAACTGGGGAAGCCTGTTGAGATGCGATTCCAGCGTGGGCAGGCCCTCCAGCTGCAGGGTCTCCTTGCCCACGGTGAACACAGGACTGGGACTGGCGAAGTCGCGCCCGGAAATGCGCGTGCCGGTGACATGGACTTCCTCCAGCACCTGGTTTTCCACATTGGCCTGTTCCGACTGCTGGGCTACCAGAGTCTGTGACCATACGGCAATTGCCCATGCCGCCGCCAGCGGCAGGTACCGTACTTTCCCCATGAGCCGTATCCTTTCTTCTTGAAAAGAAGTTTCTTTTTTTTATTGGATTTTAAGCTTTTTCAGGGGCTTGGCAACTGTGCAAGGCCGGCATTTCTCTCTGCTATTGCAGCATCAAGGTGCGCCAATAAATCCTCGCCGCTGCCTTTGAATGCGAAGGCCGGAGTGCGGCCTATGACATTCAATTCCTTGAAGGCCCAAAGCTTGAAAAGGATCTCCTCGGTTACACCATCACAGAAAAACTCGTTGGCCGGATCCTCGCTGATATTGTCGAAAGGGATTACCGCCACGGGGAATCCCAGCACATAGCCGAAACTCAACAGGCGATCGACGGCATCCACGTTGGGTATGCCCAGGTTCTCACCGAGAAAACTCACCGCCTCCAGCAGGGCAAAACCCAAGGCCGCGTAGATGGTCAGGGTCTTGACCACTTCGCGCCGGCGCAGCTCTTGCCGGAGCGACTTATTGTTATTATTCGTTACCGGAAAGTGTAACGTATTTCCAGGTCACATCCTGCGTGCGATCAGGCGCCGACGTTCACCACCAGCTTGCCGAAATTCGCACCACGGAACAGGCCGAGGAAAGCTTCCGGCGCATTCTCCAGCCCGTCCACCATGTCTTCCCGGTACTTGATCTTGCCCTGGGCCAGCCAGGTGCCCACATCGGTCACAAAGTCGCCGACCCGGTTGTAGTGATCGCTGATGATGAAGCCCTGCATCTTAATCCGGCGGGTGAGGATCATCGCCTGCAGCATCGACATGCGGTCGGGCCCGGGGGGCAGTTCGGTCTGGTTATAGTGCGCAATCAGGCCGCAGACGGGCACCCGGGCATGGTTGTTGAGCAGGGGCATCACGGCCTCCCAGGAGCTGCCGCCAACATTTTCGAAGTACACGTCGATGCCATCGGGGCAGGCAGCGGCGAGCTTTTTCGCCATATCCGGATCGCGGTGGCTGATGCAGTCGTCGTAGCCGAGTACGTTCACCGCGTAATCCAGTTTTTCTTTTGCGCCGGCAATGCCGACCACACGGCAGCCCTTTATTTTGGCGATCTGGCCGACCACGGAGCCGACGGCCCCGGTGGACGCTGCCAGTACCACGGTTTCGCCGGGTTTCGGTTGGCCGATATCGAGCAGGCCGACATAGGCGGTGAGCCCGGGCATGCCCAACACGCCGAGACCGTAGGAGGGGGGCTGGATTCTCGGGTCCAGCGGGCTGACACCCTGACCATTGCTGACCTCGTACTGCTGCCAGCCGGAATATGACATCACCACCTGGCCCGGTGTGAAATTGGGATTCCTCGATTGCTCGATGCGGCTGATAGTGCCTACCACCATGACCGAGTCCAGTTCGACCCTGTCAGCGTAACTGGCCCCGGCGTTCATGCGCCCGCGCATGTAGGGGTCCAGCGACAGGTACAGGGTTTTCATCAGTACCTGGCCATCTTCCAGCTCAGGGATTGCCCGCTTTTCCAGGCGAAAGTTCTCCAGCGTAGGCTTGCCCGCAGGCCGTGACGCCAATACGACGCGCTGGTTGTGCGTTGCCTGGGCGAGTGCTGAGGGTGTCAGTGTCGCACCGAGGGCGGCGAGGCCAGAGGTGTGAAGAAAGGATCGACGGGTCTGCATAAACTGCTCCTGCGGTTGTTGCTGGACTACTGTTTGAATACCTTGCCCGATTTCATCACGAAATCTACGCTCAGCAATTCCTCGATGTTTTCCAGTGGCGAGCCATGGGTGGCAATGATATCAGCATGCTTGCCGGGCTCGATGGTGCCGAGGCTATCACTCATATCGATCAGGTCGGCGGCATTCACCGTGGCTGACTTGATGATCTCCATCGGACTCATGCCCGCCTCGTGCATCAGTATCGCTTCCTCGGCATTGGTGCCGTGGGGGGATACACCGCTGTCGGTGCCGTAGGCCACCTTGACGCCGGCCTTGTGGGCTTTTGCGAAATTGCCCTGCATATCACGGCCGACCTGGATCGCTTTTTCCGCCTGGGCCGGGCTCAGGATATCGGTTTCCTCGGCCATGGTTGAAACCGTCTTGCCGGCGAGGAGGGTGGGGACCAGGTAGGCGCCCTTTTGCTTGAACAGGCGGATAGCCTTCTTGCCGGTGTAGGTGCCGTGCTCGATGCTGTCCACACCAGCCTCCAGCGCAGCGACAATGCCTGCTTCCTGGTGGGCGTGGCTGGCAACCTTGCGACCCATGCGTTTGGCCGCCATTACGACTTCGCGCAGCTCGTCCATTTCCATTTGCTGGCCGGTGCCGGTGGCGCGATCCGTCATGACCCCGCCAGTTGAGGTGATCTTGATCAGGTCGGCCCCGTACTTGATCTGGTTTCGTGTAGCGCGGCGGCAATCGTAGGGGCCGTCGCAGACCGATTCGTCAGTATAGAGCTCCATGAACAAGGGTTTCATGCCGCTGACATCGGCATGACCGCCGGTGATACCGACGCCGCCGGCGGCGACAATCGTGGGTCCGACCAGCCAGCCCTTGTTAATCGCATCGCGTACGGCGAACATTTCCTGACCGCTGGAGCCGGCATCGCGCACAGTGGTAAAGCCTGCTTCCAGGGTGCGCAGCGCATACATATAGGAATGCATTTGTACCAGTTGCTGGGACCAGCGCAGACTCTGGCTGTCGCGTTTCGGATTCAATTCCATTTGCAGGTGAACATGCATGTCCATCAGGCCGGGCATGACAAAGCTGTCTTTCAAATCGATGAGCTCGACGATTTCACCGAACTCGGAGCCTGCCCGGTAGCCATCGACCACCTGGCTGATCATGCCTTTTTCGATGACCACGGTCTGCTCGGTCAGCGGCTCCTCCCCGGGTACTGCCAACAGCACACCTGCGTGAATAACGCTCGTATCGGCCAGCGCAACAGCCCCAATCAGGGAACTGAAACTGATGGCAAGCAGTCTGAGAAGTGTGCGGGATTGTGGCATGGGTTTTACCTGTTTATTGTTGGGCTTATAGTTTGGACTCGAAAGGCTATGCGCCCCCGGGAGGAAAGTCAAAATGAAGCGAAGGGAATTCGTACGTGCAGCTGCGGCCCTGTGGGCGGCCAGTCCTCTGGCCAAATTTCTGGCCGCGGACACGGATCAGCCCCTGAATGTGCTGTTCATGGGTGGCACCGGATTTATCGGCCCACACATGGTGCGCGCCGTGGCGGCCAAGGGCCACAGGGTCACGCTTTTCAACCGGGGCAAGTCCAACCCCGGGCTGTTCAAGGACATGGAGCTGATCAAGGGCGATCGCCTCAGCGAGGACATAAAACAGCTCTCCAACCGCCGCTGGGATATCATCATCGACAGTTCCTGCTACGTACCACGGGCCGTGACAATGCTCATGGATGCCGTGGAACTGGATGCGGTGCAGCACTATGTCTTCATTTCGACGATTTCTGTTTACAAGGATTTCTCCCGGGCGGGCATAACCGAGGAGTCTCCGGTGCAGATCCTGGAAGATCCCGATTCCGAGGACGTGAATAAATACTACGGCGCCCTTAAGGTGGTCTGCGAGCAGCGTGCCGAGGCGGCCTTGCCGGGTAAGGTCACAGCCGTGCGCTGCGGTGTCATCATTGGCCCCGGTGATCGCAGCGATCGATTCACTTACTGGCCAGAGCGGGTGTTCCGCGGTGGTGCAGTGCTTGCACCGAGCAACGGTTCCGACCCGGTCCAGACCCTGGATGCGCGGGACCTGGCCGACTGGGTTGCCCACTGTGTTGAAAATCGGGTGGTGGGCACCTACAACGCGACCAATCTCGCCGGTGCCGTGCGTTTCCGGGACTTGCTCGAGCAGAGCCGTCGACTGCTTAACCCCGCGGCTGCCATCAACTGGGTGCCCCACGATTTCCTCCTCGAGCAGGGATTGCAGCAGATGTCAGACCTGCCACTGTGGGCAGCACCGGACGGACCCTACGCGGGTGTGTGGCAGGTAAACTCGGAGAAGGCGTCACTGGCAGGCCTGAAACACCGGCCCCTGCAGCAATCCATTGAGGATACTCACCAGTGGTTCCAGTCACAGCCACCCGCGCGTCGCGAAAAACTGCGCGCAGGACTCAGTGCAGAGCGTGAAGCGGAAGTGCTGGCGGCCTGGAGAGCTTCTGAAAATAGCTAGTTGGGGCGTTCCGGCTCAGGTATACTGCGCGGCTTTCCCCCACAATCCCCCACAAGGATTCCCCATGTCTTTACTTATTGGCGACAACCTCGTTGTCAGCATGCACTACACCCTCAAGGATGACGAAGGCAATGTTATCGACAGCTCCGCGGGTGCCGAGCCGCTCACCTATCTGCACGGTGCCGGCAATATTATTCCCGGTCTTGAAAAGGCGCTGGTCGGTAAGGTCCAGGGCGACTCCATGGAGGTCAAGGTGGAACCGGCGGAGGGTTACGGTGACATGGTGCCCGAGCTGATCCAGGTGATCGACAAGTCAGCCTTCCAGGACGTCGAGACCATCGAACCGGGTATGGAATTCCAGGCTCAGTCCCCGGATGGCCAGCTGCGTCGTATTGTCGTTCGCGCGGTGGAGGGTGACGAGGTCACGATCGATGGCAACCACCTGCTGGCTGGTATGGACCTGCATTTCGCGGTTGAAATTACCGCGGTGCGGGAAGCCACCGAGGAAGAGATCGAGCACGGTCACGCCCACTAGTCGGCAAACTGGCGGCGCATGATCGGGCTGTTCAGCGCCTCCCAGACGAAGCGGGGCCACATCTGCCAGCTCCCGGCTGCGGCCTCCACTCCTTCCAGCAAATCGTCCAGGTCCTCCCTGTCGTAGACGGCGCCGGCCAGTATTACGCTGTCGATGTCCCGCAGCGCGCGGATATCCTGCAGGGGGTCGCGATTCACCAGCACGAGGTCAGCCCTGGCTCCCGCGGCGATGATTCCCGCCTTACCCTCCAGTTGGAGAAAGCGGGCCGGTTCCGTTGTAGCGGCTCGCAGTGCCGCCAGGGGCGATAGTCCCGCCTGCACCAGGTGATCGAGCTCATCGTGCAGGCCGCTGCCGGGAAACACGAAACTGTCAGGGGCATCAGTGCCTGCCAGAACGGTAACCCCGGCCCGGTGGGCAACACCGGTCTGGGTGATTCCGAAGCGATAAAATTCTTTAAAGCTGGCCATACCATCCGCGCCGGCCCACCGCGCCATGCTGTCTGCATCGCCGCGCCACAGCAGCTGTAATGGCCCTGGGATGTATTTCAGGCGTGGATCGCTGCGGTAGGCGGGATCGAGCGCGAAGGCGTCCAGTTTGCGGGTGGTATGGGTCGGCACATACGCGGTACCGGCAGTACGCAACTGTTCCTGCAGTTGTGAGCACAGCGCCGGGTCATGTTCGCTGAGCATACGGCGTCGCATGTCGTCGGTATAAACCGCGCGAGGATTGTCAGAACTTCGGAGTTCGTCGAAACCCGGGTAACACTCCCAGATAAACAAAAATGCGTGTTCGATGCTGCGTTGCCCGGCGGCAATCGCTTCCTCGGCACTGACTGCCAGGGGCTGGTGACCCGCAAGGTACATATCCCTGGCGGCAGCTGCTTCCGCCAGGGCAAAATAGCCCTCTCGCGGCAACCGTGTATAGGGTTTCAGGAAATCGATACCGCGGGCGTGATCGAATTGGACCCTCGCGCGAGCGCCCTCGGCCGTGGCAGCTCCGAGGGCGGTATCCAGCCCCTCTGGAATTTCCTGGCCGCCGTTGATCGCGAGGCTGGTAATGGCGTCGTAGCGGGGGCTTACCGCCAAACCTTCCCCGGCTGCCCGGTCCCATTCCCTCTTGTCGGTCGCGCAGGCGATCCAGCTGTCCTCGCTGCCCAGGCAGCCGCCCATGTCGCGGACTGCAGTAACACCCGCGGCGATATAGAGCGGGTGGTGCAGTAACGGCGACATTTTCAGGCTGTGCACGTGCATATCGAACAGCCCCGGGACCGCGTAACGACCGCCGGCGTCCAGCCGGTCTATGCCGCTTGACTCGATATCACCGCCCACCTGGCTGATGATGCCGTCTTCGAGCAGGATTTGTGTGCCGGGCACCACCTCGCCGCGCGCGACATCAACCAGGTTGACGTTGACCAGTAACAGGGCGGCCGCAGGAGGGTTGGCCCCGGGCGGAGAGAGGGGCCAGAGTACACCCAGCGTAAACAGCACGAGAGCCAGGCACAGCAGGCAGAGCAGGGCCGTGGTGATGTATTTCAGGAGGCGCAATGGTTCACTTCTATGGAAACGTGTTCCAGGCCGAGGCTGTCAGGGAGTCGGGACTTGTAGTCCGCTGCGGGCAGGGGAGCCGTGCTGCTCAGTGAAACGATCACCGCGTAGATGCCCGGTCCGATAGCCCAGACATGCAAATCCCTTACCCGGGTATCCTCGTCCTGCAGTGAACTGGTGATGGCTTGCTGCAGGGACGCCGGCGCCTGCCTGTCCAGGAGCACTGCCGCGCTCATTTTCATGAGACCGATAGACCAGCGTGCCACGAGGACCGCGCCGACAATACCCATAACCGGATCCATCCAGACCATGCCGGCGTATTTTGCCGCCAGCAGGGCGAAGATCGCCAGCAGTGAGGTCAGTGCGTCTGCCATGACGTGGAGATAGGCGGAACGAAGATTGTGATCGTGGGAGTGATCGTGCCCGTGGCCATGTTCGTGGCCGCCACCGAGGATAAACACCGAGATGCCATTGACCACCAGTCCGATCACCGACACAAAGATCGCCTGGTCGAAGGCGATCTCCACCGGGAAAAACAGCCTGTTGATGCTTTCGCCGGCCATGATCAGTGCGAATACCGCCAGCAGCACCGCGCCGGTGAACCCGCCGAGGGAATTAACCTTGCCGGTGCCAAAACTGTATTCGGGGTTGAAGGCGTGACGCCGGGCGTAGATATAGGCGAAGGCGGTGATTGCCAGGGCGGAGGCATGGGAGGCCATATGCAGACCGTCCGCGAGCAGCGCCATCGAGCCATAGATCAGGCCGGCGGCGACCTCAACGACCATCATGATCCCGGTTAGCGCTATGACCAGCAAGGTGCGCCGCTCACCGGGTCTGATCTGGTCCTGGCCGAAGCCGTGCCTGTGCTCGCGTTTCTCCATGGGGCCATTAAATATCTGCCGGTGGCAGCAGATCAAGCACTGCGCCTGTCTCCACCCTGTATTCAATCGAATATATCGATTAAATATAATTATTTAATCCATTTTATAAATTGATTGCACCTGCATAGACTGTCCCTGTTCCGCATTAATTAACCGCACAGGAGAAGCACTATGTTTGAGAATCGTGAAGGCCAGATCGTTCCTGAGGTCAGTTTTAAAACCCGGCAGGGCAGCGATTGGGTAGAACGCAGCAGCCAGGATATCTTTGTCGGCAAGACCGTCATCGTTTTTTCCCTGCCCGGCGCGTTCACGCCCACCTGTTCCTCCAGTCATGTGCCCCGCTACAACGAGCTGGCGGAGGTCTTCAAGGCGCAGGGCGTCGATGACATCATTTGTGTGTCAGTCAATGATGCCTTTGTCATGAGCGAGTGGCAGGCACAGCAGCAGGCCGACAACATCACCTTCCTGCCGGATGGCAGTGGCGACTTTACCCGCGGTATGGGCATGCTGGTAAACCGTGATGACCTGGGCTTCGGCCCGCGCTCCTGGCGCTACTCAATGCTGGTCAGGGACGGTGTGATCGAAAAGATGTTCGTCGAGCCGCGTGAACCGGGCGATCCTTTCCAGGTGTCCGATGCCGACACCATGCTGGAGTTCCTGGCCCCTGGTATCAGCGCACCACTCGATGTTGTGGTTCTGAGTCGACCCGGTTGCCCCCACTGCAGCCGCGCCAAAATCCATCTGCAGGAGCGCGGCATCGATTTTGACGACCTGGAACTGCTTAAGCATTACCCGCACCGGGCTTTGCGGGCACTGTCAGGGGGCGACACTTTCCCACAGGTGTTCGTCAACGGTCAGCACATTGGTGGTGCCGACGAACTGGAGTCCTGGCTGGCCGAACGCGACGCAGCGTAGCAGATAGCGGGGTCAGACCCCTTTTTGAAAAAGCAAAAAGGGCTCTGACCCCTTTTATGACCTCTTTTTTGTGGTCTAATGCGCGGCGGAAGCCAGTTTGGATCGTGATCATGTTCAAGTCTTACCGTATTTTACTGTTGGGAATCGTGCTGTTTGCGGGCTGTCAGTCTGCGGAGCCGCCGCTGGACCCTGAGGCCCCGACCTTCGATGGCGTTGTCGCCAACAGCGAGTATTACGAGGGTTTGATCAATTACTATCGCGACAAGGCCTCCGGCGAACTCTATATGCGCCTGAAGCCGGAACAGCTCGATCGCGATCTGCTCTACTTTGCCACCTTCCTCGACGGCAACAACATCACTGGCACCCAGCGCGGTGTTTTCGCCAGCCATCGGGTAATGCAGTTGCGCCGTCGCTTCGACAAGGTCGAATTCGTACAAATCAACACAGATTTCTGGTTCGATCCCGAGAGCGCGCTGTCCCGCGCGGCTTCGGCCAATCTCCCGCCCACGGTGCTGGCGGTCGCCGACATCGTCGATGAAAACGAGGCCGGTGAGATGATGGTGAAGGTGGGCCCCGTGTTTCTCGGTGAGGCCCTGCAGCAGATCAAACAAGCGCAGGACCCCGAGGCCGAACCTGGCAGCCAGTTTGTGCTGGGTGAACTCAGCGAGGACAAGACAGCCCTGCGCGAGGTGCGGGCCTACCGCGAAAACGTCGACCTGGTGGTCAACTACGTGTACGAGGACCCGGCACCGCTGGTGGCCGGTACCTCCAGCATGACCGACGATCGCTTTGTCAGCATCGTCATGCAGCACACGCTGATCGCAGCTCCGGAGCCTGGCTTTCAGCCGAGGCCCGAAGATGCCCGTTTGGGTTACTTTACGAACTCACTTACGGACATGACCAGCCATAGCGCCACACCCTGGCTAGATCCGATCAACCGCTGGAAGCTGGTCAAGAAAGAACCCGGTGCGGAACTGTCCGAGCCGGTTGAGCCGATTGTTTTCTGGCTGGAGAATACGACCCCGGAGGAGCATCGCGAGGTGATCCGCGATGCTGTGCTGACCTGGAACCAGGCCTTCGAAAGCGCCGGATTTCGCAATGCCATTGTCGTCAGGATTCAGCCCGATGATGCGGAATGGGACGCGGCGGACCTGCGCTACAACGTTTTGCGCTGGACCTCCTCCGAGGAATCCGGCTGGGGCGGTTACGGTCCCAGCTGGAGCGACCCCCGTACCGGGCAGATTCTGGGTGCGGACATCATGCTCGAATTTGGCTGGATCACCGCCTACCTGAGGCGTGACCAGGTATTCTCTGAGGCCATGCTCACCTCCGCACCGCAAAAAGCCAATGCGCGTTTGTGCCAGGCGGGCTCCTACAAACAGCAACAGCTGTTGCTGGCTCGCGCCATGGGCGCCATTGCGCCGGGTTCGGCGACAGAGTCAGAGCTGGTACGCCAGTCGCTCTATGACCTGGTGATCCACGAGGTGGGACACACCCTGGGGCTGAGTCACAACTTCAGTGCCAGCCGGATGCTGACGCCGGAGGAGCTATACACGCGCGCGGTGACCCAGGAACGCGGCGTTGCCGCCTCGGTTATGGAATACCTGGCGGTGAATTTTGTTCCGCCTGGTCGCACCCAGGGTGATTATTTTCCGCTGAAGCCGGGGCCCTACGACCACTGGGTCATCGAATACGGGTACTCGGAGGCCTTGCCCGACCCGCAAGCTGAGCGCGAGCGCCTGCAGTCAATCCTGGCGCGATCCACTGAGCCGGAACTGGCTTTCGGACTGGATGCGGACGCCATGTACAGTTCCGAGTCTGGCATCGATCCCCGGGTAATGATGTTCGACCAGAGCTCGGACCCGCTGGTCTATGGGGCAGATCGACTGGACCTGGTGGAACACACGGCGGCGCAGTTATTGGAGAGGTTCAACCGGCCTGGCAGCTCCTGGCAGGAAATCTACAACGCCTACCTGCTGTTGACCACGGAAATAGCCCGGCAGACGCTGATTGCGTCGCGCTGGATTGGCGACGTTTACGTCGATCGTTCACTGCAGGGCCAGCCTGGTGCCACGGAACCGCTGGTCCCCGTACCTGCACACAAGCAACAGCAGGCCATGGAATTACTTCGGGACAAGGTACTTGCCCCGGGCGCCCTGCAATTCAACGATGAGTTGTATCGCCATTTACAAAGGCAGCGGCGGGGATGGGATCACTGGTACACCCCGCAGGATCCCACCCTGCACGCCCGGGCCCTGAATATTCAGCGCCAGGCCCTGGACCACCTTTTACACCCGATTGTCATGGCCCGTATCAGCGATAGCGGCTTATACGGCAATGAGTACGATCTCTTCACTGTCATGGGTGACCTGACCGCGGCGGTTTTCGACGCCGATATGGGGGGGGATGTGGAGTCGATACGGCAGCAGTTGCAGCGCGAATACGTCGAGCGACTGCTGCTTATCGCCGACCCGGCGGCGGGGAGCGGGCACGATCACGTCAGTCGCGGTGTGGCCTTGTATAATCTGAAGCGAATAGAGTCCAGTTTGATGCGCAAAACCACGGAAGATGGGGCGACCCTGGCGCACACCGAGGCACTGATGCACCGGATAAAGACCGGGCTGAATCCTGGAAACGGGGGGTCTGGGTAAAAAGCCGCCTTCCGTGGCGCCACCCTCTAAATCCCTGAGGCAACAACAAAGGAGCACGACCCGTAGAACCGGGTGTTTGCAAGCGTGCACCCCTATTGTGCCCTGTGTACATCCGTTGGCAATTGGACTATCGTTTTAAGACAAAAGTTTAGTCTCTTTGATAGTGTCCAGGACCCATAATCTGTGCATGTACTGCTGATCGATGACCACGAAATGTTCCGCCAGGGCATGAGATTCCTGCTCTCGGACCTCAATGAGGACCTGGAATTCACTGATGCCGGCACATGCGAGGAAGCCCTGTCTGTCATGGGTGCATCCGAGATCGACCTGGCCCTGCTGGATCTCAATATGCCCGGCTCCAAGGGGCTGACCGCCCTGCGCCAGATCAAGGGCGCTTATCCGGGTATTCCGCTGGCGGTTCTGTCCGGCATGGATGACCCTAGTCTCATTCGCGACGCTATCGATGAGGGCGCATCGGGATTTGTGCCCAAGGCGTCCAGCTCCGAGGTTCTGGTAGCGGCGCTGAAACTGATCCTCGCCGGCGGTGTTTACCTGCCGCAGGCCGCGCTCAACAGTGCCGGAGAGCAGCCGGGTGTGGCACTAAAGACCGAACATCCGGCACTGCGCTCCGATTTGCTGTCGGAACGGCAAACCGATGTACTGATGAAGGCTATCCAGGGCAAGCCCAACAAGGTGATTGCCCGGGAAATGGATATCGCCGAGGGCACCGTCAAAACCCACCTCTCCGCGGCCTTCAAGGCGCTTGGCGTACACAATCGGACAGAAGCGGTATTTGCGGCCGCCAAGCTGGGACTTAAGCCACCGACTCCGGGTCAGAGCTGATTGCCCGCAGCGTTCAGGCGCTGATGTGGCAGGCTTCGGAAATCGCCACCTTGAGTGGATCAACCAGCACCGGCTTACTCAACACCCTTATACCCGCCGCCCTTGCTTCCTGCAGCCGGTCCGGTGCGGTATCGCCGCTGATTATAATGGCCGGCAAGCCCGGGTAGAGATGTCTCAGCCGATCGATCGTATTCAAACCACTGTCGTGGTCACGTAAGCGGAAGTCCACCAGCGCCAGGTCCGGCTTATCTGAGGTGGCCAGCGAAATCGCTGCGCTGGTGCTGCCCGCAGTTTGCACGGTGCAGCCTAGCACTTCGAGCAGTACTTTCATGCCGTCGCGCACGGCGGATTCATCGTCGACCACCAGCACATTGAGGTCGTCCAGGCTGTGGCGCTGCAGATTCACGCCGTTGATTGTGCCCGGTTGTACATTTTCAGCAGCCAGGTAGAAGGTGAATCGCGTGCCCCAGCCGGGCTCCGACTCGAATTGCATGTCGAGATCCAGCAGGGAAGCCAGGCGCTGTACGATGGCCAACCCCAGTCCCAGCCCCTTGCTGCGATCTCGCTCCGGGTTTTCCAGCTGGTAGAACTCCTCGAACACTTTGTCCTGCTCGCCCACCGGGATGCCGGAGCCGGTATCAGCAATGCTCAACTGCCAGGAATTACCCTTTTCGTTGACTACTACCTGAATGGTGCAGTCCATATTGTGACTGATAGCGTTAGTCAGCAGGTTGCGCATAATGCGCTCCAGAAGTGCTGTATCCGTGGTCACCACTGCGTGGTCCGGGCACTCCAGCTGCAACTTGATCTCGCGGTCCTGGGCCTGGGCGCTGAACTCATCGCGCAATCGCTGCAGGAAATCCCTTAAATTAAAACTTGTACTGCGCACCGTGACGATACCGGCATCAAGCTTGGATATATCGAGCAGGGCGTCGAGCTGGTAGGCCAGTGCCTTGACCGCGGCGTCGATATTCTCCGCAATGTGGCTGGCGCGCTGGTCGAGGTTGCGCATGCCCAGCGCGGCACTGAACAGTGACAGAGTATGAATAGGTTGGCGCAGGTCGTGGCTGGCCGCCGCCAGGAAGCGGGTCTTGGCGCGCCCGGCTGCTTCCGCCTGGGCCAGCGCCATTTGCAGGATTTGCCGGTTGTCGAAGGATTCCTGGAACATGCGGTAAATGCGACGAGAAATCATGAACAGCGTGATCGCGTAGGCAAAGCCGACACCGGCCACGAGCAGTCCCATGGTTTCCGCCGGACCCACCAATCCACTCCAGGTCCACATACAGAACAACGGCAACAGGCCGAGCACCAGGTGCGTCAGTGTGAAGGGCAGGAAGCCAACCGCGGTAATGATAGAGGCGACGCCCATACCGATGAATAGCATGGACTGCACGGCCGCCTGGAAGGGCGTGAATAGCGGGAAAAACACGAGTGACAGACTGTGAAGAGCTGTGTTGGCGACATTGACCCAGGCGGCGATGCGTAAGCGACTGCGGGAATCGAGATCATCCCGTTTGGGTAGACCGCGGATTATGATGATCCTGACGATCTGGGCAAAGACCACCGCTCCCATCCAGGTGCTCCACAGCCAGGCCAGCTCCGGTGCCCGTAGGAACGCCATGTAGGCAATAATCCCCATCGATACCAGCACTGTGACCGGGGAGTGCGAGACCTGGCTGGAGAGGAGCTCGAGGAGCTCTTCTTCAAGCGTATTGCAGTTTGGTTTACTCAACTGGGCTTTCTACTTATTACCGCGCTTATAGTACCAACTTAGATGATCTCTCTGTGCTTGCCAATCAGTCATTTGGGGCGCTATTGGTGGTGTGCAACTAAACTAAGGTTTAGGCCATTTGGTGGATTGTGTGGCCTGTTTAGAAGACTAGTATGAAATGAGCGCTTGTTTACCAGAGGCTATTTTGTCCCAGGGAGTACCGGAATGGCGAATATACGATATGCAAAGGGCCCTGTTGTCTACTTGTACGATTTGGAGACTCGCAAGAAGAAAAGAAAGCAACTGCTCTGGGGTGATTGGTTGCGTATCGGTGAAGACATCGATGGGGATTGGTCGGAGGTAAAGTGGGGGCGCGAAACCCTGGCCATAAAGAAGAAGGACTATCAGGAAGAAAGAGTCCTCGAAATGATCTTTCTCGATGTGGGCCAGGGAGACGGCTGTATTTTGACTACCCCACTGTTGGGTAGTAAGGAAAAGATCATGATTATCGACGCTGGTATAGGTCACAACATGAAGGGCTTTCTGAACTACCGATTCAGGGACTTCAAGAAAAAATTCAAGTTTCACGCTGCGGTTGTTACCCATCCCGATTCTGATCACTATCTCGGATTCAAACATGTGTTCGAAGATGAGCAGATTTCTTTCAAACATGTCTACCACAACGGCATTATGGAGCGCACAGGCAAGAAGCAGTTGGGCCCAGTCTCCAACGGGTTTCTGACCGATATCAGGGCAAGCAAGACCGCGGCGAAAGCACTCTACTCCGACGCGGCGGTTAGAGGCCGCAAGTACTATCCGGATCTGATCTGGACCGCGCTGACAAGTGATCGCTTCGATGATGTATCCATGCTGTCCACCGAGCACGGTCAGAAAGAGGACGGCAGAACCTGGATGCCGGGTTTTGCGCCGTCAGACAATCCGGAGTTTACGATCGAAGTTCTAGGGCCGGTTGTTGAAAAAGGGCCTGGCAACAAAAAGTGCCTCCGAACATTTGCCAGTTCGATGACGGCAAAAGCCATGAATGTTGGCAAAACCAAGAACGGCCATTCAGTTTTGCTCCGCCTCCAATATCGCGATTTTTCCGTCTTGTTCGGCGGTGATCTCAATACGCCCGCCGAACACTTTTTGATGCGTCACTACGGGAATGATGACGAGGCTCCAACCACGCTTGCCGAAGCTTCAGAGATGATCGACGCAGCTGGCGCCCGATTTCGAGTTGACCTGATGAAATGTTGTCACCATGGCTCATCGGATGTCACCGACGAATTTCTGGAGGCAACCGAGGCTGTCGCTTTCGTGGTTTCATCTGGCGACGAGGAGAGCCACGTCCATCCGCGTCCGGACCTGTTGGGATTGCTGGGTACCAAGGGCCGTGGCAATAGGCCGTTGGTGCTGTGTACAGAACTGTTGCGCTCTACCCGGGAAAGAGAAGATCCTAAGCTACGGAAAAAGCTGGACAAGGTCGTAGATAAACTCGATGCCGCGACTAATGTTGAACAGAAAAAGAAGCTGAGAGAAGAGTATGACGAATTGGTCGACGAACTCATGAAGCGGAACGTAGGTGTTTATGGCGCCATAAACCTGCGAACCGATGGGCGCAAGGCAGCCATAGCGTTTCGAAACGAAAAGCCGAGCGCAACCAGGCGATGGTTTTACTATGAGCTGGAGAAGGACCATCAGGGCCAGTTCCAGCTAGCTGAGAAGGGCGGGCACTAGCCTGGAGATCGAGGCTGGTCGCACAGCCGGCCATTTGTACTAGGCCATCGTTTAGTCCGAATGGGCAATTGTTTACAGCTAAAACATCCCTAGCATACGCATTGTGGGAGGCCCGCGCGTCGGCCTTACAACATGCGCAGAGGGATTCATGGTCCGCATTAGCCAGGTACTGAGAGATTGTTGGAATCACCGGAGTGTGCGTTACGCCGTGCTCTTCTTTTTGCTCGCCCTGAGCCTGAGCTGAATCACTACAGGCCCGCTCGGGTCGTTTCACAGCAGCGCCCTACACAACTCGATGACGGCGGGGAGAATGTGCTGGGCTGAGCGCCCCGATCACGGGGCGCTCGGGCTCAGGATTACATACGCTCGATAATGATCGCCGGCGCCATACCACCAGCGGCACACATGGTGACCAGTCCGAACTGCTTGTCGGTGCGCTCCAGCTCGTCGACCATGGTGTTGATCAGGATGGAGCCGGTTGCGCCAATCGGGTGACCCAGGGCCATGGCGCCACCGTTGACGTTGACCTTTTCGCGATCCAGGTCCAGGTCGCGGATGAACTTCTCGGCGACCACTGAGAAAGCCTCGTTGATTTCGAAGAGGTCGATATCGCCAACGCTCATGCCCGCCTTGGCCAATACCTTTTTCGCCGCCGGCACCGGGGCGTTCAGCATCAGCGTCGGGGAGTCACCCATGTTGCACATGGCGATGATTTTCGCCCGTGGCTTCCAGCCCTGTGACTGGGCGTACTCGGGGGAGGCCATCAATACCGCCGCCGCGCCGTCGACAACACCGGAGGAGTTGCCGGCGTGGTGCACGTGGTTGATCTCCAGGTCGGGGTACTTCTGCTGGATCAGCCCGCGGAAAGTTGTACCCGCTTCATCCAGGGGGTAGTCCGCCAGTGCAGCGAAGGAGGGCTGCAATTCTGACAGGGATTCCATGGTGGTGTTGGGGCGCGGGAATTCCTCGCGGTCCAGGGCCACGCTGCCATCCGGGTTTAACACTGGAATCAGTGATTTGTCGTAACGGCCTTCCTCGATAGCGCGTGCCGCATTCTGTTGGGAAACGACGGCGAGTGCGTCCACCGCCTCGCGATCGATACCCTCCAGGGTGGCTATCGCGTCACCGCATACGCCCTGGTGGGGTTGCGGGTGCATTTCGCGCAAGTGCAGATTGTCGCTGTCGATAAAGGGGGAAAGTCCCTGTATTTCTGCGTAGTGGGACATCATCTCGGTACCGCCACCGATGGTGCAGTCTTCCATGCCGGCCATGATGCTGGTGGCCGCCATATTCACCGACGTGATGCCCGAACCGCAGAAACGGTCGAGGGTCACCGCGCTGGAGCGGATATCGTAGCCGGCGTCCAGTGCCGCCATGCGGCCCAGGTCGCCACCTTGCTTGCCTTTCTGCTGGCTGGTTCCCCAGACAATATCGTCTACTTCCGCAGTATTGATATCGTTGCGTTCCTTGATGGCCTTGAGGACCGTCGCACCGAGGTGCTGTGGGTGGAGGTGGGCAAGGCTGCCCTTGCCGATTTTGCCGATACCGCGGGGTGTGCGGCAGGCATCGATGATCCATGCTTCTGACATTACAGAATACTCCTAAAGTTGATTGTAGCTCCGTTAGAGCTCAGTTGCGATTCGAGTGCCATGGCGCACAATACTTCGTAAGAACTCCGCAGCCTTACTTCCCTTTCCAGTTGGGGGCGCGTTTTTGGGCGAAGGCAGTAGCGCCTTCGATGGCGTCTTCGCTGGTGAACACCGGCATGGCGATGGCGTTCTGCTTGTCGAACATCTCGTCCTGGGACCAGTCGGGCTGGCCCATGATTACCGCCTTGCTGGCAGCCACTGCAAGGGGGCCATTGCCGGCAATTTTCGCAGCGAGTTCTTTGGCAGCGTCCAGTGCAGTACCTGCCGGCACCACCTGGTTGATGAGGCCAAGCTCATAGGCGCGCTGTGCCGTAATAAAGTCGCCGGTCAGGGCGAGTTCCATGGCCACCCGCGACGGGATCTGGCGGGGCAGTTTTACGAGCCCGCCGGCGGCTGCGGCGAGGCCACGCTTCACTTCCGGTATGCCAAACTTGGAATCGTCGGCTGCGACTATCATGTCACAGGAAATGGCCAGTTCCAGGCCGCCAGCCAGGGCATAACCTTCGACGGCTGCAATCAGTGGTTTTTTTGGTGAAGCTTCGGTCAATCCGGCAAAACCACGGCCAGGTATTTGCGGGGTTTCGCCGGTGACGAAGGCCTTCAGGTCCATGCCTGAACAGAAGGTGCCGCCGGCACCGGTCAGCACGGCCACACGCAACTCATCATTGCCGTCCAGCTCGTCCATGGCCGCGGCAACACCTTCGGCCAGGGCCTTGTTGGCGGCATTCTTGGCCTCTGGCCGGTTCAGGGTGACGATCAATACGCCGTCTTCGGCGCTGGTTAATACTTCATCAGACACGGTGGGTCTCCTCTCTGGATGAGTGTGTAGTTCGGGTTAGTCGATCAGTGCGGCACCGGCTTCGGCCAGTGGCTCGACAGCGGCGGCCTTCGCATGGGCCTCGGCGCTGGAGGCGGTGCCAATCAGTGCACGCTTCTTAACCCCTTGCAGGATGGCCGCGAGGCGAAAGAAGCAGAACACCATGTAGAAATTCCAGTTTTCGATATTGTCGCGGCCGGTGCGCTTACAGTAGGCGGCGACGTATTCCTCGTCGGAGGGCAAGCCAAGGGCCTGGCGGTCTACACCACCCAGGCCGCTCATGCCGGTGTCGGTGCGGGGCAGGGCCCAGGCCATACACTGGTAACTGAGGTCCGCCAGTGGGTGGCCGGTGGTGGACAACTCCCAGTCGAGGACGCCAATAATGCGCGGCTCGGTGGGGTGAAACATGACATTGTCGAGGCGGTAATCGCCATGTACCAGGCTGACCACGCCGTCGTCTGCCGGCATATTCGCGGGTAGCCACTCGATCAGCTTTTCCATGGCGACGGAGTGCTCTGTTTCCGAGGCGCGGTATTGCTTGGTCCAGCGGCTGACCTGGCGTTCAAAGTAATTGCCGGGGCGACCGAAGTCGGAGAGGCCGACGGCGTCAACGTCCACGTTGTGCAGGGCGGCGAGGACCCGGTTCATATCGTCATAGATGGCGCTGCGTTCTTCGTTGCTGGACACCTCCGGCACTGTCGCGTCCCAGAACACGCGGCCCTCCAGGCATTCCATCACGTAAAACATGGAGCCGATAATGTCCTCGTCCTCGCACAGGCAGTAGGTTTTGGCCACAGGTACATCGGTGTCGGCCAGGGCGGTGATCACCCGGTATTCGCGATCCACGGCGTGGGCTGATTTAAGCAGTTCGCCGGGTGGCTTGCGGCGCAGCACATAATTCTCTCCGCCTGCGCTGAGTTTGAAAGTTGGATTGGACTGACCACCGGCGAACTTCTCGGCGCTGAGTTCGCCGCTGAAGCCGGGAATATTGTCTTCCAGGTAACCCTGGAGTTTCGAAAGATCGAGAGTCTGGGTGTTCATGAGCTCGCGTAACGTTGGATGAGTTGTTTGCCCAGCGCCATCATGTGGACCTGGTCGGGGCCGTCAGCCTGGCGGCACCAGCGGGCGTAATTATAGGCTTCCGCCATAAAATAGTCCTGACACAGGCCGCCGGCGCCAAAGACCTGCATACAGCGGTCGATCACCCGCTGCACGGTGAGGGGTGTGGAAATCTTGGCAGCGGCGATATAGTCCCGCGCCTCCTTGTTGCCCAGCTTGTCGAGCCTGTCGGCAGTCTTCAGGGTCAACAGGCGTACCTGTTCGATTTCGCAGAAGCTGGTGGCCATGTCTTCGCGGATACTCTGGTGTTGCGACAGGGTCTTGCCGAAGGTGCTGCGCTCTTCCACACGCTGGCAGGCCAGTTCCAGGGCGCGCTGGGCACAGCCGATCAGGCGCATGCAGTGGTGCAGGCGACCCGGTCCGAGTCTGCCCTGGGCGATCTCGAAACCGCGGCCCTCGCCCAGCAACATATTCTCGGCAGGCACCCGCACATTGTCGAAAACCATTTCCGCATGCCCGATGGGGGCGTCGTCGTAATTGAAGGTCTTCAGGGCCCGTTCCACTTTCAGCCCCGGCGTGTCCTTCGGCACCAGGATCTGGGACTGCTGCAGGTGGCGGTTTTCGTTGTCCGGGTCTGACTTGCCCATGACGATAAAGATCTGCGTGCGCTCGTTCATGGCCCCGGTGATGAACCACTTGCGGCCGTTGATCAGGTAATCATCCCCGTCACGTTCGATACGGGTTTCGATATTGGTGGCATCACTGGACGCCACGGCGGGCTCGGTCATGGCATAGGCCGAGCGAATGTCACCGTTGAGCAGCGGTGTCAGCCACTGCTCCTTCTGGGCCTCGGTACCGTATTTCATGAACACTTCCATGTTGCCGGTATCTGGGGCATTGCAATTGAAGATTTCCGGGGCCCACAACACGCGGCCCATGATCTCGGCCAGGGGCGCATAGTCCAGGTTGCTCAGCTCGCCGCCGTGGTCCTTGGGCATGAACAGGTTCCACAAACCCTGTTCCTTCGCTTTGGCCTTGAGTTCCTCCATCAGGGGTACGGTGGCCCAGCGGTCTTCGCAGGTCTCCAGATAATCGTGGTAATCGTGCTCGACCGGCATTACGTGTTCGTCCATGAAGGCCGAAAGCCGTTCGATATACTGCTGCGCCAGGGCGCTGTGTTCAAAGTCCATAGGTCTTCCTAGCCGATGTTACGTTCGATGCCTTCCCAGTAGGGCTTGCGCAGTTCTTTCTTGAGGATCTTGCCGGACGGGTTGCGGGGCATCTCCGGGATGATCTCCAGCTGTCGGGGAATCTTGTAGCCGGCGATGCGGTCGCGGCAGAATTCAATCATTTCCTCCAGCTCCAGGCCGGCGTCAGGCTTGAGCACCACGAAGGCGAGCAGGGCTTCTCCGAACTTCTCGTCGGGTACGCCAATCACGGCCACGTCGGCCACCGACTCGTGGTGGGCAATGGCGTTTTCGACCTCGACCGGGTAGATGTTTTCCCCGCCGCTGACCACCATGTCCTTGATCCGGTCCTTCAGGTAGATATAACCCTCTTCATCCATTGTGCCCGCATCGCCGGTGTGCACCCAACCGTCGGTCAGGTTCTTCGCAGTCTCTTCGGGCAGGTTGTAATAGCTCTGCAGGTTGGTATCCGACTTGATCCAGATTTCGCCGACCTCCCCGCGGGGCACTTCTTTCCCTTCGGTATCCATGATCTTCGCCTCGACTCCCACGGATGGGCGACCGCAGGAGAGCAGCAACTCCGGCTGGCCGGCCAGGGCTTTGCGGTGGTCGGCCGGGGTGAGGTTGACCACGGTGCCGGTGGTTTCGGTCATGCCGTACATCTGCACGAAGTCGGCATCGAAGACCTCCATGGCCCGGCGCAGTATCGCCTCGGAAATCGGGGAGGCCCCGTAGTAGATTTGTTTCAGGCCGGAAAAATCCCGTTTCTCGATATCCGGCAGCGCCAGCACAGCCATAATCATGGCCGGCACCATGAAGATGCTGTTAACCGGGTAGTTCTCGATGTCGCTGACGACCTGGGCCGGGTCGAAGGCCTTGTGCAGGATGATTTCCGCACCCGCATAGGTGCTGATCAGCACGGAGCCGGCGCCGCCCACGTGAAACAGTGGCGCGCAGACGATATCGGCCTGGCCGGCATTGGGCCTGTGCGGCATGAAGGTCGTGTTCATCACCGCCTCGGCCACAAAATTGGCATGGGACGACACGACGCCCTTGGGATTGCCGGTGGTGCCGCTGGTATAGAGCTGGAAGAAAGCATCGCCGGGCGCTACCTCCACTGCCGGTCTGGCAGCGTCCTGCTGGCCCAACCAGTCGTCCCAATCGAGGCTGTCGGGCTGGCCGCGGGTGATGACCTGGAAACCCTGGGGCAATTCCGGGCGCAGCTTGTCGAGGGTGTCGAGGAACGTGTTGTCCAGCATCAACAGCACATTGGACTGGGCGTCGTTGATGATGAAGGCCAGTTCCGCCGGCGCCAGGCGGTAGTTCAGCGATACGCTGACTGCGCCGATCCTGCAATTGGCGAGGAATAACAGCAGATGCTCAAGGCTATTCTCCCCGAGAATGCAGACGCGCTGGCCTTTTTCCACACCCAGGTCCAGCAGTCCATTGGCCAGCTGGTTGGCGAGACGGTCGACTTCGCCATAGGTGGTGCTATGCCCGTCCTGGGTCAGGCAGGGATTATCGGGGAAATTGCGAGCGTAATACTCAGTGAAGTGATGTACGAGCATGTGGGGGTTCCTGCTGGATTTCGATCACCTCTGCCAAAAGCCCGACAGTCTGTGACCTCGACAGGTTTTGGACAATGACAGAGCGGGACAAAAAAATATACAGGAAATGACAGCAATGCAAAGCATTACAGGGTCGGACGGTCCGCTGCCCCCTTTATTCGCTCCACTGGCTTATGAAAGAAAACTGCTCCTCCAGCGTCCTGGCATGGATTTCCGCATCGTAATGCTCGACCCACTTGGCATTCACGTCGAAACCGTGGCCGGCGTTCTCGTAGATAACATATTCCACGGGTTTGCCCTCTACCGCATTGCGCTCGGCAATCTCGGCACAGGGCAGCGGGTCGGTGGTGGTGTCCTTCTCCGCCAGCAGCATCAAGACCGGGATGTCACTCCCCCAGCCGTCGGTAAACTGTGCCACGGCACCGCAGTAGGGATACCAGGCTACCAGCCCCCTGACCCCCGCGAGGTGTCCGCCGGGACTGTCGAGCAAGCCGGGAGGTAGTTCCTCATCCAGGGCCAGGCTCTCAAGTATGGTCCAGCCGCCGTGGGAAAAACCGACGATAAACAGCTGTTCCGGGTCCACGGCGGGGTGATTGCGTGCGAAATCCAGTGCCACCAGCACGTCCCCGGAACGCTCCGGCCCCTGCAGCACCCGGCCGCCGCAGTTGCGGCGCCAGTCGATGCTACGGGGCCCGTGACTGTCCACGAGAATGGTCACGAAGCCGCGAGATGCGGCTTCCTTGGCGCGCGGCTCACTGAAGCGACTGAGTCCGCCGCAACCGTGGAAATAGATCATTGCAGGCCTGGGCGCCTCGGCCTCCGGCAGGAATATCTTGAAAGAGGGGGTGAGCAGGTCGCGCTTCTCGGCAAAGGTTTGTGACTGGATGTTCAGTGCATCCGCGTAGTACCAGTACCAGCCGCCGGCACTGGCCGCCAGCAACAGGCCCAGGACCCCGGCAATATAGCCACGGTACTTCTTCACGCCAGGATGCTCCGGTAGAGGGCACTGTCGATATTGCCGCCGCTGAGTACCATGCCGACCCGCTTACCCTGGTTGATTTCCCGCTCCTGGAGTATTGCTGCCAGCGCAGCAGCGCCGGCACCCTCGGCGATATTGTGGGTATCACTGAACAGGTGGTTCATGGCCGCCATGATAGAGCCGTCATCGACCTCGACCACCCGCGCCACGTTGCCGAGCATGATTTCGAGCGCCTCGGGGCTGGGAACGCGCACTGCCACGCCGTCGGCCATGGTATCGGCGCTGTCGGTCTGCATACATTCGCCGGCCCGGAGCGACCGGGCGTAGCAGTCCGCCTCCGTGGATACCACGCCGACGATCTTTGTATCCAGGCCCAGGGCATTGCGGGCACAGATCATGCCGCAGATCCCGGAACCCAGACCAATAGGCACATAGACCCGTTCCAGCTCAGGTTGTGCACGCAGGAACTCCAGGCTGTAGGTGCCGACGCCGCGTACCAGGTCCATGTGGAAAGAGGGCATGCGGTGCAGACCGCGTTCCTCTGCCAACCCGGCCGCATAGGGTACCGATTCGTCGAAATCCTTGCCGTGCACGACCAGTTCCGCCCCCAGCGCCTGCATTGCCCGATTTTTGTCCGGGTTATTTCCCTCCGGTACCACGATCACTGCCTGCAGGCCGAACTTACGGGCGGCAAAGGCCACACTCTGGCCGTGATTGCCGCGGGTGGCGGTGGTCACACCTTTGAATTCCGGGTGTTCTTCGTGCAATCGCTGCATATAGACCAGCCCGCCGCGCACCTTGAAGGCGCCGGTGGGATTGTGGTTTTCGTGTTTGACCCAGACCTCGCAACCGCAGCGCTCACTCAATAGCGGCCATTCCAGCTGTGGTGAGGGCAGCATATGCTGGTACACTTGCGCGGCTGTGGCGTCGAGCTCATTCAGGGTGGGTAGTAACATGCTGGATACTGCGCTATACACTAGTTAAAGAATGCTAACGGGAATTTCTGCCAATGTACAAAGAGCTTAAGGAAACCTGGGCCGAGATGACGGCGCCGGGCCAGATGTTTGAAATTACCGAAACCGAGGTTTTCGGCAACACGGTGAAAGCCTGGGCGCTGGCGCCGGCTTCGCTGCGGGACGTATGGGCGATGACGGAAGGTCATGCGGAAGCCGACTACCTGGTGTACCAGGATGAGCGCTGGACCTATGCCCAGGCCCGGGAGGAGGTGGCTCGCATTGCCAACTGGCTGACCTCGATTGGCGTGGGCCAGCACGATCGCGTGGCAATCAATATGCGTAACTACCCGGAGTGGATGCTGTCCTACTGGGCCGTGGTCAACATCGGCGCAGTGGCGGTGGGCATGAATGCCTGGTGGGTGGCCGAGGAAATGAAATTCGGGCTCAAGGACTCTGCCCCCAAGGTGCTGATCTGTGACCGCGAGCGACTGGAGCGGTTCGATGAAATCAGGGATGAATTTCCCGATATGACCGTGGTCGCCGTGCGCGTGGAAGAGGTGCCAGGCTGGGCTCGCCCCTGGGCAGAAGTTCTGACCGCTGAACCCAAACTGCCCGAGGTCACCATCGACACCGATGATGACGCCTGCATCTTCTATACCTCTGGCACCACCGGGTTTCCCAAGGGTGCCCAGTTGACCCACCGCGGTTGCGTTAACAACCTTTTCAGCCTGATGTTCGTCAACCTGGCCCAGATGGCGGCTGCGGCGAAAGCGAAAGGGGAGACCCCGCCGGATCCCATGGCCGGTGGCGGACCGCAAATGGCCTCCATCGTCGCCACACCGCTGTTCCATGTAACAGCCAATAATTGCCTGGCCCAGTCGATCACTATCGCCGGCGGCAAGCTGGTGCATATGTACAAGTGGGATGCCGGTGAGGCCCTGCGCATTATCGAGGAAGAAAAAATCACTACCTTTACCGGCGTACCGGTGATGAGCCGGGAGATCATCTCCCACCCGGATTTTGCCCACCGCGATACATCCACCCTCACTGCCTTGGGCGGTGGCGGTGCTGCGGTGCAGCCGGACCTGGTGGAAAAGATCGATGAGCAGGGCGGTGGCGCAAGGCCCTCCCAGGGTTACGGTATGACCGAGGTCTGCGGGATTATCAGTGCATCAGCCGGCGATTACTTCGTCGACAAACCCACCAGTGCCGGTATTATCATGCCGGTATACGATACCAAGGTGATCGACGAGGACGGCAACGAACTGCCCCTGGGTGAGCACGGCGAAATCTGCGTCAAAGGCGCCCAGGTCATCAAGGGCTATCTGAACCGCGAAGAAGCCACCGCCGAGACAATTGTGGACGGCTGGTTGCACACCGGTGACATTGGTTACCTCGACGAGGAAAACTTTATCTACCTGGTGGACCGTGCCAAGGACATGGTGTTGCGGGGCGGCGAAAACGTGTATTGCAGCGAGGTGGAAATCGCCCTGTTCAAACACGAAGCCGTGGCCGAGGCTGCCGTATTCTCAGTGCCGGACGATCGCCTGGGCGAGGAAGTCGGTGCCGCCATTTTCCCGAACCAGGATACCCATCCCACCCCAGAGGAAATTCGTGAGTTCTGCAAGGGCCTGCTGGCGCCGTTCAAGGTTCCTCGCTACATCTGGATCCTCGACCAGCCACTGCCGCGCAATGCCAGTGGTAAGTTCGTCAAGAAAGAGCTGCAGGAAGCCCTGCTGGTGGCTGATGCGGGTTAAGTGGCACCGCTAGAATGGGCCGGCGGGTGTGGATAAGTCCTTCGGACTTAACCACATCGCCCACCGACCCCCATCCAGCCGTCCTAAGCTCCTTGCCTGCTATAGACCTTTGCGGTAGGTGTAGGGTGTGACCCCCGTCCAGCCCTTGAATGCGCGAATAAACGCACTCGACTCCGAAAATCCGGCCCGGTGGGCAATATCCTCGATACTGAGGCCCTGCTTACCCAGGTAGTGCAGGGAGATGTCGCGCCGTACCTGACTCTTCAATTCCGAGAAGGACGTGCCTTCCTTGCTCAGTCGGCGGCGCAGTGTCTGCGGGTGTACATCCAGGGCCGCGGCAATAGCGTCGAGCTCCGGCATGGCGTCGAGGTCCTTGCGCAGCAGTTTCTTGACCCGCAGCGTCCAGCTGTCCTGTTCGTACTGCTGGGTCAGCATCACCAGTGCAGGGTGGCGCAGGAAACGGGCCAGTGATTGCTCGTTCTGGGTGTTGGGCTTTTCGAGCAAGGCCCGGTTTAACACCATTTCCGTATGCGGTGCTTCGAAATTCACCGGGTTGCCGAGAAACATGGGGCGGTACTCTTCCAGGTGTTTCGGCGCCGGATGAGTGAAGTTGAAGGCCTGCGCCGGCAGGTGTTCCTGTACCAACCAGCTGCAGAAGCGGTGGCAGTTGAACAGGGCAAGCTCCCCGGCATACTCGTCGTAATCCCCGGCTGTTTCCGGCGGATTGAGCCTGACACAGGCGTACTTGTCGTCGACAATGAGCTGGGGCGAGGTGGCGTGCTGGAAAAGCCCGAAGAAGCGACAATAACGGGCCAGGGCCTTGCCGAGGGTGTCGCAGTGAATCACCGCGTAACACATCATCGACCAACTGCCCACGGGCAGTGGCACCGGTCCGTAACCAAGGCCCTCGTCACCCATTGCCAGCATGGTGCTGACCTGGAGGTCGGCAAAGCGCTCTATTGAGATCCTGGCATCGTCCTCATCCAGCAGACGCGGGGAAATGCGGTTTTGCCTGAGCAGTTGAACAGGGTCCAGGCCCCGTGCCACCGCGTACTTGAGTACGGCGCGGACAAAGTGCACGGAAATGGACAGTTGGCGCATAGTCGGATTGAGTCTTTCGGGGGAGCATAGAATAGACTATCTGCATCCGGATAAATAGAAGAGGGTGGGTATGTATAACAGCGATGAACTGGCGGATCTGGAGGCTATCAGGGACACTGCCAGGCGCTATTGCCGCGGCGTCGACCGGCTCGATGCGGAACTGATGAAATCCGCCTATTGGCCGGAGGCCACCGACTGCCACGGGGTGTTCGACGGCAATGCCTGGGAGTTTGCAGATTTCTGCATGGAGGCGCACCTGCCCTGGCGCGGCACCATGCACTGCATTTTCAACCATTCCGTAACACTCGACCCCGGGGGGAGTGCGGCTCGCGGCGAGATCTACAATGTGACCTACCTGTTCAAGGAGGGCGGCGAGCAGGACACCTGGTACGGCCGCTATCTCGACGACTACGAAAAACGCGACGGCGAGTGGCGTATCTCGCGGCGTGTCTGCGTCCACGAATCCACGCACAACACCACCTTGCCGCCGATGGCGATTGCTGCGGAACAGTTTCTACAGGGGGCAGTAGACCGGGGTGTCTAACGACACTCGTTCTGCAGCCAGCCGAGTATCAGTTCGGTCAGCTGTACGCGGCTCCAGGAAAAAGAGTGGTCTCCAGGGATGGTGTAATGGCGCAGTTTGATAGCCGGGTCGCGCTTGTAGGCAGCGACCGTGGGGTCGAACATTGATTGCGCCGGGGTGACCACGTCGTCCTTGCCCACGATCATGAATACCGATTTGCCGCGCAAACCCGGTGCGAACAAACGGGTATCGAGCTGCCAGGCTGGCGTGGACAGGAGCTCCTTGCGCATCTGTGCCCCGTCGAAATCGCGCAGCATGAACAGGCCGTCGGCATAATCCAGGAATTCCAGGGCGCTGGGCTCTCCGGAGCGCAGGCCTTCGGCCATCAGGCCGAGGTTGGCCGGTGCCATGGCGCCGATGCAGCGCAGGCTAGGATCCTTATTGCCCGAGGCGAGGGCCGCAAAGCCACCCATGGAGTGACCCAGCAGCGACAATTTCCCGGTATCGACCCGGTAGCGGGTGGCGTTGTCACGCAGGAAGTTGAGCGCACCGGCGACATCGTCGGTCAACTGGCTAAGCCTGTAGTTCCCCTCGCTGCCCCAGGCGCCCCGGTAGTGGAAGAACATGATGTTGAAACCGGCGCGCCGTAACGCCTGGGCAATATCGAGATTTTTCTCGTTACCGGGGAAGCCGTGCAGCAACACCAGCGTCGGGTGAGGGCCCATTCCATTGGCGAGGTACAACAGGCCGCTGAGCCGATCACCGTCGAGTTTGAAACTGATTTCTTCGATGCTGGGCGGGAACATGTTGTCCGGCGCCGGATCGGTGGTGAGGGGGTTTTCGACAGTGGCCTGAGTCGGTTCGGCTGCAGGCGCGGGTGCGGAGGCCAACATTAACAGCAGCATCAACAGAGCCGGCATAGACTATCCTGTCTCTTGCGGAACACGAAATGCCAACATGCTACTCCCCGTTGTCATTTTGGGTCAATTTATTTGTCCCTGAGCGTCATTGTTGGGACAGGGGTCTGTCACCATACTGTCCGCGCCTTAATATTCCGTGTTAGTCCGAGGTTTTCCCGATGTTACCCAGAGATTTCACCGAAGAGCAGAACATGTTCCGCGATGCCTATCGCAAGTTCCTCGCTGCGGAGATTGTGCCGCATATGGAGGAGTGGCGAGAGGCGGGTCGCGTCGATCCCGAGGCCTTCAGCAAGGCCGGTGCCCAGGGTTTCCTTATGGTGTGGCCGGAAGAGAAATACGGCGGCATGGGCGATGACGACTTCCGCTTCGAGCAAATCATCATGGAAGAGACCGCTTATGCGCGGGTCGGGGACTGGTATAACACCCTGCACAGCCGCCTGGTCGGGCCCTATTTCACCCGTTTCGGCAACGAGGAGCAGTGCGAGCGCTTCCTTCCCAAATGTGTCAGCGGCGAATCCATCCTGGCCATTGCCATGACGGAACCCGATGCCGGTTCAGACCTGGCTGGTATGCGCTCCACCGCGGTGGAGCATGACGATCACTGGGTGCTCAATGGCGCCAAGACTTATATATCCAATGGCATCAATGCCGATGTGATTATCGTGGCGGCCAAGACCGACCCGGACAACAATCCCCATGCCATGACCCTGTTTATCGTCGAGCGCGGTATGGAGGGCTTCGAGCGTGGTCGCAACCTCAAGAAAATGGGCCTGAAAGCCCAGGACACTGCAGAGCTGTTCTTCAACGACGTAAAAATCCCCAAGGAGAACGTACTGGGAGAGCCGGGCAAAGGGTTTTACTACCTGATGGAGGGACTGGCCGAGGAACGCCTGATCGGCGCCTGCGGCTATCTCTCGGCGGCGCAGTTGTCCTACGACCTGGCGGCGGACTTCGTCAGGGAACGAAAGGCCTTTGGCAAACCGCTGGCGGCTTTTCAGAATACCCAGTTCACACTGGCGGAACTGCGCACCGAGCTGGATATCGCCCAGATCTATGTCGACCAGTGTGTAGCGGCCTTCAACGGCGGCGCCCTGACCGCTGTCGATGCGGCCAAGGCCAAGTACTGGTGCTCGGAACTGCAGGTCAAAGCAGCCGATATCGGTGTGCAATTACACGGCGGTGCCGGCTATATGGACGAGTACCCGATTTCCCGGCAGTATACCGACGCCAAGATTTCAACGATTTACGCCGGCACCTCGGAGGTGATGAAGATCATCATCAGCCGTGATTGCCTGGGCGATGACTATCAAGCTTTCAACACCCGTAATTTCTAACCCCCTGATTACTTCTACAGGAGAATCACCATGGATATCAAAGATAAAGTAGCTGTCATCACCGGTGGAGCATCCGGTCTCGGTCGCGCAACGGTCAAGCGTGTTATCGCTGCCGGCGGTAAGGTCGCCATCTTCGACATGAACGAGGAGAAGGGCAGCGCCCTGGTTGCCGAGTTGGGCGACGATGTGATCTTTTGCAACGTCAACGTGGCCGACGAAGAGTCTGTGAAGGCGGGTATTGCTGCCACCATGGAAAAGTTTGGCGCGATTCACATCAACTGTAACTTCGCCGGGATCGGCAATGCCATTCGCACCATGGGTAAGAATGGACCGTTCCCGCTGGATGCCTTCCAGATGGTAATCAATATCAACCTGGTGGGTACCTTTAACGTGCTGCGTCTCTGTGCCGAGCAAATGGGCAACAACGAGCCCTTCAACGATGACGGTGGCCGTGGCGTGATCATCAATACCGCCTCAGTGGCAGCCTATGAGGGCCAGATCGGCCAGGCTGCTTACTCTGCCTCCAAGGGCGGCGTGGTTGGCATGACCCTGCCGGTCGCCCGCGACCTGGCGGTCATGGGCATCCGCGTCAACACCATTGTGCCCGGCCTGATTGCCACGCCCTTGATGATGGGTGGCGCCGAGGAATTGACCCCGGAAATCTGGGAATTCCTCAAGCCCCTGGGCAGCCAGGTCCTGTTCCCGCAGCGTCTCGGCGACCCGGATGAGATTGCCCACACGGCGCAGTACATCATCGAGAATGACTACATCAATGGTGAATGCGTGCGGATGGACGGCGGTATCCGGATGCAGCCGAAGTAAGGAGTAACGCCCATGGGGCCTCTTAATGGTTACACGGTAATTGAGCTGTCGGGTATCGGTCCCGCGCCCATGGCGGGGATGATCCTCGCCGACATGGGTGCCGAGGTCATCCGCATCGAGCGACCCGGAGCTTTCAGCCCACCCCAGAGCCGCGATGTGAGTTTTCGCGGCAAGAAGTCGGTGGTGCTGAACCTGAAGTCAGCTGAAGGCATCGAGACCCTGCTGCGCATGGTAGAAAACGCCGATGTGTTGATAGATCCCTACCGTCCCGGAGTTTGCGAGAAATTGGGTATCGGTCCGGAGGTTTGCCTCGCCCGCAACCCGAAGCTGATCTTCGGGCGCATGACCGGCTGGGGACAGGAGGGTCCGCTGGCGCTGGCTGCGGGTCACGACATCAATTACATATCCATTACCGGGGCGCTGTATGCCATGGGGCGCAAGGGTGAAAAGCCAGTGCCACCCCTGAACCTGGTCGGAGACATGGGCGGCGGCGGTATGCTGCTGGTCAATGGGGTGCTGGCTGCATTGCTGGAAACCCACAACTCCGGCAAGGGCCAGGTTATCGATGCCGCCATGGTCGACGGAGCTGCCCAGTTGATGTGGATGTTCCACGGCTTCCAGGCAGCCGGCGGTTGGGACGAGAGCCAGCGCGAGTCAAACATGCTAGATGGTGGCGCACACTTTTACGATGCCTACGAATGTGCCGATGGCGCGTATGTGTCAATCGGCTCCATCGAACCCCAGTTCTACGCCCTGTTGATGGAAAAGGCTGAGCTCGACCCGGAGGAATTCGGTGACCAGCACAACCGCGATCTGTGGCCGGCCCTCAGCGACAAACTGACCGAGGTTTTCAAGACTAAAACCCAGGCCGAGTGGTGCGAGATCATGGAGGGCACGGATGTCTGCTTCGCGCCGGTACTGAACTTCATGGACGCACCCGGCCACCCGGCCAATGTAGCCCGCGAGGCCTACGTCGAAGTGGACGGTATAACCCAGCCGGCCCCGGCACCGCGTTTCAGTCGCACGCCGGGTGAGGTCAAGCACGGTGCCCGGGAACTGGGTGCCGATACCGATGACACCCTGGCGGCCATGGGCTTCGAGGGGGCTGAAATCGCGAAGCTGCGCGAAGCGGGTGCGATTGCCTGATGGCTGTGTTGTACAGATGCCGCCGAGAAGGAACATTTAAAACAAGGAGTACCCGCGATGAGTGAATACGAGTCAATCAAACTTGAACGCGATGGCCCCATTGCGATTGTCAGCTTCAACCGCCCGGATACCCTGAATGCCATCGAGAGCAGTATTCGCAAAGAAATTCTTCTCGCGGTCAACGAGGTCAACGAGGATGACAGCATCCGCGTGGCGATTCTCACCGGCGAGGGCCGTGCTTTTTGTGCCGGTGCGGACCTGACTGAAAAGCAGGACGGAGCCGTCGATGTCGAGGAGATGCTCAACACTCAGTACAAACCGGCACTGATGGCGATTACCGAGGCACCCAAGCCCTGGATCAGTGCCGTCAACGGTGCTGCCGCCGGTGTGGGCAGTGCCTTCGCCATGAACTGCGATCTCACCGTGATGGCGGAGGATGCCTATATCTACCAGGCCTTTGCCGCCATCAGCCTGATTCCCGACGGCGGTGCTACCTGGCATCTCGCCCGCACCCTGGGCAAGAAGAAAGCCTATGAACTGATCGCCCTGGGGGAAAAGTTGCGTGCTGAAAAGTGCCTGGAGCTGGGTCTGTGCAACCGGGTTGTACCCACCGACCAGTTGATGGATGAGGCGAGGAAACTCGCCACTGAACTGGCGGGCAGGGCGCCCCTGTCCCTGCGCTATGCCAAGGAAACCGTGAACAGCGCCATGTCAGAATCCGTGGACGAGACCATTTCCCACGAGGCACGTTTGCAGAAGGTCTGTGTCAACAGCGAGGACGCGCGTGAGGGTGCACTGGCATTCCTGCAGAAACGCGCGCCTGAATTCAAGGGCCGCTAGCCCGGAGCCGATTGCGAGGGAGAGTTCCCAATGAGTGAAGAGATTCTGCTAGTCGAAAAAGACGGGCCCGTGGCAACGGTCACCCTGAACCGGCCTGACGTGATGAATGCGCTGTCGCCGGAATTGCTGGGTGAACTCTGCCAGGCTTTCAAACAACTAAAGCTGGATAGAGAGATACTGGCGGTTGTTATGACCGGCAACGGTCGCGCTTTTTGCGCAGGCCTGGACCTCAAGGCCATGGAATCCCACCCGGGTGGCTTGGAGGCCTTTGCCATCCACGGTGAGAATGACGTCGCCCGTGCCATGGCTGACTTCGATCGTCCGATCATCGTTGCTGTCAATGGCGTGGCGGCAACCGGTGGCTTCGAGCTGGCCCTGATGGGCGATATCCTTATCGGTTCCGAAAATGCGCGCTTTGCCGACACCCACTGCCGTGTCGGTCTCGCGCCGGGCTGGGGTCTGTCGCAGAAGCTGTCTCGTCTGATCGGACCCAGCCGTGCCAAGGAAGCCCATTTCACCGGTAATTTTATTTCGGCGGATCAGGCTGCGGAGTGGGGGATGATCAGTCGCGTGGTTCCGGCCGAGGACCTGCTGGCCGAAGCGCAGAAGATCGCCCGGGACATCGCCTCCTGTGTACCTTCCACGGTGAAGGTCTACAAGAAACTGGTGGACGACGGTCTCGCCTCGACCCTGGGTGCGGGTATGGAAATGGAAAAACTGGTGATGGGTCACGCCAACAAGGGCGTGGGTGGTGACGCAATCGCTGAGCGCCGCAAAGGCGTCCAGGAACGGGGGAAGTCGCAGCTATGAGCCTGCCTACACGGATAGCACTTTCCCTGCCCGCACCAACGGGGTCCGTCGCGGACACGATTGCCATGGCCCAGCAGGCCGAGGCACTCGGTTACGATGATGTCTGGCTGGCCGATGCCGGCGGCCTGGATGCCCTGACGCTGGTGCCCATGCTGCTGGAGAAAACCGACAAACTGCGAGTAGGCATCGCCGTGGTACCGGCCTATACCCGCACGCCGGCGGTAATGGCATCGACCCTGGCGGTGATCAACCAAGCCTACCCCGGCCGTTTCATTCCGGGATTCGGTGCCTCGAGTCACGCCATCATCGAGGGTTGGCACGGCCTGCAACTGGAAAAGCCCCTGACCCGCATGACCGAAACAGTGGCCCTGCTGCGCACCATGTTGGCCGGTGAAAAGACCGATTTCCAGGGCGAGACCCTGAAGAGCCGCGGCTATCGCCAGGCGCCCTCTGAGCCCGCAATGCCAATCTACCTGGCAGCCCTGCGCTCAAAGATGGTAGAGCGCGCCGCCGAGATCGCCGACGGTGTGATTCTCAACCTGTTTCCGCAACCGGTGTTGCCGCGGATCATGGAGCATATTGCCATCGGTGCCGAACGCGCCGGCAAGCAGCCGGAAGACGTGGAAGTCGTCTGTCGCCATATGATGGTCGTCAGTGAAGACAAGGCGGCGGCACGCGATGCATTTCGCGCCGGTTTTGTCGGTTACTACGCCACGCCGGTCTACAACAAGTTCCTGGCCTGGGCCGGCTACGAGGATGCCGCCGCTGAAATCCGCGAGGGTTGGGCGGCGAAGGACCGCGAGCGTACCGCCGCGGCTCTGCCCGATGAGTTGATCGACGAAATTGCCATTATCGGTTCCCCCGAGGAATGCCAGCAACAGATGCGTGAGTATGCGGCGGGTGGCATTCACACCAATATTGTCTCCTGCATCTACCCCACGCCGGAGATTCTCGAGGCGACCGTAAGTACTTTCGCTGCCGAGAACTTCGCTTTTTGAGACCCCGCGACGCCGCCACGCTGATTATTGTTCGCGATAATCGCGAGGTATTGCTGGGCGTGCGCAGCGCCGGGCACGTGTTCATGCCCCATATGTACGTGTTTCCCGGCGGCAGGGTCGATGCCGGCGATGCGCGGGTACCCTGCCCGGTACCGCTGCGTGCGGAAGTGGAGAACAAACTCACCCAGTCTGTCACGCCGGCCCGGGCCCGTGCCCTGGCCATGACCGCGGTGCGGGAAACCTTTGAGGAAACCGGCCTGGTGCTGGGCGAGAAACCCGTTGTGCCCATTCACACCAGTTCGGTTCACTGGCAGCCCTTCTTCGGACTGGGTGTGGTCCCGGCGCTTGATAAGCTCGAATACGTGGCCCGGGCGATAACACCGCCCAACCGGGTGCGCCGCTACGACGCGCTCTTCTTCCTGGTGGATGCTCGCCACGTGAGCGGAGAGCTGAAAGGTAACGGCGAACTGGAAGACCTGCGCTGGGTGAATCTGGCTGCTGCGAACCGCCTGGCACTCTCACCGATAACCGAACTGGTTTTGAACCTGCTGGAGCGCCGTCTGAGCGGCAAGAGCGGTGCGGTTGAAGAAGTGCCTTTTTACCGTGAACTGCACGGCAAGGAGCTGATAGAGCATGAGTGAATACGAGACGATTATCGTCGAGAAGCGCGGTCCCGTGGACTGGGTCACCCTGAATCGCCCCGATGCCCTGAATACCCTGTCCACGACCCTGGTTGATGAGCTGCGCGGCTATTTCGATGCGCTCTGTGACGATCTCAATGTGCGTGTTGTTGTGCTGAAGGCCAATGGTCGTGCCTTTTGTGCCGGTGCTGATCTTTCCGGCGAGGGATTCTCCGAGGGATTCACGCCGCAGACGATCTACAAGATGCAAAAGCGGATCGGTAATATCTATCGCGCCATGCGCCGCTGTCCCCAGCCGATTATCTCCCTGGTACAGGGTGCGGCCTGTGGCGGAGGCCTGAGCCTGGCACTTGCATCTGATATTCGTATTGCCGGCGAGAGCGCAAAAATGAACGCGGCCTACATCAGGGCCGGCTTCAGCGCCTGCGATATGGGCTGCAGTTATTTCCTGCCGCGGCTCATCGGTGCCTCGCTCGCGGCCCAGTACATGCTGACAGGTCGATTCATACACGCCGAGCAGGCCCTGCAACACGGCCTGGTGGCAGAAGTGGTGGCGGACGAGCAGCTGGAAGCAGCGGCACAGCCCTGGATCGACGATATGTTGCGTACCACGCCGATCGGCCTGCGCATGACCAAGGACGGCCTGACTCACAACATCGATGCGCCGGGGCTGGAATCCGCCATGGCCATGGAGGATCGCCAGCAGACCCTGGCGGCCCTGACCGAGGATTGCCGGGAAGCGCAGCGCGCTTTTTTCGAGAAACGGGAGCCGGTGTACAAGGACTGCTAAACTTAGGTTCTCTGGTCGAATCGGGGAGGCGTATGCTGGAACCGGACTTGGCGGATGATCTTCGCACGATTGCTGAAGTCTCTGTGACCATGGCGGGTTTTGCGGCAGTTGCTGGTGCCATTCGTTTGCGCAGTGAAGCCGAGCTAGAAATCCGCAATCGGGGATGGTATTCGGCTCTACTGGCCACAGGTATTCAGGCGGCTTTGCTGGCCCTTTTTCCACTCCTTTTCGTACGTATCCCGGCACTGTCAGAGTATTTTTGGCGGTGGTGCCATGCAGTGGCCCTCATCGTCAACGGTGCGTCCTGGGTATTCTGGATTCGCTACTCTTTCTGGGGGCGACCCCTGCGAGTTGTTTTAGGCACATTCACGGTTGTGGACTGGATCATTGTTCCTCTGGGCGTGATAGTCTTCTTCGCCGTATTTGCTGTGGTTCTAGGTTGGTTACAGCCCTATGCGCCCGTGATTTATCTCAGCTTGCTGATTCAGCTGCTCCTGGTGGCGTCGGTGCATTTTGTACGCCAGTTTGGCGAGCTCGGGCTGCATTTAACCCGCACTGGGCCGAATGGGGACGGAGACTCAGCGTAGTCCACCTGCAGTTGGCATTATGCGAGAATTGGTACCCTTATGAGTATCGAACACAACAACCGAAAGACAGGCACACTGCTACCATGATTACAGCTCAAGAAGCCCTGCAGCGACTGCGCGACGGCAACGCCCGCTTCGTCGCCGGTAATCTCAACAGTAAAACCCAGGCAAGCCCCGCCAGGCGTGACGAGCTGGTGGAGGCACAACAGCCCTTCGCCATTATCCTGGGCTGCTCCGACTCCCGGGTACCCGCGGAACTTGTGTTTGACCAGGGCCTGGGTGACCTGTTCGTAATCCGGGTCGCGGGCAACGTTGTGGCACCCTCCGGCATTGGCAGTATCGAGTATTGCGCGTCCATGTTCGGCACCCAGTTGGTGATCGTGCTGGGGCATTCTCGCTGTGGTGCCGTCCAGGCCACCCTGGAGCAGCTCACACACTCACTGGACGATCGCTCTCCCAACCTGGCCTCCATCGTGGGTCGTATCTCTCCGGCGGTGGGAGACATGGTTGACCAGGAGCGTGCCTGGGATGACCAGGCTCTGGGCCGTGAGGCCGAAATTGCTAATATCCACCAGTCGGTGGCCCAGCTCCAGCACGGCTCGGAGATTATCGAGAATCTTGTGCAGTCCGGTACGCTGGAGATCATTGGAGCCCACTACGCCCTGGACACCGGCATCGTCGAGTTTCTTGACTGAGCACAAGCAGGCCAGTCTGCTAATCTGGGAAGATCAACTTTACACGTCGTTACAAAGGAGCGCGCAATGGCTGACCCGGCTGCGGAAGAAATGGATTACGGCCCGCTGAACTGCCTGATAGGCACCTGGAAGGGCGATGCTGGTACCGATGTGGCGCCGGAGCCCGATGGGCCGGAGAAGAGTGGCTTTTACGAGGTGATTACCATAGAGCCTGCCGGTGATGTGGATAATGCCGATGAGCAGGAACTGATGATTCTGCGCTATCACCAGGCAGTTTTCCGCAAATCCAATGACAAGCAGTTCCACGACCAGGTTGGCTACTGGCTATGGGACAAGGCCAGTGGCGAAGTGATCCAGACCCTTAGCATACCGCGCGCTGTCACCCTGCTGGCTGGTGGCACTGCCGCAGTGGAGGGCGATACCACCACTATCGAGGTGGCATCGAAAGACGGTGATCCGAAGTGGGGTATCGTCCAGTCGCCGTTTATGCAGGAGAAGGCGCGAACCGAGAGTTTTACCCACAAGGTGACGGTCACCGGCGATACCATGACCTATTTCGAAACCACCCTGGTCGATATTTACGGCCAGAAGAATTTCGAACACACCGACGGCAATACCTTGCAGCGACAGTGAGCGACGACCTGCGACCAGAGCTGGCGGGGCTGAACGAGCGCCTCGACAAGACCCTCGATGAAGTACGTGCCGAGGCGGCGGCCAAACGCCACGCCAAAGGGTATCGTACTGCGCGGGAAAACCTGGCCGACCTGGTCGATGAGGGTTCTTTCACGGAGTACGGGCAACTGGCCGTGGCCGCCCAGCGCAACCGCCGCGACTACGAGGATCTGCAGACCAATACCGCCGCCGATGCGGTGATTACGGGCGTTGGTACTGTAAACGGAGAGCGCACCGCCGTGGTGGTTTACGACTACGCGGTGCTGGCCGGCACCCAGGGCTATTTTCATCACAAGAAACTGGACCGTATCTTCGAGTTGGCCGAGGACTGGGAGTTGCCCGTGGTGATGTACACCGAGGGCGGTGGAGGCCGTCCCGGCGATACGGATGTCACCACCCAGATTGCCGGGCTCAATATCAATTCCTTTGCCACCTGGGCGCGACTGTCTGGCCACGTGCCACGCATTGCTATCAACAACGGCTATTGCTTCGCCGGTAATGCGGCACTGTTTGGCTGTGCTGATATTACCGTAGCCACGAAGTCCTCCTGGATCGGGATGGCCGGTCCGGCGATGATCGAGGGCGGCGGCCTGGGGGTGCACGAGCCCAAAGCTATCGGCCCGATCGATGTACAGGAGAAGAACGGCACCATCGATATCGTTGCGGAGGATGAGGCGGACGCAACCCGGATCGCCCGCCAGTTGCTGGGTTACTTCCAGGGCCCTGTAGACGACTGGAGCTGCGGCGAGCAGGATGGCCTGCGCGAGTCAGTGCCAGAGGACCGGCGCTGGGGTTACCCGGTCCGCAGGATCATAGAAACGATTGCCGATACTGGCTCCTTCATGGAATTGCGCCGGATTTACGGCCGCCCGGTGATCACCGGTTTTATGCGCCTGGAAGGTCAGCCGGTGGGGCTGATTGCCAATGACTGCCAGCAACTGGGTGGCGCGGTAGATGCGGAAGCTGCAGAGAAAGCGGCGCGTTTCCTGCAGCTTTGCGATGCCTTCGAATTGCCCGTGGTTTCCCTGACAGACACGCCCGGCTTTATGGTGGGCCCGGACAGCGAAAAACAGGCCGCGGTGCGGCGGATGTCGAGCCTGTTCGTGACCGGCGCCACCATGACCGTGCCTATCGTCGCGATTTTCTTGCGCAAGGGTTACGGGCTCGGTGCCATGGCCATGACCGGCGGCAGTTTTGTGGCGCCGGTGTACGCGGCGGCCTGGCCCACCGGAGAATTCGGTGGCATGGGCCTGGAAGGTGCGGTGCGGCTCGGCTACAAGAAGGAATTGGAAGCCGTGGAAGACGAGACCGAACGGGAGGCCCTTTTCGAGCGCCTGGTGGCGCGTATGTATGAGATCGGCAAAGCCACTGAGGCGGCGGCACACCTGGAGATCGATGCGGTGATCGATCCGGCGGATACACGGGCGGTGATTATCCGTGCCCTGAAGTCGGCACCGCAGCCTCGGCCGAAACACGGCAAGCGCCGCACCTTCGTGGATACCTGGTGATGACTAAGGGCTTTAGGACAGTAGCGGTGGCGCGGGAGTGCGAATCTCCCGAGAATCCCGGCGCCCTGGAAAAGCGGGTGGCCCTTATCCCTGCGGATGTCGCTGCCCTGGTTGCGGCCGGCGTTGATGTTGCGGTGGAAGCCGGTGCCGGGGAGGGGGTAGGTTTTTCCGACCAGGAATACCTGGACCAGGGTGCCCGCATCGAACCGGCGGAGACCATTTACCGGGACAAGGACCTGATCATCAAGTTCAAGGGGCCGTCCATGGAATCCATCCGCGAGATGCGGCCCGGTTGCACCCTGTTCTGCATGGCCCATTTTCATTCCTACCCGGACCGGGCGAAGCTGCTGGAAGAGCAGCAGATCAATGTTATCGCCATGGAGGAGGTGCTGGAGTCACCCAAATCGCAAACCGATCAGCGCATTATCGGCCGTGTTGCGATGAACCATGCGCTGACGCCATTTATACAGAACAATACGATAGGTGGCCTGCGGGTGCGGGTGCTGCAGTGGACGCCGCGGCTGGATGCGGCCATCCGGCGCGCCGGCAACCGTGACCCCCGTTCACTGGATGTACTGCAGGGCGATGCCCGCTACGAGGAACTCGATGCCCTGGGTAGTGAGGCCCTGTACTTTTATGACAGTACGAGTTTCGATGATGAGCACGGGGTGTTGCCACGTTTGCGCGATGCGGGCTGCAATCTTTACGACCTCGCCGAGTTTGAGCGGGAGCAGGGCGCCGAGGCCATCGCTACCTACCGGGAAAAACACCCACCCCTGGAATTCGGGATGCGCCGTATCCAATGCCTGCATGAGACGGGTCGCGCCGGTGCACGCTATGGCGTGAAGCTGCTGCAGGAGAACCAGCCCGGTATCGACCTGCGCCAGGCCCGGGCCCTGGTGTTGGGCTACGGCAATGTGGGGCAGGGCGCCATCCACGAGTTGCACGAGCAGGGTATCGGTTGTGTGCACGTGCTGGGACGAACCCACACCGTGCGCGGGCGCATTGATTACTGGCTCAAGGGTGCCGATATCGTTGTCAACGGGGCCGAGCAGCCGCCGCAGCTGCGGGGTATCAATTTTCTTGTTACCAATGAACACCTCAAGACCCTGCTTCCCGAAGGCTCGGTGGTGATCGACCTGGTAGGGGGAAGTGAGACCAACCGATCGCCGGTGGAACCGGTGTTGTCCTGTACATTCCTGACTGATCCGCATTTCGTGCAGGACGGCGTGACCGTGTCATCTCTCTGGGGCTGGCCTATGATGGGAATGATGCGTGATACCGCCATTCGTTACTCCGGCCAGATCCGGGAAGTGTTGATGGACAAGGAACAGATGATTCGCGGGCTCGATCACCTGACGCCCGGTGTGGAACGGGCGCTGGTGTGCGGTCCCCATGGGGTATGAGCGATAACTACCCGAGTGTCCACGCCCGCGGGATCAACGCGATCCTGCAGGTGGCCGAGCGCTTCGGCGTTCCACAGAACAAGCTTCTCTCACAGGCTCACCTGGAAGCCGAGTGGCTGCGCCATGCGGACGACCACCTGCCTGTTGAGCGGCAGTTCGATACCTACCGGATCGCCGCGGAACTGACCGGTTGTGATGACATTGGCCTTTATGTCGGCCGCACCCTGTTCTTCGGTAGTCTCAACCTGTTCCTCTACATGTCGACCTTGTGCGACACCTTCCGCGACTATCTCAACCTGCAGCCCAGTATTCTCAAGTTGCGCGGCGATATCGGCGAAACCCTGGTGGAGCGAAAAGGCGAGCACATCCTCGTGGTCTGGAAACCCAGGCATGCGGAGACCGCGGCAGAGCGTTTCCTTACCGATGAGATCCTGGTGACCGCTGCCGCCATCGTCGATACCCTCTGCATCGATCCGATCCCGGTGCTGCGGGCGGACTTTACCTACAAGAAACCGAAGGACCTGGCGCAACTGAAGCTGGCTTTTGGCGACAATCTCCATTTCGAGCAGCCGCGCAGTTGTCTCTACCTGGACGGCCGCTTCCTGAAATCGCCGATAATCAAGCTCGACTACGAACTCGACGAGGACTGGACCAGCGCGCTGGAGGACCTGTTCGAGGACGAGCTGCACGAGGATCCGTTTCTGCACGCGACCCGACACAGTATCGCCCGGGCCCTGCCCCTGGGCGAAGTGGCCATCGACCGGCTGGCAGCCGAGCTCGGCGTCTCACGCCGTACCCTGCAACGGCGCCTGGCGGACCGGGGTACCTACTTCCTCGAGGTGCTGGCGGAGGTGCGTTCCGAACTGGCCAGCCGCTACCTGGCCGATAACCGCCTGGGCATCACCGAAATCGCCTTCCTGCTGGGGTATTCCGACCTGGCGTCATTTTCCACCGCCTTTCGCAGCTGGCACGGCATGTCGCCCAGCGAATACCGCGCCCGTTAGGGCTGTGGCCCACGTTCGTGGCGCGCATTCCAAAGTATTTGGCACCCAATCGCAGGCTGGCAGGCCGCCGCCTATCTACCATACTTGCCACTTATACCCGATAAAGCAGGGCGACTTATCCACAGATTTGCAGACACCCTCCGACCCCAATGGGGTCGGAGGGTGTCTGCAAATCTGTGGACGAAGTACCCGCAGGGTGAAACTCGTGAAGAGGAGTTATGCATGTCACTGGATTTTGATTCGGCACGCCTGCCCAATCCCAATCTCACCGAGGAACACGATGCCTGGCGGACCCAGCTGCGGCGGTTCATCGACAAGGAAATCATGCCCTACGCGGATGATTGGGACGAGGCCGGGGAAATTCCCATCGAGCTCTGGCCCAAGGCGGCGGAAGTCGGCTTGTTGGGCATGGGCTATCCCGAGGAATACGGTGGCGTCAAAGAGGGTATCGATTCCTGGCACGGCTGGATCACCAGCGAGGAGCTGGCCCGACCCGGTGTGGGCGGTGTCAATGCCAGCCTCATGGTGCACGGTATCGGCCTGCCACCGGTGATCAACTGGGGCAGCGAGGCCATGAAGCAGATGGTGGCACCGCCGGTCCTGGCCGGGGAGAAGCATATTTCCCTGGGCATTACCGAACCCGGTGCCGGTTCCGATGTGGCCCAGTTGTCTACTACCGCGGTACGCGACGGCGACCACTTCGTCGTCAACGGCTCCAAGACCTATATCACCGGTGGCATGCGTGCCAACTGGGTGTCCACCGCGGTGCGCACCGGCGGGGAGGGTGCCGGTGGCGTATCCATGCTGTTGATTCCCACTGACAGCGAAGGCTTCTCCCGCACGCCCCTGGACCGCAAGCAGGGCTGGTGGGCCTCGGATACGGCCACCCTCTACTTCGATAATGTACGGGTGCCGGTGGAAAACCTGATCGGTGAAGAGAATAAGGGCTTCCTGGTAATCATGACCAACTTCAATGGCGAGCGCATGGGCATGGCCTGTGGTATGGAAGCCCTGGCCCGTGTCTGCCTGGAGGAGGCGGTTGAGTGGGCCAGGGAGCGCAAAACATTCGGCAAGCGCCTGGCCGACCACCAGGTCATCCGTCACAAGATCGCGATGATGAAACAGAAGCTCAATGCCACCCAGGCCTATATCCGCAGCTGTTACGAATCCATCGAGGCGGGTGACCCCAATCCCGGGGATATTGCATTGCTGAAGGTGCAGGCCAGCGAAACCATGGAGTTCTGCGCACGGGAGGCCATGCAGATCCTGGGTGGTATCGGTTATATGCGCGGCAACCGGGTGGAACGTATCTACCGCGAGGTCCGGGTCAATGCCATCGGCGGTGGTTCGGAAGAAATCATGCGGGACCTCGCCTCCCGCCAGTACGGGTTATAAGACAATGACGATGAAACTCTGGCACTGCCGCGGCGCCCGCTCGCTGCGCGCCCTGTGGGCACTGGAAGAAATGGGTCTGGATTACGAGGTGGAAATCATGCCGTTTCCACCGCGCATCTTCCAACCGGACTACGTCGAGGTGAATGTCCTCGGCACCATTCCCTACCTGGAAGACGGCGATACCCGCATGACGGAATCCTCGGGTATCTGCCACTACCTGGTGGAGAAATACCAGCAGTATGACTTCGGCCTCAAGCCTGACCACCCCGAATACGGGGACTACCTGAACTGGCTGTATCATTCGGATGCAACCCTGACCTTTCCCCAGACTATCGCCATGCGCTATTTCCACCTGGAGCCGACGCCGGAGAAGCAGCCAGTCGCCATCGACTACGGCAAGTGGTTCTACGCCCGGCTGCGGCTGCTCGATGCCCACATCAAGGATCGCGAGTTCCTCTGTGACAACCGTTTTACCATCGCCGATATCGCCATCGGCTATGCACTCCACCTGGCCGATACGCTGAAACTGGGTGAATCCTGCGAACGTGAGTTTGCCCCGCAAACCGCCGACTACCTGGCCCGGCTGCGGGAAAGGCCCGCCTTCCAGCGCGCCGACGCGATGGACGGTGACGTGAGCCCGACACCGCAGGACAGCATCAAAGGAGAAGACGCATGAACAGTGCCGTAGAAACGAATACACCGACCCAGCAGGAACTGGATGATTTCCGCGCCGAGGTCCGGGCCTGGATGCAGGACAACAAGCCGGCAGATCCCGGCTTCCTGTTGCCACAGACCTTCATGGAGGTAGGTTCAGACCAGCAGCTCGAATTTCTGCGGGAATGGCAACACAAACTCTGGTCCGCGGGCTACCTGGGTATGGCCTGGCCGAAAGAATTCGGTGGCGGAGGCCTGCCGCCGATCTACCAGATGATTGCCGACTCCGAGATGCGCAGGGCCGCCGTGCCGATTGCCTTCAACGTCATTGGCCTGGGCTGGGCCGGACCGCTGATTATCGATACCGGCACCGAGGAAGAGAAACAGAAATACCTGAAGAACATCCTCAGTGCCGAGGACATATGGTGCCAGGGCTTTTCCGAGCCCGATCACGGTTCCGATCTCGGTAACGTGCAGACCCGTGCAGTCCGCGAGGGTGACGAGTACGTCATCAACGGGACGAAGATATGGACGACGATGGGCAATTACGCCAAGTACATGATTCTGCTGGCCCGCACCAATCCCGAGGCGGAGCGAAAGTACGACGGCCTGTCCTTCTTCCTGTCGCCCATGGATGTTCCCGGTATCGATCCCCGGCCGATCAAGAAGCTCACTGGCGAGTACGGCTTCACCGAGACCTTCTTCACCGACGCCCGCATTCCCGCCAGCTGCCTCATGGGTGAGGAAGGGCAGGGCTGGAAGATTGCCATGCAGACCCTGCAGTATGAGCGTGGCGCCGAGGCCGGTGCCGCCGGTGGCCTGATGCAGGTGCGGGTGGTCATGGCCGACGTGATCGAATGTCTGCGCGGTGTCGTGCGCGACGGCGCCCCGGTACTGGAAGACCCGGTCGTGCGCGATGAACTGGTACAGCTGCTTATGGAAGAAAAAGCCCATAACCTCAGCGGACGCCGAGCCGGCATCCCGGCGCTGACCTCGGACTACCCGTTTTCCCTGAATCTCTCCGGCAAGCTGCGCAGCAGCGAATTTGCCCGTCGTATGCGCAAGTTCGCCATCACCGCCCAGGGTGGCCACGGTGGCCTCTATGTCGGCGACGAAAATGCGCTCGAGGGTGGTTTCTGGCAGCGCGCCTACCTGAATAATTTTTCGACCACGATCGGCGGCGGTACCAGCCAGATCCAGGCGAACATAGTGGGCGAGCACGTGCTCGGCCTGCCCAAGTCCTGAGGAGAATGCCATGACTGCAGCAATGAATAACGCCCTGGAATTTTCCGACGAGCAGAGCATGATCCTCGACAGCGCTCGCGAGTTTTGCCGGGACAAATCCCCGATCTCTGCGGTACGCGCCCTGCTTGACAGCGAGACGGGTTTCGATCCCGATGTCTGGCAGGAAATGGTCGGCCTGGGTTGGCTGGGGCTGGCTATCCCCGAAGAATTCGGCGGTTCCGGCCTCGGCATAGGATCTACCGTACCGCTGGCCGAGTGTATGGGACGGCATATGCTGTCGACACCATTCTTCTCCACGACCCTGGCCGCCCAGGCGATTCTGCGGGCCGGTAGCCCGGCGCAGAAAGAAGCCTGGTTGCCACAACTGGCCAGTGGCACGGTAGCCACGCTGGCCTTACTGGACGGGGGAGACTGGGGTTCCAGCGAAACCGCGTGCACCGCGGTGCAGAGCGGCGACAATCTGAACCTGTCCGGCGAAAAATGGTACGTATCCGATGCGGCGGTGGCGCAACTGATTATCGTGCATTGCCAGCTGGACGGTGCGCCAGCCCTGGTGCTCGTCGAAAGCTCACAGCTGGCGCAGGACGCAGTCCAGCCCCATACACTGCTGGACGAAACCAAGCGCGGCGCGCGGCTGAACCTCGAAGGGATCAGCGTCGGCAGCGATGCTGTACTCAGCGGCGGTGATATAGAAGCCGCACTCCGCGACCTGCAACTGCTGGGTGCCCTGCTGGTGGCAGCCGAGGCGGCCGGCAGCACCGCCGCCTGTCTGGATACGGTGGTGGAGTACCTCAAAACCCGCAAACAGTTCGGCCAGCTGATCGGTTCCTACCAGGCCCTTAAACACCCCACGGTGGATATCCTGATCGGTATGGATGCCGCCCGCTCGCTGGTCTATCACGCCGCCACGGTGGTGACAGACGGCCCGCTGGACAGTGATGCCGAGATCGCCTGTCGCATGGCCAAGTCCCAGGCCGGCGATGCCCTGCTGTTTGCCGGTGATCGCGCGGTGCAATTCCATGGTGGTATGGGTTTCACCTACGAGTGCGATGCCCAGCTCTATATCCGTCGCGCCCAGTGGACCCAGCAGCAGTTTGGTGACGCCTACCACCACCGCAAGCGGCTGGCGCCCCTGTTACTCGACCAGGCTTCCTGAGCGGAAGCGTTGCGCCCAAATAGAGCCGGATTCCCCGCTATTAAACATTGCGGCGGTTTCCGGCTACACTTCTCTGCTCTCATTCACTGACAGGATTAATCATGAAAGATCTGTTTTCCGTGGCCGGCAAGGTTGCCGTGGTCACCGGCGGTTCTACCGGCATCGGCGCGATGATCGCCCGCGGCTTTGTCGAAAACGGCGTCAAGACTTATATCACCGCGCGCAAGCCGGAGTTCCTCGAAGCCACCCACGCCGAGCTCTCCCAGGTGGGAGAGTGCGTTGCCATTCAGTCGGACCTGTCCACCATGGAGGGCGTCAATGCCTTCGCTGATGCGGTGCTGGAGCAGGAGGACAAGCTGGATATTCTCATCAACAATGCCGGCGCTACCTGGGGCGCGCCCGTCGACGAGTTCCCCGAGAGTGGCTGGGACAAGGTCATGGACCTGAATGTGAAGTCCATTTTCTTCCTGACGCAACGCTTCCTGCCTGCGTTGCGGGCAGCGGGTAGCGCCGATGACCCGGCGCGAGTAGTGAACATTTCCTCCATCAACGGCATCACCCACCCGCATATGACCAACTATTCCTATTCCGCCAGCAAGGCGGCGGTCATCCAGTTGACCCGACACATGGCGGCTGACCTGGGCCCGGAACATATCAATATCAACGGCATCGCCCCGGGCTTCTTCCCCAGCAAAATGACCGCCCACCTGTTGGCCGATGATCCGGCGGAGATGGAAATCACCGGGTCGCCGATCCGTCGCCTGGGCCAGCTCGAAGACGCGGCGGGAACTGCAATCTACCTCTGTTCCCGGGCCAGCAATTTCGTCTGCGGCCACACCGTAGCGATGGATGGCGGCGTAGTCGCCAACGCGGGCTAGGATGGCCCGACTCAGCAAGCTCAGCCGCTCGATTGAAGGCAGCGTAGCACTGATCACCGGTGCCGCCAGTGGTATCGGTTCTGCCACGGCGAAACTCTTCGCCGACGAGGGGGCAAAACTGGTGCTGGTAGATGTGAATGCCGAGGCCTTGCAGGCCCTGGCCGATGAAATAGAAGCAGTCGGGGGTGAGGTCAAGACTGTGGTGGCTGACCTGGGTGACCGATCCATCGTCGAGGAGATTGTGAGCCGGGCAGGGGAGCATTTCGGCGGCCTCGATATCCTGGTCAATAATGCGGGCCTGGCGCTGCTGGCAGAGATCGATAACGATGATTACCCGGATGCCTGGGATACCTCCATCGCAGTGATGGTGGAAGCCCAGGCCTGGGCGGTGCGCGCGGCGCTACCCCAATTGCGCCAGGCGGCGAACCCGCGGGTTATCAATACCGCGTCGACCGAGGCCCTGGGCGCCACCCGTTTCAACAGCGCCTATGTGGCGGCCAAGCATGCCTCACTCGGTCTGACCCGGGCGTTGGCGGTGGACCTGGGAAAGGAGGGCATCACCGTCAACTGCGTGTGCCCGGGCCCGGTGCGTACCGGGATCACCGATGCGATTCCCGAGCAGGACAAGGAACTCTTCGCCCAGCGCCGCACGGCACTGCGGCGTTATGCGGATCCGGAGGAAATCGCCCATGCCATCCTGCACCTGGCACTGCCCGCATCTTCATTCATTACCGGCGCCGCCCTGGTGGTAGATGGCGGCGTGACGGTGCGTAACGCATAAGCCGCCATTCGATTGGCGGAACCGGCAATGGGTCTCGATTGGAAACATTATCTAAAGCCAAAAAAGAACGCCTGCTGAAGCTGGCTACCACTGCGGCGGTTCTGACGGCCGCACTGCTTATCGTCACCAAGCTGGCCGCTTACCTGCTTACCCATTCAGTCAGTATCCTGGCATCCCTGATCGATTCACTGATGGACGTGGGTGCCTCTACCATCAATCTGCTGGCGGTACGCTATGCACTCAAGCCCCCCGATGAGGAACATAGATTCGGCCATGGCAAGGCAGAGTCGATTGCCGGGCTGGCCCAGGCGACCTTCATAGCCGGCTCGGGACTGTTCCTGATCCTCGAGGCGATACAGCGCCTGCTGACACCTCGGCCACTTGAGCAATTGGGTATTGGCTTGTCGGTTATGCTCTTCTCTATAGTCGCCACTCTTGCCCTGGTGGCCCTGCAGCAGTACGTGATCAGCCGTACCAATTCACCTGCGATCAAAGCCGATTCACTGCATTACAAGATGGACGTACTCAGTAACGGCGCGATTATTGTCGCGCTTTTGCTAAGCCAGTTCGGCTGGGCCGGTATTGATCCGCTGTTTGCGCTGGGTATCGCCGCCTATGTGCTGCTCTCTGCATGGCGTATCGGTCGCGATGCCTTCCACGACCTGATGGACCACGAGCTACCGACCGAGAAGCGTCAGCAGATCATCGACCTGGCCAGTCGGCATCCGGAGGTGCAAGGGATCCACGATTTACGTACCCGGATGTCTGGACGCGTCGAGCATATCCAGCTCCACCTGGAACTCGACGATAATCTGCCTCTTATTGAGGCACACCGTATTGCCGATGAGGTGGAGGCGGCTATTGTCGATGCCATACCGTCGGCAGATATCGTGATTCACCAGGACCCGGTGAGCGCCGCCGATGCAAAGATTCCCGATCTGCCGACCTGAGGCTGTGTCAGATACGTTCGACCAGCAGCGCGCTGCCGGCACCGGCAGCGCCGCTGGCGGCAACCAGCCCCAACCGTTGCTCGCGGCGCTCCAGCTCATCCCGTAAGACACCCGTCATGATAGCGCCGGTGGCCCCCATGGGATGACCCAGGGCAATAACACCACCGTTAACGTTGAGCTTGTCCGCGCTGATACCGAGATCCTGCTGGCACTTCACAACAGTGGCTGCAAAGGCCTCGTGAAGTTCAAACAGGTCGATATCGTCGGCGCTGAGCTTTTCCTGTTGCATCAGTTTGTCGGCGGCGGCGACACAGCCGGAAAGCACCTGCAGGGGATCATCGCTGGCCGTGGCGGCGGCGACTATTCTTGCGCGCGGTGCCCGACCCAGTTTTTCACCCAGTTCCTCGTCGCCGAGCAACGTTACTGCGGCTGCATCTGCCATGGCCGGGGAGTTACCGGCGGTGTGGACATGGTTGATGGCCTCCAGTTGAGGATTGGCCGCGAGCTGCACGCGGTCGACTCCCTGGCTACCGAGTTTCTCGAAGGCCGCGGGCAGTTCAGCCAGGGACTCCATGGTCATATCGGGCCGGATGCATTCGTCCTCGGCGGCTGTTGTTCCTTTCACGGGATTTTCCACCGGCACGATGGATGTGAAATAGCCCTCGCTGCGCGCCCGTGCTGCGCGTTGCTGACTTTCCAGGGCAATGGCATCCGCCTGTTCGCGGCTGACGCCGTGGAGTGACGCAATCAGGTCGGCGCCGCTGCCCATCATCAACATGTGACACTGGGCGGCAAACTCCGGATCGATAAATGCGGTGGCCTGGTCGGACAGCATGGGCACCCGGGACATCATCTCCACCCCGCCCGCGACGATTGCCTGTTCCTGGCCGGCGCCGATGCGCAGGGCCGCGAGATTGATGGCATCGATGCTGGACGAGCAAAAACGGCTCACGGTGAGGCCGCCGATACTACTGGGCCAGCCGGCGTAGAGCGTAGAGGTCTTGGCGATATTGGCGGCTTGCTCCCCCTGCTGGGTTACGCAACCGAGAATCACATCCCCAATCAGCGCCGGGTCCAGGTTGTTGCGGGATTCCAGCGCGCGATAAAGTGTCTGCAACAGGTCGTGGGGTCTCAGCTCATGGAGGCCGCCAGTGTCTTTGGCCCGGGCCCGGGGTGTGCGGATCGCATCGTAGATGTAAACCGGCTTCATGCACCCACTCCCACGACGAAGCTCACGCAGGTCGTGGTGCTGCCGCCAACATTAAAAGTCAGCATGTTTTCCGCTTTGGGCAGCTGATAATCACCGGCGCGACCAGTGACCTGGTGCGCGCAATCGAGCACCATGCGTACACCGGTAGCTCCAACCGGGTGACCGAGACCGATGAGTCCGCCACTGGCATTGATCGGGAAATCCCCGTCGCGGGTGATGCGGCCTTCCTCCACGGCTTTCCAGCTCTCCCCGGGTGCCGTCAGCCCGCTGTGGTCGATGGCCATGTACTCGGTCACGGAGAAGCAGTCGTGGGTTTCCAGGCCGTCGAGGTCGGACGCCTTTTCGAACCCCGCCCGCTGCACGGCTTCCTCGATGGTGGTCCTGGCGTGGGGGAACAGGAGGGGCTGTCCCGCACTGAGTTCCAGTTTACGCTCCAGCAAAATCGGTGCGCTGCGGTGGCCCCAGCCCTTGATGCGGGGTATGTCTGCAAGCTTGAGACCATTTTGCGCCGCGTAGTCGCGGGCGGCGCTCTCGCTGGCCAGGATCACACAGGCTGCCCCATCGGTGATCTGGCCGCAGTCCTGCTTGCGCACGCAACCCTCGATGACCGGGTTGAGATCGTCGTCGTCGCTGAAGGCGCCGTCGGCGAATTGCCAGGCCCGTGTCTGGGCGCGCTGGTTGGCCTTGGCATTGCCGAAGTTGATCTCGGCGATGCGGTTCAGATGCTCGCTGCTGATGCCGTGGCGTTTGTCGTACTCGCGGGTAATGCGGTCGAACATGAAGGGCCAGGGGAAGTCGCAGTCGGTGGCTTCCTGGCCCTGCCAGGCGGCAGCTCCCAGGTACTCGGCACCGGTTTTGCCGTCCACGTTGCGCATGAGTTCCAGGCCGAGGACGCAGGCGATATTGTAGTGCCCGGCTTCGATGTCTCGCATGGCGGACATCATGGCGATAGACCCGGAGGCGCAGGCAGCCTCGTGGCGGGAGGTGGGCAGTGCTGCAAGCTCCGGGTAGACCTGGCCGAAGAAACCGCCCAGCAGGCCCTGGCCGGTGAACAGCTCGCCGACGAAATTGCCGACGTGGCCCACCTCGATCTGGGCGGGTTCGATACCGGTGTTTTCCACGGCTTCGCGCAGGGACTCGGCGAACATTTCGAAAATGCCCAGGCCTTCCCGCTGCCAGTTACGGGCGAAATCGGTCTGGCTGCCGCCGAGTATGTAGACGTCTGCTGATTGGTTCATTGAGTCGGTTCCTCCGGTCTGGCCGTGACACTGTCCTGCAGCGCAAAGCGTTGTACTTTGCCCACGGCGTTGCGCGGCAACTGATCGAACAGTTCGATACGCTCGGGTAATTTGAATTTGGCAAAGCCCTGCTCAAGCATATAGGCCTGCAGTTCTTCCATCGAGGGTGCAGTCTGCTTGTCGCCCAGTACCAGGCAGGCACAGATTTTCTCGCCGAGTCTTTCATCCGGGTAGGCACACACCGCGGCCTCGGTCACCGCGGGGTGCTTTTCCAGGGCCACATCCAGCTCCGCCGGGGAAATTTTCATGCCGCCGCGGTTGATGATGTCCTTGCAGCGCCCGACGATGCGGTAAAACTCGCCATTGTCGCCACAGATTTCGACCAGGTCGCCGGTGCGAAAATAGCCGTCATCGCTGAATACTTCGACATTGTCGTGGGCATAGTAACCGTCGAAGACGGTGGCACCGCTGATAAGCAGCTCGCCACGCTCGCCGGTAGCGGTAATCTCGGTACCGGTTTCCGGGTCTGCGACCTTGGTTTCGATATCGATGCCCGGGCCTGAGTGCAGGAACATGGCCGCCCGTACTTCCGGGTCCGGTGTGGCCTCCGGCGTGGAGAAAAGGCTGATACCCTCATTGGAACCGTAAAAGTTAACAACCTCTTTGCCGTACTTGCTGCCGAAGGTGTCGATCATCCAGGGAGCCAGTGGCGCGGAACCCGAACCTACCCGGCGCAGGGCGCTGAAATCAAACTGGTTCCACATCTCGTCAGACTTGGCCAGCTGGTTGAGCAGTGCCGGCGGTGCAATGGTAAAGCTGATCTTTTCGTCCTGCATCTGTTGCAGGAACAGGCCCGGATCCAGCGGGTGGTGCAGGACAATACTGCAGCCGAGGAGGGCAGAGGGGAACAGGAAGCCGCCGAGGGCCGCCATGTTCACCAGTGGAAAGGGATTGAGCAGAATATCCTCGGCACTGTAACCGCCTGCGTTCATGGTCGCCCGCGCTGTGGCCAGCCACATATTGTGTGAACGGGGTACGCCCTTGGGGGTGCCGGTTGTTCCCGAGGTCCAGCAGATACTCAGCACCCGGTTGGCGTCGCTGTGGACGGGCTCAAAGGATGCATCGCTTTGCGGGTCGAGTGATATTTCGTCTCCGAAAGCCAGCACCTGGATATTCGGTAGCGCTTCACGAGCAGTGGCCGCCGGTGAGCCCTCCCGGAAACTGCGCAGGCTGATCATGGCCTTTGCCTCGATGACGCCGGCCATCAATTGCAGCTCGTGGCTGCCGTACTGCACCGGTACCGGCGAGATAATGGCGCCCAGTTTGCTCAGGGCGTAATACACCACCAACAGTTCCGCCACATTGGGTAGCTGTACCAGCAGGCAGTCGTCCTCCCCGACGCCTGCCGCCTGTAGTTGTCGGGCGAGATTGTCGCTGGCCCTGGCTAGTTCTGCCCAGCTCAGCGAGCGCGCCGGGTCACCGGTCAGTTCCTGTCGATTGGGCTGATCTTTGACCGCGAGGCGATCCGGGTTTTCCCGGGCATGCTGCTCCAGCAAAGCATGGAGTGTCGTATCCCCCCAGCTGCCAGCGGACGTTAGCTCTTCGATGCGTGATTGCGGGGTGGTAATCATGCGGGCGCACCTGCAGAGTGGCTTTTATAAAAAGACCAATTATAGTGGCAGTATCCTGCTAAAGCAAGTTGAGGAATGATTCGACAAGCTCCCGGGCGTGCTATATAATTTTCCAAAGTTACTTGCATAACAAGACTTATAGTAATCCGCCCGGTCCCCGCAAAAGGGCAATCCAAAGGTAAGCAACAATGAATGCACCGCAGAAACTCCCCGATTATCCAGTCACTGAGTCATGCATCGGCGGCGTTACCGCCTTCGATGACACCGTGCCCTGGATTTACGAACTCGATAACCCCTACCTGCACGGTGTGCATGCCCCGGTGGTCAGGGAGATTCAGCAGGAGAACCTGGAAGTAGAAGGGGAGTTGCCCACGGACCTGGCAGGCGCGTACCTGCGCAATGGTCCCAACCCGGTCTACAAGCCAAAGAACCGCTATCACCCCTTCGACGGGGATGGCATGGTACACGCGGTGTACTTCAAGGATGGCAAGGCGTCCTATCGCAACCGGTTTGTCCATACAGATGCTTGGGAAAGCGAGCACCGGGATGGTTTTTCCATCTCGCCGGGGGTCATGGGACCCTTCGATTACTCGGTGTCGCCCTTCGGCATCAAGGATACCTCCAACACGGATGTGTTCTGCTACAACGGCGACATCATGACCCTGTGGTACAACGCGGGAAATCCCTGCCGCCTGGACGGGCTCACCCTGGAGAACAAGGGCCCCTATACCCTGGAGGGTCGCGCGCAGCGTCGCATGTCGGCCCACTCCAAGGTGGATTGGTCGACCGGTGAACTGCTGTTTTTCGACTACGGCGATGAGCCGCCCTATATGACCTACGGGGTCGCCGATCCCGCGGGGCGCATGCTCCACGAGGTGGCCATCGACCTGCCCGGACCGCGCTTGCCCCACGATCTCGGCTTTACCACCAATTACGCCATTCTCCACGACCTGCCGTTTTTCCACGATATGGAAGTACTGCGGCGCCACAAGATGCGGGTACTGACTTTCCACAGGGATATTCCTACCCGCTTCGGGATTATTCCTCGCCGTGGGCAGAGCGGGGATGTGAAGTGGTTCGACTGTGAGCCCTGCTACATCCTGCACGTGACCAATTGCTGGGAAGAGGGAGACTGGGTAGTAATGGACGGCTGTCGCTCCCTGAACCCGATGCCGGATTCCCAGCCTGGCGAGGGCGAGCTGGCCCATATGCTGGCCTATATGCGGCTGGAGGCCAATGCCTACCGCTGGCGCTTCAATATGAAGACCGGCGAGGTGCGTGAAGGCGATATCGATGACCTCAACACCGAATTCAACAAGTCCAACCCCATCTTCCACGGGGTGAAATCGAAGTTCTCCTATCACCAGCGTATTCCGCTGTTGCACGAGGGCGGTCATACCCTGCGCTTCACCGCCCTGGTGAAATACAACAACGATACCGGCCAGCACAGCCAGTGGGATTACGGCGAGGGAGTCTTCGGCAGTGAGGCGGTCTATGCGCCCAAACCCGGGGCTGATCGCAGCGGCGATGAGGACGATGGTTACGTCACGACCATTGTGACCGATTCCAATACCTGGAAGTCCGAGTGCCTGGTCTTCGATGCCCGGGATATTACGCCCGGACCGATCTGCCGGGTACAGATTCCCCAGCGGGTGCCCTACGGTTTCCACGCCAGCTGGGCCCGCGGCGAAGACCTCGGAATGTCACAGGCATAGATCGTGCGTTTATCGGTCGTCACCCCCCTGTGGCAGGATCGCCCCGCCGCAGAGAACATCGATGTTGCCACATGTGCTGACGAGCTCGGTTACTCCGAGCTGTGGATTGGTGAGATGGCAACCTACGACGCCTTTGCCTTTGCCACGGCGGCCGGGGAGCAAACCAAACAGATCGACCTGACCCTGGGTCCGCTGGCGGTATCGGTACGAACCCCCATGACCATGGCCATGGGTATTGCCTCCGTGGCGCAACTCACCGGTCGACAGGTAAACCTGGCCCTCGGCGCGTCCAGTACGGTGGTGGTCGAAGAGTGGCATGGCCGGGAGCGGGCAAGAACCGCTCGGCACATGGAGGAGACGGCCCAGATTGTCCGCGGACTGCTACAGGGTGAGAAAGTAGAGTTCGCCGGTGAGCTCGCCAGCTGCCAAGGCTATCGCCTGCGCCTCGATGCGGTGCAGGGCCCGCTGACTATTGCGGCATTCAGTCCCGCGGCGGTGCGGGTGGCAGGGCGCCAGGCGGACAGGATGTTGTTGAACATGGTAACACCCGAGAGCCTGGCGCAACTCAAGTCCCAGCTGGCCGAGGCTGCGGCTAATGCCGGCCGTCCCGCACCTCCGGTAGCGGTCTGGTTATGCCTGGCAGTGGATCCGCAACGGGAAGCCATCGACCAGTTACTCCGCACCATTGTCGGCTACCTTGCCGCACCCGGTTACGCGGAAATGATCAGCGCGGCGGGTTTCGGCGAACTGGTGGAATATGCCCGCAACCGTCCCCACCCGAAAGAATTGCTGGCGGCACTGCCGGATGAATTGATCTCGACCATCGGCCTGGTTGGCAGTGAGGCCAGCATTCGATCCCGCCTGGAGGAGTATCGCGCCGCCGGTGCCGACGAGGTATGCCTGGTGCCAGCCACCGCCGGCGACCCCCGGGGACAGCGCAGCCTTACTGCCCTCAAATCCTGATCCCGCTCCAGCGGATCTACTCTGGTTTAACGCACTCGAAGTTTTGTGCCCTCGAGCTGTCACCTCCTGAGAACTTTGCGACCATGGGGTGGGGGCAGAGCTTTGCGGTGCGCAGTGGCGTTGCCTGCTGACCGCGTTGCGCCGTGATGATGCTCTCGGGGGCGTCGCCACTCTCCACCCAGTGATCGATAACCGTGAGCGGGTCGAATTCGTCCGCTACCTGGCCCGGTTTTTCCCAGCAATGTCCGTGGCCGGGCACCATGAAGAGCCTGGCGAACTTGCTCACCCGTTCCGGCCCCATTCTCTGTGTAAGCTCCGCGTGGTAGCTGCGTACGCGACCTTCCAGTATCAGCGGGTCGGCGAGGCCGTGGTAATAGAAGAACTTGCCGCCGCTCTTCTCGAAGGCCGTGAGGTCGGTGCTGGTGGCGTTGAGCACTGGCGCCAGTCGTTGCAGGTTGTCCAACTCCTCGGCCAGCACGTAGTCATGGGGATTAAACGCTTCATCGGCACGCAGCCCGTAGGTCAGGCGCAGATTACCCTCGGCAGCCCGTTCGCCCCAGGCCGGTTCATCATCGGTGCCCACGACCCAGATCGCCCACAGGGATTCAGATCCGGGCGGAATGCCGGGGTAGAGCTGCACGCCATCGACGGTGGCACCCTGGTACAGGCGCTTGATGGAGTTGATTTCCATCGCGCTGAAGCAGCTTACTGAGCTGCTCGCGTCAGCACACTGCAACTGGTCGATCTGCGGCGCGCAAAGCTCCGGCCGCGACACCACGCCATCCTCAACCCCGTCCAGCGCGTCGCATTGTCCCATCACCGCTTCCTGCAACAGCGGCAGTTTGGCCTGGTCGATAAGCGACCGTCCCTGTTTGTCCCGGGTGGACTGCAGCAACCACAGACCGTGAACGCCGGCCTGGCCGGTGAGGTCGAAAATGCCGCCACCACCGGCGATGCCGTCAAACAGGTCCGGGTATCGCTGGGCGGCCATCATGGCCAGGCGACCGCCGTTCGAGCAGCCGGAAAAATAGGTGCGGCGCACGGGATCCAGGTAGTAGGCTTCCACCAGTGTGTGGCCTATAGCGACGGCGCGGGGCAGCCAGGCACCGGCGTAGAGCGGCAGGGCAGGTGGGTCTGCCAGGGCCCAGTCGGTACTCCAGCTGTCATCCTCGTGTCCGCTGTCGGTTTGAATAGCGGCATAGCCCAGTTTGACCGCCTCGTTGATGCTGTTGGAGTAACCGGGTTTGTCCGGAATCAGCGCACCACAGAATCCGCCGCAGCCGGCCACGGCAAATTTCCCGTTCCAGCCTGATGCCGGCATCCGCAACACATACTGGATGCGCTCATCGATCCTGCCCCTGACCTCGCAGAAACTTCGCAGCTCTTTGTGGTCGGAAATCCTGAATGCCGATTCGACCGAGAGACCATCGGCCCTGGTTTGCAGCAGATCCTGGCATTTTGAGTCAGCCGATGCATTGCCCTCTGCTGCTATTAGCAGCAGTAGCGGCAGCAGGCACCTGAGTAGTAGCTTGCGGCCGGCAAAAAAATGGGCGCCAGTGGCGCCCGGAACGGCTACATACATGATGTTAGAAGCGGTAATTGACCGTGGCGCCGTAAGTGCGGGGTGGTCCCCACACATCCACCGTGCCAGCGATATTGCTGATGATGCTGTGAATCCGGTACTCCTCGTCATCCAGGTTCTTGCCCCAGGCGCGAACTTCCCACTGGTCACTGGCATCGCGCCAGCTCAAGCTGGCATCCCACAGGCCATAGCTGTCTTCCTTGCCCGCAGGGTTGTTGGAAGCCTCTAAGTGGAAGTCGCCGGTGTAGGCATAGCTGGCGACGAACTCCAGCTCTGAGCCGCCGGCCAGGCCCCACAGGTAGGAACCGCGGACAAAGAAGCTGTCCTCCGGCGCCCGTGGCAAGTCATTGTCGGAGAAATCGTTGACGCCATCGTCGAATTCATCGTATTCCGCATCGAAGTAGGCGTAGTTGGCCTGCAGGGTCAGATTTTCCGTCACCAGTGCGGTCACATCGATCTCAATACCCTCGCTGGTGGCCTCGGCGTTGGCGCCGACCAGCAGAGAGCCTACCAGGCGGAAGACCTGCAGGTCTTCGTAGTCCATGTGAAAGACGCTGGCATTGACGCGCAGGCGGTTATCCCAGAACTCAGACTTCATGCCGAGCTCGTAATTGGTTGCCGTTTCAGGGTCCAGGGGAGTCTCAGCGGCCTCGGGCGTAATCGTGGAGCTGACGAAGGCGCCGCTCTTGTAACCCTCGGACCAGGTGAAGTAGAGCATGCCGTTGTCGCTGTAGCTCCAGTTGATGCTGGCGGAGGAGGTGACTTCATCCCAGTCATCGTCGGCGTCGGTAGCGTAGGGGAAATTCAGCACGGAGACATCACCGGTGGCCGCAAACTCGCCCAGGTTCACCGGGCTGTTTGCCGGGATGCCCAGTATGACGGCGTCTTCCGGTGCGAAGATGGCCTCGACAACTGAGGCTGGAACCTCGAGGGTGGCAGCCAGGATGGCAGTATCGAAGGCCGGGTCTTCGAAATTCAACAGACCCTGGTCGATGTCCTTCTCGTCGTAGCTGTAACGTGTGCCGACGCTGATCGACCACTCTTCGTTGATCTGGTAATCCAGCTTCCCGAACACGGACCAACTGGTGGTTTCCGCATCCTGGGTAAAGGCGATGTCACCGTTGAGCAACACAGCCGCCCCGGGTACCAGGGGAGGGCCGAACTCACCCACGAACTGTTCGAAGCGGTCGACGTTTTCCTCCATGTAGAAGGCGCCTGCCAACCAGTTCAGCGGGCCGTCACTGCTGGAGGTCAGGCGGAACTCCTGGCTGGTCTGGTCTGAATCCTCCTGCACGGTGTCGATCAGGTTGAAGGGCGTGGCACCCAGGGGCATACCCGCCAGGTCCTCCAGATGATCGTAGTCCATCTCCCGGTAGGCGGTGATGGAGGTAAAGGTCATATTTTCCAGATCCCAGTCAAAGCGGAGCTGGCCACCCTTGACTTCACGTTCCTGGTAGCCCTTGGCGGGGGAGGCACACTTGCGCACATCGCCCTTGGTGGTGGCTTCGATAACGGGGTAGTACACGACGGCCAGTCCCAGGGGATCGTGCAGTGACAGGTTGTTCACATTGCGGCAGTTACCGGCCTGGTCATCGTCGGAGTAATCGGCTGCCAGCAGAATATCCAGCGTGTCAGTGGGAGTGAACAACAGTTGTCCACGCACGCTGGTGTTGTCCTCGTCCTGGTATTCCTCGCCGTCGAGCACGTTTTCCACGTAGCCCTCGTCGCGCTCGCGCCAGCTACCGACCAGGCGACCGGCTATGTTTTCGCCAAGCGGGCCGGAAACGGCGCCCTGTACCACGGTCAGGTCATAGTCGCCGACCGTAACACTGACCTTGCCCTCGAATTCCTCGGTGGGGCGGCTGGTGTAGACAGAGATTGCGCCGCCGACCACGTTTTTGCCGAACAGCGTGCCCTGCGGACCACGCAACACCTCGATGCGTTCGAGGTCGTAGAGATCGGTGGAGCCACCGCCGGAACGCCCGACGTAGACCTCGTCGACAAATGTGGCCACGGCGGGGTCGCTGGCTGCAGAGTCCAGGGTGCTGCCCACGCCACGGATAAAGTACTGGGGTTCCCCGATATTGAACTGGGTCATGCTGAAGTTGGGTGTTTGCATCGCCACGTCACCCATGTGGACGATGCTCCCTTCCTTGACCAGGTCACCGCTGATCGCGCTGACGGATACAGGGACATCCTGCAGGCTTTGCTCCCGCTTCTGGGCGGTGACAATGACTTCCTCCAGCACGCGCTGGGCGGCGGCTTCGGCAGACAGTACTGCAATAACGGCAAACGCGAGCGGCTGACGCAAAAAGCGTATGTTCATGATTTCCCCCCGGAAAGTGATTGCGTTTTTATGTGCGGCAAGGATAGTATAAAAAGGTTCTTTTATGCAAGCTATAAAGTATCTTTATGCAAGTGTTAAGCGGGGACTTTATAGTTGCGTAAAAAGACTTTTAGCATGCGCGGTTTTGAAACCGGACCGGATAGGGCAGAATGCGCTCGCCGCCGACGGAAGGAATAATGACCAAGCTACTGACACGTGCCAGCTCAATCAATCGCGCCCTGGACCAGGTGGGAGATAAGTGGTGCCTGCTGATAATCCAGGAGGTGTTCTGGGGAATTAACTCCTTCAACGAGATGATGGCGGCGATGGGCGTGTCTCGCGGCGTGCTGGCGGATCGACTGAAGTGGCTCCAGTCCGTCGATTGCCTGCGCAAGGAAGCGGACGGCGAGGGGGGCAAACGCCAGCGCTACCACCTGACGCGCAAGTCCGTGGAGCTCTACGACAGCGCACTGATGGCGATTGCCTGGGAGCGGCGCTTTTTCAAGACGCCGGACCTGGATGTCATCGAACTGGTGCATCGCAAGTGTGGCAATGCCTTCAAACCCGAAGTGCGTTGCGGGCACTGCAAGGAAGAAGTGCATGTCTGGGATGTCAGCTACAAGCCCGGCCCCGGGGCGACCCGGGATGAGCGCGACAAGAAGGTGCGGCGCCGTTCATCGATCTCCGTAATGGACGCCCCCAGCAACCGCAGTCTCTATCGCAACCTGATCCACCTGGTGGGCGATCGTTGGACCGCCAACGTCATAGCGCTTTCTTTCCATGGCCTGACCCGCTTTGACCAGTTTCACCAGGAGCTGCCGGTGGCCACCAACATTCTCACTGACCGCCTCAAATTTCTTGTGGAAGAGGGAATCTTTACCCAGTCCGTATACCAGGAGAGACCGCTGCGTTACGAATACCACCTGACGGAAAAAGGTGAAGCGCTGTTTCCCTGGTTCCTGAGCCTGTTGCAATGGGGTGACAAGTGGTGCGATCCCGATGGCAAGGGCAAGCCGATGCGCCTCACCCACGATAGCTGCGGCCGGGCGCTGAAGGGCAAAGTGTTGTGCAGCGCCTGCGGCGGTGTGCTGAAAGCGCACCAGGTTGAGTTTCGCAACAGCTAGCCGCGCGGCGGGCCCGGTATCAGGCCATTGGTGTTTTCAATATAGGCGGCGTAGCCTGGCTTCTCACGGGCCAGCTTCTTGTCGAGTGTGGCCTGCCCGGTCACATTGATGACCAGATAGCTGTACAGGATCGGGCCGACGATACCGCACCAGGCCCAGGGCGCTTCGGCCGCTACCAGGAACAGTCCCCACCACTGGCACAATTCCCCAAAATAATTCGGGTGTCGCGTATAGCGCCAGAGTCCCGTGTTCAGTACCTGGCCTTTGTTGGCCGGGTCTGCCTTGAAGCGGCTGAGCTGGTAATCGCCCAGGGATTCGAACACGAAGCCAAGAATCCACAGGGTCACGCCCAGCAGAGCGAGAATGCCTGGCCCGGAAGCAAATCCCGTCGCCATGGCAATCTGATGGGGCAGGGTCAGCACCCAGATAATCGAACCCTGTAAGAGGAATACCTGGCGCAGGCTCAGCCAGTAGAAGGGCCAGCCCTCGGCAACCCAGCCGCGCAGGCGAGTGTAGCGCGGGTCTTCCCCGTGGCCCCAGTTGCGGTGAACCAGGTAGACGGTCATGCGCAGGCCCCAGATGACTGTGAGCGACACTATGAGCGTCGCCGGCCCGCCACCCGGTTTGCCGATTACCCAGGACAGGACGATCAATACCGTGATGATGGGTGAGAAGGCCATGTCGATGATGCTGATATCCCGCAGGGGAATACTGACCAGCCACAGGGCCAGCACCAGCGCCAGGGAGGTGGCGGCGGTTGTGATCAGGATCTGTATGAGTAATTGCCAGTCCATGGTTACGTCCCCATCGCCTTGACTCGGAGTATAAACAGTTTATGCTTGCTGACTCAATTGCATAAAAAGACCTTTTTTTGTGCGCTCTTGTCGATGGAAGAGGCTACCCCTATGAAAGACCGCTTGCTCGGCGCCTGGCATCTCAAGAGCTGGGCTATTCACTACAGCAACCGCGATGAAGTGACCTATCCTTACGGTGACGAACCCCTGGGTATGCTGGTTTACACCGGAGATGGCTGGATGAATGCCGTGATCAGCCTGCGCGACCGCCAGCCGTTACCGGATGGCGTCAGCCCGCGAAAAATGGATCCCGAGTTGCTGGCGGATGCCTATCGCAGCTTTTTCCAGTATTCGGGTCGCTACCGGGTTGAGGGTGATACGGTGATTCACTCGGTCACCCAGGCCCTGGTCCCGAACATGATCGGCACGGAGCAAGTGCGCCAGGCCCGCTTCGAAGAAGGTGACCTGTATCTGCAGGGTGAAGAATCCCTGGGTGCGCAGGTTACACGCATCCATCGACTACACTGGTGCCGGGAGGCGGTATGAATCCATTAATCGAAAAACACCGGGACACCCTGCAACAGGCGACGGGGGCATGTCATGACCGCTCATGCTGGTCGGGCTTCGTGGAATCCCCCAGCACCCGGATACATGGCAACGATGCGCCTGCAGCCGGCAAGCGCGCTTTCGAGTCACACCTGGGCAAGCCCTTCGAGCTGGCTCAGCCCGGTGAGATCGGCCGCCTCGGTGTTGAGGTATCGCCCTATACCCGGGAGTTGCTTGCCATTGACTATCCCGAGGTGGAGGTAGCAGCGGTTTGCGCGGCCAGCTCGCAGGCCATGCAGTCCTGGCGCAGGGTGGACCCCGACACCCGCGCCGCCATGTGTATCGAACTGTTGCGGGTACTGGAAGCCAGCCTTTTCGAAAATGCCCATGCCACCATGCACACTGCCGGCCAGAGTTTCATGATGGGCTTCGTCGGTAGCGGTGCCAATGCCCTGGATCGCGGCCTGGAAGCTGTGGTCTATGCCCACAAGGCTATGACGGACATTCCCCGGCAGGCCCATTGGGTCAAGCCCTTCGGCAAGGGGGAGGTGGCACTGGACAAGCGCTACCACTATGTCCCCAGGGGCATCGCCCTGGTGATCTGTTGTGCGACTTTTCCCGCCTGGAACGCCTATCCCGCCATCATGGCCAACCTGATGACAGGCAATCCGGTCGTACTCAAACCCCACCCCAATGGCATTCTGCCTATGGCCATCGCGACCCGACTGATGCGCGAGAGCCTGGCTGAGAATGGTTACGACCCCAACCTGGTGATCATGGCCGCCGACACCCGGGAAGACCCGATCGCCGGTCGATTCCTCGAGCGCAAGGACGTGGCCATCGTCGATTTTACCGGTAGCCAGCGCTATGGCTCCTGGCTGGAGCAGAACGTCAGGGACAAGCTGGTGTATACCGAAACCTCCGGCGTCAACTCGGTGATCATCGAATCCACGGATGACCCCGAGGGCATGGTTCAGGCCATCGCTCACAGTCTCTGCCTGTTCTCGGCGCAGATGTGTACTTCAGCCCAGAATATGCGTGTACCCAGAGAGGGTATCCGCACACCGGAGGGCATGTTGTCCCTGGAGGAGTTTTCGCAACGGTTGGTTGCAGCCATCGATGCCAAAGTCTCAGACCCCCAGTCTGCTGCCGGAACCTGTGGCGCCGTGCAAGCCCAGGAAAGTATCGACCTTATAGACCAGTTATCTGAGCAGGGTCAGGTATTGAGGGCCTCCAGTCCCTACGAACACCCCGAATTTGCCAATGCCCGTACCGCCACACCCCTGGTTATCGCGGTGGATGACCCGGCCGATAGCGTACACCGCCGGGAACACTTCGGGCCGATATCCTTTGTGGTCGCTGATGATTCCCCCGACAGCGCGCTGGATTGCGCGGCCAGCGAGGCGAAGCAACACGGTGCGATTTCGACTTACCTTTATTCGGTAAATGACGCTTACCTCGACCGGGCCGAGGAATTGCTGATCGATGCAGGGGCATCATTCACCTGCAACCTGACCGGACCCATGGCGCTGAATTACGGGGCCGCCTACAGTGACCTTCATGTGACGGGGCTGAACCCGGCCGGTAACGCCAGCCTGACGACACTGGACTTTGTTGCCAGTCGGTTCCGTATGGCACAGTGCCGCTGGCCGGCGGGGACCCGTGGATGACAGCGCTCGCCGCTGACCTGGCAGGTAAAGCGGCGATCGTCAGCGGGGCCGGCAAGGGCCTGGGTCGCGCTTATGCCATCAAACTTGCCGCTTCGGGTGTACAGGTCCTGGTAAACAATCGTCGGCCGCGTGAACTCGGAGATCCCAACTCTGCCGATGCGGTAGTGGCGGAGATCCTGGCCGCGGGGGGCGAGGCAATCGCAAATTACAGCAGCGTCGATACCGAGACCGCGGGTGAAGAAATGGTGTCCCAGGCACTGCAGGCCTTTGGCCGACTCGATATCGTGATCGCCAATGCCGGTGTGGAGAAACCCTGCGCTTTCTCCAGCCAGAGCCAGGCGGAATTCGAATCCAATTTCACCATCAACTTCTTCGGTACATCGCGCCTGTTGCAGGCTGCCTGGTCACAGCTAGAGCAGGCTGATGACGCTGCGGTGCTGGTTTCGACCTCAAGCGCCGGGCTATACGGCAACCACGGACAGGCGGGATACGCCGCATCCAAGGCGGCGCTGGTGGGCCTGGCAAAGTCCCTGGCCCTGGAGGGGGCGAGTCGTGGAATACGGGTCAACGCACTGGCGCCCTATGCCCACACACAGATGACGGATGCTTATTTCCCGGCCGGGCAAGTCGAGCGCTTTGCACCGGAAGCAGTCGCCGAGCTTGCAGCCTGGCTGGTTAGCTCTCGCTGTTCCATCAGTGGTGAAACCCTGATTGCCGGTGCCGGGCAGGTTCGCCGCGTGCGTCAGCAGGAAACAGCGGGCCTTGCTGTCGACAAAGAGCTGGCCCGACTGGAGCAGGTGATGGCGGAGCTGATGGACAAGACCTGCGACATCGCGCCTGCCAATGCGAGCGCTGAGTTCGAGGATTTCATCCGCGGTCTGGAAGGACCTTCGCAGCACAATTGACTACACTTTTTCCAGTGCATCCACTTGGAGTCACCATCACAGCTGCCATGTATATACGCCCTTTATTGCTAGCCCTCTGCCTGCTCCTGCTTGCAAACCCGCTGAGTGCTACGGAACATGAACTGGTGTTGCGGGGCGGGCGTGTCATCGATCCGGAAACCGGACTCGACGGCATTCGTAATGTGGCGGTTGCAAATGGGCAAATTGTCGCCATCAGTGAGGACGAACTGCCGGGTGCTGATATCGTCGATGTTCGTGGCCTTGTGGTGGCGCCGGGTTTTATCGACCTGCACAGCCATTCCCCGACACCCCTGGGGTTTCGCTACCAGGCCCTGGATGGAGTCACCACCTCGTTGGAGTTGGAGGCAGGGGCCTACCCACTCTCGGGCTTTGGTGGGATGCTGAAGGCCGGCTCGGCGCTGAATTACGGCGCCTCGACGGGCCACCTGTCGATTCGCCTGAAGGTCATGCAGGGCATTGCTTTCCCCCACATGTTGGAAGCGAACCAGGCAATTGATTTTCACGGCCCGGCTTTCACGCAAACAGCAACGCCCGCCCAGCGGGAGCAGATACGCACCCTGTTAAACGCCGGGCTCGACCAGGGCGGCCTGGGCATCGGCCTCGCCCTGGATTACGTCAGCAGCGCTGTGGACAGCGCCGAGCTCCGCATGATTTTTGAGCTGGCGGGCGAACGCAAGGCCCCCATATTTGTACACATTCGGCGCGGTATGGCTGGAGATCCCGCCGGGCTCTACGAGGTAATTGAGCTGGCGCGAGCGACCGGTGCGCCGCTTCACATTTGCCATATCTCCCATAGCGGGATGAAGGGCACGGGCAACTTCCTGGCGCTGATACGCCAGGCCCGGGAACAGGGTGTGGACATCACCACCGAGGTCCTGCCCTACAATGCCGGTACCACCACCATCTCGGCCGCGGTGTTCCAGCGGGAATGGCAGTCAATATTCGATATCAGCTATGGCGACGTGGAGTGGGCAGCCACCGGCGAGCGTTTGACGAAGTCGAGCTGGGAGAAATACCAGCGCGAACAACCCCAGGGCATGGTGATTCACCACTATCTCAAGGAAGCGTGGACCCGGGAGGCCATTGCAGAACCGGGGGTGATCATCGTCACTGACGGTACGCCCGCCGTCAGTGAATCCATCGGCATTCCGCCCCAGGGGGTTGGCAGTTTTTCCCGGGTACTGGGCCGTTACAGCCGGGACGCCAAACTCATCGACCTGCAGACCGCCCTGGCAAAGATGTCGCTGCTGCCGGCCCGGCGCCTGGAAGCTGTCGCGCCTGCGTTTAGCCGTAAAGGACGCATCCAGGTGGGCATGGATGCCGATATCGTGGTATTCGATGCGGACACTATCATCGACAATGCGACTTATGCGGAACCCTTCCAGGCCTCCACCGGCGTCCGGTACCTGTTGGTCAATGGCGTGCCGGTCGTGCGCCAGGGCCGTTTCCAGGAAAATACCCATCCGGGCAAGCTGGTCACCAGCCGGGATGTCGGCGCGGCGCAGTGATTGCCAGATTTTATTACACAGGAGAGACCCATGGATGAGAAAGCAACCGCGGCACATTTTGACCTGACCGGGAAGGTGATCCTCGTTACCGGTGGTAGTCGGGGACTGGGCTTCGAGATGTGCCGCGCTTTTGCGCAGGCGGGAGCAACGGTGGTCATCAGTTCCCGCAAGCAGGAAGCCTGTGATCGCGCCGCGGAAATCATCAACAAGGAGACCGGGGCAAAATGTCTCGCCATCGCCTGCCATGTCGGTGACTGGGATGCCTGCGACGCGCTGGTCCTGAAAGTGTACGAGGAGCTGGACCGTATCGATGTGCTGGTGAATAACGCGGGTATGTCACCCCTGTATGAATCCCTGCCCAAGGTCAGTCGTGAGCTCTGGGACAAGGTCATCTCCGTTAATCTGGCTGGACCGTTTCGCCTGTCGGCGGTAGTTGGTGAACGCATGGCCCAGGGGGAGGGCGGTTCCATTATCAATGTCAGCAGTACCGCGGCAATGGCGCCAACAGCCCACGAGGTGCCCTATGGCGCCGCCAAGGCGGGGCTCAATAACCTGACCCAGTCGCTGGCGCGAACCTATGCTCCGAAAGTCCGTTGCAATTGCATCGTTCCTGGGCCTTTTCTCACGGACATATCGGATGCCTGGACCGAGCAGGTGAAGCAGGCAATCACTGCGATGGTGCCGCTGGGGCGGGCAGGGCAGCCCGATGAGATAGTCGGGGCGGCCCTGTTCCTGGCCAGCGATGCCTCGCGCTATGCCACCGGTACGGTGCTTCGGGTCGACGGCGGTATGGTCTACAGCTCCGGCTAGGACCGGGTTACGGGCCGATGGATTCGGCCAGGGATTCGCGGCTGAGCCTGTAAGCGACCCAGTACTTGTAGATATTGCTGACGTACTGCACGGTTTCGCGGCCAATGCGGCGTGCGGCGATGATTTCCACGTTGTCGAACCAGACATTGGGATCGAGCCCCTGGCGCTCGGCCTCGCGGCGCAGCTTGGCGATTCGCGCCGGTCCGGCATTATAGGCAGCGAAGGAGAACAGGGTTTTGTTGAGCTCGTCCATGGGCTCTGTCTCAAAGTAGCGATCGCGGATAAAGCGCAGGTACTTGTTGCCGGCGTGGATATTGTTTTCCACTTCGGCGATGTCCGGGATGTTTACATTCTTGTCCGCTGCTGTGCTGGGCAGCATCTGCATGATCCCGATGGCGCCCGTGTGGCTGCGTGCGTTCTGGTCCAGCCGTGACTCCTGGTAGGCCTGCGACATGACCATCAGCCAGTCAAATTCATAGCGATCGGCGTACTTCTGGAACAGGTGGGCGGTGTCGTTGAACTTCTTCATCTCCGGTGAGCTGAGGGAATTCTGGACGAAGTTGGTATCTTTCAGGTAGCGGCGCAGCAACATATTGCCGAGCAGTGTCCCCTTGCCATTCCGTTCCAGGAATTCGTTCAGCACCTGTGCCAGCTTGGGGCTGTCCTTGCGGAAGGCCCAGCCGATTTGCGCACCGCTGCGCAGGGCGATGTCCTCGTGCACAGTAATGTCGTTGAATATTTGCTGCCAGAAGCGAGCCTTGTGGGCATCCATGACAATAGCGGCGATCAGGCCGGCATTGACCATCTCCAGCAAATCCTCGTCCTCCAGGTGTTCATCGACGAGGGAAATGCGCACCGGCTTCTTGCCTTCCTCGGCGAAACGCTGGTTGAGCTCAGCGAGGCTGTCGTAGTAGCTGCTGGATCGACGTGCGTGTACCTCTTTTCCAGAGAGCGCCTCCAGGGAGTCCAGGCCCTGTGCTGTATTGGCAGTTACCAGGACTTCCCGGGCATCGTTCATGGTCGGCGCAGAGAAATCCACCAAGGCCTGTCGCTCCGGGGTAATGGTGATATTGGCCACCGCGATGTCGCCGTAACCCGCCAGCAGGGCGGGTATGAGCTGGTCCCGGGTCACCGGGATGAAGACGATATGGGTCTTCAGTGTCTTCGACTCGAGTTTCTTGTTGAGAAACTCCTCGAAGGCGATCAGTGCGTCGTATGAGAGCCCCCGCTGCTGGGCACCGTCGAAGAAGTAGAAAGTCTTGCTGCGCACGACCAGCGCCCGTATCTGTCGCGCATCGGCCATGCCGTCGAAATCCGCCAGCCGCGCGGTCGTGACCAGGTCCAGGTACTCCAGGGATGGCGGTTCCTTCACCAGGGGGGCAGTGGCATCGGCCGCAGGCGCGGCTTCAGTCATGGCGTCGGTGGTAGCGGCTTCTTGCGTGGCCCAGCGGTCACTCAGCCCAACGGCGATCAGGACGATCGCCAGGATGAGGAACAGGGCGTGTCCAATCTTCGGCATAGGCTTGGAAAATTATCACACCCCGGCATCGCAGACCATGCCTGCTGGCGTCAATAATCCCGGGCTCGAAGCTGAAACGGGTGCTCGGGACACGCCGTAAACCCGTCCATGGGGGCTCGAGCGGCGGATGGCCGCCCCCTTGTCCATGGCGCGCACGGTCCCTCACACCCGTTTCAGCTTTGATCCCTAGCTATCGGAGTAGCCGGCAAGCTCTGCCATTAATGTGAAAAGCTCAATAGTATCAGTGGCTTGCGACGAATTGTTAAACTCCCTGTAAAGAGTGTCGACGTTTACGGCGATCCGTTCCGAGTCCAGCCAGCCGGCATAGGGCCCCAGCGGTATGTCCTTCGCCGCCTCCGCTGCGCTCATGCCGGCATCGAAGCGACCGCGGGCCTCGTCGCGCACGTACTGCAGGTACTCGCGCACCGCCCTGACCCCGTCCTTATCGGTAATCGGGCCGTGACCCGGGACGATGGTCTCCACATCCATGGCTTCTATGCGTTCGCACGCTGAAATCCAGTTCTCGACAGGACCCGCCCACATTATGGGGGTCCCGTCGATGAACAGGATATCGCCGGTAAACACGGTCTTGTCGGCGGGGGAGTGCACCAGCACATCGCCGCGGGTGTGGGCAGGGCCGACCTCGATCAGCTGCAGCGGCTTGTCGCCGACCTGCAGCGCCAGTTCGCCGTCGAAAGTGCGGGTCGGCGGAGTAAAAGTAATGCCGTCAAACTTGAACTGGCCGAAACAGTGGAGGAAATACTGGCCGGCCGCTCCCATTTCGCCAGCCATTTGCACGAAGGCGGCGAGGGCATCCGGGGGTAGCTCGGCCATTTCCTCCGCCGAGGCGGTGGAGGCGATGATCTCGGCGCCCTCGACCAGTTCGTTACCGTGGCAGTGATCGCCGTTGGCGTGGGTATTGACCAGGGTGTCGAATTTACCGGCGGCCAGCGGTGCAGCATCGCGCATGGCGTCCAACATTTCCCGGGTCAGGGCGAGATCGAACAGGGTATCGACCAACAGGGACTCCTCACCATCGGTGACCAGGCCCGCATTGCTCCAGCCCCAGGAGCCATCTGGCGCCAGCCAGGCGTAGGTTCCGTTCCCAATTTCGTGCAGGCCTTTACGGTACGTCCAGTGCATGGGGTGCTCCAACATTGCATCCAGTGGTCATTCTAGGGTATATCCTGTCAGCTTTATTTGCGAAATGGGGTATTCCAATGATTTGGCTGGTACTTGTGGTTCTCGTGCTGCTATTTGCGATCAACATCTTTTTCCTGCGCGGCGAGGACCTGAGTATGCACGACCAGCCGCGACCGCAGCCGATGGGTGCAGAGCGCGAGCCGAGCAGCGCACACCGGGATGCCGTCGGGCGGATGGGTGAAATGTCCGGTGTAATCGACAATGTGTCGCGCAAGGAGCAACTGCAGTTGCTCCGCGATTACATGGACAATATGGGGATGGACGTACCCTTTGACGGTGAGGTGATCCCGGTGGATGCCGGGGCTATCAAGGGTGAGTGGCTGATACCCCCGGGGGCCGATACCCGCAACCGCGTACTCTACATCCACGGTGGTGCCTGGATGATGGGTAGTCCTCTGAGCCATCGCGCCATTACCACGCGCTATGCCAGCATTACCGGTGGAGCCGTGTTCTCCCTGGATTATCGGCTGATGCCCGAAAACACGCGCCAGCAGGGAATCGACGATTGCCGGGAGGCCTATCGCTGGATACTGGACAATGGTCCCGGTGGGGCTGAGCCGGCGCGCGATGTGGTGATTTCAGGCGATTCTGCCGGCGGCAACCTGACCCTTTCGCTGATCAACTGGATTCGAGACGAGGGTCTGCCCGCGCCGACCGCGGCGGTCGCCCTGTCGCCCGCCACCGACGGTACATTCGCCAGTCCCAGCATGAAGGAAAACGTGGAGACCGATCATATGCTCGGACCCATGTTTGGCAAGCTGCTCAAGGTGCCGCGGTGGATCCTGCACTGGATAGCCCTGTTCAACAACCGTGTGCGGCCGAGCCATCCAATGGTCTCACCGATCTATGCCGACCTCAGCGGCCTGCCGCCGACACTGGTGCACGTCAGTGCTCATGAAATGCTGCTGGATGATGCGGTGCGGTACGTCAACAAGGCTCGCGCCCAGGGATCGCCGGTGGAGTTGCAAGCCTGGAACCATATGCTGCACGTCTGGCATATATTCGTCGCCGACATGCCGGAAGCCCAGGAAGCCTTCGCGGAAATCGAGGCCTTCATTCAAAAGGTCAAAGATAAAGCAGCGCCGACCGAGGCGGCTGCATGATTCGCGGACTCCTCTATATTTTATGGATGTCGATTTCCGTGGTACCGATTGCCACGGTGATTGTGATTCTGTCCATTTTTATGCGCGGCAAACCCCTGTACCGGTTCGCTATCCAGTGGCTGCGCCAGATGACCTGGTTTGCCAGTGCCATATGCGGCATCAAGTACAGGGTGCAGGGGCTTGAAAACCTGCCGGACGAGCATTCGCTGGACCCGGTGATACTCTGTCCCAAGCACCAATCCACCTGGGAGACCTTTGCCTTGCCGGCGATGATGTCGCACCCACTGGCCTTTGTCTTCAAGAAAGAACTGTTGATGATCCCCTTCTTCGGCTGGGCTATCGGCCGGCTGGACATGGTGCATATCGACCGCAGTAAACGCTCGGAGGCGTGGAACAAGGTGGCGGAGCAGGGCCGCGTGCTGATGAAGAAAGGCGTCTGGATCATCATGTTCCCCGAGGGCACCCGCACCCCTCGGGGCAGCCAGGGAAACTACAAGAGCGGTGCCACGCGGCTTGCCGTCGCCACGGGTGCAAGCGTGGTACCGATTGCGGTCACATCCGGGCGCTGCTGGCCGCGCAAGACATTCCGCATGACGCCCGGTACCATTGACGTATCCATTGCCCCACCCATATCCGCGGTAGGGCGCGAACCCAATGAACTGATGCAAGAGGTCGAAACCTGGATCGAGGCAGAAATGCGTCGTCTGGACCCGGAAGCTTATGCGTAGATTTATGACTGTTGTCGCGACCGTGGTCGCGCTGTTGGCGCTTGTCGCCGTAGTACTCAGCCAGGGCAAGCAGGCCCAGCCGCTGCCGGAAGGCTCCGCCAGCGCGGAACGCCTGCTGCCCGGCCCGCACAGGGTCCACTCCCACGATGAAGTGTTTGTCGATAGCAGTCGTGAAAGCCAGGCCCACGGCGAGTATGCCGGCGACGCCAGCCGTACCCTCAATGCCACTGTCTGGCATCCGGCGGATAATGGCGCGGGACCATATCCGCTGGTGGTTTACAGCCACGGTTTCTCCTCGACCCGGGAAGGCGGTGCCTACCTCGGCGAGCACCTGGCCAGCCACGGCTTCGTGGTGGTCTCGGCGGATTTCCCGCTGACCAATATGAACGCACCGGACCGGCCCTTCGTACGCGATGTGGTCAACCAGCCCGGCGATATCAGTTTCATGATCGATACGCTGCTGGCACAGTCCGCCGACAGCGAGCATATGCTGGCCGGGATGCTCGACGATCAGCGCATTGGCGCGACGGGAATCTCCCTGGGCGGCATGACCTCGACCCTGGTGGCCTTCCACCCGGACCTGCGAGATGCCCGTATCGCCGCGGCACTGTCTATCGCCGGCCCCACAGCGCAGTTTACCGAGGTGTTTTTCGAAGAGCCGCGAGTGCCCTTCCTGATGCTGGCCGGGGATATCGACGCCCTGGTGCCCTACAAGTCCAACGCCGCACCGGTGCTGGACAAGGTTCCGGGCAGCCAGTTGGTAACCGTAATCAACGCCTCCCATACCGGCTTTTCCGGTCCGGCTGCTTCATTGCGCTGGATGGATAATCCCGATGCCCTGGGTTGTTACATCGTCAACCAGAATATCGAGAATGATGTGGACGAAGACTGGGGTGAGTTGCTGGGAACGCCGGAGCAGGGTGTCGATAACAACTTCGAAAACGAGCTGTGCCTGCTCGATCCCTTACCTGAGGCAATGAACCCCCTGCGCCAGCAAATGGTCACTGCCCTTGTGGTGCGGGCATTTTTTGAAAGCCATTTTGCTGCCGATCCCGCCGCGCGGGCCGCGGCGCAGGTCTTTCTGAGTGAGACCCTGGCTGCCGAACTGGCGGAGGTAGAATACGCGGCCGCGGGTGCCTTTATTGCCGTGGCGCCCTAGACCAGGCGCAGACCGGGTCAGGCGGCTTCCCGCCGCGCTACCAGGGTCCAGGCCGCCGGATCGCTGGCGGTATTGATGCGCAGGGAATCGCGCTCGATGTTCACGAATCCCAATGCCGACAGCCGGTCACACTGCTGGTTGAGTCCGGCCTCGTCGACAGCGGCTTCCACCATGGAACTCATACGGCCGATATAGGCGTCCAGTTCCGGCCCCATGCCATCGATCCACTGCATGACATCTTCCTCGGCATAGGCAGACATGCGTCGATACATGGCGGCGATATCCCGGTAGAGTTGCTGTGGCAGGCCACCGGCAGAGCTGTTGCCCTCGCGCTGCAGCAGTTGTTCCAGTCCGCGCACGGCGGGGGTAAAGGCCTGTTCCGCGGCCTTGAAATCCTCTACAGAACCCTTGCCTGCATTCAAGGCAAATCCCGCGCTGAAGGCCGCGCGCGCCAGTTCCAGTATTTGCAGTGACTTGATGTCCTCCAGCACCCGCTGGTTACCGGCGCACTCCTGGTAAATCGCGCCGTCCCGGTAATGCAGCACCAGTGCGAGGTAACCGCCCTCACTTACCAACTGTCCCGCAGCCTCGATCGCGGCCAGCCCCGCGTACTCGATACCGTACTGGCTGACCACCGCATCGAAACTCGCTGTCGCGAGCGGCGGATGGAAGGCATCCGCGGCGACGCAGGTGACGTCCGGATAACGCTGGCGCAGGTTTAGCAGGGCGCTGACCGAGTAATCCAGGGCAAAGCTGTCCACCGACTCATCGGCCAGTTTGCTGGCATAGCGGATCACAGCGCCATTGCCGGCAGCCACGTCGAGCAGGCGAGCCTGCGCTGCGGGAAAATCCGGGCGCGCGAAGAAGTCTCGCCAGAAGTCCTGCAGCGCTGCCTCCTGGGGGCTGCCGTCCTCGTGAGCCGCCGCTTCCCAGGTGCCACGCCAGTAGCGATCCCAGTCTGCCGCCGGGCGAGTGTTATCCATGTGGTGTGTTCCGCTGTGGTAGAGCGCCAGTATAAAGATCAGGGCCCGGGAAACAACAAGCGGGAGATCGGGGGTGGTTTCGCGACGCTTACTTGAACTCGATCGGCGCGAGCTCTTCCGATTGCTCTTCCTCGCCCTGAACCGGCTCCGGTTCGACGGCTGTCTCGGTTGGGGCTGCTGCAGGAGCCGGTTCCTCCACCGGGAAGCTGGCCTTCTGCGGGGCCGGCTCGGTGGGGGCGGTGGCCGCAGGTGCGGGCGCCTTGTTCCTGAGCGCCTCGATCAGTTTTTGACAGGGTTCGACCTTCGCCTTCAGTTCCGGCAACTGCTTCAGGCACTCGAGCATCAGCTCATAGGCCTGGACCAGTTTCGGGTATTCGGGGGCTTGCTTGTGCAGGCCGTTGATCAGTTTGGCCGCGGCCATGAAGTCGCCGGTTTCATGGCAGGCACTGGCCAGGGCATGACGGGTCGCGGCGCTGCGGGGCATGAACGCCGGATTGACCTGCAATGCCATCTGGAAGACGTTGCGGATCTGGTCGCCCCTGCCTTTCTTGATCAGGAAGTCCAGGTACATGGAGCCCAGGTCGTCGATGTGTTCCTTGTTGCCGGTGACACACAGGAACTTGAAGGCCTTGTCGTAGAAGTCGAGGTCCACCGGGAATTGCTTCAGCGCCTCGATAAACAGTTGCAGAGCTCTGTCGTAGTCCCCTTCCTTGAGTGTGACATCGATCTGCGCCGCCAGCCGGTCCCGTTCGGAACGCACTTCCTCTGCCTCACCGGTGGATTCCGTCGCCGCAAACCCGAGCTTGTCCTGATACTGAAAGATCATATAGCCCATCAGGTGGAACACGACGATCATGTAGTAATTCGACACCAGTGACTGCAGTATGCTCGTCATCAGTGAGAAATCCGTGCCGATCAGCTCATTGATCACACCTACTGAGCCCATCATGATCATAATCAGGGCCAGCAATAAACCGTAGGATAGTCCGATCGTTGTCATCAAGCGGACCGTGCTCAGCGGACTGATCGCTGCGAGCAGGCTGTCTCTGATGGCAAAGTTGATCATGCTGGCGGGGAGTCCGGCAATCAATACCGTGGCAACGATACCTGCCATCGCCCCACCCAGGTAGTTGTAAGCAGCGACGATGATAGCGGTCGTCGAAAGCAGTATCGCCAGCAGTTTGCCGACCAGGCCCAGCCCGCCGCCATAGGCCTCGGTGATATCGGGGGGTACCATCAGCCCGTGAGCGGTATTGTCCAGGCAGCTGAAACAGTATTTGAGGAATGCGCCGAACACCATCAGGTACCAGATAAAGGTGAAGGGCAGGTAGCCGAGAATCGGCATCATAACTGAGACACCGACAATCAATATGATCGCCTGTGCGCTCAGTGGATAGCGGAAGCTTTGCTCGAGCCGGCGCCAGAAGGGTGTCGCGCTGTGGCCGGAGCCCAGGAATTCAAGTTCCCCCTCGCAGAGAAAACAGCTGCGTTCGCCGGACCGCTGAGGCTCATTGGTGCAGGCATCACAGTTTGTCGTCTCGCAGACGGGGCAGGCATAGGTCGCCGGCTGCAGGGGGTGGTATTTGCAGAACGTCATCAGGCAGCCCCTCCCAGCAGGGCGTCCGCCAGACCGCCGTATTGTTTTTGCTTTGCCTCTTCGCTGCGCTCGCCGAAAACCGTTGCCAGCTTGCGCGCCAGGACAGCGAGTCCATCGGGCTTTTCGGCTGCCTTGTAGAGCTGCTGGAAGATCGTCTCGGCGGATCTGGGGTCTTTCAATGTGGCGAATGCCATCCCCAGCCGCAGCGTTTCTTCCGAGCCTAGATCGGCGGCCTGGGCCGGGTTTTCCAACCAGACCTGCTCCAGCCGCTGGGCCTGTCCGACGGATGGCTTCTTCGCCCGCAGCAGACTGCGCACGTAGTCGTCGTAGTCGCCGGTCTTGTTCACTTTCGCCAGGTTGTAACGCAGGAGCTCACGCTCGAGCGTGGCCCCGTGTTCCTCGATAAGCCCGGTGAGGATATCCAGCGCTGATCTGAACTGAAGATTTCCAATTGCACTATAGACGCGCGCCAGCTCCTTCTGCGCCGGGTCGACGTCCTGGTCCTCTTCGATATATTCCTCGTTCATCATGCCCGGCCTGATGAGTACCAGCGCCAGGGTCAGGATGCCGCCGGCGACGAAGCCGCCGGCGTGCGCCATAAAGGCCACATTTGTATCGGCCAGGAAGTAGTAACTCCACAATTCCTTGCCGATGTAGAAGGGAAGTATGAGTAGAGCCGGCGCCTTGAAATAGCCGACGAAAATGTAGAACCAGTAGAAAAACTCAATCTTTCTCAGGCGGAATACGCCCAGGTACATCGCCATCACACCGGAGACTGCACCGGAGGCGCCGACCAGCGGTGTGGCACCGTATCGGTTGAAGGCCACGAACAGTAGGCCGCCGGCCAGTCCGGTCAGCAGATAAAACAAGAGGAACAGGCGGTGGCCAATGGCTGCCTCCACTGCGAATCCGCAGATGACCAGGAAGAACATGTTGCCCATCAGGTGCATCACGTCCCCGTGGAGAAACTGGTAACTCAGTAGCGTAAAGGGATTGAGTTGCGCCGGGACCAGCCCCAGCGAGTAGTAGCTGATTGATTCCACGTAGCCGTGAACCCGTTCGCGGTAGATGCGCCACTCTTCGTATTCATAGTCGGGTATGTAATCGACTGCCGCCTCTTCCAGAAATTCGTAGAAGTCCACGCGGGTAATGATCTGGGCGCCCAGTTCGTAGTAGGCCTCATCTTCATACAGCTCCCTGAATTCTTCGACCAGTTCATCTTCGCCTTCGCCCAGCAAGTAGCCCTGTACCATGATCCACTCCTGGTCCAGGAGGTCGTGTTCGAGATACAGGTCGAGAGCCTTCTCCAGGTCCTGGTTGTCGCCGGACTGGTAGAAGAAGAAGGTGAGAACATTGGCGAGAACAATGAAGAACAACACGACGGGCGCGTGCTTCCAATCGAACCGCTTTTCTGTCGGTACTATTATCATTAGTTATATATCCGTGCACGAATCAGCCTGCCAAAAAACGCTAGCATTAACAAAGTATTTATCGCTAAAACGTGAACTGGACCCCGATTTAGGCGGCAAAGTCCCTGCAACGGCCGCGCCCACTGCAAGCTAGTTGCAGTAAGGGCGGCGCCGGGTATGGTTTTGGGCTTGCGGATTCAGTTCAGGTAGTCGAGAAACTCAGCTCAATGTGCTCAGGTCGATCACGAAGCGGTACTTCACATCGTTGTTTTCGATCCGCTGCCAGGCCTCGTTGACCTGGTCTATACCGATCATTTCGATTTCCGCCGTGATGCCGTGTTCGGCGCAGAATTCGAGCATTTCACTGGTACGGGGGATGCCGCCAATCAGGGAGCCCGACATCAGCTTGTCGCCGACGATGATGTTGGGAATATTGAATGGCAGCGGGGCGTTGGGTGCGCCAACGAAACAGAGGTTGCCCTCGCGACGCAATAGCGGCAAGTAGCTGTCGGCATCGTGCACGCCGGAGACGGTATCGATGATCAGGTCGAAGCTCCACTGGTGTGCTGCGAGCGCATCGGCATCGCTGGTTAGCACCACGCCGTCGGCGCCGAGCTTGGTTGCGTCACCTACCTTGGAGGGCGAGGAAGTCAGCATAATGGTCTCGGCACCCATGGCCTTGGCAATCTTGATCGCCAGGTGCCCGAGGCCGCCCAGACCGAGTACGCCCACTTTCTTGCCGGGCCCCGCGGCGAAACGTTTCAGCGGCGTGTAGACGGTAATGCCGCCGCAGAGCAAGGGCGCGGCTGCGGTAGGGTCCAGACCCTCCGGCATCTTGACCACATAATGCTGGTGCACCGTGTAGTGGGTGCTGTATCCGCCAAAGGTCTTGTTGCCCGCCAGGTCCTCGCTGTTGAAGGTCAGGCGTAAACCCTGCTCACAGTAGTGTTCGTCTCCCTCATCGCAGGCAGCACAGGCCCTGCAGGAATCGGCAATGCAACCGATGCCGACCAGGTCGCCGACGGCCAGGTCAGTGACCTCACTGCCGGTCTCGGCGATCTTGCCTACCATCTCGTGACCGGGCACTACCGGGTACTGTGCCTGCCCGTTCTCATTGTTGGCCAGAATCAGGTCCGTATGGCAGATGCCGCAGTAGAGCAGCTCCACCAGCACTTCCTCCGGCCCGGGTGCACGGCGTTCCACGGTGAAGGGTTCGAGTTGCTCGCCCTCGGCTTTAACGGCATAGGCTTTCACTTCCATGGCAGGTGCTCCTCTGTTTTGCGGTCTGCTGGTCAGGATTTGGTCACGGATTTGAGGCGGCGGCAGCGCGCTCAGGAGGCGGCGGCTCGTTTGGCGCCGGCCTCGGGTGCGTCTTCTTCACGCAAACGCACCGGACCGAAAAGCTCCGGGAACTTTCCCTTCATCGGCGCATAGAAGCCGCGCAATAACTGCATGTCGCGCTTGACGTCCCCGCTCATTGGCAGGGCGGGGCCGAAGCCGCCGCGCATCTGCCCATAATCGAGGTAGGAGGGCACGATGGGTACCTGGGCACCCCGAGCGATGTGGTAAAAGCCGGACTTCCAATGCTCAACCCGGGCGCGTGTTCCCTCGGTGGGCACTACCAGCACCAGCTCTGAGAGTTCCTCGAAAGCATCGATCATGCTGTCGACCATGTTGTTACTGGTTTTACGCTGGATTGGAATACCGCCCAGGGCGCGCATGATCCACCCCAGGGGCGGCCACAACAGGCTCTTTTTACCCATCCATGAGATGCGAATACCGAAGGCCCAGGCGAACAGGATCATCAGCGGAAAATCCCAGTTGGAGGTGTGGGGCGCGGCTATCAGCACGTATTTGTGATGCAGGGGTTTTTCGCCCTCGATCTTCCAGCCGAGTAAACGGAGCAGTGTCCTGGACATCCATTGCTTCATTGGCTGAATCCCCGTGCTCGCGGCCTAGGCGTCGGTGGCAATAATGCCGGCGAGTTTGCGAGCGTGGTCTTTCTTGCTGGCGACATCCATGTTGCGCAGAATCTGGATGCGCTGCGCCTGTGGCGAGCCGGCGCCATGCAGGGATTCCGTCAGGTAACCCACCGCGTTGCGACCGAGGGTCATGTTTTCGATCAGGCGCAGGATGCGCACCCGGTCTTCGGTGGGAATGTCGTCGCGACCCTTGAAGAAGCGCTCCAGTAAGTCACCGGTGTCACTGGACTCAAAATCTTTCTCCGAGGGCAATGTCACCATCAGGCCGCCGGCAAGATCCTGGGCCAGACGCGAGATCTCGTAGGGGAACCGCGTCACATTGTGCTTGCAGACATTGGAGAGCATGCCGTCGTTGATCCAGGCGCCGGAGGGCAACTCGTAAGCCTGGTGGGAAGAGGCTATTCCCGAGGAGTAGATGGTCTCGTTGAGATGGACCATTTCCACCAGCTTGTCCTTGATATGGGAGGCGGATTCCACGCCGTTGTACTCGGCGATGGTCGCCGCCGCGCCGACCATCACATCACCCAGCCCGGTCTTGCAGACATAGCTGGCCCGGTGATAGTCGGTGAAACGTTCCACCAGGACGGTGGCAAACTCATACTCGCCGTCCATGAAGACGTGGTCCCAGGGAATAAACAAGCGGTCGAAAACGACCAGGACTTCCTGGCCGGAGTATTTCGCATTTCCCTGGTCGATGCTGCCGCCCTCCATGGAGCGGGTGTCGCAGGACTGGCGGCCGTAAATAAACTTCAGCCCCTCGGTTTGCAGCGGTACTGCGCCGATTACCGCGTACTCTCGATCATCTTCGCCCAGGCGCATGGTCGGCATGACCATCAGCCAGTGCGAATTGAGGCCGCCAGTCATATGGGCCTTGGCACCGGAGACATATAGACCGTCCTCGTCCCGGTCGACCACCCGCATATACATCTCCGGGTCGGACTGTTCGTGGGGCGCCTTGCTGCGATCGCCCTTGGGGTCGGTCATGCCTGCGGCGATGATCAGGTTGTGCCGTTGCAGCCCTTCGAGCAGTCTGAGGAAACGTTGGTGATAGTCGGTGCCGTGTGCCTGGTCGATGTCGAATGTCAGCGAGTGCATCACGGAAATACAGTCCAGTCCCGCGCAGCGCTGGAAACAGGTGCCGGTGATCTGTCCCATACGGCGCTGCATGCGATTCTTGTTGACCAGGTCTTGCGGGCTGGTGGGAATATGCAGGAAGCGATTGACCCTGGTGCCCGTGTAGGGCGATTCGGCGGTGGCCAGGTCCGGATCCTCCAGCGCCAGGTCGTAGGAGGCGGCCAGGGCGTTCATGGAGGGGCGAATCATGGGATGGTCCACGGGTTCCTGTACCAGTTCGCCGAATAGGTACACCTCCAGGTCTCGTCCACGCAGGCTTTGGATGTAGTCCTCGCCGCTGACCAGGGTATCCCGGAATCGGGACCAGCGTTGTTCTGCAATGTCAGCCTGGCTGCGCGTTTCTGTTCGTTGGGTCTGCTCGCTCATGTGCTTTGCCTGCTAGAATAGGAAGCCTGATAAAAACAGGGAACCGGCATGGTAGCCATCAAGATTGGAACGCTCATTCTATACCTTATTCTCGCCTATGTGGCGATCAGCTTTCCCCTGACCCTGGGGGCCAATGCCAGTCTCGGCATCCTGGTGCTGCTGGTGCTGGCGCACATTGTGGAGTGCTACCTGTATCGGGACCTTATCCGAACGGCGCCCGGTGGAGCCGCCTGGCACCTGCTCAATGTTTTCCTGTTTGGCGTTTTCCACATGATCGTAATGAAGGATGTCCTGAGGGAACAGGAAACGGTCGCTACCTGATATGCCGGACTTTGGCGAGTGGATAGGCCGTGAACGGGAGATCCTTTCCGGTCTCGATCCCTGGCCGGCGGCGGCCCTGCAGAACAGCCTGCAGCTCAATAGCCCCGCCGACCCCTCCGGCCTTCCCCCATTGTGGCACTGGATTTATTTTCTGGAGACACCGGCGCGGGACAAGCAGGGGCACGACGGTCATCCGCGCAAGGGCGATTTCTATCCCCCGGTCGAACAACCAAGACGGATGTTCGTGGGTGGTCGTTCGCGTTTCCATCGACCCCTGGGGCTGGGGCGGCAATCTGTCCTGAGCGAACGAATCCTCAGCTGCCAGAGCAAAGCGGGCAAGGTCGGGGAGATGATCTTGCTGACCGTTGCCTACGAGTATCGGCAGGATGGCGATGTCTGCGTGGAAGAAGAGCGCGATTTCATGTACCTGCCGGCCAGGCGCGGTGAGGAACCCGAGACGCGTGGGGAGTCGGAGGCGGAGATACCTGGCCACACCTGGCAGCATGACCTGGAGACCGACCCGGTACTACTGTTCAAGTTTTCGGCGCTGACCTTTAACGGCCACCGCATACACTACGATCGCGACTATGCCCGGGCCGAGGAATCCTACCCGGACCTGGTTGTGCACGGCCCCATGACTGCTCTGTTGTTGGCCGAGCTGGCCCGTGCCAATTGTGATAAGCCCCTGCGGGAATTCAGCTTTCGAGCGCGAGCGCCCCTGTTTGTGGGTGACCGGCTGCGCCTGCGGGGCGATCAAGCTGATGAGGGTATTAAATTGACGGCGTACCGGCCCGACGGCAAGGTAGCCATGACTGCGGAGGCACAGATATGATTGCGAAAGTTTTCCTGGGGCTACAGGCCCTGTTATTTATTCCCTACGGCATCTACTGCCTGGTGGACCCGGGTATGTTGTCAGGCAGCGCCGGGCTGACGGCAACCACCATTACCGGGACCATAGAAATACAAACCATGTACGGTGGCCTGCAAATTGCCGTGGGCGCGCTCTGTCTCATGGGCCTGTTCAGCAAGGAGCTGGAGTTTGTCGCCCTCCATACCTTGCTGTTCATCTTCCTGGGACTCGCCGTGGTGCGCGTCTCACTGGCGCTCATGCACGGGGATTTCTCCGGTTACACCGTGTTTGCCATGAGCTTCGAAACCCTGTGCCTGCTGTTCCTCGGCTGGTACCTGCTTATTCGCGGTCCTTCTTACGCAAGCCATCCAGGAGGTCGATAGGCAGGGGGAAGAGGATGATGGAGCTGCGATCCCGGGCCACCTCGGTGAGGGTCTGCATGTAGCGCAGTTGCAGGGCCTGGCTCTGGCCGGACAGGGTCTGGGCCGCTTCCAGCAGCTTGCTGGAGGCCTGCAGTTCACCGTCGGCGTGAATCACCTTGGCGCGACGTTCCCGTTCGGCTTCCGCCTGTTTGGCGATGGCGCGGATCATACTTTCGTCGATATCGATGTGCTTGATCTCGACGTTGATCACCTTGATGCCCCAGGATTCGGTCTGTTCATCCAGGAGTCTCTGAATGCCCTGGTTGAGCTTGTCCCGCTGGGCCAGCATCTCGTCCAGCTCGTGCTGGCCGAGAATGGAACGCAGGGTCGTCTGGGCCAACTGGCTGGTGGCCTCAAAGAAGTCCTCCACGTTGATGATCGCCCGCTCGGGGTCGACCACGCGAAAATAGATCACAGCGCTGACTTTTACCGACACGTTATCCCGGGAGATAACATCCTGGGTCGGTACGTCGTAGACCAGGGTACGCAGGTCCACCCGCACCATTTGCTGGATGCCGGGTACCACGATGATCAGCCCCGGTCCCTTGACCTTCTGAAAGCGCCCGAGGAAGAAGATAACGCCGCGTTCGTACTCCCGCAGGATGCGGAAGGTATAGAACAGCAGTGCCAGTACTGTGAACAGAATAATTGGCCAGAAAACATCCATTTCTAGTTCTCCCTTTCAACGGATAAAAGCAGCCCGGACACTTCCCGGACCACGACACGATCGCCTTTCTGCAATGGCTGGCCGCTGCGCGCATGCCAGATTTCGCCACCGACCTGTACCTGGCCTTCGCCTTCGAAGTCTGCCAGTACAACACCTGTATGTCCCAGAATCGTTTCGATACCGGTAGTCACTGCCTGGTGCCGCATGCGCAGTGCAATAGTCACGGTAACGATGATGAAGCCCGCGGTCACCATGGCGATGGACACCAGCACCGGCCAGGCCACCTGGAAGGCTTCCACGTCGGTATCAAACAGTATGATGCCGCCAATCACAAAGGCGACGACGCCGCCGGCGCCGAGGATGCCGAAACTGGGCGATACCGCCTCGGCCACCATCAGGCCGATGCCGAGTGCCACCAGTGCCAGTCCGGCGTAATTCACCGGCAGCAGTTGCAGGGCGTAGCCCGCCAGTAGCAGGCAGATGACACCGATGGTACCGGGTACCAGGGAGCCGGGGTTATAGAACTCAAGAATGATGCCGTAAAAACCGATCATGCCCAGGATCAACACCAGGCTGGGATTGGTGATGGTGGCCAGGAATTCCGTGCGCCAGTCTGGAACCGCCTCGAAAATCGGCGCGCCCGCGAGTTCCAGGGTTACGCTGTCGTCGTTGATGGCAATCTCGCGACCCTCCAGCTGCTCCAGCAGATCGCGCAACCCGCTGGCCACCAGGTCGATTACATTCTGTTCCAGGGCCTCTTTTGCCGACAGGCTCTCCGCTTCGCGAACGGCCTGCTCCGCCCACTCGGCATTGCGCCCGCGCAAGTCGGCGAGACCGCGAATATAGGCGGCCGCATCGTTCACCATCTTTTTCTCCATGGCGGTTTTTTGGGCAGGAGCGCCACCCTCCTTGTCAGGGTCCTGGTCCGGCGGCGCAGCGGGAGACGGGGCACCAATGCTCACCGGCGTGGCGGCACCGAGGTTGGTAGCCGGCGCCATGGCGGCGATATGGCTGGCATAGAGTATATAGGTGCCGGCACTGGCAGCTCTCGCACCCTGAGGTGTTACGAAGCTGGCGACGGGCACCGGGGAGGCCAGGATAGCCTCGATGATATCGCGCATCGCGCCATCGAGGCCGCCGGGGGTGTTCATGCGAATGACTATGAGGCGAGCCTCTGCGTCGCGGGCCTCCTCCATGCCGCGCACCAGGTAATCGCTGGTTGCCGGGCCTACCGCACCATCGAGATCCAGCACCCAGACAGCGCCGAGCGGTGGCCCCTCACTCTCCTCCACGGCCTGCGCGGTCGCTGACAGGCAAGCCAATACAACAAGGATCAACCGTAACAACATAGTGTTCCTCCCGCTTAAACTATAGCAGGGTGGCCACAAACAGGTTTTTGATGAGTATCATGGTGGCATGAGTTTGCGATGCCTTATCTTGCTGGCATTCCTGGGGCTCAGCCAGTTGAGCCCGGCGGCCGACTACCTGATCGATACCAGTGGCGCCCACGCCTCGGTCAATTTCAAGTTCGATCACCTGGGCATAGGCCGCATCACCGGCAGTTTCCGCCAGTTCAGTGGCAGCTTTACCTACGACCCGCGGGATCTCGATTCCGCGAAAATACGGGTAGTCATCAAAACCGCCAGTCTCGATTCCAACCAGGCCACCCGCGACAAGAATATTCGCTCAGCCCTGTTCCTCGACGTGGAGCAGTTTCCGGAGGCGATTTTCGAAAGCAGCTCGATAGCCGAAATGCAGGATGGAACACTGCATATCTTCGGCGACCTCACCCTGCACGGCGTTTCTCGCAAGATCGAGCTCAGGGGGCGCAAGCTGGGCGAAGTCACCGATGAGTGGGGCCGCCACCGGGTGGGATTCGAGGCGGCCGTCACCCTCAATACCCTGGATTTCGATATGGGCTTTCCGCCCAGTAACCAGGTGAAGATGGAGCTCTACATCGAGGGGGTGAAGAAAGCTAACTGAATTCCTCGGTGGTATAGATCGACACCTGCATGGCGTCGCTCCAGCCCTCCTTTGGCAAACCGGCTTTGGCGCGCAGTTCGCTCACGAACTGGTCGGGGTCCGGGAGTTTCTCCCAGACGCTGGTCAGGTAGGTAGAGCGGTGATTGCCCTCCTGCAGGATCAGGCCGTCGATGCCGGGACGCAGGTGTTCCAGCAATTCATCACGCGAATTTACCAGCAGTGGCCTGGCCGGGCTCAACACAGAGATATGCAGATCGAGGTCGGCGAACTCTGCGGGCTTGAGGGGCTTGAAGCGACGATCGTTGAAGGCGGCAGCCGCCGCGTTATTGGCCACGTCCAGCACGAGCATCCGAGTTGCGACCAGGCTGCCGATACAGCCGCGCAATTGCCCGTGCAGGTTGAGGGTGACGAAACTGCTGCGCTGGGCCCGCAGGGCGGGGTGGTAGTGCTGCAGTTGAATGTTCATTTCGCCACCGCCGCTGAAGCCGTGCATGATCGCGGCCCTGGCCAGGTACAGGAGTTGCTGTCGCTGGACCAGGTTGAGGCTTTCGTTTTCGCTGTCGACGGCGTCGGTCTCTGCCCCGTTCTCGTAAACCACCCAGGCGCCGTAGCCGACCACGCGATCCCGGCTGCCGGCGGTATCGCCTGAATTCCTGACATCGACGGTAGTAATCGGCAGGTCGCGGTGGCGCAGAACCTCCAGTAGCCCGTTCAGGGGCCGGCAGCCACAGGCCTGGTCGCCGGTGATACTGGAGTCGCGGGCCTCGATCCGCTGCACGGTGCCGGCGTCCTTGGTTCGTGCCTCGTCGTAGGGCAGGTGATGACTCAGGTCGGAACTGATCACGACCAGGGTTTCCGGCCCGCCCCAGAGGGCTTCGATAACCCTCGCAACGCTGGCCGGGTCAGCCTGACCCACTACCAGTGGCACCAGGGTAAAGGCATTGAGGCAGCGCTGCAGAAACGGGATATGGACCTCGAGACTGTGTTCCAGGGCGTGGGCCTCATCGAGTCCGCTGACCCCGGGTAAGTCCTCGACTTGCCGGATGGCGGTTTTGTCCAGCGGTACTTGTCCCAGGGGTGTTACATAGAAATCGGCGCTGCTGGTCGCAATGCCGTGGAAGCCGACCCGGTGCGACGGGCCCAACAGGATTACGCGGCTGATGCGGTCCCGCCCATTGCGCACCCGGGCATAGACCTCGGCGGCAATAGGTCCGGAGTAGATGTAACCGGCGTGGGGTGCGACCAGCGCCTTCGGGCATGCGGCGCCCGTCTGCGCATGCTGCAACATCGCATCCACATCCTGCTGCAATTGAGCGGCCTGGCCCGGATAAAACTGCCCGGCCACTGCCGCGGCCCTCACGTCGCCCATGACTCTATTGTATACTCACATAATCATGAATGCTTCCGTGGTACCCACCCGGTATTGGCACGATCTGGGTGATGGCCGCATCCAGTGCGATCTCTGTCCCCGCGCCTGCAAAATAAGGGAGGGGCAGCAGGGTCTCTGTTATGTGCGCGCCTGCCAGGATCAGCAAATCGTTCTCACCACCTATGGCCGTTCCAGCGGTTTCTGTGTCGATCCGATTGAGAAGAAGCCGCTCAAGCATTTCCTGCCGGGCACGCCGGTGTTGTCCTTTGGTACCGCCGGCTGCAACCTTGCCTGCAAGTTCTGCCAGAACTGGGATATGAGCAAATCCCGCGAAATGGACACCCTGGCCCAGTCGGCTACACCGGCAATGTTGGCCCAGGCGGCGAAGGAGTTGGGTTGCCGGTCTCTGGCCTACACCTATAACGACCCGATTATTTTTCACGAGTACGCCATCGATGTCGCCCGGGCCTGCCGCGAGGTGGGGGTGCAGTCTGTGGCGGTTACCGCCGGTTATATCTGCCCGGAACCGCGGGTCGAGTTTTTCGCCGAAATGGATGCCGCCAATATCGATCTCAAGGCCTTTACCGAGAAGTTTTACTACGAACTCTGCGGTGCGCACCTCCAGGAGATACTGGAGACCATCAGTTACGTTTATCACGAGACCGATGTCTGGCTGGAGCTGACTACCCTGTTGATCCCGGGCAAGAACGACTCCGAGGCCGAGGTGCGGGAAATGTGCGAGTGGGTGGTGGAAAACCTTGGGCCTGAAGTACCCATGCATTTCACTGCCTTTCACCCGGACTGGAAGATGCGTGATGTCCCGGCGACTCCGGCCCACACCCTGACACAATCCAGACGGATCGCAAAAGAGACCGGCGTGCGTTATGCCTACACCGGTAACGTGCACGACCCGGCCGGTAACTCCACCTATTGTCACAACTGCGACGCCCTGCTGATCGAGCGCAACTGGCACGAGATGGGGGCCTGGAACCTGGATGCCGAAGGCAACTGCCCGCAGTGCAATACCCCACTGGCAGGTGTGTTCGAGGCGGAACCCGGTGACTGGGGTGCCAAGCGTAAACCGGTGAGATTTGTCGTCCAGTGATCCCTGAACAGGCTATTGTCGGGCCGTCCGCATGGCTGGGAGCTGAAATGGCTGCCCGGGAGGACTGGATACGTGTGTTCAGCGAGGCGGAAATTGCCGAGTTGGACGCGGCCGCTGAAGCGGCGGCTGCCGGCGGCAAGCCTCACAGTGAACTGGGCCGCGAGGATTTCCCGCTGCCGCAACTGGCAGCGGAGACCCGCGACTGGCTGCGGGAACTCGACCGGGGGCGGGGCTTCCTGTTATTGCGGGGTCTGCCGGTAGAAAACTGGGGGCGGGAAAAATCTGAGCTGGCTTACCTGGCTCTGGGGCTGCACATGGGTGGGCTCGCCTCCCAGAATGCGGCTGGCGATTTACTCGGCCATGTACGCGATACGGGTGCCGACCCGGACGATCCGGGGGTTCGACTTTACAAGACCTCGGTAGCCCAGGGTTTCCACACCGATGGAGCAGACGTCATCGGACTGCTGTGCCTGCAGGGGGCAAAATCCGGCGGCGAAAGTCGCATCGTCAGCTCTATTACTGTTTTCAACCAGGTACAGGCGCGGCGCCCGGATCTCCCGCTGATGTTCGAGAACTTCCATTTCGATCGCCAGGAGGAGCAGGCAGAGGGCGAGCCACCGACCTTTGCGATTCCGCTGTGTTACTACGACGGCGAACGCCTGCGCATGTTCTACATCGGCTGGTATATCCGTGATGCCCAGCGGCATGCGGGTGTACCCCGTTTGACCGGACCACAACTGGAACTGTTGGAGCTGATTGAGTCGCTGGCAGATGAGTGTGCCCTGGATATGGACTTCCAGCCCGGCGACATCCAGTTGCTGAAAAACTCCAGCATACTGCACGGCCGCGCTGCCTTTGAGGACTGGCCGGAGCAGGGTCGCAAACGTCACCTGTTGCGCCTGTGGATCAATGCCGATACCGCCTTCGAGGACCAGGGCAATATCGTCAAGGCGGTACCGACGAAGGCGGGCGTTACCTCAGACGCGGACTTGCTTTAGCTCGCCGCCGCAGGATCGGCACAGGTAACTGTCCCTGCCGCGGGTGATGCGATTGTGCCGCGTGGTGCTGATGCGGTGTTCCTGACAGGCACAGTGATACAGCCAGCGCCGCTGGCGGCGGTGTGGAATACCTGAGAGATCGTGGTTGCTGGTGACACTGGCGTCGGCGCCGAAGGCCGCCATGATGCTCCGCCACTCCTCACCGTGGGCGGCAACCCGCCCGAGACCGTAGAGGCGATGCACTATGTAGTGGGCCACTTCATGGGGGACGGTACTCTCCAGGCTCTCGTCGTAGTACTTGGCAAATATCCAGGGGTTGTAGCGGATTTCGCAGTGGCGACCGCTAACCCTGAACATCCCCGAACTGCTGCCAATCAGGTCGAAGTTCACATCCACCGGGGCGAAGCGGCGCCGGAAAATGTGTCGCGCCAGGCCAATATAGTCGCCGGTCAGGGCCACAACCTGTGCTTTTTGGCTCTCATCGATCGGTTCGATCATGGCGTAAATAATACGTGAGAATTGAGCCATGACAACGACATTCCCGGGCAATCCGCCGACGATAGGCAATAATTAGCTTACCTGGCACTGTTCCGCTTCCCAGGGGAAGCGCGGAGCCTGCTCAAATAAGGACAAGAATCATGAAAAGCGACCTGCATATCGCCCGCGAGACTACCCCCGCACCTATTTCTGAGATTGCCGCCGGACTCGGTATTCCCGAATCGGCGCTGATCAGCTACGGCAGCAGCAAGGCCAAACTGGATGGTGACTACTGTGCCTCCCTCAATGACGGCGAGGACGGAAAACTGATACTGGTGACCGCGGTGTCACCGACGCCGCTGGGGGAGGGTAAAACCTCCACGGCCGTGGGCTTGACTGACGGCATGCGCCGCATCGGTAAAAAGGCCGCGGTCTGCCTGCGCGAACCCAGCCTCGGCCCCGTATTCGGCATGAAGGGGGGTGCCGCCGGTGGCGGCTACGCCCAGGTGATTCCCATGGAGGACATCAACCTGCACTTTACCGGGGACCTGCATGCCATCGGCGCCGCCCACAACCTGCTGGCGGCTCTCCTCGACAACCAGCTGCACTGGGGTAACCACGCAGACCTCGATATTCGGCGCCCCACCTGGGGCCGGGTGGTGGACATGAATGACCGGGCCCTGCGTCACCTGGTGGCCGGCCTCGGCGGGCCGGCCAATAGCGTTCCGCGCCAGACCGGCTTCGACATTACCGTGGCTTCGGAAGTCATGGCCATCTTCTGCCTTGCCACCGACCTGGCTGACCTGCAGGAGCGCCTCGGCAATATCGTGGTGGGATACCGCAGTTCCGGCGAACAGATCCGCGCCCGTGATGTGAAAGCGGAGGGCGCCATGACTGCATTGCTGCGCGATGCTCTGCAGCCCAACCTGGTACAGACCCTGGAGCAATCGCCGGCCTTTGTGCACGGCGGGCCTTTTGCCAATATCGCCCACGGATGTAACTCCCTGGTGGCGACGAAGACGGCCCTTAAGCTGGCCGACTACGTGGTTACCGAGGCAGGTTTCGGTTCCGACCTGGGCGCCGAGAAATTTTTCAATATCAAGTGTCGCCAGTCGGGCCTGCACCCGGATGCGGCCGTGGTGGTGGCGACGGTTCGCGCCCTGAAACTCAACGGCGGCGCCAACCAGGATGAGCTGGAAACAGAAGATCTCGACTCTCTGGAAAAAGGGCTCGCCAACCTGAAGCGCCACCTGGATATTGTTCGCAGCTTCGGTATTCCACCGGTGGTAGCCCTCAACCGGTTTACCGCCGATACCGAGGCGGAACTGTCCCGGGTAAGGCAGTTCTGTAACAGTGAGGGTGTGGGAGAGAGCCTCTGTGAACACTGGGCCAAGGGTGGCGCCGGTGCGGCACAGCTGGCCACCGAGGTATGCAGGGTTGCAGATTCCGGCGAGGCCGACCTGAGCTTTACCTACCACGAGGACCTGCCGCTGATCGAAAAGGTGCGCGCGGTCGCGCAGAACATATACCGGGCCGGGGATATCCTGGTGGAGAGGAAGAGCCGGCGCCAGTTCGCGGCGATGGAAGCCGCAGGCTATGGCAATTTGCCGGTGTGCATGGCCAAAACGCCCTACAGTTTCAGTGCCGACCCCCTGCGCAAGGGTGCGGTCGAAGGCTTCGAGTTGCCGATCAGGGAGGTGCGCCTGTCAGCGGGTGCCGGTTTCGTGGTGGTGCTGTGCGGTGACCTTTTCACCATGCCGGGCCTGCCGCGGCAGCCCTCTGCAGAACGCATCAGCGTCAATGGCGAGGGCCAGATAGAGGGCTTGTTCTAGTCGGGTTCCTTCTTGTCGAGAGCAGCTTCCATGCGTTTGCAGAAAGTCTTCAGAATCTGGATGCGCGCGTAGCGCTTGTCGTTGCCCGCTACCAGCGTCCAGGGCGCATAGGCGGTGCTGGTATGGGTGACCATATCGTGCACGGCCACCTCGTATTCGTGCCACTTGTCCCGGTTGCGCCAGTCCTCCTCGGTAATCTTGTGCATTTTGTGTGGCGTGACCTCGCGGGCCTTGAAGCGGGCAAGCTGTTCGTCCTCGTCGATGTGGATCCAGAACTTCAGAACCACCGAGCCATGCTCCGCTATCTGTTCCTCGAAACGGTTGATCTCGTGATAGGCCCGTTGCCATTCGTCGTAGTGGGCGAAGCCCTCGACCCGCTCAACCAGCACCCGACCGTACCAGGAGCGATCGAAAAACGTGTGCTTGCCGTCGCGCTCCAGTTGTCGCCAGAAGCGCCACAGGTAGTGGTGCGCGCGCTCCTCGTCGGTGGGCGCTGCAAACTGGACCAGGCGGAACAATCGCGGGTCAATTGCCTGGGTGACCCGGCGGATGGCGCTGCCCTTGCCGGCGGCATCCCAGCCCTCGAACACGGCGACGCAGGACACCCCTTGCTCGCGGGCCTGCCAACACAGCTCCGCCAGCTTTGACTGGTATTCTTTTAGCTTAACCTTGTACTCATCCGGTTCCAGGACGGCCTCGGTGTCCACGGTGTCCAGGATAGTCGGCTGATCGGGGACCAGGCTTTCGCCCGGTTCGTGCCAGTGTTGTTTGTTGTTATGTTTTTCCAGGTGCTCGCGCATCGAATCCAGCAAAATCTCGCCGGCTGTCAGGTCGCGGTAGTTGGCATTCTGCGCCTCAATCAGGTGCCAGGGACCGTAACTGCTGTCAGTCTGGCGCAGGGCGCGCTCGCTAACCACCTTGAAGTCCTGGTAGCGGCGCGTGTACTTCACATTTTCCTCGGGAATATTGAAGCTCTTCAGGTGCTGCTTGGTTCTCTTGTCGAGGCGCTCCCTGACGCCTTCCTCGCTGAGGTGCAGCCAGAGTTTGACTATCAGCGCGCCGTCATCACTGAGCATGTGCTCGAATTCGGAGATGCGCTGCATTTCCGCATCCAGTTCCGCATCCGATATCTTGCCGTAAACCCGGTCGATGATCGGCCGCGTGTACCAGGAGCCGAAAAAGATGCCGATTTTGCCGTGGGCGGGCATGGCGCGCCAGAAGCGCCAGTAGAAGGGACGGGCTTCCTCCTCGTCGGAGTAGTCCCAGAAGGCGTAGGTGTAGATGCCGCGAGGATCCATCCACTCATTGAGGCGGTGCACCACCGTGCCCTTGCCGGCGGCTTCCACCCCGGACACGATCACAATCACCGGCCAGGGTTTGTCCTCCAGCTCAAACTGCAGCGCCAGTAACTGCTGGCGCAGCTTCAGCACGGCCTCGTCGAAATCTTTACCCTTTATCTTCCTGCCGATTTCCAGGGTTTCAAACATAGCAACTACCTCGGAAATCCCTGATAGTAATGTTGCACATACCCGGTACAGAAATGTTGAGCGGGATCAATTGAAGCGGCGAATGCTGATCCCGCCCGGTTTTCAGCCTAGTCCAGCAATTCCGGCTGTTCGGCGATGATAACCTGGTGCAGGGGCTGGAAGTTGAACCAGCCGGCAAGGTGGCTGCCCACGGTTTTGCGGGTGTGTAGTGCCGCCTCGGGGCTGATTTTTACGGGTTCACCCGCAGCCTCGGCCAGCAACTGTGCCTGGCAGCTGCGTTCCATGGTGATAAACCACCAGGCTGCCTCATCGACGCTCTGGCCCACGGTGAGCAAACCGTGGTTTTGCAGGATCGCCGCCTTGGCATCGCCGAGTGCGGCGGCGATACGCTCACCTTCACTGTTGTCCAGTACCACCCCGGTAAAGTCGTCGAACAGCACGTGATCCTCGTAAAAGGCACAGGCGTCCTGGGTCAGTGGGTCAAGCAGGCGGCCCAGGCTGGACCAGGCCTTGCCGTAGACCGAGTGGGAGTGTGCAGCCGCGGTGACCTCGGGATTGGCCATGTGGATCTGGGAGTGGATGGTAAAGGCGGCACCATTGAGCAGGCCTTCGTCCTCGACGACCTCACCGTGGTGATTCACCAGCAGCAGGTCGGAGACCGTCATCAGCTTGAATGACTTGCCCATGGGGTTGACCCAGAAATGATCGAGGTGCTCGGGATCGCGCACGGTGATGTGCCCGGCCACACCCTCATCGAAGCCGAACTTGCCGAACAGGCGCAGTGCCGCGGCGAGCTTCTGTTTACGCTCCTGCCGGACCTCTTCGACACTCAGGTTTTTCTCTTCGGGCATGGTCTCGCCGGCATCCCGGTTCATTATGATATCGTTGGCAACTTCGTTCATTGTCCTTCTCCGCTTCTGCAGGCTGCACTGTGAGTATAAGAGACTATCTGCAACCCTGGTTGGATGAGTGGGGTATTAGTGATACATCCGCGCTTGAGGAATGGATCAGCGGCATGCGCCTGCTGCGCTGTGAGCCGGACGAAGTACTCGTCCACGCCGACACGCCCGCCAGTGACATCTACCTGATCCAGGAGGGGCTGCTGCGGCTGTACTACACCACGCCGGAGGGCAAGGAGCGCAACAAGGCCTTCTACGGGGCGGGTGAAATCACCGGTGCGGTCAGTGCCGCCATGACCGGCGCCGACGCACCGTTTTCCATCCAGGCCCTGGAACCCAGTGTCGTGATACGTGCTGATTTTCAAGCTCTGCGACAGCATGCGCCGGATCATCCTCAAGTCAGTCAATTGTTTATCAAGCTGTTGTCGGGGGCGTTTATCCGCAATGAACAGCGCGAGGCCATGTTACTCACCCGCAATGCCGAACAACGCTATCAGTGGCTGCAGGAAAATGAACCGGAGCTGTTGGGCCGCGTGGCCCAGTTTCACCTGGCATCCTACATCGGTGTGGATGCAGTTTCCCTGTCACGCCTCAAACGCAAGCTTGATGACGGGGCAGATAATGCCGACTCCTGAGGGTGCTGTCCTTAACAATTGTTAATTGCCTGCGTGATTCCCGTCCCTGCACAGGGAAAGCCAGCGCTGGAGACCGGTACTGTGGTATTTGTCCCGGTGCAGGATGATGCTGAACTGACGGCGAAAATCCCGATGGGGGACGTTTACCGGTACCAGGGATTCCCGTCGGAACGCATCGAACAGGGCGATCCGGGACAGGCAGCCGAGGCCAAGGCCGGCTTCCACGGCACGCTTGATGGCCTCGGTATGCTGCAGTTCCAGGGAAATATCGATATCCGACAGTATGCCGGCCATGGCCCGGTCGAATGTCTGCCGGGTGCCGGAGCCGGGCTCGCGAACCACCCAGGGGGTGTTAAGTAGCTGTTCGTCGCTTACGGCCTGGAGCTGAGCATAGGGGTGGCCCGGGGCAGCGAACACCACCAGTTCGTCATCGCGCCAGTGACTGATCTCCAGGTCCGGGTGGCGCAATTCGCCCTCGATCAGGCCCACATCCAGTTCGTAACCGGCTACCTTGTCGGCAATGGTGCTGGTATTGGCCACTGTCAGCTCAATATCGGCGGCGGGAAAGGCCTCCCGGAACTCGGCGATCATCTTTACCGCCAGGTAATTGCCGATGGTGAGTGTGGCGCCGACCCGCAGGTGGCCGAGATCGCCGGTGTCGGAAAAGGCCTGTTCCAGGTCCTGGGCCTGCTCCAACAGGGCTTCAGCTTTTGCCTGTATAGATTCCCCTAAGCCATTGATATATATGCGTTTACCTTTTCTGTCGAACAGCTTGACCCCGAACTGATCCTCGAGATCGCGCAGCGCGCCGCTGGCGGCGGACTGGGACATGGCCAGGTGTTCCGCGGCGCGACTGAGGTTGCCGAAACGTGCGGTGGCCAGGAACACTTCCAGTTGGCGCAGGGTATAGCGCATGGTGGATTCCGTATATCGGTAAAACAGAAATAATATATAAGAATAAACCGTTTTACCAATATAGGCAGTGGCTCTAGAGTAGGCCCTGAACACCGACTCAAGGGGCACAGGAGGAGATTCCGGCCATGGCACAGCTGCTGCGCGAACAGGTGACCGACGTCCATCACTGGACTGACAGCCTGTTCAGTTTCAAGACCACCCGGGATCCGGGTTTTCGTTTCAAGAGCGGGTATTTCACCATGATCGGCCTGGAGCAGCAGGGCCGACCGCTGCTGCGTGCCTACAGCATGGCCAGCGCCCATTACGAGGAGGAGCTGGAGTTCTTCAGCATCAAGGTACCTGACGGACCGCTGACCTCGAAGCTCCAGCATATCCAGGTTGGTGACGAGGTGCTGGTCAACAGCAAGGCCACGGGTACCCTGGTGGAAGATAACCTGCTACCGGGCAAACACCTCTACCTGTTGGCCACCGGCACCGGGCTGGCCCCGTTTCTAAGCATCATCCGCGACCCGGAGATCTACGAGAACTTCGACAAGGTCATCTTGACCCACGGTTGCCGCTACGTGGACGAGCTTGCCTACCAGGAGATCATCACTGAGCACCTGCCCAACAACGAGTACTTCGGTGAGCTGGTGCGCGAGAAACTCATCTACTATCCCACGGTGACCCGGGAGGAGTTCCATACCACCGGCCGCCTCACCGACCTGCTGGCCAGCGGCAGACTGAGCGATGATATCGGCCTGCCGGCCCTGTCCCCGGAGAACGACCGTTTCATGATCTGCGGCAGCCCCAGCATGCTGCGGGATTTCACCGCACTGCTGGACGAGCGCGGCTTTGCGGAAACCCGCAACGGCAACATCGGCCACTACGTGATCGAGCGCGCTTTTGTAGAGCAATAGCACTTATCCACAGATTTGCCGACACCCTCCGACCCCAAAGGGGTCGGAGGGTGGTGGCCGAACTGTGGATAACTAGGTGTCGATGCCGCCGGTGTCGGGGGCGGGGCGGGCGCGCTGGTTGTAGAGCAGGGCCTTGAGGCGCTCGATTTCCTCGTCGGGAAGTTTTGAGTAGTCCTGGCTGAGTTCGCTGCCCACCTCCATGCCGCGTTGCAGGGCGGGGCGTTCGCTGAGTTCCTCGTACCAGCGCTTGAAGTACTTGAACTCGTCCAGGTCGATGCCCTGTTGCTCCCAGACCACGGTCCAGGGATAGCAGGCCATGTCGGCAATGGTGTATTCGTCGCCGGCCAGGTAGCGACGGTCGTAAAGTCGGTTGTTCATCACCCCGTAGAGGCGGTGCACCTCGTTATTGAAGCGGGAGAGGGCGTAGCTCTGGTCGCCCTCAGTGTCCTTGAGGCGTGCAAAGTGGCCGCGCTCGCCGAACTTGGGCCCCTGGTTCGCCATCTGCCACATGACCCACTGGTACACCTCCCATTTCTCGCGCTCGTCGCGACCGCCGAACTGGCCCGTCTTCTCCGCCAGGTACATCATGCAGGCGCCGGACTCGAACACCGACAGGGGCGGGCCGCCATCGGCTGGGGCATTGTCGAGGATTGCCGGCATGCGGTTATTGGGGTTGATCGCCAGGAAGTCATCGGAGAACTGATCCCCCATGCCGATGTGGCAGTAGACCACCTGGTAGTCGATACCGCACTCCTCAAGTTGGATGGTGACCTTCTTGCCGTTCGGCGTGGGCCAGTAGTGCACGTCGATCATGGTCTTTCGTCTCCCTGGCAGATGAAACAGGGATTGTGCCAGCCTGTGCCTTGCGGTCAATCAAAATACACGGCGCCGCGGATTTGTTAGAGTAGTCGCGACCATGCTGGAGTTGGTAATGAGACCGCTGATAATAATATTCCTGGTGCTGCTGGCGGGCAGGGGCCATGCCGCGGGCGCGGTGATCGGCGAGCCCGGCAGTTGCATGATCGAGATCGGCATTTACAGTGCCCACTTCACCATCTACCAGTCCGACAGCCGCGGCAACACCGAATTCTGCGAGGACCTGCCCGACACCGGCAATACCCTGTTCGTGCTCGACTACCTGCACGGCAGCATGAAGGAAGTGCCGGTGGATTTTCGCATCATCCGCGACGATGACGACCTCGGCATCTTCGCCCGCTGGGACAATTTGAAGGAGATCGAGGATCTCGATGCCCGCACGGTCTTCTACCAGCCGCCGTCGGTGGAGACAGACAATCAACTCGCCGTGGAGCACAATTTTCTCAAGGCGGGTGGCTATATCGGCATCGTCAGCGCACCACACCCGACCAAGGACCTGCACTACCACGCGGTATTTCCTTTCCAGGTCGGTCGGATCATCTGGTGGCCCTGGGTACTGTTGTTGGCGACCTTTGTAGGGGTCGGCTTGTATATCTATCGCAAGGAAACCCATGTCGAGGACTAGCCTCTGGGTAATCGCCCTGTTGCTGACCCTGGTGGCCTGGCCGCCCCAGTGGTACCCCTACGGTATGCGGGTGCAGTTGACCAAGTGGTTTGGTGCGGCGGGCTACCGGCCCTTGCCCGAATCTCGTGACCCGGCGGAACTCGACCCGGAGGTGTTTTGCCCGGACGAAAACCGCGACTGGCGCGAGGCCACGACCATCGAGGGCATAGATATCGGCCCCGCCAGCCCCTGTGTGGCGGATAATCCCTGGACGGTGGCGGCGTCAGTCAGGGGTACCAATAATGTCGGCCACCACACCCTGATGCGCAGCGGGCTGACACCGGATGCGGTGGTGAAGGGCCGCGACCTCGATGGCGACGGCGATCCTGATGAAATTCATATCCGCCTGGAAGTGGCGGAACTCAACGGCAGCTCGGCTGAATCACGCGACCCGGTCACCCAGTACGCCATTGCCCCGGGTATCAAGCCCGGCCTGTGGGTGTTTGCGCCCAAGCTCGCCGGGATGGCGCGGGAGAACTTCGAATCCGTGTGGGCTCGGGACGAACTGCGCCTGCCGTCGCCGGCGCTGCGGGTGGAGCAGGGCGACAAGATCACACTGACCCTGGAGAACTCCCACTACATGCCCCATACCCTGCACCTGCACGGGGCCGACCACGGTTTTGTCACCGCGGCCGGTGAGGGCAACGACGGGGTTCCGCTGACCAGTGAATTACCGGTGATGCCGGGGATGGCGCGTTCCTATGAGCTCACGCCACGCCATGCCGGTACCATGTTCTATCACTGTCACGTACAACCCCATGTGCACGTGATGATGGGCCTGCAGGGCCTGTTTATCATCGAGGAAAACCGCCCCGACAACTGGCTGCAAACCCTGAACCTGGGTGCCGGCCAGGTGCGCGCCCCCTCGGTGTCCGTGCGCGAAGACTACGACCGGGAATACGACCTGCACTACCTCGACCTCGACAAGCAACTGGGTGAGCGCATACAGCAGCAGCGCGACCCGCGCCTGATCACCCGCTCCATGCACCGCGACTACGACATTACCGATTCCACCCAGGATTACTTCACGCTCAACGGGCGCAGTTTTCCCTATACCTTCCGCGAATCCCTGCTGGTGGTGGAAGAGGGTGAGAAGGTCAAATTACGGGTGGTGAACGGCGGCGCCAAGGGGATCGCCCTGCACACCCACGGTCACAAGTTTGAGGTAACCCATGCGGACGGCAGCGAGGTGCCCCAGGCAGCGCGCTTCCGGCGGGACGTTTACTGGCTGGCAACCTCCCAGCGGGCCGAACTGGACCTGAATACCACCACCGACGGTCGCAGTGCCTACAGTCCGGGTATCTGGCTATTTCACGATCACCAGAACCGCGGTGTTACCAATGACGGCATCGGTCCCGGGGGCAATATCAGCGCCATCGTTTACGACGAATACATGGACCCGGAGGGCTGGCCGCAAACCCGGGGTGTCTCCCTGGCGCCTTACTTCACCGAGGCCTACTACCGCAAGGAGGTGCCCATCTGGGAGTCCTACGCCCCGGGGCTGTTTGCCGACCCGGTTGGTGACAGTCGTATCCTGTTACGCCTGGTGGGCCTCCTGCTGGGTATTGGCATGTTGGCCGGGCTCGCCTGGACCGGTCTGCGGGGGCGGCGCTGATGTGGTGGTTGCTGCTGGGCATGGTGATGAACGATGCCGGTATGGTGATGAATGAAAACACCGATACCCTGCCACGCGGTTGCGAGGCGATCAGCCGCGACTACGAATTCCAGGTGGAAGCGGGTATGGACTACGCCGCCGATGCGCCCGGTACCATCTTCGGCATGAGTCATCACGAACTCGTTGTCGAACCCTGCAGTCGCCTCACGGTGACCTTTACCAACCGCGACCAGGTCCGGCACCAGTGGATGGTGCACGGCCTGCCCAAGTACCTCTACCCCGGCGGGATGTTCCATATCGAGGCCAACGGTGGCCAGACCATGACCGGCACCTTTATCGTACCCGGTGATGACCGTACCTATTTGTTGCACTGCGATATGTCCCAGCACATGGAGAAGGGCATGAAGGGCCAGCTGGTCGTGGGCAAAGGGAGCGGTGACCTGTGGAGCGTCAAAGGGGTGAGTGACGCCTTTGAGCGGGATTCCTACCTGCCGGAGTCGACTGCACGCTGGCTCCTGGTAGCAGGGCTCTGTGGTTTGTTGCTGGTGTTCGTGTTGCGTTGGCGTGGACTGGCGCATTCGCGCAGTCCGGCGCCCGGGGGCTGACGGATCAGGGCCAACCGGCCCGCGGTGAATCGACCTTCGCTATTTCTATCTTGCCGGTGCGTGCCTCCTGGGCCTGGACATGGTCCGAGGTGCTCGCGGTCACTGCAAACAGTGTACGCCCGTCGTCACCACCCAGCATGCAGGCATAGCAGAACTGGCTGGTGGTAACGGTCTTCAGGATTTCTCCACCCTCGGCGACCAGTACGCATTCCGGTGCCAGGGCATTGGCCACCCAGACATTGCCGTCGGCATCCAGGCAGATCCCGTCAGGCGCGCGTTCGCCGACGCCGGCCCAAACCCGGCGATTGCTGAGGGAGCCATCCTCAGCGATATCGAAAGCTGTCAGGCATAGTCCCAGGGTCTCGGCGACGATCAGGGTTTTGCCGTCGGGGGTGATCACCGGACCGTTGGGAAAATGCATTTCCGGTGAGGCCAGGTGTACGGAACCGTCGGGGTCGACGCGAACCAGGTTGGCGGTGGGGTGATCCAGGATTACCTCCTCACCGCGAGCGGCAAGCTCCGCATCCAGGTCGAAACCGAAGTTGCCGACCCAGGCGCGACCTGAGCCACCGACTACCATGTCATTGCAGAGGTGGGCCGTAAGGTCGGTGAGATCTGCGTGTTCAACCAGGCCCTCCGGATCCAGCCGCATCAGCTTGCGCGCCTTCATCGCCACCAGCAACAGGCGTCCGTCGGGCAACCAGCCCAGGCCCGAGGGCTGGTCATCGAGTTCCAGTTCGATGCGCACATCCCCGTCCAGGCTCACCGACTTCACAGCATGGTCGTAAAAATCACTGAACCAGAGCCGGCCGTCGTGCCAGCGAGGGCCCTCTCCGAAGTAAAGTCCTTCGGCCAGGATTTCGGTGTCCGCCATATTGCCACCCCGTGTCGGTAGGTTAAATCAGCTCCGCCTCGGTGAACTCGCGTTCGATTCTGGCCTGCAGTTCAACCCGGGCGCTGCCCTTGAGTTGCTGTGATTCCTGGAGGCGCTGATTGCGGCGGTTCTTGCGGTAGTAGGCGACCAGCTCGCGAAAGGCTTCTTCGTGGATCTCTCCGGCAATCAGGCGCTCTACCAGGTCGATATCGATACCCATGCGGTAGGCGATGCGGCTGGGTCGTATTTTGTGTACGTAGAATTCGGCGACGATACGGATCTGCTGTTCCAGTGGGTATTCGCACTCCCGGGAATACCCGTAGGGCGGAGAGGGCGTTCTCTTGTCGGCCGCGCTACTCATGGGCGAGGATACTACCGCGGCTTTTCGCCTCCGTCACCCCCGGGGTGCAGCGCGGCGATCCTTGACCGTGTAGTCCGGTGGCAGCAGGCGGTTTTTGAGGCGCAGTACCCAGGTGCGGATATCTTCGCCAATACAATACAGGGCGGGCACCATCAGCAATGAGACAAACAGTGCAAACAACACCCCGAAGGCCAGTGCGATCACGGCGGGTTTGAGGAATTCGGCATCGATGGAGCGCTCGGCAATGATCGGCACCAGGCCGATGAACGTGGTCAGGGTGGTCAGGAAGATGGGCCGGAAACGGTGTACACCGGCCTCCTCGACGGCATCCAGCGCATTTCGGCCCTCGTCCCGCAGGCGGCCGATATAGTCCACCAGAACCAGGTTGTCGTTCACCACGACACCGGTGGCGGCGCCGATGCCGAAATAGGAAAACATCGCCATGGAGACCCCAAACAGCAGGTGGCCGTAGACGGCGCCCATAAAGCCGAAGGGAATGGCGGTCATGATCAGCAGCGGCAGCCAGTAGGAGCGGAAGGCCACCGCAATAAGCGCGTACATTGCAAACAGGGCAACGGTATACAGCGCTATGATCTCATTGAGGAAATACTCCTCGTTCTCCGCCTGGCCGGCCTTGAGTATGACCAGGCCCGGGTGGCGCTCTTTCAGCTCGGGCAGGAACTTGTCGCTGATGTCCGCGCTGATGTCACTCATCAACTCGGCGCTGAGGTCGGCGGAAATCTGCACCATGCGCTCGCCGTCGCGCCGCTGGATCCGCTGCATGCCAGTAGCCAGCTCAACGTCGACGATGGATAGCAGAGGAACCTCGCGACCATCCTCTGTGCGCACCCGGAAATTGCGCAGGCTGTTGAGGCTTTCGCGCAGTGACTTGGGGTACTTGACCATAACCCTGACGTCGCCGTTCTCTCGCGGCAGGCGTTGAACCTCCTCGCCGTAATAGGCCTGGCGTACCTGGCGGGATACATCCGCCAGCGATATGCCCAGTTTCTCGGCTCCGGGGCGCAGGGTCATATGCAGTTCGTCGGTCTGTCCCTGCAGGTTGTCGCGCACGAAGTAGGTGCCGTCATAGGACTGCAGTTGTGCCTTGAGTTCGTTGCCTGCGGTTCTCAGAACCTCGCGGTCCCGGTGGCGCAGCACATAGGAAACGCCGGGTGTCTCCTGGTCGATGGTGTAACTGATCTCGATCTCGTCGGCGTCGGGCACGTCGCCGATGAGGTCGCGCAGTCGGTCCGCTGCCTCCTTGCCGGTCATATCACGTAACTCTGGCGGCACCAGCTCAAAAATCGCCAGCACGCTGTCGCGGCGGGCGCGGGTGTACCAGCCGTGGATCAGCTGGCCGGTTCCTCCGGATTCGTAGCGCTCGTCTACCTCGCTGATTAACTGCCGCTGAGCCGCCTGGAATTGCTCCAGGATTTCCAGGGAGCGTGTATACGGTGTGCCCGCCGGCAACTGGGCCTGGATGTAAACCTGGGTTCCCTGCACTTCGGGCATAAACACAAACTTGACCCATCCACTGGAGAACAGGCCCAGGCTGACCACGAAGCCGGCGATGAAGATGCTGGCGGTCAGGTAGCGGTGGGTGAGGGCAGATCGCAGCCAGCGGCGGTAGGTAGTATGGGCGAAGTTGACGATCCCTTCCTCGATTCGCTTCTGCCGCTGCATGAGCTTGCCTATTTTCTGCCGCGGTCGCAGGTGGCGCAGGTGGGCCGGCAGGATCAGGAAGGCTTCGATAATCGAGATGGTCAGGGCCACGGTGATTACCACGGAAAGTTGCCGGGTAATCTGGGCCTGGGCCAGTGACACGAAAAACCAGGGTGCAAAGGCGATAATCGTGGTGAGAACAGCGAATATCACCGGTTTGGCGACCGCATGGGCGCCGGTAATTGCACTTTCCGGGCCGCCACCGGTCACGTGGCTGTGATGGTGCACGCTCTCGCCCACCACGATGGCGTCATCCACCACGATCCCCAGTACCAGCAGGAAGGCAAAAGTAGACATCACATTGAGTGACACGTCGTTGGCTGGCAACAGTGAAAAGGTGCCCATAAAGGCCACGGCGATCCCGGCGGTTACCCACAGGGCAACCTGTGGCCGCAGGGACAGAATCAATACCAGGAATACCAGCACCAGTCCCATGTAGGCAGACTTGCCAATGGTACTCATGGTGGACTTATAGATGGTGGCACTGTCGCCCCACAGGGTCAGGGTCACGCCTTCGGGCAGGCTTGCCCGGCGTTCCTCCAGCCAGGCCTTGATCGAGTCACTGCTCTTTATTACCTGCATGACGTCGGTGGTCATGACCTGCAGCAGTATGGCGGGCTCGCCGTCGAGGGTGGCGAGAATTTCCTCATCCTCGAAACCATCGATGACCGTGGCTACATCGCGCAGCCGCACGATGCCGCCGTCGCTGGTCTGGCGGACCACGATGTCGCCAAATACCTGTTCCGTGTCAGCAAGGTTGCGGGCACGCAGTCGCACGTCGCCGGTTTCGGTGCGCACCCACCCGGAGGAGAGGTTGATGGAACTGCCGCGCACTGCTTTGGCGACCTCGTCGAAACTCAGGCCATAGCGGCGCATGGCTCTTTCGGACAGCTCGATCGAGACCTCTTCCTGGCGCGCGCCAAACAATTCGACGATGGAGACATAGGGCAGGCGCGCCAGCTCGTTGCGCAGGTCTTCGGCCAGGCGATTAAGCTGCCGCTCGGTGAGAATTTCGCTGTGCACGGCGATGCGCGCCATCTCGTCGCGGTAGATGGTGCGGCGGACCTGGATGTTCTCCACATCCCGTGGCAGGGTCGTGACCGAGTCCACCGCGTTCTTGACGTCGTCGAGGAAGTCGTTGACGTCGATACCCGCGTAGGTCAGTACCTCCAACTCGGCAAAGTTTTCACTGGCGGTGGAATATACCCGGTAGACGTTGTCCAGCTCCTTGATGGCCTGTTCCAGGCGCAGAATGATCTGCTCTTCGACCTCCTGGGGTGCGGCGCCGGGCCAGGTGACTGCGATTTCCACCTGGTTGGGTTTGAAGAAGGGAAATGCCTCCCGCTCCATGGTGTTGAACCCGAGCAGGCCGGCCAGCACAATGCCGACCATGAGGAGATTTGCCGCGACCGGATTGTGAACCCACCAGGCGATGATCGCGCGCATACTTAACCCTGGCCGTCGGCTACCTGTTCATTGCCGGCGATGCTGCTGGAATCCGGAGAGCCGGCGCGCAGGGCCATACCCGGGATCGGGTTGCGAATAGTCGACACAATGATTTGTTCGCCGGATTCCAGGCCGTCGGCGATAACCGCGTGTACCGGGGAGCTGTGGGTAACGTGAACGTCGCGAATTTCCAGTTGCCCGTCTTCGCCGAGCACATAGACCGTGTTCCCGGCGCGCAGCGCTCCCCGCGGAATGCGCACCGCATTGCTGATCTGGCGGCCGCGGATCTTGGCATTCACGTACAGTCCCACGGCCATGGGCATGCCGTGCTGGGAACTGCTGGCGCCATAGGGATCTTCTACCTCGGCAATCGCATAGAGCAGGCGCGTATCGCTGTCGATGGAGGCATCGAGGCGCAGGAGTTCGCCGCGCCACTCCTGATCGCGACCGGCGACCCTGGCACTGAATTCAACCGGCAGCCCCGCGCCGGACTTGGCGACATATCCGATGGGCAAAGCCAGGGCGGCGAGCTGGTCGTAACTGATGGGCAGGCGCACCTCGACCCGGTCGGTGGCAAAGGCCGAGCCCAGGGCAGTGCCTGTTGTGACGTATTGCCCCAGATCCACGTAGGTCCGCGAAAGCCTGCCGGCGAAGGGCAGGGAAACGCGGGTGCGTTCCAGGTTGATGCGGGCCTGCTCCAGGTCGGCCTCGGCGGCCTTTAGCATGGCCTTGGCCTCGGCGACCTGGGGCTTCTTGAGAGCCAGGTCTGATGGGTTGGGGGTACCGCGTAACTGCTTGCGGGCGACGTCGGCGTCCGCCAGCGCCAATTCCACTCCGACCCTGGCTTCTGCCACCCGTGCTTCTGACTGGTCCAGGGCCAGCTGGTAATCGGTGTCCTCGATCAATACCAGGGCTTCATCGGGCGTCACCGTGCCGCCTTCCATGAATTCGTCGGAGACATGGACTACCCGGCCGCTTACCTGGGCGACCAGGTCGACGGTAATTCGTGAGCGCACCTCGCCCTGGGTAATAACGTCGAGACTCACATCGGAGGATTCGATCCGCTCGACGAAGACCGTGATGGGGCGCACGGCGTCTTCACGCTTTTCCGGTTCCGGTTTGTTGGCCTGCAACAGCCCGTAAACAGCTGCTGCCAAACCCAGTACCAGTACCGGGGCTGCATAACGCAGCGTTTTATTATCTCGCAATGTCGCTACTTCCTGTGTGGGCCCTCAAAGGCCGCGAGCCGCGATTTATGGCGCCATTCTAGCGCAATTAAACCGCTGGGGGCGAACTACTTGCACCTCGGAGCCGTATTCCTAACAATTAGTAACCAGTATAGTATGAAATAAAGGTTTGTAATGCTTCGAAATAGCTCGTTTTACCTGGTGTTGCTGGCCAGTCTGCTGACCGCATGCAGTGACGGCAATGACTCGTTTGTGGCACCTGCGCCGGAGCCCGAATTTCTGCCGATAGCCAGTCCCACGGTGGAAAACCCGCCGCCGGTGGGCGGTATCGCCCTGCAGGCCAATACCTTTGACCTGGGCGATGTAGGCTACGAGGAGGCGGAGTATTTCATTTCCGGTACTGCCTCGTCGTTTACCAATCTCAACGAGCTGATGAACGATGGCTTCTGGGAAGTGGAACCGGCGGAGCAGGCCGACTACAAGACCCGGATCGTGGTCTACAAGCCCATCGATCCTGCCGATTTCAGCGGCACGGTGCTGGTGGAGTGGCTGAACGTCAGCGCCGGCTTCGATACCCCGCCCAGCTGGGGTACGGGCCACGTGGAGATGATTCGCAGCGGACACGCCTGGGTGGGTGTGTCGGCGCAGAAAGTCGGTATCGACGGTCAGGCCGGCGGATTGGCGCCCCTGCACCTTAAAGCGGTCAACCCGGAGCGCTACGGTTCGCTGATGCATCCCGGTGACAGTTTCTCCTACGATATGTTTTCCCAGGTCACCCAGGCCCTGCGCAACCCACAGGGTATCGATCCCCTGGACGGACTGGACCCCGAGTACCTGATCGCGTTCGGGGAGTCCCAGTCCGCCGGGCGCCTGGTCACCTACATCAACGCCCTGCAGCTGCTCTATAACCCCTACAACGGCTTCATGGTCCACAGCCGCGGCGGAGGATCATCGGCGCTGTCCCAGGATCCTCAGCCACTGATTCCCGCGCCTGATGCACCGCGTATCCGCACCGACCTGAATGTGCCGGTGCTGACCTTCCAGAGCGAAACCGATATGACCCTGCTGCAGTACGCGGGCTCGCGCCAGCCGGACGATGACGGCTTCCGCCTCTGGGAAGTCGCAGGGACCTCCCACGCCGATTACTACACGATCATTGCCGGTCGCAATGATAGTGTCGGCGAACCGCAGTATGCTGCGGTAGTGGAGGAGGACACGGTAGCTGGATTCCTGGTCTGCGAAAAACCCTTTAACTCAGGACCCATGCACTATGTTTTCAATACCGCGGTGCGAGACCTCGATGAATGGGTGCGCACCGGTGAGTTACCGCCCAGTGCCCCGCGGCTGGAAATGACCGCAGACCTCTCTGCTTTCCTGCTCGATGATCTTGGCAATGTGCTCGGTGGTATTCGCACACCTTACGTGGACGCGCCGCCGGCCATTCTCTCCGGCGAGGGCCAGGGTGGCGGTGGATTCTGTTTCCTGTTTGGCACTACAGATCTGTTCAGTGCAGCGGAAATGGCGAGCCTCTACGTGGACGAGGCGGGCTATGTGGCGGCGGTTACCGAGGCGACGAATGCAGCGGTTGCGGTGGGCTTCCTGTTACAGGTGGACGCCGATGCCATTATCACCTGGGCGCCATTCCAGTGGCAGGGACAGCAGGCGGCTCAGTGATCGGCGCGAGGCTGTCGGGCTAGGGACCCGTCTGCTCGGCAGCGGCTATCCGCGACCAGGTGTTAGTGAGCGGATCGAAATAACTCTGCCAGCGGTAGGGCATATCCGCCCAGGCCTGGACGGTTGAGTAACGGTTGTCGAGTACAAACACACCGCGGTCAGTATGCACCGCCAGGACGGCGTGGCGGACTCCCTTCTCGGTATAGGCTGTGGCAATGCCCATTGCCTGCAAGGGCACGCCCGCAGCGGCCAGCTCATTGCGCTTGCGCAGGGCGAAATCTTCGCAATCCTGGCCCGAGGCGTCCCAGTAGGGGCCACCGAATTTTTCCAGGTCGGACATGTAGGGCGTGGCATTGACCCGCCAGTTGATGTGATCAAGCAGCCGCCAGGTGGTACCGCTCACCTTCAGGCACTGGGCATCCTCTCCATTGCGTTTGCAATAGGCAGTCCAGCCCGCCGGTGCGGCGGCGGGCCCGCCCCGGGGAAAGTCGGAAGACTCGGGAATGTTTGCGCAGGCGTTTAACAACAGTACGAGAAGTGCGCCGGCGATTTTCTTGTAAACCATACCACTTCCATTGAGTAAACATACAATGGCATCCGCAACAGGCTGCCAGTCCATGTTACGACCGCCCTATGGAGTTCTTCAGGTAAATCGCCGACCGCTTTTCAGGTTCGCGATGGGGGTCACAGAATCGGAATTCCGGGTCCGGAATTGCTTGACGGGCAAACGGCAATTTCGAGCTTAAATCAGGTCGATCCAGTCCCATTCGGCGTCAAGAAAACGACGCCCTGCCAGCACTTTTGTCGGTTTGGCCTATGCTTGGAATGTCCCAATAGAATAAAAAGGCAGAGGCATGAAAGAATCGATCAGAGCAATCCTGGTGGTAAGCGCCCTGGTGCTGGCCAGTGTCCAGGCGCAGGCGGCAGACCGGCCCAACATCCTCGTGATCTGGGGTGACGATATCGGCATCACCAATATCAGCCATTACAGCCGCGGCATGATGGGTTACCCCACCCCCAACATTAACCGCATCGCCGAGGAGGGCTTGTTGCTCACCGATTATTACGGCGAGCAGAGTTGTACGGCAGGCCGCTCGGCGTTTATTACCGGCCAGAGTCCCCTGCGCACGGGCCTGACCAAGGTAGGTTCGCCCGGCGCCGATATCGGCCTGCAACCGGAAGATCCCACCCTGGCGGAGTTATTGCGCCCCCTCGGTTACACCAGCGGCCAGTTCGGCAAGAATCACCTGGGCGACAAGGATGAGTTTTTGCCGACCAATCACGGCTTCGATGAATTCTTCGGCAATCTTTACCACCTCAATGCGGAAGAGGCGCCGGAGGACCCGGACTATCCGAAAGACCCGCGCTTTCACAAGATGTTTGGCCCGCGGGGTGTCATCCACAGTTACGCGGACGGGCGCATCGAGGATAGCGGGCCGCTGACGGTCAAGCGCATGGAGACCGTTGACGAAGAATTTCTCGGTGCCTCGCTGAAGTTCATGGAGAAGGCACACAAAAAGAAGCAGCCCTTCTTCGTCTGGTTCAACTCCACCCGCATGCACTACCACACCTACGTCAAGGAAGAGCAGCTCGGTGTATCCGGGCAGGGTTTCTACAACGACGGCATGATGGAGCACGATGGCCATGTCGGGCAGTTGCTCGACAAGCTGGATGAACTCGGCATCGCCGATAACACCATCGTGTTTTACTCGACGGATAACGGGCCCCACTACAATATGTGGCCCGATGGCGCGATCAGCCCCTTCCGTGGGGAGAAGAACACCAACTGGGAAGGGGGTTACCGGGTTCCCGCCCTGGTTCGCTGGCCGGGCCGCATCGAGGCGGGGCGGGTCAGTAATGCGATCATGTCACACCTGGACTGGGTGCCCACCCTGATGGCGGCGGCCGGACAGCCCGGTATCAAGCAGGCCCTGTTGCAAGGCCACCGGGCCGGCGACAAGACCTTCAATGTCCATCTCGACGGGTACGATTTTCTCTCCCACCTGACGGATGCGTCGGCACCGGGCCCGCGCAATGAGTTTTTCTATTTCACCGACGATGGATTGCTGGCCTGTGTGCGGGCCGGCGACTGGAAGGTGGTGTTCGCCGAACAGCGGGCGCGGCGATTCGATGTCTGGCGTGAGCCCTTTGTCACCCTGCGCATACCGAAGGTGTTCAACCTGCGCCGGGATCCCTTCGAACGTGCCGACACCGATTCCAATGCCTACAACGAATGGTGGACCCGTAAGGGCCCCGCGGGGATGGGTTTGGCCATGGTGGAGGTGATGAAGTTCATGGGTACGCTGAAGCAATACCCGCCGCGACAGCGTCCGGCCTCATTCAATATCGAGTACATTGTAGAGGCGGCCATGCCGCGGGACTAGCCGGGGGCCGGAATCAGGCGGACGATTTGTCCGCCTTCGGCGTGTTCGAGCAGCAGGTAGATATTGCCGTCGGGACCGGTTTCGATGTCGCGTATTCTGGCCAGCCGGCTCAGCAGGGTCTCCGAGCGCAGCAACTTGTTGTCCTTCAGCTCGATTCGGTATAGCTCGGTTCCCTTGAGGGAGCCGATGATGGCGTGGTTCTGCCAGCGCGGGAACTGTTCCCCCTCATAGAAGATGAAACTCGAAATTGCCGGTGAGGGGGTAAAATCCACCACCGGCTGCTGGATGTCGGCCATATCGAACTCGATGCCGAGATCCTCCCCGTATTCCACCGGCGTGCCGTCATAGTCGAGACCCTTGGAGTACAGGGGCCAGCCGTAGTTACGGCCCGGCAGCAGCAGGTTGAGTTCATCGCCACCGCGCGGGCCCATTTCCGTACCCCAGAGCCGGCCGCTGCGGTGATTGAATTCCAGGCCCTGGGGACTGCGATGCCCGTAGGTCCAGGTTGAGTGGAAGGCGCCGGCAACATCCACGAACGGATTGTCGGCGGGGATGCGGCCATCGTCGTGGACGCGGTGAATCTTGCCGGAGGGCTGGGTCAGGTCCTGGATGCCCTCGTAGTTGGAGTCGCCCTTGAGGCCGACACTGATGAACACATGGCCGGCACCGTCGAAGGCAATCCGGCCCCCGGCCCCGGCATCGGGAACAATGGAATAGAAGGATTTGTCCGCCTGCCAGATAAGCTCCTGGTCGACCCAGGTCCCGTCCTGAATACGGCCGCGTACCAGGGTATTCATGCTGACGGGCAGGGTGCCGTCACAGTCTTCACAACGTTCGGTGTAATGGAGGTAGATCCAGCCGTTGTCTTCGTAATCGGGGTGGGGTGCCACGTCGAGCATCCAGCCGATCCCGTAGGCCACGCCGTAGACCATCACCTCGTCGGCGTAGACTCTGGGGGTTCCCTGCACAAGCTCAGACAACTTGCCCTCCGGGGAGACGATGCGCAGGCCACGGGTCTTTTCGGTAACCAGGATGCGGCCATCCGGCAGGGGTGCAATTGAGAAGGGCAGGGGGTCGATGCCGTTGGCAACGACCTCCACGCGAAAATCATGCAGGTCGGTAGAGACGACGTTCTCGGGAATTTGCAGGGGCTCTTCGAATTTGAAATCCGTAAAGACGCGATCGACACGACGCTCGGCCACGAAAATCGCCAGGCCCTGTATCTCTGCCTCACTAAGGCTGGTCGACCAGGCCGGCATCCCGGTCAGCGGGAAGCCGTTGGCGATACTTTCACGCAGTTCCGCAACGCTGTCGCCGTGCCTGAGTTCATTGCCCACCAGCGGTGGGCCCAGGGTGGGGGTACCCTGCATGCGGTCACCGTGACAGGTGCTGCACTGCTCCTCGTACATGGCGACGTAGGGGTCCGGTTCTGCAATAAAGCGCAGTATTGCGATCACCGCTGCGACCAGCGCTAGTATGACCGTCACCACGATCAGCCAGATTATTGTTTTTCTTCTCATGTTGCCGCCCCTGCGGCCAGTTTCTCTCCCAGGCACACCATAGCATTAATCCCGGTGGGTCGGCGGGCTCAATCGCTAGGCTACACTGAAAGAGAGGAGGAGGGCCTATCTATGCAGGCATGGCGATTCCTGATGCCCGGCGCGCTGGGCTTCACGCTCAAAAATGCGGTCCACGGTGCCATCGACAAACTGCTGCGGCGACCGTCCCGGCCGCTACAGTCCATGGTCTTTGTTGCCGACCAGGCCAGGCGCGGCGATCCGCGGGATGTGCTGCGCACCCTGGATCGCTTTGCCACGGAAGTGCGCTGGCTGATGAGTGTCGGACCGGAGAAAGATGCGGTCATCCGAGAAGTGGCCGAGCGGCTGCCACGAGGGCCGCGGGTGCTCGAGCTGGGCGCCTATTGTGGTTACTCGGCCATACTTATTGCCGATACCCTCGGTTCCGGCTGCGCGCTGACCTCACTGGAGATCAACCCGGACTCGGTCACCGCTGCCCGGGCCAATGTGGAGGTGGCGGGCCTGTCAGATCGCGTCAACGTGATCGAGGGTCGTTCTTCAGAGTCGATCACGAAACTCGAGGGCAGCTTCGACCTGATCTTTCTCGATCACTGGAAGGATCTCTACCTGCCTGATCTCAAACTGATGGAGGAACGCGGCTTGCTGAAACCGGGCACTATTGTCGTGGCCGACAATGTCGGCGAGATATTCGGCGCAGAGGCCTACCTGGACCATGTCCGCTACAGTGGTAAATACCGTTCCGAAAACCGCCCGGGTACAATCGAATACACACACCTGCCGGATGCGGTGGAGATTTCTACCTACCTCTAGATGAAGCCCACGATGGGATGGGGGATATAGGGCGCTTCCAGGCGTGAGACTTCTTCCCCGCTGAGCTCCAACTCCAGGGCTGACAGTGCGTCCTCCAGGTGGTGGGGCTTGGTCACGCCGATAATCGGCGCGGTGATGCCCGGCTTCTGCAGCAGCCATGCCAGTGCAACCTGGGCCCGCGGTACCCCGCGTTCGTCGGCAATTGCAGCGACTACTTCTACCACCTGCTTATCGGCTTCTGCCGTTGCGTTGTAGAGATAGTCACCGAAATCGTCATTCTCGGAACGGTTTGTACTCTCGTCCCAGTCCCGGGTCAGGCGTCCCCGCGCCAGCGGGCTCCAGGGGATAACGCCGATGCCCTGGTCGATGCACAGTGGCAGCATCTCCCGCTCTTCCTCCCGGTTGATCAGGTTGTGGTGGTTCTGCATGGACACAAACCTTGTCCATCCACGCTGCTTGGCAATGAACAGGGCCTTGGCGAACTGCCAGGCATACATGGAAGAAGCACCGAGGTAACGGACCTTGCCGGCCTTGACCACATCGTGCAGGGCCTCCAGGGTTTCCTCGATGGGCGTGTTGTGATCCCAGCGGTGAATCTGGTAGAGATCGATATAGTCAGTACCCAGGCGTTGCAGGCTGTCGTCCACCGCCTGGAAGACGGCCTTGCGCGAGAGCCCGCCGGTGTTGGGTGCATCGCGCCATGGAATATAGCCCTTGGTGGCGATGACCAGTTCGTCGCGGCGTCCGTATTCCAGCAGGGCCCGGCCCGTGATCTCCTCGGAGGAGCCGTCGGAGTAGGCGTTGGCGGTATCGAAAAAATTGATCCCGGCATCCAGGGCCTGCTTGATGATGGGGCGGCTATCGGCCTCGCTCATGGTCCAGGCATGCATGCCGCGCTCCGGTTCGCCGAAGCTCATACAGCCGAGGCAGAGACGGGAGACCTTGAGCCCTGTCGCCCCCAGGTTCACGTATTCCAAAACTTTTGCTCCCGTTTCATCGGGTGAATTTCATAATCCAGATCAAGTCGCCTGGCGCCTGTGCCGCTACACTATAGCCTATCCGCGATGCCGGGTAGCAGAAATCGGGAAGGGGGAAACATGGTTATCGACAAGGCGGAAAACCTCGAGAAATTCATGGACGGGGTAATTGCGCGCAACCCGGGTGAACCGGAGTTTCACCAGGCGGTGCAGGAAGTGGCCATGGATATTATTCCCTACATGGCGGACAAGCCTGTGTACAAGGATATGCGTATTCTCGAGCGCATGACCGAGCCCGACCGCATCGTGATTTTTCGCGTGGTCTGGGAAGACGACAAGGGCGACCTCCGTGTCAACCGTGGGTTCCGGGTGCAGCAAAACAATGCCATCGGCCCCTACAAAGGTGGCATTCGCTTTCACCCCTCAGTGAACCAGAGTGTGCTCAAGTTCCTCGCCTTCGAACAGGTGTTCAAGAACTCCCTCACCGGCTTACCCATGGGAGGCGCCAAGGGCGGCTCAAATTTCAATCCCAAGGGGCGTTCTGACAGCGAGGTGATGCGCTTCTGCCAGGCCTTCATGACCGAGTTGCAGCGCCACATCGGCCCCAACACCGATGTACCCGCCGGTGATATCGGGGTGGGCGCCAGGGAGGTAGGCTACCTGTTCGGCCAGTACAAGCGCCTGGTCAACCGCTTCGAGGGTGTAGTCACCGGCAAGGCCCTGGACTTCGGTGGCAGTCACGTGCGCACCGAGGCCACCGGCTACGGCACGGTCTACATGATGGAACAGATGCTGTCGCACCACGGCGAGCACGTTGAGGGCCGCAATTGCCTGGTCTCCGGCTCCGGCAACGTCGCGATTTATTGCGCGGAGAAATTGCTGGAACTGGGCGGCAAGGTACTCACGCTGTCCGACTCGGACGGGGTGATGTACTGCCGGGGGGGACTCACCCAGGATCAGTTGGAATGGGTAAAGGAACTCAAGGATGGACGCCGCGGCCGTATCTCCGAGGCGGCGAAGGAATTCGGTGCCACCTATCGCAAGGGCAAGCGTCCCTGGATCTACAAGGGCGACCTGGCCTTCCCCTGTGCGACCCAGAACGAGATCGAGGGGCACGAGGCGGAATTACTGGTGAAAAACGGTCTGCGTGCCGTTTGCGAGGGCGCCAATATGCCCAGTACTCCTGAGGCTATCCGGGTCTTCAGCGCGAACAGGAGTATCCTGCACGCGCCGGCCAAGGCGGCCAATGCCGGCGGGGTGGCGGTTTCCGGACTGGAGATGAGCCAGAACAGCCTGCGCCTGCAGTGGACTGCGGCGGAAGTTGACGTGCGCCTGCAGGCGATCATGCAAATGATTCACGACGAGTGCGTGGAGTACGGGACTGAGAAGGGCGGCCACGTGGATTATTTCCGGGGTGCCAATATCGCCGGTTTCACCAAGGTGGCCCACGCCATGCTGGCCTACGGCGTGATGTAGTCGGGTCAGCCGATTACGCGTCGCAGCTCGACGGCTCCCGCCTCAAGGGCCTGCTCGATATCCGCCTGGATATCGGCAATCGACTCCAGCCCCACCGAAATTCTCACCAGACCTTCGGAGATGCCGTGGCGGGCGCGCTCTTCGGGGCTGTAGGTGGAGTGGGTCATGCTGGCCGGGTGCTGGCACAGGGTTTCGGCATCGCCCAGGCTCACCGCCCGTTGCACCAGCTGCAGGCTGTTCATGAAGCGTTTACCGGCTTCGAGGCCGCCTTCGAGTTCGAAGGCCACCATACCCCCGGGCAGGCACATCTGTTTTTGCGCCACTGAATAATTGGCGCTGCCCTCCAGGCCCGGATAGAACACCTCGGCCACCGCCGGGTGTCCCTGCAGGAAGTCTGCAAGCTTGCCGGCATTTTCGCTGTGGCGTTCCATGCGCAGTTCCAGGGTTTTCAGGCCGCGCATGATCAGGAATGCGTTCATCGGTGCAATCACACAGCCGGTCATATCCTTGAGGCCATAGAGGCGGATTTGCTGAATGGTCTCACCGTCGCCGATAAGCGCACCGGCGACCAGGTCGCCGTGGCCGCCCAGGTACTTGGTGGCAGAGTGCACCACCAGGTCGGCACCGAGCTCCAGGGGTCGCTGCAGGGCCGGGGTGCAATAGGTGTTGTCCACCATCACGGTAATGTCTTCGCGGTAGTCGTGTGCGACCTGACTAACCGCCGCGATATCGATGATCCGCAGGTTGGGATTTACCGGCGTTTCGAAGTAGACAACCCGTGTCTTCTCCGTGAGTGCGGCAGCCAGTGTCTCCAGGTCGGTGCAGTCCACGAATCGTACGTCCACACCAAACTTCGCCAGGCCGTGCTGGAAGTAGGCGAAGGTGCAGCCGTAGAGTGTCTTGTCGACGATCAGTTCGTCACCGGGTGCCAGCAGGGTCCACAGGGCCGCGCTTATCGCACCCATGCCCGAGGCGGTTGCCAGCGCTGCTTCACCGCCTTCGAGGCTGGCCAGGCGTTCTTCCAGCAGTGCCTGGGTGGGATTGGAAATACGGCTGTAGATATGGCCGCTTTCCTCGCCGGCGAAGCGGGCGGCACCCTGCTCGACAGTATCGAAGGCAAAAGTGGAGGTCATGTGAATCGGGGGGGTCAGGGCGCCATCGTGAGCGGCGGGATCGTAGCCGGCGTGAATGGCCCGGGTGGCGAAGGCTTGCTTGTTATTGGTGGACATCGGGCTTACCTCCCTGCTTGTCATCGCGTTATCGTCGCCTGGAATCTTGTTTTATCTTACGCCCGCTCAAGGGTCATATTTCACCGAATTACGCTTGTAAAATACGAAAAATTGGCAGAATATTTCGTTTAAGTTCGAATATTGAATAATTATGCTAATCGAAAATATTGACCGAATCGACCGCAAGATCATCGCCGAGCTGCAGCACGATGCCGGCCTCAGCAACCTGGAATTGTCCGAGCGTGTGGGCCTGTCACCGTCGCCCTGTCTGCGCCGGGTCAAGCAGCTGGAAGAGGCGGGGATTATCGCGCGCCGGGTTACCCTGATGGACCAGGAGGCCCTCGGCTTGTCGCTCACCGTCTATATCCAGGTCAGCCTGGGCAACCAGGTGCCGGGCATGCTGGAACACTTCGAAGAGACAGTGGTGGGCTACCCGGAGGTGCTGGAGTGCAGCCTGGTGACCGGCAGCGACGCCGACTACCTGATCAAGGCGGTGATACCGGATATGTCCCACTACGAGCGTTTCCTACTCCGGGAACTCAACCAGATCGACGGCGTGAGCCACATCCGTACCAGCTTCGCTCTGCGCCGGGTGGTGAACCGGACCGAGCTACCCCTGAACCATATCAGCAGCTGAGCTGCGCTGCTGGGCTTTGCGCCAGCTCAGTGGTGAAGCGCCGGTCCAGTGGGTGAAGGCGCGGCTGAAGGCGGCCGGTTCAGAATAGCCCAGGCGATAGGCGATCTCGGTCACCGAGAGCACCGGATTGCGGAGAAAGTTCCTGGCCCGCTCTTCCTGCACCCCGGCGAGCAACTGTGCATAGGACGTACCCTCGTTACCCAGCTGGCGGGTGAGACTGCGTTCGGACATTGCCAGCTGACGCGCAATTTCGCCACGTCGCAAAGGTGGCGTGTAGGCCCACAGCCAACGTGTAACGCGCTCGCTCAGACTGATGTCCTCGGCCAGCATCTGCGAGAGTTTCTTGGCGATGGAGACGAAAGAGCGATAAACCAGTGGATTGGCCCGCGGCAATGCCTCGTTATTGAGGATGCTCGAGTAACTCAGGCTGGCCTCGTCGGCAGAAAACGCGACCGGGCAGGGCAGGTCCTCTTCCACCGTGTGCCAGTCGCCTGGGCGAGGGAAGGGCAGGCAGATGGAAAAAGGCGCCTCGCGCGCGTCGACGATGTCCTCGATATTGCGCAGTGAGGAGACCAGGTCCAGCACTACCCCGTACTCGATCACACGGTCGATGTGCGCTGCATCGGTGTTGCGCAGTTTTGGCCGCTCCATGGCGAAACTGAAACGGGTTGTCGATTTGTCCCCACTGACAATCATGCGCGAGTGACCCCAGGTCAGCTCGGGAAAATCCAGGCACACTTTCAGGGCATCCAGGGCCGTGTCGGCGTGGCGCATGGCCATGCCGACTACCCCGAGGTTCTCGATGCCCATCTGCTGACGGGCGCGGAAAAACAGTGTGATGGGGGAGACCGCATCACCCAGGCGCGCTACCAGGGCGCTGCAGATCTCCAGCTCCTGCTGGAAGGATATGGGGAAATCCGGCTCCTCCAGTGCGCGGCCGGGGAGGCCCACGTCAGTAAAGATGGCCAGGGTCTCTGCCTCATCCACCTCGAACAGGTCCAACTGACCCAGTACACCGGTGATCGGGCGGCGTCCGGTGGCCAGGTTGCCGCTGGCAATCACCTGGCTTTCAGTCGACATAATTTATCCCAATAGGCTATTTTGGCTCAAAATATCAAAAAATAGGCCCGGGCTGCAATGTTGGTTGGCCCCCTGGCCCCCTATGCTGTAGCCATCGAAACTGAAGCCAACACAGGTACAGGTCATGAGTGATATCACCCCGCTGCACCCGCAAGTCATCCAACACGTCGACGTATTGATCGTCGGTGCCGGTATCTCCGGCATCGGCGCCGCTCATCACCTCGGCCGGAACTGCCCCGGCAAGAGTTACCTGATCCTGGAGAGCAAGGAGGCGTTCGGCGGCACCTGGCGACAGCATACCTACCCGGGAATCCGCTCCGACAGCGATCTGTATACCTTCGGATATGGGTTCAAGCCCTGGAAGGGCAACCCGATTGCCGAGGGCGGCGCCATTCTAGATTACCTGGAAGAGGCCATAGCCGATGACAACATCAACGAGCGCATCCGCTACCAGCACGAGGTCTTGAGTGCCTCCTGGTCGGGCGAAAAGCAACAGTGGCTGCTGCGGGCGCGGCGCAAGGACGATGGCGAGGAGGTTCAATTCAGCTGCAACTTCCTCTGGATGTGCCAGGGTTACTACCGTCATGCGGAGGGTTACACCCCGACCTGGGAGGGTATGGACGATTTTGCAGGTCCTGTGGTGCACCCCCAGACCTGGCCTGAAGACCTCGACTACAGCGGCAAGCGCGTGGTGGTGATCGGCTCCGGTGCCACCGCTGCCACCCTGATTCCCAATATGGCCGATGACTGCGAGCACATTACCATGTTGCAGCGCTCGCCCACGTACTTCTGGACGGGAGAGAACCGCAACGAACTGGCCGATCAGCTCCGCGAGCTGGAGGTGGACGAAGACATCGTGCACGACATCGTTCGCCGCAGCATTCTCAAGCAGGCCAAGGACATCCAGTACGCCTCGGCGGAGCACCCGGAGCTGGTCAAGGATGAGCTGTTCAAGGTGATTCGCGAATACCTGGGTGAGGACTTCGACATGAAGCATTTCACGCCCAGCTACCGCCCCTGGCAACAGCGCCTTGCCTATGTACCCGACGGCGACCTGTTCGAAGGCATCAAGTCCGGGAAGGTATCGGTAGTCACCGATCATATCGATCGCTTTACCGAGAAGGGCATACTCACACAATCCGGCGAGTTGCTGGAGGCCGATATCATTATCACTGCCACGGGTTTCAATCTCAGTGTCATGGGCGATATCGCCTTCGACGTTGACGGCGAGCCGGTGGATTTTGCCGAGACCTTTACCTACAGGGGCCTGATGAACTCCAGTGTGCCGAATATGTCCTTCATGTTCGGTTACCTGCGCACCAGCTGGACCATGCGCGTGGACCTGGTTTGCGACTTTGTCTGCAAGCTGCTGAATAACATGGATGCTCGCGGGGCGACGTCGGTGACACCCACCCTGGGCGAGCAGGATCAGCACATGATCCCTCTGCCCTGGATCGACGAGGAGGAGTTCAATCCCGGCTACATGCAGCGCGGCAAGCACCTGATGCCCAAGCGCGGTGACCGCGAACCCTGGACCTTCAGTGCCGACTACTACACTGAGAAGGACCAGCTGCCGCTGGTCGATCTCAACGAGGACGCCCTGGTCTACGAGTCCGGTTCAGAGCCACAGGTAGTCACCGGCTGACCAGTACCGGGACCGGTGACGGTTTCCAGGTGCTCGATCAGGGTGAGCGCCTGCTCGCGGCTTTCACCGCACACCTCTGCGGCGGGTTTGAAGTTGCGACAGGCGTCAGGGTAGTCGGCCGTTCCCCAGATGCGACACAGCCAGGATTGTGTATCGAGATTGACGCATACCACACCGGCGGGCTTGCCCTCGGGCATGCCGGGTATGGGGCCGTTGAGTGAGGGGGCGATGCAACAGGCACCGCAGCCGGGCCTGCACTCCATAAGGGCATCCTCCACAGACTGGCGAGTGGGCCGCAGAATTCGGAATTCGATTTTGGCCACTGGGCCTGAGACGATACACTAGCTGTATATTTATTTCGCGGATCCCCTGAACACGTGCGACACCTGATCTACCTGGCCTGTGTTTTTCTGCTGGCCGCCTGCAGCACCACCCCCGAATCCCCGCCTGAGACCGTCCGCAAGCAGACGGTTTGTGACTCCTATGTGATTTTCGATATGTGCGTGCGCGACCTCGGTGACGACGGCGTGGTGGACATGGTGTATTTCTCCGATACCAACGAGGTGTTCATGTACCGGGAAGGGGAGATTGATGCGGTTGCCGCGGTAATGCCCCTGCATCGCTGTGCCGTGCCCCTGAATCCGGGGATGCAGCGAATCACCAACCGCATCCTCTACCGCGACATCATCACCCTCAGCGAAGAGCTCGACATCACCCGGCAGCTGATCGCCAACTACGTGGCGGCGATGCCGGAGATCCGCGCTTGCAATGCGCAGTATGAAGATAGCGTCCCGGAAGAGGAATTCGACATGGATGGCGACTTCGACTGGGACGAGGCCTAGTCCCCGGACCAGCTCCTGCAATATTTTCTGCCGCTGTTTTGTAACTAAACAGCGACTCGCACGTATATTCTCTATAGATGAGCAAATACTACCGACAGTGGGTCGAACAGTACCAGGATGAGGCCTGGTCCCTGGCCCGCCACCTGCTCAGGGATGAGTCCGAGGCGGAGGACGCCACCCAGGAAGCATTTGTCAGTCTCTGGCAGCACCGTGAGGCGATGGATCCGGCACGGGTAAAGTCCTGGTTGATGCGGGTGTTGCGTAACGAATGTTTCGATCGACTGCGGCGCCGGCGGCCGCAGACAGAAATCGAGGAAGACCACGCGATCAATGAGAGTGGACCGATGACAGCAAGTGAGCAGAAGCAGTTATCTCAGTGGCTGGGGCGTGCCATCGCCGAACTGGGAGAACCCTACCGCTCCCTGGTGATACTCAGGGACGTACAACAGGAGAGCTACGAGGCAGTGGGGCAGACCATGGACTTGAGCCCGTCCCAGGTAAAAGTTTATTTGCACCGCGCACGCAAAATGCTGCGCGAACAACTGGCGGAGCACAGATCATGAGCGAGGGCTACCAGGAACTGGACCCCCATTGGGAAGCGCAAATCAACGCGCTGCTCGACGGCGAGTTGGATGGCGACGGCATCGTTGCCCTTGAGGCTGCCGCGGCTGAAGACTCTGCGCTCGCAGCACAATTACGTGATGCCAGGGAGCTGCGGCAAATGCTCGCCGACATGCCGCCCTTGAAGGCGCCGCGACGTCTGCGGCGGAAATTGCTGGGCCTGTCTGGCCCGCAGGGACTGCTCGCGCCGCAACAATGGACATGGTTGCGTGCAAGTATCGCGCTGGCATGCATCGCCCTGGTGGTCCTGGTATTACAACCCGGTGACTTGCAGCGGCCCAGCGCCGCTGAAATTGCTCGCGCCGAACAGGACCTGGCACTGGCGCTGGCCTATCTCAACCGCGCCACACGAATTACCAATAACCAGATCAACGATCGCCTCAACGGCGCCCTGATCGATCCGGTTGCCGATACGACATCCCAGGCGCTCGACCTGCAGCCCGTGTTGCAACCACTAATGCCACAGGAGTTCGAACTATGAAGAAATGGCTGACACTACTATTGGCGGCCTGCCTCAGCTTGCCGCTGGCAGCGGAAGAGACTGCACTGGAAGATTTGCCGGGCTATATCGACTTCGGTGAACTCAGCGGTGTCTACGGCGAGCCGCGGGTCATGGTCAACATCAACGGCTTCCTGCTGAAGTTCATTTCCATGGCGGCAAAACAGGAAGATCCTCAGACTGCGGCCGTGTTGCAGAACCTGGAGGGTGTGCGTGTCAATGTCTACGACACTGGTGGCGAAGTCGCGCCGGCCCGGGAGCAGATCGCGGCGGTGAAGGGCGTGTTGCAGAAGCTGGACTGGCAACCCGTGGTGCAGGTGAAGGAGCAGGACGAGGAGGTGCAGATCTTCATGAAGGCCAACAACGGCGGCATGCAAGGCCTCACCGTGATGAGCGTCAACGGGGAGGAAGCCGTGTTCATCAATATCATCGGCGATATCGAACCCAGTCAGCTCGATGCGGTGATGAAGCGGCTGGATGTTGATGTCGATGTGGGCGGCGACGACGAGACAGAGGGGTAGTGCGAATGAAGGCTGGACTGATTGCCAGGCACTTCCTGGGCCTGGCCCTGGTATTGCAACTGGCAGGCTGTGGCATAACCGCCCCGTCGCGCAACGCCGGCTATGCCGATCTCGACTCCCTCGGTTTTCGCGACGTGGACGAAACCATGTCCCTGTCGATCGGGCCCACCATGCTGAGTTTTGCCGCTTCTCATATCGAGGACGATCCCGAAACCAAGACGATGATGCTGGACCTGGACGGGGTGCGGGTTAAAACCTACGACGTGACCGGTGATGAGGAGCGGGTCGCGGATCGTATCGACGATATGAGTCGCAAGCTGCAGGCCCAGGGCTGGGAGCCGGTGATCCTGGTGCGGGAGAAAGGCGAGCGCACCGTCATGTTGATGAAGGTGAAGGGGGAGTCGATTCGCGGCCTGACGGTAATCAACTGCGATGCCGAAGAAGCGGTCATCGTAAATGTCATGGGCGAACTGCGCCCGGAAATGTTTTCCTCCACCATGGCGGCCCTGGAGGTGGATGCGCCCGGCGTACAGGTCGCCGGCGCACCCTAGCTGTGCTGCCCGCCTAGATGGCGGCCAGTTGCGCCTGAATCTCCTCGGTCAGTAGAGGGACTACGTCGCGGGCCTGCAGGTTTTCCTCCAGTTGCTCCACCCGTGAAGCACCGAGAATAACCGTGGATACATTGGGGTTCAGCAGGCACCAGGCGATCGCCAGTTTTGAAAGACTGGTACCCAGCTCCTCCGCAATCGGTGCAAATTTTGCCACCCGCTGCATCCGTTCCTGGCCGCGTTCCGACTCCACCATGTGTTCCCGGAGCCACTCATAGCCGGGTAGCGTGGCCCTCGACCCCTCCGGAATGCCGTCCAGGTATTTGCCGGTCAGCGCCCCGGAGGCCAGTGGCGACCAGGTAGTGGTACCCATTTCGTATTTCTCGAATATGGGCGCGTACTCCACTTCGAAACGCTCCCGGTCGAGCAGGTTGTACTGGGGTTGCTCCATGGTCGGTGGAGTCAGGTGATTGGCCCGGGCAAATTCATAGGCCTCGGCGATTTCCTCAGCAGTCCACTCCGAGGTGCCCCAGTACAGCACCTTGCCCTGGGTGACCAGGTTGTGCATGGCCCATACAGTCTCGCCGATGGGGGTGTCCGGGTCGGCGCGGTGACAGAAATACAGGTCAAGGTAATCCACCTGCAGGCGCGCCAGGGCCTGGTGGCAGGCCTCGGTGATATGCTTTTTGCTAAGGCCAACCTGGGTGGGGGCGGGACTCTGATGAATGCCGAAGAAGACCTTGGACGAGACACAGTAACTGTCCCGGGGTCGGCCCAGGGATTTGAGGGCCTCGCCCATCACGATTTCGGACTGCCCGCGCTCGTAGCCTTCGGCGTTGTCGAAGAAGTTGATGCCCGCGTCGCAGCAGGTGCCGAACATGCGCTCGGCCAGTTTCGTGTCCACCTGTTTGTTGAAGGTCACCCAGGAGCCGAAAGACAGTTCCGAGAGTTTGAGGCCTGCTGCGCCCAGTTTCCGGTATTCCATAAAGTCTGTACTCGTTCGTTACCAGTAAACGACAGTGTAGCCGAGTTCGCGCCGGCGCCGGCAGCCCTTTGACATTGGTCATAAGCCCCCTCTGCAGTTTGCGCTAAGCTGGAATATTACGGTGGGCGAAAAGCGTTCGCCCAGCAATTATTTTGGGTAAAAAGTGAAACAAATCAACAGCATAGAACATATGTTCTTCGACATGGAGGCCGGTGGTTTCTGCCTCGACGTGTCCAGCCTGCACCTCTACGACGCTTTCACGTCCCCCGGCGGCAAGGTCAGCTTCCAGCAGGTCTTCACGCGTTTCGAAGCCGGAATCGATGCGGTGCCCATGTTGCGTCGGAAACTGGTGACGGTACCCCTGGGCCTGGACCACCCCTACTGGATCGATGATCCCGATTTCGACCTCGCCAACCACCTGGTGGAGGTGAAGCTGCCCGCCCCCGGTAACTGGCAGCAGTTGATGGATGTGACCTCGGAACTGTTCACCCGCAAGATCGGTCGCGACAAACCGCTGTGGTTCGGTGCCATCATCACCGGCATCAACGATGTCGAAGACCTGCCGAAAAACAGTTACGCCATGTTCCTGAAAATGCACCACGCCGCCATCGACGGCGCCTCCGGGCGCAAGCTGCAGGAGGCCATTCACGATCTTGAACCAAAGCGGGTGAGCAAGGCTGCGAGGAAGCCGCGGGCTGTCAGCCAGGAGGATATTCCCTCGGGCCTCAGCCTGCTGGCCCGGGCCTACCCCAATAACATCAGGAAGTCTGCGCGGGCCGCACGCGCTGCCATTCACGCACTGCCGGGGATCGCCGTGGACCTGGGCAAGGGTGTCATCGAATCCGCCCGGGACCTGCCACAGACGATCCGCGACCTGCAGGACGGCCTCGAAACCGCCAGGCTAGCCACCAGTCTCAATCCGGAAGAGCCCGGCGAGGATTTGCGTGTGGACGGCCGGGTATTTCCGCTGGACGGTATCAAGTCGATCCGCGCCCTGTATGACGGCGCAACCGTCAACGATGTGGTATTTGCCATCATCGGCGGCGGCATTCGCCGCTACCTCGACGAGGTGGACGAGGTGCCCGATGTGCCGCTTACCGTGGGGATGCCGGTGGACGTGCGCACCGAGTCCGATGAGGACGCCACGGTGATGGTTATGATCAGCATGACCCGCTTGTTTACCAATATCGACGATCCCGTCGAGCGTATCCGCGCCTCCCACGAATCCAATGTGGCGGGCAAGGAATCGCCGACCATCCGCCGCGCCCGGCCCATGCTGGAAGTTGTCCAGCATATGCCGCTGATGCTGACTTCGCCCCTGATCCGCTCGGTGGCGAAGCTGGCGGGCAAAAGCAAGGTTGTCGCCGCGCACACCCTGATCACCAATGTACCGGGGATTCCGCGGCCGGTATTCCTGGCCGGCGGTCGTATGACGGCGATGATGGGTATGGCCCCGGTTGCCGCGCGTACCGGCGCTACCCACGGCGTTTTCTCGACCGTGGACAGCCTCACCATCGCAGTGACCTGCGGCTCGAAAGTAATCAGCGATACCAATCTCTACATGGATTGCATGCAGGCATCCTATGACGAGTACATATCACTGCTCGGGAAACCGGCTGCGAAGAAACGCAGCGGGAGGGCCAAACGTGCCTGAATATGCCCCCAATGCCATGTCACCTACCGACAGTGACTTCTCGGTAGACTGGCTGGATTACCACGCCGCTTACACCGGCGACTACCTGGCCGCGGTCGACCTGGATACCGGTCGCTCTTTTACCTACCGGGAATTCTACAACCGCATCTGCCGCCTCGCCGGCGGGCTCAACCGCAAATTCAAGATTGAGAAAGGCGACCGGGTGGGCATCCTCGCCAACAACTCCACCGACTTCTTCGAGTTGTTGTTCGCCTGCTGGGAAATCGGGGCGATTTTCGTACCCCTGAACTGGCGCCTGGCGGCACCGGAGCTGGAGCAAATCATCGAACACTGCGATCCCTCCCTGCTGATCGTGGACGAGGAGTTTGCGGAGAAGGTGGCGGGCAGTGACCGGCCGCGCCTGATGCGATCGCTGGATACCTCGAAGAGCGACTATGAACGGCTGATCAGCAATTCTGCACCGGACTTCGACAAGGCCCGCCTCAGTGTCGAAGATGTGGGCATGTTGCTCTACACCTCCGGCACCACTGGTCGGCCCAAGGGGGTGATTTACAACTTCCGCATGGTACGCGATGCGATTATTCACGCCGCCCTGCACGGGGAGGTTACGATCCGTACACGCAGCCTCAGTTCCGCACCACTGTTTCACGTGGCCGGTCTCAATGGTTTCGCCATGCCGCTTTTCCACTACGGCGCCACCCTGTTCGTGATGCGGAGCTGGGATCCGGCGAAGGCGCTGCAATACCTGCAGGATGAGGAGATGGGCATCACCCACGTGCTGGGTGTGCCGGTCCAATACCAGCAGATGGCCGAGCTGCCCGATTTTGAAAAGGCCACGTTTCCCGCACTCAGGGTGGCCGGTGTGGGTGCCGCACCGGTGCCGGAGTCCTTGCTCAAGACCTGGACCGCCAAGGGGATTGGCATGTCCCAGTCCTATGGTATGACCGAGGCCTTCTCCGTGGCCTACCTGCCGTCTTTCATGGCGGCTGACAAGATCGGCTCCGCCGGCTACCGCGTCATGCATACGCTGGTGCAAATAGCGGACGAGGAGGGCAGGGAACTGCCCGCCAACCAGGTTGGTGAAATCCAGTTGCGCGGGCCGACGGTAACCCCCGGCTACTGGAACGATGAGGCGTCAACCGAAAAGGCATTCGTCAACCAGTGGTTCCGTACCGGGGACGCTGGTCGCATGGACATCGATGGGGCGATCTACATCGTCGATCGCTACAAGGATATGTACATTTCCGGCGGTGAAAACGTCTACCCGGCCGAGGTGGAGAACGTTTTGCTGGGCCACCCGGACATTGAGCGCGCTGCGGTGATTGGCGTGGACGATCCCAAGTGGGGCCAGAGCGGGCTGGCGGTTCTGTGTTTGCGCGCGGATGCCGGGCTCGACCCTGAAACCCTGGGCCAGTACTGCCGCGAGCGCCTGGCCCATTACAAGGTGCCGGCTCACTACCGAATGACCAGCGCCCTGCCGAGGTCGCCCCAGGGGAAGATCCTCAAGCAGGCATTGAAACAGCAGTTTGCGCCCGAAGGAGCGCTCCTGGAGGAGGCCTCCTGAATGGCCCTGGTTAAGGACCTCTTGCGCCTGCAGACCGATATTGCCGTGGCCGGCGGCGAGATCATATTGTCGCGGCTGGCACGCAAACGTTTTATTGGCAAGGCGCGGCGGGGCGATGGCCAGCCGGTGTTACTGTTGCCCGGCTATATGGCCGGCGATGCTTCGCTGAACTACATGCGGGATTTTCTCCGCGATTGCGGTTTCGATGCCCACACCTGGGGCCTGGGCCAAAACACCGGCTTCGAAGAAGGGTCCGGGCAGGATCACGTCGACAGCGTCGCAGAGCGAATCCTGGAGCGGGTGGAAGAATTGCGCGCGAGCACCGGGCGCAAGGTGGCGCTGGTGGGGCACAGCCTGGGCGGGCTGTATTCGCGGGAAACCGCGGTGCGCTACCCGGATGCTATAGACCGGGTGATCACCCTGGGGTCGCCGACGATTCATCCCTATATTTCCGATAACCAGAACGAGCTCATCGTCAGGCTGGGTAGCCGCAACGCCCCGGAAGGGCAGCGCTTCAGTATCACCGGCAAGCACGGTTTCCTGCACTGGGATGCGGATTTCCCGCCACTGCCCTGCATCGCTATCTGGAGCCCCATCGACGCGGTCGTGTTCACCCAGTCGGCACGTATTCCCGATTACATCGTGCAGCTCTCCGAGGGGCCGGCGGTCCGGGAAAACCTGCGCCTGATCTGTTCGCATTCGGGCATGGCCCACAGCCAGCCGGCCCTGCTTGCGGTCGCCGACCGTCTGGCAGAGCCCCTGGACGACTGGAAGCCCTGGCGTCGGGAGGACTACTTTTCCGAGCGCGAAATTGCCTTCGCGGAACGGGTATTCGGTAACCGCCTGTTCCACGATTTCATCGACTCCGACTGGCGCGATGCGGCCGCTGATTCCAGTTTGCCGCAGCGCGAGATCAGCGACAAACAACCACCCCTGATCCGGCGGCTGCGCCAGGATCACAACGATTTCTACCGACTCTACCGCATGATCGAGGATTCCATCGAAAAGGGCACCTTCGATTCCGAAACCGATTACCTGTTACTGGCAGACGTGGCGCGCTTTATGACGCGTTACCTGGATGAATCCCACCACCCGCTGGAGGAGAGTATTTTCAGCCGCCTGCTCTACACACACCCCGATGCCCAGGCGGACCTGGACATGCTCGAACAGGAGCACGAACAGATCGCCCGTGACGGCCGCGCCTTACTGGCGCAGGTCGAAAAGGCCGGCGACCCCAGCGCGCGTCGGGATCCTGCGCGGCTGCTGGTGCGCTGGCAGCGCTTCTGCGAGCGGCTGCGGCGACATGTGGAAATGGAGGAGCTGACCCTGATTCCCCTCGCCGAGGAGGTCATCTCGCATACCGTCTGGAATACCCTGGAAAAACAGCTGATGTCGGAGGCCGAAACCGAAGGCAGCCCTCTCAGCGAAGAAGGTGCCGGGGAGGAGTTCCGGCATCTGTTCGAGTACCTGGGCTATGTGGCCAGCCGCGACAGGCAATCCCCAACCGCCGCCGACAACCGTCTGTCGGGGAGTTACCTGGACTTCATGGTGTCTTTCTCCGAGAAGCTCGACGAGCTGTTGGACCGCAAGCGCTCCAAGTAGATCCTCCGCCCCAATCGGGTGCTACAAACTTTCAATATCGAATACACTGTTGTGGCATCGCGCCATAAAAACGATTCTCCAGCGGCAGAAGGAAGCTAGCCACTATGAGTAAGACCTTTCTCGGGAAGTTGTTCATCTGGGTTGCGCTGACCGGGGCAAGCCTGCTGGCCGGCGCCGAGGAACTGGTGCTGGAGGAGGTGATTGTCACCGCACAGAAACGCACCGAAGCCCTGTCCAGGACACCGATGACGGTGAACGTGGTGACCGGCCAGCAGATTGCCGAGTTCGCCGCCTTCAGCCTCTACGATCTCAATAACATGGTGGCCGGCTTGACGATATCCGGCAGTCATTTCGACACCGACGTGGCCACCCGCGGCCTGGGAACCGATCTCAATGCGCCCGTGTCTCCCCGGGTGGCCATGTACCTCGACGGAGTACTGATCGACCAGCAGCGCGGGCTTTTCAGCGGTCTCTATGATCTCGAGCAATTCCAGCTACTGCGCGGACCGCAGGGAACTGTCTACGGGCAGTCTTCCCCGGCCGGCGCCATGACTATCCGCAGCCGCGATCCCAACCTGGAGGACCTGGACGGCTATCTGCAGCAGAGCCTTACCGACCGGGATGGCTCCAACTCCCAGCTGGGTCTTTCCATTCCCCTTATCCCGGGAGAACTCGGTATTCGCGTCTCAGGCTTGTACGACACCAATGAGCACAGCGATGTCCGCAACATTACCCTGGGCAAAGATCATGAAAACGAGACCACGGCCTTTCGTATCGTCGGGCTGTGGGAACCGAACGATCGTTTCAGTGCGCGCCTGTCCTACCACGATATCGACGATGAATTCGACATCGACCCCGTGGTCAGCGGCAACGGAATCGATTTTGACGATCGCAAAGCCGTCGCCGACTTTGAATCCGAGATGGAAAACGAGTCGAACTATACGATCGGTGAAATCAATTACCGCTTCGCCAATGACTGGACGGCAACCCTGGTCGCCAGCATCCAGGACAACAAAGTCAGCCGCTACTGGGACGATGATGGTTCCGAGGTGCGCGGCGGTGAGCAGCTGGTGATTTCCGATGCGCCGGACCTGGAGAATTATGAATTCCGCCTGGCCTCCCAGGACACGGAATCCTGGGACTGGACCTTTGGCCTCTATTACCAGGATGCAGAATCCGACACACCGATCTTCGTGGATACTTACATCGCCGCCGCGCCGGGATTCACCATTCTCGCCCGGACCACCGGACCGGCACTGAACGAGGCCGAGACATTCGGTGTCTTCAGCCACAATACCATCTACCTGACCGACAAGAGCACACTCACCCTGGGCCTGCGTTATAACGACAACGAGCGCACCAACAAGCAGGATTTCACGACGGATATCTACCAGGTATTGCCGGACGACAGCCGGGTGTTCCTGGCCAGTCTCAACCAGGAAGGCGTACTGCCGGAGGACCAGGAAGTCAGCGATGACGCCTTTACCGGCACCCTCAAGTATCGCTACCAGTTCAGCGATCAGCTCATGGCCTATGCCAGTTACGACCGGGGCTGGCGCGACGGTTCGGTCAATATCGCCGGCCGCCCCCAGCCGCCGGTGTTCGGGGCTTTCGATTCCGAGGACAGCGACAACCTGGAAATCGGTTTCAAATGGGGATTGCTCAACGGTCGCGGCCTGCTCAACGTGGCGGCCTATTACCAGCTGTACTCGGACTTCCAGTACCAGGCCGACTCCGTTCAGTTCCGTGCGACCGAAGGGGATATTCAGCTCACGGACCCGGTGGTCAACGTGGATGAGGCCGAGTCCTACGGGATAGATACCGAGTTCTCCATCCTGTTATCGGAAACCTGGACTCTGTCGGCAACAGTCACCTGGAATGAGACCGAGTTGACCGACGCCGGCAATGTGCCCTGCACTGACGGCGAGCCGGTGGGTAACGAGCCCTGGTCCTTCAATACCTGTGACCTGGAGGGCGAGCGGGCCGGTGACCAGCCGGAGTGGTCGGCCAACCTGGCCAGCGAGTACTGGCGCCCGTTCGATAGCCTGGAGGCCGAATGGTATCTGCGCGGCCTGTTGAATGCTGAAAGCGAATACTACTCCAATGGTTTTGCCGAAGATCTCGACAGTTACGCAATGCTGGACCTGTTCCTGGGCCTGCGCGCGGGTTCCGGCAAGTGGGATGCCAGTCTCTGGGTGAAGAACCTGTTCGACGAAACTGCCGAGTTGGATACGCGCAGGCTGAACCCGATACCGGACTATCAGAACGGCGGCTCCATCGATTCCGGTTATGTGCGGATAGAGCGTCAGTTACAACCGCGCACCGCCGGCGTTACTGCTCGCTATAATTTCTAGTATGGCTGACGACCCTGACCAGATCGCGGAGAGACTGATTTCGGTCATCGAAGCACTGGTGACCGAGGTGCACCCGCAGCGTACCTCCCCGGTATCCATTGACCTGGACAGCGACTTTGAGACCAATCTCGGACTGGACAGTCTCAGCCGGGTCGAACTGATCAGCCGAGTGGAGCGACACTTCGGGCTGGCACTGCCGGAGCGGAGTTTCGCCGAGGCGGAAACCGCCCGTGACCTGTTGCGAGTCATCCAGAGTGCCGGCACGGTCCGGGCCAGCCCCCCCGACACGGCAGTAAAGCCGGTGACCCGGGGACATGTCGAACTGGTGCCGGACAATGCGGAAACCTTGCTGGATGTGCTGGACTGGCATGTCGAGCAGCACGCCGAGCGAATCCATATTCAACTCTGTCTCGACGAAGGCGAGGGAGGGCGGCTGAGCTACCGGGAGTTGAGAGCCGGCGCCGCCAGTGTTGCAGCCGGCCTGCAACAGGCGGGACTACAACCGGCAGAGCCGGTGGCTATCATGCTGCCCAGCGGCGAGGAGTATTTTTACAGTTTCTTCGGGGTGCTGATGGCAGGTGGCATCCCGGTCCCGGTATACCCACCGGCGAGGCTCTCGCAACTCGAAGACCATATGCTCAGGCATGCGCGCATCCTGGGCAATTGTCTCGCCGTTACCCTGATCACTGTTCCCGAGGCCACGGGGGTTGCGCGCTTACTGAAATCCCATGTGCCCACCCTGAAGCACATCGTCACAGTTGCCCAGCTCTCCAGCTCCGGTGTTGCGGCGGAGACACCGGTGCTGCACGGAGGGGATATTGCTTTTATCCAGTACACCTCAGGCAGTACCGGCAATCCCAAGGGTGTGATGCTGACCCATGCCAACCTGCTGGCCAATATTCGCGCCATGGGCCGGTTTATCGAGGCGACTTCGGAAGACGTCTTTGTCAGCTGGTTGCCGCTGTACCACGATATGGGATTGATCGGCGCCTGGTTAGGGAGCCTCTATTACGCAATGTTGCTGGTGGTAATGCCGCCCCTGAGTTTCCTGGCCAGACCGGAGCGCTGGCTGTGGACCATACACCGCTACCGGGGAACGCTCGCGGCGTCACCGAATTTTGGCTATGAGTACTGCTCGAAGCGTTTGCAGGATGAAGACCTCGAGGGTCTGGACCTCAGCAGCTGGCGGGCTGCCTTCAATGGCGCCGAGGCAATCAGCCCGGAAACCCTCCAGGAGTTCGAAGCCCGTTTCCTGCCTTATGGTTTTCATGCCGAGGCGATGATGCCGGTCTACGGCCTGGCCGAGTCCTCCGTGGGCCTGGTGTTCCCGCCCCTGCGTCGCGGTCCCCTGGTTGACCGGATCGATCGCGGTACATTCATGGATTCAGGGCAGGCCATTCCGGCGGCGGATTCCGCCGATAACGCCCTCTACTTCGTCTCCAGTGGCTCACCATTACCCGGCCACCAGGTGAGGATAGTGGATGCGACCGGACATGAATTACCCGAAGGTCGGGAGGGACGGCTGGAATTCCGGGGGCCGTCCACAACCAGCGGCTACTATCGGGACTCGGAAAACACCCGCAAACTGTTTCGCAAGGACTGGCTGGATTCCGGCGACCTGGCCTACATCTCCCGCGGCGAAATTTACATTACCGGTCGTATCAAGGACGTCATCATTCGCGCGGGGCGCAACATCTACCCCCACGAGTTGGAAGAGGCGGTCGGCAACATTCCCGGCATACGCACGGGCCGCGTCGCCGCATTCGGCAGCAAGGATTCCCGCACCGCGACAGAACGGCTTATCGTGCTGGCGGAGACCCACAGCAAGGACAGCGCTGAACGGGAGCGGCTGCGAACTGAAATAAACAGCCTCGCCACCGACCTGGTGGGAGCGCCGCCCGATGATGTCGTACTGGCACCGCCGGGCACCGTGCTGAAAACCTCCAGCGGTAAAATCCGACGGGCCGCCAGCCGCGAGGTCTATGAGAAGGGCGAAATCGGAAAACGCCAGTCAGGGTTGCCCTGGCAGGTGGTGCGACTGGCCCTCGCCGGCGTTCGCCCACAGTTACGGCGAGCCATGAACGCGCTCCGCGCAATGGCCTACGCTGTCTACTGCTGGCCTGTGTTCCTGTTGCTGGCGGTGGCGGCCTGGCTGTCAGCCCTGGCCTTGCCCACCTATTCCTCACGCTGGTCCGCGATACGTACCTGTGCACGCCTGCTGGCAGTCGCCACCGCAACGCCGTTCAGGATCAAGGGCGTTGAAAACCTGCCAACCCAGGGCAGCACCTATGTGCTGGTTGCCAACCATTCGAGTTACCTCGACAGTTTTGTCCTCGCAGGCGGCTTGCCTCGCAGCTTCCGCTTTGTTGGCAAGGCGGAGCTGGCGGATCAGTTCCTTATCCGCAAGCCGTTGCAAAACATCCGTACGGAGTTCGTGGAGCGCTTCGACATCAGCAAGAGCGTCAGTGACAGCAAGCACTTGGCGAATGTATTAAGACAGGGAAACGCCCTCATGTATTTTGCCGAGGGCACCTTTACCCGCATTCCCGGCCTGGCGCCGTTTCATCTCGGCGCTTTCACGGTCGCCGCCGAAGCGGGCGTCCCGGTTATCCCGGTTGCCATCCGCGGGACCCGCTCGATCCTGCGACCGGAGAGCTGGTTTCCGCGTCGCGGATAGATCGATGTGGAGATCGGGGCGGCTATTCTTCCCGAGGATGTGGAAGACACCGACAGCGAAGACACATGGAATGTCGCACTCGCCCTGCGCGACCGCTCTCGCGAGTTTATTCTCCGCCATTGCGGAGAGCCCGATCTCTCCTGAGATGTGCCGGAGTCAGGTGGCGACGAACAGTTCTATCAGCTGCTCTGCGGCAGGGGACAGGTGGCGACCCCTGGAGCGGATTACACTGGGCTGAATATCAGGCCCTTCCAGTGGCCATGGCATGAGCTTCAGGCGGCCGCCATCCTGGTAGTTCAGTAGCAGATCGCGCGGGCCGAACACAATAGCGTCACTGCGCTCGGCGAGCAGGATCAGTACCTCGTAGTTATCGCAGATCAGTGAAGGCAGGAATGGGTCTGCATCCTCGCGGCGGCCCCGTTCGACCTTCCAACGGTCAAATCGCGGCGCGGTAGACGCGCCGGCAAGGGGGTAGGCGGCCACCTCGGGCGGTTCCGGGTGACGCTTTCCAGCAAGCGGATGCCCGGGGCGGACTGCCACTGCGATGGGCTCCGCGGCCAGTGCCTGGATATCGAGATCGTCGCGCTCACTCAGGATTTCGGCATCCGCCACGAGAAAATGGAGGTCGCCGCGCAGTAACGCAGGGAGCAGGGCGTCAGTGTGTCCCGAACGGACTGTGACCTCCACACCCGGATGAGCCGGAACGAAGGCCTCGAGCACGCCCGGCAACAGGCTCAGCTCGGTTTCCGGGTCGATACCGATCGCGACTTCGCCGGTGCCCATGCCTTTCCAAAGGGCCACTTCCTCTTCCATGTCGCGCACGTGGCGCAGGAGTTGCTCACCCCGAGCGACCATGCGCTCGCCGAGCTCGGTCAGCTCCAGTCTGCGACCGCGCCGGTCGAAGAGCTGTGCCCCAATCGCCTCTTCCAGGCGCGCGAGACTCTGGGTGAGGGCCGGCTGGGTCAGGTGAATCGCATCGGCGGCGGCCTGCACCGTTGAGTGCGAAGCCACAGCCAACAGGTGTCGGATATGACGAAGTTCGAACATGGCTAAAATATTAATGATATTTATGAAAATATCAAAAAAAGCCATTAGAAATTATATTAAGATTCCCCGAGACTATGCCCTGCAGTCGCGAACTCGATAAACGAACTATTGCAGGAGGAAACTGCCATGCCAGCCGCCCGTCGAAACGCCCTCACAGAATTCTTTTTCCGTATCCACCCCTGGATCTACCAGAAAACCGGGGGCCGCCTGCTGGGCAAGCTGGGAAAAGCACCCATCCTGCTACTGTTCACACGCGGACGCCGTACCGGCCAGCCGCGTACCAATGCGCTGATGTGCCTCGACCGGGGCGATAGCTGGGCAGTCGCCGCCTCCTGGGCCGGTGAACCCAAACACCCGATCTGGTACCTGAACCTGATGGCACAGCCGGACGTGGAGATCCAGGTGCGAGATCGCCGCTTGCCTGTCAGGGCGCGCCAACTCGAGGGGGATGAACGCTCCCTGGTCTGGAAGGAGATTGTGGCGCAGGATGACGGTTTCGCGGTTTACGAGGAACGCACCAGGGGTATCCGGGATATTCCCGTCATCCTGCTGGAGCCGAGCGAGGTACAACATGTCAAGCACTGATAAAGCCGGCATCTACACCCTGTACGGTTTGAGCTGTTCTTACTTTACCGGGAAACTGGAAGCTTACTTCCAGGCGAGGGGCATCCCCTTTCGCTTCGTGGAGTTGGATAGAAAAGGCTTCCGTGCCTGTGCCGAAGCAACCGGTATCGCCCAACTGCCCTGCGTGCAAACCCCGGAGGGCGACTGGCTGACGGATTCGACAGCGATTATCGATCACTTCGAGTCCATGGACTTCGGCCGTGGCCTGCGCAGCAACGCACCGGCAGCAGCGTTTTGCAGCCTGTTGCTCGAAGACTTGTTCGATGAGTGGTACTGGCGCCCGGCGCTCTACTATCGCTGGGCCTTCGACGAAGACGCCAATCTGATGAGTACGCGCCTGGCCCGCACTCTGTTGCGAGATGTGCCACTGCCTTTGCTGTTACGGCGTCAATTTATCATCCACCGCCAGCGTCATGTCTATCTCAGGAAGGATGGTGTGACGCCTGAGACGGCACCGGCCGTCGAGGCCTTGTATATAAACACACTGGATGCGTTGAACAGTATCTTCGCGGACAGGCCATTTCTGTTCGGGGAGCGACCCTGTGAGGCGGATTTCGGTTTATTCGGTCCGTTTTTCCGACACTTCTTCTGCGACCCGACCCCGGGTGCGCTGATGCGTGAACATGCGCCCCATGTCACCCACTGGGTCACCCGGCTCTGGAAGACGCGACCCGGAGACCTGGACGGCAGCGCAGCGATTACCGAGGTACCGGATGATCTTGGCTTCTTCTTTGAGATGGTCGCAGCTGACTACCTGCCTTACCTGGAGGCTAATGCCCGGGCAGTGGCAGCGGGGTCGACAGACGTGAAGTACAGGGCCCAGGGTGTCGACTGGCAGATCCCGGCAGCGCCTTACCGGGTCGAATGTTTCAACGCGCTGAAACAGCGTTTTGCGGCACTCGATGCGGATGCGGCAGGGCAGGTGGCGCGTGTGTTGCCGGCAAGCGGTATCGCGCTTCTCGACGCACCGGCAAGTACGTTTACCCAGGCTGCAAACCAGCAGGGTCTGCGCGGGCGACTCTGGCGACCGGCGTCAGTACTCGATTGACGGGACTGGACTACACTGGGGTGTAAAAGAAGACCAAGAAGAAGCCACCCCATGCGGCACCAGATCCTGTTGTTCATCATCCTTGCGCAATTCGCCAGCGTGCACGCCCACGGCCAGTCACTGACTATTGCCGGAGGGCGAACGATCAGGGCAGCGACCAAACACGATTATGCGGGCGTGGAACTCGAATTGCCCTGGAAGGACGAGATCTGGACAACGGAAAGCTGGCGCATGGACCTGAACCACGCCACCAACATCGCGGGTTTTCGCGATGAGAATACCGTCTACCTGGCGAGCTGGGCACCCAATCTGAAAATTACGCCAAGTGCGCGTGGTAAGAGCTACCCGTACCTCCAGGTCGGCTTCGGTGTGGCATGGATGACCGACGATTACTTTGAATCCGAGGACAATAACCCCCGCCACACCGGCACCACCGATATGGGGTCACACTGGCAGTTCGTCAGCAGCCTGACCCTGGGCTGGAACCACAATGGCTTTGGCTTCAGGGCGAAGGTATACCACTACTCCAATGCCGAGCTGGCGCACCCGAATGACGGCATCGATGTCGCCGAGATCGGGTTCAGCTACCACTTTTAGCCGGGCGCTAGCTCAGGCATCGCTCTCCGAGGGCAAGCGGTAGTTGAAGTCGAACTTGCTGACCGGCAATTCGCGGATGCGGTTCCCGGTCGCGGCATAGATCGCATTGACCAGGGCCGGTGCAACACCCGGCGTGCCCGGCTCACCGGCGCCACCCCAGCGTTCCATGCTGTTGATGATGTGGGTTTCGATCACCGGCGAGGTTTTCATGCGCAGCATGGGGTAATCATTGAAATTTCCCTGCCGCACGCGGCCCTCTTCGATGGTGATTTCGCCGTACAGGGCCGCGGTGAGACCATAGATCACACCGGATTCCATCTGTGCGGTGAGCCCGTCCGGTGAGACCGCGAAACCCGGGTCCACGGCGACCACCACACGGTCGACGCTGAGCTCCTTGTCTTTGAAACTCACCTCGACAACCTCGGCTACCAGGGTGCCGAAAGACTCCTGCAGGGCGATGCCGCGTCCGCGGTTTTCCCCCAGGGGCTTGTCCCAGTCCGCCATCTCGGCGGCCTTGTCCAGTACGGCGAGGTGGCGGGGTTTGTCGGCGAGCAGCTTGCGTCGGTACTGGTAGGGATCCTGGCCCGCTTCAACAGCCAGTTCGTCGATAAAGGATTCCACGAAGAAGCCGTGTTGTGTGTGGTCTACACTGCGCCAGGCACCGAAAGGCACATGCGTTGGGCTGTCCACGTAGCCAATATCCTGGTTCGGAATGGCGTAGGGTATGTGGCTGGCTTCGGCCGGTTCGTGCTTGTCCACGAAACGGTTTTTCCAGGCCACCGGCATGTTGTCTGGGCCCAGGGCGCCGCGGAAGTTGGAAGCGACTGCCGGCCGGTAGTGATCCTGGCGGATGTCTTCTTCCCGCGACCAGATGAGTTTTACCGGCACGCCTGCTTCGCGCGAGATGCGGGCCGCCTGGATGGCGGTATCCGGAATGGCACGGCGCCCGAAGCCGCCGCCCATGGTGTGGTTGGTCACGGTGACGTTCTCGTAATCGATGCCCAGGGCATCTACCAGTGCGTGCCGGAACCTCAGCGGATCCTGGGTGCCGATCCACAATTCGCAGCGGCCATCGGCAACGCGGGCCACCGCATTCATGGGCTCCATACAGGCGTGGGCCAGGTAGGGTACGCGGTATTCACGGCGGATAACCCGGTCTGCGGATTCAAGCGCAGCAACCGTGTCACCCTGGACCACGTCGCTGCCCGCCGGCTCCTTGTTCTCGATGTCCTCCTGGAACTGGGCAAAAATAGTGTCGCTGCTGACTGCCTGGTTATCGTTTTCTGCCCATTGTATATCGAGCGCCCCCAGTGCTTTCTTCGCCTGCCAGTAGCCATCTGCAACCACCGCAACGGCGTCGCCGATGTTGACGACCGTGAGGACGCCCGGCATCGCACGTGCCCGGCTATCGTCGACGCTGGCGACTTGGGCCCCAAACACCGGTGCCGCAGCGATGGTGGCGTATTTCATACCGTCCACCACCACGTCGATGCCGAATTGCGCGCTGCCGTCCACCTTGGAGGGAATATCCAGCCGCGGTTTACTCTTGCCCATCAGCTTGAACTGGTCCGGGGACTTGAGTTCAGGGCTGCGCGGGGGCGTTTTTTCACCGGCGCGGGCGGCAAATTCAGAGTAGGGCGCCTGCCTGTTGCTGGCTGCGTGGGAGAGCATGCCATTGTCTGTGGTGATGGTGGCGGGGTCGACACCCCAGCTCTCGGCAGCGGCCTCGATGAGCATTTGCCGTGCCGCGGCGCCAGCCACGCGCATGCCGGTGACGCCGGTCGTACGCACACTGAGACTGCCGCCGGTGACCTGCATATGCATCAAATCTGCAATCTTCATGAACGCGCCATCCGCCGTGCCCATCAGCACCCTGGGAATTTTTGCGTCACCCAGGGCGTAGCCCTTCACCAGTGCCCAGTTGGCATATTCATCCGCCGCGGGGGCCTCCTCGAAGGAAACATCTTCCCAGTTGGCATCCAGTTCGTCTGCCAGCATCTGGGAGAGGGCGGTCTGGGCACCCTGGCCCATTTCCGAGTGCGGTGCGATGGCAATCACGCGATTGTCTTCATCGATCTTCACCCAGGCATTGACCAGGGTCTCGCCCTCGGTGGTGACCAGTTTTGAAAGCTCGGGATTCCGGTTCCCGGGTCGCAGTGCCACGCCAACTACCAGTGCGCTGCCACCGACAACACCGGCGGTGATAAATCCGCGTCGAGTCCACTTACCCATGTTGCACCTCCTGCCCGGGCTCGTAATAGGCGACCCCGCTATTGGCAGCGCGCTTGATGCCGCGGCGTATCCGCGCATACATGCCACAGCGACAGACGTTGCCGGACATGGCCTTGTCGATCGCGGTATCGTCGGGATCCGGGTTGTCACGCAGCAGCGCGACGGCGGACATGATCTGACCTGACTGGCAGTAACCGCACTGGGGTACCTGCTCCTCGATCCAGGCCTGCTGCACCGGGTGCAGGCGGCCTTCGTCGGCAATGCCCTCGATAGTGGTGACAGTGCGACCTTCAGCGGCAGATGCGGGGATCACGCAGGAGCGCACCGGCTTTCCGTCCAGGTGCACCGTGCAGGCCCCGCACATGGAAATACCGCAGCCAAACTTGATGCCGGTGAGGCCCAGGTTTTCCCGAATCACCCACAACAGGGGTGTGTCCGGCTCAACCTCGAGTTCGTGGGCTGTGCCGTTAATTGTCAGACGAATCATGTGCAGAACCTCGTTCACAATTGATCTGCTCAATCATAGAGCAGGCGGATGTAGGTTTTAAGGGTTTACGTTTCCTTTCCCGATACGGTTTGCTGCCCGCGTCGGGTCTGTCTCGCCGTATCAGTCGAGTGTACCGAAGAGCTTGTCGTACAGGAGCGTAATGGTTGCGTAATTCCCCATGTGCATATTCTCGTGGTGTACCGCGTGCTTGGCGCTGATCCAGGTCAGGGTCCGGAACGGGGAGTAGGGCAGCTCGATCCGGCAGTGGTTGATCTGGTTGAGCTGTACGTAAATCAGGTAGCAGATGGCGACAGTTACCACGTGTAACGCACCGCTTACCAACGCCAGCGCCGGAATCATTATCAGAAACAGGTTCAGGCCCATAAAGGTTTCCAACGGGTGCACGTAGTGGGCGTCGATATAGGTGGGGCTCCTGGCCTGGTGGTGCACGGCGTGAACCCGGCGGAAATAGCCCTGGCCGTGAAACAGGAAGCGGTGCATCAGGTAGTAGAAGAAGTCGTACACCATCAGGATCACGATGATATCCAGGGGCGCACGCCACCAGGGCTGGGGCGCCAGTGTCACAAAAAAGGGCGCGTAGCCAAAAAAGAATAACAGGTTGGAATAGAGTCCCACTCGCTGGGTCGCTTTCACGACCGGCGGGTATTTGTCGGATTTCAGCTTGTGACGGTCCTGTTCGCGGTTCTTCTGACGCTCGCCCGCCAGTGCTGGTACCCTGAAGACAATGTACTTACCCAGTTTGGTTAGTCCAACCACCAGGGCAAAAAGCACCAGTCCCGCTTGCCAATCGTAAGCCATGGCTTAATCTCAGTTTTTACCTGTCATCACGGTGATGGGTGTATTTTACCCCTTTTCGCAGGGTTGTATCGCACATGACAAAACAGAAAAACATCGGCTACATCGGATTGGGCAATATAGGTAAACCATCGGCCAGGCACCTTATTGGCAGCGACTACCAGGCCCACGTGTTTGATGTTGCGCCGGCGCCGATGGCTGAGCTGGA